>Ga0326727_10000049_pt1 | contig 487916 bp, 426 predicted proteins | sample MB2enrmetagenome_FD_207643 | JGI IMG/M metagenome (GOLD analysis project Ga0326727, IMG submission 207643) | Lab enriched peat soil microbial communities from McLean, Ithaca, NY, United States - MB29MY | ecosystem: Environmental > Terrestrial > Soil > Wetlands > Peat | place: USA: New York... | reverse complement strand
TTCCGTTTCATTTTGTACGTCGAATTCAGACGCGACTCTCCGGGATGCTTGTTCCCTGCCGGCGAGCCGCCAGTCAGAACAACTATCCGACGATTGCTTCATTCTGTATATGGGGTGAACACCCCATCGCGCCGCACGATTGCGTGGCTTATTTTCAAACGATGAAGGTGTTGTTGCTATACCCGGAGTTTCCGGACACGTTCTGGAGTTTCAAACACGCGTTGAAATTCATCCGCAAGAAAGCTTCCCTGCCGCCACTGGGTCTGCTGACTGTGGCGGCGATGCTGCCGAAGGAATGGGTGAAACGCCTCGTGGATGTCAACGTGCGGAAGCTCCGCGAAAAGGACCTGGCCTGGGCGGATGTCGTTTTCATCAGCGGGATGATCGCCCAACAGGACTCGGCGCACGAACTGGTCGCGCGTTGCCGCGCCGCGGGCAAGACGATCGTCGCGGGCGGGCCGCTGTTCACCCTCGGATACGAGCAGTTTCCCGAAGTTGACCATTTCGTGTTGAATGAGGCCGAGGTGACGCTGCCGGAGTTTTTGCGTGACTTCGAACGCAACGCGGCCCGGCGCGTGTATGCCTCGTCGGAATTCCCCGACCTTCGCCGGACGCCGGCGCCGTTGTGGGAGCTGGCGGACGTGCGGCGGTACGCCTCGATGAGCGTGCAGTTCTCGCGCGGCTGCCCGTTCGATTGTGAGTTCTGCAACGTCACTGCGATGTTCGGGCATCAGCCGCGCACCAAGACGACGGCCCAGGTGATTGCCGAGTTGGACGGCCTTCGCCGGCTCGGCTGGCGCGGGACGGTCTTTTTCGTGGACGACAATTTCATCGGCAACAAACGCGCGCTCAAGGAGGAGTTGCTGCCGGCGCTGATCCAGTGGCAGAAATGCCGGCACGGCACCCCGTTCTACACCGAGGCATCCATCAATCTGGCCGACGATGAGGGATTGATGCGGTTGATGGTCGAAGCGGGGTTCCACCAGGTGTTTGTCGGCATTGAGACCCCGGAGGAAGCGGGTCTGGCCGAGTGCCACAAGCGCCAGAACCAGAAGCGCGACCTGGTCGCCGACGTGAAGCGCATCCAGCGCGCGGGGTTGGAGGTGCAGGGCGGATTCATTGTCGGATTCGACAGCGACACGCCCACAATTTTTGCGCGGCAGATCGAGTTCATCCAAAAAAGCGGCATCGTCACGGCGATGGTCGGCTTGCTGCAAGCCGTACCGGGCACGAAGCTGCACCAGCGGCTGAGCGTCCAGGGTCGCCTGATCGGGCAGACCACCGGCAACAACCTGGATGGGACAACCAACTTCATCCCGCGGATGAATCGGGAAACATTGCGTGAGGGTTACCGGAAACTGATGGGACACATTTATGCGCCGGGGCCGTATTACCAGCGGATCCGCACCTTCCTGCGCGAGTATCAGCATCCAAAAATCTCCGGCGCGTTCAAGTGGCCCTATTTCATGGCGTTCCTCCGTGCCAATGTCCATCTTGGCATTTTTGGTCGCGAACGCTTCCATTACTGGGGTTTACTGCTCTGGACATTTTTCCGCCGCCCCACCCTGTTTCCGCTGGCCGTCACCCTCTCCATCTACGGTTACCACTTCCGCAAGACCTGCGCGGCGTTGGAACTGTGACGAGGACCGGTCAGGCCAGCGGAACTCATAAACTTTCCGGCACGGTAGGGTTACACCCCATATTAAGAGGCCGCCCGATGGTGTAAGGTGCTTCAGTGATAAAACCAAATAAACAAAAAGAGAAAGGAACAATATGTTCTTAAGTATCGCTGGAATACTGGGAGTTCTGTGGGTGCTGGGGATGGCGTACGGTTACAAAATGGGCGGGGCGATCTACATCGTGCTGACGGCTGCCATAGTCATGATGTTTTTCGGGCTTCGTCAGTGGTGGCAGCGCCCGGTGGCATAAGCAGTGGCTGGCTTGTCATGCGAAGGCAGGAAAACGGCACCGATGCCTGGGGCGGGTCCCAGGCAGGGGGCCATGAAAAACAAACCCCATGAACGCTGAACTTATAAAGAAGGCACTGGAGAAAGTTGGCAACCCCAACATTCTGGTCAATTTGATTTCACGCCGCGTCCGCCAGCTCAATTTCGGCGGTGGAGCGATGAGCCGTCCCCTGGTGGCCGATACCGGACATTTGGGGCTGGCGGACATCGCGCTGCGCGAAATTATCGAGGAAAAGATGGGCTGGGAGATGCCGGAATTGGTGGCACTGACACGACCGGTGAAGAAGCGCAAGAAGCGTTAGGCCGGGGGCAAGGCCCGGCACGCCGGCAAACGCCAAATCAGCTATGCCGTCGCCACGTGTAAAGTTTTGGAGAGGCGCCTCAACCAAGGAGGGTAGGGTTACACCCCATAGCCAAAGACTAGCCCAAGTCGTAGCGTGCCGGCAGTAAGAATAACCAAAAGGATAAATTCGTATGTTGTACACCAGTGCGGTAATTCTCCTCGTTTTATGGGTACTGGGGCTGGTGACGAGCACCACGCTGGGCGGGTTCATCCATCTCCTGCTGGCGGGTGCCATTGTCATGATGTTTCTCAACCTCATCTCTCGGCGCAACCCCAGCCAGTCGAGGTGAAGGTCTCCTGAACGAACATGAAAACCACCTTTCGCTATCTCAGCCTCAACGCCCAGGCCACCTGGCACCGCCAAGTGGAGGAACAACTGAAACACCTGCACCGTTTGACGGCGATAACCTCTGCCGACGTGGTCCTCGAACACCAGCGGACAGCCAAACCGGCTTTCCGCGTGCAAGTCCGGCTGGAGGTTCCCGGCCCCGGTGTGCATGCCCAGGCCACCCGCCATACGCGTCAAGCGGCGCTGCTGATTCATGGCCCGGCTCTGCATGCCGAGGCGAGAGACAGCACGCTCGAAGCCGCGCTGCTCAAGGCCACCCAGGACTTGGAACACCAGGTTCAAGCCCAGCAACTCAGGCACTTGGAACGGGGCAAAAGCAAACTGCAACTCAGCGCCGTTTCCAGCCGGTGGACCAACACTCAGGCCGGCCAAAGGCGAAGCTGTCGATGAATCCTGGAGCCATGAAAACGAACGAAAGGAAAAACCGACCAGCCGATGGGCCTTTCATTCGGCCAGCGGCTGAGGCACAGGCGCAGGCTGAACCGGAGGATTTTGCCCGGTTTGAAGGAGAAGGTGGCCGGGAAGCGCCGCCACCTGACTTGGTTGATGTTCCGCTTTACAACGCCATTTGGCGGAAACCTCGTTGGGCGGCACAGCAAAGGAATCAACAGAAAATGACAATATGAAACTGACCGTTGAACTCACTGAGAAGAGCCGTGTGGCGTGGTAACCACGGGAAAACCAACAGACCATTAACCAAAGGAAACCAAAATGAACACATCAAAATGTTCCCACTGTGGTGTCAGACTCGGCAATTTCCTCTACGCGGACGCGTGTCCGCATTGTCACGAGGAATTGAAACATAACACAAGACCACTGGTTCCGGCCCCGAAGCGGGATTTGCCCAAGGCGAAATCATGGCCGGTTCAGATGTTTACCAGGGTGCTGCGATTGGTCGAAAGTTAATTGACAAGGTGCTGGATAGCACAGGATGTCCAAAATGAAGGTAAAAATATTCGAAGTCGTTCTGCACAAGCTGCCTTCCGGCAAATCGCCGGCGACAGCCCTGGAAGAACTACTCAACGAGTTCCTCGCGCAATACCCGGATCTGCAATTGGTGTCCTCGCACATGAGCACTCTGGTCGCGCCCGCCGAGCCGAATGCCATGCCCCAAACGGTGGAATCGTCCATCATCATTTTCTGCACCCTGTTCTATAACGACCGGAAACCGTGAGGATATGTCGCCTGACGCCACCCCCATCCCGGAAATGAAGGAGCCTTATGGCCGAAGTGACGCTTAAATCACTGCACAAGTACCTCCGACTGATCGAGAACGCCTCGGAGTTGAAACGACGGATGCCGGCCTCGCCTAATCAAAGGAGCCTGAAGGAAGGATTGTCCGAGATCAGCAAACTGGTCGGCCTGGATAACGCCGCGTTTAAAGACCCGCAAAATATTGCGGCCGTAATCGGCCCGCAACGGTTCGTCCTGATCTGGGGCGAACCCTCCGTCACTGCCCATGTCGCCCGCATCTTCGACGGTTCGAAGGTGCTGTTGACTGTGCTCATTGACTCCGGCCAGATTGAGAAGGCGACGGGCGTCGGGGGATTGTCGCATTCCAACCAGGAAAGCGCGCTCGATAGCCTGAGACCGTTGCTGGCCGGGAACCTAGCGCTGACCTGCCGGCTTTTCCGGGCCCTCTTTGAGCATATGCTGGGGTTCGCGTCACCTTCCATCGCCCAGCAGGGCAGTACCACCCTGGTGAATGAACTGACCGGCAGCAAGGAACATGGCCGGTCGTTTCTCGCCACGGCGATGTTCATCCTGGGAGCGGAGATTGACCGCGAGAACCTGATGTCATTTATGTTGGAACAGGGCCTCTTCGGCTTGCAACTGTTCGAGCGTCTCCTGCAGAACCGGGAATACTGCGATGCCTTTTACACTTTCCGGAAACTCGAAAGGGTGTTCGTGGGATCGCCCGCCGAGGAGGAAAAACAATTGCGGAACCGGATGGACCGGTTCAACGAACAATTCGGGGGCAAACCCGGCGATGTCCGGATGTTCGAAGCCGGCAACGAGGACAAGGCCCGGGTGGATGCCCACTTTGCGGCCGTTGATCTTCTGGAGGCCATGGCGCTCACCCCCTTGAGCCTGTGTCTGAACAATGCGATTGCCGCCGCTCCCTCCAACGCCGTCCGGTTCATGAAAATCCTGGCCCGGCATTTTGAGCGTTTCGCCGAAGGGAAGGAAACCAAAGAACAGGCCAACCAGGAAATTGCCGGCCATCTCCTCGCATTTGCCCGGCAGTTTTCCGCTGACAGCAAAGCCGCGCCACTCTCATCATGATGCAACCCCAAAGCCCAGCTTTATGAACATACCGAAACTCATTTGCCTGACGTTCTTCCAACTGGTCAAACAGGCCTGGTTCCTTCCCCAATCGGTCGTGAATGCCGTCCAGCAAAGGCGGCGGTTCGCGGTTCGAAACGGGCTTGAAGCCGAACGGCTCGACCGGATTCGCAACCCGTCAAAATATTTGGGGAAGTGACGGGAAAATCCGACCCGGGTCAAAAAGCCGGTTCAAAAAAGGAAGATTATGAATACAAAAGTCTATGTGGACAACCTGGCCGCCGCCACCACGGAAAACGATCTGATCAAGCTGTTTTCCCCTTACGGCAACGTCGCAGAGGTCAATATTGCGGTCGAACGCGTCGGTCATAAGCCGCGCGGTTTCGGGTTCGTCACCATGGTCACGTCGGAAGGCGCCCGGGCCGCCATTCAAGCGCTCAACGGCAAGGCGATTGGAACCTGTACCCTCACCGTAAGCGAAGCCTGGCCGCACGAAGAGCGCACCAGATCGTCCGGCGGCGCCGGAATCCCCGTTGCCGTTCCAGCCATTTTTATCGGGCCATTGCTCAAGGGAAAATTGTGAATTTTGAAGATCCGCAACAGCAAAAATGTAAAATGAAAGGAACCCTATGCGACGCCCCAGAGGTGTTAAGACCCGAAAGTCAGTAGCCAAACGTTTCAAGATAACCGGCACCGGCAAAGTCCTCTTCCGGGGCGCGGGCCGACGCCATCTATGCCAGGGCAAAAGCCCCAAACGCCGCCGGTCCATGCGAAAAGCGGCGCTCGTCGGAGCCACAGACCTTTATCGGATCACGCAGAACCTGCCGTTTAGCCACTAAGCCGCGAGCTGCCTTCCGCAACCCAAAGCCAGGCGAATGATAAAACGTCCATGAAACCGCCGAGTATTACCGCCTTTTTGAAGCCCGCCGGTAGCGGGAACCAAGGTGCACGCGTCCGAAAGCAGGTTTACGAGCTTACGCTGGACGACCTCAACCAGTTTCCAGTTTGGGAGTTCAAGTTGGGCGAGGAAGGCGCGGTCGGCGAGGTGGTTAGAGATGAATGTACCGTCCGGCCATACACGGCATCTGGCCCGCTTGACCCGGCGGATCGCATGTTCGTCGTGCGGGCCATTTTCACCTTTGCCGATGGTTCGAAGATGCAGGGCTATTGCACGCCGCCGCTTCGGGGCGATGACAGCATCGGCACCCTGCAGCCCATCATTGTTACTGACCGCGGGCAGGTTCGCTTCTGGTGTGGCACTGCGGCACCCGACTCGAAGCGTTTGGCCCACAGCTACGAATTGCTCGGGAAGGATGCCGGAAAGGTGTTTCCGGTGCGGTTCGAGTCGGACGTGAAGTTGGTCGGCGGTCCGGTCACAGGCAGTGTGCGAGGTTTTCTGGTGCTGGAGGACTTTCAGACCCGGAAAACGAGGACAGTCGTATGATGCCGTGCGGGAGACACTTGAGCGGTTGGGAAGTACGAATCGCATCTATGGATGCGGTGCGGAACAAGTGTGGGGCGGCATAAAACTCCGGTGAACAACATAGGTTCTTTGGATCGTCATTGCAGACTTAGGAGCCCCGCTTGGCTCGAATTTTCCTTTTGTCAAAAAATTCCGCGCTCACCAATCCATCAGACTAACCCACCCCGGCTGCCGCGAGCTACCCCCCGCCCCCTCATTTGGACGGGACAGGACGGGACAAAAAATTTTCGTTGAGGTGCGTTTTCGTGCGTTCTCGCCAAAACGCGAGGCGCACGACAATCAATATTCACGCACCTCCGCGCACAGAGGCGAAATTTCTACTGCCTTCAACTCCCGCCGCCTCCACCAGTCTTCGCTCGCAGCGCGGCAAGGGGCGAAGACTGCTGCGCCGAAGAGCGGCCCAGGCAGACCCAAGCTTCTATTTCAGTCTGCTGCGAGCTTCGACTCGGCAGGCCATTGGTAAACTTTGTTCAACCTCGCCACGGCGCACCTCGACCCTTTTCCGGCTGGATTTTCGGGCGAAAGCCTTGTCCAATGACCGCATCGCTCATGGGCCGCAGTTATTTGTATGAATGTTCTAGGTGCGGTTATCGCGCCTGCGTCGCCGGCGGCGCGGCCGAAGGCGACCATTTTGCCGTTCAAACCATCGCCTGCGTGAATTGCAAGGCGCTCCATGACGCCGTGACCCGGCTCCGGATTCCGCCGCAACTCAAGGACAATCCGCCCGTGACCGCGCCGAGATTTATCGCGGTACTGAACCGGCTGCCACCGCGCGGCGGGCGTTACTGGCTGAAATTCAAACCCGCCTGTCCCGTCTCACCCTCCCATCGCGTCCGGCTTTGGCAACCCCCGGACAAATGTCCAAAGTGCGGATTTTTTCTGGAACGAAACGCCATTCCCTACCGCATCTGGGATTAAGCAGAAGGCGGCGGTTACGGCGCGATGACGCGAAGCCTTTCGCGCTGGACCGAGAAGGTCGCCGGCAAATGGCCGACCCACTCGCCGTCCAGTTCAAAGGCCGCCGCCCCGCTTAGTTCAAAGGCTGCCGCACGGACACGTTGCACGACGCATTCCGGCAATTTTTGTCGCGCCCCCAGGTCCGGCAGACAGCGCAGAAGAACCGGCCAACTGATGCGCGGGAAAACACAGATTTCCAGGCATCCATCGCGCAAATCGGCGAGCGGGAAAATTCCCAGCGGCCCGCCGTAAAACCGGCCGTTCCCGATCAAAACCAACTCGCCGGCAATCTCACGGCCGTCGGCACGGACAATGATCTCAGGTTTTGGTTCCCGCAGGGCTTTCAACCCGGCAATGAGGTAGGCCAGCGGTCCCACTTTTTTCTTGTGCGACCAGTCCACCAGCTCAATCGCCCGGGCGTCGAAACCCGCGCCGGCAAGTTGCACAAAGTAACGCCGCTGGCGGGCGCCGTTGGCGCCAAAATCGGCAGCGGGCAGGTCGATGACCATTTCGCGGCCGCGCTGCAAAACTTCCCAGGCCCGCTCAATGCGTGTCGGCAGGCCGAGCTCCCGCGCAAAGACATTGACAGTGCCAAGCGGCAGCACGCCCAGGCGCGCGCGCGCAAAACCATCCGGCGCGTCGCCGAGGCCGTTGAGCACCTCATTCACCGTGCCGTCGCCGCCGGCCGCAACGACCAGGTCGAATCCTTCGCCCACAGCTTCCGCTGCGAGCCGGCGGGCGTCGCCGGGGGCAGTTGTGGCCTTGAGCGCGCATTGCGCGCCGATGGCTTCGAGATGATTGCGAAAATGTCGGGCCTTGTTGCCGCGGGCCGCCGGGTTGAAAATTGCACAAGTGCGCACAAACAAATGATTTCCAGCGCGCGCCGATAGTCGAGGAGAAAGCGCGGCGTTGACTTGCGCTCGCCCGCCGGTTGGCTGATACTCGCGGTCATGAACGACGTGACGAATTGGAAGGTGCCCAAGTGGCCTTTTCTCTTGGGTGACGCGCTATTGATCATCTTCGGTTTTATTCTGGTCCGGCATTCGCCGCTTCCCGCCCATTGGGCCGGTCTGGCCGCCGGTTGTGTGGTCATCGGAGCCATCCTGGGGGTGATGCCGTTCATTCTCGATTATCGCGCGATGGGCAAGGCCCTTGAGGTCAACGCGCTGGGCGCGGTCGCCGAAAAAATTGAAAACCTGGAAAAGCTCGCCGGTCAAATTTCCGCCGCTACCAACCAATGGTCGGCCGTCCAGGAAAGCGTGCAGGGCAACGCCGACAAAACGGTGGTCGCCGCGAAGGCCATCGCCGATCGGATGGCCGAGGAAATCCGCCAGTTCAGCGAGTTCCTGAAAAAGGCGAACGACAGCGAAAAGGCCGCCCTGCGGCTGGAAGTTGAAAAATCGCGGCGCGGCGAACAGGAATGGCTGCAGGTGCTGGTGAACATCCTCGACCACACCTACGCGTTGCACGCCGCCGCCATGCGCTCCGGCGAGGTGAAATTTGCCGCGCCCATCACGACGTTTCAGAACACCTGTCGCGATACGGCGCGCCGCCTCGGCCTCGCGTCGTTTGCCGCCGAGCCGAACGAACCGTTCAACGCCGAACGCCACCAGGCCGCCGGCAGCAAGGAACCGCCGCCGGCCGGCGCGACCGTCGCCGAAACCATCAATCCGGGCTACACGTTTCAAGGCCGGCTTTTGCGTCCGGCGCTCGTGCGTCTGCAAACCGGAAACGCGCCGGCGGAAAAGACGCCGGGAAAACCCGCCGCGGCGCCGCCACGCCCGCCGGAAAATCCCGGGGATCATTTCAAACTCGAATCGGCGAATTAAATTTTCTCCGTCCGGCGGGCGGCCAGGAAGTGCAGCCAGCACGCAGTGACCGGCCGCGAGTAAATCTTCTCCAGCGCCCGAGCGTAAAGCTTCAGTTGCGGCGCGTAGAGCCGCGTCTTCTCCGGCAAACGCGCCGGCCGAACGTCGTCCGTCTTGAAATCCACCAGCCAGATTTCCTCCGGCAGCAGCACCACCAGGTCCGCCACGCCCTGGACGACGACAAATTCATTCTCCAATTCCGGCGCCGATTTCCCGCCGGTGAGGGCCGCCAATTCCTCCGGGCTGAAACGCGCCGTGAAGGGCAACTCCCGCCGGACGTGAGCGGCCTGGGCTTTGATTTGTTGGCCGGTTTCCGAACTCCAGAATGACGCCACGTCACCCAACACCAGCGCCGCGTGCTCGTCCGCCGACAAAATCTTCTTCTGTTCCAGCCGGCTCGCTTCCGCTTTCAGCGCTACGACGTCTTCGGCGTGGTCCAGGGCGACGTGCTGAAGGAATTTATGATGCGCCGTGCCGACAGCTTCCGCGCTTAATTGCGGCTTTTGAACCGGTGGGACGAGCGTACTCGCGAGCCGTTTCGTTGCATACCGGGGTTTGAAAATCCGTTCGGCTTCGTCATCCGCTTCTTCCGCTTCGCGGCGCAAGGCGGTCACCGACGTTTTGGCCTTCCGTTCGGTCGCCGCTTTGAAGAGATATTCCCACGACAGCGTCGCACGTAACTTTTCCGCGGTCGCGGCGTCGAGCTCGATTGCGTTTTTGCAAGAGGCGACGTGCTCGTCGCGCCGCAGCTCGACGGAGGCGGAAGGAGTCTCTGATTGATTTTTAATTTGAGCCTCGTTACCTAGGCTCCTGCGGCTTGCTTCATCTTGGAGTTCCGCATCACCCACAATCCGCCAGCGTAGAAATGGCCATTCACCTTCCATTGCGCCGTGGACTGTGGACTGTGGACTGTGGACTTTCTGACTTTGGTTGTGCGCAAACCACAATTCCACCCAATCGGCATAGCTGTTCGCCCTGACGATGGCTTGCGCCGTGATCGCCGCCGGTTTGGCCCAATGCGTTTCCCATTTTTTCTCCGTGACGGTGCCGGTCAGAATCAACGTGTCGCGGGCGCGAGTCAGGGCGACGTATAACAATCGCAGTTCCTCGCCCCATTGTTCGCGGCGCTGATGCCGTTGCGCGAGCCAGTGGGGCAGGCTGGGATACCGCCGGCCCGTGTGCGGCGGCTTGACGCGCGGGCACAGGCCCAAGGCTTCGTCAAAAATAATTTCGCCGCGCAGGTCCTGCGTGTTGAACGGCTTGGCCAGGTCGGCGACCGCAACCACCGGGAATTCCAGCCCTTTGCTCTGGTGAATGCTCATCAGCCGCACGGCGTTTTCATTGGCGAGCGGTGCCACTTCCGGCGCCACGTCCGCCTCGCGTTGCGCGTCGATGAATTTCAGAAACCGGAACAATCCCTGCCGTTGAAACTGGTCGAATTGTTGCGCCAGGCCCAGAAACCGTTCGACATTGGCCTGCCGTTGCGCGCCGCGCGGACGGGTCGCCAGCCAGTCCGCGTACAACGTGTCGGCCAGCACGGTTTCCAGGCATTGCGACAGCGACACTTGCCGCGCCAATTGCCGCCAGCGCGAAAACCGCGCGAGAAAGGTTTCAATTTTTTGCCGTGTTTCATTCTGCATTCTGCATTCTGCATTCTGACTTCGATTTAGCGCCGTCCAAAAATGCACGCCTTTCGCCGCCAGCCGGATTTGAGCCAGTTCGTTGAGCGACAGGCCGACGAGCGGCGAACGCAGCACGGCAATGGCCGGCGTGTCCTGCAACGGATTGTCAAGTAGTCGCAGCAGGCTCAGCAAATCCATGATTTCGCTGCTGTCATAAAATTCTCCGCGCTCGACCACCAACGGCACGCCGGCGCGCTGAAATTCCTTCGCGTAAATCTCCGCCTTGCCCGACGGGGCGCGCAACAGGACGGCCATGTCGCGCCAGTCGGCAGCGCGAAATGCTTTTTTGTCCGCATCCCGGATTTCATGCCGGTCGGCGGCCAACTGTTTGAGCTGTTGCGCCAGCAATCGCGCTTCCTTTTCCGTCTCCAGCAAATCTGCCAGCTCATCATCGCCGGACTCCGCGTCGTTGCGGCCGGATTTGAATCGCAGGAGCAATTCCGCGCGGGGTGACGCGTCTTTTGCCGCGCTGAGATTGGCCCGTTGTTCCGGCGCGCCGAATTGCAGCCTGGCCTCGGAGTCGTAACGCACACCGCCGACTTCCTCGCGCATGAGCGGCTCGAAGACGGCATTGACAAAGTCGAGCAAGCCTTCGCGGCTGCGGAAATTTTCCGCCAGATGAATCGTTTGCCCGTTTTCGCCATGCCAATTTTGGGCGTAGTCGCGGAAGATTTTCGGGTCGGCCAGCCGAAACCGGTAAATGCTCTGCTTCACGTCGCCGACCAGAAACCGGTTGCCGTCGTGGGGCGAGCGTACTCGCGAGCCGGCTTGTTCATTCGCCCGTTTCGGCTCGCTGGGAGCCTCTTCCCACCTTCCTTCACGGCTCAGCGCCTGGATGATTTTGTCCTGCGCGGCGTTGATGTCCTGGTATTCGTCCACGAACACAAACCGGATTTTTTGCCGCCAGCGTTCTGCTGTAAGAGTCGGCTTGTCCGCCGTGAAATCCCAAAGCAATTTCAGCGCGAATTGCTCCAAATCATGAAAATCCAGGACGCCGTCGTCGCGTTTGCGCGCGGCGTACCGGGCGGAGAAATTTTGGGTCAGCCGCAGCAAGGCGTCCATGTGCCCGCGCACCCAATCCCAATCTTCCGCCAGCGGGTCGTTGCCGTTTTTGACGGCGGCGAGTGAGACCAGGAATTTGGCGTCGTCGAACAGATCTTCGAGCGGCTCGCGGAGAATGGTTTTGCGTTTGGCCGGCCAGTTGTCGTCGGCGGCAACGATTTGCGCCAGAACTTCCCCGGCGTTTTCGCGGGTGAAATTTTTCGGCAGCCACCGAAAGATATCAGCCAACTCGGCGGCCTTTTCATTTCCGGTCTTGAGGCTTTCCAAAACCGGCAACCAATCGTCGTGCCAATCCTGAATCGCCGCAAGCAGCCACGCGCGCCATTTGTCCGGCGCGGACGTCGAAAATGTTTCAATCTGCCCGGCCAGCCAGCCGGCGGCGTCAGGTCGCGTCTGCGCGTAATTGTGCAGATGCAGAACCAGCCGGCGGATTGTCTGGTCGCGGCCGCCGCCGTAAATCTGAATCAATCTTTGGACCGCCCCGGCCAATTCATCCTGACCGGCGTAATGCGTTTGCAGCTCTTCCTCGAGTGTTTCGTCGGCGAGCAGACGTGCTTCGCCGGCGTCGAGCACGGCCAGTTGCGGGTCGAGGCCGAGTTCGTGGAAATGTTCGCGCACGAGCTTGAGACAGAAACTGTGGAGCGTGCCGATGTGCGCGGTGTCGAAAAGCGCCAGTTGTTCCGCCCAGTGCGGTTCATCCGGCGCGGCGCTGAGTTTTTCCTCCAACCGTTCACGCAAACGCTGGCGCATTTCGGCAGCGGCGGCTTCGGTGAAGGTGACGACGAGGATTTCCTCGAGTGACGCGGGTGGTTGTTCCGCGCAGAGGCAGTGCAGGCAGCGCTCGACGAGCGTGTGGGTTTTGCCGGTGCCGGCGCCGGCCATGACCAGCACGTTGCCGCGCGCAGTGACGGCCTGTCGTTGCGACGGAGTCAGCGAATCGTTCTGAGCGAGCGGCGGTTCCATGCCGGCAAAATTTTAGCCACAGATGAACACAGATGAAACACAGATTTGTTGCACACAGAAAGCGCCGCAGGCGCGACATATTTGTAGAAAACATGAAAACAACAATTCGAGCTCCAGCGGAGCGACATCGAAAACGGCTCGCGAGTACGCTCGCCCCACCGGGAATTTTCCACGTGCCTTTGCGAAGCAGCCTATTTAAAGTTCCGCTTATGGCAGAGGGAATGCGACTGAAGGACCAGCCCGTCAGCGAGCGGCCGCGCGAACGGCTGGCGGCGCAGGGCGCCAATGCGCTGAGCCACGCGGAGTTGATTGCCATTTTGCTGCGCACCGGATTGAAGGGCGCCAACGCGGTCGAGATCAGCAAACAATTGATCCGGCAATTCGGCACGTTGCAGGCGCTGGCCCGGGCGTCGGTGGACGATTTGCGGAAGATCAAGGGCATCGGGCGCGACAAGGCGGTGACGCTGCTCGCCGCGTTCGAGCTGGCCCAGCGGATGGCCCGGGAATTGTGCGACGAATCGGAGCCGCTGGATAATCCGGAAGCCGTGGTGCGCTGGTTGCGCGGACGGAGCCTGCTCAAAAACACGGAGACGTTGCAGGTGTTGTCGCTCAACACGCGCCGCCGGTTCATCCGGCTGGATGAAATCACGGGCGGCACGCTCGACACGCTGCTGGTGCATCCGCGCGAGGTGTTCCGGAAAGCCATCGCCGCCAACGCCGCCGCCGTGGTGCTGGCGCACAATCATCCCAGCGGCGACCCCACGCCGAGCGAAGCTGACATCAAAGTGACGCGCGATTTGATCCGCGCCGGCCAGCTTTTGAAGATTGAAGTGCTCGACCACGTCGTCATCGGCCGCCCCACGCCGGAACGGCCGAAGGATTACGCATCGTTGCGCGAGTTGGGGTATTTCTATGCGTGAAACGCCGGATGTTCAACACTTGCCAATTCGCGTTGGCGAATTTAGATTGCCCCCATGAGCAAAGTGGAGATTTTAGCCGAATTGCCCAAGTTGGAATTGGCCGACCGCAGGGAAATCTTTGACCGCATTTGCGAGATGGAAGAACGCGATTTACTAAACGGCGGCGCGACGCTGGAAGAAAAGACTTTGCTCGACCGTGAACTGGAGGAATACCGGCGGAATCCTGAAGCCGGTTCGACTTGGAATGAAGTTGAAGCCCGGCTGCGCAAACCATCCCGGTCGTGAATTGGCGCGTCATCATCCGGCCAAACGCGGAGGCGGATTTGCGGGAAGCACAGGCTTGGTATGAATCCAGGCGCGTAGGTCTGGGCGAACAATTCCTGGAGGAGATTCGCAATGCAGTGCGTTTGCTGGAATCCGATCCGGAACGCCGGCCGCTTTATTACCGCGACTTTCGCCGGTTGCTCACACGCCGTTTTCCCTACAAACTTTTCTATCGCGTCGAAGGCGACCGCGTCATTGTCTTTCGCATTCTGCACGTGAAACGGAAACATCAATGGCAATTGAAAAATTAAGGCCCCGCGACCGCAGCGGACCGGCCAAAGGATTACGTTTCGTTGCGCGAGTTGGGGTATTTCTACCAATGAACGATGACCGGTGGTTGTCGCAAAAAGGCCATACAAATTTGTCCGCAGCGGTGTCTATCAAGTGGTGATCAAAATTGCGGATTTTCTGCGCAGCAAATGAATGCAAATGGCAATTCCCCGCAATCGGGTAGTTTAATCGAAGAAGCTGGAGCAATGCCGGGCACGCTCCGGAAGCCACCGATTTTTCGGCGGACGGATTGGCTGAGTTTTGGGGTGACGACATTTTTGGCGCTGTTGATTTACCTCCTGACGCTCGGCCCATCCGTGGGTTTGGATAATTCGGGGATATATTCTACTGGAGCCATGTACGGTGGCGTGCCGGATACACCCGGTTATCCGTTGTGGACTTTATGGGCGGAGATTTTCACCAAATTGCTGCCGTTTTCAAACATCGCCTGGCGTGTGGCTGTCTCCTCGGCGGTGGCGGGGGCTTTGGCCTGCGGCTTGATTGCTCTGATGGTGTCGCGAGCCGGCGCGGCCATTTTGGAACGGATGCCCGAAGAGCGGCAATTGCAGCCGAGTGAGGAGAAATGGCTCCGCGTTGTGTGTGGCTATGCCGCGGGAATGATTTTTGGATTGAACGGTGCGTTCTGGCCGCAGGCGGTCATGGTTGAAGTTTGGCCGTTGAGTATTCTGTTGCTTTGCCTCGTCCTGTGCCTGCTCCTGTGTTGGTATTTTCAGCCGGAGAGCAAGCGATACCTCTATGCCGCTGCGCTTGTCTATGGATTATTGCTAACGAACAGCCAGATTGAACTCGCCTTTGCGCCGGCGATTCCATTTCTGGTTCTGCTGGGGAATCCGAAGATTAGCCGAGACATGTTTCTGGCGGCGTGCATCATTTTTATTGCTACAATTTGCGGGTATTGGCCGAAGTATCTGAATTTTTACAATAACTACGGACGGGAAGAGCATTTCATTTTCATGCTGTCGGGCGCGATGGTCGGTTTGATGAGCATCGGCCTGGTAATAAAAACGCGCCGGGCATTCACGGAATGGAAAGCAATTCTGGCTTGCAGCGGCCTGTTTTTGCTCGGCCTGTCAGTTTATTTTTATTCAGCGATTGCTTCGATGACGAATCCGCCGATCAACTGGGCCTATCCCCGGACCGCGGAAGGCTTTTCCCATCTGATAACCCGCGGCCAATTCGAGAAACTGAGCATGACGGCTCATATCGGAATTTTTCTCGAGCAAACTCGCCTGTATTTCGTAATAGCTGGAAAGAAATTTGGCTGGTTTTACCTGCCGTTGTGTTTGATCCCATTTTGTCTTCTGCACCGAATGTCTGTACCGGCGCGTCGTTGGATTTTGGGGTTGCTGCCGTCATACGCTTGCCTGGCATTTCTCATGTTGGTGGTATTGAATCCGGGTCTGGAGCGGCAATCGCAAGAGCTCTACACGGTTTATTACTCGGCGTCGTATGTCGTGCTGGCGCTTTGGATGGGCTGTGGGCTGGTCATTTTGGGAAGTTGGTCGGCCAGGCCCAGAATCAAACCGGAGACAGCTCATTTCCCGATCTGACCGCGGGTGACGCCGAGCTGGTTGAACAATTTCAATTCCCGCCACAACTGCGTGCCGGTAATTTCACCGCGCAACAGCTGGCGGTATTTGGCGATGGTTTGCGTCACCTGCTCCGGCGTTTCGGTGAGAAATTCCACGCGGAAATGGCGCACGCCGAGTTCCATCATTCGTGACACATACTCCGCGCCGGTTTGGGCCAGCGCGTTGAACACGGTGTTGCGACAGCCGACGTCGGCCTTCACCGGATGTTCCGCGCCAACGCGATCGCGCAGTTTCACGTCATGCACGTCGCAGGGCCGGCCGCAGTTCCGGAAATCCGTGCCGTTGGACAGGAACGCGCAGAACACGCAGTGCTCCATGTGAAACATCGGCATGTGCTGGTGAATGGTCACCTCAAACCATTCCGGCGGCGCGGCGGTCAACAACGTTTCGAGCTGCTGAAAATTCAGGTCGTAACTCGCCGTGACCCGTTCCAAGCCGAATTGGTTCTTGAAATAATCCGCCGCCAGTCGGTTGGCGATGTTGAGCGAGTAATCGCCAATCCGCCGGTCGTTGGCGAAGAACTTCAGATGGTCGTAATTACGGACCAGATAACCGTCCGCGTTGCTGGAACGCACTTGCTCCAGCGTCCAGTCTTCGCCCGGTTTGAAGATGCGCGGGGGAGCTACAAAAATGGCGGGCGAGGATGGAGAATTGAGGATGGAGCCGTCTTCGCTTCGCTTCGCCGCGCCAAGGGATTGAGAGACAGAGCAGCCGCAGGCGGTGTGAAACAGCGTCACGGCTTCGCGGTATTTTTTCGGGTCTTCGAATTCGCAATAGACGGTCGTCACGCCGCATTTCAGCGCGGCTTCGAGCTGGGACAGGGTGCGAACGAGTACAATAAGCGTAGGACAGGCATCCTGCCTGTCTCTGACCAAATCAGAAGCAGTAGATGGCGACAGGCTGGAAGCCCGTCCTACGTTAAGCGTCCAATGCTTCGGCTGTGCACGTAATCGTTCCAATTCCCCTGTGATTTCACGGCGCAGACGGTTTAATTCGCTGACGGGCAGGATCAAGCCGTCAGGCAGATGATTTTTCAATTCACCGAGTTTGAACGGGGTGCCGCCCAGTCGGCCCAGTTGTTCGCGCAAACGTTCAGCGGTGAGCGGCTGTTTCTCGGCTTTAGCCAGCGGCAGCTTGGATTGGGCCTTGGCGGCATTGCCGAATTCATCATTGGCGATGAGCGTGAGCGGTTTGCCGGCAACGCCATGGACTTCAATTTCAATGGGCCGCTGAAATTTCGGTTTGTCGCCGGCAAAACTTTGGCGCAAGCGCCGGTCCAGTTCCGGGTCGCTGGTTTTCCACAACTTGTCGCCTACATGGACGCGGGAGAAATCAATGTCGCCGTGGCCGAAACGTAGGACAGGTATCCTGCCTGTCTCCATTTTTTTTGAATTCGGGGGCAGGCGGGACGCCTGTCCTACAATTTCATAAACCCTTCCTCCCTCTTCATTTTCCTCCGGTTTGCCGGCGTCGAAGACCACGCCGTCGCCCGGTTTCAAAGGTCCTTCGAGGCGGACGGCCACGCCATCGCGCAGCACGCGCGCGACTTCGCCGAGGTACACGCCGCGTTTTTTGCCGAAGCGCGCGTGGACGAGCTGCTGGTTGTTGGTGCCGCCGAACCAGCCGGTATAAAGGCCGCGGCTGAAAGCCATTTCCATATCGTAGCGTTCATTCGGAGGGGCGAGCTCTGCGAACCCCAATTTTTTGGAGTCAGGGGCTCGTATAACTCGCCCCTCCGAAAGATTGTCGAAAGCTTGGCGGTAAATGCGCGTGATGTTGGCGACGTATTCCGGTGATTTGAGGCGGCCTTCGATTTTCAGCGAAGCCACACCGGCGCGGATGAGTTCCGGCAAGACGTCCAATCCGGCCAGGTCCTGCGGGCTCAACAGATATTTCCGGTTGCCGAGCGGAACCAGTTGGCCGTCGGCAATCAAATCATAAGGCATGCGGCAGGCCTGCGCACATTCGCCGCGGTTGGCGGAGCGGCCGCCCAGCGCCTCGCTGGTAAGACATTGGCCGGAATAGGCGACGCACAAGGCGCCGTGGATGAAAACCTCCAGGGGGAGTGACAAGTGACGAGGGGCGGGTGACGTGGCCACTTCGCTGGCGGTGCGTTCTGCCAGGGAAGCGGCTCGCGGGTACGCTCGCCCCACCGAATTAATTTTTTCGATTTCCTTGATGGAACATTCGCGGGCGAGCACGACGAGGCAGCAGCCGAGTTCGCGGGCGAAATCCACCCCGGCCGCGCTGGTGATGGTCATTTGGGTCGAGGCGTGGATGGGAAAATCGGGCGAGAGCTGCCGGATGAGCCGGCAGATGCCCGCGTCCTGTACTACGACTGCGTCCACCCCAGCAGCAATCATCGTGCGCAGATATTTTTCGGCGTCGGCGAGCTCGTTTTCAAAGACCAGCGTGTTGAGGGTGACGTAACCGCGCACGCCGCGCCGGTGGAGGAATTCCATCAACTTCGGCAAATCCGCCGCGGTGAAATTATCCGCCCGCATCCGGGCGTTGAATTTTTCCAGCCCGAAATAGATGGCATCGGCACCGTTCTCAACGGCGGCGCGGGCGCAATCCCAATCGCCGGCGGGCGCGAGCAATTCCGGCAAATTGCGGATTGCGGATTGCGGACACCGGCTATCGTCGCGTGCTCGCGATTTGTGGGAGTTGCGGATTGATTCGGTTACGACGGTGTTGACCATTTCAAGCTTAACCTTTAACACGAAAATCCCATCTCACAAAGCATCTTTGTCCTGAAGCGATATTTTGAACTTGGCAATCAAGCCGGATGCGCCACCTTTATTCTGTGATTCATCCGACTGCCATCATTCATCCGAAAGCAAAACTGGATTCGACCGTTCACGTCGGAGCCCATGCCGTGATTAACGAAGGCGTGACACTGGGCGCGCACTGTGTCGTCGGGCCGCTCGTTTATCTTACCGGGCAGACGACCGCCGGCGCGCACAATCGGTTTTACGCCGGTTGCGTCATCGGCGACGAGCCGGTGGACCTGAAATACAAAGGCGAACCGACACGGTTGCGCATCGGCGACCACAACCGTTTTCGCGAACATGTCACGGTGAACTGCGCAAACACGCCGGAGGGGGAAACGGTCATCGGCTCGCACAATTTCCTGACCCCGCATTGTCACGTCGGGCACAATGTGGTGGTGGGCGATCGGGTGATTCTGGGGGGCGGCGCAATGGTGGCGGGGCATGCCGTCATTCAGGATGGCGTGTTCATTTCCGGCAATTGTCTGGTGCATCAGTTTTGCCGGGTGGGAACGCTGGCGCTGATGCAGGGCGGTTCGGCCATCAGCCAGGATTTGCCGCCGTTCACAATCGCGATGCGCGTCAACGAAATTTGCGGATTGAACGTCATCGGCCTGCGCCGGGCGGGATACACCGCGGAGCAGCGGCTGGAATTGAAGCAAATTTATCGTATGTTGTTCCGCAGCGGAAAGAACCTGAGCGAAACGATCAAAGAGGCACAGAAACAATTTACCAGCCCGGCGGCGAAAATCCTGCTGGATTTTGTGGCGGGGTCAAAACGCGGCGTGTGCCGGGATTCCGGCCGGGTGGCCGGGGGAGAAGAGGAAGAGTAACGAAAGGCGTATGTATAAAATCCTTGGTTCGGATGGCAGCGAATACGGCCCGATTTCGGCCGAGAAAGTCAAACAATGGATTCAGGAAAACCGGGTGGAGAGAAAGACGCCGGTCATGCCCGAGGGCGCAAAAGACTGGGTCTTTCTGGGTTCCTTGCCGGAATTTGCGGAGCATTTTGGCCCGGAAGAAAAGGAATCCTCGGCTACCGTCGAAAGCCGGCGGCTGCTACAACTGACGATTTGTCTCGGTTTGTTACTGGTCGCATTGGCGGTCGGTGTGCTGGTCGTTATGGGGAAGTTTAAACATCATTGATCATGTACAAAATCATTGGAGCGGACGGCAAAGAATACGGTCCGGCAACTGCCGAACAGTTGCGGCAATGGATTGCCGAAGGCCGCGCCAATGCCCAGACCCCCACGCTGGCGTCCGGGGCGCCGGAATGGAAGCCACTCGGCGTGCTGCCGGAATTTGCCGGGCAATTCGCGCCGCCGATTCCCCCGGTGATTGGGCCGTTGCGACCGGGGCCCTTTGCGGCGGGCCAACAGCCGCGAACCAATTCCTTTGCCACGGCGGGATTGATTTTCGGCCTGTTGTCGCTGACGTGCTGCTGTTGTTGCGGCGTTCCGTTCAGCCTCCTGGGACTGGTCTGCTCGCTCATCGGACTGTCGCAAATCAACCGGCACCCTGAACTTTACGAAGGCCGCGGGCTGGCCATCGGCGGACTGATCCTTTCGGTGGCGGGCCTGGCGCTGGAAATCGGCCTGACCTTGCTCAATCTGGCGCTCCATCCGGAAAATCTGGAATGGCATTTTAGAACCTTCTGAAGTCCGCCATGCGCGCCGAATCGCCATCCGTGCCATCCAGAATCGCCGCGCCGCCATCGCTGGCATTTTTCGCGGTTGTCGTGCTGGTGTTTGCCATTTTGGGCTCGGGCGCGGTGTTGTTTTTCTTCGATCCGGCGCAGCACGGATTTTATCCCCTCTGTCTGTTTCATGCGCTGACCGGCTGGAACTGTCCGGGATGCGGGGCGACGCGGTCGGCGTATCAATTGTTGCACGGTCACCTGCTCCGCGCGTTGCGGGACAATGCGCTGTTTGTGCTGACGCTGACGGTGCTGGCGGTGCGGGGCGCATGGCTGGCTCGACAGAAAATCCGCAACCGGCCGGTGACGCCCGGCCTATCGCCCGCCCTGTTGTGGACGTTTCTCGTGGTGACACTGGTCTTCACCGTTTTGCGGAATTTGCCGGCTTTTGCCTGGCTGTCGCCCTGAAAGACGGGAACTTTTCGCTTTTGTCGGCTCGCGGGGTCGTGTTCAATCGTTGGCCTATGAGTCTGACACATCCATTGACCACCACGGCCTTTGATCTGCCGGGGTATCGGGTGACCAAATCGTTCGGTGTCGTACGCGGCATCATTGTCCGGTCCCGCTCGGTCATCGGCAACATGGGCGCGAGCATCCAGGCCATTTTTGGCGGGAACATTTCGCTTTACACCAATCTTTGCGAACGCACGCGCGGCGACGCCTTCAACCTGATGCTCACCCACGCGGGCGAGCTGGGCGCCAACGCCGTTATCGGCGTGCGCTACGACGCCACCGAGATTGCGGCGGGCATCACCGAAGTGCTGTGTTACGGCACGGCGGTTTATGTGGAAGCGGAAACACGTTAATCCGTTGAATCGTTATCCGAACGATTCAGCGATTTAACCATTCAACCATTTAACGATTTAACGAATCATGTCCGGACACAGCAAATGGGCGAAGGTCAAGCATTTCAAGGGCGCCGTTGACGCCAAGCGGGGGAAGATATTCTCCAAATTGGCGCGCGAAATCACCATTGCCGCCAAGGTCGGCGGCGGTAATCCCGACATGAATCCGCGGTTGCGGATGGTGCTGCTCAAGTGCCGCACGGCGAACATGCCCAAGGACAATATCGAGCGCGCTATTAAAAAGGGCACCGGCGGGGGCGAGGGCGCGAATTTCGAAGATTTGACTTACGAAATTTACGGGCCGCACGGCGTGGCGCTGCTCGTGGAAGTGAGCACGGACAATCGTAACCGCACGGCATCGGACATTCGCAGCCTGGTGACCAAGAACACCGGCAGTATCGCGACGCCGGGATCGGTGAGCCGGTTGTTTCACCGCAAGGGGCAGATCATCGTGGCGCGCGAAGCCGCGGGCGAGGACCAGTTGATGGCGCTGGCGATTGAAGCGGGCGCGGAGGATTTCAAGGCCGAGCCGCAAGGGTATGAAATTCTGACCGAGCCGGGAAATTTTGAGGCCGTGCACAAACAAATTGAAACGAACGAAATCAAGTGCGACGCGGCCGAAATCACGTGGCTGGCCACCCTCACCGTGCCGCTGGCGAATGCGGCGGCGGCCGAGGCCGTCAACAAATTGATTGAGGCGCTGGAGGAGCACGACGATGTGAAGGAGGTTTATACCAACGCCGAATTTCCGGACGACGCGGCGAAGGGATGAATCGCCACCGCAGTTCCCCAGCATGAAGGCATTAAGCGCCGATTCCCTGCTCGCCCGGTTACTGGCCTGGTTGACGATGGCGATCTGTCGGCATCCCGGCCGGTTCATTTATCCCCAACTGGCGCTGTTCGTGTTGTGCGTTCTCTACACGATCGGATTTCTGAAGGCCGACATGAACCGGGACAATCTGGTCGGGCCCAACCAGAAATACCACCGGAATTTCCTGCGGCTTCAGAAAGAGTTTCCCCAGGAAGGCGACCTGGTGGTGGTGGTGGAAAGCGACAACATAGAAAAAAACCGGCAGTTCGTCGAGCGCATCGCCGCCAAAATGCTGGAGGAAACAAATCTGTTCCGCGATGTTTTTTACCAGCAGAGCCTGGCGATGATGGGGCCCAAGGCGCTGCTCTACGCGTCTGAGACGAACCTGGTGGAAATGAAGACCATGCTCCGGGCCGCCCAGCCGTTCATCCATCAATTTACTGAAACGACGAACCTGGTTTCATTTTTTGAGCAGATCAACACAGCATTCCGTACCGCGCCGCGCGAGGCCAACGCCGATACGGAATCCCTGGTCAAGTCGCTGCCGGCGCTGACGCGCATCGTGACGCAAGCTACTGAATCCCTGCAACGTCCCGGCACGCCGCCCTCGCCCAACATCATCGCCCTGTTCGATACCAGCGGCAGCGGCGTGCTCTCGAATTACATCACCTTCGCCCACGGCCGGATTTTTCTGGTGACGACGCATGCGCCCACCGCGCTGCCGAACGGCCCGACGGTGAATCGGCAAAACCAGCGGCGGGTACAAACTCAGGATGAGGTGACGGGCTATGTGATTGACCATTTGCGCCAACTGGTCAAGCAAACCCAGGCGGAAGTACCCGGCGTCAACGTCGGCATCACGGGTGAACCGGTGCTGGATTACGACGAAATGACACAATCGCAAAAGGATGTCACGCTGGCCAGCATCGTGTCGCTGGTTTTATGCGCGTTGATTTTCATCTACGGCTACAATGAAACTGGACGTCCGGTGAAAGCCACGATTTGCCTGATGGTCGGGTTGGGCTACACCCTCGCGTTTACCACACTGACGGTCGGGCATTTGAATATTCTGACGATCACCTTTGTACCGATGCTCATCGGACTGGCGATCGACTTCGGGGTACATTTGATTACGCGCTACGAAGAGGAACTGCGGCACGGCAAAACGGAGGAGGCGGCGCTGACCAAAGCGATGGTGTTTACCGGGCAGGGAATTTTCACCGGCGCCCTGACGACGGCGGGCGCGTTTCTGGCGATGTCGTTTACCCATTTCAAGGGCATCCAGGAAATGGGGATTATTTGCGGCGGCGGCTTGCTGGTCAGCTTGATCCCGATGATGACGATGTTGCCGGCGATGCTGTTGCGCGGGCGGCAAAATGTGATAGACCATCAATTGACCGAGGACGCCACCCGGGCGCGCATTGAAAATCTCTGGCTGCAACGACCGGTACTGGTGGTGATGGTCACCTTGGGGCTGTGCGTGGCGGCAATATTTGGAGCGCGGAAAGTCTATTTTGATTACAACCTGATCAAAATGCAAAGCCCCCGCCTGCCGTCGGTGGTATTCGAACAGAAACTGTTGAATTCGGCCGACAAATCGCTGCTTTATGGCGCGATCATTGCGGATTCGCTTACCAACGCGGTGGAACTGGAGAAGAAAATCCGGAAATTGCCGACGGTGGCGGACATTGAACCGCCGTTTTATGACGATTTTCTGGCGGACCAGAGCGAAAAACTCAGACTGGTCGGACAAATCAAACAGGAAACCGCTTCGTTGCAATTCAATCCCCCGGACACCCGGCCGGTGGATGTATTCGACCTGAGCCGGACGCTGTATGGACTCTACGGATATCTGGGTAACGCGCTGGAAGAAGTGGGCAACAGCGACCCGGAGCTGAACCGGCAACTGGTGGCCTTGCGCGACGCCATTGAAAATTTGCGGAAGGCGATGTTGCAGGGCGACGCCCAGGCCATCGCGGAACACGCGGACAAGCTGGCGCAATTCCAACACGCGCTGTTTGCCGACCTGCGCAATACCTTCCAGGTGCTGCAAGAGCAGGACGACAGCGCGCCCTTGCGGCTTGGGGATTTGCCGCCCGCCTTGCGCGATCGCTTCGTGGGAGTGACCGGTAAATTGTTGTTGCAGGTTTATCCCCGGGAAGACGTCTGGCAGCGCAAGAACCAGGAAAAATTTGTCTCGGAATTGAGAACAGTGGATCCCAACGTCACCGGCACGCCGGTGCAACTGTACGAGTACGAAACCCTGCTCAAAAACAGTTATGTGCAGGCGGCCTGGTATTCCCTGGCGGCGATTGCCATCATGGTGTTCGTCCATTTCCGCAGTCTGAGCGCGGTGGTGCTGTCGTTGCTGCCGGTGGGCATCGGCACGTTGTGGCTGGCCGGGTTGATGGGCTGGTTCGGCATTCCCGTCAATCTGGCAAATATCATGACCCTGCCGCTGGTCATCGGCATCGGGGTGACCAACGGAGTACATATCCTGAACCGTTTTGCCGAGGAACGCACGCCAAATATTCTGGCGCGGAGCACCGGCAAGGCCGTGCTGGTGTCCGGATTGACGGCGATTGCCGGTTTCGGCAGTCTGATTCTTGCCCAGCATCGCGGCATTCACAGTCTGGGCTGTGTCATGGCAACGGGGATTGCGACCTGCATGGTGGCGGGGCTGACCTTTTTGCCGGCGCTGTTGAATTTGCTGGGCCGGTGGCATCCGTTAATAAAACAACCCAGTGCCGACAACTCGCCGTCGACACCGGGTCAGGAGGAACCGAGGTAAAACCTCAAGTGTGGGTTAAACATAGAGAAAAATCGCGAGAAGTCAATATCAATGTTAAATCTAACTTTTAATGGTTTGAAAACGAGCGAATCCCGTTTTCAATAACGATAACGTAAGGTGAAAAATTTTTTGCCATTCCAACGCCAAAATTCGCCCCGCCGACTGGATGATCGAAATCCATTCGCCCGGTCTCGAGCATGGATGCGTTGCGTGCAAATGAGTTGCCTCGTGCTGGCCATCGGTTTTACGTCCCGCGTCCTGGCCGGGACTGATTTTCACGCCGGGCCGCTCTTAGATCAATCCGCCCTGGTTCTGGATTCGGGACAACGCACCGAAGCGGTCGGACCGTTCTTTTATGATCAGCATAAAGACACCGAGAAGACCTGGGCGATCCCGCCGCTGTTATCTTATGACACCGATCCCGCAACGGAATCGGCGGAATTCGATTTGCTTTACCCGGTGCTGACCGGTGAACACTTCGGGGGAGAATACCGCTGGCAGCTTGCCCAACTGTTCAGCTTTTCCGGCGGTCAGCAGCCGGATGATTCAACCGTGAAACGCTTCACGCTCTTTCCGATCTATTTTCAACAACGCTCGCCGGCCCCGGACGAGAATTACACTGCATTGTTCCCTCTTTATGGGCGGCTCAAAAACCGGCTGTTCCGCGACGAAATTTTCTTCGTCCTGTTTCCCGTTTACGGCGAGTCGCGCAAGCGGGACATCGTCACCGACAATTATCTTTACCCGTTCTTCCATTTAAGGCGGGGCGACGGGTTGCGGGGATGGCAGTTCTGGCCGCTGGTCGGCCACGAGCACAAGGACGTGACCACAAAAACCAACGGCTTTGATGAGACCGAAATCATCGGCGGCCACGACAAATCCTTTTTCCTCTGGCCGTTATATCTCAAACAGAACACCGGCATCGGCACCGACAACCCGGGAAAATTCCGGGCCTCGATTCCGCTTTACGCGTGGGCGCGTTCCCCGCAGCGTGATTCCACCTCCGTGCTCTGGCCCTTTTTCACCTGGATTGACGATCGGGCAAAAAAATATCACGAATGGGAAGGCCCTTATCCGTTCGTGGTCGTCGCCCGCGGCACGGGCAAGACCGCCACGCGCTGCTGGCCGCTGTTTGGCCGCGCCCGTAACGACACCCTGGAAAGTGATTTTTATCTGTGGCCGATTTACAAATACAATCGAACGCACGCCGGCACCCTGGATCAGGAACGCACCCGTATCCTGTTATATCTGTTCTCGGATTTGAACGAACGAAACATTGAAACCGGGGCGGAGCGAAAGCGGGTTGATTTATGGCCCCTGTATGTCTGGCACCATGATTTTAATGGGAGCAGCCGGCTGCAAATTATCGCGCCGGTTGAAACGGCGCTGCCCGACAACGGGGGGGTCGAACGCAACTGGTCGCCACTATGGTCGCTATGGCGTTCGGAGGACAATCCGCGGTCGGGGGCGTCGAGCCAGTCGCTGCTTTGGAACTTGTATCGACGCGAAACCACCTCCGCATCCAGAAAATGCTCGCTCCTGTTCGGGCTTTTCCAGTATCAATCGGATTCGGAAATTAAAAAATTGCGGTTGTTTTATATTCCGGTGCTCAAATGGCAGGCGCCGGCGGAAACCGCGGCGAAATAAATTATGTTTGAAAACATTGGCGAGATTGTTCTGTTGTTCTGGCGCGCGCTGCTGTCCCTGCCGCTGGCGTGGCGGCACCGACAAAAGGTTTTCGAACAATTCTTCGAGATTGGCAACGCCAGCCTGTTGATGGTTTGCGTCCTGTCCTTTTTCATCGGCGCGGTCATTGCCCTGCAAACCGGGCCGGTGCTGGTCGAGCGCGGACTGGCCAGCGCCGTCGGCGGCATTGTCGGCATCTCGATGGCCAAGGAGTTGTCGCCGGTGATGATGGCCATTCTCATTGCCGGGCGGATCGGCTCGGCGATGGCGGCGGAAATCGGCTCCATGCGGGTTTATCAGGAGGTGGACGCCCTGCGCACCATGAACATCAATCCGGTCCATTACCTGGTGCTGCCGCGGCTGCTCGCCATTGCAGTGGCGCTGCCATTGCTCGTGATTTTCTCGATTCTGGTCGGCTGGCTGGGCGGCGCGATCGTGGCCGAGACCAACAGCCACATTGAAATTCCGTTTCAGGCTTTCTGGACCAATTTGCGCGACGTGGTGGAAATAAAAGACGTGGCCAACGGCGTGTTCAAAAGCTTTTGTTTCGCGCTGATTATCGGCGTGGTTTCCTGTCACCAGGGGCTGGCCACCATTGGCGGACCCCGCGGCATCGGTCGCTCGGTCACCAAGGCGGTGGTCAATTCCATTGTGCTGATCGTAATTTTTGATTACGTGCTCACGCGCGTGTTGCTGAAATAATGAACCCTCCCACTACCAACCGCTCCGGTGTGAGCCTCCAGGTGCGCGGCTTGCGCAAGAGTTTTGACGGGCAGGAAGTGCTCAAAGGCCTGGATTTTGAGGTCCGGCCCGGAGAGATTTTCGTCATCATGGGGCCGAGTGGCAGCGGCAAGAGTGTATTGCTGCGGCACCTCATCGGGCTGGAAGCACCCGATGCCGGCGAAATTCTCATCAACGGCGAATCCATCCAAAACGAGGACGTTGCCGGCAATTACCGGCTGGCGATGGTTTTTCAATCCGGAGCGCTGCTCAATTCGCTGACCGTTGGCGAAAACGTGGGACTATACCTGGCCGAACACCAGCTCAAGCCGCCCGAAGAAATCACCCGTATCGTCGCTGAAATTCTGGACGACGTCGGCCTCAAGGGCACGGAGGAAAAAATGCCGGCGGAATTGTCCGGTGGCATGAAGAAACGTGTCGCCATCGCCCGCGCGCTGGTCATCGAGCCGCAACTCATCCTTTACGACGAGCCGACCAGCGAGCTGGACCCGCTCTTTTCAGTGGTCATCGGCGAGGAAATCCTCCATCTCCAACACCGGATTCACGTCACCTCCCTGGTGGTGTCTCATGATCGCGATCTGGCTTTTGGCATCGCCGACCGCATCGCTGTTATTCATGAGGGCCGGATCCTCACCATTGGCACACCGGACGAGGTGAAACGGCACAGCGATCCGTTGGTGCAAAAATTTTTGCACGCGGACTTTAAGCGCGAACCCTGATTTCTCCAATTATGAAAAATTCACTTGAAACCAAACTTGGTTATTTTGTCGTCCTCGCGGTTTTTGCCGCGTGGCTGATTACCGAAACCCTGGGCGGACTGGAAACGTTTCGCGGAGGCTACCGGGTCAGCGGCCTGTTCAACACCGTGCAGGATTTAAAGGTCGGCAACAACGTCAAGATGGCCGGCGTGGATGTCGGCCGGGTCGAAAAAATCGCCCTGGAGGACAGCAAAGTCCGCGTCACCATGAAATTGCGTTCGGGGACTGTCGTCAAAACCGACAGCAAGGCCGTCATCAAATTCACCGGTCTGATGGGGCAGAACTTTGTGGCGATCGATTTCGGCACGCCTGACGCGCCCAAAGCCGTGAACGGCGCCGTGCTGGCCACCGAGGAACAGCCCGACCTCAACGCTATCATGACCAAACTGGACGGGGCCACCACCGGCATCCAAAACCTCACCAAAAGTTTCACGCCCGACACCATCAACAACCTGATGGGGCCGCTCGTGGATTTCGTCAAACAAAACAGCGGCCATATCAGTGGCGCCATCTCCAATATTCAAAACATCTCCGGCCAGATTGCGAGCGGTCAGGGCACCGTCGGCAAACTGATTTACGAGGACTCGCTTTATACTTCGGCCCTGACGACCGTGACCAATTTGCAGGACACCGTGGGCGAGGTGCGCGGCGTGGTCAGCGGCATCACCAACGGCCAGGGGACCATCGGCAAGCTGGTGACCGACCCGACGCTTTACAATGCCACCACGGCTTCGATGACCAACCTCGAACAGGTCTTGCAGAAGATCAATCAGGGCCAAGGCACCATCGGCAAACTTGTCAACGACCAGGAATTTTACAAAAACGCCAAGCTCTCGCTGCAAAAACTGGACAAGATGGCCGACGGATTGGAGGATGAGGGGCCGCTGACCGTCATCGGCATCATGGCCAACAACCTGTTTTAAGGATAAAGGAAGAATGCAAAATGCAGAAAGACCGTTACCTCAAAACCGGCGTCGGGATATTTCATCCTTCTTCGTTCTGCCTTCTGCATTGATCTTTCAGGCCAGACCGAGATTTTTCAGCACCTGTACGGTCGAACGTGACTTGTTCAACGTGTAAAAATGCAGGCCGGGCGCGCCGGCACGCAGCAATTCCTCGCATTGCCGCGTGGCATATTCGATTCCAAATTCAGCCGCGGCTGCGTCGTCGTCGCCGATTTGGTCCAGCCGGGCCCGCAACGGAGGCGGGATTTTCGCGCCGCACCGGCTGGTAAAATTGACGATGCCCGGCGCGCTGACAATGGGAACGATGCCCGGCACCAGCGGCACGCTGACGTCGAGCCGGCCGGCAACATAGTCGCGAAATTCAAAGTAATCCGCGTTGTCGAAAAACAACTGGGTGAGAACAAAGTCCGCGCCCGCGTCCACCTTTTCCTTCAAATGCCGCCAATCATCGTGCTTGCCGGCTTTGTTGGCGACGTGGCCTTCGGGAAAACCGGCGACCCCCGCGGAAAAATCCCCCGACTCGCGGATGAGCCGGACGAGTTGCGCCGCGAATTCAAAACCGCCGGGAACGGGTTGAAAGGGGCCGCCGCCCGGCGGATCGCCGCGCAGCGCGAGAATGTTTTTACAGCCAAGCGCGCGGATTTTTTCCAGCAAGGTGCGTACCTCGTCGCGCGTGTGATTGACGCAAGTGAGGTGCGCCAGCGCCGTGAGGCCGTGCTGCCGCTGGATGCGCTCCACAATCATCAGCGTCTTGTCACGCGTGCTGCCGCCCGCGCCGTAGGTGACGGAACAGTAATCAGGCCTGGCCCGGATTAAGGCCGGGATTTGCGTTTCCAGGAGATTGCGGTCCCCTTCGGCGGTCCTGGGCGGGAAAAACTCAAAGGAAATGACCGGCTGATGGGCCGCCCGTTTTGCCGCGTAAATATCACGAATGAACTGCATCGGCATTTAAGATTTACGGTTGATGATTTTTGATTTTTCCACCGTTTCGACGCCTACGATGCAATCGTAAATCGTAAATCACAAATCGTAAATGGAAATGAAAACCCCTTCCGGTTTTGCCGGAAGGGGCATGACAATTCAACTTAGGTTAGAATTTATAAACGGCCTGTAACGCGACCATGATGGCGTTCTCCCCAATATTGCCGCCGCCATTGAGGTTGCCGCCATAAATGTCATGGCTGGCATGGTCCCAGCGGACTTCCAGCCGGGTCAGCACATTGGCCCACAGGTCATACTGAATGGTGCCTGTCAAGGCAACGGCGTTTTGTTCAGAAGCAGTAGCATTCGAAACAAGGCCGGCGATGCTGCTCAGGTAGTTCTTGGCCCATTCAACGCGTCCGTTGAGGGACAGCTTCGGGGTCGCCTGAAGGTTGACATAGCCCGCCAGCGCCCACGGGTTATCCGAACTGTAAGCAGTCTCATAGTCAAACGACGCGCCCAGCTTCAATGCTGAATTGGGCGTTGGCAACGTGGCACCCACGTACCAACTGGTTGTGGCGTCACCGCCGAAGGTACTGGGAGAAGTGGCGCTGTAATCGCCGCTGACTATGCCACCGGACAGTGTTGCGCCGGAAGCCCAGCCCCAGCTTTGCGGGGCCGTCAAGGTAACTGAGCCCATGTACGTCTTGAAGGAATCAGAAGCTCCGGCGACCGTATGCGGGCTTTGATCGTTCATGACTGGTCCCTTGCTGTCAGCGATGCCAACGGTGGCCGAAAACGCATCACAGAATTTGTAAGTTGCCAGCAAGCCGGTATGGGTCGTCGGCTCCATCGTGTAGCCATAGGAATGGGTATAGTTCGGATTCAACGGCGAACTGGTGGATTCATAACCGATGATGGTGTCGAATACGCCCAGTTTCCAGTCAAGGCCATTGCCGATGGGGGTGTTCAGGGTGATGTACGCCTGACGGATGGCAAGGTCGTTGCCCAAGGCACCGCCACCATTACCCGACAGAAGGCTGTTCTGTCCGCTGGTTCCCAGTGTGGTGGCATCCTGGCCAACCCAAAGCTCGACATGATAACCGGCGGCCCAAGGCGTTGCGTCCTCGGGTTTGTCAAGGGCGATGTCAACCACATTGAGGTTGAATCCATTGGCCTTGCTGGAAGTGGCGGCACCTGCGGGTAGATTGCCGCCTACAGTGCCACTGGGAGAATTTTGGAAGGCGACGGGGGCTACACTGGCGCCACCTGACGGATTCCACTGGATTGAGGCATCTACATAGCCACTCAGCGTGGTGTTGGAGAGCGCGGTTTGCACCGGGCTCAATTTAGCTTCGTCTGCGCGAGCCGCCGAGGCAAGACTGACCACCCCGATGGCCGCGAGACCCACTGTCCATTTATTAAACTTCATCTGGTTCCTCCGATGTTGTTTGTTTGATTTGTTGTCTCTTTTTGTGCCTGCGCACCTTCAGGGCAAAAACTCATTTGCCCACGCACCAAATAGTGCAATGACAATGAAAATAGGGAAATCCCAATTATTTTACAACATTTTTTTTAGGGGAAACCGGTTATTATAACATGCCTGACACCAACTGTTTGTGCTATTCGCCGGTGTTTCCGAATTCATGCGTCTGAGCCGATTGTGTGAAGTTTGGGCATTCATAACCATGCCGGGCTTTGGAGGTTACGGATTTTGCGGCATTCATTTTCCACGGCCGGACTGGAACAAATCGTGCTTTATCAAACGGCTGGAAACCGATTGCCGGTTGCAATTGGTCAGAGTTTGACCGTCAGTTTTATTGCGAAATTAAAGATATGCCATCATACGCTTATTTGGCCCGGGAAACGGCCACCGGCCGGGAAATCAGCAGCACGGTCGAAGCCGTGACGGAACAAGCCGCCATTGCGGCATTGCTGAACCGCAACCTTTTGGTGGTGTCCATTCAGGAAAAGATCTCCAAACGGGGCAAAATGAAGGGTGGCACCGTGGCGCTGGCCGACCTGGTCGTTTTCACCCGTCAGTTGGCAACGATGATTGAGGCGGGCATTGCCATCGTGCAATGCCTCCAGGCTCTGGCCGACCAGACGTCGAACAAGGTCATGCGCGACGTGATCCGGGACGTCTGCACGCGCGTGGAAAGCGGCGAAAGTTTCTCCGAAGCGTTGCAAAAGCATCCCAAGACCTTTAACCGCCTTTACTATTCCATGGTGGCGGCGGGTGAAAAAGGCGGTTTGCTGGCGGAAATTCTCGGACGCCTCGCCACTTACCTGGAAAATTCCGAGCGCTTGCGCAAAAAAGTCAAGACCGCCCTGATGTATCCGTCGGCCGTGACGATTGTGGCCATTTCCATCACGCTGTTCCTGCTGGTGAAGGTCGTTCCCACTTTCAAGGAAATTTACTCTGGCTTTGGTGCGTCCCTGCCCGGCCCCACGCAGTTCATGATCGATCTCAGCGAAGCCGTCAAAAAATATATACTCTTGTTTATCGTCGCCGCCGGGGCGGCCATCTGGGGGTGGCTGCACTTCATCAAGACCACGCCGGGACGTTATTTTTGGGATTCCCGCCGCATCAAACTGCCGGTTTTCGGCCCCATCGCGCATAAAATCTGCCTCGTCCGCTTCACCCGCACACTCGCCTCGCTCGTTCGCAGCGGCGTGCCTATTCTGGAAGTGCTGCAGATTGTCTCCCAAACCGTCGGCAATGTGGTCATGGAAAAAGCCATCAAGAACGCCGCCAATGACATCGAACAAGGTGAGGGCATTTCCGCCGCGCTCGGCAAAAACCCGATCTTTCCCAGCATGATCATCCGCATGTTGACCGCCGGCGAACAGACCGGCAACATCGACACCATGCTCGAACGCGTCTCGAACTTTATCGACGAGGAAATTGAAAACACCCTTTCCGGCCTCATGTCGCTGTTGGAACCCATGTTGATCGTTTTCCTGGGCGTGGTCATCGGCGGCATGGTCGTTTGCATGTTCCTGCCGATCTTCAACCTCGCCAACATCGTCAACGGCGGACACTGATTTGACCAGGGACGGGGGACGCCCGAACCGCCGGCTGAATCCATTTCGTCCGGCGGTTTGACGTTTCACACCGAAACGACACCCCCCGGCTGCGGCTGGATGATTTTCACTTTCGGATGGCGGATGCGGATTTGTTCTTCGAACCAGGCGCGTGATTCCTCTCCCCCGTGGCCGAGCAAAACTGCCCGCGGCGAGACCCGCCCGACAAAATCCAGCAGTTCTTCGCGATTGGCGTGGGCGGTCAAATTAAAATCCAACACCTCGCACTTACGGGTGACGCGACCGGCCGCGGGGCTGAAGACAAACGTTTCGCCCGGCTTGGCCGCCTTCAACCGCCCCCCGGGCGTGTCCGGGTCCGCGTAGCCGACGAAGAAAATGGATTGTCGCTCGTCGCCGATCATCCGCGCGGCCAGGTCGTGCGCCGCGGTGTGTTCGCTCATCATCCCGGCGGTGATCACGAAGATGCGTCCGCCGCTCAACTTCATTTTATCCGCCTGTCCCGGCTCCAGCACGATGAGTTCCAGCGCCTCATGCAACTGCAAATTCGCATGTTGCCGGTGCGTCCGGTGGGCTTCCAGGTCGTAGATTTCCGTGAACACGCGTCCCAACCCCCCGATGTAAATCGGTTGGGACTTCAATTTGCCCGTGCGCATGAGCAACGCCAGCAGCGCCAGAATCTCCTGCGTGCGCCCCAGCGCGAACGACGGAATCAGCACGCAGCCCTTCCGCTTGAGCGCCCGCTGGATGGCCGCCGTCAGACGCCCGATTTCGCCTTCGCGTGAAAAACCCGGCGGAGTGGCGCGATTGCCGCGTGTCGTCTCCATGATGAGCACGTCGGCCCGGACGTCGTCAAATCGCGCCGCGCGCATAATCGTCTGGTCGTGGAAGCACACGTCCCCCGTGTAAAAGAGCGTCTCCTTTTTGCCACGAATCAAAATGCCCGCCGAACCCAGCGTGTGGCCGGCGTCGAAAAATTCCAGCGTGGGCGAGGCGAACCCGGCGCGGGTTTTGTGGAAGGCCGCCCATTCGATTTCACGGTTGTATTTAAAACCCTGAAACACCGGCGCCAGATCGTCCACTTCGTCGTGCGAATAGAGCGGGTATTCCCGGATGCCCAGCTCGTCGCGTTGACGGGTCATCACGTTCACCGAATTGTGCAGCACGCGTTCGGCGATGAAATAACTCAACCCGGTCATCAGCACGTGCGCCCGGGGGAAATGCCGGCACGCCACCGGCAGGGCGCCCACGTGGTCGTGGTGACAGTGCGAAATGGCGATGGCATCCACCTCGACATTTCCGGCCTTGCCGAACCAAGGCAACCCGGCGCGCCCCTCGCGTTTGGGGTGCATCCCGGCGTCGAGCAGAAGGCGATGGCCGTCCACTTCCACCAGCCACGCGCTCGCCCCGATATCGGTGTCCGGATTCAGGTTGGTGATTTTCACGAATGAATTTCACCACAAAGGCCCAAAGACACAAAGCAGAAAGAACGGAAGGGATTCAGAAACATCGAACATCCAACATCGAACACTGAACATCGAATTAATTGCCTGTTCTCGGCCCATTCGATGTTCGAGGTTGGGAGTTCGGCGTTCGTTGTTCCCCGGACTATTGGGCCGGGTACCGCCAGACCCAGTCGCCGGCGCCGATATCCACTGCGCCATGTTCATTGAGAACGACCTTCCCGTCATCATCCGTTTCGTTCCAGCCGACCGAGTAGAGAATAAATTGTCCATCCGCCGTTCGCCGATAATGCAGCGGCTGGCCGCCGATGACGTCGTGCGGCAGTTTGGCAATGAACTGGGGCGTGAGCGCATCAAGCTTGTCGGGAAATTCGCCATGCACCAGCCGGTAACGCTCCAATGCGATAGCCGTTCGCGCCAGATCCACGGAACATTGTCCGTTGGCAAACTTTCTCACCGCCTTGCCCAATGCCGGCATCAGTGCGCTCTCAATAAAATTGTATGGGGTGGATTGTTTGATGTCAGCTTCAACCGCTGCGTCCGACTGACGGACTAGTGCCGGCGAAACAGTCCTCTGGTTTGTATCCGCCACCGGCAAATAAAACTCCACCATCAGCCGGGCGCAACGGATTTGATTTTGGTAAAACCAGCCGGTGGGTATTAACCGGTCGACGACTCGCACCGGGCTGGATGAAGAGGAACCGCTAAAATTGTTGAAGAGTTCGTTTATTGTCTCCGGATGGCGCCGCAAATTATCAATGGCGGCAGTCTGGGAGAGTACCAGTTCGGAGCGCATGGCCAAATTGTAGCTGGAAAGAAAATTCAGCTGCGCCAGCTCCCGGTCGAGTTCAGTGAGTTGCGTGTCCGACCATCGATGTTCTGATAACCCCTCCCAAACCGGTTGCAACGCGATATTTACCATCACTATGCGCACCAAATGCGAAATCAGAAACGGCTCGGTGCGGATCGAATCCACCAGGCGCAACATAAGTTTAACGTCGGCCAGAGCCTGGTCGCTTTGGCCGTTTTGTAATTCAGCCAGCGCGCGCAGTTGCAGAACTTGGCTGCATTTTTTTAACTGCGCCAGATGCGGCAGCAATATTGCCCAGGGGTCGTCTTTGTCATATTCCAGCGGGAACCGCGAGTAAGGTAGTTTGGCTGCCTCGCGCAACTCTTCGATGGTTGAATCGTATTTGCTCAACGCGAGCAGGACGTCGGCGGCGGGTGATTGCGGCTGTGCGGGCACCGGGAACAGATTCGTTTTGGCGGCCACCTCGCGGTAGTATCGTTGCCACGCACGCAGGTCGGTAATTCTTGCCACACGCCAATCGCCGTTGGTCGGCGCGTTGTCTTGGGTGTAATAGATATTCATGTCCAGCCGGTTGACGAAATTTGTGTCGCGGTCTTTAAAGGGAATCTCTCTCCCCTCGCGCGTTAGCATTTGGCCGTAGCTGGTAAAGACAATCGGCGTCAGCGCAAAGTTCTGGTCGTCGGGTACAGCTGGCGGAATCACGCTGGCCCGGTCAAACCGTTCGCCTTTGGCTTCCCATTCGCGCTTGAAGTTTTCCCAGGCGTGTTTCCCGCGCCAGTCTTCCTCGGCGTAAAACAGCGCCACCAGCGTGATGAAACAGGAGAGGCCAAACAGGAATCGTTTGAAATTGCGCCAGCAACAGAGGGAGCGGACAAAAACGACGATAAGAACCGCAAGAACACCGACGGCCAAAGCGTCAATAAGGGCGATGCCGACCATCTCCGATACTTCTTTTCTGCCGGGCAACAGCCAAAGGACAATCATCGTCAGAAGGAACATGAACACCGTAAGTGATGCCATCCACAGCAAAAGGCCGCGCCAGCCTTTCCAGGATTTTTTCCAGATGCTTTTGGGTTCTTCGTTCATAAATTTCCACTTTCGGATTCGGAGGGGCGAGTTCCACGAGCCCCTGAATTTAAATCAAAGCGGGACTCGCAGAGCTTGCCCCTCCGGTTATCTTACGCTGCCACGAAATCCTCGCGTTCGCTGCGTGGTTGCGGCACAAAAGTTTTAGACCGGTCAGCCTCGCGTGTGTCACGCGGGCCAATCAATTCCGCCAGCATCCGCTGCTGCTGGCGCAATTCCGCCACGACTTCCGGCGTTGGCGGCACGGATTTTTCCGTCACCACTGACGACCGGTCGCGGATGGAAAAATCCACCGCCAGTATCAAAATCCAGATGGCCGTCAAGCCGGCCCAGGCGGCGGGGTGAGGCCATAAGATGGTTGAGAGTTGACGGTTGAGAGTTGAAAGGAAAGATGGAGATGGAACACGCGCCGCGGGATTAGCTCCCGCCGCATTCCTGGCCGCGGCCAGAATTTCCTCTCGCCATCCGGCGGGAATCTGCCGCACCGGTTGACGGCTCAAGCGCCGCTCGAATTGATCCATTCCGTCATTCATCATTCGGCTTTCTTCATTTCCTCGTAAAGGGGACGCAACCGCTCGCGCAATTTGTCTAGCCCGTAGCGATACCGGCTGGCCGCAGTGTTCAAGGGAATGTCCAGCGCATCGGCGATTTGTTCAAAGGTCCATTCTCCCCACAATTTCAGATGTACAACGGCACGTTGTTCCGGCGGCAATCCGGCCAGCGCTTCGGCCAGTGCGGCGCGAAAGGTTTGCTCGTCCGGATCGCCGGCCGTAGCGAACGGTGAACTGATTTCAGCGGCGAACTGTTCGCGGGTCTTGTCCCGCGTGCCGCGTCGGCGCATCAAATCAATGGCCGCATTGTGCGCCAGCCGGACGAGGAATGCCCGTTCGTCTCGCACACCGGCCAGCAACTCCGGCTGGCGGGCGAGTTTTACGAAGACGTCCTGGAGCAGGTCGCGCGTGTCGGCCTCGTCGCGGGTCAGGTTGAGGAGAAAGGCATAAAGCGACTGGGCGTGCTCATCATAGAGCCGTTCGAGGTCCGATCCACGCATGTTTATCTGTATGACGTGCCCGCCGGTAGAATTTGTCTAGCCGGAAATCTTATTCCTGCCCACAGTGACCACTGATAACCCAGATTGACGAACAGATTGTGTACAAGGTTTGTTCGCGACACCGCCATCCGCTTGAACAGTGACCGGAAGGAATAGAACTTACGACGGAACCACATGTAGCCGGCAAACAAATCTTCGGCGGACATTTGCTTCGGCTGGAATGCTACACGCGTTTTGCCGTCGTACCAGCCCCAGTCGGCGCTTGTCAAACGGCCTTCCCGTTGCATCTCATCGTAAAGCCGCGTGCCCGGCAGCGGCGTCAATACGCTCACCGTCACGCCGTCAATGCCCACGGACTCGCAGGCTTCCAGCGTGTGTCTAAAGACATCCTCGCCATCGGTGTCGAAGCCGAAAATCACTCCCGCCTGCACGCAGATGCCGTGTTGATGAATCTGCCGGATGGTTTCCGCGTAGCGGCTGACTTGATTGAACCCCTTATTGACACTGGCCAAGCCTGCTTCGGAGAAAGACTCCAAGCCGATGAACAAATAAACGCAGCCGGCCTCGCGGGCCAGTTGCAACAGGCGATCGTCGGCGCAACGGTCAATACTCACCTGGGCCGCCCAACGCCGCCGCAACCGCTTGAGCGCGGTCATCAACTGAATGGCATACTCCGGGTCGCCGAAAAAATTGTCGTCCCAGAAAACGAAATACCGGTTTCCCATGCTTTCGATGTCCGCCATTACTTCGGACACCGGCCGGGTACGGAATCCGCCGTGATAAATCTGTTTCAGGTTGCAATAACTGCAATGGTACGGACAACCGCGCGTGGCGAATACCGCTCCCCGGGTGAAATGACGGTGCCGGATCAGATCGCGTCGGGAAATCGGCAACCCTTGCAGCGAGGGTGCACGATTACTGGCGTAGCGCGGCCGGGCACAGCCGCGATAAAATTCATCCAGAAATTGCGGCCAGGTTCCCTCCGCTTCGCCCACCACCAGGTGATCGCAGTGCCGGGCCGCTTCGTCCGGACAAAGCGTAGCGTGCGGTCCGCCCATCACCACCCGGGCGCCGCCCGCCCGGAATTGCGCCGCCATCCGGTAACAGTGCGGAGCGTTGGGTGTGTTCACCGTGATGGCTACGACATCGAACCTGCGTTCAAAAGGAATGCGCTGATTGTATTCGTCCACCAACTCGATTTGATAGCGGGTTTCGTCAATGAATCCCGCTAGGTAGGGCATGGTGAGCTGGGTGAAATTGTTGAATTGTCGCCGTCGAACCCGATGAATCTCCGGATTTTCCGGCGTGATCAGCAGGATGCGTTTCCGACCGTTTGTCGGTGGGCAGTGAGCAGCCAAACGACCGAATTTCATTGGGTTCGTGGTTCGGATTTTGCACTTTCGCCTTGCGCTTTAAGACAATCACCCCAATGTGCCACGAAGAATTTTTTCTCTGTCGGCAGAAAGGTTTTAGAAATTCCTAGGATGGGCCGTAATGCTGTGGTCATCTGCACGGCAACCAATATGAAAATGACCACCCACGTGCGAAAGCCGGCCAGTGACCGGGCATTCGAGTGCGCAAAGCCGGTTTCCAGGAATCGCAGACCGAAAACTGTCGCGATAAACCAGAAAATCAGATGCAACGCGCCCATCCACGCGAGTGATTCCGTGGATTGTGAGAAGATCCATGCTACCGGCGCGAAGCCGATCAGCAAAATGGTCATCAACATCAGCAGTCCCGCCAGCAGCCCGGTCACTTCTACCACCCGGGCCTGCGACCCGCCCAAGCAGGTGAAAATGTAAAGGCTCGGCAGGCAAATCAACGCCGATATCATCAGCCCCGCCGTAATTTTGACCGGAGCGGCCCAAAGTTGCGTGCCGCCGGAAAACGTGCCGACTACCACGCCGTAAACCAAACTGCATACGATCGACACAAATAGCATTCCCACAATCAACCGGCCGGCACCCGGTTGACGCAACTGGAACATCACACGCCGCGGTTGCCGCAAAATTGCTTCAATAGCGACAATGATATTGGGAATTGCGACGCGCTCGGATGGATCGTCGCCCAGGACCCGCGGACCGCTGGCGGGTATGACGGGTGGGAGGATCGGTTGCAATTGGGGTGGCAGGGGCGTTTGTTCATTCATAGGTCAACAAGGTTTTGGTTTAGTCGAGTTGTTGCAGAATCTGCTGCAACGAGTGAAAAACATTTTCATAAAAGTTGCCGTGCAAGGCCGTCGTACGGAAAAATTCCACCGGCAACGATGGCGAGCCAATGAACGGACGTAAAATCCAGGCAAGCTGGCTGCCAAGAAACAGATTGACTGTCAGCCACGCGAATAACACCCGGCGCGCAATGGCCTGGCTGCCGCCCAGCCGCGTGAGCAATTGAAACAAACGTGCGTTGCCCACAACGCCGGCAAAAGCAATGACGGTCACCTGCATGAGTTTGATAACACTGTAGGTTGGTCCCGAAACGGCTTCCGGAGATATCGGCGGCGCGTTCCAAATCAGAAACGCCATCAGCGGACTGAATGCGCCCAAAATTGCCGCTGTGACGGTGAAGCTTATCAAAATTGCCGCGAAGGACTGGCGAAACGGAATATTCAAGCCCAGCAATGGCGCCAGCATGGCGTTTAGCAACGTATTGCCGATCGTGGTAAGCAGGATGATCAGCGGAAACTTGATGGCCACGTAAAATGCTTGTTGTGGATCCCTCCACCAGCCCATCGCTGCGCCATAAAGACCCGCGCCAATGACAACAACGCCCAAGTGTAATGCAAGCCGTCGTACATCCGCTCGTTCGGTCCAAGCCGTTATTTTCTCAGGCTCGCCGCGCAGCAACACGCCGATTTCACTCAGATTTGATGCTCCGGCAACTGGCATAAAAGTTCCCCGGCTATCCGTTGGATTATATCAGTGAGCTTTCTGTTCTGGTTCGACAGCTATAAATGGAGATGATTCAAACAACGTGGCGGATTTCTTTGCTGCCGCTTGGTTCACGATGACTTGCTGCAGCCATCGCTCGATAGCCACAATCACCGACTCCGGCGTTGAGGTGCCCGCCGTTATGCCGACGGTGTCGCCGGGGCAAAACCATTCTTCGCGCAGGTCGGCGGTGGTTTGCACATGATGCACCCGGGCGCAAAAATGGGCGCAGGTCCTGACCAGTTCTCGCGTGTTGTTGCTGTGCGCGCCGCCGATAACGACCACCACGTCGCATTTGTGCGCCAACTCGATCGCCGCGTTTTGCCGCTGTTTCGTCGGCTGGCAGACGGTGTCAATAAATCGCACCTCTGATCTCGGAAACCGCTCCCGAATCAACTGCACCAGATGCCGCACGCGATCAATCGGCTGAGTGGTTTGGGCCACCACGCCCAAACGCGACCGCGCGCGCAGCCCGGCCACCTCATTTTCATTCAACACCACATCGAATTCATCAAGGTCACCGGTCAGACCGCGCACTTCCACGTGGTTGCGGCTGCCGATGATGACCGGATGACAGCCGTCGCTCACCAGTTTCGCCAGACTGCGATGGGCAACGAGAACCAGCGGACAGGTGGCTTCCGACACATTCAGCCCTCGTCCGCGCGATTCCGCTTTTGCGCGCTCCGACGTCCCGTGGGCTGTGACCATTACCGTTTGAGTACGGACATCTGCGGGCTGTTGCGCCACACGGATGCCCCGGGCGCGCAATTCCGCCAGCACGGTTTCGTTATGGACAAGATCACCCAGAATAGTGAGCGGGCCGTGTTTCGCGGTCTCCTGCGCCAATGCGATGGCGTCCCTCACCCCGAAGCACATGCCCAGATGTTCGGCACGAATGATTTTCATGATCGGTACGGCAAATTAACTTTGTGTCACAAAGTAAAAGACCGCGCAGGCTTCGAGTTGTTCAAACCTATTTTATTTTTTAGTTTGCCGGACGATTTGTTCCAGCAGGTTGATGTATTCGGCAAAGGCTTTGCGGCCCGCCGCCGTGAACGAGCAGGTGGTGAGGGGGCGCCGATTTTGAAATGACTTGGCCACGGTCACGTAACCTTCCTGTTGCAGTGCCCGGATGTGGGTGGTGAGATTGCCGTCCGTCATGGCCAACGCGTCGCGCAGCTCGGTAAACGACAATTCCGGCGACGCGGCCAACATGGACATGATAGCCAGCCGGCCTTTCTCGTGGATGACCCGATCGAGCTGAAGGAAGGGTTCCGGGTTCACGTCGCCGTCTTTCCTTTTTCCGTCAGGTAGAGATACGTTCCGTAAGCCAGGTGCAGTACGCCGAAGAAAAGGCCCATGAGCCAATGAGCATTTATGTGCTCCGAAGTCCGGCCCGCGAAAAAAGCGTAAAAAAATGCACAGGCTGAAGCCATAAAGAGTAATCCAAAAAATTTAATTCCGCGCGGCATGAAAAATCCGGCCGCGTAAAGGGCGCAGCCATAAAACAATATCCAGACAGCGGCAGTCAAAGAGTCACAATCAGACGGTGCGTCTCCGCCGCCGAGAACCATGGGGGTTCCGCCCAATAATGCACCTGCCAGCAGCAGCGGCCACATTGTCTGAGCAACCCGCCGCGTTGGGGGCGACCAGAAGGCTTCCTTGTCTTTGATTGCCTGACGCCGCGCAATCAGAAAAGCCCCGGCCACCACAATCACCGCCGTGCCCAGCCAAAAAGTGCAAAACACGCGCAAGGAATCCAGACGAAGTAAAAGCCCAAGCACCGTTGCCACCAACCCCGCCGTGCCGGCGAACAGCATGATTGGTGCGAGCGCGCGGCGGTAAACGGCGGAACGTTCCATCAAGGTGCGGATGGTCTGCAGGTTTTCTTCGGCCCAGTTCGGATTCATGGGATTACTTTGCACCACAAAGCCAAAGTTGGCAAGCGCATATTTTTTACCGCCTTGCCTTCCCAACGCGTTCAGTTGAAAATTTCCCCGCCAAATGCCGCCACCCAAATACATTCCGTCGTCGGGTTCGGGCAGAATGTCCGCCCGCCGGCGCGTGCTCGCGCAGTGGCGCGGCGTGGACCTCGCGCCGCTTGAGACCGCGCGGGCCGTGCGCGCCCGCCGGGCCGGGGATGTGCTGCCGAAGGTGATGACGGATTTGCGCATGGATACGCGGCGCGCCGAAGCCGAGATTGTCAAAGTTTGGAATTCGCTGATCGACCCGAACATCGTCGCGCACGCCCAGCCCGTGGGGGTGCGGAAAGGCACGCTGTTCGTGACCGTGGACAGCAGTGTGTGGCTCTCGGAAATCGTCCGCTACCGCCGGAAGGAAATCCTCGACCGGTTGCAACACAGCTTCGGACGAGATTTAATTAAACGCATTTCTTTCCGCGTCGGGTGAAGGTAGGGTCATTGCGCTGCGATGACCGGACGGCGCAGCGCGCCGTCCCTACCAATTTAAGTCATCAATTCCATCTGTCGTGGGGTGAGCAGCCACATCAGCTTGGCGCAGCGGCCGTACATCAGGGATTCCACTTCCAATTTACCCAGGCCGCCCTTCTTGAAATCAATTTCCAGATTGGTGTTGCCGGCCACCAGCAGCGCGACGAGTTTGCCCAGGTACGGCTCGTGGCCAACGAGCAGAACGTTTTCCGGCTCGGGTCGCAACCGGTTCAATTGTTGAATCAACAACCGGGGGTTGCCGCCGGGAGTCAGGTCGTCAGAGAAGGCCAGTTTTTTCTGCAATTTGAAGTGCCGGGCGATAATCTCGGCGGTCTGTTTTGCGCGCCGGAACGGGCTGGAAAGAATCAGGTCGAAGGACAGCTCCAATTCCGCCATGGCTTTGGCGGTGGTGCGCAGACGGTTTTCTCCCTTGGCGGTGAGGGGCCGCTCGGAATCCGGTTCAAATCCGGCCACCCCCGGCTCGGCGGCGAGGCCGTGACGAAGCAGATAGAGATTCATAAATTTTATTTCCCGCGGTTGCGCGGCGGTTTGAGACCGGCCGGCGGCCAGAATCGCCGCAGCCGGCCGGCCGCGTTCACATAAATTTGCACCAGCATCCGGCGCCAGCGCACCAGTTCCTGTTTCAACCGGCGGGCCGCCGCCGCGTTGATGTTTTTCTTCTGCCCGAATTTATTCAGCGCTGCCAGCAGGACTTCCATGTCCTGAATATCGCCCATCATGCACTGGTAGGCGCGCATGGCCCGGCGATGATCTTCCGTGACGGCCGGCAGCAGGGGCGAAAGCGCCTCGACCATATAACGGAAGCGTTTGAAAGCGATCCGCGTGCGGTGGATGGTTTGGGGGTCGCCGGCCCGCACGTGTCGGCAAAGCCGGGCGACCCGCGCAAAGGCCTGTTTGATGGCGCGCTGGGCGATGGCCAGGGCCTCTTCGCGGGAGATCTGTTTATGCCGGCGCTGGATTTCCTTTTCAAAAGCCGCCAGACAACGGCCCAGGCGTCTGGTTTTGATGTGTTTGACGGCCTTCCGCGTGCTGCGGGTGAAGCGCGTCTTGCGCTTTTGCAGCCACCCGTGGAACTCGCGTGCGTCCGGAAAGGTTTCCGCCAGCCGGCCCACGTAAGTTAATTGGACCTGTGTGTCGCGCAACTCGTCAAAAGTATCGAGATGATGTTTCAGCGCGCGGCGGGCTTTCTTGATGTCTTGCTCGGGAAAAAACGCGGCAAGCAGTTCGAGGGTCGAGAGGAGCCGGCGGGCTTCCACCCGCACGTCATGCACCGCGTCCTCCGAGAATTTTTTCTGACAACGCTTCAGCCGTTTGCGATAGCGCCGCCAGCGCGTGTTCAGCGAATCGCCCAGATGCTGCAACACATCGGCGGTTTGGCCGGACGCAACGGCTGCTGGATTTGAACGGCGCATATCGTGATTTATCACACGGCTCTGTCGGAACGGCTGCTCTGATTGCTTTCGAAGAGACAACCGCCCGCAGAGTAGGTTCGTCCTTGCGCTTGGAAAGTTACAATCAGGTGACAAGTCCTGCCAAGTGCGTAAATCCAAGACTTTCAGGCGGCGGACTGACGAGTTCTGGACGGCGACGGTATCTTTTTCACTTGGGCGCCTCCCGTCGCCACCCGTAGATTAGTAAGTCATGCAACCCAGTCGTCGTGCGGTCATTGATGTCGGCACCAACTCGATCAAATTGTTGGTGGCGGACGTGGCCGGACGCGACGTGCAGCCGGTGCATGAAGAAAGCCGGCAAACCCGGCTGGGCCGGGGATTTTATGAAACCCGCCGCTTGCAAGTGGAGCCCATCGCCTACTCGGCCAATGCGGTCGCCGATTTCGCCCGGACCGCACGCAAGCATGGTGCCGAATCCATCTGCGTCATTGCCACGAGCGCCGCGCGCGATGCCACCAATTCCGACGATTTGGTTTCCGCCATCGAAACGGCGGCGAAGCTGAAGGTGAAAATCATATCCGGAGCGCAGGAAGCCGAATGGGCGTTTCAAGGCGTGACGACCGACCCGGACCTGGCCAAGGCGCCGCTGTTGCTGCTGGACGTGGGCGGCGGCAGCACCGAGTTTATTCTGGGCCGGGGCGAACACAAACATTTCGAGCACAGCTTTCCGCTGGGCACGGTCCGTTTGCTGGAACAAATTCCGCACAGCGATCCGCCAACCCGCGCCGAATTCACCGCCCACCGCGACTGGTTGAGGCATTTTCTGCAAACCGAGGTTCGCCCCAAACTCGAGCCGGCGTTGCGGCGCGAGGCCCGCGAACCTGGCGAAATCCAGTTGGTCGGCACCGGCGGCACGACGAGCATTCTGGCGCGCATGGAGTCGAAGCTGGATCGCTATGACCGCGAGCGGCTGGAAGCCACGCGCCTGGGCCTGGAGCAGGTGAAAGCGCACCGCAAACGGCTCTGGAGCCTGCCGCTGGCCGACCGCAAGGAAATCATCGGCCTGCCCGCTTCGCGCGCCGATGTGATTCTTCCCGGCGTTCTGATTTACGAAGTGGTCATGGAGGAATTCGGCTTCACACTGCTCCGGGTCAGCACCCGCGGCCTGCGCTTCGCCGCCGTAATGGACTGAAGCAATTTACGATTTGCAATTGGCGATTGCGGATTTCTGCGTAGATTTGCGGCATGGAATCAAATCGGCAATCGGCAATCGGCAATCGCAAATGTTTAATTGTCGGCTGCGGTTATGTCGGCCTGCCCTTGGGCGGGGAATTAGTCCGGCTCGGTCACGAGGTCTTTGGTCTGCGCCGGAATCCGGCGGCGAAAAACGAATTGAAAGCTGCCGGCATCCAGCCGCTCTGTGCCGACGTGACCCGGCCGGATACTTTGGTGAAACTGCCGGGGGAATTTGATTGGGTCGTCAATTGTGTCGCGGCGGGCGGCGGCGCGGACGATTACCGGCAAGTTTATCTTCAAGGCACGCGCAACCTGATTGATTGGCTCGCGCCGAATCCGCCGAAGAAATTTGTTTATACCAGCAGCACGAGTGTTTACGGCCAGAATGACGGTTCACTGGTGAAGGAATCAAGTCCGGCGGAACCGCTGGCGGAAACAGCGAAGGTTCTGATCGAGACGGAAAAAGTTTTGCTCGAGAGCGGCGGCTCGCGGGTATGCTCGCCCCACCAAAAAATTCCGGCGGTGATTTTGCGCGTGGCCGGCATTTACGGTCCGGACCGCGGCCATTGGTTCAAGCAATTCCTGAAAGACGAGGCGCGGATGGAAGGCGACGGCTCCCGTTTCCTGAACATGATTCACCGCGACGACGTGGTCGGTTGCATCATCGCGGCGCTGAAGAATGGGCGGCCTGGCGAAGCTTACAACGCGGTGGATGACGAACCGGTGAGCCAGTTGCACTTTTTCCAGTGGCTGGCCCAGTCGCTGGACAAGCCGCTGCCACCGTGCGAACCCGAGAACCCGGCGGAAAACCGGAAACGCGGCGTGACCAACAAACGCGTGTCCAATCGCAAGCTGAAGATGGAACTCGGGTATCAATTCAAATATCCCAATTTCCGCAAAGGCTACAGCGCCGAGCTGCTGCGGCTTGACCGCCTATCGATTAAGCCGGACTTGTGAGTAATTTCCCTTCGACCTGGTGAAATTTTCCGCCTAACTTTCCCGCCGATGGCCGCCGAGACCCAATTGACTCCCATGATGACGCAGTATCGCCGCATCAAAGGCGAATTGCCCAAGGACGCGCTGTTACTGTTCCGGCTCGGCGATTTCTATGAGATGTTTTTCGAGGACGCGCAAACCGGCGCGCAAATCCTCAATCTCGCCCTCACCGCGCGCAACGGCGTGCCCATGTGCGGCCTGCCGCATCACGCCGCCAGCGGCTACATCGGCCGGTTGCTCAAGGCCGGCCGCAAGGTGGCCATCTGCGACCAGCTTGAAGACGCCCGTCCCGGCAAACTGGTCAAACGCGAAGTCACCCAAATCCTGTCGCCCGGCACACATTTCGACGAACGCATGCTTGTGGCGGAACGAAACAACTTCCTCGCTGCGATTTATCCGCTCGGGAAAATCTTCGGCCTGGCGCTGGTGGATTTGACCACCGGCGATTTCATGACCACGGAACTGGAAACCGATTCGGCGCTGCTCACCGAACTGGAACGCCTGCGCCCGGCGGAAATCATTTATCCGGGCGAGGCGGCAGTTGTGCGCGAGTTGCTGGGTAGCCGCCGACGTGAGGAGGCGGATCCTCCGGCGGTTTCGAGTGCCCGCCTCGTTACCTCGGCGCCTACCGGGCAAGGCTGGGTCCTCAGCGGCTACGATGACTGGACGTTCGCGCCGGAGACCGCGCTGTTCACCGTGCGCGACCATTTCAAGGTGGCGTCGCTCGATGGTTTCGGATTGAAAGACCACGCCGCCGCCATCGGCGCGGCGGGTGCCGTGCTGCATTACCTTACGCAACACCTGCGCCGCGACGTAAAGCATCTCACCCGGTTGTCGTTCTATCGCCGCAACGATTATCTCGCGTTGGATTACACGACGTTGCGACATCTCGAAATTCTGGACCCGCTGCATCATGACGCCCCGCGCAACGCGTCGCTCTACGGCGCCGTCAACCGAACCGTCACGCCGATGGGCGCACGGCTGTTGCGCAACTGGTTGTCGCAACCGCTCGCCGCCGTGGAACCGATCCGCCGCCGGCAGGAAGCGGTGCAGACGTTTGTTGAAAATTCGTCCGGTCTGGACCATTTTCGGGGGCAACTGGCGAACGTGCGCGATTTGGAACGCACCATCGGCCGGTTGAGCGCCGGCAGCGGCAACGCGCGCGACCTCATCGCCCTGCGGATGGCGTTGGAACAAATTCCGGCGCTGAAACAGATTCTGCAAAACGTAGGACAGGCTTCCAGCCTGTCTCCGTCTTCAAGTCAGGGCTTTCCCAAATTGGAAGTTGGAACAGAAAAATTTGAAACAGGCGGGACGCCTGTCCTGCTGCTGGCCGACCTCAAATCTCAACTCACCGAGTCACCCGACCTCGTCGAGCTGATTTCCCGGGCCATCGTGGACGACCCGCCGCTGGCGCTGAAGGAAGGCGGCATGATTCGCGACGGTTTCGACGCCGGACTCGATGAACTGCGTGAAGCGACGCGTGGCGGCAAGGATTGGATTGCGAAACTCCAGCAGCAGGAAATTGAACGCACCGGCATCGCGTCGCTGAAAGTCCGGTTCAACTCCGTGTTTGGCTATTACATCGAAGTGACCAAATCGAATCTCGACAAGGTGCCGCCGCATTACATCCGCAAGCAGACCATCGCCAACGGCGAGCGCTACATCACGCCCGAACTGAAGGAAATGGAGGGCAAAATCCTCGGGGCGGAAGAACGCAGCGTGAAAATGGAGTACGAAATTTTCCAGCGCGTGCGCGAGGAAGTGCTCGGCCAGATGGCGAAAATCCAGCAGACCGCCGGTGCACTGGCGCAATTGGATGTGCTGGCGTCGTTAGCGGAGACCGCGCGGCTGCACAATTATTGCCGGCCGCAGGTGGCCGATGAAGGAGTAATTCAAATCCGCGACGGCCGGCATCCGGTCCTGGAGCAAAGTTTGCAGGACGAACGCTTCGTTCCGAATGATGCCGGGTTAGCGAGCAGGACAGGCTTCCAGCCTGTCTCTGATTTACAATCTCAAACCGGAACGCTTCAAGGCGGGGTAGCTTCAGATGGAGACAGGCAAGATACCTGTCCTGCTTTTCCCCAAATCGCGCTCATCACCGGGCCGAACATGGCCGGCAAGAGCACGTACATCCGGCAGGTGGCGCTCATCACGCTGCTGGCCCACACCGGTTCATTTGTGCCGGCGACCGAGGCGCGAATTGATCTCGTGGACCGGATTTTCACGCGTATCGGCGCCAGCGACGACCTCGCCCGGGGGCAATCCACGTTCATGGTGGAAATGACCGAGACGGCGAACATCCTGAACAACGCCACGCCGCGCAGCCTGATTGTGCTGGACGAAATCGGGCGCGGCACAAGCACATTTGACGGCCTGAGTCTGGCGTGGAGCATCGTCGAGCATCTGCACAATCAGGTCGGCGCCAAGACACTATTCGCCACGCATTACCACGAGCTGACCGAACTGGAGCAACGTCTGCCGCGATTGAAAAATTTCAACGTAGCCGTGCGCGAGTGGCGCGACCAGATTGTGTTCCTGCGCAAAATCGTCGAAGGCGGCACCGACAAGAGCTACGGCATCCATGTGGCGCGGCTGGCCGGCGTGCCGAAGGAAGTATTGGAGCGCGCCAAGGTGATTCTGAGCAATCTCGAAGAGTCCGAACTGACCCCCGAAGGCACGGTACGTCAACCCCGCCGCCAGCAGGACCGTGAGAAACTGCAGAAACTTCAGCCGCCACCGCAGATGGATTTGTTCGGACATTGAAGAAAAAAGCTGGTTGGCCGGAATACAGGCTGTTAAAAGCATGAAAATGGAATTGAAAAATGTCGTTAATCCAACCGCGCTGATGGCACGAGATTCGCTTTCCACTTTGGCTGACATGAGACGAAACATGAAGGCGGTCGCTTTCGTTATTGGTTTATTGGTGGTGCTGGCGGAACAAACCCCGGCGCAAACCAATGAATCGGTGTCCTCTGCGACGGTCACCAATGCCATTCCCCCGGGCACGCTCGTCACAAAACTGGGAATGGTTTATCAAAAATATTACATTGAAAGAGCCGATCCCGGCGGATTGACAATCAGCTTTGTTCCCGACGGCGGCGGGCTGGGAATGGAAAGAGTTCCGCTCAGCGTGCTGCCGGATGACTGGCAGCGGCGTTACGGTTATGATCCCGAGAAAGGCGCCAAATTTGATTTGGAAATGAAAATAGCTGTGGCGCAACTGCGGGAAGACATGATTGCGGAGGAAAACGCATATCGGGAAAAACGGGCCCAGGAGGAGGCGGCCGAAGAAGCGGCGGCCCAGGCCACCAATGCACCGGCAATCACCAACGCACCGTCAGTCACCAATACCAACCAACCGGCTCCGCCGGCGCCAACCGGCGGATACTGACACAGTTGCAGGCAGTATAAAGGTTGAACATAATGCCGATAAAAATTCTCCAATAAATATTATGAAAATTAAAGCAAGACACACCTGCACCGCAGTTTGGGTGCTGGCCCTGGCGTTCGCCGGCGCCTTCACCGCGTTGGCCGAAGATACGGATACCAACCCCATTCCGCACAAATCCTACACCGGTACCGTCGCGTCCGTTGACGCGAAGGAACACACGCTTGTCCTGGAAGGATTTTTTACCAGCAAAACCTTCAACCTCGGCGACAACTGCAACTACACGTTTGCGGACAAAGGCGCGGGCGCCATCGGCGATTTGCATTCCGGCCAGCGGGTCGAGGTCGCTTATCAGGAAATGCACAACGTGTTCGTGGCCGATCGCGTCACCCAGGAACCAATGAGTTATGAAGGGACGGTGAAGGCGTGTGACCCGATCCAACGCACTATTGTCCTGCACGCGCGCGGTCGCGACCGGACCCTCCCCGTTGCCACCGACTGCAAAGTGATCCTCCACGGGGATAAATCAGGCTCGCTGACAGACATCCAAGTCGGCGATTACGTCACCGTAACTTACGAAACACCCGACGACAAACCGATTGCGCGGAAAATCGCCCAAACCAGTGAGACCTATACCGGCACCTTGACGGCGATTGATATCGATGCGAAAACGGTCAAGGCCAAGTCGCTATTTGACGAGAAGAAATTCAATCTGGGCGACAATTGCGCCATCGTGATTGACGGCAAAATCAATGGACGCCTCTCCGACCTGAAACCAAACGACAAACTGGTTTTCAGCTACGACGAAATCAATGGAGTCAATGTGGCAAACCGGATTGCGCTTGTGGGGCGGCCGGCAGGAGCGCCATCCGGCGGCCAATGATACCGTAATCGCTTTGACGAACCAGCCCACTTAAGCGCGTTCCAGCCCGAGCGCGCTTCTTTTGCGCCAGCGGATGCCGGAGCATGACAAAAAACCTGCGTTTTGCCGTTGTCTGTGTTAAAACATCCGGTGTTTATGGAAAACGCCATCCAGTCCGGCCAACTCCGCAAATTTGAAATTCCCGACCGAGTCGCCATAACCAGCGGCAGTGGTGGTCTGGCCAAAATCAACGTCACCGCCGCCCGCGGCTCCGCGGAACTTTACCTGCACGGCGCGCACCTCACCGGCTTCCGGAAAACGGGCGAGCCGCCACTGCTGTTCATGAGCCGCCGCAGCCACTTTGCCGCGGGGAAGGCCATTCGCGGCGGTGTGCCGGTTTGTTTTCCCTGGTTCGGCCCGCGCGAAGGCGACGTCATGCACGGATTCGCGCGAATCACGGAATGGAATCTGATTGAAACCGCTGCCACGCCCGAGGGCGGAGTCACGATTCGCCTCTGGCTTCCGCCAACGGCCGCCGATGCCGTCTGGCCCGCGTTTCGCGCGGAACTGGTTGTCACCGTCACCGACCAGTTGGCGATGGAACTGATTGCCACCAACGAATCAGCGGACCGGGATTTCGACTTTGAGAACTGCCTGCACACTTATTTTAACGTCGGCGACATCGCGCAGATTTCTCTCACCGGCCTCGAGGGCGCGGCATTCCTGGATTACGCGGCGGGAGCCAACGGCGCGCACCAGACCGGCGAAAATTCCCCGCTGCACCTCACGAAAGAAACAAACCGGACCTACCTCGACACGACGAACGCCGTGGAAATCCAAGATGAAAGTCTCCGGCGCGTCATCCGCGTGGAGAAATTCAACTCCCGCTCCACGGTCGTGTGGAATCCGTGGACGACGCAGAAGATGCCGGATGATTTCGACCCGGCGGAACACCGGCACATGATTTGTGTGGAATCCGGGAACGTGAAACAAAACAGGCTTTTGCTGGCGCCCGGCAAAACGGCAGCGTTGAAGGTGGTTTTAAGCAGCCGGCCGCTTTGACAACATGATTTCCGTCGTTGAACCCCAGCCTGCCGGCAACGGCATTGACTTGGTCAAACAGGTCGAGGCGATTTTTTCGCCCAGCGGCCTGCTGTCGCGCGCGAAGAACTTCGAGTACCGCCCGCAGCAGCAGGAGATGGCCGTGGCGGTGGCGCGTGCGCTCCAGGACCGTGGTCACCTCGCCGTCGAGGCCGGCACCGGCGTCGGCAAATCGCTGGCTTATCTGATTCCAGCGATTTTGTTCGCCGTGGTGCACAAGAAGAAAGCGGTGGTTTCCACCCACACCATCAACCTGCAGGAACAGCTCACCGAAAAGGATTTGCCGATGCTCGCCGGCGTGCTGGGCGCCTTGCCCGAGCCGGTGAAATTCAATTTCACGATGCTCAAAGGCCGGGCGAATTATCTCTGTACCCGCCGCCTGCACAAGGCGATGCAACAGGCCGGCAACCTGTTCACCTCGTCCGAAGCCGAGGAACTCCAGCGCATTTACGAGTGGTCACAGAAAACCCGGGACGGCAGCCTGTCGGATTTCGACGTCGAGCCGGACCCGAAAGTGTGGGCGCAGGTGTGTTCCGAACGCGGCCTGTGCTCGCCGAAAATCTGCGGGCATCCGTCCGATTTCGCCAAGGACCACGGCGTCTGCTTCTTCCAGCGGGCGCGTAACAAAATTCTCTCGGCCGATGTGCTGGTATTGAACCACACGCTGTTCTTCACGCTGCTCGGCGGGGTGGACGAGGAACAGGAAGGCGGCATTTTGTTCAAGAACGATTTCGTGATTTTCGACGAGGCGCACCAGATGGAACAGGTCGCGTCGCGGCACATCGGCCTGAGCGTGTCGAGCGGCCAGGTGCGCTACGCACTCAACCGGCTCTGGAATCCCAAGACGGAAAAAGGCCTGCTGGCGACGTTGCGCAAAGGCGCGGCGGTGAAACTGGTGGCGGATATTTTAAGCGAGGCCGACAAATTTTTCGAGAACGTCGAGGTTGCGTGTGAGGAAATCCAGCAGAATGTCAAACGCGACAGTTTCGGCGGCGGTGAAGCTGGGGGACGCCGCCGGGCGTGGACGGAACTCCGCATTCGTCACCCCGAACTGGTGAAGGACAATCTCACACTGCCGATTCAACGCTTGCGCGAAGACGTCAGCAACCTGATCAAGACCAGCGACGACAAGGACATCGGGCAGGAACTGGTCGAGTGCAACCGGCGGCTGGCCGAATTGCGCGACGAGGTGAAAGCGTTTCTCGAACAAAGCGCGGCCGACCATGTTTACTGGGTGGAACGCAGCGGCAAGGCGCACAAAAACCTCGCGCTCAACGCCGCGCCGGTTGACGTGGCGGAATATCTGCGGCGCCGTTTGTTCGAGAGCGACACGAGCATCATCATGACCAGTGCGACGCTGGCGACCAACGTGCTGCCGGCGTCCCGCCGGCAGAGCCAATCCGAGACAGACAGATCTGCCGGCAAGATGCCGGCAGCGCGTTCAGGGCTGGCTTACTTCATCAAACGCGTGGGCGCCGATTCCGCCACGCAGTTGCAGGTCGGCACGCCGTTCGATTACGGGCGGCAGATGAAATTGTTCGTCGCCAGCAAAATGCCTGACCCGCGCGAGGCCGGTTACGCCGATGCACTCGAACATTGGGTGGCTCATTTCGTGAAGCAGACGCACGGCAAGGCGTTTGTGCTGTTCACCAATTACAAACTCATGCAGGAACTCGCCGAACGGATGGAACCGTTTTTCAACCGGCTGAAGATTGCCTGTCTGGTGCAAGGCAAAGGGACGCCGCGCTCGACCATGCTGGAAAAGTTCAAGGATGACGTGGACTCGGTGTTGTTCGGCACGGACAGTTTCTGGCAGGGCGTGGACGTGCCGGGCGAGGCGTTGAGCAACGTCATCATCACCCGGTTGCCGTTCGCCGTGCCGGATCATCCGCTAATCGAGGCGCGCATCGAGGCGATTGAAGCGCGCGGCGGCAATTCCTTCGGCGAATTTTCCCTGCCGGAAGCGATTCTGAAATTTCGCCAGGGCGTGGGCCGGCTGATCCGGACCAAGACCGACACCGGCATCATCGTGGTGCTGGACAACCGGGTGTTGACCAAGCAATACGGCCAGTCCTTTCTCGATGCCCTGCCGAAATGTCCGGTGGAAATTGTGTGAAAGAATTAGCTACTGTCTTAATTGCTCCCCATACACAATCCCGTCGTCCACATACGTTTTTACAATATTGGCGTCGTTCGAGCAAAGAATTGAATAACCGTCGCGGACAAATTGCTTAAGGTATAATTCAGCATAACTTGATGTTCCTCCCTTAATTTCACCTAAATCTATAAATTGTCCGTCTTCCATTTTGAACCATCTATATTCATAGGTCTGTGGTTTAACACAAACATAACGATCGTATGAGCAAATCACACCTTCCGGCACCTCAAACGTCACGTAATTGGTTCTGTTTTCACGCCGTTTCTCTTTTGGGGGCAATCTTTGTTCAATTATACCAATTCTCTTGGCAGGATGATTGAATATCACTTCGTGCCATATCACAGAGCAGAGGGCATAATTACCAACGCATACTAATTCAAGCTTGGATGTCTGCATGGGCAATTACAGGTCAATGCATAGGGGCATTTGTCTGTTGCAACAGTGGGGGGTTATTATCCGTTTTTTTCGGGAGATGGTCGCCGATGAAAAGCCCAACAAAAAAAGCAATAACCGTAAAAATGAAACTCGCCAAAGCTATCTTATCTGCTCGCGTCCACTTTTTCTTTTCTTCCTCTTCGATTCTTACTAATGCGATTTTACTGAGCATTGCCAAGCCATTATCGGATGGTAATATTGCCTGCCCGTCTTCCCGATTTACCATATGAAGATACTGTCGCGTGGGCGAAATCATAAACATGATGGCACGGTCAATATCGGCATCGTCAATATTGTGCTTGGTTTTTAGTGGACCGAGCACTTGTGAAGCCGGACGGCACGTTAGAAGAGATGGATCTCGCCGCCACTCTTCTTCCAAGGCTTCCAAAATCCAAATCGAAATTTTTTCAACAGAAGGTGGCATTTGCATTTTAACTTTGCGCCTCTAAAAATCTTGCGTCCAGAAGAAAGTGGAAAGGTGACACAGGTCTCCGGCTGGTCGAGTAATTACTTTTCACAGGCCGGAAGCCTGTGCCACTCTGAAGCCATGACGGGACAGCTTCCCCTGTTTCGGGCGACCAACTGATTTCGTCGCCATCTTCCATCTTCAATTCTCCATCTTCGCTTTTACACTCAACCCTGCCCCAGCTTCTTCGACTTTTCCGTCGCGGCGCGGACGGCGCTCATCACCACGGCCCGCATTCGACCTTTTTCCAGTTCGTGCAAGCCTTCAATCGTCGTGCCGCCGGGACTGGTGACCTGGTCCTTGAGCGCGCCGGGATGCTGGCCGGTTTCCAGAACCATTTTGGCCGCGCCCAATACCGTCTGCGCCGCGAGCTTCGTTGCGATGTCGCGCGGCAAACCCGCCGCCACGCCGCCGTCGCTCAAGGCCTCGATGAATTGATAAACGTACGCCGGACCGCTGCCGCTCAAACCCGTCACGGCGTCGAGCAGCGATTCCTTCACCTGAAACGCCACGCCGACGGCGGAAAGAAGTTTCTTTGCCAGTTCGCCGTCCGCGGCGGTCGCGGATTTGCCGAGCGCAAATGCCGCCGCCGCTTCGCCCACGAGCGCGGGCGTATTGGGCATCACGCGAATGACCCGCGCGCCGGCGGGCAACGCCGCCTCCATTTTGGCCAGCGTTACCCCGGCGGCGATGGAAATCAGCAAATGGTCGTGGGTAAAATGGGTGCGCTGCTCAGCGAGCAGGCCGGCCACCTGGTCGGGTTTTACGGCCAGAACCAGGACGCTGGCAAATTTCAAAACGTCGCAATTCGACGCGGCCGCTTTGGCGCCGATTTCCCGGGTAAAAGCAGCGCGTGCCGCCGCCGATACATCGCCGGCGATGATTTCTTTCGGGAAAACGATTTCCGCGCGGACGAAGCCGCGCGCCAGCGCCGTGGCCATTTTGCCCGCGCCGAGGAAGCCGATGGTGAGTTTGGTTGCCATGGAAATTGTGTAGCAGGCCGGTTTGTCCGGCGAAAGCGAAAACGCGCGGGCAAATTCGCAGCTTGAATTTACGGGAACACAATTTATTTTAAGTGCGGGACATAAAAACTGTGATTTTACGCCATGACCAATCGTCGCACATGGGAAACATTTGAGGCCATGCGCCAGGCCGCCGAAGAGGGCGATCCGCAGGCGCAATGCTATCTCGGCGTCTGCTTCCAGAACGGCCAGGGCGTGACCCAGGATTATCAGGAGGCGGTGAAATGGTTCCGCCGCTCGGCGGATCAGGGCGACCCGGTGGCGCAATGTTACCTCGGCGTCTGCTATTTAAACGGGGCCGGGGTGCCGCAGGAATATGGCGTGGCGGCCAAATGGTTGCGCGAAGCGGCGGAACAAAACGACCCCGCCGCCCAGTTCAATCTCGGCATGCTTTACGAGACCGGTCAGGGCGTGCCGCAAAATTATGTCGAGGCGGTCAAATGGTACCGCGAAGCCGCGGAGCGCGGCTATCCGTCGGCGCAATTCAACCTGGGCGTGTTCTACGAGACCGGCCAGGTCGTGCCGCAAAATTTCCAGTTGGCGGTCAAATGGTATCGCGCCGCCGCCGAACAGGAATGTGCGCCCGCACAGTGCAATCTTGGGCTGTGTTACCAGACCGGTCGCGGCGTGGAACAGAATCAGCAGGAAGCGCTGAAGTGGTTCATCCGCGCCGCGCGGCAGGGCGACAAAACCGCGCAACATAATCTGGGCTTGCACTATGCAGCGCAGGAGGCCGCCGAAGCCGCCAAGGCCGCCGAGACGGCCGAAACCGCTGAAGCCGCCAAAGAATCACCGCAGTAAAAATCAGCGGGTGAGTTCCGCCAGCTTGGCGTTGGCGCGTCCGTCGTCAATCAATTCCGCCGCCAGTTCCCAGCCCGCCATCAGCGACTTTGTATTACCCGCGACGAATAACGCGGCGGCGGTATTGAGCAGGACCGCGTCGCGCTTCGGGCCGTGTTCCTCGCCGCGCAGGATGCGGCGGATGATGGCGGCATTCACTTCCCGGTTGCCACCGTGGAGATCGGCCAGCACGGCCGGCTGCAACGGGAACGATTCGGGCGACAGCGTTGAACAAGTCAGCGCGTTTTCCTGGTAGAATTCCGCCACCGTGGTCGGCCCCAGCGGCGAAAGTTCGTCAAGATACCGCCGCTCGCCGGTTTCATTCCGCGCCGCGCCGCAAACCACCATGGCGCGCCGCACGCCGAGGGACTGGAGGACACGCGCGAACGGTTCGCACCATTCCGGTTGGGGCACGCCGATGAGCATGGCCGAGGGCCGCGCCGGATTCAGCAGCGGGCCGAGAAAATTGAAGATGGTCCGCTGGCCGCGCTCGGCGCAGAGCTTGCGCGCCGGGGCGATGTGTTTGAACGCCGGATGATATTTGGGCGCGAAGAAGTAGGCAAAGTTGTGCCGTTGCAGCGAGCGGACGGCATCCTCCGGCCCCAGCTCAAACGGAATTCCCAGCGCTTCCATGACATCCGCGCTGCCGACGGGCGAGGTGTGGGCGCGGTTACCGTGCTTGGCAACCAACACCCCCGCCGCCGCCGCCACGAGCGCGACGGTCGTAGAAATGTTAAAAGTGCTCAGCCGGTCGCCGCCGGTGCCGACCACGTCGAGGATTTCCCGGGCGCGGATTTTGGCGTCGAGCGGCGGTTGGACCGACTTGTCGCGCAGGGCGCGGACGAAGGCGGCAATTTCACCGGGCGTTTCGCCTTTTTGCGCCAGCGCGGCCAGAAAAGCGGCTTTATTGTCGACGGGAACCTGTTCGTCGGTCAATTGTTCAACCGCCCGACGGACCTGCTCGTCCGTGAGCGGTTGGGCGGCGGCGAGTTGGGAGATAAACGGTTCAAGCACGGGGCAATTCTAAGCCCGGATCCGTCCGGCTCAAATCGAAATTGCGCCTGGATGAAAGCATGGACAGTTGCGCAAAATTCCGTAACATATTACCGGCTGACAACCTCCTGACGTTGGGCACAAGAAAATTTTATTATGGCAGACCATCAAGGCAGCAACTGGTTTAAAAGGGCGGCCATCGCCCTGGGCGCAGTGGCCGTCGTGGCCATTGGCATCTGGTATGGCAAACGCGGGCACGCCGACGTGGTGGATTACCAGGCGACGGCGGTCACCCGGGGAGACTTGACGCAGGTGGTGACGGCGACGGGTACGATCAACCCGGTGGTGAACGTGACGGTGGGCAGCCAGGTCTCGGGTATCATCGATAGACTTTACGTCGATTTCAATTCGACTGTGAAGTCAAATGAGGTCATCGCGGAAATTGATCCTTCGACCTATCGCGTGGCGGTCGAACAAGCCAAAGCCGATCTGGCCAATGCGAAGGCGAATCTGGAGTTGCAGCAGGTGGAAGCGAATCGCAGCAGTGATCTGTTTTCCAACAAATTGATTTCCGGTTCCGACTACGACACCGCCATCGCCACCCTGCACGAGGCCGAAGCGACGGTGAAAATCAAGGAGGCCTCGCTCAGCAACGCGCTGGTGAATCTCAACTATTGCAAAATCGTTTCCCCGGTGGATGGCGTGGTGATTTCGCGCGCGGTGGAACTGGGCCAGACGGTCGCGTCCAGTTTCAACACGCCGACGATTTTTCAAATCGCAAATGACCTGACGAAAATGCAGATTGATTCGAGCGTGGCCGAAGCCGACGTGGGGGGGGTGACGGAAGGACAAAGCGTGGATTTCACGGTGGATGCGTATCCGTACCGGAATTTCCGCGGAGTCGTCACGCAAGTACGGAATGCGCCGACGACGGTAAATAACGTCGTGACGTACGACTGTGTCATCGGCGTGACGAACGCGGATTACAAGTTGAAGCCGGGCATGACGGCCAATGTTTCCATTGTCGTCGCCGAGCGGGAAAATGTCCTGCTCATCCCGAACGCCGCCCTGCGTTTTCATCCGCCGGAAGGCGCCTTCGTGGAAACCAATACAATGAAGCAGGCAGCCACGAACAGCGCCGTGTCCACCGGCAAACCCGGCGGGTCGGAGCACCATGGCGGTGGCCGCGGACGCGGTGAACGGCCGGTTTTTCACACCGTGTTTGTGATTTCCGGCGAGGGCAAGGATGCGAAACTGCAAGCGGTGCAGATCAGAACCGGCATCAGCGATGGCATTTCGACCGAGGTGATTTCCGGGTTATCAGCGGACGCCCAGGTAGTGACCGGAACGACCTCGACCGGTCCACAGGCGGCTCGACCCGCGAGCCCGCTGGGCGGCTTCCCCAGAATGCGTTGACCTGACTGCCGTGCAAACGCAACCTGTCATCAAGCTGGCCGATATCCACAAGGTGTATCACACCGGCGAGGTGGATGTGCATGCGGTGCGCGGGATTTCGCTGGAGGTTTTTCCCGGCGAATTCGTGGCGCTCATGGGCGCCAGCGGCTCCGGCAAAAGCACGTTGATGAACATGATCGGGGCGCTCGACCGTCCCAGCAGCGGCAATTATCTGCTGGATGGCATGGATGTTTCCACGCTCGACCGCGATGCGCTGGCCGAAGTCCGCAACGAAAAGATCGGCTTCGTTTTCCAGGGGTTCAACCTGCTTTCGCGCACGTCGGCGCTGGAAAATGTCGAAATGCCGATGCTTTACAACCACCACCGCATCCAATCGCACGAGCAGCAAACGCGCGCCATGCATGCGCTCGAACTGGTCGGACTTGGCCCGCGGGCCGACCACCACCCCAACCAGCTTTCCGGCGGCCAGCAGCAGCGCGTCGCCATCGCGCGCGCGCTCGTGAACCGGCCCACATTGCTGCTCGCTGATGAACCGACCGGCAACCTCGACAGCCAGACCAGCATCGAGATCATGGGCGTGTTCCAAAAACTCAACGATCAAGGCATCACCATCGTCATGGTCACCCACGAACTGGACGTGGCGCGTTACACCAGGCGCATGGTCATCCTGCGCGACGGAAAAATTGTCACTGACGAGCCGGTGTCGAACCGCTCGTTTGCGGAAAAGGAATTGCAGCAGCTTCGCGCGGCGCAGCAGGCCGTCAAACTCACGTCATGAGAATCTTCGCCTCCCTGAAAATCGCCGGACGGGCGCTGCGCCGGAACAAGATGCGTTCGCTGCTGACGATGCTCGGCATCATCATCGGGGTTGGCGCCGTCATCGGTTCGGTGAGCCTGACCACCGGCGCCACCAAACAGGTCGAAGACCAGGTCAGCAGCCTGGGGGAGAGCGTGATCACGGTTTTTTCCGGCAATTTCACCAGCGGCGCCATGCGAAGTGGCTGGGGCAGTGCGCCGACGTTGACCGTGGCCGACGCGCTGGCCATTGCCGGGTTGAAAAATGTGGTGGCCGTCAGCCCGGAAGTGCGCGACCGGGCGCAGGTCCTCGCCAACGGCCTCAACTGGAACACCCAGGTGATGGGGGAATCGCCCGATTATCCACAAATCCGCAATTGGGGCGTCGCCAGCGGCGCGATGTTTACCGACCAGGATGTGCGCAGCCTCGCCAAGTCCGCCGTGATCGGCAAGACCGTGGCCGACCAGTTGTTTCCGAATGAAAATCCCATCGGCCAGACCATCCGCATCCGCAATCTTCCCTTTTTGATTGTTGGCGTGCTCGCGCCCAAAGGTTTCAACCTGTTCGGCCAGGACCAGGACGATACCGTGGTGGTTCCTTACACGAGCCACATGCACCGCATCACCACCCGCACCTTTGTGAGTGACATCCTGGTGGAGGCCGCCAGCGACAAGGCCATCGACGGCGTGCAGCAGGACATTACGGACCTGCTGCGGGCGCGTCACCGGAGCAAGGAACAGGATTTCACGGTGCGCAACCAGCTGGAATTAATGCAGGTCGTCACCGCCTCGTCCCGCGCCATGAGTTTTTTGCTCGCGGGCGTCGCGGCCGTGTCACTCGTGGTCGGTGGCATCGGCATCATGAACATCATGCTGGTAAGCGTTACCGAACGGACGCGCGAAATCGGCATCCGCATGGCGGTGGGGGCGCGCGCGGCGGACATTCTGGTGCAATTTTTGATTGAAGCGGTCACGCTGAGCGCGATCGGCGGCACCATTGGAATCATCGCCGGCGTTGGATTTTCCGAGATTGTCGCCTACATTAAGCAAATGCCCACCGTCACGCCGGTGACTTGGATTGTCATCGCGTTTGTGTCCAGCGCCATCATCGGCATCATCTCGGGTTTTTACCCCGCCTGGAAGGCGTCAAAGCTCGACCCCATCGACGCCTTGCGTTATGAGTAAGGCGTGACTGCGGAAATCCTGTCCACCCATACGCCGGCGCTCTTCGCCGCCGCCGTGCATCGCGCGGCAGAGCTGCTCCGCGCGGGCGAAGTTGTCGCCCTGCCGACGGAGACGGTTTATGGCCTGGCTGCGAACGCCCTGGATGAAAAGGCCGTTGCTAAAATTTTCCAGATCAAAGGCCGTCCGGCGAACAATCCGGTTATCGTCCATGTCGCGGGCATTGAAATGGCCAAACGTTGCGTGTCGAGGTGGCCGGACCCGGCGGAGAAATTGGCACGGGCATTCTGGCCCGGGCCGCTGACGCTCGTGTTGTCCCGCGCGCCGGAGATTCCCGGCGTGGTCACCGCAAGCGGCGGGACGGTGGGGGTGCGCTGGCCGGGCCACCCGCTGATTCAAGCAGTGATCCGTTCATGTGGATTCCCCCTCGCCGCGCCGAGCGCAAATTTATCCAGCCGGGTGTCGCCGACGACTGCCGAACATGTCCACCGGCAGCTGGGTGACAAAATTTCCCTGATCGTGGATGGCGGCCAGTCCCACGTGGGTATTGAATCCACCGTGCTCGATTTGACGGCGTCGCCGCCGCAAGTCTTGCGTCCGGGCATGATCCACGCCGCCTCACTCGGTGCGGTGGTTGGGAACATCGAACACCAGCCGTCGAACGCCACACATCGGACCTTGCGGAGCCCCGGGCTGCTCAAAAAACATTACGCGCCCCGGGCGAAATTGCTGTTACTCGGCTGGCGCGACGATGCGGACTTGCGGTCCCGGCTCGCCACCCTCAACCTTCGACTCGCGGCCGGCTTTGTGGTCGCCCACACGCACATTCCCGCGGCGAAAGATTTCGCCGGCGTGAGCGTCATTCCGCATGACGTCGAGGCGTTTGCCCGGGCGATTTACGCGGAGCTGCACCGTTGTGACGCGGCGAGCGCGGAATGGATTGTGGTCGAAGCCCCGCCGGAATCGCCGGAGTGGACCGGCATTGCCGACCGGTTGCGACGGGCGGCGGCGTGATTATTGCGCGGTTTTCCAGCGTTCCCGGTCTGTAAGAAACAGGCGCTCGGGCAGAAAACCGGTCGGCGCGTTGCGAAGCGGAAAACCCTGGGGAATTTGATTTTGCAACACACCCAAAACAATGAACCGCCCCCAACTCTGTTCGCCGGGACGCACCATCTCGGAGGCAAATTTACCATTCATCGTTTCCGGCGTGATGTAGAGCGCCTGTACCGGTTTCAAGTAATCGTTGATGGCGAAGAAATCGTCCTGGGTGTTCAGCGTCAGCCAGGCGCATTGATGCTGACCATACCAGGCGACCGCCCATGGCACATCGCTCATCATCAGCTCGTTCTCCTTCATCCAGCCCGCTGTTTGCTGGATGTCCGGCGGATAATACGGCGGATAGGTTATCGGCGACACTCTGGGTGATATAAAGGTGACAATCAAAATCATCGGCAGGCAGGACAGCACCACGAACACCGCCGTGACGAGGTAGCGTAGTTGCACCGCCGGCAGTCTCATTTGTTCCAAAAAGGTAAAGAAGAAACTTGCGCCGTAACAAAAAACCAGCGGAACCAACAGGACGAGCAGATTCTCGGAATTCACCTGCGGCGACTCATCCGAAAGCTGGGTGCGACCCAGCGCCTGGACAACGATGAATGTGCCCAGACACATGAGCAAAAAGTAGCGCATCCGCCGCGCCGCCATCCCGCGAAAGCCCAGCAGCAGTCCGGCCAGAAATAAAATACTCGCCCAACTGTCGCCCAGTCGGGGCAGTTCATTTACGAGCAGGGCTTGCACATTCGGCAGAAATTTTATCAGCCACAGCCTGAGCCACAACGTGTGCCCCAGGTCCGGATGAATGGACCGTTCCAGTTGGAATTGCGGGAACAGCGCCGTTTGTTCAAAGATTGCATAACCCGCCGTACCGAACGGCGTGCCGCTGACTGCGAAATTGCGGATTACCCAGGGCGTCAATACCGCCACAAAGATGCCCCCCGCCGCCAGCATGTGCAACACGCGCCGCTGTCCGCTGAAGAAAAACAGGAACAGCGCGACGGGAACGATCGTCCAACCGAATGCGTACTGGGTCAGGGCGCCCACGCCCGTCAACCCGCCAGCCGCCAGGACAAGCCCCAACAGGCGGCCCAGGTGTGGCTCCGGTTCGCGTGCCGCTTCTTCAATGCGCAGCAAGCACCACGTCAATCCCAGGAAAATCACCATCAACAGTATGGTGGACAAGCCCGCTACGCTGAACCGCCACAGCAAAGAGCAACCGACGGATAGAAACGCCGTCAGCCAGGCGACGTTTACGTCAAACAGTTTTCGCGCGAGAAAAAAGGTCAGCACCACCACCCCGAGCAGAAGAATTTCATTGAACACCGCAATTTGAAAGTCCGGCTGGTAACGCCAGAAATGGCTGTTATCGCTCCAGAAGGGCTTTGTGAGTTCGACCGGATACCGGAACGTCCGTATCTTCATCAGCCCGGCCAGCACGAGCGGGTACACCGGCGGGTTTGCCAGGTCGGGGTGGGCGTTGGATTTGATCCGCGCGAAATCCACCTGGTTGGTAGCCGCCGGCGCCTTGGCGTGTTTGGCCTCGTTGTGGCTTTGCACGAGATAAAGGCTGAACGGGCGGATGAACAAGGTGGTGTAACCTTTGCCTTCGGCGATGTTGCGCGCCAGTTGCGCCGCATCCATCGCTTCCGGATTGGAGAAGTTCCGGTACGCGCGCAGATTGTAAATCAGCGCCAGGCCCACGACGGCGAGGCCCAGCAGAACGAACCGCAGGTAACGCGAACCCGTGCCGACGTCAAACAGGTGAATCGATTTTTGCAGCAACTCCCGCGATGGCATAGGTCAAAATCTTTCCAGATGGTACAAATGCAATTTACGATGAAACGTTCGCCGGCTCATGCCGATTTTTTTAGCCGCCAGTGTGCGGTTGCCGTCGGTTTCTTTCAAGGCACGAATGATTAATTGTTTCTCCGCTTCCTTCACGGTCAGGTCGTTTCGCGCCAGGGATGGCGCCAGTTGTCCGACGGGACCGCCCGCCCGCACCGGGGCCGGCAAATCGCGCGCCGAGATTCTTTCCCCGCGGCACAGCACCACCGCGTGCTCGATGGCCGCGCGCAATTCGCGCACGTTCCCCGGCCAGGAATACTGCATTAGCCATTCGAGCGCGTCGGTCGTGAAAGCGTTCAATGACTTGCCGTTCTCCTGCGCAAACTCGCGCAGGAATTTCTGCGCCAGCAGCGGGATGTCCGCCGTCCGCTCGCGCAACGGCGGCAGGTGAATTTCCACGACGCGCAACCGGAAAAACAAATCCTCGCGAAACGTGCCGGCCTTGACCAGTTCCTCCAGATTTTTGTTGGTGGCGGCAATCAACCGGACGTCGGCGGTCAGCGTCTTGTTGGAACCGACGCGCTCAAATGTTCGTTCGCCCAGAAAGCGGAGCAGCTTCACCTGCAACGTCGCGTCAATCTCGCCGATTTCATCGAGGAACAATGTCCCGCCCTGGGCCTGCTCGAACCGGCCGATGCGGCGCTCGTGTGCGCCCGTGAACGCGCCCTTTTCATGGCCGAACAGCTCGCTTTCCAGCAGCGTCGGCGCCAGCGCGGCGCAATGCACCGTCACCAACGGCTGTTTTGCCCGCGGGCTGAACTGGTGAATCGCCCGGGCCACCAGTTCCTTGCCCGTGCCGCTTTCGCCCTCCAGCAACACCGTCGCGCGCGTGGGCGCCACCTGCCGAACCGTTTCAAAAATCTCTCGCATCACAGGCGATTCGCCGACGATATTCTCCAGGCCGAACTTCGAATCGAGCTGCTGGCGCAGGGAAACGTTTTCGGCCTCCAGATTTTGCTGGCGCAGCGCGCGCGCGATGCGCATCTCCAATTCATCAATCTGCAACCGCCCTTTGGCAATGTAATCGTCCGCGCCGCGCTTCATCGCCTCCACCGCGAGCTCCTCCGACCCGTAGGCCGTCATCAAAATGCAGACCGGTGGCCGGGCCAGCGACTTGGCCCGCGCGATAAGCTTCAGGCCGTCTTCGCTCGGCAGCCGGAAATCCGTGAGCAACACGTCAAAATTGTCACTCTCGAGCAACTCCATGGCCGCTTTCACATCGTCGGCCACGTAAACGTCGTAGCGATCCTCCAGCGCCGCACGCAGGCCGTCGCGCGTCGGTTTCTCGTCATCCACGATCAACAAGGTCGGTTTCATTGAAATTTTCGATTTATGATTGCGCTACGCCGGTCGTTTGATGTTTCAAATCATCCATCCTGCATTGTAACTCGTTCACTTCCGCTGCCCGGCGCTTCGAGCAATTTCGGCCGCCGTTCATGCAAAGGCAGCCAGATTCTGAAAGTGGTACCCAGGCCGACGTGGCTTTCGAGTTCAATCCGGCCGCCGTGCACGCGAACAATGCGCTGTACAATCATCAGGCCCAGACCGGTGCCCTTTTTCTTGGTGGTAAAAAACGGTTCGAAGATGCGGTTGATTTGTTCCTGTGGAATGCCGCCACCCGTGTCCGCCACGCTCATCCATACGCCGTCTGCACCTTCACCGGTTTGCAGGGTGAGTGTGCCGCCCCGGGTCATCGCCTGCATCGCGTTTTTGACGAGGTTCACCAGCACCTGCTGCATTTGGGTGGGATCGATCGGCGTGGCGGTCAACTGCCGTGCAAGCCTGAGTTTCACGGTGATGCCGCGATTGTCGAGTTCGGGTTGCAACAATTCCAGGGTCTTTTCCACCACGGCATTGAGCGAGGTCTCTTTCAATTGCAATGGCGCGGGACGGATGGCCTGCAAAAATTGGGTGACGATATAATCCAGCCGGTTGATTTCGCCCTTGGCCACCCCCAGATATTGTTCCAGCTTGCGGGATACCTCCTCGTCCGCCGCATGGCGAGTGAGCGGTGAAGCGGCCTTTCCGCCGCGCGTTACGCGCCATTCGTCACCCCTCAGTTTTTTCAGTTCACGCTCCATGAGTTGCAAATGAATGTGCAGCGCGTTGAGCGGGTTGCCGATTTCGTGCGCGACGCTGGCGGCGAGCAGGGTGAGCGCCTGCACGCGTTCGCTCTCAATGGCTTCAAAGGTCTTCTGCCGCGCTTCAGTCGCATCGTGCAGGATGAGCGCGACGCCGGAACTGCCGGTAGCCTTGCCGTCCAGCGGCGCGGCGTAGAGCCGCAAAAAACGCGGACGGGGATAATGCACTTCAAATTCGTGGCGGGAGACATGTTCGCCGCCGGCGACATCGGTCTTGGATATTTCCTCCCAATCCACCTCGGGCAACAGGGCGGTGATGTGCTGGCCTTCGACGTTGGGCGGCAAACCGATCAATTGCGTGACAGCTTGGTTGAAGTAAATAACGTGGCCCCGTTCATCCACCACCAGCACGCCATCTTCAATCGTGTTGAACAGCGTTTCCAGAAAACTGCGCTCCCGTGCCAGCCGCTGGACGACCGTTTGCAGACCCTCCGCGTCTAGCCGCCCGATACGGCCAAGCACTTTATCAAGGAAACTGGATTTGTTCGAAACCATTGATTAAAATCACAATTTCAGAGTGACAATTTGGCACAATCCTGTAATTCGTCAACTCCAAAATAGGGTTCTGGTGGCACAATAAAATTCAGCATCGAGAACGGTACCGTGCCGGTATTTCAGACTGGGACTTGAGAAGTTGAGACGATGATGCACCGTCCCTGCCTGCACATTTGCCACCCTCACTTTCCATTCGTCGTCAGCGCCAGAAAAATTTCCTCCAGTGCCCCTGATGCGCCGCTTTGCTTGCGGAGTTCATCCCGGGTGCCTACCGCAATCAATCGGCCATTGTGAATGATACCAATGCGGTCGGCCATTTCCTCGGCCACGCTCAACTGATGGGTAGAGACCAGCACTGTCACCCCCGCGTTCGCCCGCTCCCGGAGCACATCCTTCACCACGCGGGCGTGCTGCGGATCGAGACCCACCATCGGTTCGTCGATCACAAACACCTCGGGGTTGTGCAGCAACGCGGAGATGATGGCCACCCGCTGGCGCGTTCCGTGCGACAGGCCTTCGAGCGGCTGATGGACAAATTCATCCAGATGAAAACGTGCGATCAATTCACGCGCGCCGGCCTCGATTTGTCCGTCGTTCATGTGAAACAACTGGCCGATGAAGCGGAAGAATTCCCAGGCGGTCAGCTTGTCATAGAGAAACGGAAAATCGGGCACGTAAGCGATGCGTCGGCGCGCTTCCAGCGGCTGCAACTGCATGTCAAAACCGCATACCCGCGTGGAACCGGAGGTGGGTTTCATCAGGCCGGCGAGAATTTTCAACGTGGTGGTCTTGCCGGCGGCATTCGGGCCCAGCATGGCAAAAAATTCGCCCCGCGGGACGGTGAGCGTGACGTCGTTGACCGCCACAAGGTCGCCGAATTTCTTGACGAGGTTGCAAATTTCAATCATGGCGTCGGTTTCAGATATTGCCCCATTGATCAAGCACGGCGGTCATGCCGCCCGGCAATTCCACCCGGAGAATTTCACCCAGCGTGCTGACATAAATGACAATCGGATGGTCGAAGACGCGGGTTTCCAGCCGGTAGGCTGACACCGGTTCGCGTCCTATCCGCAACCGGTCATGATGGGCTTCCCAACGGAGGCTCTGGGCCAGGTCGGCGGTTGTTTGCGGGACGACCGGCAAATCCAGGTCGCCCAGCAGTCCGCCGCCCCATTCCCCGGCGAGGGTGTGCAGCAGTGAGTTGGGATTTTGCAGCTCAGCAAAGGTGAAATCCCGTTCGATCACCGCGCCTTCGCCGGTGATTTTCAAATGCACGGTCTGGTTGGTGGCGACGGAATGGATTTCCACGGCGGTGCCGTGGGCCGACAATTTCAGATTCAACTCGCGCCAGTTGCGGCGGGATGAAAATTGAATGCGACCGTCGAACGTGAACCGGTTCGTAAATTCGCCGAGGCTGATGTTGCCGTCAAAGCGGAGCTGGTATCCTGCGTGCGCCACGATGCCGTCTGGCGGCAGGTTGTCTTCGTCGAGCGCGGCCATGGCTTGTTCCACACTCGTGGAGAACTGGCAAAACCCGGTTCGTTGTCCGTTTTGATAAACCGTGAGGGACGAGATGTCCGGCGCCGTCAGAATCTTCCGCCACACCAGGTCCACCGGTACCGGCATGCCGTTGCCGCGCAAACCATATTCCGCCTGCCATAACAACAGGTTCATCGCGACCCAAAAGGCCGCGATGGAAAGCAAAATGAGGCGCGGAATCATGCAGGCCGGTCAGGGTGGCGGCAGGTTCAAAACCTGGCCGGTGCGAAGCCGGGCCAGGTTCACGCCCGGATTGGCCGCCTGCAGGGCGCTGAGTTTCACGCCGTATTTGCGGGTGATGGCCATCGCCGTTTCGCCCGCCACGACCATGTGTTTGCGCGGGGTGCCCGTTGCCGGCGCCGGATTGACCGAATGCTCCGGGCTGGTAACGGTCGGCTCGGTGGAAGCATTCTGCGCCGGTTGGACTGTCGTCGGGTTTGCCGCCGGTGTCGGCGCGCTGGAAACCGGCGTCGGCGCAGCATTGGTTTTGGCTGCCGCCAGTTGGCCGGCATACCACGCGCGCCATTTGGCATTTTCATCCTGCAATTGCCGGTTCTGCTCGGAAAGCTTTTCCAATTGCTGTTGTGCGGCGGGTGCGCTCGGCAGCGGCAACACGTCCGCGGCCAGTTGCTGTTTGCAACGGTAAATACGCTGCTTGATGACGTCCGTGTTGTCGGCGTTGGGGTTCAATTTCAAATACTGCTGGTAATGGTAAATCGCCGCGGCGGGGTCCGATGTCTTTTCATCGTAGAGCCAGCCCAGCTCGAAATGCGCGGACGCGGAATGGGGATTGGTCTCCAGGGATTGTTCGAACGCTTCGATGGCGCCCTGGTAATCCATGGCGTTGACACGGCTTTTGCCCAGCAGAAAATGCGGCTCTTTTTCCTCGCCCGACTGGCTGCGGCCCGACGGGGTGCAGCCGTTCAAGACGACGGCGAGCCAAATCACAAACGCGCTGGCCGCCAATCTGAAGCAAAATGACATGGCCTGAACCTAAACAAACCCGTCGGCTTGCGCAATCGCGCGCTGCAAAACCGGACTTGAGATTCCCTGGTGCCCGGCGCAAGTTGATGCCGGTTGCGCGCGTGGCGGAATTGGCATACGCGCCAGACTTAGGATCTGGTTCCGAAAGGATTGGAGGTTCAAGTCCTCTCGCGCGCACCAGTCTTCGCTCGTAACACAGCGGAGAAGAGAGAGAGAGTGAAAACTGTCGCGCCGAAGCCTAGCGAAGGCGGGGGGTGACCCCGCAGACTGAGACGGCGAGCTTCGACCCGGCAAGCCAATCTTTTCTCCATGGCACGGCATCAAACACACCGGGGCCTCGCTCCCCAGGATGACCGGCTCTTTGCCGCCAGGCAATTGCCCGCTCTCCGCGCCGCCGCCGCCGACCTCTGCTGGCTGCTTGACCGCGGTTACGCCGCGCGTTCGGCCCTTGACCTCGTCGGCAACCGGCACAACCTCACCCGCCGCCAGCGCATGGCCGTTTCCCGTTACGCCTGCTCGCGCGACGATGTTCAACGCCGCCAAAAACTCCTTGTAGAGCCCGACCGCCTGCGAGGCAAGGAACTCTGGTTGGACGGTTACAACGTCCTGACCATCCTCGAAAGCGCGTTAGCCGGCGGCATTGTGCTGTTATGCCGCGATGATTGTTGCCGGGACATCGCCGGCATCCATCGCCGTTATCGTAAGCTGGCCGAAACCCTGCCCGCGCTGAAACTGGTCGGCGAAACCGCCGCGACGCTGGGGGTGCGTTGCTGTCGCTGGTGGCTCGACCAGCCGGTCTCCAACAGCGGCCGGCTCAAAACGCTCATTCGTGAAGCCGCGGCCGAGGCCGGTTGGAAAATGGAAGTGGAATTGACATTCAGTCCCGACCACGTGCTGTCGCACACCGATGAAATTATCGCCACGTCCGATGGCATCGTACTCGACCGCTGCCAACGCTGGGTGAATCTGGCCCGATTGATTGTCATCGAACGCATTCCGCAAACGCGGTTATTGGATTTGGCGATGAGCAAGGGCAATAATGACTGATGACTAAGCACGAATGACGAAATAAACCCAGATGACCCAATTCCGCAATTTATCGCACGCCTTTGAACTAATTGGGCATTTGAGCTTCGTCATTCTTTAGCCATTAGGATTTCGTCATTCGTCATTGGTACCAGCGGCGTCGCGGATACGGAACCTGATGGAAAAACGTTGCCTTCATTACACATCAGGCGCATGACAAGCGCATGGTCTATCAAAAACAAATCCAACTGGAAACCCGCGGCCACCGGCATATGCACGACCTGACCGTGGACGTCGAGCGCATCATCCACGACTCCGGCGTGCGCACCGGCACGGCGCACGTGTTCAATGTGGGCAGCACCGCGGCGCTGGGCACCATCGAATTCGAACCGGGTTTGCGCGAAGACCTGCCCGACATCCTGGACAAACTCATTCCGCCCGGTCGCGGCTATGGTCACGAGCAAGCCTGGCACGACGGCAACGGCCATTCGCATTTGCAGGCCACGCTGTTGGGGCCGTCGTTGACCGTGCCGGTGGCCGGCGGGAAGCCGGTACTGGGCACTTGGCAACAGATTTTCCACTTGGAATGTGACATCAAACCCCGCCATCGCACGATTGTGGTAACGGTTTCCGGCGAATGAATTTTTTAACCGGCGGGTGACAAGTCCACGGGTTTACGGCGAAGAGGACAATTCCAGTTCATGAAGTTTGGGGCCGACGAGGCCGCCCAGGTGATTGCCGGACCAGTACAGCACTACCGCAAAACCGGCCAACACCACCGCCAGACAGACAAACGCCCAGAAATGGCGCGCTTCAAACCGCTCCAGCGACCGCAGAAAACCCACCAACGCAATCAGCGCCGCCACGACGATCACCGCGTCCACGCTCGCGCGTTGCCAGTAACTGCCGCCCAGATGCAACCACATGCCGAACTCGTCGAAGGTCAGGCCCAGGGCGACGCCGTACACCAGCGCCGTGATATTGGCGGCGCGACCGACCGGTCGCCGGAAAATGGCGTAACCCGCCACCGCCGCCAGCAGAAAAATCCCGTAGTTCAAATGATGAACATGCGTGCCCTTCAGGAAAAAATACATGTTCGGAATGGTCCCCGACATGATCAGGAAGACCGTGGTCCGCGAAATGATGAACGTCAGCAGGAAACTGAACAACGCCCGGCGCGCCAGCCGGTGTGGCGTCGTCCGATGATGCACCGGTTCGTGCGGTTTAATGAGTTCGGTGTCCATAAGTGGAACCGCAGTTCCGTCGATTGATTACCGCGAAATACATGAACCGCGCGAAAAATTAAAGGGCTAAAAAGGGCTCGGGGAAATCTCCCCTCCGAAATTTTGCGGTTTAATTTGTGTCAGCCGGCTCAATTTTCCGTGAAGACAAAAGCGCCGTAGCCGACTACGCGGTCGCGGGTGCCGGACGTGTCACCGGAATTCCGCAAATCCACCGTGTGACAATGCAGGCCGCGTGATTTCGCTGCGCGCAGGAGGCCGCAAATCGGTCGGCAACCGCACGCCTGGTTGCCACCAAGGTCTTTCCAGTTCAACGCTTCGATGCGCTGCGCCGTTTCGCGATCAGTTCGTTGCGCCGTTTCGTAATCGTGATAGTGGCTCAGGTCCGAGCTGACCACGACGCAGGTTTCGTCGCCGTCCCAGAGTTCGTCCAACACGCCGCCGACTTCCACCGCCGAAGCTTCACCCACCACCAGCGGCACCAGTTTGAATCCGGCCAGTGCGATTTGCAGAAACGGCAGGTGGACTTCCAGGCTGTGTTCGCGCCGGTGCGCCGCGTCCAGGGTTGTCACCTGCGGCAGTTTGCAGATTCGCGCGAGTGCTTCCTCGTCCACCGGAACCGGTCCCAGCGGCGATTGAAACACCGTCGCACTGCTCGCGGCCAGGCCATCCAGCGCCACGAAATGTGACGGGCCCAGCAACACCACGCGCTTGAACCGGTTGCGTCCGCGCGCCAGACAGGCGTAAGCCGAGCCGGCAACCGGCCCGGAATACATGTAACCGGCGTGGGGCGCGATGACGGCTTTGGGAATTTTATCGATTGTCGTCTTCGCGGCGGCGATGAAATCCTTCACTTCGGACCGTAATTCCTCCGGGTCATCGGAATAAAATTGCCCGGCCACTGCCGGCTGACGCACCGCCGGACCATCCGAACCGGACTTGAAAAGCGCGCACATTTTTATCTCAAGCTCACCCGTTTCGGCCAGCGGGGCTGGTCGGATATTCTGCCGCCGCCATCGGTTGGCCAGAGGCCGGGAATCGCCTCGTTACAACGTGGGCATTTGCCGTTGGTAGTGATTTTGTAATCCTGAATCGAATACCCGGTGCGAACAATCAGAGTTTCGCCGCAGCCGGGGCAGCGCGTGTCTTCCCACCGGTCAACGCGGCCGGGTGCGTTGCCGGCATAAACGAAACGCAATCCGGCTTCGGCGCCAATCTCAGCCGCGCGAATCAAATCGTCCGCCCGCGTCGGACGCGGGTCAGTCATTTTGTAATCCGGATGAAACGCGGTGACGTGCCACGGGATGTCGCGGCTGACTGACGCCAGAAACCGGGCGATGTCCCGGAGTTCTTTCGGGTCGTCGTTGAAGCCCGGCACGACGAGTGTTACCACCTCCAGCCAGAGGCCGCGTTGATGGACCATTTTGATGGTCTCAGTCACGTGTTCGAGCGTGCCGCCAAGTGTCCGGTAGCGGCGGTCGTCGAAACCTTTCAAGTCCACTTTGTACGCGACAATCCACGGCTGAAGAAAATCGAGCGCTTCGGGTGTGGCGTTGCCGTTGGAAACAAAGGCGCACAACAAACCCTGCGCCTTGGCCAATTGAAAAACCGACACGGCCCATTCGGCGGTGATGAGCGGTTCGTTATAGCTGGACACCACCAGCCGCGCGCCGTTTCGCCGAGCCGCGCGGACCAATTCCTCCGGCGTGACGGTCTGGAACGGTGTCATTGCCGCGTCGTCGCGTAACGCCTGGCTGGTGACCCAGTTCTGACAATAGGAACAATGAAAATCACAACCCAACATGCCGAAGGTGAGCGCCTCACTGCCGGGACACACGTGGTAGAATGGTTTTTTCTCGACCGGATCGCACGCCACTCCAGCGGTATAGCCAAACGGCACGCGCAATTGGCCGCTGTCATTGAAGCGTACCTTGCAAATCCCGCGCCGGCCCGGCGCAATCAGGCAACGGTGTCCGCACGCGAAACAACGGACGCGACCGTCTTCGGCTTTCCAGAGCGTACCCACGACCGTGTGCAGATCCAGCCGGTCGGCCAGGGTGGCGGTTTTTTTCAGGGTCTGGACTTCGGGCGACAGAGGCCGGCGGGCCGGGTCTGCCTTTCCTGCATTCACGGTTTCAGGCTCGCGCATTTTCACTTTGTGAGAAAGGCTGTGCCGTCAACATCGCACGTTCCGCCGTCGCCGACAACCGGACAACAAACTAAATCGTTTGTAGCGTCGGTGCTGTGCACCGATTCTTTCGAGCCACAGGCTCGACGCTACAGCCAACTGTCTCGCCCCCCGTCAACGCCTGCCACGCGCGGCCAGAAATTTTTCGGCGTATTTGCCGAGCAGGTCGGCTTCCAGGTTTACCGCGTCACCGACCTGGCGCTCGCGCAGGGCGGTAATTTCGTACGTATGCGGAATGATCCAGATGCGGAAACCCTTTTTCTGCACTCCGGCGACGGTGAGGCTGATGCCGTCCACGGCCACCGAGCCCTTGAAAACGATGTAGCGCATCACTTCCGGCGAGGCGGCGATGTCGAGCACGTGGTCCTGGCCGGCGCGTTCCCACCGGATGATTTTGCCGACGCCGTCAATGTGGCCGGTGACGAAATGGCCGCCGAACTCGCCGTCGGCGCGTAAGGGCCGCTCCAGGTTCACCAGCGAACCGGGCTGGGCAAATTGCAGGTTGGTACGCCGCCACGTTTCCTGGAGCAGATCGAATTGCGCGAGCTTGAATTTCCCGCGCGTGGAGATCTTCACCACCGTCAGGCAACAGCCGTTCACGGCCAGGCTCCCGCCGGTTTTCAGGCCGCGCCCGGTTACACCGGCGCGCACAGTCAATTCGATGGCTTTCGCCGTCGGACGGATGCGCTCGACGATGCCTGCTTCTTCAACAATGCCGGTAAACATAAAGTAGGTCAGGCGTCCCGCCTGACTCCAAAATTTAGGATTTTTTTTTGCAACACGCCAGAAAGTTCAACCAAGGATTAAATATCGAATATCGGGCCAGTTGTTGATTTTATAAAAATGGAGACAGACTGGAAGCCTGTCCTACATAACCCGCGCCGTCAGCAACAAATCCGGGCCTAACCGCCGCCACTCCATGTCGCGCAGCGAAAGCGCCTCCGCCAGGCTCCGCGCGCCGTCGCCCGCCACCGCTTTGCGCGCCTCGCAGCCGCCCAGGATTTTCGGCGCGTAGAAAAACGCCACGCGGTGCGCGAGCCCGCCGAGCAAAAATGATGCATTGACCTCACCGCCGCCCTCCACCAGCAGGCTGGTGACATTCTGGGCGCCGAGTTTTTTGAGCAACCAACGCAAATCGATTTGATGGTAGGGCGCGCTCTCCGAACGCGCCGATGACGGCGCGCTGGGGACAGCGCGCCCTGCCTTGGTTGTTGGTGCGATTAATACATTCACGCGTTTGGCGAGCGCGGCGACGCGTTTTTCAGGCGCACACTTGCTCACGACAATTGTCGTCAGCGCCGCGTATTTGTCGCTCACGACTTTGGCGTTCAACGGCGTCCGCGCCAGCGAATCCAAAATGATACGGCGTAATCTTGGGGTGCGGCAGGCCGAGGCGGTGCTCGGCGCTCCAATCCTTGCGGTTAGCGAGGGATCGTCCGCCAGAATCGTGTTAATGCCAACGAGAATGGCGTCGCTGCCCTGGCGCAATTTCAGGCCGTAAGCGCGCGCTTTTTCGCCGGTAATCCATTTTGATTGGCCAGAGGCGGTGGCAATTTTACCATCGAGGGTCATCGCCGCTTTCACCGTGACGAACGGTATGCGATGGACAATCCAATGGTTGAACGCCTCGTTAAGCTGCCGGCATTCGTTGGCGAGTATCTGGTGGGGCGAGGCTACTGACGAGCCGTGCTTCGATTTGTTTTTCGGCTTGCGAGTACGCTCGCCCCACCAAACTACTTCAATTCCTGCGCGTTTTAAAATTTTCAGCCCCTTGCCGGCGTGTTTCGGGTTCGGATCGATCGCGCCAACGACTACGCGTTTAATTCCCGCGGCGATGATGGCATCGGTGCAGGGCGGCGTGCGGCCGTAAGTGCAGCACGGTTCGAGCGTGACGTAAAGTGTCGAGCCTTTTGGATTATGGCCGTGTTTTTGGGCATCGCGGAGCGCCTCGATTTCCGCGTGAGGCAGGCCCGTCCGCCGGTGCCAGCCACATCCGATGATTTTGCCGCCTTTGACCAGCACGGCGCCGACCATGGGATTCGGCGAAGTCGCGCCATAGCCACGCCGGGCGAGCCGGAGAGCCTCACGCAAAGGCGCGAAGTCCGCAAAGTTTTCTGTTCCTTTGAATCTTTGCGTTTTTGTGCGAGTCTTCATTCTTCAAACAACGCCTGGGCGAACTGTTTGGCGTCGAAGGGCTGCAAATCGTCCGCGTGCTCGCCCAGGCCGACGAATTTGATGGGCAAACCCAGCTCCTGCTGAATCGCCACCACCATGCCGCCTTTGCTCGTGCCGTCGAGCTTGGTCACCACCAGCCCGGTCAGCGGCACGGCTTTGTTGAATTCGCGCGCCTGCTGCAACGCGTTCATGCCGGTCGTCGCATCGAGCACGAGCAACACTTCGTGCGGGGCGCCGGCCAATTGTTTGCCAATAACCCGGTGCAGCTTCTGCAATTCCTGCATCAGATTGTGCTTGGTGTGCAACCGGCCCGCCGTGTCGATGAATAAATAATCCGCCTGGCGCGCCTGCGCGGCGACCACGGCGTCGTGGGCCACGGACGCTGCATCCGCGCCATAGGCGCTGGCGATGACTTCCACCTTGAGTTTCTGGCCCCAGAGTTTGAGTTGCTCGATGGCGGCGGCGCGGAAGGTGTCGCACGCGGCCAGCAACGCGGTTTTTTTCTGCGCCTGGACCAGGTGCGCCAGCTTGGCGGCCGTGGTGGTTTTGCCGGTGCCGTTGACACCCACCACCGAAACCACCGTCGGACCATGCGCGGCTTTGATCAAATCCGCCTTATCCGAGACCAGACTTTTTTCCACTTCACGTCGGGCGATGGCGAACACGTCCAGGCCCGCGCCGCCCTGGGTTTCGTAGGCGTGCTTTGCCGCGGCGATGATTTGTGCGGTCACGGCCAGTCCGAGGTCGGCGGCGATGAGCGCGGCTTCCAGTTCTTCGAGCGATGCTGCGTCGAGTTTGGGCGAGCGCGTTACGATGCGTTTGATTTCGTGCGCGAGCTTGCCATGGGTTTTTTGCAGGCCGGCTTTGAATTTGGAAAACAATCCCATGAGATTTTTAACCACGAATGGACACGAATCAACACGAATGGATTTTAAATCTGCACGCCGTTTTTTTTATTCGTGTTCATTGGTGTTTATTGGTGGTTTCAGTTCTAATCTCCTGTGCTTTGGCTTTCAGTTTTTCCACGTGTTCGTAGGGCAGTTTGACGGTGCCGATGAGCGGTTTGCCTTTGCTGAAACCGTGGCAATCCGAGCCGCCAGTCACGAGCAGTTTGTATTTGTCGGCAATCTCCAGATAACGCTCGGCGGTTTTGGTCGAGTGCTTGGTATGAAAACATTCGATGCCATCCAGCCCGGCATTCACCAGCGCGGGAATGATGTCATCCGTGCGGTTCAAGCCGGGATGCGCCATCACCGCCAGCCCGCCGGCCTGGTGAATCAGTTCGATACCCTCCAGCGCGGAGATTTTGGCTTTGGGCACCCACGCCGGCCGGTGTTTTTTTAGATATCGGTCGAATGCTTCGTCGGGCGTTCGGCAAAGCCCGGCCTGCACCAGGGCGCGCGCGACGTGCGGTCGGCCGGGAGATTGGCAATTGGCCAGCGCAAAAACGGCGTCGGCGGCGAGCGGCACATTCAATTGATTTAATTTGGCCACCATCTCGCGGATGCGGTTCTGGCGAACAGTCTGGAACCGGGCGATTTCCTCCAACAGTTTTTTGTTCTGCGTGTCCAGGAAATAACCAAGAAGATGGACCTCGACGTCAGCCTGCTCGGCGGTGAGTTCCGTGCCGGTGATGAATTCAATACCTGCTGCGCCGCAGGCCGCCACCATGCGCGCACAACCTTCCACCGAGTCATGGTCCGTCAGCGCCAGCGCCGCAAAACCGAGACGTTGGCCGTGCCCGGCCAGTTCCTCCGGCGAAAACGTACCGTCGGAAAAATGCGTGTGCAGATGTAAATCCGCGAATTTCATTCGACTATCCGTCCCGGTCGCGGGAGTTCGCTGCGCACCTTGTCGAGGATGCCGTTGACGAATTTGCCGCTGTCCTCCGTGGAAAATTTTTTGGCAATGTCCACCGCCTCGTTGATGCTGACAATAGGCGGGATGTCCTCGCGGTACAACATTTCGTAAATCGCCAGCCGCATGATGTTCCGGTCCACCGCGGCGATGCGATGGAACTCCCAGTTTTTGGCGTGCTTTTTGATGTGCCCGTCAATCACATCGCGATGTTCCAGGGTACCGCGAATGAGTGGGTCGGCAAACAGGCGCGTCTCGACCTCCTCGGTGGTGGGCGGCGGCAATTCGACCGGCTGGCCCCACGTGGCCGGGCCTTTTTCCCCGGCGATGGCCGCCGCGCGTTGCGTGTCCCAGAATTCATTGAGCTCCCGGTCCAGATTTTCCGGCGGGTTCAAATCGTACTGGAACAAAAATTGAACGGCGTGTTCGCGCGCCTCACGGCGTTTGCCCATGAATCGGAGTCTAAAGTCCAAAGTCCGAAGTCTAAAGTCCAAAGTCGAACAATGTGAAGGTGCCATTGGACATTGGACATTGGACACTGGACTGATAAATTTCGCGCATGAGCAAGGTCACCAAACTGCTGCACACGCGCTATCGCGTGAACGATCTGGAACGCACGGTCAAATTTTACCGGGACGTGCTCGGGCTTCAGGAAATCCGCCGGCACAAATCGCCGCGCGGCTCCGAGCTCGTCTTTCTCAAGGCGCCGGGCAGCGCCGAGGAGATCGAAATCACCCATTTCCCCGGCAGCGGCCCGGTACAGGTGCAGCCGGACCTCACACATCTGGCGTTCGAGGTGGACAACCTCGAAGAATTCGGCAAACACCTGGCGAAGCACGGGCTGAAATATTCCGACGGCCCGACCACCACTTCCACCGGAACCGTCTTCGCGTTCATTGACGCGCCGGAAGGCTACGAGATTGAACTGATTCAAAAGGGAAAAGGTGGCTATTGAGTTTGTCGATTTCCAAAAAGAAATAATTCTTTGAAGATGACAATCCCCTCTCCTAGCGCTCCGCGCCACCCTCTCCCCGCTTGGGCGGGGCGAGGGATTTGCCGCGTCGATCCGGCCTTCTCCCTCTCCTCGTTTAGCGAGGAGAGGGCCGGGGTGAGGAGTTTGTTTGCCTGTAAAACTTTTTAATTCATGAGCGTATTAATCGTCGGTTCCACGGCACTGGATTCCATCAAAACCCCCAACGCGGAAAATCCGCGGCTGCTGGGCGGCTCGGCCAGTCATGCCGCCGTGGCCGCGAGCTTTTTCAGCCCGGTCAGATTAATCGGCGTCGTCGGCAAGGACTTTCCCCAAAAATACCTCGACCTTTACCGGCGGCACAAAATCAACCTCGAAGGTTTGCAGATTCTGCCCGGCAAAACCTTTCATTGGTCGGGCGAATACGAGGCGAACATGAACAATCGCCGCACGCTGCTGACCGAACTGGGCGTGTTCGAGACCTTCACGCCGACGCTGCCTAAGGCGCATCAGGACACGCCGTTTGTGTTGCTGGCGAACATCGCGCCCGCGCTCCAGCATCACGTGCTCGACCAGATGCGCCGGCCCAAATTCGTCGTGGCCGACACGATGGACCTGTGGCTGAACATCGCGCTGCCGGATTTGCTGAAATTGCTGCCGCGCCTCGACGGTTTTGTGCTCAACGACAGCGAAGCGCACCAACTGACCAAGGAGGACAACGTCTTCACCGCGATGAAGAAAATCCACGAGCTGGGGCCAAAGTATGTGATCATCAAAAAGGGTTCACACGGCTCGATTTTGTCCGGCCCGCGCGGGTATTTTATCTGCCCGGCATACCCGCTGTCCGAGGTGGTGGACCCGACCGGCGCGGGCGATTCATTCGTCGGAGGCATGATGGGTTATCTTGCCGCCGCAAAAGGCTCGATTGATGCCAACCTCCGGCGGGCGATGATTTACGGCAGCGTCACGGCGTCGTTCTGTTGCGAAGGCTTCGGCCTGACCCGAACGACGAAAGTCAAACGGCGTGACATTGACCACCGCGTGAAGGAGCTGGAAAAGCTAACGAAGTTTTAACTGCTGATTGCGCAGATAATTTCAGGATATCCCACTGCGAAAATGCGGTTTCATCTGTGTTCATCTGTGTTCATCCTCCTTCGCAGGATTGCTACGGAGGACAGGTTCGTGGTTAAATTCCGCCCGTGAAAGCCGTCATTCTGGCCGCCGGCAAGGGCACGCGCATGCGGGAACTCACCAATGAGCTGCCCAAGCCCATGCTCCGCGTCCAGGGCAAACCCATCCTCGAACACATCGTCGCCGGCATCGTCGCGGCGGGCGTCCGCGAGATTTTCATCGTCACCGGCTGGCGTGCCGAGGTCGTTGAAGGTCATTTCGGCGACGGCAAAAAGTTCGGCGCGCGCATCGCCTTTGGCCGGCAAACCGTCCAGGACGGCACCGGCAAGGCGCCGGAACTGGCCAGGGATTTCATCGGCGACTCGCCGTTTCTCTTGACTTACGGCGACATTCTGGTTCCGCCCGAAACGTATCCACAAATGCTCCGGCGCTTCGGCGAAGGTGATTTTGCCGGTGTCATCACCGTCACCCGCGGCGAGGACGTGACCAAGGGCGGCTTGAACTTTTTTGACGGACAATTTTGCCTGAAGCGGCTGGTGGAAAAGCCGTCGCCGGAACAGTTGGAGCAATTGCGCCGCGACGGCTGGCTCAAGCCCAACGCCCCGGTCTGGTATAACGCCGGCATTTATATTTTCCGTCCGACGCTGTTCGATTTCACAGCCAAACTGAAAAAATCCCCGCGCGGCGAATACGAACTGACCGACGCCATCAGCGCGATGGTGGCCGCCGGACAAACGCTGGCGGGCCTGGAAATTCAAGGCCGCTGGGTGGACGTGCGCGACCCGGAGACGCTGGCGAAGTTGGAATCTGGAATGTAGGAGCCGACGTGAGGAGGCTCACTATTTTGCAGCGAAAATAAAGTCAGAGACTCGTCACCTCGTCTCCTACGAAATATATTTCGGTTCGTACACCGGGCCGAGGCCATGCTTCTGCAACAGTTCGGCGAATTTCGCGATGCCGCGTTTTTCGTCATCGGCCAGGTGATAATGGACATGCCAGCCGAGGTAATCCCGGCGGAAATCCTCGTCGTATTCGGTGCGGGTTTCGATGACGTAATCCAGCGTTTCTATCCCAAAATCCTTCGCCTCGTGTAATTCGCGGCACAATTCTTTGTTCTCGATGCCGCGCCGCAACGCCCAAACGGCAAAAACAAACGGCAGGTTCGTCAGTTCATACCACGCCGTGCCGAGATCGAAAATTTCGTGCTCGCTTGTCGCGCCGGAGCTTTGCGAAGGCGGATGGGCGCGCTGAAAATCAATCGCCGGGTCGCCGATGATGAGGGCCGCGTCACATTCCGCCACTTTGGCCGGGTCGGGCATGGGTTTGTATTCCGGTTTCAACCCGCGTTCGGCCAGCAGGACTTTCAGCAGGTTCAAGCCGGAGATGGACGCGGTGTGGCAAAACACCTCCTTGATTTCGGCCAGGGGCTGACGATGCACGAGCAGCACGCTATAGACTTCGCCCAGCGACGCGATGGCAATGCCGTCGAGAATGTCGTAACGGTCGGTGAGCAACACTTCCGCGGTGCTGACGAGCGCGGCGTCGAGTTCGTCGCGCCGGAGCATTTCGGCGAGTTTGGCCGGTTCAGCGAAAATGACCTGGCTCTCGATGCCGCGGGTGAGCGGCACGGCGTTGAGATACTTCACCGAGCCGACGCGGAATTTTCCGAGTGAGGCTGCGGGGCTGGCCTTGACCGCCTCATGAGCGGAATTCTCTGGCGATTTGGGCGCGGCCATGCGCAGTTTCGGGATGTCGTCAGCCATGCGCAGACATTAACGCAAAGAAACGAAGGAACAAAGAAATTCAGTACTGTCCGAATTTGGCTGTAGGGCACGACGTAAGGAGTGCTTGCCCAAATGACTCGTTACCTCGTCGCCTACAAATCAGGACACTGCCAGAAATTCAGCCGCAGATGAAACCCGGCCGAGCGTGGATACCCCGGCATAGGCGCAGGAAGTCATGTCAGCACCTTGAGGTTTGGGAAGAATCGGGAGTATGCTCCGCCGCGGGGCGCAGGGCGCGATACCGGTGTATCCATGGGTCAATCCGGCACGCGGGACGATAATCACAAAATTCGCAGGGCGTTTCCTTGCCTTTGCGATACGGGTCCACCTGCGCCGCGCCGGAAAAAATTGCCCGGCCCATTTCCTGCAATTGCTTTTCAACGCGGTCGAGCAAAGCCATGAATTCCGCGTGCGGCAGCGCTTCGACCGAACCTTTGCGCAAGGTGCCGTCCTGATTCAACTTGTAATTGAACTGGTCCGCGGCGTTGCTGCGGTCGAGCCGGGGCAAAGCGCCGGCGTCAAAGCGTCCGCTATGGCGATAGGCAAATTTGCGCGCGGTGCCGGCGTCCGCCAGCGCTTCGTCGCGCGTTTCGCCGCGTTCGTATTGCCCGCGCAGGTTCACGTAGAAGACACCTGCGGGAACCAGTTTATCCACGTCAAATATTTTGCGCTTTTCAGCATCAAGCATTCCGTTCGGATTTTCCCAACGCCGCATCGCCGCCAGATAGGCCAGCAATTGCAATTGCACACCGTGCTCGACCAGAATTTTATCGAGCTTTTGCTGGCCCGATTTGTAATCCATCACCACGCACAACGCGCGCTCGGCGGTTTCACGGTACAAATCAATGCGGTCAATCCGCCCGCGGAGCGCGAGCCGGTGTCCGGCGCCCAAATCGATTTCCCACGCGGGGGCGCCACCGGGACCAATGCCAAATTCGAGTTCGGCCACGACTGGATCGAATTCGTATTGCCCGCGCATCCAGCCTACGAGGATTTCGACAAAATCCTGCAGCGACTCCGCCAGCACGCGGGCGGTGAACCGGCTTTGCTCGTCGGTGCGCATTAATCCATCGCGATAACTCAACGTAAGGCCGGCGGCGATTTCGCCCACGCGGTTGCGGGCCTCGGCGGGCGTCAAATCGCGCCAGTGCCCGCCGTCTTTCGTCGCCAGCTTGTGGAATTCTCTCAACACTTCGTGCTGGAAACTGCCCTGCTCGCGCGCGTCCAGTTCGAATTTTTTCCGTTCCTCGGCGCGCAGGCCGGAATGGATGAAGAACCGGAACGGGCAGGCGGCAAATTCCTCCAGCCGGCTCACTGAGGAGCGCAGGGTCGGGCCGAAAAGCCTTTCCGCGAACGCGGGCGACAAGCCTTCCGCCAAATCCGGCTCGCGCAGGGCGCGCAGATTTTCGGCCAGTGATTCTATAGCGGGAAGATTGAGCAGTTCCGACCAACCTGTCATTGTAGGAGACGACGTGAGGAGTCTCTGATTTGGTTTGAGCCTCGTCACCTCGGCTCCTGCGGAACTTTCAATTTGAACCAGCGTCGGAATGATTTCGCTTATATGTTCTGCATCGGCCAATTCAATTTCGCCTCCGAATTCCTCAATTTCGAGTCCGGGGAAAATCCGGCGCAGGTGCGCGACAAACGGCGACGGATTCAGCGTCTGGCCATCCGTATCGTGACGCGAATAGGCCACGATGAGTTTTTCGCTGGCGCGCGTGCAGGCGATGTAGCCGAGGTAACGCTCGCGGGCCAGACGTTCGCGCAAGTCGGGGCCGGTCGTGCCGGCATACTGACTTAATTCTTCCCGGTCACTTTCCGTCAAAATTACCGGGCCACCGGGAGCAGCCGGGAAAACCGATTCATTGACGCCGAGCACGAGTGCCAGCTTCAGATCGGGGTTGCGGGCGCGGTCAATCGCGCCGATGAGCACCTGGTCGAGCGCAAGGGGAATTACACCCACGGTCAGATTTCCCAGGCCGGCTTCCAAAATCGGCAGCCACTCGCGTAATGGCAGTGCCTCTTCCGAGAATGCGCGGGCGACGTTGTCGAGCCACGCGTTCATTTGTTCCCAGACGGTCTGGTGAATTGCTGATTGGCGATTGGCGATTGGCGATTTTTCCGGATCGACCAGACTCCACCGTTCCAGGGTCTTTTCCACTTCCAGCGCGCGCCAAAGTTCGCGGATCGCATCGGCCAATTGCGTCCCCTTGGGCGAATTTCTGGCTTTCGCCAGTTGTGCGGCAAAATGTTGAAAGGGCGGCACGATGGTTTTGCGCAACCGTTCGAGGCGCTTGGCTAAATCAACATCTTCAGAGATTTGGATGGGTTCGCGCCATTTTGCGCCGCGCCAACCGCGGGCGAGGGCTTCGTTTTCCAATCGATCAATTTCGGGCTCGTCCGCCGGTGAAAAACCGGACTTGAGCGCCGCAAACCAGTCGTCGTGCAACCAGTCGAACGCAACCGTGCGAAGCGCGCTGCGGGTCAATTCCGCCAGCGGGTGATGCGCCACCGACTCACGCCGGTCGAGAAAGAACGGCACGCCATAGCGGCGAAACACCCGCGTCAACGGCTTGTGATAACCATCGAGATTGCGCACGAGCACGGCCGCGTCCCGGAAACGCCCGCCGCCACGCACAAAGCGCAAAATCTCCCGGGCCGCCATCGTGGCTTCGGCCTCGGGATTGGCACACGCAGCGATTGTAAGGGCGGAGGGCGGAGGGCGGAGGGCGGAATCGGGAATAATCGGGGATGCCCAATTTTTTTCAAGCTGCGCAAGCCCGGAATATTCTGCGAAACGATTTTTTTGCGGATCGCGTTTTGGGATTTCAACGCTGACTTCACAATCCGTCAAACTGGCGATTCGCTGGCGGCATTGTTGAAAGGTTTTGCCGATAGCCGACCAAATGGAAAGCCAGGAGGTTTCGGCGGTCGGTTCATTTTCCAGGCAAAACGCCAGCGTCGCACGACTGCAAAAAGGCACGACGGCGGCGAGCAAATCCAGTTCCTGCGGTGTCATTTCCGCGAAGCCATCGAGCCACAGGCTTTGGATTTTAAATTGCGGATTGCGGATTGCGGATTGGGAGCGCAGGACTTCGGTGGCCGCGTCAAGCAAACGGTTTCCGTCCTGCAGTTCATATTCGGCGAGCCAGTGCTGATAGGCCTCGAGCAGCAACGCCAGATCGTGCAATTTGTCCTGCAATTCGGGACGCAGTTCGGTATTCCGGGCCAGAGCGCGGAGTTTGGCGGGGATAAACCGGTGTTGTTGCAGTTCGCCGAGCAACTGGCTGAGTTGCTGGGCAAAGCCAGGGCGCCGGGCGCTCTGACGGAACAATTTCAATTCGTTCTCATGCCGCAGCAACAAGGCGCGCAGGACCATCACCCGGCCTTCCTCGGCGAGCAAGCCCGAGGGCGGCGGAACGCCGCGCGCGTTGAGAATGAACCGGGCCAGCCGCTCGAAGGACAGGATTTGTAGCCGCGTGTAGCCAAAAATCTGGCGGGGCGAGGCTGCCGACGAGCCGTCGGGCGATATGGCTTTCGGCCCGCGAGTATCAGCCTTCGCCAGGCTACGGCGCGACAGGCGCTCGCCCCACCTTTCGGATTCAAGCAACTGGCGTTCGAGTTGAAACGTGGCCTGCTTGGGCGCGAGCAGGATCAACGGCGGGCCTTCCGGAGCGGCGGACAAGGCGGCACGGATTTCCGCCAGGCAGCGAAACGTCTTGCCGCTGCCAGCGGGGCCGAGGAGAAAATGCGCCTGCACGCATTTCTTTTCGCGCATGGGTACGAAAGTGCAAGGCAATTTATCGCCAAATTTTGACAAAGGCCGGTTGGTGGCCGGCCGTGTTTTTTGTTTCCTTTCGGAGAAATCGCATTATTATACCTCGCTATCGGGAAAATCCCGGTTGGTTGACAGGACCATCAAATTCGAAAACATATGCCATTAACACATACCAAAGAATTGTTTGCAAAGGCGTTGAAGGGCAAATACGCGCTCGGCGCGTTCAACGTCAACAACATGGAGTTGATCCAGGCCATCGTTGAGGCTTGTGAAGAGGAAAAGGCACCGCTGATTCTTCAAATCTCCAAGGGCGCCCGGCAGTACGCCAACCCGGTTTATCTCAAGAAACTTATTGAAGCGGCGGTCAGCCTGTCCAATATCCCCATCACCGTCCACCTGGACCACGGCGACACCTTCGAACTGTGCAAGCAGTGCATTGACGAAGGGTTCACCAGCGTGATGATCGACGCCAGCCATGAGCTGTTCGAGAAAAACGCCGAGATTACCCGCAAGGTCGTGGAATACGCCCACAAATTCAATTGCTCCGTCGAATCCGAGCTGGGCCATCTGGTCGGCGCCCAGTTCGACGAAGGCGAAGAAGGCGGCGCGCACTCCACCAGCGGCCACTACACCAACCCGGACGAAGCAGTCAAGTTTGTCAAGGAAACCGGCTGCGATTCACTCGCCGTCGCCATCGGCAACTCCCACGGCGCTTACAAGTTCAAAGGCGAACAGCATCTGGACCTGGAACGTTTGAAATTGATCAAGAAAGCGCTCATGGACGCCGGCATGGGCGATTATCCCCTGGTGCTTCACGGCGCTTCCAGCGTGCCTAAATACCTCGTGGACGAGATCAACAAATACGGCGGCAAAATGCCCGACGCCCAGGGCGTGCCGGAAGCCGACATCGAAGTCGCGCGGCGCACAGGCTGCACGAAGGTCAACATCGACACCGACTTGCGGTTGGCCATGACCGCCGGTATCCGCAAGGTGTTCGTGGAAAACCCGAAGGAATTCGACCCGCGCAAATACCTCGGCCCGGCCCGCGCCTGCGTTAAGGATTTGGTCCGGCACAAGGTCAAAGACGTGCTGTGCTGCGCCGGCCACGCGTTCGATTAAAATCCGCATTTCTCATCACGCCCCAAGCCGATTGGCTTGGGGCTTTTTTGTTTTCAAAAGCGGAGGCAATCCGAACGAAAAATGTGCGCCAAAATTGCCGGGTTTGACACAGGAATTGTGCCAACGTGGCACTAATTTCAAAGGAGTTGCTCTAGTTTGTTTATTCGTAAGTTATTCATGACAAAAGTAATATGACGTTCTGCGCCGGCTGGCATTGGTAAAGCTAAAATCAATTTGAACAATTAACGAAAGGATAAGTGTATGAATCTGACACGATATCAAAGACCTGATTTGGCTTGGTCGGGTTTCGGACGGTTGTCGAGTTTGCGCGACGAACTGGACCGGCTGTTCGAATCGCCCTGGACCGAGCTGGCCCGTACCTCACAACTGTTGAGCGGCTGGACTCCGGCGCTCGACGTGCATGAGGACAAGGACAACTTTGTTGTCCATGCCGAATTGCCCGGCATGAAACGCGAAGAGATTGACGTCACGTTGCACGACGGGGCGTTGAGCATCTCCGGCGAACGGAAGCTGGAAAAGAAATACGAGGAATCCGAGGTTTATCGGACGGAACGTTTCTTCGGCAAATTCCAGCGCACGGTGACACTGCCCGCGCCGGTGGCGGCAGACAAAGTCAAGGCGCAGTACAAGGACGGCGTTCTGACTATCACTCTGCCGAAGACCGAAGCGGCCAAACCGAAACAAATCGACGTAAACGTGAACTAAAAACGCGGGGCGCGATGAACACATCGCGCCCACCCAATTTCAACCGAAGGAGAAACATGAAAGCGATTGTACAGGCAGAACCGAAAGCAGCGGTCGAACGAACGGACCATCAGGAGTTTGTTGCGCCCGTCGTGAACATTTTTGAAACCAAGGATGGCTACGCGCTGGAGGCGGAAATGCCGGGCGTGAGCAAGGACGGGCTGGAAGTGATGCTGGAAAGCAACGAAATTACCATCCTCGGCCGCCGTCAGGCGGAACCGGGCGGCGGCGAGGTGCTGTTGCGGGAACGTTCGGGGGCGGATTTCCGGCGCGTGTTCGAGCTCGACCCGGCGATTGATACCGCCAAAATCTCGGCCAAGATGGAACAGGGCATTCTGACCCTGACCCTGCCAAAGTCCGAACAGGTCAAGCCGCGGAAGATTGCGGTCAGTGAGTAATCGGCTGGGGTTTTTGACAACTCCCGCGGTGGGTCAACCGCGGGAATTTTATTTTCGCATGGAGTGACCGCCTGGTTTATGACGTGGGAATTTTCAGAGTGAGGGCGGAAATGGCATGATGTTAAGAATCCGGGCAAGAAGATGGCGGGTGCAGCGATCACACACGATTTAAAATCGCTCACACCCGCCAAGACGCCCAGTTCTCATTGGGCACAGTAAACCTAACCCATTGCGGCAGCCGGGCAAGTGATTTTGAAAAATAATTTCCCTCTTCGGCATTGGGTTCGTATCTTTTTTCAGACATCCTAACATCCGGTCCAATCGTCCGGACCACCAACGATGCCGAAGAACAACTGGAAGCTGCGATTCGCCTGGCTGTGGCTGTGCGTCGGTTCGCTCATCGTTCCCGCGGCGGCGGGCACGGCCGACCCGTCCGATTCGCCATTCCTGGTGGATGTCTGGACCAGCAAGGAAGGTTTGCCAGAAAATGCCGTCATCTCCGTGATTCAAACCCGGGATGGTTATCTCTGGCTCGGCACGCTTAACGGCCTGGTGCGTTTTGACGGGAACCGTTTCACCATTTTCAATCAAAACAACACCCCGGGCTTGAACAGTGACCGGATTGTTTATCTGTTCGAGGACAGCCACACAAATCTCTGGATTGGCACAGACGCCGGCGGCGTGGCCCTGGTGCAGAATGGAGAAATCAAAAATTTCGACCTCGGCCGCTCCGGCCATGAGGGAAGAATAGTGTACGCGTATGAAGATTCGGACGGCTGCGACTGGTTTTACACAGCGGACGGGCACACCAGCCGGTACCAAAATGGTCGGATGCAAACCGACCCGGCATTGATTTCCACAGAGCTGGTGCTGCGTGCCGCAAAGATACTGGTCCCTGGCCAGGGAGGCAATTTCTGGCGGATACAAAATGGCCGGGTGGAAAAATGGAGGGGCAATCAAAGAGAACACGACTTCGGAGTTTATCCGTGGAAAATTAATACGATCATTGCCGCCGCCGGCGAGGACAGCGCCGGCAACCTGATTGTCGGTACGCTGGGCGAGGGCGTTTTCTGGCTGGACGCAGATGGAAACTGGCGGCACCTCTCGACGGAGCAGGGATTATCATCAGCCTTCGTGCTTTCGCTCTGTCTGGATCGCGAAGGGAACCTGTGGGTGGGGACCGACGGCAACGGCCTGGATCGGATCAAGCGAAAATTCTTCGTCACTCCCGGGAATCTGCATTCCGGAGCCGCACAATCCGTGGCCGAGGACGCGGTCGGCGGTTTATGGGTAACGTTTGGAGCTTTGGGCGCATCGTACTGGAACAGCAACGGAGTCGAGGATTTCCACGTGGGGCGGTACCAAAATGCCTGGACGGTGTTGGTGGATCACCAGCAACAGGTCTGGATCGGGACCTGGGACGAAGGCCTGTTCCGATTGCAGGACAACAACTTCCAGCCCGTGCCCGGCACGGCCGCGCTGGGCCGGCGGATTTTCGCCTTGTTCGAGGACCGGCAATCCCAGCTCTGGGCGGGCACGGAGAACGGCCTGGCGCGCTGGAATGGAAACGACTGGAAAATTTTTACCACTCCCGACGGTCTGGTTGTCCGCGCCATCGCGGAGGACGCCAAAGGCGGCCTTTGGGTCGGAACAGAAAGCCACGGACTCGTTTATTTCAAAGACGGGAAATTCATCTCCTATCAACAGACGGCGGAAGGATTGCCCGGCAACGACATTTCCTGCCTTTACCTTGATCGGGACGGTGCCCTGTGGGTGGGAACCGCCGGTCACGGCCTGGCCCGTTTTTACAAGGGAAAATGGACGCGCTATTCGACGGACAACGAACTGGCCAGCAACAGCATTGATTACATCACTGAAGACGACGCGGGCTGGCTGTGGATCGGCTCCAACGCGGGATTGATGCGGATTCAAAAAAAATCGCTCAACGATTATGCCGCCGGAACAACGGCGGTCCTTTCCTGCCGGACTTATGTGGAAACCGACGGGCTGCCGACGCGTGAATGTTCGGCCGGTTCACAACCCGCCGCGTGCCGCACGCCCGATGGCCGGTTGTGGTTCCCCACCACCAAAGGTTTGGTGTCGGTGAATCCCGCGGACCTCAAGCCCAATCGCCAGCCGCCCCAGGTAATCATTGAATCCGTGCGGGTCGGAGGCCGGGAACAGAAAACCAATTGGTTCAGCTCCACCTGGAGCCGGTCCGTCGTGGTGCCGCCCGGCCATGAACAACTGGAAATTCACTACACCGCTCTGAATTTTCCCGCTCCCACGGAAGTGCGGTTCAAATACCGGCTGGAAGGTCATGAAACCGCCTGGACGGAAGCCGGAGACACGCGGGTGGCGTATTACAACAAAGTGCCGCCGGGCAATTATCGTTTTCAAGTTATCGCCTGCAACGAAGACGGCGTGTGGAACGAAACCGGCGACTCGCTGGATGTGACGGTGCAGCCGCAATTCTGGCAGACGTGGTGGTTCCGCGCCGCCGTTGCCCTGGGGCTGGTGGGAATTGTTGTGGCCGTGGTGCGGTATCTATCCACGCAAAAGCTGCGGCGCCAGTTGCAGCAACAGGCTTCGCTGGAAAAGGAACGTTCCCGCATCGCCCGCGACCTGCACGATCAGCTCGGCGCGAACCTCACCCAGGTGGCGTTGCTGGGCGAAATGGCGGAAGCCGACAAGAATTCCCCCACGGATGTTGAATCACACGCGCAGCAGATTTCCCAGGCGGCGCGCGATACGACCCGGTCGCTGGATGAAATCGTCTGGGCGGTGAATCCCTCCAACGACACGCTGGAGGGCCTGGTCAATTACGCCTGCAAATACGCCCAGGAATATCTCGCGCTGGCCGGAGTGCGTTACCGCGCCGACGTGCCGGCCCAACTGCCGGCGGTCAGTATTCCGCCGGAAGTCCGCCACAATGTCTTCCTCGCCTTCAAGGAAGCCGTCAACAACGTGGTCAAACACGCGCAGGCGTCCGAGGCCCGGGTGCGATTGCAATTGCAGCCCGGTAATTTTACGTTGAGCATCGAAGACAACGGACGCGGTTTCGGCGGGCACGACGCCGGCGCCGTCCAGACGCGAAACGGCCTGCGCAATATGCGCAGGCGAATGGAAGTCATTCACGGAGAATTTTCGATCAACGCCGGAACCGGCGGCGGGACGGCAGTCCGCCTGACCGTGCCGGTCGAAAAGAAATGAAAAATGCAGAATGCAGAATGAAGAAATAAAAATTGCGGCGATTCGACTCCGGCTTCTGCCTTCTGCCTTCTGCCTTCTGCCTTGAATTATGCCCATCACCGTTTCCATCGTCGAAGACAACGAGAAACTGCGCGGGACGCTGGCCCGGCTGCTCGACCGATCGGACGGCTTCCGCTGCCTGAGCCATTACGGCAACGCCGAGGACGCGCTGAAAGACCTGCCCCAGGTCCGTCCCAATGTCGTGTTGATGGACATCAATCTGCCCGGCATGAACGGCGTGGAATGCGTGCGGCAATTGAAAGCAGCGGTCCCGGATATCCAGGTCATGATGCTCACGGTCTATGAAGACACGGACAATATCTTCAACGCGCTGACGGCGGGCGCCAGCGGTTACATGCTCAAACGCACCTCGAGCAAGGAATTACTGGAAGCCATCCGGGAAGTCCACCGCGGCGGGTCGCCGATGACGATGCACATCGCGCGGAAAGTCGTGCAATCGTTTCAACAGACGGCAGCCACGGCGCAACCTGCGGAAAATCTGTCGCCGCGCGAGCAGGAAGTGCTGGATTTCCTGAGCCAGGGACTGCTCTACAAGGAAATCTCGGAAAAACTGGGCATCAGCTACGAAACCGTGCATACCTACATCCGCCGGATTTACGAGAAATTACAGGTCCGCACCCGCACCGAAGCCGTCGCCAAATTCCTCCGCCGATGACTCGATTTCGCTGTATTTAATTTATTTTTAACGATTTAGCCCTTGTAACCAGAACTGGTGACTGGTTGGAGACAGGGCCTCTGATATCTTAAAGCCATCGTTGGACTGCAAAAACGCAGTACCGTGTGTGAAGCAAGGCGTAAAATGCGGCGCCGCAGCCAACAAAAAGTTCGTGGTCGCGCAACTACGATTGTGATTTTAAAAGCGCTTAGTTCTCATTGAGAGGCCGGAGTAGTGTCCGGCCTCTCTTCTTTTTCGGGGGTTTGTTCGGACCCTTCTCGTTAAAACCGGTCCCCGGCGAAAACCGTAATCACCCCAAGGCAGCCGAACTTTGCGCTTGAGACTGACAGGCAACTTTGGCTTAATCTGCGTCCCTCGTGGTAGGTTACCCAAGTGGCCAACGGGGGCAGACTGTAAATCTGCTGGCTATGCCTTCGATGGTTCGAATCCATCACCTACCACCAGCCTTCGCCCGTAGGCGAAGCAAGGGCGAAGGGCTGTCGCGTCGTAGCGCAAAGCGCGAAGACGGGCCGGACGGCGACAACAGGCTCCGGCTCGGCGAACCACCCCTCATTTTCGATTCAAAAATTTTCTCTGCGTCTCTGCGTCTCTGCGTTAAAATCCGGGAATGTTCGATTCGTTAAGCGGCAAACTCCAGAACGCCTTTCGCAACCTGCGCGGGCTCGGAAAAATTTCCGAGGCCAACGTCGCCGATTCCCTCCGCGAAGTCCGCATGGCGCTGCTGGAAGCCGACGTGAATTTCAAGGTCGCCCGCGATTTCATCGAGCGTGTCAAAACCAAGGCCATCGGCGCCGAAGTCGTCCAAAGCGTCCAGCCCGGCCAGCAAATCATCAAAATCATCTACGACGAACTCGTCGAATTGCTCGGCTCGACCAACGCCGGCCTGAACCTCGGCGGCAACCCCAGTTGCCTCCTGCTGGTCGGGCTGCATGGTTCGGGCAAGACCACGTCGAGCGGCAAGCTGGCGCGGCTGCTCCAAAAACAGGGACGCCAGCTGCTGCTCGTGGCGGCGGACGTGAACCGCCCGGCGGCGATGGACCAATTGGAAACGCTCGGCAAGCAGATTGAAATTCCCGTCTTCGTCAAACGCGGCGAAACGGATGTTCTGAAAATCGCCCGTGAAGCTTTGGACTTTGCCAGGACGAACAACCGCAACGTTCTGATTTTCGACACCGCCGGACGATTGCAGATTGACGAGCCGCTGGTGCAGGAACTCGTCCGGCTGCGCGACCTGGTGAAACCGCAGGAAATTCTGCTCGTGCTCGACGCCGCCACCGGCCAGGAAGCCGTCAACGTCGCCATGCATTTCGACCAGGCGCTGCAAATCACCGGCTCGATTTTGACCAAGCTGGACGGCGACGCGCGCGGCGGCGCGGCGTTGAGTTTGAAGGCGGTGACCGGTAAGCCCATCAAGTTCGCCGGCGTGGGCGAAAAGCTGGACGAGTTCGAACCGTTTCATCCCGAACGCATGGCGTCGCGCATTCTCGGCATGGGCGACGTCGTCAGCCTGGTCGAGAAGGCCGCCGAAGCCGTGGATATTGACGAGGCGAAGCGCATGGAAGAAAAGATGCGCAAGGGCCAGTTCACACTGGAGGATTTTCTGGAGCAATTGCGTCAGATGAAAAAGCTCGGCTCACTGGAGAGCATCGTGGGCATGCTGCCCGGCGGCGCGGAGGCGTTGAAACAGACCGACATTTCAAAACAGGAAAAGGAATTCAAGCGCATGGAAGCGATGATTTGCAGCATGACGCCCAAGGAACGCCAGAATCCCGCCATCCTGAATGCCAAACGCCGCGTGCGCATCGCCAAGGGCAGCGGCGTGAGCGTGACGGAGCTGAACACCATGCTGAACAAGTTCGGCCAGATGCAGCAGATGATGAAGAAGATGGGCAAGTTCCAGAAAATGATGGCCCGCATGGGCGGTGGGGCCTCATCGTGATATAAAACATGAACTGTCTGGGATCGAGGGCAGAAATTATGGGATGGTGAAGAAAATTATGAAACGGAAAATCTCATTAATATCAGATTTCCGTAAGAGTTGATTTCAGATTGGCCCACCGACATTGATTTTATGCTTCAGGCAATAGGCACCGTTATCCACGTATTTTTGCGCCCACCATTTCAACTCCGGAAATAGCGGACGGCGAGCAGGTTGGCAGCGACGCCAAATGCCAGCAGAATGCCAATCGGTTTGAGCACCGCGCCGAATCCGCTGCCGAAGCTGATGAGCTGGTGCAAGGCTTGCAGCGCCCAGCCGGTGGGCGTGAAGAGTGCGATGGTCTTGAGCGCGGGCGGCGCAATTTCGAGCGGCCACCAGCAGCCGCCCAGCGCTGCCAGCAGAAGGCTCGTCAGCAAACAAATCCCCACCACACGGTCCTCGGTCGAGATGAGCGAGCCGACCAGCACGCCCAGGGAGCCGCCGACCCAGGCAAAAACCAGCAGCGTGAACGCCACCGCCGGCAGATTCGCGCCCAGGTTGACGCCAAACAAAAATTTGCCGACGACCAGAAAAAACACAATCTGCACGCCGCCCAGCAGCATCAGGCCGTAGATTTTGCCCATGACAATCTCGTTGCGAGTGATGGCGGCGGCCATGAATCGTTTCATGATGCCGACGCGCCGCAACGCCGCCACCGACACGCCACCGAACAGCAGCAGGTTCATCATCAGGTACATGACCAGATTGCCGGGCAGCGAGAAGTTAAAACCCGTCGGCACCGGTTGACGCCCGGCGAAGTGCGCGTTCAGACTTACCGGATTGGGCCGGGCGATGGCCCGACGAAGTTTGTCTTCGGAGAGCGTTTGCAACCCTTTTTCACGCGGAATCCCGTTCGTGGCGGCGTCTCCCGTAAGAGCCGCTGCTTCGAGGATGTGGCTGTTCAGGGCAATCAACGCCCGCACGAGCCGCAATTCGATGAGCGCCTCGTCCGCCTCGCCGGAACCTTCGCGCTGGAAGAACTGGAGTTTGGTTTGTTCGCCGCGGAGCACTTTTTCGGTGAAATCGGACGGAATGCGGATGCCGCGCGCCGCCGACTCGCGGTTGGTCGGATTCACCAGCCGCATGCCTTGCGCGTCCAGTTCGCCCAGAAAAATCCGGCTCAGAAAATTGGTATCCTGGTTTTCGATGAGCACGGGCGGACGGCGATTGGCGGGGTCGCCGGGGCCGCGATTGGCCAGGCCAATGAAATAAACAAACGCCAACGGCGCCACGAACAGCCAGAGCCACGCCGAGTGTCGGCGGAAGAAAACCCGCACATCCGTGTGGCCGATGTCCAGGATTTTTCTCATGCGTGCCCTCCCGCGGCAAACCGCCGGCGCAGAAGGAGCGCCGCCACGATCAGCAGCAACGCGCCCAGGGCAACGAGCTTGAGCGAGACGGGAATCCACGCGAGGGTCGGGCCGCCGAACATGAGTTCACGGGCCGTGTCGGTGAACCAGGCGGTTGGCAGTAACGGCGTGAGGTGATGGCGCATGAAATCCGGGAGTTGGCTCGCGGGAACCATGCAGCCGCCCGAGATGGCCAGTGTCATCGCCGCGATGTAATTGAACGTGTTGGCCGCGCGTTCATCCGTCACCAGCGCCGCCAACAGGGCCATCAACCCGGCCGCAAAGCACGCATAACTGAAGGTCAACGCCGCCAGCGGCAAGGGTTGCTGCCAGTGAATGCGGAAAATCAGGCCGCCGCCGGCGAGCATCACCACGCCGCTGAACAGCAGCATCACTACGGTAAACAAGGCCTTGCCGGCGACGAACGGCAGCAGATGCTGATGCAGGGTGTGATACCGGGCGAACGTGCGCATCCGCAGTTCGCGGTGCAGGTCCGTCATGCCGGTGCCCGCCAGGAACAGCAGAAACATCGCCACCATCCCGACCAACAGATAGGCAAAGAGGTTGATGCCGGCACCGGACTTTGCTTCGCCCGGGCGCACTTCTTTTTCATAACTGACCAGCGGCGGGATAACGTACTGGCGCAGGGCATCAAAGCGGTTGCCGGCGCGTTCGATCAGGGTTGAGATCTGGTGATAATCCGCCTTGTGGTCCAAAACCGCCGCCCAATCCGGAAACTCGGATTGAAAATTGCGCGAGACGGCGTTCAGCGCGGTGACGAGCGCGCCGAGCAGCTCTTCGAGCACGGCGGGATGAATGGACTCAGCCGGGTTTTTGATCAATTCAAGCGTGACCGGGTTGTTGCCGTTCAGGTAATCATGGGTGAAATCTTTTGGAATAATGACGACGGCGCTGATTTCGTTGTCGTTAATCTGGCGCAACGCGGTCTCGCGGTCGAGGAACACCGGTTCCAGATGTTGGGCAGCCTTGTCTTGGCTCGCCGCGCTTCGGAGGAAGCCGGTGAGCGGCGAATTATCTTCGTCCACCACGGCGAACCTGATGCGGCCGAGCTGATTGCTCTCGTTGTTGTGGCCGAAAGCCAGGCCGATGAGCGCGGTGATGCATACCGGCAAGACGAGGTTGACAAGCCAGGGCAGCGGATTGCGCCAGGCGCGGCGGAGATCCTTGGCGAGCAGGGCGCGCAGCATCATGAAATCGGAGGGGCGAGCGCTGCGAGCCCCTGTCTGGAACTTTTTTCAGGGAATTGGGGGCTCGTGTAACTCGCCCCTCCGAAAATATTGGCCGGAGCTTTCATCACTCCCTCAAATCCCGCCCGGTGAGCTGCAGAAACACGTCATTCAAGCTGGGCCGCTTGAGGGTGACGTTCTCGACCCGCACCGGCAGGCTCAACAAATCCTTCAGACACTCCGAGGAATCGCGCGCGTCAATGGCAGCCACGACAAGTTGCTTCTCGGATTTCTGGATGATCCGAAAGCGTTTGGAAAATCCGTCCCACGCGTCCGGAGAAGCGTTTTTGAAATCCGCCTCCAGCACAAACACGCGGTCGCCGCCCAGCCGCTCCTGCAATTCGCCCAGCGTGCCTTCAGCCAGCAGCCGCCCGTGATCGATGATGCCGATGCGCTGGCATAACGTTTCGGCTTCTTCGAGATAATGTGTCGTGTAAAGAATGGCCGTGCCGGCGGTGCGCAGGTTGCGGATGAATTCGAGGATGTTCAGCCGCGCCTGCGGATCGATGCCCACCGTCGGCTCGTCGAGCAGCAAAAGTTGCGGGCGATGGAGCAGCGCGCAACCGAGGTTGATGCGGCGTTTCATGCCGCCGGAATAGGTTTTCACCGCGTCCCCGGCGCGGTCGGCCAGCGTAAGTGCCTCGAGCAATTCCGCGGTGCGTGTTTTTGCGTCACGCGCGCTCAAGCCGGCGATGCGGCCCCAGAATTCGAGGTTTTCGCGGCCCGTCAATTCCTCGTAAATCGCCAAATCCTGCGGCACGACACCCATGATGCGTTTGGCCTTTTGCGGATCGGACCAGAAGGCCGTGCCCGCAACAAAAATCCCGCCGGCATCGGGTTTCAGCAGGCCGGAGATCATTGAAATGGTGGTCGTTTTGCCCGCGCCGTTGGGGCCGAGCAGGCCGTAGATTTCACCCGCACGGACCTCGAAGCTGACCGCGTCCACGGCGCGAATAGCGCCGAACGATTTGGAAACCCGCTCGACCTTTAGAAAGCTCATGGCAATTCAGTTCGCCGGTGTTTGAAACATGGTAGAAGAGCGGAAAAAATTCTCAATACTATTTGAGTCTGAATAATCCGCGCTGATGGAGCGTCTCGGCTGTTTGGTTCAAGATGTGGTTTTAGCCTGGCCGCGTTCCGCTGACGTTGATTTTGTGTTTCAGGCAACACGCGCATTTCAGGCAATCAATTTCATTTGCAGGCGGCGGGCCTTCTGCTAGGTTGCAGACAAGTCGGGAAAGTTATGAAGCGTTGGCATTTCATCGCAATGGCGGGGCTGCTTCTGGGCACCGCGGCGGTTCCGGCCGCACAGGTGGGGCTGATTAAAATCAACGGCGCCATCGGCCCGGCCACGGAAAGTTATATCGCCCGCGCCATCAGCGAAGCCGAGGCGCAGGACGACGAGTGCCTCGTCATCCAGCTCGACACCCCCGGCGGCCTGCTCGAATCCACCAAACAAATCGTCCAGAATTTCTACGCCTCGAAAGTGCCGACGGTGGTGTATGTCGCCCCGTCCGGCGCCAGCGCGGGCAGCGCGGGCGTGTTCATCACGCTGGCCGCCGACGTGGCGGCCATGGCGCCCAACACCAGCATCGGCGCCGCTCATCCGGTCGAGATCGGCGCCACCGGCGGCGCCGAAAAGACCGACGACGTGATGAAACAAAAGCTGGAGAATTATGCCGCCAGTTTCATCGAGACCATCGCGGACAAACGGCACCGCAACGTGGAGTGGGCCAAGTCCGCCGTGGTGGAAAGCAAGGCAACGACCGCTGAAAAGGCGCTGGACATCGGCGTAATCGACCTCATCGCCGCCGACGTGCCGGATTTGCTCAAGCAACTTGACGGGCGTGAAGTCAACGGCAAAACGCTGCACACCGAAAATGCCAAAGTCGTGGAAATTCCCATGAACCCGTGGGAAAAGTTTTCCCAATTGTTCCTGCGGCCGGAAGTCATGTTCCTTTTGATGCTGATGGTGATTTACGGGATCATCGGCGAGTTGAGCCATCCGGGGGCGATTCTGCCGGGCATCGTCGGCGCCATTGCGCTGCTCCTCGTGCTTTACATGTCCTCCATCCTGCCGGTCAACGTTACCGGGCTCGTGCTGATCGGGCTGGCAATTGTATTATTCGTTACGGACGTTTTTTCGCCGACGCACGGGGTGTTGACGGTTGGCGGCATTGTGGCTTTTTTCCTGGGCGCGATGATGTTGTTCAGCCATATCGGGCCGGGTTTCGGTCTGCCGCTGTCCTGGATTGTGCCGGCGACGCTGATTACAGCGGCATTTTTTGTATTCGTCGTGGGCAAGGGCATTCGGGCACAATTCAAACCGATCCAGGCCGGCAAGGAAACGATGCTGGGCCGCACGGTCAACGCGCTGACGCGGATTGACGCGCAAGGCGGCAAAGTGTTTATCGAGGGCGAAACCTGGAACGCCGTCAGCGAAACGCCCGTGGAAGCCGGCCAGCCGGTGGAAATTACCGGGATTGAAGGATTGACGTTGAAAGTGAAACCAAAAAACTAACGGAGAAAAATTATGGAACAACTCATTGGTGTGCTTATCAAATTGTTCGGCGCGTTGGGTCCGGTGGTTGTCATTGTCGTCATCCTGGCCATTTTCATCCTGCCGCAGGCGCTCCGCATCCTGCGCGAATACGAGCGCGGTGTCATCTTCCGGCTCGGCAAACTGCTCGGCGCCAAGGGCCCGGGCATCATTTTCCTCATTCCCGTCGTGGACAAGATGGTGCGGATGGATTTGCGCGTGGTGACCATTGACGTTTCCAAGCAGGAAATCATGACCAAGGACAATGTGCCGGCCACCGTGGACGCGGTGGTTTATTTCCGCGTCATCAATCCGATGGATGCCGTGGTGAAGGTGGAGAATTACTGGAAGGCGACCTCGCTCATCGCGCAGACGACGCTGCGCAGCGTGCTCGGGCAGGCGTCACTGGATGATTTGCTGTCACAACGCGACGTGATCAACCAGAAATTGCAGGAAATCATCGACCGCCAGACCGAGCCGTGGGGCATCAAGGTCACCGCCGTCGAAATCAAGGACGTGGCGCTGCCCGACAGCATGAAGCGCGCGATGGCCAAGCAGGCCGAGGCCGAGCGCGAACGCCGCGCGAAGGTCGTGAACGCGGAGGGCGAATACCAGGCCGCCGAGAAAATGGTGCAGGCTGCCGCGATGATCAGCAAGGAACCGATTGCGCTGCAATTGCGTTATCTCCAGACCATGCGCGAAATGGCCAGCGAACACAACACGACCACGTTCCTGCCGCTGCCGATCGATTTGTTCAGCGCGTTTTTGAAGAAGTAAGCATGCCCATTTACGAATATGAGTTGTGTGAAGGCGAGTGCAAGGTGTGCGGGGGCCGGTTCTCCTTGCGCCGGCCGTTGAACGCGCCGGAGCTGACCAAATGTCCGGCCTGCAAAAAGCCGGTGCGCAAGATCATTTCCGCCTTCAACACACCCACCAAACTCAAGCCGTTGTCCATCACCGACGCGAAAAAGGCGGGCTTCACTGTGTTCAAAAAGGTCACCAAGGGCGAATACGAGCGGCAATGATTCGTTAAAACGTCGGGCCGTTGAATAGTAGCGGCCGGGAATGGACACCCGGACAACAATTCCCGTTTATCCATCCAACGATTCAACATCCTTTGAATTCATTTTTGACGCAGGGTGTCCAATGGAATAGCCTGAAAATTTAAGATGGGTTTTACCTTTGCATATTTGAAACGCGTGACGCCTTTGGCCGTCACGGGGGCAATGGTATTATCCGTCCAGGCCCAGCATTCAACCTATCGCCCGGGACAATCCATTTTGTTTTCCACGCCGGTCAGCGACACGGCTTCCTCCAACACGCCATCGCTTTCGCCCCAGCCGCCGGAATCACCGGACTTTGGCGGCACGGTGCACGCTCCGGCACCAATTGACTTCAACGGCCCGGTCGTTGATACCCCCTTACCGGCCGGTCCGTCAATGATTCCACCCCCCGAGGAATCGTTGTCGCAAGACACGCTGGATCAGCGCAAGAACTGGCTGTTGATGACCCCGGCGGAAATCCTCGGCGCGACCACCCCGGAAAAAATCCTGGGAATCCAGGAACACGACGCTTTCGGACAGCAAAAAAAATCAACGGCGCTGGAACGCTACCTTGAACGGCAAAATCAAACGCTGTCGGCCAGGCCGGCCAACACCGATACCAACGCGTTTCCGACCTGGAACTTTTCCGACCGCCAATTCGATACATTCAGCGCCGTCCCCAACGGACGGGGAATTCCGGACAGCCCGTCGTTCAAGCCCGCGTCGGACAATCAAACATTGGCCGGGCAAAACGAAAGCGGCCGCTGGGCAAAATTGCTCGACACGCCGCCGCTGCCGGTCCCCACCAAGGCACAAGAGACAGACATGGAACGGTTCAGACAATTGCTCAATCCAAGTGCATCGTCCGTCGCTGTGCCGGCCTCCCCCCTCTTGAACAGCCCCAAAAGTCCGCTGCCGCAAACGGCGCTGAGTTCGGGGCTTGGCCAGTCGGCGTTGAGTCCGATCGGGGCGGCATTCACTCCCTTGAACAGCGGAATCAGCAAGCCCGCCGAGATGCCGAAATTGCCCAGTATCTGGAGTCAAAGTCTGACGTCGCCTCCGGCGGCTGCCGTTTGGGCGCCGCAACCGCCGCCGTGGCTGTCGCCGACACCACAACCCTTTACTGCGCCCCAACGGAAATTTTAACCCGGCCCCGTCCGACAGCGACGGTCAATGCGCCGAGGTGATCAGGAGCACTTGTTCCAGCGTCGAGGTGCCCTCTCGCGCCCGGTCGAGTCCGACCATGCGGAGCGTGCGCATTCCCTGGCTGATGGCCACTTTGCCCAGTTCGCGCGTGTTGGCGCGGGCGATGATGAGCTTGCGAATCTGGTCGGTGACGGTCATGGCCTCGATGATGGCCATACGGCCGGCGTAACCGGAATTTTTGCATCGCTCGCAACCCCGGCCGCGGTAAAGTTGCTGGCCGGCGAAAAGAGCGGGGTCAATGCCCAGGTCTTCAAACATCTTGGTCGGGTAGGTCACGGGCTCCTTGCAGTGCGAGCAAATGCGCCGCATCAGGCGTTGCGCGCAGGAAAGAATGACGGAGGAGGAAATTAAAAACGGCGCGATGCCCATGTCATCGAGGCGTGCGATGGCACCGGGCGCGTCGTTGCAGTGCATGGTGCTCAAAACCTGGTGGCCGGTGAGGGCGGCTTCGATGGCGATTTCAGCGGTCTCGGTATCGCGAATTTCCCCGATCATGATGATGTCCGGGTCCTGGCGCAGGATGGAACGCAGGGCGTTGGCGAAGGTGAGGCCGATCTCCTTTTTGGTCGGCACCTGGTTGATGCCGGGCACCTGGAACTCCACCGGGTCTTCCACGGTAATGATGTTGTAAATGGGGTTGTTCAACTCGTTGAGCGCGGAGTAAAGGGTCGTGGTCTTACCCGAACCCGTTGGACCAGTCACGAGGATCAAGCCATGCGGCGCGTCAATGGCGAACTTGACCTGCTTGAAGGTATCGGCATCCAGACCAAGCTTGTCTATGCTGGCGGTAAGATTGGACTTGTCGAGAACGCGCAAGACGATTTTCTCGCCGTGGACCGTGGGCATCACGGACACACGCAGGTCGAAGTCCTTGCCGCTGACGCGCACGCGCATGCGGCCGTCCTGCGGCAGGCGGCGTTCGGCAATGTCCAGGCTGCTCATGATTTTGAAGCGCGAGGTCAACGCCAGTTGCATCTGCTTGGGCGGCGGAGTGGCGTCAACGAGCACGCCGTCAATGCGGTAACGCAGGCGCATGTTTTTTTCAAAGGGCTCCAGGTGAATATCGCTGGCGCGGTCCTTGATGGCCTGAACGATGATGAGATTGGCGAGTTTGATGACCGGTGCCTCACCGCTGGAAGAGGCGAGCTGGTCCAGGTTGACCTCTTCCATCCCTTCCTTGATGGCTTCGATGGTATCGGCGTCCGCGTCGGCTTCATTCTGCTTTTGCGCGTCCTGAATGATGTCCTCCATCGAGCTGTTTTTGGCCGCATCAAAGGCGTTCAACTTGTCCACGATGGACTTCTCGGACGCGATGAGCGGGGAGATTTCGAGCTTGGTGATGCGCTTGACGTCGTCAATGGCCAGCACGTTCAGCGGGTCGGCCATCGCGAGGAACAGCCGGTTTTCCAGCCGGGAAACGGGAACTACCTTGTAATTATGCGCCGCGTCACGCGGCAGTAACTCGAAGATTTCCGGCGGAATATTCGCCCGCGTCAGATTGATCGGCGGCACGTTCAACACCCGTCCCATCGAAACCGCCAGGTCCTGCTCGCTGACGTAGGATTTGTCAACAATCAGCTTGATGAGGCGTGACCCTTCTTTCTTTTGTTGTTCGAGCAGTTCCGCGATCTGCCCCGCCGACAACAGGCCATCCTCGACAAGGGCGTCAGCAATGCGTTCACCGAATGATTTGACTTTGGCCATAGGTTTAGCGGAACGCGATGCGGAGGTTGTAAATCAGGTCGGTAGGTGGTGCCAAATACCACAACAACCGGTGGGTGGTGGCTTCGGTCAGTTCCTTCACCGCCTGCTGGTTGAACGGATTGGCGGTGGCCACCAGAATGGATTTGCTCATCCGGTCAAACGGTAGCACGCACCAACGGCGGCAAACGTCTGCCGGAAAACCGCGCGTCAGGTCAATGTCCACATCATACTTTTCCAGCGGCAAAAATGCCGTGCGCGATCGTTCCACCAGCAACTTGAGCGACTTCTCCACGGGAAAAATCTTTTTCTCCGCGAGGGACTGGATGAACGGTTCCACCACCTCCGCCACCGGCGCCACCGGATCCGCTGTGCGCCAGCACAAGTCAAAGTCACCCGCGGAGATGAGTTTGCTGTCCACGAAAATTTTGCGCATCGTCTTGTGTCCGTCGTCGACTTCCGCCACGGGCGCGTGCGCCTTTTTACGGGAGGCCACGGTGTCGGACGAGGGCGTCACTGCCGGCGCTGGCGCTTCCGCCACGGCGGACTGCACCGCCGCGTTGTTCGCTTTGTCTTCGATCTGCCGGAGCGCCTCCTGTACGTCGTTGTCGTCGGGACGCCGCTGTAAAACCGTTTCGTATTCCAAAATGGCCGAGGACAACTGTCCCGATTGCATGTAAGCCCGGGCAATGCGTTTGGATGTTTTGATGACATCCTCCTCGCGTCCCAGTTTGGTATAGGCTTCCTTGAGAATTTCCAGCGACTGGCAATCGTTGGGTTGTGATTGCGCAATAACTTCGAACATCTCAATTGTTTGCAACAATTGAGCTTCTTCGCCTTGATTTTGGGCCACTGCGGTCATGTCTTCCAACAAGTATCCTCATAAAACAGCAATCTGTGCGCCAATTTTAGCGTTATCGGACAACATTGTACCCTTCGCCTGACCCGCGCCACTGGCGCTTGCAGCATTGCTTTCCGCCCTCATCTGCGGAATCGTAACGCCATCCGGCACGGTGCCGGACCCGAGAATGCCGCAGCCCGTTCCCATTATGGAACCCGCGACCGGCGAACGCCTCGTGCGCTTCGTCGGTGATCGTGTCCGTTTCACGCTTCACGACGGCGACCGGCGCGATGGCTGGCGCGCTCTGCTCCGCACGAATCTCGGCCGTTCCGCCGCCCTCCGGCGCGGAATCATCGTCGCCCACGCCGGTGGCCCGGTCGCGGCTGGTGCCTGCTGGCATGACGTGCCGATGAAAAAAGAGGGCAACCTCTGGGAGATTGAATTGCCGCTCGCGGAAACCGGCTTCTTCAAAGCCAAGGCGTATCTGCTCGACCCGAAAGGCTGGCAGCATTGGCCCGAGGGTCCGGACGTGGGTATCAGTGTTCATCCCGATTTCGCCCGCACGGCCAACATCATCTATTGCGCTTTCACCCGGCTGCATGGAGCCACGAAAAGTATGCCGTCCATACTCGACCCAAAACTGGAAGCCCGGCTCCAGCAACTCGATGGAAAAAATTTCACCGTCATCCCGCCCTCCGGCAAATTGCGCGACCTCGCGCGGCAACTCCCGCATGTCGTCCACAAACTCGGCTGCCGCATTTTGCATTTACTGCCGGTGCAGCCCACGCCGACAACTTATGCGCGCTTCGGCCGTTTCGGCAGTCCGTATGCCAGCCTCGATCTGACCGCCATTGACCCGGCGCTCGTCGAATTCGACAAACGCACCACCGGCGTGGGTCAATTTTGCGAACTCACCCGGGCCGCCCACTGGTTCGGTGCGCGCGTGTTTCTGGACATCGTCATCAACCACACCGGCTGGGGCTCGACCTTGCAGGAAAATCATCCCGAATTTTTCCTGCGCCATTCCGACGGCACCTTTGCCAGCCCCGGCGCGTGGGGTACCACCTGGGAAGACCTCGTGGAATTGAAGCAAAATGATGTTGTCCTCTGGGACAAAATCGCTGATGCCCTTTTAACCTGGTGCCGGCGGGGCGTGGACGGTTTTCGCTGTGACGCCGGTTACAAAATTCCCGTGCCCGCCTGGCAATACATCATCGCCCGGGTGCAGGACGAATTTCCCGAAACCATCTTCCTGCTCGAGGGGCTCGGCGGTTCGTGGGAAGCCACCGAAAACCTGCTTACCGAGGGCGGCATGCAATGGGCCTATTCCGAACTGTTCCAGAATTATTCCGGCCGGCAGGTTGCCGACTACCTCGATTACGCCAACCGCCAGAGTGCGCGCGTGGGCACCTACGTTCATTACAGCGAGACCCACGACAACGACCGGCTGGCCGCCCGCGGGCGGGCGTGGTCGCTGTTGCGCAACCGGCTTTGCGCGCTGACCAGTGTCAGCGGCGGTTTCGGTTTCTCCGGCGGTGTCGAATGGCTGGCGGCGGAAAAAATCAAGGTCCACGGTTGCAGCGGCCTCGCGTGGGACAATCCCGACAATATCGTTCCCGAACTCGCGCAGCTTAACCGCCTGCTCGCCGGCCACCCGTGCTTCTTCGACGGCGCCAAACTTACGCGGCTCAGTCCGCCTGACTCGCCGGTTTACGTACTGCGGCGCGAGTCCGCCGAAGGCAAAGATTCTGTCCTGGTGCTCGTCAATACAGACGTGGAAAGGGAAAACGCCGTCGCACTGGACGTTTCCGCTTTCCGCTTTCCGCTCTCCACTTTTAATGTTGATTTGCTCAACCAGCCGCTTCCCAAAATTTCTGTCGAGAAAAACGAAATCACTTTCACGCTCGCTCCCGGCGCGTGCCATTGCCTCGCCGCCACCGCTGAGCCGCAAGGTTTGAGCGGCGACGACTACCGTTGCTCCCGCGCCCGGGCCGCCTGGGCACTTGAAGCACTGGGCAAAATTGTGCCGATCGAGACGATTGGCGATCTCGACTGGCGCTGGCTCGCGGCACAGGTCGGACGTTCGCCGGCCAATTTTCTCACCGCCGCCAGTGAATTCGCTGTGCGCAACCAAAAATCTTCCTTGGCCGGTTTGTTGACCGGCGCAGAACAACAAGAATTCCTGCCGCGCGTTATCGTCTGGACCCTGCTTGACCGTCGTCGCGTGACGCCGGTCCCGCCCGGTCATTGGCTGCTCGTCCAGGACAGCGTTCCCTTCCGGGCTACTCTGCAAATGCGGAGTGAGGAATGCGGAATGCGGACCGAAAGCCGTCATGCAGTCCATGTCCAATCCATTGCCGTTGGCAACGGTCAGATTGCCTGTTTTGCTCCACAAGACACCGCGACGGACGCCGAGTTGGTTTTGGAGCGCTGCGCGACCACTTCGCAAAATATTTCAGCGACGATCCGTTTTCTTGCGCCCGAACCGCAACCTTCAACCTTCAGCCTTCAACCTTCAACCTTGGTTTTGTTGACCAACGGCATCGGCGGCATGGCACGCATGTGCTTGGATTTGGGCCGGGTGAATTCCAAATACGACTGTGTGCTGGGCGCCAACTTGAACGCCAGTGTCCCCGTGGATCGCCACATCTTTGTCAAACGCATCCGCGCCTGGGTCAACGCCGATGGTTTCCTTTCGCCGCTCAACGCGAGAAATCTCGCGTCGTTCACCCCCGGTCCGCCGGCCGTCTGGCAGTTTATTGCCAATGCCGGCGACGGGCGGACGGTCGAAATCGAGTTGTGCGCCGAAATGGTCGAAGGGGAAAATACCACCGTCTTTCATTTCAGCCGTCCGACTGCCGAACGCGCCTGCGGCAAACAACTGCCTGCCGAGGCCGACGTGCGGTTGACTGTGCGGTTCGACATTGAAGACCGGAATTTTCACTGGGAAACCAAACGTAACGGTAGCGCGGACTACCATTTTTCTTCAAACACGCATCCGCTCTCTGAAAAGGTAGGGCGCGATGTCCCTATCGCGCCGTCGTCAACCGCGGACCACAAAACCCGGCGCGCTGCGGAGCGCGCGCCCTGCCAAGTCGGTTTTTCTTTCACTCCGGCGCCGGACCGGCAATTGCGCGCCTTCGCCGACGGTGGTGAATATCATCCGCAACCGGAATGGTGCGAGAATATTTCGCATCCGGTCGAACAAAGCCGCGGCCAGGCCGGCAGCGGCGACGCTTACAGCCCGGGCTGGTTTGAATTACCGCTACCCCAGGGTGCGGGTGTTACGGTCGTCGTGACGGCGGAAAAGGAAGCCTCCATTGCGCAAAAGTCGAAGCGCCAGTTTCCAGCACAGCATGAGGCTCAAACGATGAAAAACGCCGGCGTTCCATTCGAAACCCGGCTTCTTCGCGCCGCGAAACAGTTCGTCGTCCGCCGCGGCGAAGGGAAAACTGTCATTGCCGGCTATCCGTGGTTTCTCGACTGGGGTCGCGACACGTTCATCGCCTGTCGCGGTTTGCTGGCCGCCGGGATGATTGACGAAGTGAAACAAATTTTGCTCACGTTCGCCAAATTCGAGAAGGACGGCACGTTGCCCAATTCAATTCACGGCGACAACGCCTCCAACCGCGACACCGCCGACGCGCCGCTGTGGTTCGCGCTGGTGTGCGAAGAATTGGCGGACAAACAAATTTACGGTCTGGCGGTGGATTCAACCAAACGAACTGTTCGCGACGTGCTGGAGAGCATTGCGACCAATTACGCAAAAGGCACGCCGAACGGCATTCACATGGACACTGACTCCGCACTTATCTGGAGTCCGGCACATTTTACCTGGATGGATACAAATTTTCCTGCCGGCACGCCGCGCGAAGGTTATCCGGTGGAAATCCAGGCCTTGTGGATTCGCCTCCTGCACCAGCTTGAGAAAATCAGTGCCGGTAACGACCGAAAAAAATGGAGCGATCTGGCAAAACAGGCGATTGCCTCGCTGGAAAAATATTTCTGGCTCAAAAACAAAGGCTGGTTCGCCGACGTATTGCTGGCCAAACCGGGTGTCGCCGCCCGCAAAGCCACAGCGGACGATGCTCTGCGCAGTAATTACCTCTTCGCCGTCAGCCTCGGGCTGGTCACCGGCGAACGCGCGAAGCGCTGTGTTGAAGCGGCGCAGAAATATCTGGTCGTTCCTGGAGCGTTGCGGTCGCTCGCGCCTTTGCCGGTCACGGTCCCGCTGCCGATTTATCGCGGCGGCCAGCTTTTAAATAATCCGGTCGAACCGTATTGGCCGCGTTACGAAGGCGACGAGGACACGCGCCGCAAACCGGCGTATCACAACGGCACGGCGTGGCCGTGGACATTCCCGACGTTTTGCGAGGGACTCGCGCGCGCGTGGGATTTTTCACCGGAAGCGGTGGCAACAGCCCGGGCTTATCTCGGCAGCATGGAACAATTGATGAATACAGGTTGTCTCGGCCAGATTCCCGAAATTCTGGACGGTGACGCGACCTGCCGGGACGAAGCGCAGCGAAGGCTGGCGCACATCCAACGCGGTTGTGACGCACAGGCCTGGGGCGTGACCGAGGCTTTGCGTGTATGGAAATTGTTAGGGAAGTGATGTTTGTCTTTGACACTCGCCCTCACCTGTTTCCTCTCCCCCGGGAGAGGACATGCCAACGGTCGATTTCGGATTTGCGAATGAATGCCCAGCCAATTCCGTCACAGGTTTTTAATAGGGGCGGCGAACGATTCACCTTCTCCTGGGGGAGAAGGCCGGGATGAGGGCGAACGTTATGCCAAAACCCAAACTGAATGCATCTCGTCACCTCAACTCCGGGAAACGCTAAATGGTTGCCAAGTTGCAAAGCGTTGCCAAAATGACGGCGTGAACTTCCGCGACAAAATCATCGCGTGGGACAAATTGCCGGCGTGGCGGGAAAGCATCCGCAAGTCCGGCAAAAAACTGGTCGTCACCAACGGCTGCTTCGACATTCTGCACCTCGGCCACGTGACTTATCTCGAATCGGCGCGCAATTTCGGCGACGCGCTGCTCGTCGGCCTCAACGGCGATGATGCCGCGCGGCAATTGAAAGGGCCAGGCCGGCCGGTGAATTCCGAAACGGACCGGGCCGCGGTCCTGGCCGCACTGGAAAGCGTCACGGCGGTCTGCATTTTTCCGGAAACGACGATGACCCGATTTCTGGCGGCGGCCAAACCGGACAGTTACGTCAAGGGTGGCGATTACACGCTGGACACGTTGAATCAGGACGAACGCCACGCGGTGGAATCGGCAGGCGGAAAGATTGTGATTATTCCGTTCGTACCAGGCAAATCCACCACGGCGTTGCTGGATAAGATTTTACGATTGTAAAATGGTAGGGACGCGCTGCTGCGCGTCCAGGCTGACCGGCCCGTCCTCCGTAGCAGAGCTATTGCGGAGGGTGGACAGGTCAGCCCTGCCAGGTTGAAAACAAATGAAAATTCTGGTTATTTCCATGGCGGGCATCGGCGACACGCTGATTGCCACGCCGTTGCTTCGTGAGTTGCGTGAGAATTTTCCTGACGCCACGATTGATGTGCTGGTGAGGTGGGGCGGTGCTAAAGATTTGCTGCTGGGCAACCCGCACGTGGGCCGGGTGCATCAGTGCGATTTTGGCGAGGTCGGCGCGCCGGCGTTCCTGAAATTCCTGGTTGGCCTGCGCGGGGAGCGCTACGACGTGTCCATCAATACGCATCCGCAAAGCAAGGCCGAATACCGCATCGTTGCCCGCATTGTCGGCGCGTCACAACGCCTCAGTCACACCTACGACAACTCCACCTTTTTCGACAAATTGCTGGTCACGCACAGCCTGGAGCAGGATTACGCCGTTCATTCGGCGGATAATAATCTCAAGCTGTTGTCACTGTTGGGCAAGGCGCCGAAGCTGGCGAAACACGAATTTGAATTGTTTTTGACACCGGAGGAGATTGCCGCGGCCAAATCCATCGCCGACCAGAACCGGCTGGCTACTCGGCGGGTGGTGGGGATTCACGTGGGTTCGGGCAAAACGAAGAATTTGCGAATGAAGCGCTGGCCGGTGGAGAATTATATTGCGCTGATCCGGCAACTGGTCTCGGCCCGGCCCGACGTGACGGTGCTGCTCTTCGGCGGTCCGGAGGAAAAAGAAGAAAATGCGCGGATTGCGGTGGAAGCCGCCCACCCCAACCTGGTGATTCCCCAAACGCGCAGCATCCGTGAAGCGGCCGCGTTGATGAAGCATTGCGAGGTGTTCTTGAGTGTGGACAACGTGATGATGCACCTCGCCGCCGCCATGAAAGTACCCAGGCAGGTGCTCATCGAAGCCATGACGTTCGGGCCGACGCTGGAACCTTACGGCCAGCCGTACCGGCTGGTGAAAAACCCGGCGGTGCATGGCCGGAATCTCGATTACTATCGTTACGATGGCAAAGACATCCGCGGCACGGAACCGGAACTTCGGCAGATCATGGAGGCGGTGAAAGTGGAGGACGTATTTGAGGCGGTGATGAGCTTGATTAGACAGCCCGATGTGCAAAATGACTAATTCCTAAACCCTAATGCCGAACGAATGACGAAGCCCGAATGGACAACCGGGACTGCACCTTGGGTATTTGGTCACTTGAGCATTCTTTAGTCATTCGGATTTAGTCATTAGTCATTACAAAGAGAATCCCGCCGCCTTGGCGTCTGCGGCGAACAATTTGACGGTGTCCAGCGACACCTGTTTCAATTCCAATCCGACCATCTTCATCGCCTTGGCCAGAACGTCGTGCGGCACGGTTACGATGGCGCAACCACAGGCGTCGGCCTGAAAAATGTTCAGCACCTCGCGGACGCTCGCCCAGAGCAATTCCGCCTGGGGCAGGCCGCTCAGGATTTTTTTGCATTCCCGCATTTCCGGCATCGGATCAACCCCGGTGTCGGCAATGCGGCCGGCAAACACGGAAACGACCGACGGCACCTTGGGGTTCAGCGCTTGGGCCACGCCGGAGACCTGTTCCAAAGCCAGAATCGCGGTGATGTTGAGCTTCACGCCTTCGTTGGCCAGTTCGCGGACGAGCGGCAGGGAAGATTCGCCGCGCGTGTTGGTGATGGGGATTTTGACATAGACGTTCTTGCCCCAGTCCTTGATTTTCAGGGCCTGCCGGCGCATTTCGGGAAACTCATCGGAAAATACCTCGAACGAAATCGGTTTCTCCGTGATGTGCTGGAGAATTTCGCGGGCGAACGGTTCATATTCGTGGATGCCCGCCTTGCGCATCAGGGTGGGATTGGTCGTCATGCCCTTGATGAGCGGATTGGCGTTCAGTTGCAACATGCCCGCCTTGTCCGCGCCGTCGGCGAAAAGTTTCACCTTCAAATCTTTCAACGTGCTCATAATTCAAAACGACTGTGAACCTCAATGATTTTTCGATTCACGCAATATAATGTCAGCGGCTTCGGCCAAATTGCCAGCCGAAAATTGCGGTTTTTGCCGTAATTCCTCCGCGTAACCGCGGTCGATGAATATCGTCCGGCAGCCGGCCGCGTGGCCGCAATCAATGTCCCGCCAGCGGTCGCCGACCATCCAGCTTTGCGTCAGGTCAATGCCCAAGGCCTTCGCCGCGCGCAATAACATGCCCGGTTTGGGCTTGCGACAATCGCAGTCGGACGCGCCCTGGCCCGGATGATAACAAACCTCCACGCGGTCGATGGGCAAACACGCGCACATGCGGGCGTGGATCGATTCCACCAGCTCACGTTTCAGCGTCCCCCGGCCGACGTCGGGTTGATTGGTCACGACCACCAGTAAAAATCCGGCCTTCTTCAATCGGGCGCAGGCAACCGGGACTTCCGGGAGAATCTGAAATTCAGCCAAAGAACGGGGCGGATACGGCTTGTTCTCGCGTTCCAATGCGCGGTTGATGACTCCATCGCGGTCCAAAAATACGGCGCGCGCACCCGACAGGCTTGTGTGCTCTTCCGGGGGGTACGGCGGTTTGGGTTCTGGCGGCATCTTGGTGAATGACGAATGACTAAACCATAATGACGAATGAATGACGAAGCGCAAATAACCAATGGGCAACGTGTGGTTTCATGACTTCCTCCAAATGGCGGCAAAGATGAGGTGTAATTCCTTCGCCTCATGCCAGAGTTTGCGGGCTTCGGTTTTCAAATCCGGTTCGGCGGCGGCAATCATACGCAACCAAAGTTTGGTCTCGCGGGCCTCTTTGCGGCAGGTGCCAATCTTGTTCTTGAAATCCTTTTTTGAAACCGCGTCGTCCGCCGCGCAATAATTTGCCCCCACACTTGTTCCCGCCCGGACCAACTGACTGATGAGCGGCGTGGTAACCGGATTTTTTGCGACTGTCCGCGCAAAATGAACCACCGCTTCCCCAAACTGCGCAGTCCGTTCTTCTAAATCAAACGCGTGCCCGTCCTGCGGTGTTTGACTATCGGTACCCATTCGAATTTGGGGATTATTTAGTCATTCGGATTTAGGGCTTAGTCATTTTGTAGATTCCCACTTCGTCTGGCCGACCTTCAACTTCGGATGCGACACGAACAGATGCCAGATGACCGCCTGAAATGCTTCGCTGTGCGGCGTGACGTGGGTGGGATTGACCGTCGGCACGATGACACAGGCGGTCGCTTCCCTGGCTGTGTATCCACCATCGCGCCCGACAACGCCGACCACCGAGGCGCCGACTTTCTTTGCAAGTTGGATGGCGTTGACCAGGTTGGGACTGACGTTTTTCTCCAGATTCCCGCCGCCGACGGAAAAAATGAGCAGGCCATCCTTGGCGTTCAACCGGCTGCCTTTGAGCCATTCGGCAAAAATCGTGGCCCAGCCTTCGTCGTTGGTACGGGCCGTCAGTTCGGAAACGTTGTCGGTGGGCGCATACGCCTCGAAACCGCAGATCTTGCGGAAATCGTTCACCGCGTGGCTGGCGTTGGCCGCGCTGCCGCCGACGCCGAGGATGAACAGCCGCCCGCCGCGTTCGCGCACGCGCGCCAGTTCGGCCACGCATTTTTCGATGGCATCGGTGTTCAGTTCGGAAACCAGTTTCTGGACCTCGTCGAGGAATTGTTTGGCAAAGCTCATGATTGTCGCTGGCAAATAAACCATACGCCGCCTTAAAAATGAAGCTCTAATTCCAAAGCCCTAATGACTAAATAATGACGAAGCCCAAATGACTGGTAAAACGCGCAGTTGGTGCTTTGGCATTGGGTATTCTTTAGTCATTAGGATTTATGGTTTAGTTATTCCGCCGGGTCATTTCGCTTTGAGCAAAGTCTCCAATTCTGCCAATCCCGCCGGCGAGCCGATTTCGTAAAATCTTTCCCGAATTTCAAAACCGGCCAATTGTTTTTGCTGAACAAGCCGGCCCATGACTTCGGCCAGGTCGAATGGCTGGTCGGCGGCGTATGCATCAAATACGACCGCTTTGAACAGGCTCAGACCATAATCAATGTGCCGCATCTCCGGCAATTTCGCCTTTTTGTCATAAACCGCAATTTCCCCGTCGCGGAAAACAACATTGCTGGTGTCGTATTTGCCTTCGTTGCGATAGACCGTCATCAGGCCGAGCTTGCCGCTGCGCCGGAAAAATTCCGCAATGGGCCGGTATTCCACCGGCAGATACGAATCGCCGTAGAGCACGAAAAATTCATCGCCGAGCAATGACAATGCGCGTTTGATGGCGCCGCCCGTGCCCAGCAACTTCGGGCCGTCGAAGGAATACTCCAGCTTCACGCCGCAAGCCGAGCCGTCGCCGAAATCGCGTTGGATCATCTCGCCGAGATAACCGAGGCACAGCACGGCGCGGCGGATGCCGCGGTCGTGGAGCAACTTGAGCTGGTGTGCCAGAAACGGTTTGCCGGCGACGGGGATGAGCGATTTGGGAATTTTTTCCGTGATGGGACGCAGTCGCGTGGCGAGTCCGCCCGCAAGAATGGCAACGGGAATGTCGAGCGGCGCGCTCACGAGATGACGAGTTTGGCGCCTTCGAAATCGAAACGGAAGCGGACTTCCTTGAGCCCCGCCTTGGTCATTGCGACACGCAGCTTCGTTTTGTCGTCGGCGTAAAACATCAGGAACCCCCCGCCACCGGCGCCGATGAGTTTGCCGCCCAGCGCGCCGCTGGCCAGCGCCAGGTCGTACCACTCGTTTATTTTCGGATTGCTCATGCCGCCGCTGCGCTGCTTTTTGCGCTGCCAATGCACGTCCATCAGCCGCGCGAACTCGCTCAGGTTGCCGTTTTCCAGCGCGCGCTGGCTTTGCAGGCCGAGGTCCTTGACAAAGTGCAGGTTCTCAATCATCCCCGCGTCGGCCTGTTTCGATTTCTGGTCCTGCTCCTTCAGAATGGCCGAGGCCGACCGCGAATAGCCGGTGAAAAACAAAAGCAGATTGTCCTCCAGCTCGTCCCGCGTTTCCGGGAATAGTTTGAGCGGCCACGCCTCGACTCTTCCGTTCTCCAAAAATTTGAAGCAGGTGATGCCGCCGTACGCGGCGATGTATTGGTCCTGTTTGCCGATGGGTTCCTTCAGCCGGTTGAGCTCGATGTCGCACGCCTGGGCCGCGAGTTCGGCGGGATGAATCAGATCACGTTTGTGGGCGTGCAGCGCCTTGAGCAGCGCGACGGTGAAACTGCCGGACGACCCCAGTCCCGTGCCCGCCGGAATATCCGCCATTGAGGCCAGTTCCAGGCCGCAGCCGTTCAGGCAAAGCAGGTCAAAGGCTTCGCGGATGATCGGATGTTCAAGTTTGGCGGCCTCGCTCACACGCTCCAGGCGCGAGTATTTCACAATCAGGTCGGGCGTGAAATTTTCGTGCAGGGTGATATAGACGTACCGGTCAATCGCCGCGGCGATGAGAAAGCCGCCGAACTTTTCGTAATACGACGGCAAATCCGTGCCGCCGCCGCCGAGGGTGACGCGCAAAGGTGAACGGGCAATGATCATTGCTGCCAATGAAAACCCAAAAACGGAAAGCGGGAAAGCGGAAAATCAGCCACAGATGAACATGGATTAAACACAGATTTAATCGAACCACGAAATACGCGAATTACACAAACGGTGGGGCGAGCGTACTCGCGAGCCGGTTACAAAACCCATTGCCGGAAACCGGCCTTCGGCGTAATCTTTCGCGAATTGCTTAACATCGTGGAGGGGCGGGATGCTTTTTGATTCTCACCGGTTAAACGCAAAATACTTTGCGTATCACTTTTCGACTGTAAGTGAGAAACAATCGGATTTGGTAGTAACCGGTGATAAACAAAAGCCACCCTTTTAAAACAACTGCATTTGTGTAATCAGTCGGGTAACATAGGCTTGCCCGGCCAAACAGCGTTCCTGTAATCAAAGATTTGTTTTCCCTGGTGCAAAGCCTTTGGGAAACAGCCCACCGCGAATAAGTGATTTGTGAAAATTCGCGTGTTTGGCGTTTTCGCGGTTTCAGATTTGAATGGAGACAGCCCGAAAGCGTTCGGGGTGTCCTGCGTTATCAGCGTTCATCAGCGTTTATCAGCGGTTGAAACTCTTTCCGTAAATCGTCTCCACGACTGCCAGTGCTGCCTTGGCTTCGTTCAATCCCGCATCGGGCGTTCGCTTCAGCTTAACGTCTTTTTCAAATTCAATCATTTCCTGCTTCCACGATTCGTCCGGGCCGGGAAATTCATAGAGCTTCGTGTCCGGCGGGCCCATCTCCGGCTTCATCTGGTAATGATAAAGCTTCTCGACACCGTAACTGCCACCGAGTCCTTCGATGTGCAGCTTGGTGTGGCGTCCGTAAATCTCGAATGAAAAAAGGTTCTTCCATTCGGTGCAACTGACGTGCAGCCACGCCGTCTGGCCCTTGGCAGTTTGCAAATCCAAAAAGGCGTTGTCGTCCACCGGCATCTTCCAGAAATACGTCGTCGCATGGCCGTCCACTTTCGTGAATCCGCCGAGGAACCAGCCCGCTAGGTCAATTAAATGAATGCCCTGGTCAATCAATTCGCCGCCGCCGGACAGTTTCGGGTCGGCGCGCCATTCCTGGTCGTAACCAATCCGTCCGCCATGGCCGTAACGCGCCCGGATGAACATCAGTTCGCCCATCACGCCGGACTCGAAAATCTCGCGCGCCTTGCGGAACGACGGATGGTAACGATGATTGAAACCCACCCGGACGCAAACCTTGTGCTGCTGCGCGAGGGAAATCAGTTCGTCAATCTGTTTTACCGTAACGCCCGCCGGTTTTTCAACAATGACATGTTTGCCCGCGCGGATGGCCGCGGCGGAAACTTCGGCCAGCGCGGAATTGATGGTGGCCACAATCACGGCGTCCACCTGCGGGTCGGCGACGGCGAGCTTGAAATCCGCCACGGCCCGGCCGGTGTTGGCCAGTTTCACCAATTCCTCGGCGCGCGCCAGGTTGGTGTCGCAGGCCACAACCAGTTTCGAGCCGGCGGGCAGCCCGGCCAGCCGTTTCTTTCCAATCAATCCGCAACCGATGATGGCGTAGTTCATTTTCTTGTCGTCGTCGTCCTCGTTCTCGCCCTCGATTTTTACGATTCGAGTACGAGTACGAGGAGGAGAACGATGACGATTATTAATTCACCTGTCCCCCCACGTTTTGCCGCGGTCCTTGGGCACAATCCGGCGCAGCGTGTAAATGTCGCCGGCCAGGTCCGGCTTGTATTCGTCGAGTTTTTCCCACGGGTCCCATTGCGCGCTGATGAGTTTGCCGGTGATGCCGTCGCTGCGCGGCGACAGCAGGAATTCGACCAGCCCAAGGACTTTTTTGAGTTGGGCGGCGTTGTCGCGCGACTGTTTGAATGCCTGCTCAAATTCCTTTTTGCCCGCCGCGCCCGCACCGCGCGCCAAAACCTGCTCGGTCATGCGGGTAAAAATCGCGCCGGGCGCCACGGCATTGATGTCCAGCGGCTGGCCCTGCCATTCGGCGGCGAGCGTTTCCACCAGCCGCACGACGCCTGCCTTGGACACGCCGTAAGCCGCGAAGTTCGGACGCGGGCCCGTTGCGCCGCCGCCGGAAAAGCAAATGACTTTGGCGCGGCGATTGGTTTTGCGCAGCAACGGATAAAACGCGCGGATGGAGAAAAACGTGCCGTCGAGATTCACCGCCAACGCGGACCGCCAGGCCGCCGGATCAATCTCCATGGCCGGGCCGATGGGTTCCTGCAAAGCGGCGCAACAGATTAATCCATCCATCGATTGCCATTTTTGCTGCACGCTTTTCGCGCAATTTTGCAGCGCCGCCCAGTCGGAGACATCACAGCGGAAGCTGAATCCTTCCTGTGGCGAACGGGCGAGGCGACAGAGCGCGTGACCTTTGGCAGCCAGCGCATCCGCGAGGAATTTGCCGATGCCGCTGCTGCTGCCCGTGATGACGAGGTTCATCGGCGTTGGAGCACCCACTGGTTTTTTTGGAGCCATTGGAGCGTGCGGATGATGGACTGCTCGATGGTGAGCGTGGTTTTCCAGCCGGTCGCGCGGATTTTTTTGGTGTCGAGAAAGATGAACGGATTGTCGCCAATCCACCCCTTGTTGCCGCCGGAATACTCCAGCTTTGGCTTCAGGCCGAGCGCGCCGCAGATGTATTTCACTGAGTCATTGACTTCAACGTATTCGTCGGTGCCCAGGTTGTACGTTTCCACGTTGTGTTTGGCCTGCCGGGCCGTGGCTTGGGTCACGACCCGCAGCATCGCGTCCAGACAGTCCCCGATGTAGAGATAGGATTTCCGCTGCCTGCCATCGCCCAAAATCTTCAAATGGTCCGGGTGCGCGGACAGTTGTTTGTAAAAATCCAGCACGTGGCCGTGCGTGTAGCGTTCGCCGAGAATCGAGACGAACCGGAAAATGTAACCTTCAAATCCGTAACCCTCGCAGTAAGCGTGGATGAATCCTTCACAGGCGAGTTTCGAGGCCGCATAGAGCGAGGTTTGCACGGGAAACGGATGATTTTCCGGCGTCGGAATGATCTCGGCCTCGCCGTAAATCGAGCCGGTGGAGCTGAAGGCAATCTTTTTGATGCCATTGTCGCGCATGGCTTCAAGCACGTTGAACGTGGCGACGGCATTTTGCTGGAAATCCTTGTGCGGATGGTCGAGGCCAAAACGAACATCCGCATTGGCGGCCAGATGAAAAACAAAATCGCATCCCGCCATCGCCCGGACCAGCGCGGACAAATCCAGACAATCGCCTTCGACAAGTTTGAACCTGGGGTTGGTTGAGGCTACTTCCAGAAATTCGTGCTGGCCAGTCGAGAAATCGTCCCAGCCAACGACTTGCTTGCCGTCGGCCAGCAAGCGGTCAACAAGATTACTGCCGATAAAACCGGCGGCGCCGGTGACAAAAACCTTTTCCATGATTGGGCGCGGAGTCTAACGCCTGCCGCCCGTCCTCGCCAGCATTTTTGGCACGGGCCGGTTCGATTCACTTTGCCACCACCGGTCATTTCTGTTATTGAAAGAAGAAATACGATTCCTCATGGCAAATTTTATCCTGAAGGCACTCCAAAGTTTCGGCGCCCGCCAACGGTATCTGGGCGTTACCCGCTGCGATGATTGGGGCGGGCGGGCCGTGGTCGAACTGTCCCCGCAATGTTTGCTGGACGTGGGCTGCGGCGACGGGAGCATGTTGTTCCGGTATTTCAAACAGGCTCCGACTGAATTTTACGGGGTGGAAGGCGCCCCCGCGCTCAAAGCCAGGGCCGAACAGCGTGGCATCAAGGTTTTCAGTTACGATTTGAACGGACGCTGGCCCTTTGAGGACGCTAAATTCGACGTTGTGTTCAGCTCGCAGGTCATCGAGCATCTGCACAACACCCGGTTGTTCGTCGAGGAAATCTACCGCGTGCTCAAACCCGGCGGCACGGCCATCATCATGTCGGAAAACCTGTCGAGCCTGCTGAACTGCATTGCGCTGTGCCTGGGGTACACGCCGTTTTCACTGATGCAAACCTGCGGGCGTTACCTGGGCAATCCGCTGGGCTTGCATTACAACGAGCCCTTGGCTGAGCACGTGCCCATTGATCATCCCGCCTTTGCCGGCATCACCGGTCATGTGCGGGTGATGACCGTGCCCCAGGCCCGGGAGTTGTTTACTCTGGCCGGCTTCGAGGCCGAGGTGCGTTCCATCGGCATTCTGCCGTTGCCCGACTGGTTGAGCCGGATGCTGGAGACGTTCGTTTACCGGCGCGGTCACTTTTTACTGATTCGCGCCCGCAAGCCCCGTTAACCTGAACCGTGAAAATCCGCTTACACCCCAAACCCGTTCCGACGGAAGCTGTTTTTGCATGAAAATCGCAATTGTAACCGGTTCGGCCGGCTTGATTGGCTCGGAGAGCGTCAAGCGATTCGCCCAGGAGGGTTTCAAAGTGGTCGGCATTGACAACGACCTGCGCCGCTGGTTCTTCGGTGACAGCGCTTCCACCCTTGCCAACCGTCGCAAACTCATCGAGTCCGTCCCGAATTATCAACACCACGACTTCGATATCCGTGATTGTCAGGCGGTCGAAAATCTGTTCCGCCAACACGGCAAGGACATCGCCCTGATCATCCACACGGCGGCGCAGCCGTCGCACGACTGGGCGGCGCGCGATCCGCATGCGGACTTCGGCGTCAACGCCATCGGGACCCTCAATCTACTCGAAGCCACGCGCCAGTTTTGTCCGGAAGCCGTTTTCATTTTCACCTCCACCAATAAGGTCTATGGCGACACACCCAATCGTTTGCCATTGGTGGAACTGGAAAAGCGCTGGGAAATCAAAACCGGCCACGAATACGAACCCGGTATTCCGGAAACGATGAGCATCGACCAGACGAAGCATTCGTTGTTCGGCGCGTCGAAAGTCGCAGCGGACGTCCTGGTGCAGGAATACGGGCGTTATTTCGACATGAAGACGGCGTGTTTCCGCGGCGGATGCCTGACCGGCCCCGCCCATGCCGGCACGGAATTGCACGGTTTCCTGGCCTACCTGATGCGCTGCACGGTGGACGGCACGCCTTACCGGGTGTTCGGTTACAAAGGCAAGCAGGTGCGCGACAACATTCACAGCCATGATTTGGTCGAGATGTTCTGGCAGTTCTTTCAAAAACCGCGCGTTGGTGAGGTTTACAATGCCGGCGGCAGCCGCCATTCCAATTGTTCCATGCTCGAAGCGATTGCCCTGTGCGAACAAATCAGCGGCCGCAAATTGAAATGGACTTACGAGGAGAACAACCGCATCGGCGACCACATCTGGTGGATCAGCGACGTGCGGAAGTTTCAAAGCCACTATCCGGCCTGGAAATTCCAGTACGACCTCCGGCGCATCCTCGAAGAAATTCACCACGCCTGCCGGGCCGGTTGAATCATGTCTGCTTTTCCCAACAGCATTTTGATCACCGGCGGCGCGGGCTTCGTCGGCGGCAACCTCGCCGTGTTCCTGAAGCGCCAACATCCGGCAACCCGCGTCATCGCCATGGACAATTTGCACCGAGCGGGTTCCGAATTGAATCTTCCCCGGCTGCGGGAAGCCGGAGTGGAATTCGTCAAAGGCGACATCCGTCGCGCCAATGAATTTCCTGACGGGCCGTTCGCGGCAATTCTGGAATGCTCGGCCGAACCGTCCGTGCTCGCCGGTTATGCCGATGCGCCGGATTACCTCATGGAGACAAATTTTCTGGGCACGTACCGCTGCCTCGAAAAAGCCCGGCAATGGCAAAGCCATTTTTTGTTTCTCTCCACCAGCCGGGTTTATCCCATCGCGCCTCTGGAAGCGCATCCCTGGCGCGAAACGGAAACACGTTTCGAGTGGCTGGATGTCGCCGGTGCGCCGATTTCGTCGCAAGGCGTGCGGGAGGAATGCGCCGCTCCCGGCGCCCGCTCGCTTTACGGCCTGACCAAGTTTGCCAGCGAAGGGTTGATTGAGGAATACCGCGCCGGGTTCGGACTGAGCGCGGCCATCAACCGCTGTGGTGTTATTGCCGGCCCCTGGCAAATGGGCAAGGTGGACCAGGGTGTCGTGTCGTTGTGGGTGATGCGCCACCATTTCGGCAAACCGCTTTCGTATATCGGCTACGGCGGCGCCGGCAAACAGGTGCGTGACGTGTTGCACGTGGACGACCTTTGCGAACTGGTCGAGGAACAACTGGCGAACTTCGCCGCCTGGGACGGCTGGCTTGGAAATGTCGGCGGCGGGCTGAAACATTCCGCCTCGCTCAGGGAACTCACCGCCCTTTGCCAGGAAATCACCGGCCGGAAAGTGGCCATCGGCTCGGAACCGGCCAACCGGCAGGCGGATTTGCGATTGTTCATCACGGATTGCCGCCGGCTGTTTGCGCGCACCGCGTGGCGTCCGCGCCGTGACGTGAAACAGACCGTCACCGACATTTTCAACTGGGTTCGCGCCCACGAAAAGGAATTGCAACCACTCGTATGAAACAAGGTTCACGTGTGGGCAATCTGTTGCAAAGCGGCATCATTTTTACCCTGGCCAGCTTTCTGGCCGGCCTTGGCAATTATGCCTTTCAAGCCATCATCGGCCGGCAACTGGGCCAGACGAGCGGCGAATACGGTCTGGTGCTTACCACCTTGAGTTTTACCCAGTTGCTCGGCTTGCCGCTGGCCATCGCCACCGCCGCCGTCACCCATTACATCGCGCGTTTCAATATCAGCGGCGACGACGCACGGTTGCATGGGTTGCTCGCCGGTTGCCGCCGGTTCCTTTTTCACCTTACGGTCACCGGCTCGATTGTCGCCATCGTCCTCGTAAAACCGCTGAGCGATTTCTTCCATTTCCCGCGCACCGGTCTGATGCTGGTGGCGCTCGCGTGCGTGCTGGCTGGGCTGTGGAGTTCCTTCGTCACCGCGCTTTGCCAGGGACTGGCCTGGTTCAAACGTCTCGCGCTTATCGCGCTGCTGGCGGTGATGTTGCGGATTCTGTTCGGCTGGACAACCAGCCGGATCTGGCCGGTCGCCGAACTGGCCGTGCTGGCGTCGGCGTTCATGTTGCTGGCGAACCTGGTTTTGCTTTTCTGGAAAAAGGATTTTCCCCACCGCACCGACACCGCCATTTCTCCCTGGACGGGGGAATTTACCCAATTCCTGATTGTCAGCGGGGCGTTTGTCTTCGGCAACTATTGCTTTAACCAGGCGGATTTGCTGGTGGCCCAGCGTAACAACTTTTCCGGCGCGAGCCTCAGCGCTTATTCCGCCGCCGGCCTGCTGGCGCGCGCGTTGCCGATGGTGGTCGCGCCCCTGCTCACCGTTTTGTTCACGCACCGCTCCGGGCAGCATCACGGCGACGCGCAGCAGGAACAGTTGAAATTACTCGGCCTGTATGCGGTGGGGCTGATCGGCGGGGCCGTCGTCCTTTTCCTGCTCCGGGATTTATGCGTGCGGCTCATTTTCGGGAAACCGGCGCCGGAAGCCGCCGACATGATCAGCCGGCTGGCGCCGACCATGGTTTTCGCCGGGCTGCTCCAGGCGCTGGGCACCTGGTCGCTGGCCAGCCGGTGGATTAAGCTGGCCTTGTTTTATGGCGGATTGGGGCTGGGCTACTGGCTGACCCTGTTGCTGCTCGGCAAAAGTCCGGCGGATTTGTTGCACGTGATGCCCATTGCCGCCGGCGTTGCGTTTCTCGTCCTGTTTCTGGTCTGGTTTCCGGCTTTGCGCCGTCCCTCGCCTAATCCCTCCTCCCCGCCACCTTGAGCCGCAGTTAAATTTGAAGCCCCTAAATTCCCTCTTGTCATTCGGTCAATTCATGGTAACCTGACACCCCTTTTTTATGAAGACGGACATTCATCCGAAATATGTGGATGCGCAAATCCGTTGCGCCTGCGGCAACGAGATCAAGACCCGCTCCACCAAGCCCACCATCATCGTCGGCATTTGCAACGTGTGCCACCCGTTTTACACCGGCCAGCAGAAATTCGTGGACACCGCCGGTCGCGTGGACAAATTCCAGCAGCGCGCCGCCAAGACCCAGGCCGTGCAGCAGGCGTTTGCTGCCACCAGGAAGAAAAAGAAGTAGCGTTTTTACAATACCGCCCGTGGGAGTTCTTTTATTCCTGCGGGCGGCATTGTTTTTATGGCTTGCCAAAATGACTAATAACTAAGCTCGAATGACTAAATAATGACGAAATCCAAACCCGGACCGGCAAGATATTTGTCATTCAGGTATTGGGCATTTTTTCGTCATTAGGATTTAGTCATTCGTCATTTCAAAATGGATTTGCGCCCGCACATCGAAAAATTCTCCCGGCGCTTTGCCGAGGTCGAGACCGCGTTGAGCGATCCCAAGGTCTTCGACAACCCGCAACACGCGCAGGAATTGTCCCGCGAATACGCCCGGCTCAAGGAACTGGTGACGTACGGCGCGAGCTATTTGAAAACGCTCGGCCAACTGGAGGAAAACCGCGCCTTGTTGAAAAACGAACCGGCGGATTCCGAACTGGCCCTGCTCGCCAAGGAAGAAGTCATCCGCCTGGAGGCCGAGGCGCAGCACCTCGCCCAGCAAATCCAATTCGGCATTCTGCCGCCGAATCCCACCGACTCGCGCAACACCATCATTGAAATTCGCGCCGGGGCCGGCGGCCAGGAATCCGCGCTGTTTGCCGCCGATCTTTACCGGATGTATTGCCGCTACGCCGAAGCGCGCGGCTGGAAGGTGGAGACCATGGATTCCAACCCGTCCGACCTCGGCGGGTTCAAGGAAATCATTTTTGGCATCACCGGCACCGACGTTTTCAAGCGGCTCAAATACGAGAGCGGCGTCCATCGGGTCCAGCGCGTGCCGGCCACCGAGGCACAGAGCCGCATCCACACCAGCACCTGCACCGTCGCCGTTTTGCCCGAAGCGCAGGACGTGGACATCGAAATCAAACCCGAAGATTTGGAAATCAACGTCTGCCGCGCCTCCGGCAAGGGCGGTCAGGGCGTCAATACCACCGACTCGGCGGTGCAAATCCAACACAAGCCCAGCGGCCTGATCGTGCGGTGCGCCGATGAACGGTCGCAGCAAAAGAACAAGGCCAAGGCGCTGAAAGTCCTGCGCTCGCGCCTGCTGGAACGCAAAATCAACGAGGAAAACGCCAAATACGCCGCGCAACGCAAGGACCAGATTGGCACCGGCGAACGCAGCGAAAAAATCCGCACCTACAATTTCCCGCAAAACCGCGTCACCGACCACCGCGTGGAAGTGACGCTCTACAATCTGGCAAGCTTCATCGAAGGGAACCTCGACCCGCTGCTCGACCCGCTGATGATACATGATTTGGAGGAAAAGTTAAAGGCGTTGAGAACGTGAGACGTTTTGCGTGTTTCGTCAAGCAGCAGGGTAAATCCAGCTCAATTCTTGACGAAATACGCAACACGCAACCTGCGTAAGGACAAAATGAGCAAACCCCACTCACAAACCTTCCAGCCGCACGGTCTCATTTTTGATTGCGACGGCACGCTGGCCGACACCATGCCGTTGCACTGGCGCGCCTGGAGCATGATCACGCAGCGCTACGGGTTGCATTTCCCCGAAGACCGATTTTATGCGCTCGGTGGAGTTCCCGCGCGCGACATTCTCAAGCTGCTGGCGCAGGAACAGGGCCGTTCACTCGACCATATCGCCATCGCGCATGAAAAGGAGGAATCCTACCTGGCCACGCTGCCGCAAATTGAACCGATTCATGCCGTGGTGGAAATTGCGAAGGCCAATCACGGTAAAATTCCGATGGCCGTGGCGTCCGGCGGTACGCAGAAAATCATCTGCGACGTGCTGGGACATTTGAAAATCCGCCATCTCTTCACCGCCATTGTCACGAGCGACATGGTGAAAAACCAGAAGCCGGCGCCGGACATTTTCCTGGAAGCGGCCCGGCGCATCGGCGTGGCGCCGAAATTCTGCCGCGCCTACGAAGACACCGACCTCGGCCTGACGGCCATCCGCGCCGCCGGCATGGAAGCCGTGGACGTGCGGGCGTTGATCAAAACGAACATGGCGGATTGAAGATAGAGGATGGCAAAGGCGTAGCGAATGCCATTTGTCAGTTTTTCAAAGCCCGTAGGGCTGACATCTTTGTAGTTTGATGATGCCGTTGAATCAAGCTCCGTCAGGAGCGGCATCATCGGGTTAAGAAAAGAATATGCCGCTCCTGACGGAGCTTTGTTGGTTTTGTGGTTGGTTCTACAAAGATGTCGCGCCTACGGCGCTGCAAGCAATTGATTTATGCCTTGAAATATTCCGCACCGAGAAGAAAGTGGCCAAGGGCTTTGAGATTTGCCACGCTGTCAGCGCATGACGCGCACGGAAAAATTGCTGGCCGAACTCATCGCGCTGCCCAGCGTGAATCCCGCCTTCGTGCCGCCAGATGCGGTAGGGCCGCGCTGCTGCGCGGCCTCGGACGATCAGCAGGTCGTCCCTACCAGGTTCGGTGAGAAAAATGTCGCGGACTACCTCGCCACCGTCGCCGCCCGCGCTGGACTGGAAGTCGAATTGCAGCCGGTTTTGCCAACCGATTCGAAACAGTGGGGCGAGCGTACTCGCGAGCCGAAACCTGATTCCGCAGACGGCTCGCCGGTAGTCTCGCCCCACCAAATTAATCTGGTTCGATCCAACGTCATCGCCCGATTGCTGCCGCCCGGCAAAATCCGCCAGACCATCCTGCTCGCGCCGCATCTCGACACCGTCGGCGCCGACGATGCGCAATTCATTCCGCGCCGGAAAAACGGGCGGCTGTATGGACGCGGCGCGTGCGACACCAAAGGGTCCGTGGCCGCCATGCTCACCGCGCTTGGCGAACTGGCCAACATGAAATCGCGTCCGCGGGAAACCGAAATTATTTTTGCGGGGCTGGTGGACGAGGAAAACGCCCAAGCCGGGTCGCGTGCCTTCGTAGGACAGGCTTCCAGCCTGTCTCCATCTTTCCCAAAAATTAGAGACAGGCGAGACGCCTGTCCTACGGTTTTGGCCATCGTCGGCGAACCGACGCGTTTGCAGGTTATTACCGCGCACAAAGGCAGTTTGTGGCTGCAACTCGAGACGCGCGGCAAAGCGGCACATGGCGCGACGCCGGAGCTTGGCCAAAATGCCGTCCACGAAATGGCGCGCATCGTGAATTTGCTGGAGACCGATTACGCCGTGCGCTTGCGGCGTCGCCGGCATCCGTTGCTCGGCATGGCAACGGTAAACACAGGCATGATTTTCGGCGGCGCCCAACCGAACATCGTGCCCGACCGCTGCGCCATTACCATTGACCGGCGCACGCTGCCGGGTGAAACGGAAGCCGGTGTGCGCCAGGAAATCAATGCCTTGCTGCGTGCAAAGAGATTGGCGGCTAAAATTTCCGACAAAAAACTCGCGCCCTGTCTGCCGCTGGAAACAAATCCAAAGTTGCCGCTGGTCCAACAGTTTCTGCGGAGCATCGGCCAGACCCGGCCCCTGGGTGTGGATTTCTTCTGCGACGCGGCGGTGTTGTCGGAGGGCGGCATCCCGAGCGTGGTGTTCGGGCCGGGCGACATTGCACAGGCGCACACGGCGGATGAATGGATTTCGCTGGATTCGCTGGAGCGCGGCAAAAATCTGCTTCTGCGTTTTCTAAAATCGCTTCCCTGAATCGTCTGATTCCCGTATTGTCCACGGCTCATGCCCGCAACCGATACCGAAATCATCAAGACGGTTGACCACAAACCGCACGCCGCCTTTTTCCGGCAGAGCGGCTGGCTGATGATGGCGACGGTCATTCAGGGGTTTCTATCCTTTGGCCCGCATCTGCTGTCCAAAAAAATTTCCCCCGCCGAATACAGCATTTTCGTGACGATGCTGATGATGACGTCGCTTATTCCGACGATGCCGCTGCAGATGGTCTTCGCGCATCAAACCGCCGAGACGCTGGCGACGAACCGCGAACGGCAACTGGCTTTGATTATTCGCAAGGGTTGGCTGCTGACGTTCGTCCTATGGGGAGTCACGGCCTTGCTGGTACTGGTGTTTCAAAACCGCATCATGGCGGGCTGGGAACTCACGAGTGCGACGACGTTATGGGCGACGCTCGCCGCCTTGTTGATGAATTTATGGGTGCCGCTGTTCTCCGGCGTGCTGCAAGGCCGGCAGGACTTCTTCTGGCTGGGTTGGGCGTCCATTCTGGGCGGCGTGGGGCGCGTCGCGGTGGCGGTGGTAATGGTGCTGGCGTTTCACACCGGCGCAACGGGCATGATGTTCGGCGCGTTCGCGGGCCTTGGCGCCTGGGCGGGGATTGCCATCTGGCGGTCGCGCGATTTGTGGCTGGCGAAGACCGAGCCGGTCGATGGCCGCGGCCTGCTCAAGGAAGCCGTTCCGTTGATGCTGGGGTTCGGCGCCTGCCAGTTTCTGTTCACGACCGACACGATGTACGTGAAGGCGTTCTTCCCGGGCGACGAAATGGCACCCTATGGTGTGGCGGGAACGTTGTCGCGCGCGCTGCTCTGGCTGGTGCTCCCGCTGGCAGCGGTGATGTTTCCCAAGATTGTCCACGCCACGGCGAAGTCGGAAAAAACCAATCTGCTTGGCATCGTGCTGCTCGGCACAGCAATCCTGGCAATTTGCGGTGCGGCGGGTTTGTGCGTCGTCGGGCCTTTGGTGGTGAAACTGGCCTTCAAGCCGGAATATGTTGTAGCAACGGCGAAACTTCTGCCGTGGTATGCAGGCGCGATGATCCCCTTGGCGCTGGCGAATGTGCTGGTGAACGATCTGATGGCGCGGGCGAAATTTAAATCCGTTCTGCCGATGGTGTTGGTGGCCGTGGCTTACGGGTTCACCCTGCCGACGATGTTGCACAAATTTCCGGGCCGCATGGAAATAGCGCTGCAAACGCTCGGCGTTTTCAACCTGTTGCTGCTGGCCGTGGGCGCGGCGTTCACGTGGGGACCCCTTGCAAAAGCGAAGATGGGAAATGGCGAATAGAAGATGGCAACTGCTTCACGAACGGCCGCTATCCTCCACCCTCTATCCTTTAAGGCGTTTTAAATTCAACTGTAGCCTTATTACTGGTAGGGCGGCGTTGCCGCGCCGCCTTGGCGAAGCAGCAGCTTCGCCCTACCTTCGGTTACAGTTTCTTGAAGCCTCTTTTTATCCTCGTTTTTCAGCAGGCGGTCCGGGCAACGGGCGCGGCGCGCGGAGTTTGGTGTAAACCCAGCCTTCCAGCGGCCGCAGCGGCCGCAGCATTTTATAGAACGGCGAGTAAATCAGCCGGATGCGCACCACGGACAGGAACATCGTCAGCGAGGAACGGAACAGCACGACTTTGGAGCCAGCTTTGTCGGTCCATTCGGTCGGCACTTCGCGGATGTGATAGCCGGCGCGTTTGATGGCGACGAGCAGATTGATGTCGAACGCCATGTCGGCGATGCGCAGGTAGGAATGAACTTTCTCCACGACCTCGCGTTTCATCACTTTGGCGCCGCATTGCGTGTCGTGGATGTTCAAGTGGAAAAGCAGTTGCACGATGGTGTGGAACACCCGGCTGGCAAATTGCCGGCTGCCGACCTGCGATTTGTGGATGATGGAAGCCGGCAGCCAGCGCGAGCCGACCACACAGTCCGCGTCGCCAATGTGCCGGACCAGATCCAGGAACGCCTGCGGCATGGTCGCGCCGTCAGCGTCCACGTAACCAATCAAATCGCCGAAGGCCGCGAGTTTGAGACCTTCGATGAGCGCGCCGCCCTTGCCGATGGGCTCCTTGAATTCCTGCGCCCGGAGAATTTCCGGGAATTCCGCCGCCACCCGCCGGACCACGCCCATTGTGTCGTCCGTGCAGCCGTTGAGCACGACGACGATCTGGAATTTGCCGGAATAGCTCTGTTGAAAAAAACGGGCGTAGTCGCGCAGCACCGGTTCGATGCGGCGCTCCTCGTTGTAAGCCGGAATGAGGAGCAACAGACTGGGATCAGGCACAAAGGCAGTTTCAAGTTTCGAGCGCCAAGTTTCAAGTTTTCAGTTGGCTGCCGCGCAATCAATCTTGGGAAAAAGGCGCAGGAAGTTTACAGCCGGTCTGGTTGTTAAGCGCGCGTCACCTCATCCACTGTAATACTGCAAATGGGAGGTTGTAGGCGACATGAAACGTGGTGGATGGCCATAGACTCTTCGTGTACTCGCGGAAAAGGCACGAGGCAACGTCCACAATACACACGCCCACCAACGCTTGCGGAATATGAAATGTTGCTGGATGAAAGAGCATCGTGTCAATGGCGAAAACAAAAATGATGCTGACTACAACTGGCGATGACTTGCGGAATGCCGGGTAGAAAAAGCCACGCATTACTGTCTCCTCGAAAAAAGGGCCGACAAGAAGGCAAAAGCTGCTGACGTCGAAATAGGTGCGGAACTGAATGGTGGCCAAACCTGCTGGCTCAACCATCTTCACGAAGAATGCGATCCAAATGCCAAGCATCACCGCAAGCGTCAGAAATCGCCGAGTGGAACGATGCAGAGCAAAACTATTCACGAAGTCTTGCCGCGTTCGGACCTTGGCAAAATAAATGCAGACCACAAGTGACACTAAGCGCGACCCACTGTAGTAAAGTGGCCGTGCGGCAAGACTGTGGCGAAAGGTTTGGAATGAATCATACCCCATCCAGAGCACACCGGCTACACTACCCAAGGCTAAGATAATGAATGTGGCGAGGAGGGTTCCGAGCAGGCAGAGACACACTGTTCGCAGGTTCCAATTATCACTTGGCTGCTGCTTGGTCATAGCGGCCTAGCAGTTATTGGGCGGCTTGGTTTGCAGCCTGCCTCGTTTCACGTTGAAACCCTATTCCCGGTACAAGTTTGTGTCCAGTGCCAAACCATTCCTGCCGCCGCGCCTGTTTCTCATTAACACCGCGGCTTTAGCCCGGTGATTTTGAAGCGCAAAAGATTTTAGCCGTTTCAACGGCTTTCCGCGTGAAGCCCGTAAACCAAAACCGTTGAAACGGTTTTTGATTCGTCCTGGATTTTCCACCGCGCTGAAGCGCGGTGTTAATGAAAGAATCCATACATTTTGTTTGAATTGCCCCGAATCGCCTCTACTTGAAACTTGCAACCGGCAACCTGAAATCTTTTAATGCGGTATGGATTCCCGCGAAGCCCTCATCGCGCTGAACCTTATCGAGAACGTCGGGCCGGTGCGTGCCCGGCTGTTGCTGGAACATTTCGGCGACGCGCCCAAAATTCTCACCGCCTCCAAATCCGAACTGCTCCGGGTCCGCAACATCGGCGAGGAAACCGCCGCGGCAATCGCCGGCTGGGAGAAAACTATTGACCTTGCTGGCGAATTGAAACGCATTCAGGAATTCGGCTGCCACGTTCTGATTCAAAGCGACACGGATTATCCCGAGTCGCTCCGGCAAATCTATGACCCGCCGCTGGTGCTGTACGTCAAGGGCGCGTTGTCGGCGAAGGACAAGAACGCCGTGGCCATGGTCGGTTCGCGGACGACGACACATTACGGCATCGAGACGGCGCGCAAGCTGGCGTATCAACTGGCTTATGTGGGCGTGACGGTGGTGAGCGGCGGCGCGCGTGGGATTGACACGGCGGCACACCAGGGCGCGCTGGCGGCGAAAGGCCGCACCGTGGCCGTGCTCGGCACGGGCATCAACATCGTGTTCCCGCCGGAAAACAAGGATTTGTTCGAACGCATCGCCGAATCCGGCGCGGTTATCACGCAATATCCCTTCAACCGCAACGCCGACAAGCAATCCTTCGCCATCCGCAACCGCATCGTGGCCGGCATGACGCTCGGCACGGTGGTGGTGGAGGCGGACCTGCACAGCGGCGCGCTCATCACGTCGAATTTCGCGACCGAATACGGGCGGCAGGTTTTCGCCGTGCCCGGACGGATTGATTCGCCGCGCAGCAAGGGCTGCCACGATTTGATCAAGAAAGGCGCCAAGCTGTGCGAAGGCGCGGAGGACATTTTGAGCGAGTTCGAGTATTTGTTTCCGGGCAGCAACCGCCCGCCGTCGCCGGGCGAGACCGGCGTGCTGCCGGCGCTGGAACTGTCCGAGAATGAAAAAATCGTCTATGACACGTTGAACCACGAGGAATCGAGCATCGACGAAGTCATCCGGCGGAGCGGCCTGCCAAGTTCGGCGGTGAGCGTGGCATTGCTGGGTCTGGAGATGAAGCGGGTCGTGAAACAACTGCCGGGAAAATTATTCGTGCGTAATAATTGAATTTCCTTGTAACCCAATGCGCTTTTAACCGTAGTAACTGCTGGAAGCAGATTAAGATTGAGATTTCAGCCTGAAACGGGCTTGCACGTTCGCGGTCAATGAATTAGAAGACGGCAAGCGCGGGAAAACTTTATGGCGACCTACACCATCATTGGTGCCAATCAGAAACAATACAGCCTCGTGACGGAGGCCAACATCCGCAGTTGGATTGCCGAAGGGCGGCTTAACGAACAATCCCTGATCAAGGCGGAAGGCGAAGCAGAATTTCGTCCGCTGGCAGACTTTCCAGAATTTGCCGAAACGCTCGCGGCCAGGACAGCTCTGGAAATAGCGCCGTCGTTCTTGTCCGGCGAGGCTGCCGCCCCTCCGAATACCAGCCGATTGGCCATCACTTCCCTGGTACTGGGCATTCTGGGGCTGATTACTTGCGGGATTACGGCTGTAGTTGGGTTGATCCTGGGCATCATTGCCATGGTCAAGATCAAAAACAGCCGGGGTGCCTTAGGAGGCGGTGGCTTTGCGCTGGCTGGAATCATTGTGTCCGCGATTTTCGTGCTCATGATCCCGATTTTTGCCGCCATGCTTCTCCCCGCGTGCGCGGGGGCAAAACGAGCGGCGCAGACCATCAATTGCATAAGCAATGTCAAGAGACTTGCTGTTGCTGTACGCATGTATGCCGACAACAAACAGAACCACTATCCCCCCGCCACAAATTGGTGTGATGTGCTGCTTCAAGTGGATGCCAGCTTGACGAATAGTTTTCATTGTCCGGCGGATTCTTCACGCAGCCGTTGCAGTTATGCTTTTAACGCCCAATTGTCAGGGGCGGATGCCGGCAAGGTGGATCCAAACACGGTGATGATTTTCGAGGCGAACGGCGGCTGGAACGTTTCCGGCGGCAAGGAGTTATTGCTCGCAAACCCCCGACATGGTCATGTAATTATAGTGAGCTTTGCGGACGGCCATGTGGAGCAGGTACCGGAATCACAACAGGCGCAACTCCGTTGGAATCCCTGACCCAACCAACGAAACACAGGATAAAATTATGTCAACCTACGTCATCATCGGCGGCGATCAAAAAGAATACGGCCCCATCACGTCGGACGACGTGTGCAAATGGATAGCCGAAGGCCGGCTCAATGCCCAGTCCCTGGCCAAGGCCGAAAGCGACGCGGAATTCCGTCCGCTTTCGGCGTTCCCGGAATTTGCCGGCGCACTCGCTCCAGCCGCCCCGCCGGCGCCGGGAACGCCTTCGGCCGGCTGGCTGGAGCACGATTACGATCTCGACATCGGTGGTTGCATCAGCCGCAGCTGGGAATTGGTTAAAAATAATTTCTGGCCGGTTGTGGGCATTAACACACTGGTCGTGCTGATCCTGGGAGCCATAAACCAGGTTTTCGGTTTAATTACCCGTCCGGCGATCAACAACATGGTGGCCAAACATCAGGTTTCGCCGGGCGGAATTTTCATCATTTTCCTGACCATCATGATCAGTTGTCCCATCTACACAGTTCTTATGGCGGGTCTGTTCAAGTATTTTCTCAAGTTGATTCGCGGTGAAAGCGCGGGGGTGGGCGACGCTTTTTCGGGCTTTGGCCCGGTCACGGGGCAATTGATTTTGCTCAGCCTGGTTATGAACATTCTGATGATTATTGGTTGTGTCCTGTGCGTGATTCCCGGAATTTATCTGGCGGTGGCGTGGCTTTTTGCCATGCCGCTGGTGATCGACCGGCAAATGAATTTTTGGGATGCGATGGAATCAAGCCGCAAGATGGTCAATAAACATTGGTTTCTGGTTTTTGCCTTTTTGCTGGTTTACACTTTGTTAAGTTTGGCGGGTCTGATTGCCTGCTGTGTGGGGGTTTTTGTAACTTTGCCCATCGGGCTGGGAGCGTTGATGTATGCCTATGAAACCATTTTCTCTCGGGCCGCGGCACCGCGCAGCTGATTGAATAGCACCGGAGATGTTGTGTTCCAAAAAAGCGAGCCGTTAACCGAGCAAGATGCCCGGAATTATTGTATGGCCAATGTCGGATTCCCCGGTTTGGGGTCGCTCATGGCCGGGCGGAGGGTCGGTTTTGCCCAGACAACACTCACCCTAATCGGTTTTGTACTGGGTTTGGTTGCCGGTCTGCGGTTCATTGTCTGGTCGTTGGTCAATTGGTCGCGATATCATAATCCCGACACCGACCCGTTTGTCGCTTTGCACGACTTGTGGCAGGTGGCGCGGTGGCCCCTGCTGGGTATAACTTTGTTTGCCGTTTCGTGGCTGTGGGCGCTGGTCACCAGTTTGGGTTTGGTGCATGAGGCGAAAAAAGACCGATCCACCAACCACCGTCAACCGCCAAAATTGTCGTAAAATCGAAAAGAGAAAGGTGTGTCATGTATAAAATCATTGGAATAGACGGTCGGCCCTATGGCCCGGTCGGCGCGGAGCAAATCCGGCGCTGGCTGGCCGAAAACCGCGTCAATGCCCAGACATCGGCGCAAACCGAAGGGTCTGCGGAATGGAAACCTCTGAGTTCATTTCCCGAATTTGCCGCCGGACTGAATGCGGCGCCGCCACCCATTGCGCCGCCTCAAACCACCGTCGCCTCCCGGGCGTCAAACAAAATTCCCGCGGGCATTTGCGGGATTTTGCTCGGCTCGCTCGGCATTCATAAATTCATTCTTGGCTACACCGGCGCAGGGTTGATCATGTTGCTCGTGACGATCCTGACCTGCGGCGTCGGCGGCGTGGTGACACATATCATTGGCCTCATCGAAGGCATCGTTTATTTGTGCAAATCCGACGAGGAATTTGTGCGCACCTACGTGGACGGACGCCGGGAATGGTTTTAATCCGAACGACGCCGTAGGACAGGCTTCCAGCCTGTCTCTAACTTTTATTCCCGCTTCAGCGGCCAGGAATCAAAGTCAGACGAGTCATCATCAAACCCTATATGATGATTCCTGAAGATGGAGACAGGCGCGACGCCTGTCCTACACGCCCCAATGCACGTCCACCCGGTTCCGTTCTCTATTTCGAAATCCCACGTGACGGGGCGCCAAACCTGTGCGAACAGTTGGCATGGAGAAATTGAGCATCGAAAAAATCAAAGCCGCGCTCGCTACGGTACCGGATTGGAAAAAGAAAAGCGCGACGATAGCGCGGACGTATCAATTCAAGGATTTCCCCGCCGCGATCAAATTCGTCAACGCAGCGGCCGAACTGGCCGAGCAGGCGTGGCATCATCCGGACATTGACATCCGGTGGAACAAGGTGACGCTCACGCTCACGACGCACGACGTGGGCGGATTGACGGAAAAGGATTTCGAGCTGGCGCGAAAGTTCGACGCCCTGTCACTTCGCTGAATTCACCGCATTGGTCGAAGTTTCGCGCGGCGGGGCAGCGGAAATAGCCGACGGCGGCTCGTCCGGCGGGGCGTTGGTGCGCGGCGTCCGTCCAATCCAGACACCGCTGACAGCGTAATCCCACTCCAATTGCGAGCTGTTCGGCACGGCGCCCCGGCCGCCGCGGATGACGAGGCGGTCGGCGGGGCGCATTTTTTTCACCCACGGTTCATAGGCCTGGGCGTCACCGTAATTCCACATGATTTTGTGAAATACCTCGAAATCCTCATCGGTCATCAGGCCGGGTTCAAAGCCGAGAACATACCGCCAGTCCGCGTTGGGATTCTTGAAAAAGGTCTGATAAAAAACCGTCATGTCGGCGGAATACAGGATGCCGCCTTTGTCCGGCAGCCAGCCTTTGAGTTCGGGGTGTTCCGTCGCGGTCAGATATTGCTGGGTGAGATTGGAAGTCCAGCGGCTGTCGTGGTCGTTGGTAATGACCAGGAATACCGCCACCGCCAGACCACCGGTCAGGGCCAGGCGCCGGAAGGAATCCGCTTCGAAGCGCGCCTGCAGCAGCAATTGCACATCGCAGGCCACCAGCATCATCAACGCCGGCAATCCCCAGTCCTCCATAAACCGGCTCGCCTTGAAGCCGAGCACCCACGACATACAAAACAGCCAGAATGCCGGATTGGCCGTCAGCGGTCGTGCCTTCAAGCCGCCCAGTTGCCGCAAAATCACCAGGCCGCCGAACAGGATCAGCGCCAAAACATCGCCCGACGACGGCTGGAATTCGCTGACCAGGGTCCGCTGGGTGATGTGGAGGGAAAAAGCCCGATAAGCCATGATGAGCGCCTGGTAAAGGCAATCGACCGGATGTCCGGTGAGCGAGGCGCCCAGGAATGCTCCCGCCAACCATCCGGCAATCAGTATCCCGCCCCAGCAAAATTGGCCGGCGAGGAAAAACGCCGCTACCGGCAGCAGCCACAGATACCACACACCATGCACAAACGTACAAATGGCAATCAGCGGCGCCAGCCACAACACCGTCCACCATTTTGGGGGAGAACCGTCGTGGACATGCCAGACAAAAAGAATGGTCAGCAACCCGGCGATGGTCAGGAGGAACGGCCGGCCCAGCGAAAATCGCATCCACAAATCCGACGCGAGCGTCGCGGCCAGCAAGGCCACCAACCAGGCTTCCGGCCGTTTCAACCACGGCAACGGCGACCAGTTGACCAGCGCAAACAATGCCACGACAGAAAAGATGACCAGCTTTTCGGTGTCGCAATGGCTCCACAGGTAAATCTGCCGCAACAGCAAATGCCAGCCGAAGTTGGTATCGATCCGGAAAGCGGGACCCAGCACCAGAATCTCCGTCCACGGTTTGCCGCTTACCGCCTTGGCCGCGTGCCGTAACGCGTCGTCGGCCGGCAAGAAACCGTAGCCGATGATTTTGAGCGGAATGGCCAGCAGAACCAGAATGACGATGGTCCAGACCGCGAGGGGCACGTAACGCCGGAGGGCGTCAAGGGGCGATGGGTTGGAATGGTCGTTGTCGTCAGTCATGCTCGGCGGCGCGATGGCCCAGATCAAAACACTTCCGGCACACCTTCGTCAAGCATTCGCACTTTTTGCATGAGGTTTTCCTTGATGGCAATCTCCACCAGCCACCGCGGCGGCTCGTTGATGTCCTCAAACGACAATTTGAACGTTCCGTAGTGCATCGGCACCAGGTATTGCGCCCGCAAATCCCGGAACGCCTTTATCGCCTCGTCCGGTCCCATGTGGACACGGCGGAACGATGCCGGGTGATACGCGCCGATGGGCAGCAGGGCAATTTCCGGCGCGAGCCGCAAGCCAATTTCCCGAAAGCCGTTGAAATAGGCGCTGTCGCCCGCGTGATAAATTTTCCGGCCCTGGTGTTCCAGGACAAATCCGCCGTAACCGCGATGATGGTCATGCAATGTGCGCGCGCCCCAATGCTGGCTGGGCGTGAACGTCACCTTCCAGTCGCGTTGCGAAAAACTTTCCCACCAGTCCAGCTCGATAATGCGCGAGAACCCGAGGTTCTGCGCCAGGTCGCCGACGCCGCGCGGCATTACGCCGATTTTCGGTTGCGGCAGCCGGCGCAGCGTCGGCTTGTGAAAGTGGTCGAAGTGCGCGTGGGTCAGCAACACCAGGTCAATCCGCGGCAGGTCCTGGATTTTCAAGCCGGAACGTTTGATGCGTTTGAGCAGGAACAGCCAGTTTGCAAAATTCGGGTCGATCAGCACGTTCAGGTCCGTGAATTGGATCAGAAACGACGCGTGGCCGATCCAGGTGATCGCCACCTGGCCGCGGTAGAGTTTGGGGAAAACCGGCCGGCGCGGCTCGCCCACCCGGGGCGTGAGCAGCGCCTTCCAAACCAGCTCCCGGAAAAAGGTACGCGGATTGAAATGCTTGGACGGCGTCAAGTCCTTGAAGGAGCGCGGCAATTTCCGGCGTGACGGCGGCGGCACGGAACGTTGAATAACCGGTTTGGTCATACGCTCCGTCTAATTTACCACGAACCGCGGCGGGAACAAATTTGAAAATCCGCGACTTTCCCGCGTGGCGGGATTAAAATGGGAACATGAAGTCAGTGGTGAAGCAACTCGACAAATTTCTGCGAAAGCAGCCCAGGCTCGGCAAGGGCGTATTCATCGCTAAAGGCGCGGTCGTTATCGGCGACGTGACCATCGGCGCATATTCGAGCGTCTGGTATGGCGCGGTGTTGCGCGGCGACATCAACCGTATTGTTGTCGGGCACCACACCAATATCCAGGACAACGCCGTGCTGCACCTGGCCGACGATTTCCCGTGCCGCGTCGGCAACCGGGTGACCGTCGGCCACGGCGCAATTGTTCATGCCTGCAAGGTCGGCGACGAAGTGCTGGTGGGCATGGGCGCGGTGATTCTGGACGGCGCAGTCATCGGCAAACAGTCCATCGTTGGCGCGCGGGCGCTGGTGAAGCAGGGAATGAATGTTCCGCCGGGCTCGCTTGTGGTCGGTGCCCCGGCCCGGGTGGCGCGCAAATTGACGAAATCGGAACGCGCCAAATTGAAGTGGTGGGCGCAAAAATACACGGACAATGCAGCTTACTGCCTGAAGCACCAAATCAACGTGGGCGGGCCGATGAAAAGTTAACCGCGCCGGAGGAGGCGCCTGAAAATCAATCCCGGGCGAAGCCTTCCGCCATCGCGATGGCCTTGCGCATGGCCATGGATTTGTTGACGGTTTCCTGAAATTCGCCCTCGGGTGTTGAATCGTTCACCCAGCCGCCACCGGCCTGCACGTAAGCCTTCCCATCCTTGAGCAACGCCGTGCGCAGCGTGATGCACGTGTCCAGATTGCCGTTGAAAGAAAAATAACCGACACAGCCGGCGTACGGCCCGCGGGCGGTCTTTTCCAGTTCGGCAATAATCTGCATGGCACGGATTTTCGGGGCGCCGCTCACGGTGCCCGCCGGAAACGTGGCGCGCATCAAATCGTAAAGCGTCCGGCCGGCAGAAAGCCGGCCCTCGACCTGCGACACGATGTGCATGACGTGGCTGTAACGCTCGATGATCATCAGCTCTTTCACCTGCACGCTGCCGAAATCGCACACGCGCCCGATATCGTTGCGCGCCAGGTCCACCAGCATGACGTGCTCGGCGCGTTCCTTCGGGTCGGCCAGCAATTCCTTTTCCAGCGCCGCGTCTTCCGCGTCCGTCTGGCCGCGCCGTCGCGTCCCAGCAATTGGCCGGATTTCCACCTGGCCCTCCTCGCACCGCACGTGAATTTCCGGCGAGGCGCCCACGAGCGAGAACCCGTCCAACTCCAGCAAAAACAGGTACGGCGACGGATTCACCGAACGCACGGCGCGGTAAACGTCAATCGGCGACGCCTTGACCGGCGCGGAAAACCGCTGCGAGCCGACGACCTGGATGATGTCGCCCGCCGTGATGTATTCCTTGGCTTTGAGCACGTTGGCGGAAAATTTTTTTTTGCTCACGTTGGAGTCAAACGACATCGGCGGCACCTCAGCCGGCAGGCTGACGGGGCGGTGTTCGCTCGGCTGTTCGAGCAGCGAAACCAATCGCTCGATTTCGCCCACGGCGTCCTCGTAAGCCTCCGCCGGGTTCGTGGCTCCATCGAGAAAGGCGTTGACCAGCACGACGATGGTCTGCGCCACGCGGTCAAAAATCAGCAATTGGTCGGCGATGAGAAAAACCATGGTGGGCGTCTGCAAGTCGTCCGCGGGCGGACGCGGCACGACCGGCTCGACGTCGTGGATGAATTCGTAGCCGATGAAGCCGATGGCGCCGCCGGTGAACCGCGGCAATCCCGGCAGCCGGACCGCGCGATACTTTTTCATCACGCGCTCGACCACTTCCAGGCCGTCGTGGACGGCAGGGCTGACCTGCTGGTCAGTCTGGCCGCGCGACAGCGCGTCCCTACCAACCAAAAAATTTTCGACGACCTTCCTGTTTTCGATGACTTCGACGCGATTGCCGGTTTGCCGGATGACGGCGCGCGGGTTGCAGCCGACGAACGAGTAGCGCCCGAGGTGCTCGCCGCCTTCGACCGATTCGAACAGGAATGATTCGCCCTGGCCGCGAATTTTCCGGTAGGCGGAAAGCGGCGTTTCAATGTCGGCGAGCAGGCGGCGCGTGACGGGAATCACGTTGCCCTGGGCCGCCAGCTTTAAAAATTCATTGAGGCTTGGAGAGTGCATGGGTTAGCTGATTTTGTCCGGGGACCGGTTTTCGGTACGGACCCAGGGATTCAGCGGCAAAATCCGGTCATTCGCGCCGGGACTTTGCCGCGCGCTCGGTTTTTTTGCCGCGCGCCTTATCCGCCAGAGGGCCAGCAGGGTGTAGAATGCCACGGCGATGGCATAGGCCACCATGCCCATGCCGATGGCGAACGGCACCAGCCATCGCAGCCGGCTGAAATAGATCAACGCCGCGCCGACGCCGGCGGTCAGCAGCGTGTTGCCCGCAAGGCAGAACAGGTAAAGCGTGATGCGCGTTTCCCGTACCCGCTCGACGTACCACTGGCGGTAAATTTCCTCGCCCAGTGAATGCATGAGCCAGGCGGACTGAAAATTGCGCGCGGCCACCAGCACGCTGGCCGTTGCGACGACGATGGCCGACAGCGGCCACGCCGCCAGAACCAGGCACAGGACCACATTGACCGCCAGGCCCCACTTCCAGCCCAGCCTTTTCGCCAGCGGATTGCCTTCCAGCACCAGGTTCGGCGTGGCGACCCACGTGCTGAGAAAGTCCATGCCCCGCGAAAAGACCAGCAACGCCAGCATCAGAAAATAATCGCGGCTGGCAAATGCAACTGGGTCATCCATAAATTCTCGGGGTAGGGTCGGCGCGCTGCGCCGACCGGACACCGCAGCGCGGCATCCCTACCCAATCATTTTTTCCCGTAAATCTGTTCCGGCGTTTCGAGTTGCGCCTCGGTGATTTTGAACGATTGGCCGTCCTTTTCCACCGACCGGAAAAAGCACGACTGATAGCCTTCGTGACAGGCCGCGCCGATCTGGTCCACCTGGATCAGCAGCGTGTCGCCGTCGCAATCGAACGCGAGGTCCTTGACCGTCTGGGTGTGACCGCTCTCCTCGCCCTTCATCCAGAATTTCTGGCGCGACCGGCTCCAGAAGTGCGTCTTGCCGGTGGCGATGGTTTTTTCGAGTGAGGCGCGGTTCATCCACGCCATCATCAGCACCCGGCCGGTTTTTTGTTCCTGGATAATGGCCGGAATCAGGCCGTTGGCGTCAAATTTCAGTTTGTCGTAAAAGCTCATATTCGTTGCAAATTGTGCCCGACAAGGTAGCAGAAATTTCGCAGTAAACCATGAAAAAGTTTCATGGCCGGGGTTTTGGCGGGTTGGCGGATGCCGGCGGCACATTGGTCAAACCGCTGACGGCATTGGTGTTGGCCGCGGGGTTTTCGCGTTCGGCAAGGTTGTGTTCGAGCCGGCGCCGGACGCTGGCAAACGCCGCGTTGGTCACGTTGTTCAGATGGACGCTGGCTTCGGCAAAACGGCCGGCGGCAATTTTGATCCGGGCCAGATGAAGCTGGACGCCTTCGCGCTCGTTGTCATCACGGGCGATTTGGAGGGCATTCGTCCATGCCGCCAGCGCATCATTGGTGCGGAGCGACCGGATCCCGTAATAGCTTTCCGCGTAATCGGTCGCGAGCAGGAAGTTTTGCGGGTCCAATTGCAAGGCCTTGCGATACAGCGCGAGCGCCTTGTCAAAAACCTGTTCCTCGCTGAGGCCGTAAAATGCCCGCGCATCCTTGCGAAACAGATAAACCGTGGTGGCGAGATTCCGGTAATACACCGATTCGGTCGGGTCCAATTCGATGGCTTTGGCATAGCCCGTAAAGGCATTGGTAAGGGAACCGTGTTCGCCGCAGTAATTGGCGAACTGGTTCCATGCCGCCGGGTTTTTGGGGTCGAGTTGCGTGGCCGTTTCGTATTGCATCCCCGCGGCCTCTTCTTCGCCGATGTCATCCAGGAAGCTGCCATAGGCCAGATGCCCGCGGGCGAAATTCGGATACCGTCGCAACAAATCCTCGTAATCTTTGCGCACCAGATCGAACCGCGCGCGGATGCGCCGGTTCAATGCCTCCCGCGTCTCGCCCGCGCCCTGCGCCGCAAAGGCGTTATTGTCGCGAATCCATTTGTCCACCTCGTCGAGGGTGGCCTGGTCTTCCACCATCAATTTTTGCAATGCCTGCTCCGCCGGGTCGCTGGGATTCACCACGGCAACCGAGACGCCGGTTTGTTGCTGGATCAGATTGCTGACGGCCAGCGGTTGATTCGTGGCCAGCAAAGCGCCGAATAGACCAATGAACAGTTCGTTCACGTGATTAACATATCAGCTTGCCGCCGCCGGTCGAGGCACAAGCGCATCAATCTCATTCGGCGGCGGCTTGGCGGCGGGAGGGTAATTCCTTTCCCGCACTTTCCGGGTTAGCGTCTGCTCCGGGACAGGGCTGCCGGCCAGCGCCACTCCCGCACTTCCGGCAGGTCCTGGCCGTTTTTGCAGATGTATTGCTTGTGCTCGACCAGCTTGTCCTTGAGCCGCTGTTTCAGGTAAACGCCCTTGTCGCCGGTTTGTGGGAGCCGGTCAATGGCGTCCATCACCAGGTGAAAGCGGTCCAGTTCGTTCATCACGGTCATGTCAAAGGGCGTGGTGATGGTGCCCTCTTCCTTGTAGCCGCGAACGTGGATGTGGTCGTGATTGGTGCGGCGATAGGTCAGCCGGTGAATCAACCACGGGTAAGCATGGAAGGCGAAGATGACGGGCTTGTCCTTCGTGAAAAGTTCGTCGAAATCCGTGTCGCTCAATCCATGCGGGTGCTCGGTTTGCGGCTGCAGCTTCATGAGGTCCACGACGTTGACCACCCGGATTTTCAGGTCGGGCAGATGCTCGCGCAAAATGGAGACGGCGGCCAGCGTCTCGAGCGTGGGCACGTCGCCACAGCACGCCATCACGACGTCCGTGGCGGCGTTCTGGTCGTTGCTCGCCCATTGCCAGATGCCGATGCCCTCGGTGCAATGTTTCACGGCGGCATCCATCGTCAGCCATTGCGGCGCCGGGTGTTTGCCCGCAACCACGACGTTGACGTAATGCCGGCTGCGCAGGCAATGGTCCATCACCGACAGTAGACAGTTCGCGTCCGGCGGCAGATAGACCCGCACGACGGAGGCCTTCTTGTTGACGACGTGATCAATGAAACCGGGGTCCTGATGCGTGAACCCGTTGTGATCCTGCCGCCAGACGTGCGAGGCCAGCAGGTAGTTCAATGAGGCGATTTTCCGCCGCCACGGCAGGCCCGAAGTGATCTTCAGCCACTTGGCGTGCTGGTTGAACATCGAGTCCACAATGTGGATGAACGCCTCGTAACAATTGAACAATCCGTGCCGGCCGGTGAGCAGATAACCTTCCAGCCAGCCTTCGCATTGATGTTCGCTCAACATTTCCATCACCCGCCCGGCGGGCGCGAGAAATTCGTCGTTCGGCACCGTCGCGCCTTCCCATTGGCGCTGGGTCACTTCAAAGACGGCTTCCAGGCCGTTCGAGAGGCTTTCATCCGGGCCGAAGATGCGGAAGTTTCGCTGCGTTTGATTCAACTTTGCCACGTCGCGCAGAAATTTCCCCAGCACGTGCGTATCGCCGATGCCGCGAATGCCGGGTGCAGTCACATCCACGGCATAGTCGCGGAAATCCGGCATGCGCAGGTCGCGCAACAACATGCCGCCGTTGGCGTGCGGGTTCGCGCCCATGCGCCGGTCGCCCTTGGGCGCCAGCTCGGCCAGTTCCGGTTTCAGCCGGCCTTGCTTGTCAAAAAGTTCGTGCGGCCGATAGCTCTTGAGCCAGTTTTCCAGCAACTTGAGATGTTCGGGATGCTCGGCCGGGTCGGAGAGCGGCACCTGGTGCGCGTGAAAGGTGCCTTCAATCTGCACGCCATCAACCTTCTTCGGCCCCGTCCAGCCCTTGGGCGAATTGAGCACGATCATCGGCCAGCGCGGGCGCTCGACTTTGCCTTTCGTGCGGGCGTTCTGCTGGATTTTCCTGATCTCTTCCACCACCGTGTCGAGCGTCGCCGCCATGGCCTGATGCATCTTCTCCGGCTCATGACCTTCGACGAAGTACGGCGTCCAGCCGTAACCGCGGAGCAATTGCTCCAGTTCCTCGCGCGTGATGCGGGCAAGCACGGTCGGATTGGAAATTTTGTAGCCATTCAAATGCAAAATCGGCAGCACCGCGCCGTCGGTGGCCGGATTGAGAAATTTGTTGGAATGCCACGCCGTGGCCAGCGGTCCGGTTTCCGCCTCGCCGTCGCCGACGACGCAGGCGACGATGAGATCGGGATTGTCAAACACCGCCCCGAACGAATGGCTGAGCGAGTAACCCAGTTCGCCGCCTTCGTGGATTGAGCCAGGCGTTTCCGGCGAGGCGTGGCTGGGGATGCCTCCGGGAAACGAAAACTGAACAAAAAGCTTCCGCAACCCGGCCTCGTCCTGGCTGATGTCGGGATAGATTTCACTGTACGTGCCCTCCAGATAGGTGTTGCCCACGACCGCCGGGCCGCCATGGCCAGGACCGGAAACGTAGATCATGTCGAGGTCGTATTTTTTGATGACCCGGTTCAGGTGGACGTAAATGAAGTTTTGTCCGGGCGTTGTGCCCCAGTGTCCCAGCAGCATGTGTTTCACATCCGTGAGCTTCAGCGGCCGCTTCAGCAGCGGGTTGTCGTAAAGATAAATCTGGCCGACGGACAGGTAATTGGCCGCGCGCCAATACGCGTCCAGCTTCCGCAGCAAATCGGGCGACAGCGGACCGGTTCCGCGTCGGTGGTTGCTTTTCATTTTCATTTCACTTTCCTCTTCCAATTTTCAGCCCCAAAACCCGGCAGACCGTCTGGGCGATCATCCATTCCTCGTCCGTGCGGATGACCCGAACGGCCACCCGGCCGGTTTTCCGGGAAATTACGGCGGCACCGGCCGCGTTTTGCCTCCGGTCGAGCTCCACGCCGAGAAATCCCAGCCCGTCGCAAATCCGCGCGCGGATTTCGGGCGCGCCCTCGCCAATACCGCCCGCGAAAACCAGCGTGTCCAATCCTTCCAGTGCCCCGGCCAGCGCGCAAATCCATTTCTTCGCCTGATAACAAAACAGCGCGACGGCTTCGGCGGCGCGGATGTCCGCCTTTTCCCGCGCCAGCAGCTCGCGCATGTCGGAACTGGTTTCCGACACGCCCAGCAAACCGGATTCGTGGTTGATCATGTAATGAAACTGCCTGGCCGTGACATTTTCAGTCCGCGACAGATACCAGCCGAGACCGGGGTCCAGATCGCCGGAGCGGGTGCTCATCGGCAGGCCGGCGGTCGGTGTGAAGCTCATGCTGGTGTCAATGCTTTTGCCGCGGCGCACCGCGGTGATGCTCGCGCCGTTGCCGAGATGCGCCAGAATCACGCGGCCGCGCGCGGCGCGGGTGCCCGCCACGCGGGCCAGTTCCTCCATGAGCCAGGCGCAGGACAGTCCGTGAAATCCGTAACGCCGGACTCCCCTGGCATCGTAACGTCTTGGAATCGGCAGCAACCGCGCCACGCGCGGCAGGTCGTGGTGAAACGCCGTGTCGAAACAGGCAATCTGCGGCAGGGACGGGAACCGCCGATGAAACGCTTCGGTCAACAAAATTTCCTCCGGCAGATGTTCGGGATCGAACGGGCTGAGTTGATGCAATTCGTCAACCATTTCGGGCGTGATGCGCTGCGGCTCCCAATACTTCGGCCCGCCGTGCACGACGCGGTGACCCACGGCAGCCAGTTCGCCGCGGCCAATCCGGTCGGCAAGCCAATTCATCAATTCGCCGACCGCCGTCGTGTGGTCCGACGCCGCCAACGGCCGCGAAAAATTGTCGGCGGGGTCCGGACCGTTGACGGAGAAGCTGCCCTGCGGAAGACCAATCCCTTCAATCCGGCCCGCCAGCACCCGCCGCAACGCCCCGTCCGCCTCAAACAGCGCGAACTTGATGCTCGACGAACCGCCGTTGACGGTCAGGACACAGGTTGCAGTTTTTCGCGACAATCATTCCTCCGGTCGTCACTTTTGCCAAAGAATCTGGCCGGTTTCCAGAGGAACGGCAACCCCGGAGAATTGCGGGACGACGCGCGGGGTATAATCCGCGACGGGACGTTTGGCCGGTACGGTCGCGCGATAGATGCTGTTGTTGGCCGGCTCGGCCGGTTGCCGGACCCGCGTCATTTCTTTGCGGATCGGACCTTGCCCGTTGTTCCCCTCGGCATAAAGTTCCACCCGCACGGCGTCCGGGTTAAGGCCGTTTAATTGAAGTTCCACCTCAAACGCGTGTTTTCCTCCGGCGGTTTCAACCTTCGTCCGACCAAACCGCAGGCCCGGCCAGTTTTGTTCCAGCGTCCGGCGCCAGTTGACGATTTGCGCTCCGCGCGCGCCTTGGTCGGCGGCCCGCGCCCGGTAGGCGGCGGCGGCGGGAAGATAATGTTGCTCGGTGTAGTCGCGTACGGCGCGATTGGCGGAAAAGCGCGGAGTCAACCGGGCCATGCTTTCCCGCATGCGCGCCACCCAGGCGACGGGGATGCCGTTCGGGTCGCGGGAATAAAACTCGGGGACCACTTCGCGTTCGAGCAGGTCGTAGAGTGTGACGGCTTCGGCGGCGTCCCAGGCCGGGTCGCTGTCGTGTTCGCGTCCATCGCCCAAAGCCCAGCCCACTTCCGGCGTGTAAGCTTCCGCCCACCAACCGTCGAGTTCGGAGAGGTTGAGCCCGCCGTTGACGAGCACTTTCATACCGCTGGTACCGCAGGCTTCCCAGGGCCGCCGCGGCGTGTTGAGCCAAACGTCCACGCCCCGCACCAGATGTTCCGTCAACAGCATGTCGTAGTCGCTGAGGAAAATCACCCGGCCGCGCGCTTCGGTTCGCCGGATAAACTGGATCCATTGCCGGATCAGGGCCTGGCCCGGGCTGTCCGCCGGATGGGCTTTGCCGGCGATGATGAGCTGTACCGGACGTTCCGGATTGGTCAGCAGCCGCAGCAGGCGGTCGGGGTCGTGCAACAGGAGATTGGGTCGCTTGTAGGTGGCGAACCGGCGGGCAAAACCCAGGGTCAGCACGTCGGGATCGAAAAGCTGTTTCGCCCGTTCAATGGCTCCGAGGGGCGCGCCGGCGGCGGCCAATTGCAGCGACAATCGCTCGCGGGCGAATTCGATGAGTGAGTGGCGCGCCTCGGTGCGCATTTGCCAGAGCCGGGCGTCGGGAACGCGGCGGATGTCGCATTCGAGCGTTTCCAGTCGGCCCAGCCAGCGGTCCTTGCCGCAGTTTTCCGTCCACAGCTTGTCCGCTCCCGCCGAGTCCCAACTGGGCATGTGGACGCCGTTGGTGACATGGCCGACGGGCACTTCCTCCTCCGGCCAGCGGGGGAACAAGGGATTGAAAATGCGCCGGCTCACCTTGCCGTGCAAACGGCTTACGCCGTTGACGGCGCCGCTGCCGCGGATGGCCAGATACGCCATGTTGAAACTTTCCGAGAGATCGTCTGGATTCAACCGGCCGAGGGCCATCAAGTCGTGCAGCGACAGGCCGAGTCTCTGGCCATAGTCGCCGAGGTACTGTCCGATGAGCGTCGGGTCAAAACGGTCGAACCCGGCGGGCACGGCGGTGTGTGTGGTGAAAAGATTGCCCGCCCGGGTAACGGTCAGGGCCACGTCGAATGGCTGTCCGGTTTCCTCCATGAAATTCCGGGCGCGTTCCAGCACCGCGAAGGCGGCGTGCCCTTCGTTGAGGTGGCATACCTCCGGTTGGAGACCGAGCGTGCCCAGCAGCCGCCAGCCGCCGATGCCCAGCACCAGTTCCTGTTTGAGGCGCAGTTCCGGCCCGCCGCCGTACAGTTCGCTCGTGATGCCGCGGTGGGCCGGGAAGTTCGCGGCGTCGTTGCTATCCAGTAAATAAAGTTTCACCCGGCCGACCTGCACCTGCCAGGTGCGCAGCCAGACGGAGTAGCCCGGCAGCTTGATTTCGAGGCGCAACCATTTCCCGCTGGCTTCGCGCAGGGGAGTGATCGGCAACTGGCCGGGATCGTTGTAGGGGAACAGCGCCTGTTGGGTTCCGTCCCGGTCAATCACCTGGCGGAAATACCCCTGCTGGTAGAGCAATCCCACACCTACCACCGGCACCCCCAGGTCGCTGGCGGCCTTGAGCTGGTCGCCCGCCACGTTGCCCAGTCCGCCGGAATAGATGGGCAGCGCCTCGCTCAACATGAATTCCATGCTGAAATAGGCCACGCAGGTCAGTGGCGCCTTTGCGTGCTGCTGTTGAAACCAGGCGGGCGACGATGCCGAGCGCTGTTTGTCTCCCACCAGGCGTTCAACCTTCCGGCGAAAGTCCGGGTCAGCCAGCGTGCGCTTGAGTCTGTCCCGGGAAACTGTTTGCAGGACAAGCCAGAGATTATGCGTAAGGTTCCACAACGTAGGATCCAGTTGCTGCCAGACGTCGTCCGCGGCATGGTTCCACGACCAGCGTACGTCCAAGGCCAGCTCGGCGAGCGGCTCGAAGCCCTGGACCTCTGCCGGCAGGCAACTGTAAATCGGATGAGGGATGTCTTTTTGTCGGCTCACGTTCTGTCCTGTTTGATTTTTCCTTTCCATCCGGTCACCAATGAAACTCGCGGCTTTAATTCTCAGCGGCGAATACAACGGACGTTCCTGGGGGAGAACAAGCGGTTTTTTACCTCCCCTCTTTCCGCGGATACCGAAGTCAGTAAAAACACTGCAAATTTTCCTCCGCCCTCGCGCCGGCAAATTCTACGGCGCGCGGCGTAAATCCAGCTTTAAAGGTGTGTCGAACCGACTGCCTTTACGCCACCTGTCGCATCATGTTCTGGCTGCCGTAAGGATTCTGCGTGCGCAAGGCGCACTCGGGGTCGTCCCGCCATTCGCCGTCCACCAGAAACCGGTAGTGGTGCGTGCCCGGCTTCAATTCCACCGTCGTCCGCCACAATCCGTCCGCGCCTTTCTGCAAATTGATGGGACGCTCCTGCCAGTGGGTAAAATCACCCACCAGCTGCACACTCGTCGCGCCGGGCGCGGAGAAGGTGAAGATTTGTTTTTGACCGTGCCCGCCGTTCCTTGAGTTCGTTTTCTTTGCCATAACTTTTTCCTTTCCAAGGGCCGCAAAAACTCCAAGCCCTGTTGCAATCTTAGTCCGAAGCCGCGCCAACGCAACCGGCAAACCGATTTTATTCGTTGATACCCCAGTGACGCGGTGGACGCGCCGACCCGCCGGATAATTCAAGCGACGGCGCAACCGGTTGGGGTAACTGTCTCTGGCGCCACAACCGGTGGACAAAATCCGTCGAAGCGCCGTCGTCCTGCAAAATGCGGCTGCCCAAAAAAGGCAGGCCGTGCCATTCGGCGAATTGTTTCAACCGTTCTCCCAGCGACATGGGGCCGGCATTTTCTTCCGGGCAAAACGCCATCACCGCGGCGTCCTTGATTTGCCGGTGGGCGGCCCACTGTTCCAACCAATCCATCAGTTCGTCCGGCGGCAAATGGGTCCCACACGAAGCCACCACGATCAAATCGGCGTCCGTCGTCTCCGCGAAAGCGGCTTTGGCTAGAACCGATTGTTTCAAGACGTCAAACCGCCACGGCTTGAGGTCCCATTTGATGGCCGCGTCCGCGCGAATCGCCGCGCGTTCCAACAGCGCGGCGGCTCGCGCTGCAAAATCGAAGTCATCGTACATGACGGCTGACTTCAGCGTCATTTCCCACAAACGTTTGTCCCCGCTTACGATGGCCTGCATACGACTTTGCCGTTCTCCTTTCGATTACACTGACACGCTGGCCGCGGAATCGGTTCAAAAAAGCACGCAAATTTTTTCAGGAGAAAATTTTGCCGCACGGGAGGCATCGCCCCGCGGCAGCAAAATAAAACAAGCGGATGAGAGGGGAATTTTTTGTTGCTGAATTCGAAGCGGTTCAAACTTCTTTCACCACGCCCCAATAAACGTCGAGCCGTTTGCCGAGATAAAGTTTCACGGCCTTGACCAATACGCCGGCTTCCAGTTGCTGGCCGCGCGCGACGAGCTCCTTGAGCACCATGCCGGGATGAACCGGAAATGAGTCCTGGGCGATGATCGGACCTTCGTCCAGCCGCATGGAAACGAAATGGGCGGTCACGCCGACGATCTTTACGCCGCTTTCATAGGCCTGCCGGTAGGCCTGCGGTCCGGGAAAGCTCGGCAGCAACGACGGATGGATATTGATAATCTTGTTTTTGTAGCGCCACACAAAGTTTGGCGAAAGGATTTTCATGAAACGTGCCAGCACGACGAAATCAACTCGATATTCCTCCAACAGCCGCAATACACGGGTTTCGGCCCGGGCGCGGTCATTCCAGGGAATGTGCACAAACGGCAACTTGTGTTTTCGCGCGAGCGGCGCAAGATCGGCACGGTTGGAGATCACCAGCACGGGATCGGCTTTGATTTGGCGGCGGCGATGCGCAGCCAGGAGCGCATCGAAACAATGGATTTCTTTTGTCACCAGGATGGCGAAGCGCTGGCGGCGGTTGGGGTCGGCAAAGCGCAACTTGATTTCCATGCCGAGCCGGCGGGCGAGGGAGTCCAGCCCGGCGCGCAGGGCCGTGGGCCGGCAATCTGCCGGCCGCCAAGAAGCCTGGAGGGTCATGCTGAACTGGCCGCGGGTGACCTGTTCTTCCAGCGCCTCGATATTGGCTTTTTGCTCGAAGAGGAAGGCGGTTACCCGCGCAATGACGCCGGTTTTGTCCCGTCCAATAACGGTGACGGTGGCGAATTGTCTCATATTGGAGCAGGGAATAGCCGATTTCCGCCCCAAATGCACGAATTAAGGTGGCATATTGCTCGCTGGAATTTATCGCTTAAAACCGCAACTTTCCCGGTTTTTCACTGTTAAACGAAGGAAACCTGAACTGAAGGAAACGCATGGGTTTTAGCTCGGTAAAAAATCTGGTTGCGTCGGTCGCCGATGCGACACCCGTCCAGTTCGACGACTGGCGGAACGCGTGGCGCGCCGCCGTGAACAACGGCGCGGCGGAGCCGCTGTTGGGCTTCATCGCGCGCGAGCGCGGCGTGGCCGAAGACGCCTTTCTCCAAAAACTGGCGCAGGCGCTCGACTGGCCGTATCTGGAACTGTCCAAACACACCATTCCGACTGAGGCGCGGAACAAAATTTCCACCAAGATTGCGTTTCAATACTCCGTGCTGCCCACGAACGTGAGCGACGGCACGTTGCAGGTGGTGGCCAGCGATCCGTTCGATGCGGCGATGATGAATGCCGTGCGGTTCGACGCCCGGATGCCGGTGCAATTCGCGCTCGCCCCCAAGGCTGAAATCGAGAAAGCGCTGAAGAGATATTACGGCGTCGGTGCCGAAACCCTCGACGAACTTGGCGAAGGTGAGGCGATGGACCTGGAACTTCCCACCGACAAGGAAATCACCGAGGACGATCAGGAGGCCAGCGTCATCAAATTCGTCAACCAGGTCATCTGGGAAGCGTACAAGGACCGCGCGACGGACATTCACTTTGAACCGGCGGAAGACGAACTGCGCATCCGTTACCGCATCGATGGCATCCTGCACCAGACGCCGATGCCGCCGCAACTCAAGCGTTTCCAGGCGGCCCTCATCTCGCGCATCAAGGTGATGAGTGGCATGAACATCTCCGAAAAACGCCTGCCGCAGGACGGCCGCATCAACGTCCGCATCAAAGGCGAGGAAATCGATATCCGTGTTTCGACGGTGCCGACAGTTTATGGCGAAAGTGTTTCCCTGCGCTTGCTGACCCGCGGTAAGATTTTCCTGAGCCTGGACAAGCTTGGTTTTGCGCCCAAGGACGAAGCGATGATCCGGGAAATCATCGTCAAACCACACGGTATTTTTCTGGTTACCGGCCCGACCGGCTCGGGCAAGTCCACGTCGCTCTACGCTTTTTTGAGCGCCATTAACTCAGTCCACAAACGCATCATCACCATCGAGGAACCGGTCGAATACGAGCTCAAGGGCATCAATCAGATTGCGGTGCGCCCGGAAATCGGCCTGACCTTCGCGATGGGCTTGCGCCACATTCTGCGTCAGGACCCGAACGTGGTGATGGTGGGCGAAATTCGCGACCAGGAAACCGCCGAAATTGCCATCCGCGCCTCGCTGACGGGGCATCTGGTGTTCAGTACGCTGCACACCAACGACGCGCCCAGCGCGTTCACGCGGCTGATTGACATGGGCATCGAGCCGTTCCTGGTGGCGTCTTCGGTCGAAGCCGTCATGGCGCAACGCCTGGTGCGCACCATCTGTCCGCATTGCAAGACCGAGCAGAAGGTGGACGCGGATTATCTGCGCCGGATCGGGTTCCCTGAAGAGGAAATCGGCACGGCGAAATTCTGGCACGGCGCCGGATGTGAAGAATGCCGCCAGTTGGGCTACCAGGGCCGCAAGGGCATTTATGAGTTGCTCATCGTCACCGAAGCTGTCCGTCCGCTCGTCATGAACCGCGCGAATGCCTCGACGATCGCCCAGCACGCCATGGAAGCCGGCATGCGCACGCTCCGCACCGACGGCTGGAACAAGGTCAGAAACGGCGAAACCACCATTGAGGAAGTGTTGCGCGTCACCCAAATGGAGGAACACCTGGACGCGCTGGCCGGCGGCGAGCGCATCCAAATTACCCCGCGCGCCTAACCCGATTTCCCATGGCCCACTGGCATTCCTGCAACATCCTGCAACTGGCGCCCGACGCGAACCGGCTCTGGCATTTTGCCGCCAAAGGCGGCGGATTCGTGGCCGGGCGCGAGCATCACACCGCGATTGACGAAGCGCTGCCGTCCCGCCTGACCGCCAAATCCTGGAGTTCCTTGTGGCAGCCGCGCTTGAACGTCGCCTGGCTGCCGCCGGAAAATGTCTTCCTGCGCGTCATCGAACTGCCCCGAAGCAGTTTCGACGAAACCCTCGCTATGGTGGAATTGCAATTGGAAAAGCTTTCCCCCATGCCCGTCACGCAAATCGTCTGGACGATTCATGTTTTGTCGCGAGCCGGCAATCCACCGCGTCAAAACGAAGCGACGACGGGGGAAACCAAGGCGGAGGATTTGCAAACCGTGGTCGTGGTCGTCGTCGAGCGCAGCGGGGTGGAGGAATTTCTCGGCAAGCTCGAGAGCCGGGGCTATTTCGCCGACCGGCTGGAAGCGCCGATGCTCGATCAGTTGGAGGCCACGCCCGCGACGGAAGATGGCGTCTGGATGTATCCGCTCGCGCTGGCCGGGCAGCCGGCCGTACTCGCCGCGTGGTGGTGCCGCGGCGCCTTGCGAAGTTTGAGTTATGTCGTATTGCCGCCCGCCGGTAACCGCGCGAGTCATTTGCAGACCCAGTTGCGGCAATTGGCGTGGGCCGGCGAACTGGAAGGCTGGCTGACGGTACCCCCCAACCGGTGGCATCTGGTCGCGGATTCCGCCGGCGCCGCCGAATGGGAAAAACTGTTGCGCGATGCCCTCGGCGAACCGGTAACGGTCGTGGCGCCGTTGCCGCCGGGAGAACTGGCCGCACACACAGCGCAACGTGCGGCGGCGGCATCCCCGCGTGCGACGTTGTTGCCGGCGGAATTTGCGACGCGTTACCACCAGCAATTTGTTGACCATCTCTGGTTGCGTGGTCTGGTGACGACCGGTGTGTTGTATGCCATCGGCGTCGCGATTTATTTTTGCGCGACGGCTTTACTGGCCGTTCAAACGCACAAGGTGGAGCAGGCGGCGGCGGACCTGAAGAATAATTATACCAGGGCGTTGCAGCTCAAGGCGGAATATGACGTGCTCAAGGAACGGCAGGAGTTGAAATACGCGGCGCTGGATTGCTGGAAGATTGTCGCGGAACAATTGCCGCCCAATATCACCTTGCAGCGATTCAGCTTTGCGGACGGCAAGAGACTTTCCCTGAGCGGCACGGCGCCGCCCGACCAGGTCAACACGCTGTTCGAATTGAACAGCGCGATGAAAAAGGTCAAGCTCAACGACCAGCTGGTGTTCGATCCCAACCTGGGTGAAGACGTCGCGCCCCGCAAGATGGGAAACAATGCGGTGTCCTGGAGTTTCAGTCTGGAAATGCAAAAAACGGGGGGGGTGCCATGAAAAAATACTTTGCGCATCTGCGTCCGCTCGAACGCCGCCTGGCGGTCGGGGTATTGGTGGTGGTGATCGTCGTGCTGAACGCCTGGCTGATCTGGCCGCATTTTTCCGACTGGAGCGAGTTAAAAACCCGGCGGAACAACGCCCGGACCAAACTGGCGGAGTATCAGAAGACCATCGCCCAGGCCACCAATTACCAGGCGCAGGTAAAAAGCCTGGAAGGCCAGGGCGAATTTGTCGCACTGGAAGACCAGGCCATCAATTTCATGCGCACGATTCAGGCGCAGGCCGAAGCCAGCGGCATCGGCCAGGCCAATTACTCGCGCTCCGTCATGCATACCAACGACGCGTTCTTCGTCGAACAGGTGCAGAACATCAGCGTGGTTGCCACCGATGAACAGCTCGTGGATTTTCTATACAAACTCGGCTCCGGCGCCTCGATGATCCGTGTGCGCGATCTGGAACTCCAGCCGGACGGCCCGCGCCAACACCTCAATGCCAGTATCCGGCTCGTCGCCAGTTATCAAAAAAATCCGGCAGCACCGCAACCAGCAACGACCAAACCGTCGGCGTTCCCGGCGGCCAAACCAGTGCCGGCCACCGCCGCCGCTGCGGTGTCGGCCAATTCCAAGCCTTTAACCAAAAAAGTAAAATGAAAACTACCACGCTAATTCTGATTTTGTTCCTGACCGCCCTTGGGTCGTGGGCACAAACATCGCCCGGCCCGCGCCGGTTTCCGCAGCGCATGAACCTGGCGACCAACGCCCCGGCTGCTCCGGCCATGTCGCCGGCTGCTCCCGGCACACCGCCTGCCACCGCTCCCGCCACGGCTCCGACCGCAGTCCCGGCCGCCGCCCCGGCCAACCCAGTCGTGGCCCCCGCCGCCAAGCCGTCGGAAGAAATGATTCCGGCCGGCAACATCAATTTTCAGGGGGTGGACGTGAACCAGGTGCTCGATGTCTATGCGCAACTGGTCGGGCGCACTCTGTTGCGCGCCGGGCTGCCGTCGGCGCAGATTGTTTTGCGCACGGAAACCCCGCTGACCAAGACTGAAGCAATCCAGGCGTTGCAGGCCGTCCTCGCGCTCAACGGCATCGCCCTGGTGAATGTGGGTGACAAATTCGTCAAGGTGCTGCCGATGGAACAGGCGAATTCCGCCGGCGCGAAGATTGACCGCAGCGACGCGACCCAGTTGCCGGATCTGGGTTCCTATGTGACCCACATCGTCCAGTTGAAATACGTCAAACCCACCGCCATGGTGCCACTCATCACGCCGTTCGCCAAAATGCCGAACGCAGCCATCCCCCTCGACGACAACGGCATTCTCGTGCTGCGGGACAACGCCGAAAACGTCAAGCGGATGCTGGAAATGATCGACCAAATTGACGTGGCGGTGCCGACAGAATACATCTCCGAAGTTATCCCCATCAAATACGCCCTGGCCGAGGACATTGCCAACGCGTTGAACAGCCTGGGAGGCAGCGGCGGCAGTACGGTCAGCTTTGGCAGTTCGTCGGGGGCCAAGTCAGGTGTCAGCGGCCTTTCCAACCCCGGCGGCGCACCTGCCGGCGGCATCCAACCCGGCGCCAATCCTTCGACGAGCCAGCAGCGGCCCATGGGCGCGACGGGAGCGGCCGGCGCAGCCGCGGGCGGTTCCACTTTCCAGGACCGGTTGCGCTCGATCATTCAACGCGCCGCCGGCGGGCAACAGGAGCAGATTCAGGTGTTTGGCCAGGCGAAAATCATTGCCGACACCCGGAGCAATTCACTGCTGGTCTTCGCCACGCAGGCGGACATGAACCGGATCAAGGCGGTCATTGACAAGCTGGACGTGCTGCTTTCGCAGGTACTCATCGAATCGGTCATCATGGAAGTGTCCCTGAACAAACAATTCAACCTGGGTGTTTCGGCCGCCCAGAATCCGCAAGCCATGAACGTGCGTAACTTCCAGGGGACCGGAGGTTACATGAGCGGCCCGTCGTTCTTTTCTTTTGTAAGCAACAGCCCCTTAAGCAGCATCGGCACTAATCTGTCGAGCGGGCTCAGTTATTTCGGATCGATTGGGAACGGCAACTATGATCTGGCGATTCAGGCGGCGGCTTCTGATGACAAACTTACCATCATTCAAAAGCCGCGCATTCAGACGTTTCAGGCGCAAAAAGCCTCGTTCTTCGTCGGCCAGACCGTGCCGTACGTCACCGGCAGCACTTACGGCAGTGCTTACGGCAACAGCTCCTCCTATTCCCAGTTGTCCGTCGGTGTGGAACTGGACGTTACACCCTTCATCAATCCCGACGGTCTGGTGGTGATGGAAATCAACGAGGAAATCGATGATATCAACGGTTCGACCTTCATCGAGGGCGTCGGTAACGTGCCCAACACGGACAAACGGACATTGACGTCGCAAGTCGCTGTCAAAGACCGTGACGCCATTATTCTCGGTGGCGCCATCCGCTCGCAAAAAGATGAGTCCAGCAGCGGGGTACCCCTGTTGAAGGACATCCCGGTGCTCGGCGCTTTGTTCAGTTCTAAATCCAGCACGAAAACCCGCGACGAGTTGTTGGTGCTGATACGCCCGACGGTTTTGAAGACGCCCGATCTGGCGGCCTTGCAGGCCAAGAAGGAGGAATCGCGACTGCCCGGCATTGCCAACGCGGAAGCGAAGGATGACGAAGAGCAGCGCAAGCAGGTTGAGGCGGAAGCGCAGGCGGAAAAAATTGCAGCGCACAAGGAGGCGCAAAGGGAGGCCAAGGCCAGGAAACACGCTCCCGCACCAGCGCCGGTGTCCTATCCGGCGACCGACAACGGCGACAGCCAGTCCGATCCCAACACTACGGGACAATAATTTCAAATCCCCGGCGGGGCATTGGTTGTAGCGTCGCCGCCGGGGAACATTTCCTCCAGCGTACGCAGGGGGTGCAACGGCAGGAGGAATAATTTGGGAACATAAACCGGCTCGCTTTTCGGATTCTTCAGCGTGCCGGTTATTTTGTATTCAAACAATTTGCTCACCGGCCAGAGCACGGTGCTGACGAGCGGGCCGACCACCCAGGTGTTGCGCAACAATTGGGCGATGACGCGGGCCTGGACGTTCTGCCGCAAATCCACCGTGCCCGTGTAATCCAGGCGCATCATGGTCGAGCGGATTTCCAACGAGTCGGTGTAAAACACGCCATTGGTGATGGAAAATTGTGTCGAGCCGGCCGTGGCACGGCTGTTGCCCAATCCCGGCGAAATCGCGTTCAGCACCGGCGATAAAATGCCGAAAATCGGAATGTCCCAAAGCAGCCCGTCATGCAGGTTGGCGTTTCCGAAACCGTTCCACGTCTGCCAGTCCCGCGAATCCGCGTCGGTCACGACCAGTCGTCCGGCCAGGACACCTTCAAGCCGGTTGGTTGGCGACGACAGATCCGCCGCCAGCCAATGCAGGTTTACATTGGTCACGTTCACGGTGAACTGATAGTCCGCACCCTCGTGCGGTGCGCGAAAATCAAAACTCGCAAAACCATTCCCGCTTCCGCCGTAAAACGCCGCCGCCACATTGGTCAAAATCAGCGACTGGTTCTGCCAGTGAATGGTGCCGAGGATGTTGGTCGTCCTGAGCTTCAGCCATTCAAACGGAGCGCCCCGGATGATATCGAATCGCATATCCACGTCCGCCATGTCGCGCCCGCCATTCATGTCGTGCAGCGGCACCTGGCCGTTCACGAGCGCCGTCGGCGGTTGCAGAAAATGATACGGTTCCACCGCCTGGCTTGTCTTCGGCCCGATGGCGCGCGCCACCGGTTCCGGATCGGCGGTGCTGAAACCATTGGTAAAGCAGATCAGCCGCCGGTTGAAATCCAGCGTCACCCTGTCCGCCGTCATCAGTTGCGAACCGTTGTGCCCCAGCGGATGGATGAACTCCAGCACCCGGTTCGTGTAATTGAACAAGGACGCCACATCGCCAAACGCCTGGCCGCGCACCGCGAAATTGGTCAGGGCCATGTACCCGTCGGCGGTGATGCTGTCATAGTCATACAACCGCCCCGTGACGTTCACGTCCAGCGCCAGCGGTTCGGCGAATTTCATGATCGCAAAACCGCGCGCCGCGTTGCTCGCCGTCAAAAACGGCCGGACGGTTTCCGGCGCCAGCCGGCCACGGATGCGCCAATGGTAAGCTTTGGTGGCATCGTCCTCGCCGCCGTTGATTTGGAGGCGGCTGTTGGATTGTCTGACCACCAGGTCGGGCAGTTGCCACACGAGATTGGAGTAGGAAAAATGCGAACGCGCCCGGTCAATCGCCACACCCCTGAAGGCAGCATTGGTAAAAGTCAGTACGCCATTCAACCGGATGGTTGGTTGCACTTCGTCGCGCCAGCCCGTCGTCATTGAAAGTTGCGCCGGCAAAACGAGCGAGCCGCCCGCCTTGAGCGCCGGCGGCAGGCTCCATGAAAAATCCGCCAGCCGCTCTCGGGTTTTTTCCGTCAACAGAGCGGCAATTGCCTGAAGGTTGAAACACGAGGAATTAGCGAAAACCAGCTCGCGCGTGACCAGATTCAGCCGCGCCGAGGCGTCAAGTTGTCCGTCGCCGAGACCGGTGGACAATCTGGTGACGGTCAGTTCGGGCGCCTGCCAGAAACCGCTGCATTCCACGAAATCCGCCTTCAGTTTTTCGGATTTCAATTCCCTCAATTTTGCCGTCCAGGCCAGCCGGTACGGCTGCGCGTTCGTCCACCACGACCACGCCGGGGCAAATTGGGCGGGCACGTTGGTGGGCGCCGTGAGATTGCCGGTCAGCCGGATATCGCGCGCTCCGCCCCAGGGCGTTTGCATCAGATCCGCGATCAGGTTCAGTCGGACGCCAAATGAATGAATGTCCCGCGCGTCGCCGTCCACCACCAGGCTCAATTGCGGCGCGCCGGCAAAATGAATCCGGTCGATGGTATCGGAAAGCCGTCGCAGCCGCGCTTCCCACACGGCGCGGCCGGCGGTTTTTTTGCCGCGAAAGATGTCCCAATTGCGCATCTCCGGCGCGTGGACGATGTCGCCGGACAGCGTAAGTTTCGCTCCGGCGAAATCGGCTTGAAAGCTGTCGAGCGACCAGGTGTTGCTGGTTTGGAAGCGCAATTCGGCCTGGATGTTGTCGAGCGCGAGTGTGTTGGTCGGCGTGAGCGGCCAGATGAAATCGCCCTGGCGCAAAACGAGTCCATCGACCTGCCATTGCCGGCGCCACAGGGCGCGGTAGTTCAATTGCAGTTGCATTTCGGCCAGGGTCAACACCGGGTTGCCGGGCCCGGCCGCGCCGCCGATGCGGACGTTTTCGACGACCAGACCGTGGACGAGGTGCAGGCGCATCCGGGTGAATTCCAGTTCGATCCCCCGGGTTTGCAGCGTTTCCACCAGACGCCGTTTCAAAAAGTCCGGAAGGCCGATGCGGTTGAACCAGACGAGGGCGCAAACCAGCGCCAGCACCGTGAACAGCACGGTAATGCGAAACCAGCGAAAACCGGCTCGACACCTCAGCCAGAAACCGGATGGCGCAGGCATGTCAAGGAATCCCGGTACGCGGGGCCGGAAGGGTGAGATATGTCGAGACGAACTGGTAAAGCACCGGCGGAAAGACAAACGCCCAGCGTTCGCCATCCAACGTCACGGCAGCCAGCGCGGTCTGGTTGGAAATGGGCGTGCCGAAATCAACCGTGTACTTCGCCCCATTCTTCAGTTCGACGGTCAGAGACAGATTATCCGGTTTGAGCCCGTATCTTTCCGGCGCGGTCACATTGTGCCCCACCCAGCCGGCGGCGGCCAATTCGCCCAGACGATGCACGGTTTCCTCGATAGCGGGCGGATTGATGATGCCCTGCGAACCGGCGGCCAGTGACCATTGGCTCGGTCCGTTGCGGACCATTTGCCGCGTCTGGCCGTTCTGCCGGACGGTAATTTGCGCCACGTTGGTTTCGCTGAAGTTCCAAATGTGGCGCTCGCGGAATTCCCAGGCCGACTCGGGCAGCCGGTTGTAATCTTCGATGGTCACGGCATAAACAAAATCTTCATCGGCCCGGGAGACATAGACCTCGTTGTTCTGGTTGGTCCCGAACGACAATTGGACCAGGACGCTGTTCGTGTCGCCCGCCGTCGAACGCAAGGTGATTTGGCGCGCCGGGGCGGCCAGTCCGTAAGCGGGCAAATCCGGTGCCGTCACGACATCCTTTACGAATTCCGCGATGCGCAATCCGGCCAGGGTCTGAATGAACAGCTGCACACTCTCAGCATCCACGGGGAAGGTTCCACCGACTATCTGCCAGTCATTCGAACCCTGCCGTTGCAGGGTGAAGTTGTCCGGTCCATGCACTTCAATTTCCCCGACCGGCCCGGTCAATTCCAGCAAATGCGAATCGCGGAAATTGTTCACCGAACCGCGCCACGGCGACAACGGTTCCCGGGCGGTCGTGACCACGGCGTCCCATCTTTCGCGCCGGGCATAGACCTGGGTCGAATCGTTTGTCGGGCTCTTGCCGACGTGAAGGGCGGAAGTGAAATTGGTGCCGTGCCCGAGCCACAGGTCGAAATCGGCCGGCTGCAAACCGAACGCGGACAAATCCGCCCTGGGATTATCGGTGACAAACTGAGTGACGCGAGCGGTCTGGAGGTGTTCCAGAGCAACGGTGATGCGGTCGGTGTCGGCCCGCGCCGGGAACGGCCGGATCATGCGCCAGAAATGGTTTGTCGCATCGCGTCGAAGCTCAATGACCTTCGCGCCGTTGGTCAGCACAATCCAATCCCAGCTGCCGTTGTTGGCGCCCACCAGCGCCGTGTCGCGCCACTCGTTGGCTGAATGCGGAATGAATCTCAGCCAGTCGGCGTCGGCCACGAAAACGCCGTCCACCCCCACAATCCGCAAAAAAACCTGGTCGCCGGGCGGGGTTTTGTTGCCGACCCTGAGCTGCCATCGTTCGCCGCCGGCTTCGATGGCGAGTGAAATCCGGGGCGGCTCGAGGCCGTATTCCGTGTCGGCGTTGCCGCGATTGCGGAGTTCGGCGGCGCTGATGCGGGTGGCGGGTTCAAGTTTTTGCAGCGCGTCGAGCAAAGCCTCGATGGCGGCCGACTGGGCGGGATAAACCACCGGTTGCTGCAGCAGCCACATACCGTTGGTGCGGTCGGCGCGGATTTCCAGCGCTCCATAAGAGATGACCTGGATGCTCGTGACGTCGGCCGGGCGCAATCCCGGCAGGATGCTGGCCGATTCACTCGCGGCCGGATGCAGGAAACGCTGAATGACAAAAATCAGCGCGAAGAGCGCCGCGGCGATCACAAACCAGATTCCTGTGGTTTTTGAATTCATTACTTCCTCCGGACCAGCCAGACCAGCGAGCCAAATAGCAACACGGCGCCGGGCAGGGCGCCGAGCAACAGCCAGCGGACTTCCCGTTGCTGGGTCCGGGTCATCAGCAAACGGTATTCCGTGATGGGCCGCGGTCCAATGCCTTTGAGCAGCGTGGCGCGGTCCAGCAGCCAGTTGACTGCATAACTGACGAAATCGCGGTTGCCGCCGCCCTCAATGTAATAATTGCCCAGAAAGAACGAATCTCCGACCACAATGATGCGGGTATTGCCACGCGGATTTGCCACCCCGGCCACCGGCTTCTGTTCCACGGCGGCGATGAGCGGATAACTGCGCGGCGGTACGGCGCTGTCGCCCAACAGCGTGGAACTGTCGCTGGAGAAGGCGAGTTCCTCGACTTGCGGCGCATTGGCCGGGGGATTCTGCCAGGCCACCGCTTCAACGGGACGCGGTAAAATCATCTGCAGCGACAGTTGGGTGAGCGGATTCATGACCGGATGCTGGCCGAACCGGCGGACCCGGATGTCCTGGCCCGTGACGGTGTTGGCCGGGTCTTTCACCACGTCGGGGACAACATTGACACCCCAGCGCTGTAAAATGGGTTCGAGGCCGGTTGGCCGTTTGATGGAGGCGTAATTGAACAGCGCCAGCAGACGCCCGCCCTGCTTCAGATAATCACCAATCTTTTGTAACTCCGGATCGGCCAGCGGCGTGGTGGGCCCGGCAATGATCAGCAGGTTGCAATCCATCGGCACCCCGTTGTCGCCGTTCAATTCCAGGTTCGTGACCGCGACGTAGCTTTGCGCCAGAATGGAACCGAATTTCAGGTAGCCGAAATTGTCACTGTCCGACAGCGACGGTTCACCATGGCCCTGCAAAAAATACGCCTTGAACGGTTTGCCGCTGGTGACGGCCAGCAGCATTGAGGTGAAAGCCTGCTCCCCAAGAAACGCCACCGGTTTGCGCCGGAATTCGCGCTCTTTGGGATTGGGCACCGGCTCGAGTTTGACCTGCACGAGGGCATCACCATTAACGATTTTAACCCGCCCTTCACAGTCGAAGATGACCAGATTCTTGTCCGTGGGCGAATTCAGCTTGTACTGCTCCTTGACCTTTTGCGCCTCGCCCGCGTCGCGCACGTAGTCCACGGTCCGGACCGAAATGCGGGGATTGGCGGCGCGATATTCATTCAACAGGGCAACGATGGTCGGATAAAAATCGGATTCGTCCTGCTTGTCGAAGTAGAGCGTTACCTCCACGTGATTGGTCAGCGATTTGAGGATGGACAGCGTCTGCGGCGACAGTTGGACGCGGGTCTGGGAGCTCAGGTAAAACCGGCCGAAGAAACGCGTTCCCAGGTAATTCAACATCACGACCACGGCGAGCACCAGGATGGTGCGCACGACGACGTCGAAACCGATTTTCCAGCGCCGGCCGGTCGAGAAACTGGGTTGGGGTTTGGGGGTGGTTGGCATTTTATCTCCAGCGCCGGCCTTCCACCACGCGCAAGGTCAGAAACAAAAAGAAAAAGGTCAGGCTCGCATAAAAAATCACCGTGCGCGTGTCCACCACGCCGCGGGTGAAATCGTCCATCTGCTTGAACAAATTGAAGTACAGCAGCACCTGGGTCGGCCATTGCTCGACCGCCGGCGATACCTGGGCCAGAAAGGCCAGAATGAACAGGATGACTCCAATCGCCATGCTGATGACCGCCGCCACCACCTGGCTGCGCGTCAACGAGGACGCGAAACAGCCCAGGGCCAGGAACAGACAGCCGCTGAGAAAAATGCCCAGATACATCCCCCCCAACGTGCCTCCGTCCAGGGCGTTCGTCTGATTGGTAAAATGCCGCACCACAAACAGGCCGGCGAGCGTCGGCAACCACATCACCAGGTAAAAAATCACCGCCGTGACGAATTTCGCCGCGACCATTTCCAGATCACCCACGGGGGTCGTCATCAACGTTTCGTAGGTGCCCGACGCCTTTTCCAGCGCGAACAGCCGCATGGTGATGACCGGGGTTGACAAAATGACAATGACCCAGAACAGGAAGCTGTTGAAGAACAATTCGGTGACGGGCATGGAGAACGGATCGCTGCCCAGGTTTCTCATCAACATCACAAAACTCAGGCCGACCAGAAAGGTCACCGCCGCGATGACGACGTAGCCGGTGAGGGAACAGAAAAAAGCCCCCAATTCCCGCCGCATGAGCGTCAGAAAAATTCTCATTCGGCCTCTTCCTCCTCGGTCGGCTTGGTCACCTGCACGTAAATGTCCTCCAGCGAGTGGCGGCTGCGCGTCAACTCGCGCAGAATCCAGCCGCGTTCCACCACCAGGGCAAAAATCGCCGGCCGCAGGTCGTAGCCGTCCTGTGGCGTCAGGGCGCAGCGCTGGAAATCGCCGTCGCAGGCCGACACGTCGAATTGGGCGACGCCCGGCATTTGCGCCAGGATTTCCCGCAGCTCCTCCGCCGGCGCGGCGATCTCGGCGATAATCTGGCTGCCGCCGGCCATGAGTCGCTGCAGGTTGTCCGGCGTGTCCGCCGCCAGAATTTTGCCGTCATACATGATGAGCATCCGGTTGCACGTCATTTCCGCCTCGGGCAGGATGTGCGTTGAGATTAACACCGTGTGCTGCTGCGCGAGATTCTTGATCAATTGCCGCACCGACCGGATCTGATGCGGGTCCAGTCCGATGGTCGGTTCGTCCAGAATGATCAATTCCGGTTCGTGCACCAGCGCGTCCGCCAGACCGACGCGCTGTTTGTAACCCTTCGAAAGCTGGCCAATGATGCGCCTGGCCACGTCCGTCAACCCGCATTGTTCCATTACCGTGCTCACCCGCTCGCGCGAACGCCGCCAGCCCAGTCCCTTGAGCCGGGCGCGGAATTTCAGATATTCCCGCACGCGCATCTCGGGATACAGCGGATTGTTCTCCGGCATGTAGCCGATGCGGCGCCGCACTTCATCCGACTGGAGAAACACATCGTAACCGCCCACGCGCACCGTGCCACTCGTTCCGGGCAGGAAACACGCCAGAATCCGCATGGTGGTGCTTTTGCCGGCGCCGTTCGGCCCGAGCAGACCGACAATTTCGCCGCGCGCCACCGTGAACGAGATGCCCGCCACCGCCGTGCGCCCGGCGTAGCGCTTCGTCAAATCCATTACTTCAATCATCGCATTTTCGTTCATCGAGGCTCAATGCGAAGTTTAGCCAAAAAACGCCGTTTCCGGCCAATAAATTCTTCGGCCTCGAACCTGCCCCGGCCCACGCCCGCTCAAGCTCCCTGGTTTGGCAGACTTCTCCCAAAATTACTTCATCGCCGCATAGACGCGATGGACGTCGTCGTGGTCGTCCAGCGCGTTGAGAAAGACTTCCACGTCCTTGCGGTCGGCGGGACTGACTTCGACAAAATTCTTGGCGAGATAACGGATTTCCGAGGCGATGACGTTCCAGCCGGCGGCTTTCAAGGCCTTGGCAACGTGGTCGAGGTCCTTGATTTCCGTCAGGAACCGCGCGCCCTTCTGACCGGGGGGCGTTTCCTCGGCTTCGAGCGGCTCGACTTCCTGCGCGCCGGCTTCGATGGCGTCGGCTTCCCCGTCACGATTGGCATCAGGATGGGTGGCTTCGACCACGCCCAGGTGATTGAAGAAAAACGCCACGCTGCCCGGCTGGCCGAGCGAGCCGGCCTTGAACAAATTCCGGATTTCCGGCGCCGTGCGGTTGCGGCTGTCGGTGAGACATTCAACAATCACCGGCACCTTGTGCGGGGCAAAGCCTTCGTAAACGACCGTTTCGTAAACCACCTTTTCAGCGTCGAGGCCGGCGCCCTTTTTGATGGCGCGTTCAATGGTATCGCGATAAACGGAGGCTTTCCGGGCCTTTTCGCACGCGGCGAAGAGGCGTGGATTGAGGTCGGGGTCGGGACCGCCGAGCTTGGCCGCGACCATGATTTCGCGGACCAGCTTGGCGGTCATCTGGCCTTTTTTCTGCGCATTGATTTCGCGTCCGGCCTGTTTCCATTGGGCACCCATACGCCGGCCAGTGTGGAACGATCATCGCATCGATTCAATGCAAATTGCGGCTGGATGACTGGCGGCTTGTGCTTTTGGCGGGTTTCGCCTATTGGTCGCACATGCTCGTTGTCCATGTTCACGTTCACGTCAAGCCCGAGGGTGTGGAGGCGTTCAAACAGGCGACGCTCGCCAACGCCCGCGAGAGTCTGAAGGAACCGGGCGTCGCGCGCTTCGACGTCCTCCAACAGCAGGATGACCCGACGCGATTCGTGCTGGTGGAGGTTTATCGTGACGCGAACGCCGCGGCGGCGCACAAGGAAACCAAACATTATCCCGTCTGGCGGGACGGGGTCGCACCGATGATGGCCGAGCCGCGCCACAGCGTGAAATTCAATAACACTTTCCCCGATGACAATGGATGGTAAACGGTGGGGCGAGGCTACTGACGAGCCGTGTTTTTCCATTTTGAAAGCGGCTCGCGGGTACGCTCGCCCCACCATCTGAGTATGAAATTTGAATTTGCCACCGCCACGCGCATCGTTTGCGGCACGGGTACAGCTGACAACGTCGGTGCCATCGCCAAAGAATTTGGTGGGCGAGCCCTGGTCGTGACCGGACGCGACGCGCGTCGTGCGGAACGGCTTCTGGCCAATCTGAAATCCGCCGGTGTGGAGACGGCGACCTTTTCTGTCAACGGCGAGCCGGAATTGGCAACCGTGGAACAGGGCGTGAAGCTGGCGCGAGTCGAACTTTGCGAACTGGTGATTGGTTTCGGCGGCGGCAGCGCCCTGGACGCGGCCAAAGCCATCGCCGCGATGCTGGCCAATGATGGTGAATTGCTGGATTACGTCGAAATCATCGGCCGCGGCAAACCGCTCACCGAACCATCCGCGCCGTTCATCGCCATTCCGACCACCGCCGGAACCGGCGTGGAAGTGACGCGCAATGCAGTGCTGGCTTCACCGGAACACAAATTGAAAGTCAGCCTGCGCAGCCCGCTGATGCTGGCCAAAGCGGCAGTGGTGGACCCGGAATTGACCTATGATTTGCCGCCCGCGCTCACCGCCAGCACCGGCATGGATGCGTTGACGCAACTCATCGAACCCTTCGTCTGCACCCGCGCCAACCCGATGACCGACGGATTGTGCGTCGAAGGATTGCGGCGGGCGGCGCGGTCATTGCGCATTGCGTTCAGCAAGGGCCGGGACAAGGACGCGCGGGAAGACATGGCGGTGGCGAGCTTATTCGGCGGGCTGGCGCTGAGCAACGCCGGCCTCGGCGCGGTGCATGGTTTTGCCGGACCGATTGGTGGCAATTTTTCCGCGCCGCACGGCATAATTTGCGCGGCGTTGTTGCCACACGTGATGGCGATGAACCTCCGGGCGCTGCGCCAGCGCGACCCGAACGGTCCGGCGCTGTACCGTTACGAAGAAGTGGCGCGCTGGCTCACCGGCGACATGAACGCCAGGCCGGACGACGGCGTGAAATGGGTTCGCGCTCTGGTTCTCGATTTGAAGGTGCTGCGCCTGGGCAGCTTTGGCATCCGGCGCGAACATTTTCCCGACCTGGTGGCAAAAGCCGCGAACGCGAGCAGCATGAAGGCAAATCCCATCGCGCTCACACCGGAGGAATTGACCGAAATTCTGGAACAGGCGTTGTGAACCGACTGGACGAATTCACCGGGGAATGGATTTTGTGCAGAAGCTTGTGATTTGCCGCGCGTGCCTTAATTTGTCCGCGCAAACAAATGGTGTGAACGCCGCCGATTCCAATCTGCCCGCCTCCGTTTCCGAATCACGAGTACGCCATTTCGTCTGGCTGTTGTGTCTGCTGGCCGCGGTCCACGTCTTTGTTTTTTCCGCCGTCTTTCCCTTTTTCGGCACGGTGGACGAGCAAATCCATTTTGATCTGGCGGTCAAGTATGCGGCGGGCCATATCCCGCGCGCGTTGGAAACGGTTTCCACCAACACCACGCCGTACGTTGTTATTTACGGCACGCACGAATATCTCTGGGCCTCGAATAATTTTCCCATCGCCCAATTCCCGCCGCCGTGGACCCGGCCGATGAAAGAAATCGGGTCCGACTTGCTGGCCCGGCAGGCCGCGTGGAACAACGCGGTCAATCACGAGGCCTCGCAACCGCCCCTTTATTACGCCTTGGCCGGAGCGGGTTGGCGGGCGGGAATGGCGCTGGGGCTGCACGACGGTTTTCTGCTTTACTGGCTCCGGTTCCTGAACATTTTTGTCGTGGTGGCGCTGGTCTGGCTGGGTTTTGCCGCCGCGCGATTGATTTTCCCGGACAACGCGTTCTTGAAAACCGGCGTTCCGGCGCTGCTGGCCTTCCTCCCGCAAAGCGCGTTTTACTCCATCCAAAACGACGTGCTGTCGCCGCTGACCTTCGGCGCGGCGTTCCTCTGCCTGGTGAAGCTGCTGCGGACGGAAATTCCCGGTGTCCGGCTCGGAACACTCACGGGGCTGGCGCTCGCCGCAACGTTCCTGACCAAAATCAGCAACCTGCCGCTGCTGGCCGTGTCCGGTCTGGTGGTGCTATTCAAGGTTTGGCAACTGGCAAAGGCGGGAAAACTGCGGGCCGCATTCCCGCCGCTGGTGACGCTGGCATTGTGCGCGGGTCTGCCGATAATGGTCTGGCTGGCCTGGTGCAAATACGCCTTCGGCGATTTCACCGGCACGGCGGCCAAAATTCAATTTCTCGGGTGGACGTATAAACCATTCGGCGAATGGTGGCATCACCCGATTTTTACGCCGCACGGTTTGTGGACTTTTGTCTCGGGCCTCATGGCCACATTCTGGCGGGGCGAATTGCTCTGGCACCGCCAGCCGCTGGCGTCGCCAATTGTGGACATGATTTATACCATTTCATCCGTCGCCTTCGTCGGCGTAGCGGTGGCGGCCCTGCTTTTACGTTCCGGGACCGTGAACGCGGCACAACGGCAGGCGTTGTGGCTCGGCTTCTGGAGTTTAATCGCCGCGGTGGCATTTCTGGGATTCTTGTCCATCCGCTACGATTTTGGCGATTGCTTTTATCCGTCACAGGCGCATCCGTATTTCACGTCCGGGCGGCTGATGCTCGGCGCGTTGATCCCGTTTCTGCTGCTCTACCTATATGGACTCGACCGCCTTTTATGCCGGGTGAAAAACAATTGGCTGCGGCCGCTGGTGTTGGTCGTCCTGATCTTATTCATGGTCATTTCGGAAGTGTGCACCGACTGGCGGATTTTTCCGAACGCCTACAACTGGTTTCACCTGTAAAACCACTGACCCCGACGACAATGTGATTTTCAGCTTTTGCCGGCGGTGTCGAGGAACCGGTAGATGAAGATGGAATAGCCGACCGTATCCACCAGCACGGAATGTTTGAGAATTTGTCGCCAGGCCTCCTGCTGCGCCGGAGACAAATAGACCCCCTGCAGATCGGTGGCGCTGATGGCGATAAGCCCGCCCGGCCGCAGCACGTCAAAATCCGCTTGCGGCTCGAAAATTACTCCGCCCGGCATGTTGTAGTGGGTAATCCGGTAATAGCGCGGGTCAGCCATTCCGAAATAGCAAAGATAAATGGGGGCCTTGACGTCATGTGCCGCCAGCCACAGCTCCAGGCCTTTGAGGTCCTGGCCCCAGTCGAGATTGGAATCCGCCAGTTCCTTGAAGCCATTGGCGGGGCCGCCGGCGAGTTCGTTGAAATAAGCCAGATAATGCGGCGCCACCGGCTGCCACTTTAAACCGTGCGCCGGGAAGAAAACGATCCGGCTGCTCACCGCGATGACGCCTGTCACAATCAGCAAGGCAACTATCCGGCTTGCCCGCCGCCAGCGCTCCATTTCCAGAACCAGACCGCCGGCCAGAACAAAGAGAAACGGATACACAGGCAGCAGATGACGGATGCCAAGATTGAGGTGCGACGTCATCGCCACCAGAAAATACAACCCGACCGGCACCAGCAGGAAAATCGGCACCCACCGTTTTTTGCCGGATCGCAACAGGCTCAACACCAGCGCAGTGACAATGAGCAATAGCGTCGGCAGCGGCGTCTTGAGCAGGATTGCATTGAAGAAATAACTGTGAAATCCGGTATTGGAATAATTGCCGAGCAGGAAAGTGCCCCGGGCATAGGATTTCATTTCGGCATGGGCAAAACCAAAAATATACGCCTCCGGCAGCAGCCGATGTTTTTGGGCAAACAAAATCAGTTTCCCGCCCAGGCCCAGCGGGACGGTATCCATGATTTTGAGAACGTCCGCATCCTTGACCTGACCCAGCGGCGCGGTGGCCAGTAATTTCTTGGTGGCGGCCGCAGCTCGCACGGCGGCTTCGATGGGGAAATAGCCCAGTTGGCGATGAGGGATGCGAGATTCAGCAGCACCGCTTGCTTTCAGGATTTGCACTTCGGCTTTTGCCGCCATTGCCGGATTTTTGGCGGCTGAATAACGGAAGGAATACGACGCCCAGATGGCGATGTAGGTTGTCAGCAGGGCAGCGCCGAACAATCCGGTAAAAAAAATCAGCCGGGAGAACCGGGAAGCCAGCGCCATGCGCCCTGCCGTTCCGACAGGCAACGGTTCTGTCGAAAACATCCGCCCCGGCACAATCAGCCAGAAAAGGGGCAACAACAAAATCGCGGTGAATTTGGTGATGAAGGCGAGGGCGAAAAACACGAGAAATAAAATCAGACTGGTGGTCTCAACGCGGCGGCAAAGTCGCCACAAAAAATAAATCGTGCCGAACAGGAACAGCGCTACGCCCACGTCCGTCGTCACCTGGCCGCTGTGCGCAATGAAATTGGGGTCAAAACAGAACAGCACCAGCGTCAGGATTCCTCCGGCAAATCCGAACCACTCGCGCGCCCACAAAAACACCAGCAACGCCAAACCCAGCCCCAGCATCAGAATCGGTATCCGGCCCCAGAAAACCAGGGTGTCGGCGTGGTTGTAAAAACTTTCCGGCGATGGCGGCACGATGAGCGGCAAGGCGTTGGTTGCCGGAGATGAAACCGTGCCGGGTCGGATGCCGTACAAAAAATTGTGGCCGAAATCGTAATAGGCGTTGCTGTCCTCAAAACTCAGGGTCCAGGCGCGGCGGAGGGACGACTCGCCATCGGTCACCGGCCCGGTGGGGACTTCGCCGTTTTCGAGATCAACGTCCGCGGGCCAGTTCGTGCGCCACAGCAGCGGCAGGGCGGCCAGCATTTTGGCCAGCGGCGGGTGTTGAGGATTCAACCGGTAATCATCCCAGCGCAGGTACGAATAGCCGGCCGGCAGATGCGCCACCTCGTCGTAGGTCGGCGACGCGTTCCGGGAAAACGAAATCACCGCTGCCGCGAAGGCAGCACCCAGCAGCAGAACCACGCCGGTTTCCCACAGTTGCCGGGAAACGCCGAAAATCCGCCGGGGATGGTCGGGGGGAGAGACCGGCTCGGTGATGTTCTGCTCCAGCACGGCTGCAATCTAACAAAGGCGACTTCAACGTCAATCCGCCGCCCGGCGGGGAAGGACCAATCCCGACGAAAATCATCCTGCGGCTTCAGCCTCGAACCGGGCTAACTTGGTCCCCGCCTTTTCCCATTCCGCTGTCACTTCAGGCAATCGAACATGGATTTCCATTAATTCACGGTTGATCTGCACGGCCCGGCCGTCCGTCGCATAGGTCTCGGGTTTCTCCAATTCCGCCGTCAATTCCTTCTCGCGCGATTCCAATTCCGCGATTTCTTTCTCCAGTGCGGCAAAGCGTTCCTGCATTTCGCGCCGTTTTCGCGAGCGCGCCTGGCGTTGTTCGGCTTCAATGCGCCACTGCTCTTTGCGGTCAATGGTCGAAGGCGTCTCGGAAGACTGAACCCCGCGACGTCCTGAATTATTGGGGCTCGTGGAACTCGCCCCTCCGAAATCGGAACTGGAGGTCAGCGCTTCGCGCGCGGTTTGCGCCGTTTTATCGAGATAATACTGATAGCCGCCGGGGAAATGCCGGAGCCGGCCGTTCTCGACGCGCACCACGTGGTTCGCCAGCGCGCGAATGAAGTGCACGTCGTGGCTGATGAAAATCAACGTGCCTTCGTAAGGTTCCAGCGCCTCGATAAGCGCGTCCACACTGTCGAGGTCCAGATGCGTCGTCGGCTCGTCCATCAACAGCAGGTTCGGCGGATCGAGCAACAATTTCACCAACGCCAATCGGCTTTTCTCGCCGCCGCTCAACACGCTTACCGGCTTGAACACGTCGTCGCCGCGGAACAAAAAACTGCCAAGGACGGAGCGGACGAATAATTCGGTGACGCGTTGCGGCGTATCGAGCGCCTCCTGCAACACGGTGTGATCGGGATTGAGCATGGCGGCGCGGTGCTGGGCGAAGTAGCCGGATTTGGCGTTGTGGCCGAGCCGGCGTTCGCCCGCTTGCGGTTCCAGCACACCGGCCAGCAGCTTCAACAGCGTGGATTTGCCCGCGCCATTCGGCCCTACCAGCACGATGCGCTGTCCGCGCTCAGCTTCAAAATTCAGGTTTTCGTAAATCAACCTGGTAGGGCCGAGCTGCTGCTGCTCGGCCTGGACGCGCCGCAGCGCGTCCCTACCAACATCAGTTGAATCTGGTTTCATTTCATACCCAAACTTCACATGTTTGAGCGTGATGGCGCGGTGGCCGCTGCGTTGCGGCTGCGGAAAACTGAATCCTACCGTGGCGTCCGGACCTTCGGGCGCCTCGACCATTTCCTCCTTGAGCCGCTCAATCTGCTTCAACTTGCTCTGCGCTTGCGTGGCCTTGGTGTTCTTGGCGCGGAATCGGTCCACGAACAGTTGCAGCCGGTCAATCTCGCGTTGCTGGGCCTTGGCCGTGGCGACCAGCGTCGCTTCGGTGGCGGCGCGTTGCTCGAGATAAGTGTCGTAATTGCCGGTGTAACGGAACAGCCGCGCCTGGCGCAGCTCGACGACGTGCGTGCAGAGCTGGTTCAAAAAATCGCGGTCGTGCGAGATGAGCAGGATGGCGCCGCGATAATCGCGCAAATAATCCTGAAACCACAGCAATGTTTCGAGGTCGAGATGGTTCGTTGGCTCGTCGAGCATCAGCACGTCCGGCGCTTGCGTGAGCAATCGTGCCAGATGCGCGCGCATCACCCAGCCGCCCGAAAGCTCGCGCGCGGGCCGCGCAAAATCCGTTTGCTTGAATCCCAGGCTGGCGAGAATCTGTTTGGCCCTGGCCACGAATTGGCCGTCGTGCTCGTGCTCATGCGGCACGGCGATGTCGAGGACGCTTTCGTTGCCGGCGGGTTCGCTTTCCTGCGGCAGGTAACCGAACTGCGTGCCGCGGATGAACGTGACTTCGCCCGCGTCCGGCGATTCCTGACCGAGTATGATTTTGAGCAACGTGGATTTGCCCGCGCCGTTGGGTCCGACCAGTCCAACGCGCTCGCCGGCCTGGAGCGTGAGCGACACGTCGTCAAACAAAGCGCGCCCGCCAAACGCTTTGGTCAATCCGGCAACGGTGAGCATGGTTTGTTTAAAGTAGGACGGGCTTCCAGCCTGTCTCTAAATTCATGAAAATGGAGACAGGCAAGATGCCTGTCCTACGTCATTTCGGCTTCAACTGCGGGAACAAAATCACGTCGCGGATGCTTTCCTGGCCGAGCAACATCATGCACAGGCGGTCAATGCCGATGCCCATGCCGCCCGCCGGCGGCATGCCGTGCTCGAGCGCGACTAGAAAATCCTCGTCCAGCTTCTGCTGTTCGCCGCCCGCCTGGTGCTCCAGCCGTTCGCGCTGCTCGATGGGATCGTTTTGTTCGGTGTAGGCCGGCGCGATTTCCTGGCCGTTGATGCAGCACTCGAAAACTTCGACCGTCGTCGGGTCGTCCGGCGACAGCTTGGCCAGCGGCAGCAATTCCTTCGGCGCGTGCGTGACGAACGTCGGGTCAATCAGCGTCGGCTCGATGAGTTTCTCGAACACGGCCTGGGTGACTTCGAAGTCTTCGTATTCCTTGCCGATCTCCGCGCCCAGCTTTTCCGCCCGTTCGCGGCGTTCCTTGGGCGAAATCCCAAACCAGTCCACGCCGACTTTCTCGCAGACGAGGTCCTTGTATCTCACGCGCCGCCAGGGCGGGGTGAGGTTGATGGTTTTGACGACCTTGCCTTCGGCGTCCTTGTGCTCGACGAACAGCGAGTCAACCACGTTTTCGGCCACGTGACAGATGAGGCCCTCGAGCAGGTCCATCATGCTCTCGTAATCGCCGTAAGCCTCGTACAATTCGAGCATGGTGAACTCGGGATTGTGCTTGCGCGAAAGGCCCTCGTTGCGGAAGACGCGGCCGATCTCGAACACCTTGTCCACGCCGCCGACGAGCAGGCGTTTGAGGTAAAGTTCCAGCGCGATGCGCAGGTAAAAATCGCAGCCGAGCGCGTTGTGATGCGTCTTGAACGGCTGGGCCGCCGCGCCACCGGGAATCGCCTGCATCATCGGCGTTTCCACTTCCACGTAGCCGCGCTCGTGGAGGAATTTCCGGATTTCGCGGAGGATTTCGCTGCGGGTGAGCATGGTATCCTTCACGTCCGGATTCGCGATGAAGTCGAGGTACCGCTGGCGATAGCGGATCTCCGTGTCCTCGAGTCCGTAATACTTGGCCGGTGGCGGGCGCAGCGCCTTGGCCAGAATGACGAAAGGCGGTAGGACAGGCATCTTGCCTGTCTCTGATTTTTCTTTTTCAATTTGAGACAGGCTGGAAGCCTGTCCTACGGATGAAACGCCTGCGCCGCCTAATTTCACCGAAATCTCTCCTGACTTGGTCGTGAACAAAGTTCCGCGAATTCCGACGAAATCACCCAGATCCAAGTGCTTGAAAATCTCCCAGGCTTCGTCGCCAAGCACATTTTTCTGGGCATAAATCTGGATGCGGCCGCTCTGGTCGCGGATGTCCATGAACATGGATTTGCCCATGTCGCGGTGCGCGGTGATGCGGCCGGCCAGCGCGACTTCGCGGCCCTCGGCGTAATGTTCGCGGGCGTGGGCGCAGGTTTCAGCGGGCGTGAACTTGTTTTTGAACGGGTCAATGCCCTTCGCGCGCAACGCGGCGAGCTTGGCTTTGCGCTGTTCGATCAATGAATTCGTGTCGTCCATAAAACTCTGCGGCGGGAAAGTTAAACACGAATCCGGGCGGAAATCCAAGAAACAAAACGACCGTGTCCAAATTTGTAGGCGACGAGGTAACGAGTCGTTTGTACTGCACTCCTGACGTCGTGCCCTACAATCAAATGAGGAGCCAACAAAACGGGCCGGCATTGCCGAGCGGAATTTACCAGAACATCTTTGCTGCATTCCACGGCCATGTCAGCCCACTGCAATCTACGCCCGGTCCGGCAGAATGCAAGGGCCGGAAACCGGAAATTAACGGGTGTTCGGTTGCAGCGCAGTTTGTAACCTTCAGCTTTATTCCGTCACCCGTCGGATGCGCAAAGCCATCCACGGACGACCGGGCAGGGCGATGGAGCGGCTCTCCACGTCGGCAAATTTGTAGTTGTCCTTCTTGCGGATGGTGAAGGTGCCGTCCACCGGGGTGACGGTCATGTTCCAGGTGTCGAGGATGTCCGCCTTGAATTTCATGCCGTCGGCAAGCTTGAACTTGGGCAGTTCGAACCCCCAGTTGGTCGGCTGTTCCTTGCCGAAATAGAGCAGATAATATTCTGCCTGCTGGCCGCCGAGATTGACCTCCTGCCATTTGTCAATCGGGTCAATGCCCGCCGCCGGACTGTCCGCCAGCACCTGGCGCAGGAACGCCAGCCGCGCCGGACTTTCGCCATAAAGCCGGCCGCCCTCCGAAGTCCAGAGCTGGCCCGACGCGTTGGTGAGGGTTTCGCCGTGCGTGGCGTAGGTGCCCGCCACCGTGGCGTTCCAGAAGCGGAACACCAATTCCTGCGCCGACAGATTGCCCCAGCGTTTCCAGATGTTACCTTCGTATTTGATTTCGTCGTAAACGACCGGCTTGCGCCAAACCTCACGATACAATTCGGCGCGTCCCGGGTCCTCGACCGCCGAGCCGTTCTGGATGCTCGCGTGCGTCACCCACGGATGATTGTTGTTGTAAATCAGCGACCCGTTGTGGATGGAACGCAAATGGCCATACGGATCCGCCGCGGCCACCACCTGAAACAGCCGGTCCCAGTCGGCCTCGGTTTTGTTCTTGTTGAAATCGTATTCGTTGGACAGCGACCACCAGACATTGCGGTACGCCGACAGCCGGGCTGCGATATACCGAACGTACCGGTCGTCCACCGCTGGCGCCATCCGGTCGAATCCCCACCGGCCTTTGTCATAAGGATCGAACAAAATCACGTCCGTTTCGATGCCAAGGTCACGCAAATCGCCCACGCGCTTTTCCAGATGTTGAAAGAACTTCGGGTCGAACCGGGAGAAATCCCAGTTCGTCAGCGGTGTCCCGGCGAACGGATACAGCGCGAGTTCGTTCGTTTTGCCGGATTCGTGCTTGGGAAAAACGCAACTGCGGATTTTGTTGAATGGCGCGGCCGCCAGGGTCGCCAGCGTTTCGTCCTCCAGCGAATCCGTCATGTGCCACCAGTTGTAGGCGGTGGTGCCGATGGGCCGATACGGCGTGCCGTCGGCGTAGGCAAAATGGTAGGTGTTCGTCACCCGCACCGGGCCATGATTACCCGCCGACGGCGAAGTGACGGTGAACTCGCCGGTTTTCCCGTTTAACTGATGGCGATTGCTTTTGGTTTTGTAATGCCATTGGCCTTGCAGCTCCGGCATGAAACGAATCCGATAAACGCCGTCGCCGTCATAAAAACCCGCCACCTCCACCACATTGGTGTCGTGGGTGAAAAGGGCGGAAAGATTTACCTCCACAAATGGATTGCCGTTGGTGGGGCCGGCAAGAGCGATTTCAAAAATTCCCCACTGCTCGACGTTGGTTTCAGCGGCAGCGAACGTTACCGGCAAAGCCAGCAACAGGACGCCGGCAACACAGATTGATATGACAAAAGCGCGCATGGGGCCACGCTATCCCAATCATTCGCCCCCGCCAAGATTTCTCCGGCAACCACCTGCCGAGTGTGGGCAAACCGGTGCCGGGGCAGGTTGGGTATAAAAAATATCTTGTACTTTGGTGACACAAGGATTAGGTACGTTACTTGCTCATAAAAATTCCATGAAGACTGATATTTTCAGGGTTCTGGACGGTGTGTACATGACCTGCGGTAGCGGAAACCGGCCTGTTTACCTCACTCAACCTCTTAATCCCATAAACCCCTCATGAAGGAGATCATGCCATGAACAATGAATGCCCCAACCTGATGAAATGCCAGATGTTCAAATTCTTCCAGAGTGATTTCGCCAAACAAATTTATCTCACTCTGTACTGTCAGGGTAATTTCACGGGCTGTGCGAGAAAGAAGTTGAAGGACGCGGGCAAGGAAGTCCCGGAAAATTTGTTGCCTGACGGTCAATATTTGTGACCGAAAATCGCGGTCCACCAAAACGTAATCGCAGAGTTGGAATTGCGGGGGCTTCTGCTAAACTCCCGCTTATGAAGACGACCATCCCCGAGGAACTGAAGAAGGACCTGCCGCAAACTCCGTGGGGCAAGATTCTCACCGCCACGCCCGTCATCATGACCGTCATCGCCACGTTGCTGGCCGGACTCGCCTCCAGCGAAATGACCCGCGCCCAATATGACCGCGCCCTGGGCGCGCAATTGCAGTCCAAGGCCGGCGACCAGTGGAGTTATTTTCAGGCCAAGAAAATGCGCAGCGCCCTGCAACACAACTCGCTCGAACTCCTGGAGGCCACCGCCGATGTTCACCCCATCGAAAATCCGGCGCTCGACAAAATTCCGTCCGTGGCCGCGCCCGCGCTCGACGCCAATTTGCAGGCCGCGCTCGACGCCGTGGGAATGGATAAGCCCGAAGTTGAAATTACCGCGGCCTTGAAACCGGTGAATGACAAGAACATCGCCGCCGCACTGCAGGCTGCCCGCGACCAGGCGCGGGATTTCGACGCGGCGCTGGCCCCGGCCAATCAGGCCCTCGCCCAACTTGAAAAATCACTGCCCGCCGGCGACAAATCCGCCGCGCGCGATTTGACCGCCGCGAAGATGCGCTTCTCCGCCGCGCGTTACGATGCCGAGGCGCAGTTGAACCAGAAAATCGCCAACCTGCTGGAACTCCAGGTGCGCAAGGCCAACATTTCCGCCGAACGGCATCATCGGCGCAGCGGGAAATTTTTCTTCGGCATGCTGGCCGCGCAGGCGGCCGTCATTGTTTCCACCCTGGCCATGGCCGCACGCCAGCGCAATCTGCTGTGGATGCTCGCCGCCGCCGCCGGCATCGCCGCCGTCATCTTCGCCATCTACGTTTATCTGCGGGTCTAAGGCAGGGCGGGGAAAAAATTACCGGGCGGGTTTGGCGTTCCAAACCGCCAGGGTGTCCGGCGAGCCCTGCGAACGGACGCCATTGTCGGTCAGGATGTCATCTGTGGCGGCGAGCATTTGCGCCCGCGGGAAGACCATCGTCTCGCCATAACGGTTGTAACATTCGACCGTGATAAATTCGTCTTTTGCATTCCGCAAAATCTCCACCAGATGATTGAGGTTTTTGACGGGGATCCCGTTGACTGATTTCACCACTTCCGCCCGGGGATTGGAATAACCCTGGGCCAGCTTGTGCGGGAAAAATGGCGAAGCGATGACCACCAAACCTTCGCCTGGAAACGCCGGTTCATCTCCCATGCGGGTGATCAGTGGATTGCCCATGGCGCTGAGACGCGACAGGACGCTCGCGCCATATTTCGTCCGCAAGAATCCACTCATATATTCCTCGGTCGCGGCGGAAAACACCAACGGCCCATAGATGAAATACGATGGATAAGCACCGTCCAATCCCGGAATCAATCGCGGATAATTCGCCGAAACCGGCAGATTGATTTTTGATTCTTTGCCGGCGCGGACAATGGTCAACGGCACCGTGCCGTTGGTGGCAATATGTTGGATTTGATATTGAAACCGCACCCGCAGGTCGTTTCCTAACTTGATCATGCCCTGGTCATCCACCGGTGTGTCGCCGATTTTGGTGATGACGTCCCATTGTTTAAGCGGATAAGCCGGATCATCCTTGTAGGGTTTGTGGACGACCATGCCCTCGACGGCCGGGTCGAGCTTGAGAAAAGCGCGCAGGGCGGGATTTTCCAGCGTCTGCAAATCATCATACATCGCGGGCTTGCCGTCATAATGACCGTCGGCAATGTCCTTCAGGAACAAATCAATCTCCTCGCTCGGAATGATGTAACCGATGTTCTCGGCGTCATTCAGGCGGCTGAACGTCAGCCCGATCATCTTGTCGCCCACCACCGCCGGCCCGCCGCTGTTGCCGGGGTTGATGGCTGCGTCAATCTGGATGCGCAGACCGCAGACCGGAAAATTGTACGGAGTGAATTCCACGCGCGAAACGATTCCCTTTGTGATGGACAGGCTGTTGCCGCCTTCCGGAAATCCATAGGTCAATACCGTGTCCTTGATGCCCGGCAACGTCTTGGCCCGCGCCAGCGGCGGATGCGAATCAAAAAAACTTTCATCATCCAGCTTCAACACAGCCAGGTCTATGCCCGGCGCCATGGCTTCCACCGTGGCGGATATTTTATCCCCGGCCTGATTGGCCTGGATTTGCACCTGGCCGGCGTAATCGACGACGTGAGCGTTGGTCAGGATGCGCTTGCCCTCGATTACCACGCCGCTGCCGGTTTGTTCCTCCGGCGATTGTTTGGTCCAGGGCTTGTAAGGATCCGGATAACGCACCGTCGCAAAAACCTTCACCACGGAATTTTCAATGGTGCCCGAACCGGTGTTGGCCGCAGCGTTGGTGTGCGCCACGGTTGATGCCGGGTCGGCGGCGTGGAGATTAAACCCCAGGACGAACACCGCAACGGTCATTAGTTGGATGGTTCTGGGGACGGCAGAGCAGGAAGAAGAATGAAATCCCATAAGTCTCCCGATGCTAAATAACGGGTCGGCTTCGTGCAAAACAAAATGTCGCCAGACCTTGCAGCAACCCGGTGATTTAAGAATGCGATGGCATCAACAGATCTGTGTCGCCTTGCAGCCCCAGCGGGGCGACATATTTGTAGCAGTGTTCCCAAAATTCTGTAGCCGCCGACGTCAGTCGGCGCAAATCGAATCAAGGCAAACACTATGGCGCGAACCGATGTTCGCGGCTACGAAATTTAAAAATGCTTCAATCCTCATCGCGGAATTTTTTTACCTCAAACCGCTGGATGCGCACCGGCTCGGACTCGAAGATGCCGGCTTTGTATCGCACACCGGCGAGTTGTTCCTCGACGGTTTTGACACCTTTGACGTCGGGCAGCAGCAATCCGCGTCGGCCATCTTCGGTGGTCAGCACGAGGCCGTAACGTTGCGGGTCCAGTTCCGCCGGCGACGCAACGTCCTCCAGCGGCATCAGCACGCTGACTTCGAACCGCAGATTTTCCAGTTCTTTAGCGCCCACCGGCCGGAAACGTCCGTCGCGAAAGGCGGCGTCGCGCGCCACGTGCCACGTTTCCTCGGCAGTGTTCGCAAAGTGCGGGGCCAGCGTGCCGACGCAGCCGCGCAATTTCCGGTGCGGACCACGGATGGTGACGAAGACGCCGTGCCGTTCGCCCAGGATACCTTCGGTCGCGAAGGCCGGCTTCCTCGCATCGCCGCGGAACGCGGCTTCGAGCGACTGCCGCGCGATCTGCGGAAGCACATTTCCGGCTTCCTGCTCCATAATTTCAATTCTTCGCCATCACCGGTTTTTTCTCAATATCCAAAATTCTCTTAGTTGGACCAAAACTGGTGCCGTTGGAATTCATTTCCGAGCGCCGTCAGGCGCGGCATTTGTTTTGGTGGTAGGGTCAGCGCGCTGCGCTGACCGGACGCCGCAGCGCAGCGTCCCTACCTGAATATGCCGCCCCGACGGGGCTGGGAATTTTGTGGCGTGGCGATCTACAAAGATTTCGCTCCTGACGGAGCCGTGGAAGAGTGGTCGCAATTTGCGACTTTAAACGGAGCCCGACTGTACGCCTCGTTGCGTCGAAGCAAAGCGAAGACGGAAGCTCTGGAAAAGCGGAAGAAGGTTTGAAAGGTTGAGCGCGGGGACGCTCGCCCCGCCAAAATGGCCAATTGCGTCCCCGGCAAATGAGTCATGGACTTTCGCGCCAATATGAACGACAGTGACCGTGCCCCCGTTCAGCCCGACCGAACCCAGGCACCGTTTCCGAACAAAACCATTATGACCAAAAAACCAGCAACCATGAGACTGATGCCCGACCCGCCTCCGCGCGACGAAACCGAGCAGCACCTTTTCGACCGCATTCTATCACAGGCCGAATTCAAACCGCTGAAAGCCGTCCTCGACGAACTGCACATTGACCAGGCCGTCATGCACGGCGCCATTGTCACCACGAATTCCTACTCAAACTTCCTGGTCAAACTTGGCTATCGGGTCGTTCTGGAAAAGCAAATCCACGAGCAGGATTGCTACTGGCGCCTGGGGCCGGCCGGCGGCATCCGCGCCGTGCTGCCGCATCACGACATGGCCACCTACAGCACCCTGGTCACGCTCGTGAACTTCGATTCCACGCTGACCACCACGCCAAAATCCATTGATTTCTACGACAGCCAGTTGGCCGGGTTCAAAACCCGGTTGATGAATTAAGCCCTGTCGCAAGCAGGTGACCTCAACTGGGCCTGCCAAAGATTCGGGATTCGATGGGGGAATTGGTTGCGGCCGCGGGACAAGTGAGGCGGAATTTTCCCGAAGGCGTCGGCAGCAGGACCGGCATGGCCGCGGTTGCGATTTCTCCCCGGGAAGCCAGCAAGGTTTCAAGCCGTGAAGTCACGCGGTGTAATTCCGCTTCCGTTGGTCCGGCCCCATCGAGCACAAAACGCAAAACGTAACCGCCGTTTTCGTTTTGGCGCAGTTCATAGTGGATGATGCCGGGCAATTCCTTGAAGCACTGGTCCACCTGCCACGTGGTCACGCGCCGGCCGTCACCGGCGCGGAGCGCGTCGCGGGCGCGGCCATGGATCACGAAATTGGTTCCGTACGGTTGCTCGCATCGTTCCGCCAGGTCGCCGATGCGATAGCGCAGCAGGGGCATGTAATCGTTGGTCAGCGTCGTGACGACCAGGTCGCCCACGCCACCCGGGTCGGCGCCCACGATCTCCAAAAACGCCGTGTCGTAACCGGGTTTCATTTCGCCGCGCTCGTTTTCCATGAGCAGATGGCCGGTCTCCGTCGAGCCGTACAGGTTGAAGACCGGCACGCCAAAGGCGCGCCCGATAATCCGGCGATGCACCGCGCTGACGAATTCGTAACTGCACAGCGCAAACCGCAGCGACGGAAACCGCAGGCCGTGCTGCTCGCAGTAAAGCGCCAGACGCGCGCCGTGGACCGGATCCAGATCGAGAAACTGCGGCGACCATTCGACGATCTCCCCTGCCATCCGCGCCAGCTCCCGGCCGTCCAAAAGAAACGGGATGCGCGCCAGGTTCAGGAACAAGGTGCTGCCCACTGTCCGTTGTTCGCGCGACATCCAGACCGTGGGACACGTCAGGCCGTTGCAGGCCGGCGGCACGAGCGTCGCCCGGCGGGCGTTGGGATGTTCGTCCAATACACCGGCGACGAATGGGTTCAGCCGCAGCGCGCGTTCCTCCTGCGCATTCCACCAGCCCTGGCCGAAAATCACCGGTAACCGTTCCGCGGACGTGCCGGACGTGTGTTCCAGTTCCACCAGCCTTTTCTCCAGCAATGTTTCGAGCGTCTCTCCGGCGGTCAGAAAATTTCGTGGAAAGCCGTCGCGGATTCCCGGTTTGACCAGCAAAGGCAACCGCCGGAAGCTCGTGAAAACGTCGGCTTCAACCGGATGATTTTCCAGCGACGCCAATAAATCGCGATAGAGCGGCACCGCCCGCCAACGCGGCAGGCGTTCGGCCAGTAGCGGGATTTGGCCCGCTTCGCGGATCAGTTCCGGTGTCGCCAACATGGCCGCAATATACACGCAATCCGCCGAATGCAAATTCAAGCCGGTCGGGTCACCAGGGACGCGCCAGATCGGGGCGCTTTTTGCGGGCAGACTGAGGGCTCAGCTTCCGGCCAGTGTTGGCCATATCTTCGGGTGGAATTGCAGCATCCGGCTGCGTTGGTCCCGACTCAGTCTCTATGGCAGTCATCATCTCGTCGATCACTCCGAGCAATTCCTCCCGGCCCTGCTTCGCCATTGCGGAACAGGTGAAGATCGCTGGCAGCTTCTCGAACCATTCGGAGATGCGGTCCGTGAACGCCGCGATGTTCGCCTGCACCGTGGCAGGCGTCACCTTGTCCGTCTTGGTGAAGACGAGGACGAACGGGACGGAATTGCGGGCGAGCCAGGCAATGAATTTGACATCGATTTCCTGCGGCGGCAGCCCGGAATCGAGCAGAGCAAAGACACAGCAAAGGCTCGTTCGATTTTTGAGATAATCATCCACCGCATGGTTGAACTTGAATTTGGCCTTACGCGCCCCGGTGGCGAATCCGTATCCCGGCAGATCCACCAGCCGCCAGGTCTTGTTTATCGTGAAGAAGTTGATGAGCTTGGTAAACCCCGGCGTGGGCGAGACCCGGGCCAGATCCAGCTTGCCCGAGAGCAGGTTCAGCAAGGAGGACTTGCCGACGTTGGAGCGGCCGATGAAGGCGAATTCAGGCAGCGATTCGTCCGGACACGAATCCAGGTCCGGCGCGCTGCAGTCAAAAATGGCGGATGAAATGTGCATGTTTGGCAACCAACAGACCACTATCGCAGCAAATCCGCTTCATTGATATGACCAATTTCAAGCGAAGGTAGGTGGTCGAGCGCAAGCGCTGGCGGCTGGAGCGGAGCAATCAGCCCGGAACAAACTTCGCAGCAGCAGCCAATTCTTGCGCGATTGTTTTCCGAGCCTCCTTGTCGCTGGCCAACCAATGACATGAGCGTGGTTTTGGTTATTTGCAAGAGGCCAACCACATGAATCAAATAGTTGGTGTCTGGAACGCTGAAAGTATCACTGTGAACAAAGCCTGCAAAAGGAACTGGAAACGAGCCCCATGATTTTGGCGCATTTACTAAATAGTCATTCAAGTCTCCCGCTTGAGCAGGGATTGGAATACGATTGATAAATCGGACTCCAATACGTTGAATTTCTACCGGCTTCGTCAGGGCTGCATACTTACCCCAAAGACTCAATGCTTCAGTTGCGAACTCCTCCCATTTCGGATAATCAGGCAAACGGCTCAAAGAAAATCCATCTCTTTAACATTGAGCAATTCTTAATTTATCGGAGGAATGAAACGCCAATCCTTGCCACCAACTTGTAGGTTGAGCTACTTCTGGCTGGTTTCCAGCTTTTGCTTTTAAGTGATAATTTACTTGGTTGTGAACTTGAAACGCCGGGAAGTCGGTAAATTCTTTTTTGAAATACGCTTCAAATTGAGCTCGTTCGCAGGGAACTGTCGGCAATGCACGAAAATCAATCACAGCCTCCACAATTGGTGCTTTTGACAAATGCGGAAACGGCTCTGAAAAATCTATTTTCATTTTAGACCGGCATCTGTAGCAATAATCATATAGTTGACCAGCTTCGTAAAGAATTCGTTCACCTTAATTCTTCATCGTCGCCAGCTCTTCCTCGAAATCTACAATCTCTTTGATTTGAACCAGGAACCAGCGGTCGATTTTGGTGAGGTTGAAAATCTCGTCGATGGTGAAGCCGGCGCGGAGGGCGTGGCGGATGAAAAAAATGCGTTCGGCGTTGGGCACGCTCAGTTTGCGGCTGATGACGTCCTTCGGCAAAATGTCGCGGTCGCCATAAACGTCGTTGCCAATGCGCCACGGTTTGCCGTCGCCGCCCAGGCCGCTCCGGCCAATCTCCAGCGACCGCAAACATTTTTGCAGGCTTTCCTTGAACGTGCGCCCGATGCTCATGGCTTCGCCCACGCTCTTCATCTGCGTCGTCAGCGTCGGGTCAGCCTGCGCGAATTTCTCGAACGCGAACCGCGGCACCTTCACCACCACGTAATCAATCGTCGGCTCGAAGCTCGCCGGCGTCTCGCGCGTGATGTCGTTGCGGATTTCGTCGAGCAGATAACCCACGGCGAGTTTGGCGGCGATTTTGGCGATGGGAAAGCCGGTGGCCTTGGACGCCAGCGCGGAACTGCGGCTCACGCGCGGGTTCATTTCGATGATGACCATGCGGCCGTTGTCCGGGTTTACGGCGAACTGGATGTTCGACCCGCCGGTCTCCACGCCCACGGCGCGGATCACGGCAAAGCTCTGGTCGCGCATGATTTGAAATTCCTTGTCGGTGAGCGTCTGGATGGGCGCCACAGTAATGCTATCGCCGGTGTGCACGCCCATCGGGTCGAAATTTTCGATGGAGCAGATGATGACGCAGTTGTCGGCCTTGTCGCGCATCACTTCCATTTCAAATTCCTTCCAGCCGAGCAGGGATTCTTCGATGAGAATTTCGCTGACGGGCGAGAGGTCCAGGCCGCGCTTGGCAAGTTCCTCGAATTCATCGCGATTGTAGGCGATGCCGCCGCCGGTGCCGCCCAGCGTGAACGCGGGCCGGATGATGACGGGGAAACGCCCGATTTTTTCCGTCACGGCGCACGCTTCCTCAATGTTGTGCGCGGTGCCGGAAATCGGAACGTCCAGCCCGATGGACAGCATCAAATCCTTGAACACCTGCCGGTCTTCGCCGCGTTCGATGGCTTTGGCGTTGGCGCCAATCATTTCCACGCCGTATTTCTTCAACACGCCGCTGCGGTAAAGCTCCATCGCCGTGTTCAACGCCGTCTGTCCGCCGAGAGTGGGCAACAAAACCAGTTTGCCTTTCACGCCGAGCTTTTTCATTTCCTCCTTCTCGCGCACGATGATTTTCTCAATGCACTCGGGCGTGATGGGTTCGATGTAGGTGCGGTCGGCAAATTCCGGGTCGGTCATGATGGTGGCCGGATTGGAATTGACGAGCACGACGCGGAAGCCTTCCTCTTTGAGCGCCTTGCAGGCCTGCGTGCCGGAATAATCGAACTCGCACGCCTGGCCGATGATGATCGGGCCGGCGCCGATGATGAGCACCGAATGTATGTCTGTCCGTTTAGGCATGGTTCAAACCGCCGCAGATTGAATACAGAATTTGCACGGAACGAAAGAAAATTGCGGCAACGGTGGAATCTGGTGGGGCGAGCGTACCCGCGAGCCGGTTTAATAATCAAAGTCGAGTAGCAGCGGCTCGTCAGTAGCCTCGCCCTACCGGGGCTCAAATCGTGTCACTACGCACTCAATGCGGCACGGCGGCGGGTTGATTGGGCGGGTTGGTTTCGTGCAGGACCTGACCGGTCATGGGCACGAACCGCACCGGCAGCACACCGCGCTGGTCCAGACATCCACCCTGTTTATGGAGCAATATGAGGTTCTGGTCCCAAAACGGGCCGACGGGAATTATCATCCAGCCACCTTCCTTAAGCTGGTCCACGAGCGGTTGCGGCACCTGTTGCGGCGAGCAAGTGACGATGATGTCATCGAACGGCGCGGCTTCGGGCCAGCCCTGATAACCGTCCCCGGCGCGCACGTAAACGTTCGTGTAACCGAGACGTTTCAGGTCGACGGAGGCGCGTCGGGCAAGCTCATCAACGATCTCAATGGTGTAAACCTCCTTCGTCAGCTCGGCGAGCACCGCGGCCTGGTAACCCGACCCGGTCCCGATTTCCAACACGCGGTCTGTCGGCCGCGGATCCAGATGCTCGGTCATGAAAGCGACGATGTAAGGCTGGGAAATGGTCTGGCCAAAACCGATGGGCAACGGCCCGTCGTCGTAGGCCCGATCCCGAAAGTCCTGCGGGACAAATTCGTGACGGGGGACTTTGCCCATGGCGGCCAGCACGCGCGGATTGGTAACGCCGTAGCCGAAGTTGGACAATTGTTCCTTCACCATGCGCCGGCGTTCGACAGCGAAAAGGTCCTCCTCGCCTGCCGGGGCGGCGTTGGTTTGTCCGTGCCCTTTCCGGGGCAGGATTGACAGCGCCATGAGAATTGGCACTGCAATATTCTTCACACCCGTCAAGATAATCCCGTTTGCCACCGCCCGCCACCGGGAAAATGGGTGGCGTCCTGATTTGGTTGTAGGACACTACGTAAGGAGTGCTGGCCCAAACGACTCGTCACCTTGTCGCCTACAAATCAGGACACTACCCGGCCATCGATTTCCTTGCCGTCGGCGGTTCGTGCTCCTAATATTGGAATATGAATCCCAAAGGCCAAATTTTCCCCGTCGCCGGGAATTTCCCGAAGAACCGATTTTTATTGGCTCCGCTGCTGGCGCTGTCCTGCGCGTTGCTCACGGGCTGTCCGCATAACGATTACACGGTTGAATTGAAACCCGGGACCAACGGTATTGAACGCACACTGACGTTTTACCGGGCCGACGGCGTTTCCAACGGCATTCCCAATTACCAGGAATTCTCCACCAACGAACTCGCCGCCATCACGCGGGTCTATCCGCCCGGCGCGGTCAAACCGGACGGCAAGCGGTATATTGCCCGGGGCGAATTCTCCGGGCCGCTGCCGGGGGATGTCGGCGGCGCCGGCGCTTACACCAACCTGGCCACGAGCCTCGGCGACGCCGGATTCTACCTGGAACGGTTTCGGGTCAACGACGATCTGGCGGCGCGGACCGCCCGGCAATATGCCGCCGCAGACAAAATCACCGACCTGATCATCGGCTGGGCGCGGACTGAATTCGGCCACGAACGCGGCTGGAAGAATCTCCACCAGTTTCTGGACAAGGATTTCCGCCACGACCTCAAAAACGCGGGGCTGTATTACCAGTTTGGCGCGGCGGTCGCCCTGTCCAGCACCAACGCGCCGGAAGAGTTCGTCGCCCGGTTTGGCCAGTATCTGCTGGAACGCGGTTATTTCCAGTTCGCAGACGTGCCGCAACTGTACGCGAGCGACGGCGATTCGGCGCTCGCGCTGATGCAACGGCTGGCGGCGGAAAAAATGGGGATACCCGCCGGAGGGCCGTTACCCAAATCCTTTGCCGTTCTGGCCAATGTCCCCGCGTTTAAAAAATCATGGGAACAATACTTGTCTCAAACCGACCTCTACCGCGCCCGGGTCAAGGAATGGGAACGGAAAAAGAAAGCGGATCCCAATCTGAAACGTCCGACAACAGCGGGGTTCTCCAACGATTTGTTGAACGGCTTATTGGCGGACCTGCTGGGAAATAACAACGGCGGGGAAACGGACCATTTGACCGTGAAACTGGCACTCGACCGCGCGCCCAGCCATTCCAACGGCCGGTGGCAGGACGGCTGGGTGATTTGGGACGCCGACCTGAATGCGGACCGGGCACTGCCCGTTCTGTGTTTCGCCAGTTGGAGCCGCCCCGCCACCGGGTTCCAGGAAGCGCATTTCGGGAAGATTGTGCTGGAAGGCGATGATCTGACGGAATACTGCCTCTGGTTCAACGGTTTGAACGCGCAACAGGCCGGCGAGTGGGAAAAGATTCTGGACGGCCTGCAACCCGGCCAGGTTCTCAAGGACCAGCTCGACGCTTTCAAACGCAAAATCCAGCCGGACAGCGAAGGCAATCAGCAAACCAACGCGCCGCCGGGTAAATGAGGTGAAGTGTGTTCTCGTAGGAGCCGAGGTGACGAGGCTTAAATATCCTAGGCAACAATCATTTAGTCAAAGCCTCCTCACGTCGGCTCCTACTGTTCAACTGTTTGCTACAGCAATTTCGGCTGATTTCCCGCCGACGATTTCAGCCCCAGTTTTTTGAAGCTCAACTCGGTCGCCACGCGGCCTTGCGGGGTGCGGTTGAGGTAGCCTTCCATGATGAGATACGGCTCATAGACTTCCTCGATGGTATCCGGCTCCTCGCCCACGGCCACGGCCAGCGAATTTACGCCCACCGGCCCGCCGCCGAATTTCACGATGACGGCTTCGAGAATGCGCTTGTCCATTTCGTCCAGGCCGTTCTGGTCGATTTCCAGCATGGCCAGCGCCTTGTCGGCCACATCGGCGGTGATGCGGCCATCGTGCCGGACCTGCGCGTAATCGCGCACGCGGCGCAGCAGGTTGTTGGCGATGCGCGGCGTGCCGCGGCTGCGCCGGGCGATTTCATGCGCGCCGGCAGGTTCAATCTCCACCTTCAACAACCGGGCGGAGCGGACGACAATTTTCTCCAGGTCCTCGGCCACGTAGTAATCCAGCCGCTCGCGGACGGCGAAGCGGGTGAGCAGCGGCGCGGTGAGCAGGCCGCTGCGCGTGGTCGCGCCGATGAGCGTGAACCGCGGCAGGTTCAGCCGCACGCTGCGCGCGTTCGGCCCCTGGTCAATGATGATGTCCAGTTTGAAATCCTCCATCGCCGGATACAAATATTCCTCGATGGTTTTTTGCAGCCGATGAATTTCATCAATGAACAGCACGTCGCCTTCTTCGAGATTCGTGAGCAGTCCGGCGAGGTCACCGGCTTTCTCGATGGTCGGGCCGCTAGTGCTCTTGAGATTGGCGCCCATGGCTTTGGCAAGAATGTAGGCGAGCGTGGTTTTGCCGAGGCCGGGCGGGCCACTGAGCAGGATGTGGTCGAGCGCCTCCTTCCGCTGTTTCGCCGCCTGCACGCCGATTTCCAGTCGTTCCTTGACCTTGGGCTGGCCGGTGAACTCGGAAAAGAGCGACGGTCGCAGCGTCATTTCCAACGCCACGTCCGGTTTGTTCAAGTTGGAAACCGCGCGTTCGTCCATCACGGCAAAGATGCGGAAACGCTTCGCCAGCGACAAGGTCAAATGCGCCGCGTTGGCGCCCGATTTGCCTTTATTCTGCGAAGTCCGGTAAAATCGCACACCGCCGCCAGTCAATTTTGGTTGATTTCTTTGCCAAATATGGTTGGCTTGGACAATTGCATCCTCGGTAGTTTACGCTCGTGAACTTTGTTAATTTTTCTATGCGAAAATATAAAATTGTATTGTGGGCACTTGCAATCTTTTGCCTGTGCGGCCTTGGAACCAACGTGTTTGCCGGCGAGGCGGACATAAAAATTCCCGACCTGACTCAGGTGAAATTCGACGGCCTGGGGGGTGTCGGCGGCGTGACGCTGATGTATTTCGGCATTTTCATGTGTTTCGTGGGCGCCGCGTTCGGGCTGGTGCAATACAAGCAAACCAAGGCCCTGCCGGTGCATAAATGCATGGGCGACGTCTCCAATACCATCTGGGAGACGTGCAAAACCTACCTGTTCCAGCAGGGCAAATTCCTCGTCATCCTCTGGCTGCTGATCGCCGCCTGCATCTTTTTCTATTTCAAAGTGCTGGAAGAAAAAACCTTGCGGGACGTGGCGGTCATCCTGGCCGCCTCCATCCTGGGCATCCTCGGCTCCTACGGCGTCGCCTGGTTCGGCATCCGCATCAACACGGTCGCCAATTCCCGCACGTCGTTCTCGGCCCTCAAGGGCAACCCGTTCGCCACGCTGGGCATTCCCCTCCGTTCCGGCATGAGCGTCGGCCTGCTGCTCGTCTGTGTGGAACTGTTCTTCATGATCTGCATCCTGGTCTTCCTCAAGGACCTCGCCGGACCGTGCTTTATCGGCTTTGCCATCGGTGAATCCCTCGGCGCGTCCGCCCTGCGTATCTGCGGCGGCATCTTCACCAAGATCGCCGACATCGGGTCCGACCTGATGAAAATCATCTTCAAGCTGCCGGAAGACGACCCGAAGAATCCGGGCGTGATTGCCGACTGCACCGGGGACAACGCCGGCGATTCCGTCGGGCCGACGGCGGACGGTTTTGAGACTTACGGTGTGACCGGCGTGGCGCTGATTGCGTTCCTGGCGCTGGCGTTGGAACAATCTCAGGCCATTTGCGCCACGCTCATCATCTGGATTTTCGTGATGCGCGTGCTGATGATTGCGACCTCGTTGATCTCCTATTTCCTGAACCAGGGCTTCAGCCAGGCCAAATACGGCCATCAAAAAGACTTCAATTTTGAAGCGCCGCTGACCCATCTGGTCTGGATCACCTCGGCGGTGTCCATCCTCATCACGTTTGCCGCGAGTTATTTCCTGCTGGCAAAACAGGGCATTGATGCCACCACCAAATTCGATCCCAACCTCTGGTGGGTGCTCTCGGCCATCATCTCCTGCGGCACCGTGGCCGGCGCGTTGATCCCCGAATTCACCAAGATCTTCGTCAGCACCACGTCGAAACACGTGAAGGAAGTGACCAATTGCTCCAAACACGGCGGCGCTTCGCTGAACATCCTGTCGGGCTTTGTGGCCGGCAACTTTTCGGCCTTCTGGATGGGCTTGTGCATCCTGGCGCTGATGTTCGTCAGCGTGCTGCTGGCCACCTACAACGGCTCGCCGATTGTGGCGTTGATGCCGGACACCTTCAAATTCGCCGCGCCCATCTTCGCCTTCGGCCTCGTCGCCTTCGGCTTCCTCGGCATGGGCCCGGTCACGATTGCCGTGGACAGCTATGGCCCCGTCACCGACAATGCCCAATCGGTCTATGAATTGAGCCAGATCGAAGGCCGTCCGGGCATCAAGGAAGACATTGAGAAGAACTTCGGGTTCAAACCCGACTTCGAAAATGCCAAGTATCAATTGGAAAAGGGCGACGGCGCGGGCAACACCTTCAAGGCCACGGCCAAGCCGGTGCTCATCGGCACCGCCGTCGTCGGCGCCACCACCATGGTGTTCGGCATCATCATCCTGCTGCAAAACCTGTTCGGCAACGTCATCGAACATTTGAGCATCGTGCAACCCGAAATCATCCTCGGCCTGCTGATGGGCGGCGCGGTGATTTACTGGTTCACCGGCGCGTCCTGCCAGGCGGTCGTCACCGGCGCCTATCGCGCGGTGGTGTACATCAAGGAACACATGAAGCTGGACGCCAAGACGGCCTCGGAGAAGGACAGCAAGGAAGTCGTCCGCATCTGCACCGTCTATGCGCAGAAGGGTATGTGGAACATCTTCATCGTCATCTTCTGCATGGCGCTGGCGCTGGCATTCTTCAATTCGTATTTCTTCATCGGCTACCTTGTGGCCATCGCGTTCTTCGGTTTGTTCCAGGCCATCTTCATGGCCAACGCCGGCGGCGCGTGGGACAACGCCAAGAAAATCGTCGAGGTGGACCTCCGCCAGAAGGGCACCGACCTGCACGCCGCGACCGTCGTGGGCGACACCGTGGGCGACCCGTTCAAGGACACTTCGTCCGTGGCGATGAACCCGGTGATCAAGTTCACCACGCTGTTCGGCCTGCTGGCGACCCAGATTGCGGTGACCATGCCGGTAGAAAAGCACACGTTGAAGATCGCCATCGGCGCGTTCTTCTTTGTCGTCGCGCTGGTCTTCGTTTATCGCTCGTTCTACGCCATGCGGATTCCGGAAGGCAAGTAAGCCGCGCGTTTTTCGCACCGCCCTCCGGCCGGCGCCGCGAGGGCGGTTTTTGTTTGTAGGACAGGCGTCCCGCCTGTTTCCATTTTTAAGAAATTTATCCATGTGAGACGCAATTGGAACCGAAGCACATGCTTCAAAAAACAGGCAGACTTGAAGTTAGAGACAGGCGAGACGCCTGTCCTACGGGAACATCCTGGCTCAAGGCAAAACGTGGGGCGGATTGACGGTGGTGCCGAGCGAGCAGGTGGGAGGCTCACCGACTTTTCCAATCGTATAAATGCCGCCAGACGGGCATTTCGGAAGATTACCTTTCGCATCGAGTTTGATGAAAGGGTTATTACGTTCGCGTTCAATATATGGCCTGATGTCGTTTATCGTGACAACGTCGTTAGATTTTGCATTGTGTTCCAATGCCCATTCATTTTTTGCCGCATCAATTTGGCGCAGGTTATTGATGCATGCGTTGGCTGGAGATGTGTTTGGTTCACGGACGAAGTTGGGTATTGCTACCAAAGCAATAACGCCGCCGAGAAGACAGATCAGCCCGACCTTAATCATGAATTCCAAAATAGGCTGAGGACTTTTGTTTGGACTACTCATCGAATTATTCAAACACCGTCCCGCCCGTTCCGTTGCGCCCGTTGGAGTTCACGCTTCAGCGTATCTGACAATCTAAAGATTGAACTCCAGCCTTTACCTTCTCCGGCCGCCTGGGGCGAAGTGGTAGCCGCCGTGGACGCGCACGCCGCGCGCCTTGCCGCCGTAACCGGCCTTGGACTGGCCGGGTTTTCCCTCCTCGAACAGCATGGTGTATTTGTAATTGAAATTCTCCAGCTTCACGCGCGGGATCTTCTGGCTGATGAAACGTTCGATGGCGAAAACGTGGCTGCCATCCTCGGCGGTCATGATGGTGAAGGCGTCGCCGGTATGCTCCGCCCGGCCGGTGCGGCCGATGCGATGGATGTAATCCTCCGGATGCTGCGGCACGTCGTAGTTGATGACGTGGCTCACGTCCGCGATATCCAGCCCGCGCGCGGCGATGTCCGTGGCCACCAACACTTCGTAGCGGCCGGAGCGGAAACCCTGCAACGCCTGCTCGCGTTCCCGCTGCGTGCGGTTCGAGTGCAGCACGGCCACCGCATGGTTGTTCCGCTTGAGCAATCCCACGACGCGGTCGGCCCCGTGCTTCGTCCGGCAAAAAATCAGCACCGAACTGTAATTCACGCGCTTCAGCAGTTCGAGCAGCAGATCGGATTTCTGCGAATCGGACACGGGATAAATGACGTGTTTCACCGTCTCGGCCGGCGTCCGGCGCGCGCCGATTTCAATCGTTTCGGGACTGCGCATCGCCCATTGAATGAGCGTTTCAATCTGCGGTGGAATCGTCGCGGAAAACAGCGAGGTGTGGCGCTGGCGCGGGCAGCGTTCGACAATGCGGCGCACGTCCGGCAGAAAGCCCATGTCCAGCATCCGGTCGGCCTCGTCGAGCACCAGAAATTGCACCTTGTCCAGCCGCACCGTGCCGCGTTCGAGATGATCGAGCAAACGTCCCGGCGTGGCGGCCAGCACGTCCACGCCCGCGCGCAAGTCGTCCATCTGCCGGCCGTAACCGACGCCGCCATAGACAACGGAGACCTTCAAATTGGTGAAGCGCGCGAAATCGCGGAAGGCGGTTTCCACCTGCGCGGCGAGTTCGCGGGTCGGCTCCAGCACCAGGGCGCGGGGACCCGGCGCGTGCCGGTCCAGCTTCGTGAGAATGGGCAGGGCGAACGCGGCGGTCTTGCCGGTGCCGGTCTGGGCGCTGCCGATGACGTCGCGTCCGGCGAGCACGAGCGGAATGCCGCGGAGCTGGATGGGCGTGGGCGTGATGTAGCCCGCGGCGCGGACACCCTCAAGGATGGCGGCAGAAAGACCTAATTGTGAAAATGCCATGCGTTGAAGCTAACAGCCGGGAAAATTAAAGAAAGCAAGGAATTTATTCGGAGGGGAGAGTTCCACGAGCCCCATTCTTGGAATCAATTGATTCAAGGGCTCGTAGCGCTCGCCCCTCCGATGTTTAAGCAGCCGGCGGGTTTTCACCGGTCGTCGGTTCGGCGGCCGGAGCCCCAGGTGCCGGTTCGGCAGGCGGTGCTTCGGCGGCGGGTTCGATCGGCGCTGAAGTTGCCGCTGCGGCTTCAACCGCCGGTGACGGTTCCACCGGGATTTCCGCCTCGGTCAAAATCGGAGCTTCCCCGGTAGGCTCAACCACCATCGTCGTGGTGTCGCCTTCCGCCGCCGGTTTGGATTCGGCGGGTTTCTTTTCCGGTTTGGGCGGCCTGGGCACGGGCTTCTTGGCCGTGTCCATCCGGCCATCGGCAAATTCAATCACATGTCCCTGATGCACCAGCCAATGCAGATCGGCAATGACCGCCGTCTGTTCCGGCGTCGGCTCCGCCGGTGGCGCTTTGGCTTTGGGCGGTTCGGCCACCGGGGTTACGCCTTCGGGTGGTGGAGTGGTCGGCGGTGTTTCTGCTTTGATTTCGATGGGGGCCGGCGGAGGCGTCGGGGCCAGGGCTTCAATCAAATGCCGCCGGGTGCATTTGGGATGGGCGTTGATGTGGGCGACGATGCGTTTGATGCTTTCCGAAACCGGCGTGGTTTCCAGGTCGAGAAACAGTGGACGCGCCACGGACACATGCGTGAAGGTTTTGTTGACCTTGAAGAAATGCAGGCCGTGCGTGGCGAACTGCCGGCTGAGGCCGGTGGCCAGTTGCAGTGGAAAATATTTCTGCCGTTCCCATTCGCTGCGTACCAGCCGTTGCAGCTCGCGGCTGCGCAGATTCCGGCTCGCCACGCCGCCAACCGTGTACGTTTCCACCGGCTTGATGATGTTGTCCTTATGCGTGGCGCGGAAATGTTTCTCCACTTCCTCGCGGTTCGGGAGCTTGAGCGGCTCCGGCACGTTCAGGCAGGTGTATTCGGTCTTGAAACTCTGTTCCTCCACCCATTTTTTTACGACTTCCTCGTCGCGCACGATTTTGACGCGCGATTTGTAAACCTCGAACGGCATCCGCGAAAACCGCTCGGTATGCAGTTTGCGCAACTGGTTCTGGTAATCGTGATAATTCGGCGGGCCGAGAATGACGCCGCTCAGGCCGCATTGCGCCACAAACGTGTATTTGCCTTTGGGCGGTTCGGTGGGCGTGCGCTCGATCTGGTAAAACGTGGCGAAATGCTTTCTGAGCGCGTGCTCGACGGCTTCGTCCTCGCTCAACCACGGCGTATCGTCCAGCGCGCAGACAAACAGCGGCTGCTTGACCGTGCCGTCGGCGTTTTTCTTTACCGCCAGTTGCACGGCATAACGCTCCGGCTTGACCAGGACGATTTGCGCAATCTGGAAGAGCGGATACGCGCGGCCGGTCACCTTGATCTGGCGGGCCAGCGATTCGACGCCATTTTCGTCCGGCAAAAACGTGACGGTGATTTCCGGCAACGGCGCGGGCGGCGCGGGCCGTTCCCGGCGTTCGGCGCGGTCGTCCCGACGGGAAAATCCCGGCTTCTTGCGGTCGCCGAACTTCCCGCCCGCGCGCGGCGGACGGGGTCCGCGTTGTTCGCTGAACGGTTCACGGCGCGGGCCGCCGCGGCGGCCTTCGCGTTTGCGGTCCTCGCGCCCGGCGGGTTCGCCCGCGAACTTCGCGTAACGATTGGTCGTGGACGGTTCCTGTGCCCAGGCGGGCAGGAAAAGCTTTTCCAGATCAATTTCGACGTCAGAAATACTGCTCATACAACAACCGGCTCGCGGCCATTAAACTGCCGCGCGTTTGGCAAGAATAGCATCTGTAATTTTTTTGGCCAGCGCGGGTTTTTCGGTCAGTGCCTTCTGGGCGGCTTCCTTGCCCTGGCCGATCAGCTCGCCGTCGAATTGCAGCCAGGCGCCTTTTTTGTCCACCACGCCATTTTCGATGCCCACGTCGAGAATGCTGCCTTCCTGGTTGATGCCGTGGTTGTAAACGATGTCGAACTCAGCCTCGGCGAACGGCGGCGCGACCTTGTTCTTCACGATTTTCACCCGCACGTGATTGCCGACAGCGTTGCCCGCGTCGTCCTTGAGCGTGTCTTTGCGGCGGATGTCGATGCGCACGCTCGCGTAAAATTTCAGCGCCTTGCCGCCGGGCGTGGTTTCCGGGTTGCCGAACATCACGCCGACCTTTTCGCGTAATTGGTTGGTGAAAATGCACGTCGTCTTGGACTTGGCCAGAATCGCGGTGAGCTTGCGCAACGCCTGGCTCATCAACCGCGCCTGCATGCCCATCGTCGCCATGCCCATCTCGCCTTCCAGCTCGGCCTTGGGTACGAGCGCGGCGACGGAATCAATTACAATGACGTCGAGCGCGTTTGAGCGGGCGAGCGTTTCGCAAATCGTCAGCGCTTCCTCACCGCTGTCCGGCTGCGACACGAGCAAGTCGTCGAGATTCACGCCAAGTTTTTTCGCGTAGCCGGGGTCCAGCGCGTGCTCGGCGTCAATGAACGCCGCGAGGCCGCCGGTTTTCTGGGCATTGGCGATGACGTGGAGCATGAGCGTGGTTTTGCCGGACGATTCCGGGCCGAAAATTTCCACGACGCGGCCGCGCGGGATGCCGCCCACGCCCAACGCCAGGTCCATGGCCAGCGAGCCGGTCGGGATTACGTCAATCTTGACCTGTGCCCGGGCGTCGCCGAGGCGCATGATACTGCCTTCGCCGTAACTTTTGGTGATGGAAGAGATGGCGGCATCAAGTTCACGCTGGCGCGAGGCGGCAGCCTTGTTGTCAGCGGCAGGCTTTTCGGCAGTTTTCGGCGGCATAAATTTCCCGGGTTTCGTTGTTGGACTTGCAACTGGTGACAGTAGTGAATCGCAGTGAAAGTGTCAAACGCTGGATAGCTTGCCGATGAAGACTCCCGAAAATGGTGTCAACCTACTCGTTCAACCCCCAATGACTGCTGCCGGGTTCCTGCTCCAATTTGTTCAGCCCGGCCGACAAGCGGACCGCCGTGGTTTCGATGTTCCGGGCGGCAAGCGCAGGCATCAGCGGCAGAAAATCCATTCGCAGCCGATGCGCGGCAAGTTGCAACCGCGACAAAAGTACTCCCGTCGTCACACCCGCGCCCCGGGGTTCGGTGACAACCAAAGCCAGGGCCCCTTCCGGCTTCGTGCGGGCCTGCGCACACGCCTCCAACCATTGACTGAATTCCGGAGCCAGGTCACGGCCCGACAGGGAAAACAACATGATGTCCGCCCGGCTCACCGCTTCCGTCGCCCAATGGGCCGACACCGGAACACTCAAATCTCTGAGCGTCCAAAAACTGAAGGCAAACGGCAGGTCGGCTTTGAAGCGGGCCGTGACCTCGTGGCAAATTTCCATCGCCAGATCGTGAGTCGCCGCATCTTCGTACATCACCAAAAAATTGCACGGAATGACTTCTTCCAAAGGAAGTGTTCCTTGTCCTGCCGTTGTCGCACTCACGCTCATTTTTCAAACTCGCCAGCCGTCACGACCTCCAACGGACGCCGGCAGAAAGATTGGTTAACTCTTAACTCTCCAAGTTACACAGGTCGAGCCCGTTGGTGCCGAATTCAAGCAAAACTTGTTCACTCTTGTTCACAAGTTGTGCACAGGTTGCGGGCACCACCGATGAAGAGGCGTGACCGGCGTTGTTATAGCAGTTCAGGTTGTTATCGCTCGAAATGTTCACAGGGCAAGGCTGACCTGCCAGTCAGCCTGATACGGCGGCGCAGCAGCGCCGCCTTACCATCCGATGCGCCGTTTTTGGGCTCAATCAGGGTCAGCAGGCCGGGGGGGGGTTGTCTGCTCAAACGCGCTGCCAGCATCTTGCCGGCAGAACTGACTTGAATCTTCCGGCGCGACGCCGGCAGCATGCTCACGCCCTTCGCTCTTTGCCGGCCGCCAGAATGTCCGCCATCACTTCGCCTTTCAGCCGGGAGCCGTCAACTTTTTGGCGTCAGCGGGGTGTAATAATAAATGACGGTGTAGGTGGCCGGGACCTTGCCGGAATTGCGCAGGCACGTGGTGGCATGGGAGGCGAAAAAGATGATGGAACCCGGCCCGACGGTTTGGGAATGGCCATCGTAAGTCGCCTCGATGGTGCCTTCCTTGACGATGATGACCTCCTCCTGCAGATGAAGGCGCGGCGCGCCGCTCACCTGCCCGGGATTGAGCGTGGTGATGTGACAGTTGAGCTTGTCAAGCGTCGCGGTGGGCGCATCAAACAGCGTCCGCCGGACCCCGTTGGTGGTGGGAACAACCTGCATTTTCTCCCAATCGAAAATGGTCGAAGACAATTTCGCCGGGGCCGCCGGCTTGGTTTCGGTGACTTGAGCGATCAGGGTAAAACCCAAGACGGCGAGGACGATGGAATAAAGGAATTTTTTCATGTTAGATTTGGTTTGGTGTCGAAATCTGTATTGTGGTGGACGAAGTTGGCGAGCTTTGTTTCAGAATGAGCCGTGGTGTGCGGCATAATACCACCACGCCGCCAGCCCCAGCGCGGCCAGGGCGGCGAGCAGCAGCAGCATTTTAATGATGAACTTGCCGACTTTGAATGCCAGGTAAAGCACGACCAACGCCCCGATACCAATGCCGACAGCGACGGGTTTGGTCACCGTAAGCGCGGCCAGAAAAATCGGGCTGTTTCCCATAAGCTATTCACGCCCTTCGCTCTTTGATCGCCGCCAGAATGTCGGCCACGACTTCGCCTTTCGGCTTCGCGCCGACATTGCCTTTGCCATGCAGACGCACCGAGACGTTCCCGGCGTCCATGTCGCGACCACCGATGACGAGCATGGTGTGGACCTTGGCTGTTTCAGCGTTGGCAATCTTCGCCTTGATGGGGTCGTTGCTGTAATCGGCGTCGCAGCGCACAAAGTTCGCGCGCAATTCGCTGACGATGGCCTTGGCGTAATTCAACAGCGGTTCCTCCTCGCCGAGGGTGAGAACGCGGACCTGTTCGGGCGCGAGCCAGAGCGGGAAGTTGCCGGCGTAATGTTCGATGAGAAAGCCGATGAACCGTTCGTGCGTGCCCAGCGGCGCGCGATGGATGCACAACGGCGTCTTCTCGGTATTGTCCTTGTCGCGATAAACCAGGCCGAAGCGTTTGGGTACGGCGAAATCGACCTGGTTGGTCGCCAGCGTGAATTCGCGGCCGATGACGCTCCAGACCTGCACGTCAATCTTCGGCCCGTAAAACGCCGCCTCGTTCGGCACCTCGACGTAATTGATGCCTGAATTCTTCAGCGTGTTGCGGACCATGTCCTCGGTCTGCTTCCACAGCTCCGGCTCGTTGACGAATTTGGCGTTGTCGCCGGTCAGGCGCGACGGGTCGTGCGTGCTGAAGCGCATGATGTATTTCTTGAAGCCGAAAATCTTGAAATACTTGAGATACATCTCGTTCACCGCGTTGAACTCCTGCGCGAACTGCTCCGGCGTGCAATAAATGTGTGCATCGTTCATGTTGAGCGACCGGACGCGCATGAGGCCGAACAATTCGCCCGACTGCTCGTACCGGTAATTGGTGCCATATTCCGCGAGGCGCAACGGCAAATCGCGGTAACTGCGCGGCTCCGCCGCAAAAATGCGGTGATGATGCGGGCAGTTCATGGCTTTCAAGTAGTAACGTCCTTGCGAAGCCAGTTTTTCTTGCTCGCGAATTAGTTCTTGGAGTTTCCGTTTTTGTTGCTCCAAATCTTTACCGCTGGCAAGAAACGTCTTTAGCGCTTCATCTGCTTTCTTCTTGCTTAGATTAAGCTGCTCAATTTCCTCTTCGGAAAGAGCGGATTTATTAAGCTCTTTGACGTCTCCAGATCGCTTTTTTGCGGCTTTGATGAGCAACTCTCTCAAGAATGGAAACGCAGCAATCATCTCATTAATTTGACCTTCGAGTCTAAAAACTTCTCTTTCATCGTCTGAATCGAGTTTCATCTGCATCGGTGGAAACATCGAGTCCGCGTAAAGCACTGGCAGGTGTCCGCTGGTGAGATACATTTTCTCCTTGGCGATATGCGGCGTTTTGACGCGCACGTAGCCGGCTTGGAATTCGGTTTCCTTCGCCAGCTTTTCCAGTTCCTCCACAATGGCCGCGCCTTTCGGCAGCCACATCGGCAGGCCGGGCCCGACAAATTCCGTGTCGATGACGAACAATCCCATTTCCTGCCCGATCTTGCGATGGTCGCGGCGTTTGGCCTCCTCAATCATCTTGAAATACTCGTCGAGCTGGGTCTTGTTTTTAAACGCGGTGCCGTAGATGCGCTGGAGCTGCGGATTTTTCTCGTCGCCCTTGTAATACGCGCTGGCCACGGTGGTGAGCTTGTACGCGCCGATGTTGCCGGTGCGCATCACGTGCGGCCCGGCGCACAGGTCAATGAAATCGCCGTTCTTGAAATACGAAATCGGTTCGCCCTCGGGAATCGCCTCCAGGTTGCCGAGCTTGAACTTGCTCGGATTGCCCGGTCGCTCGCTCAAGCCCCCGAGCCGCCCGCTCTCGGAATCCTTGATGGCCTGCTCGCGGGTGACGACGATTTTCTCGAAGGGGTGGTTCGCCTTGATTTCTTTTTTCATTTCCGCCTCGATGGCCGGGAAATCCTCCGGCGAGATGCGGTGCTTCAAATCCACGTCGTAGTAAAATCCGTTTTCGACCGGCGGGCCGGCGGCGAACTGGGCGTCGGGCCAGAGGCGGAGGATGGCGGTGGCCATCACGTGCGCGCACGAGTGCCGGAGGCGCTCCAGCTCGGACATTTTCGCGCGGTCGTCGAGAGTCTTGCGTTCTGCCGGTGATTGCTGATTTTCGGCTGACATGGGAACAGATTAACAGGAAAGAAGCCGAAAAACCAAGCAGAACAGAAAGGACCGAAAAACATCGAACAATGAACGCCAAACGCCGAACATCGAATGGCACAGCTGCATCGCGTTAGATTCGACGTTCGAAGTTCGATGTTCAGCGTTCGATGTTTCTCATCGTTTCACCGCGCGGTTTTCCAGATGGTCACCAGCGCGCCCAGTCCGAGCAGCAGCAGCCCGCTGACGGCAATTCCGCCGCTGCTGGCATATTGCGGCACCCATTGCAGCGACGCCGCGCCGACCGCCGGGCCGATGCAGTTGCCCACGCCGATGGCGGCTTCGTGGATGCCGCCGTGTTCGCCTTTGGCCTCGCTCGCATCCATCGAATAGAACAGCGACGAGTAGTAAATCATGCCGATGGCGAGGCCGAAAAAGATTTGCGCCGCCAGCACCGCGACGAGGCTGGGCACAATCAGGATGGTGGCGAACGAGCCGATGAGCAGGACGAACGCCGTCATCAGCCAGCGGAACCGGTAATGCCAGTCTGTCCAGACCCACAACGCAATGAAGGTGCCGAGGCGCGCAAAGCCCCACAACGAGCAGGCGAACCCGGCAAACATCGGCGTCAGCTGAAACTGGGCCGCCAGCGTAGGCAGCATGGGAATGAACGTGTTGATGGCGATGTAGGCCACCGGGTTCGCCAGCCAGGCCATCCGCAGGAACGCCCGGGTTTTGGCCGGCGACGGCCGGTGCGGGTCGGGGACGGGCGTGAACACGGGTTCGTGGCCGGCGTCGCGGGCGGCATCCGCATGTTTTTGCAACCAGAAAACCAGTCCCAACAAGGCGATGAAGGCCGCGCCGGGCAGATAGAAAATGGTTTTGAATCCGAATTTTTCCACCAACGTGCCGCCGCCGAAAAGGGCGAGCGCATTCGTTGCGGCCCAGACGACGTTGTACGTGCCGACCATGCGCGGCAGGCCGATGGCATCCTCGCCTTCGCTCACCAGCGCCTCGATGGTCGGCCAGATGAAACACATGCCGACGTTGAACAACCCGGTGGCCAGCACAAGGCCGAGGGCGGAGTTGCATTGCGAGCCGGCGGCCATCGCCAGAATCAAGGCGCCGAAGCCGACTTTGAAGGCGTTGAAATAGCCCCGCCGCTGTCCGAACCGGCCGCCTTGCCACGCGGCAATGGTATAAATGAGGCCGTTCAACGCGGCGAAAGCAAGGTTGTCCTTGCCGCTGAAGCCGAACCGGTCCCGCATGAGAAAGTAAATGTAGTACGAATAAATGCACACGAAGAAGGAACTGATGCCTCCAATCGTGAAACAGACCGCCTTAAACGAACGGCTTCCTCGAATAATCATAATCGGCTTGAAATCTCCCGGATGGCGGTGCGGCAATACCATTTGACCGCCGCCGACATCGGCGGCTCCAATTTGTCCAAATCCGCGATGGAACACCAGCGAATGTCGTGATGCTCGGCAGCGGCGAGTACGGTAGGGACGACCTGCTGGTCGTCCGAGGCCGCACGGCAGCGCGGCCCTACCTTGGGCCGCGCCCAATAGAGCATGCCGATGTGCTCGTGCGTGGGGTTGATTCGGTGGATATCGAGAAACCGAGGCGCGATGAGCGCGCGGGTGCCGGGACCGGTGGTGGGCGGGCGTTCGCCCAGCAATTCCACGTCCAGTCCGCTTTCTTCTTTCGCCTCGCGCAACGCGGCCTGTTCCGGGTCTTCGTCCAGTTCGATGTGCCCGCCCAGCGGCAGCCACCGGTTCAGGTTGCGATGATGAATCAGCAAAATCTTTTCGTCGTGGACGACAAAAATGACGACGGTGAAATCAATTTTTTCGTGGATGTGGGCCATGTAAAAAACTCCAAATTCCAGAGAAATCCCCAGCAGCTTGGATTATTAAACAGCTTGGAGGCAAACAGTAATATTGACTTTAGCGCGCCGGTTGTTTTAGACTGAGCAAGCTGTATGGCAAAGGAGTCCATCGGAAGTAAAACGGCAGCGGTTTGCTTGACAGCAGCCATCCTGGCGATTTGTCCAGGTTCCCGCGCAATCGAGATTGTTTCCGGGCCCGGTTTTACCCCCGCCGCCAATGCCCCGCTGGCGGGAAACCTCCAATTAACCACGGATACGGATTCAAGAATCTGTGTTCTGGTCAGTGACGGAACCGATTTCTGGGAAAGGAATTTCTACGATTTTGCGACAACGCATTCGGTGCCGCTGGCCGGCTTCAAACCGGGGCGGACCAACCTGATCCAGGTCACCGTTTACGACAAAGATCAGAACGCGTACACCGCCGGGCAAATGTTGACTTTTATCACGCCGCCTTTGCCGTCCGATTTTCCGACCAGCGTCATCCTGACCAATAACCCGAGCCAAATGGAGCCGGGCTATACCTTGTTCATCATCGCCAATCGAACCACCAGTGACGGCTATATCACCATCATGGATAATTACGGAGAGGTGGTCTGGTATGCGCCGTCCCCGCAATATAGCGCTTCGGATGTCCGACAACTGGACGACGGCAATCTATTGATTGAAGAAAGCCCGCCGGGGAACCAGTTCCTGGAGATGAACCTGCTCGGGCAAACTGTAAGGACGTTATATCCCCCCAGCGGCTACCCGATTAACACGCATGAAGCCCTACCCACCAGCCGGGGTACCCTGTTGTATTTAAGCGATGTTACTGAGCCTGTTCCCAACTTCCCGACGGTCCTCCCGAGAAACAGCACCAATGAAAACCCTCCGCTGGCAACGGTGAATATCGATGACAACCCGGTTGTCGAAATTTCAACCAATAACGGGGCGCTGCTCAATGTATGGTCGCCGTTGGCCATGCTGGACCCCACCCGCGTGACCTATTTTACCGGCGATTATCTTACGTCGTACGGCCTGGATAACATTCACGCCAATGCCATCATTGAAGACACCAATGACGATTCCATCATCGTTTCCCTGCGCGACCAGTGCGCGGTTTACAAATTCTCCCGATCCGGTGGACAATTGAAATGGATCCTGGGCCCGCCCGAAGGCTGGGGTACCGCCTGGCAACAATATCTGCTGACACCAACCGGCACGCCGTTCGACTGGAATTATGGCCAGCACGCCCCCTCGCTCACGCCCGAAGGCACGTTGCTGCTCTACAATGACGGCGCTTACCGGGCGATGCCGTTCGCCCCGTACGTGCCCGACCAAAGCAATTATAGCAGTGCCGAGGAATTCCAAATCAATGAGACCAACCAGGAAGTATCTGAAGTCTGGAATTCCGCCTGGCAGACAAATCAGGACCGGCTCTTTACGCCGATCGTCGGCAAAGCCCAATGGCTTCCGCAAACCCGGAATATACTGGTCAATTACGGCTACATCCATTTCGTCAATGGCGCTGCCCCGAGCCCAAACCCGGCCGCGTCTGATGCCACCATGGTCCGGATCATAGAATATACGCATGACCCGGTGCCCCAAGTGGTTTCGGACCTTGCCTTCTGGGATTATGGCGATGACAGCGGAACTTACCTCGGATATTTCTGTTATCGCGCAACCTGGATTCCCGATCTCTACGCCCACCCGCTTGAACCCGTCAGCGATCTCTCTATCCGCGCAGGAAACGATATCCCGCTGCTGGAATTTTCAGCAGACCCAACGCACAGCTATGTCGTCCAATCCTCCACCGATCTGATCAACTGGACCACCATCGGAACCCCGGTGCAGGAAGGAGACGTTGGCGACTTTATGTTCGAGGATTTGGACGGGTATGCGTCCAAAACCCGCTTTTATCGTGTGCTTTCTCAGTAGACAAGCGTACGTCGTCTCAAATTTCCTCTCGGGGTCCCTTGGCTCACAGGTCAGTAATCGTACAGTCCGCTGTCCCGCGTGTATCCGCTGCCACTAGCGCCGCCTTCCGGGCCACCCATGAAATCGCCGAGCACGTCGCCCATGTCGGCCTCGATTTTTTCCGGGTCTTCGCCGGCTTCGAGCCGTTTGATGGCGGTGTCGAGTTCCTTGGGCACCGAGCCGGGCGGCATGAGGTCCTTCATTTTCTTCATCAGGTGCGCCATGTGCTTTGGATTGTTTTCATCCAGATGTTCCATGTCGCGTTCCATCTCGGCCATGGCGCGGACCATACGCGGATCGTCGAAATCGGGCATGGGCGGCCCGCCGCCTTCCGATTCGGGCCGGGCCGCCGGTTCCTTCAATCCCCGGCTCATGGCGAAGCGGCTGATTTGCTTGGACAATTTTTTGTTGCCGCACTTGGGGCAGACGGGCAGATGGCCGGGATTCACGCGCTTCGACAGGAAGCTGAAAATCTTCCGGCATTTCGGGCAGGCAAATTCGTAAATCGGCATGGGGATTTACAATTTACGATTTGCGATTGACGCGCAAGGCAACATTGAGCGCCTCCCCACCACCATTCGGCAGGGCGGCGTTGCTGCGCTGCCTGGCCGAGCGGCAGCTCGGCTCTGCCGCGATTTACTTCAGCCGGTCGAAGGTCTTCTGGAGAATCTGCCAGTCTTTCAGGCCCATGACCTTGTCCCTCGCGCCCTTGCTGATTTCGGCTTCCTTCGCGTTTTTGGTGGGCTTGTTGATTTTGTAAAAGATGCCGAAGTAACCGGGAAAATCCGTGCCGGCCAGCGCGTAAGCAGCCGCTTCATCGGTCACATCATGGTCCTTGGGAATTTCCTTGAACACACCGCCCTTGCGCGGGTTCGCGGCGTCGAAGGCGCCTTCGTAAAATTCCACGCATTCGCTCAGGCATTCGATGAAGCTGAACCCGTCATGTTCCATCGCGGCCTCCATCATGGCCAGCACGTGATTGGGATTCGAGGAAGTGGTGCGCGCGACAAACGTGGCGCCGGCGGCCAGCGCCTGTTTGATGGGGTTGATGGGATAATCCACGGCTCCCCAGGTATCGGTCTTGCTCTTGAACCCAAGCGGGGAAGTGGGTGAGGTCTGCTTCTTTGTAAGACCGTAAACCCAGTTGTCCATGACCACATAGGTGAGCTTCACGTTTTTCCGCGCGGCGTGGGTGAAGTGATTGCCGCCAATCGAATACGCGTCGCCGTCGCCGCCGAAGGCGAACACGTGCAAATCCGGCCGGGACAGGGAAATGCCCGTGGCAAACGGCAGGGCGCGGCCGTGGATGAAATGGACGCCGTGCGCCTGGACGAAATATGGAAACCGGCTGGAACAGCCGATGCCCGCGACGCTCACAAATTCCTCCTGGGTCAGCTTGCGTTTTTCGATGAGCTTGAAATAGAGCGCGAGCACCGAGAAATCGCCGCAACCAGGACACCACGTCGGATGGTCGGCGGCAAGTTCCTTTTTCGTCAGCCCCTTGCGCTCCGCGGCGGGGGATGGCGGCGCGACGGGGATTTTGCTCTGTGGTTCGCGCGCCGGATTTTCGACAATCGTTTCGCTCATATAAAAATTTGCAACCTTAAAAATTAGACGGTTTTGGCGGGGTGGCCGTTCGAGGACAATTTCAGTTTCACCGCCGCGAGAATTTCCCGCACCTTCCACGTCAGGCCGTCGGTCTTGTTGATGCCCCGGATCCGCGGATCGCAGTAACGGGCGCGGAGCATGCCGGCCAACTGGCCGTAACCGTAAAATCCTTCGTCGTTCATCTCCACGACGAATACGTGATGGAAGCCGGAGAAAATGTTGTCCAAACCGTTCGGCAGCGGGTTGAGATGTTTGATGTGCAGGGACGAGACGCTGTCACCGGCGGCGCGGGCGCGATCCACGGCTTCGCGAATCGGGCCCTGGGTCGAACCCCAGCCAACAAGCAGCACGTTGCCTTCCGGCGGACCATAAATCTTCGGCACGGGCAAGGTGGCCTGGAGGGCCAGCAGTTTCTTTCGGCGCTTGGCCACCATGGCCTGATGCACCCTGGGCGCGGCGCTCGGATGGCCGGCTTCATCGTGTTCGAGCCCGGTCATCACCGGATATTTGCCGCTGACAATGCGCGTGCCGGGCACGGCGCGCGGAACCACCCCGCTCGGCGCGGACAAATCATAAGGTTTGAAATCGGGAATCGGCGTGAGATCGGGCGAAATGTCCTGGCAGACTTTTTCCAGGTCGGGTTCGGGAAACGCCTCGATGCGCGTGGCAATGGCCTGGTCGCTCAAAACGAAAACGGGAACGTTGTATTGGCGCGCGATGTTGACGGCTTCGATGGCGGTGTAGAAACAATCCTCGACATTGGCCGGCGCCAGCACGACGCGGGGAGAATCACCGTGGCTGCCGAAACGGGCGATGTTCAGGTCGGATTGCTCGACGCTGGTCGGCAAGCCGGTGGACGGCCCGCCGCGCTGGACGTCCACAATCACGACCGGTACTTCGGCCATGACCGCCCAGCCCAGCGCTTCACTCTTGAGGGAAATGCCCGGGCCGCTTGAGCCGGTGACGGCCACGCGGCCCGCATAGCTCGCGCCCACCGCCATGGAAATGGACGCAATTTCGTCCTCGCACTGAATGAACGTGCCGCCGTATTTGGGCAATTCACGCCGGAGCAGCTCCATGACATCCGTCCAGGGCGTGATGGGATAAGCGGCGCCAAAGCGCACGCCGGCGGCGATGAAGCCGTAACCGAGTGCTTCATTGCCGTTCATGACCACCTGATGGCGGTCTTTGGCCGTGCTTTCGGTGAATTTGAAGGTCTCCAGCAAATTGCCGGTGTCGTAGGCATAACCCGCGTGAAAGGCCACCAGCGCATTTTTGACGATGCTCTCGTCCTTGCCGCCGAAACGTTCGGCAATCAGCTTCTCCAGCTTCGGCACGTTCAGGTCGAACATCCGCGCAATCAGGCCCAGCGCAAAAATATTTTTGCCCTTGTCCTTGGCCGTACCCCCGATGGCCTCCACCGCCAGCGTGGAAATGGGAATACCGACATGGTGAAAATCCTTCTGGAGGTCGGGCCGGGGTTCGACATGGTCGGTGTCAAAAATCACGATGCCGCCCTTCTTGAGCGACCCGAGGTGATCTTCGTAGGAATGCTGATAAAACGCCAGCAGCACGTCGGCCTCGTCCCCCGCGCTCAGGACTTCGCCGGAACCGATGCGTACCTGGAAAATGGACGGGCCGCCGGAAATGGTGGCCGGAATGGTCATGAACGTCATGACCTCCTGTTCGCTGCGTCCGGCCAGGCGGGCGAGGAATCCGCCGATGGCCTGGATGCCGTCCTGCGAATTGCCGGCGATGCGGATCACCGCCTCGTTGATTTTCGAAACCTTTGGCGCGCCACCCGGCGACTCAGTTGTCATCATGTCACTCATGGAACTCGCGATTAATTTTTTTCGATGCAAGGCGAACGAGCCGTTGAGAACAAAACAGCGCAACGCCGTTGCCTAGTCACAGTAAGTCACCTGTGACGAAGGTGTCAAATCCTAATGCCAGATATATCTTCTTGGAAATAAGAGACTTATAAATAATTGGCGGGGAATATTTCTATTTCTTAGAAAGTCGATTAGTAATAGTGATTGACGCTTTCGGCGGGGGAAACGTTTCTTTTGGCGATTATTGTCGCCGCTTGCGCAATTCCGGTTGGATGCGTAGCGTGACGGGAAGATTGAGCTTTGCCCGGCGCAATCCAGCGATACGATAGAATCCGCAATCTGAAATTTTGAATCGAATGAAAACGGCCTACGAACTGGCGATGGAACGGCTCAATCGAGCCGCCCCGACTATTAAGTTTACCGCCGCACAGAAAAAGCAGCTCGCGGAACTGGACGCTCAATGCGCCGCGAAAATTGCCGGACGCGAAATCGCCTTGAAGGACGAAATCGCCAAGGTGGCGGCATCGGGCGATGCAGAAAAGGTCGAAGCGCTTCAGCAACAATTGGTCAAGGAACGTAAATCACTGCAGGCCGAGTTGGAGGAGAAAAAGGAACGAGTGCGGCAAGGTTCCGCCGCCAAGTGAAGCGAAAAGATTACGCGGCAGCCTTCGTCAACACTTGCTTGGTAACGGGCGAAGGCTGGTGCGCATAGCAGGACTTGAACCTGCACGGGTTGCCCCACTACCACCTCAAAGTAGCGTGTCTGCCAATTCCACCATATGCGCACGCACCTTCATAAGGAAGCAAGCCAAGGCATTTTGCGCAAGTTGAATCGGAGACAAGCCGCAAAAGCGTGCCGGTTTAATCCGGGAAAAGCCATTGCCAGCCGCGCCAACGAGAGGGATGGGCCGGAGTGAACCCTTCGCCGCCCTTCGGCTTCTCCAAATCCCATTGTAGCAGGACACCGATGCTGTTCGCGCCGCGGCCATGCGTGCGAATGGCGTCCACCCCGTAGGCGTAATCGAGCATGATTTTCAAACGGTCATTGGGCGCGCGATAAAAAATACCGCCGCCGACGCCGGTGAGCGAGTTGCCGGGTTGCCCTTCACCGGGCAGATAATCCACTACGGCGGTGGCTTCGTTCAAGCTGAGGTTCCAGCGCTGGCTGTGGTCGAGCGGCAGAAGGTAATTGGCGTTGAACAGCACGAATTGCCGGGCGCTGATTTCCTGAAAGAAATAGCCGGGCAGCGACAGCGGGAATTCCGACACCAGCGGCAGATAACCACCCAACCGGTAGGCGCTGAAACGGTCGGCGTCCACGCTCGTGCCGGCCATCAGGCGCACGTAAAAATTCTGCTGGCTTTTGGGCAGGGTGTAGGACAACGCGGCTTCGGTCCAGAACAGATGCGTTTGTTCCTCGGTCTGTTCGGCGTCGGCGATTCCGTACGGCCCGTAGCTGGAGCGGAACTGGCCTTCGTACCAGACGGACAGTTCCATGGCGAGCGCCGGGAACAGCGTCGGCTCGATACCGCCCCAGCGCAACCCGGTGCGCACGCCAAACTCGCCGCGTTCCCCCGGCAGTTGAAAGGCCGGATCCGTGCCCTCGTTGCGGGCATAGGTGGAATAATGCGCCATGCCGCGCAGGACCAGGTTCAGTGGAATCAGATCGCCGGGATTGAACAGGTGATAAATGCTGGCGGAAAGTTCCGCGCCGTAACCGTCGAAGGATTGACGGGGATAATAGGTGCCGCCGTGGATTTCGTTGTAACTGTCGGCAAAGCCGCCGCCGGCCACGCCGAGGCCAAAATCCGTACGGGGCCCCAGACCGTGGACGAAGCCGAGTTCAGAATCGAGGTACGTGGGCGCTACCGCCAGCCGTAAGGTCTGGTTCGTACACGGAAAATCCGGCTGGTTGTGATAATAAAAAGCGTAACCGGCGAACGGTGCGTGGCCTTCAAAAGCCTGATTGTAGCCCAACTGAATGAGGTCGCGCTTGACGGGGTCGATCTGCGCAGAGGCGGGCAACGGGAGACACAACGTGAGCCATAACAACGCGCGCCCGGTTTGTTTCATTGCCGTTTTGGTAGCGCAAAGCCGGGCCGCCAGCAAGTGCGAATCCACGCGGGAATACTGTTTGGTGGGGCGAACCCCCTCCCGACGAACCGTCATCGGCGTTTTGAGGCCGGCTCGCGAGTAAGCTCGCCCCACCAATTCACTCCCCGCTGGACATGCGGAAAGTTTTCCGGCCTACTGTTGCGCGATGCCGTCACTTGATTCTGAATTGCTGGCCAAAGCCAAGTCGCTCGGTTTCTCCGACCGGCAAATCGCCTATTTGACCAAGACGACCGAAGATGAAATCCGCGCATTGCGGAAAAAGCTCGGGCTGGTGCCCAGTTACCGCTTGGTGGACACCTGCGCCGCCGAATTCGAGGCTTACACGCCGTATTATTATTCCACCTACGACCGTGGTGATGACGAGGTCAAAAAGACGCCAAAGAAAAAGGTGATGATTCTCGGCGGCGGACCGAACCGCATCGGCCAGGGCATTGAATTCGATTATTGCTGTGTCCATGCCGCGTTCGCGCTCAAAGAAGCCGGCTTCGAGACCATCATGGTCAATTCCAATCCCGAAACGGTATCAACGGATTACGACACCAGCGACAAACTGTTTTTTGAGCCGCTCACGCTCGAGGACGTGCTGCATATTTACGAACGCGAGGGTTGCTGGGGCGCCATAGCGCAATTCGGCGGCCAGACGCCGCTGAATCTGGCGCTCGGCCTCCAAAAAAACGGTGTCAATATCATCGGCACCTCGCCCCAGAGCATCGAGATTGCCGAGGACCGCAAATTGTTTGCTGCGATGCTTGATAAATTAAAAATTCCCCAGCCGCCCAACGGGATTGCCACGAACGAAATCGAGGCATTGGCGGTGGCTAAAAAACTGGATTATCCCGTTCTTGTCCGGCCGTCTTTTGTGCTCGGCGGTCGCGCGATGCAGATCGTTTATTCGGATGCCGAGTTGCAGCATTACATGCGGTTCGCCGTCGAGGCCTCACCGGAGCGGCCCGTGCTGGTGGACAAATTTCTTGAAGACGCGACCGAGGTGGATGTGGATTGCATCGCGGATGTCGGCCGTTTCAAAAATCCCGACGACGGCCACATCGTCATTGGCGGCATGCTGGAGCACATCGAATTTGCGGGCGTGCATTCCGGCGATGCCGCGATGGTTTTACCCCCGCATACCCTGTCCAAAAAAGTCATCGAGACGATTCGCGAATATACGCATGCCATGGCGCGCGAACTGCAAGTGATCGGTCTGATGAACGTGCAATACGCGGTGAAAGGCGGAAAGGTGTTCGTGCTGGAAGTCAATCCGCGCGCCTCACGCACGGTGCCATTTGTCAGCAAAGCCATCGGCGTTCCGCTGGCCAAGCTCGCGGCCAAGGTCATGGCCGGAAAAACTCTGAAGGAACTCGGTTTCACGAAGGAAATCTGGCCGAAGTATTGGGCGGTCAAGGAATCCGTTTTCCCGTTCAACCGTTTTCACGGGCAGGATATTTTACTTTCACCGGAGATGCGCTCGACCGGCGAGGTCATGGGGCTGGACGCCGACCGCGGCATTGCTTACGCCAAATCGCAAATGGCCGCCGGTTCACCGTTGCCGCTGGGCGGAAAAATTTTCATCAGCGTCAGCAACGCGCACAAGAAGGAGGTCGCCGCGGTGGCGAAACAATTTGCCGACCTCGGATTTGAATTGGTGGCCACCGGTGGCACGGCGACAGTTCTGGAAAAAGCGGGCCTGAAAGTGCAGCGCATTTTCAAGCTGGCCGAGGGCCGCCCGAACGCCATTGACCTGCTCAAGAACAAGGAGTTGCAACTGGTCATCAATACCCCCAGCGGCGCCACGCCGCGCGCCGACGAGGTGAAAATCCGCACTACCGCTGTTTATACCGGCACGCCGATCATGACGACATTGAGCGGCGCCAAGGCCGCCGCTCGCGGCATCGCCTCCTTGAAGGAGGCGGGCTATGGCGTGAAGACATTGCAGGAATATCACTGAGCTGCGTGCTTTCCCCAACCGATCCCCGAAATTTTATTTGTTTTCCTTTGGTTTCGACCCGGGCGGATTGGTTTTTTCAAAATTCAGCGCCGCCGAATTGATGCAGTAACGCAAGCCGGTCGGTTTTGGCCCGTCGTCGAAGACATGGCCCAGATGGCTGCCGCAATGCGCACACAGCACTTCCGTGCGGTGCATCCCAAAACTGTCGTCCTCGCGCAGGACAACCTTGCCCTCCGTCGCCAGATCATAAAAGCTCGGCCAGCCGCAACCGGAATCGAACTTGGTGTCCGAAGTAAAAATAATTTCCCCGCACGCCGCGCAGCGATAAACCCCCGGCTCTTTCGTATTCCAGTATTTCCCGGTAAACGGCCGCTCCGTGTCGGCCTGGCGCAGCACGCGATATTGTTCCGGCGTCAATTCCTTGCGCCACTCCGCGTCGGTTTTGGTGACTGGAAATTTCATGGTTGAATTCGCGGTTGAGTTGGTGTTTGGCGGCAGGGTGGCAACGTTGTTCGTGGGCGAGGCATGGCTCCCCCACGCCCAAAGCAGCGCGCCGACGGCAAACAGGTTAAGCATCCTTTTCATAACCCAGGCAAACATTGCTCCGTGTCCGGCAAACTGTCAAACTGTTGAAGACGACCTGTTCCCGAAGATTTCGGGACAGCCGGTGGCGGCCGGTTCGAAACTGTTCAATCAAAATTTTCCCACCCTTTTTGAATCGCGAATGCCCGGCCCATTTCCACAATTTTGTTTATTTCTTCATGGGAAAGGGGGCCGCTTTTCAAAAGCTCACGATAGCATCGGGAAAACATCAGGATTTTGAATTCGCCGTCGATAAAAGGAGATTTGCCTTTTACCCAGGGTAGTTCCTGCGGCGACGTCACACCGCCTTGGAGGCCGGGCTTGACTTGGGCGTTTTCCACCCATTCTGCCTTAACCAGCCGGTCGTAGATGTGTTTCATTGATTTCTCCTTGTCTTCAGCCTGTTTGTTTCGCGAACACCTCCCGGCTCCAAGGACAATGACATACCCGCGCCGATTGTCGAGCCGACGGGGCCAACCCGCAGGGCACCGACTGCCATCCGGCGGCAGGCAATCAATCCTGCCGGACTCGCCGCGAAGCCAGGTTCCCCATGAACGGAAAATTCACGCTGATATTATCTGAAATAATTGAAACTATTTTTGAATTTTATCAACGGCGCCCGGAAAGGGCAAGGGATAAAATTGCACCGGACGGGGTGTGTCAGCAGGCACCGGCCAGGGGTGGATTGTTTCCCTCATGCCTGCGGTCACGGCTGACAGTCTTTGCGGCGGCGCAGTACCGTGCGCCGGAAGTTACGGATCGAAGAGGGCGCAGACAATGACTCCAATGGATTGTCGTACTCCGGGTCCCCCAATCGTCCGCGCAACGCGTTCTCGAAACCGAGAGGCCGCGGGGGCGGAGCATGGGCGGCCACAGCTCCCAGGGCGGCCAACGCCGCCGGATCAAACAGTTTCTCAAACAGTGGGAAAACTGACTCCTCCTCCCGACGGAAATGTTCACGGGAAGCCTTGATGCCGGACTTCAGAAACTGTACCGCCTTGGTGAATTCGGATGCCAACGCGGCATGTTGCAGGCACTCGTCAATCTCGTGGTGATCCTGATACAGGTGATTCAATTCACCCCTCTCTGCCAGGACGTGATCCAGCGCCACATAAGCCAGGTTCTGTTCCACATCGGCATGGCGGGCCAGTACTCCTTCAACCAACCGGGCGATCAGCCGCACCTCGGCCACTGTCTGCACGTCAGGCAACAGATGATCAATCTCGTCAAACAACTCGCAAAACAAGGCGTGCTCGGTAGCCAGAAAATTCGTGATGATATTATTTGGCTTCATGGCATCCATACTAACATTTTATTCCCACCTGACACAAAACGCAAGGGACGTTGAGACAAATGGCGTTTCAACGAACGAATCCGGCGTTGAATGAGTGCGAAATTGTGCCTGCCGGCTTGACATTGCCCGGTCGCCGGCGCAAAAGCAGTCCGCAGTGTCTCCGCCGTCTGACAATTTCTACGCCGACTGGCGCCCGGGTTTGTGCGCGGGGAATGTGTTGCGGGACGGGAACAGCCTTCCGCCCGAACGCCTGCTCCAGGCCGTCTGGCGCCACCAGCGATTACGGCGCGACCGGCTCCGGACGACCGACGGACAACCCGTGCGCGTTTTGCATCCCGGCTTTGCGAGCGTCGAGGGCGGTCCGGATTTTCGCGGCGCGGTCATTCAAATCGGCGACGCGGCGCCACGTTCCGGCGACGTGGAAATTGACCTGCACGTGGGCGGCTGGCATGCCCACGGTCACGACCGCAACCCGAATTTTAAAAATGTCGTGCTCCACGTGGTCTGGGACGGCGCGCGGCCGATGCCCGACACGCCTCCGGTTTTGCCGTTGAGCCATTCGCTTGATGCCCCCATTGGCGAACTGGGATTATGGCTGGAAAACGATTCCCCGCGCGTCCTGCCCGAAAATTTGCGCGGCCAGTGTTGCACGGTGTTGCGCGAGTTGGATGAACCGCAGCAGGGCAAAATTCTGGACGCTGCCGCGCGCGTTCGCTTTCAGGCCAAGGCGGAACAATTCCGCGCCCGGGCCCGGCACGCCGGTTGGGAACAGGCGCTGTGGGAAGGTTTGTTTCGCGCGCTCGGCTACAAACACAACGTCTGGCCGATGCAAAATCTTGCCGAATCACGTCTGCGCTGGATGTCCGGCGCGGACACGGCTTTCGCGTTGCAAGCCAGGCTGCTCGGCGTCAGTGGTTTGCTGCCGGCGGAACTGCCCCGCCTTCGTCCCCTCGACCGGGACTCCCGCGCGGCAAAGGCCCGGGCCCAAACGGGCGGCAACGACTACCTTCGCAAACTCTGGGACTGCTGGTGGCGGGAGCGCGATGCGTTCAGCGACAGTCTGCTGCCGCGTGCGGTCTGGAAATTTCACGGATTGCGTCCGGCCAACCATCCCCAGCGGCGGCTCGCGCTGGCGGCGCACTGGCTGGCGGATAAAAATTTGATTTCGAAAATTGAAAATTGGGCCATTCGGGAAATGCCGGACAAAATGATGCCCGATTCGCTGCGGGAAATTTTGGAAGTGGAGCGCGACGAGTTCTGGTCATGGCATTGGACGTTCCGCTCGGGGCGAGGGAAGAAACCGCAACCGCTGCTGGGCGACGCGCGGGTGACGGACCTGGCGGTGAACGTGATTCTGCCGTGGCTATGGACGCGTGCCGCCGAAGGCAAAAATGAAAAATTCCGGTGCGTCATGGAATATCGCTACGCCGTCTGGCCGGCGGCCGAAGACAATGCCGTTTTGAGACTGGCGCGGCAGCGGTTGCTGGGTGTCGGACGCAGCCGCGCGTTACGGAGCGCTTCCGCGCAGCAGGGTCTGATGCAAATCACGCGCGACTTTTGCGAACATTCGAATGCGGTCTGCGACGCTTGCCGGTTTCCGGAACTGGTGCGCGGTTGGAATGGCGAAGCCGGGTTTCAACCTGCGGGGGATTAACCAGCCCAATCACCGGGCCGAAGCCCGCGCCCGAAGTCACTTCACTTCCAGATTGGCGAACGGATTGTTCAATCCACCGGACGGCGGTTCGGAGGAAACGGGCACCTGGTTTTTCGACGGGACCGGACGGAGCGACTGATGATTGTCCGCAGCGGGCGCCGGACCGGCGTCGGTCTGATGCGGATTTTTGGCGCGTTTGTTGCGCGGGAGCGGGCTAATCATCACGTTGATGCCGCGGCCGATGAGTTTGGGCGGAAAATCGGGATGGCCGTAGGGCGCGATCTCGGCCAGAAATTTGTTGATGACCTGAAAGCCGACCTCCGTGTGCGCCATTTCGCGCCCGCGGAATTTGAGCGCGATCTTCACCTTCATGTCTTCGCAAAGAAAATCCACCGCGTGCGCGACCTTGATGCCGAGGTCATGCGGGTCGATGCGCGGGCTTAATTGCACTTCCTTCACGGTCGAGGCGTGCTGATGTTTCTTGGAATCCTTTTCCTTCTTGGCCTGCTCGTAGCGGTATTTGCCAAAGTCCACGAGCCGGCAAACCGGCGGCGTGGCGGTAGCGGCAATCTCGACCAGGTCCACTCCGTTCTGCCGCGCAAGATTAATCGCGTCGTTCAACGAAATGACGCCGAGTTGTTTGCCGTCAATTCCAATGACCCGGACTTCGCGGGCGCGAATCTTGCCGTTGACCCGGACGAACGAGGCAGGAGAGAAATTGCGTGGAGCAAAAGGGCGGCTCAAGACACCCTCATCGGTTGTGGCATAACTGTGGATTTTCGCATCAAGCAAACTGGCCCGGCCAGTTCAGAATCTGGATTACCTATAAGCCTTTCTGGTGGAACGCGCAAGCAAATAATGGGTGACAGTCTCAAAAATCAGGGCCGGATTTGACAGCCTTCCGCACGGCCGTATAAACCTGCTTTAACGGTATCCGGGCCTGGACCGCCAGTTTTTTACACGATTCAAACTCCGGCGCGGCCTGAACCACCTTGCCGTTGAGTCGGCCGATTTTTACAACCGCTTCACCCCACGGCGTTTTGACCCGGGTGAATTCGCGACGCAATTTGCGCCGTTCCGCCAGCGTCCGCCGCACGCCAAACGCGCTGGTCTCCCGCAAAATCATTTCGCTGAATTTGTCCGCGTCGGCTTCCGCGCACAGGACCGCGAGTAACACGCCCGGCCGGTTTTTCTTCATTTGGATAGGCGTGTGAAAAACGTCCAATGCGCCCGCGGCCAAAGCCATCTCAACAAAGTGACCGAGAATTTCCGGGTTCAGGTCGTCCAGGTTGGTTTCCAACACGACAACGCGGTCCGTCTCCCAATCCAAAACTTTGGCCTTTGAACTTTGGGTTCTGGATTCCTTGCCGAGCACGGCGCGCAGCACGTTGGGCCGCGTCCGATTTTCCCGCGTGCCGAGGCCAAAACCGGTTTTTTCCGCAACCAGATTTTGCATCGGCCCGAAGCTTTCGACGAATTCCGCCAGCAACGCCGCGCCGGTGGGGGTGACCAGTTCGTGCGGCTCATCACATTGCGTCAATCCGATGCCACGCGTGCCCAGAATGGCCAGCGTGGCCGGAGCGGGAACGGGAAAACGTCCGTGCGCGCAATCCACCCAGCCGGTACCTTCGATAACCGGCGCGGCCAACACCCGTGGTTTGCCGAGCAACTCCAGAGCGATGCAAGCGCCCACGATGTCCACGATGGAATCCACCGCGCCGACCTCGTGGAAATGAACCTGTTCCGCCGGCAGACCATGAATTTTGCCTTCGGCCTCGGCGATGCGTTGAAAAACGGCGACGGATTTTTTCTTCACCCAGGCCGACAATTTGCTTTTGCCGATGAGCTTTTTAATTTCGGCAAATGTCCGGTTTTCGCCGCGGTGTTCATGAGGTTTGTGGATGTGCAGGCCGCAAGCGGTTTCGCCACTGCCATGTTCGTGGGGCATGCCGTAATGAACGTGGCCATGTCCGGAACTTTCGTTCAGATGGACATCCAGTTTTACGCCGGCGATGCCGGATTTCTGCCGGCGGGAGATGTGGAGGTGATAACCGTCGAGTTTCAATTTCTTCAACTCGCGCTCCAATTTGCGGGCGTCCACACCGAGGTCCAGCAATGCACCGAGGAACATGTCGCCGCTGATGCCGCTGAAAAGGTCGAGGTAAAGCGTTTTCATGAATGGGACGCCAACGCGTTAATCTGGCTTGCGGCGTAACCGGCGCCAAAACCGTTGTCGATGTTCACCACCGTCAGGCCACTGGCACAACTGTTCAACATGCCCAACAACGCGGCGATTCCGCCGAAGCTGGCGCCATAGCCGATGCTGGTGGGCACGGCGATGACTGGTTTGGACACCAGCCCGGCTACCACGCTCGGCAGGGCGCCTTCCATGCCGGCGACGACCACCAGCACGTTCGCGCGCCGGAGATTTTCCGATTTCGCCAGCAGACGATGAAGACCGGCCACGCCGACGTCATAAATCCGTTCAACGCGATTGCCCATGATTTCGGCCGTGACCGCCGCTTCCTCCGCCACGGGCAAATCGCTGGTGCCGGCGCAAATGACGCCGATGGTTCCGGGCCGCTTGGGGAGAGATTTTTTCTCAATCGTCACGCACCGTGCGGTTTCATGGTAAACGGCTCGCTTGAATTTTTTACGCAAGGCGCGGGCATGCGCGTTGGTGATGCGGGTAACGAGGACATGCGTATCAGATGCTAAAATTTTCGTGGCTATTTTGACGACCTGTTCCGGCGTTTTGCCGCCGCCGAAAATGACTTCAGGAAAACCTTTGCGAAGCGCGCGATGCGTGTCCACCTGTGCGAAACCGAGGTCGGCGACGGGTGCGGCTTGAAACGCGCGCAGGACCTGGTCGCGGCCGACGCCGCCAGCGCGGAATTTTTCGAGCAATTGAATCGCCTCGTTAATCGTCACAATTAAATAATATGCAGTTTGAGCAGATGGTCACGGCAAATTTACGCTCTGCCGGAGATTTCCGAACGTTCGTAGCCGCCGACGTGAGGAGCGGAAGGACGGGACGAAAACAGTCCGCCTCGTTACCTCGGCGGCTACAGTAACTCGCCGCTACACTTGCGAAACGCCTGCACACTGCGCACGAAATCGTCCGGTACGCCAAAATCAAACCGTTCCGCCGCGGTCATTTCCAGGGCCAGATACCCTTCACGTTGACGCTGAAGTTCCTGGGCGCGGGTGAGTTGAAACTCGCCGTGGTCGCGCACGTTATCCCGGATCATTTTCTTGAGAATTTCGTAAATGGAAGGCGACAACAGGTGCAGGCCAAACCAGCCCAGCCAGGTTCCCGCTGGCAGACCTTCCACCTGCAATTTTTTCCGCGCGGTGGCCGCATCCGGTTTTTCGATGATAAGCGTAACATCAATCCGGCGCGGATTCCCGGCGTGCCGTTGGCCGGCGATGGTGCCGTAGCCTTTCAATTCTTTGGCGAAAATCCGGTTGACCGCCGAGACACTTTTGCCGTCGGAGACGGCGGCCATTTGCGCCAGTTCCCGATAAGGCGAAACCGGCCGGCCGCGAAACAGATGGTCGCCGAGCACGAGCAACACAAATTCGCCGCCGGCAAATTTTTGGGTCTGAAAAACCGCATGGCCGTAACCTTCCTGCTGTCGCTGCACGGCAAAGGTCACGCGCCCGGCAAACTTTTTCATCTGTTCCGCCTCGCGCAACAGGGCGGGATGTTTTTCCAGCCGCTTCAGGTAATCCTTGCCCGGTCCGCGCAGGTAGGCGCGCACCATTTCATCCTCACCCGGCTGGACGACGATGCAGATTTCCTCGATGCCGGCCTTGTCCAGTTCGAGCAGATGATAATGGAACAGGGCACGGGCGATACCATCCGGAGCGACGACGGGGAACAATTCCTTTTTTACCGCGTGCGAGGCAGGAAAGTGACGTGTGCCCAGCCCGGCGATGGGAATGACGGCTTTGCGGACGGCGGTCTTCATGCGGGAGACGGACGCCAGCCGTTGGCGCCAAAAATGTACCGCCGCGCACCGAATTCGACGGCGCCGGGCGACGTGCTTTCAAAAATGTCCGGCCTGGCGCCCACACGCCGGGAATATTCCAGGGCGATTTGCGGAATGTGTTCCTTCAGCGCTTCAATTTTGCCGAAGACGGCCACAGTGCCGCCGGTGCCGCCGCCGGTGATTTTGGCGCCGTAAAGACTGTTGGCCGGGCCGCGTTTACGGACGGCTTCCACCAGGAAATTCACCTCGGGCACTGACAAATGGCAATTGTCACGGTAGCTTTCATGCGCGCCATACATCGCCTCGCCGGCATCAACGCAGGCACGTTCGTCGCCCCGGGCGGCGGCCTGGAGCGACGCAATGAATCGCAGGACGCGTTCATTTTCTTCGATGGGGTGCCGCGTCGGCCCCGCGACACGGTAGGTGGCGTCCGGTTGCACCACGGTCACGGGATCGTCGTGGGTTTTGTATCGGGCCAGAAATTCGGAGCCGAGGATGGTGTCGGGAATTTCCGCCTGGTATTCCGTCTTGAATTCCGCGGAGGAGACTTCCGTCAGGTAGCGGAGCGCGGCGCGGCCGGTGCGGGCGCGGATTTCGTTGATGATTTTTTTGCCCATGAACGCGCCGATGCGCACATTGCCGTAAGCGTTGCCGGCCACCGAGTGCCGGACCATGGAATTGATGCCCACGAAGCCGGTGCCACCCGGAATTTCCACCTCGCCGACAATCTGTCCGGGCCGGCAGAGGATGTGGGTGAGTTTGCCGCGCCGTCCGCTGGCGACGGTAATCTGGTCCATGATGCCGCACGGCGCGCCGACGACGTGGTTTTCCGCCATCTGCCCCAGCCGGGCGAGGCGGGCGCCGTCCAGTTTCAATCCCAGCCAGGCGTTGAGGCAGGAAAGGGTGCCGATTTCCACGGCGGCGGAACTGCCGATACCCACATTCATCGGCACCGCACTGAATAACAGGAGGCTGAAGCCGTAGGGAAGGTTAACCGATTCCTCCTTCAGCAGGGTGAAGATGCTGCCGCCGATGTAAGCCGCCCAGGTAACCAGTGGGTGCGCGTGACACAACTCGCGCACCTGCGCATAATCGCCCACCGTGTCGCCGGAAGTCAAATAATCCAGCGGGATGCGGGTTTCCACCGGCAGCGCCCGCCGCCCGGCCTGCATGGTGCGAATGCGCAGGGTCCGGTCCGTGCGGGCTTGCAACGCGATCAACATGCCTCCGCCCAGAACCGCTTCGCAAACGTTGGCTCCCGAGTAATCGGCGATGCCTCCCATCACGTCCAATCGGGCCGGTACGCGCGTTACCCAGATCTCACCGGCGTTGAAAAATCCGGCAAAGCCGGTGGGATCGCTATTGGGCTTGCGGAGGAGCTGTTCAAATTCCTGCACCTCAAGCGGGAGTTCAGTGTTCATGACTTGCAAGATTCATCATGTCACAATGAACCCGGGGGGTCACGTCGTAAAACTCAATGGTGATAACGGAACAGCCTCTTTCGATTGGCGTAAAGATACCAGACGATCAGCACATTAATCGCCAGCACCAGCAACAGGCCGAGTTTAGGATGGCTGAACAATTCCGGGCGGGGATGGTCCAGGGGGCGGGGCGCGCGGTGACGTACTAATTCAAAGATTTCGACCGGGATGAAAAAGGCCGATTCAACGATGGCCAGCCAGATGGCCCATTTGGCGCGAAATGCCAAGCCCAGTCCCAAGACAATAAGGAACAACCCGCAGAACGAAGTACCGATGGCGGCCCGGCGCACGCCGGCAGGGCTGATGGTGTCCAGCCAGTCGCCGATGCCCTGGAAAAAACTCCGTTCCGGGTCGAGATGCACCCAGCGCAGGAACTGGTCGAATACGTCCGACAAATCCTTGTTCGCCAGTGAAAAGACACCCAAGGCCAGCAACAGTAGTGCAATGCCCTTGATCAGCTTGATCGCGACGATGAGATACAGCGTCGGGGCGCGCTTTGGTCTCGGCGCGGCTGAAGAATTTGCATGCTCGGTCATCAACGGATTTTGGCCAGCAACCAGTTCAACAGTTCATTGATGGCGATGCGTTCCTGCCGGCCGTCGTCCCGGAAACGCACCGTCACGGTGTCCTTCAACTCGGGTTTCTCGCCCAGCGTGTCAAAATCAATCGTCACGCAGAACGGCGTGCCGGCTTCGTCCTGCCGCGCATACCGGCGGCCAATCGAACCGGCGTCATCGTAAAACACATTCATCCACGGCCGTAACAAGTCGCGGACTTCCTGCGCCTTCTTCAGCAGTTCCGGCTTGTTCTTGAGCAATGGCAGCACACCGGCTTTAACCGGCGCGACACGCGGATGAAACTTCAGGACCACGCGGGTTTCGGTCTTGCCCTTGTCGTCGGTTTCGGTGACTTCGCTGTAGGCGTTGGCAATCAAGGCAAGGATTAGACGGTCCACCCCCGCGCTTGGTTCAATGACGTGTGGAATATATTGGCCTTTGGCCAGGCCATTCGCGTCTTCGGTGGCATCCTTGGCCGCCTGTTCCTCGGCCACGCCCATTTTGACGAGGTATTTTTTGCGGTTCTCGTAATAGCGCCGCCAGAGGTCATCCTGTTTTTCCTTGGGCAATTTGGCCCAAGCCGCGCGGAGTTCCTCGTCGAACACGCCCATCGGCTTGCCGGAGAACCGCTCATGCTGGCTCAAATCGAAATCGCTGCGGGCAGCGATGCCTTCGAGTTCCTGCGTGCCGAACGGGAATTTGAACAGAATGTCCACGGTGGCCCGGGCGTAGTGCGCGAGTTCCTCCGGCTTCTGCCAGTACTCCTCCAGCGTGGTGCGCGGCAGACCAATGCCTTCGTAAAATTTGATGCGTTTCTCCACCCAGTATTTGTGCCAGGCTTCCCAGCCCCAGTTTGAGTGCGGATTGCAGACTGCGGATTGCAGATTGACGTCGCCGGCTTTGGCCACATTGCCGGCGATGGCCTCAACGACTTCGTCCGGTTTGATGAAATATTCCAGCTCCATTTGCTCGAATTCGCGGGAGCGGAAGGTGTAATTGCGGGGTGTGACCTCATTGCGGAAGGCTTTACCAACCTGGGCGATGCCAAACGGAACCTTCTGACGCGATGTTTCCAGCACATTTTTGAACTGTGCGAAAATCGCCTGGGCGGTTTCCGGGCGGAGGTAGGCGATGGCGGATGCGTCCTGCACTGGTCCCACATAGGTCTGGAACATCAGATTAAAGGCGCGGGGGGCAGTTTTTTCGCCGTGGCATTCGGAAACCATCTTGCTGGGTTTTTGCGGACAGGGAATTTCGTTGGTCTGATCGGCGCGAAAACGGCCTTTGCAGGTTTTGCAATCAATCATGGGGTCGCTGAACGTGTCCACGTGGCCGCTGGCCTTCCAGATAGCGGGCGCCATGATGATGGTGGCTTCGAGGCCGACCACGTCGTCGCGCTGGCGGGTCATGGTGTTCCACCAGAGTTCCTTGACGTTGCGTTTGAGTTCGGCGCCGAGGGGACCGTAATCCCAGAATCCATTGATGCCACCGTAAATCTCGGACGATTGGTAAATGAACCCGCGCCGTTTGCACAGCGACACGATTTTTTCCATCAGCACATTTTCTTTTGGTCCGGCCATAGGGTCAGGCAGTGTTCGCGATGCGCTCAGGCATGTCAATTCCGCTCTGCCGGCGGCTCGTCGTTTCCGCTTTATTACCGGGCCGGGCCGTTCGAGAGGACGGGGGAAGAAGTGTCGGCGTGATTGAACTTTTCTGCGGCCAACAGATTTTTTTGCGCGTCCATATCGTTCGGATTCAGCCGGAGCGCTTCGCGGAATTGCGCGATGGCTTCGTCCGGACGCTGCCGGCGGAGGAGAGCCACTCCCAGATTATTGTGTCCGCTGAAATCATCCGGATTTAATTTTAATTCTTCCTGGTATTGGCCGACAGCTTCATCCCACATGCCCTTCCGACAAAGAACATTGGCCAGATCGTAACGGGCATCGGTGTCATCGGGTTTCACAGTCAGTGCCAGCCGGTACTCATCGATAGCTTCATCCATTCGGCCTTGTTTGCTGAGCACCAGCCCCAGCCGGGCGTGGGCCTCCCAATTGTTGTCGATAATGGCGCTGGCGTAGCGATAAAGAATTTCGCTGTCCTTCCAGTAGCCAATCTGTCGGCGGGTCAGGGGGAGGCAGATGGATATCGCTGCCGCGGTGAGTATGAACGAGATAAAAAAATGATGACGCCAATGCTGTATCAGTGTCGGCAGGCCCCAGGCCAGCAGGAGGAAGATTCCGATAAACGGCACATAACTGTAGCGATTGGCGATGGATTGAAACCCCACTTGTACCAGGCCGATCACGGGTACCAGCGTCCCGACGAACCAGCACCAGCCCACCAGGACGTAAGGATGATTGTGCCGCATCCGCCAGGCCCAATAAAACAGGCCCAACAATAACGCCGCCGCGCCCGCCACCGTCAGTGGGGGCCAATGGCCCGGGTGGGGATAAAAGAAGGGAAGATTTATGGGCCAAAATAATTTTCCCAGGTAGCGACAATAAGCAACCAGGGCATTCTCAACGCGGGCAGATAGCGGAAAGCTGGCCGTTGTTCGCATTCCGCCCATGCGTTTTTGGGCCAGAACAGTGACAACACAAATCGCGGTGGAACAAAGAAAGAAAGGGATTTTTTCCACCAGCAATTTCAAACGGCCCTGGGTTTTAAAACGACGCAGCGGCCAGTAATCGAGCAACAATAAAACGCACGGAAAAGTGACCAGCATCGGTTTGGACAACAGACTCAGCGCAAAGAAAAACAGTGACCAGAAGTAAGGAGAAGGGATTAAGGAGACCGGTGCTCCCTGCTGCTTGCTGCTGGCTTCTTTCTGCTGCGCGAAGCGAGCATAAAAGATGAGCGCCAGCAACCCGAAGAACGTACTCAACACATCTTTACGTTCAGATACCCATGCCACGGACTCAACGTGCATGGGATGCAATCCGAACATGGCGGCTACAAAAAAACTTCGCGCCGGCGCTCCCGTCATTTGGGTCAGAACCAGCAGGAGCAGAACCGTGTTGACCGCGTGGAGCAATAAATTGGTCAGGTGATGGCCGCGCGGATTCAGGCCGAACCATTGACAATCCAGCATGTGGGACAGCCACGTCAGGGGATGCCAATTGCCCCCGACGGTGCTGGACATCGCCCACTTGATGCTTTCCAGGGTTAAGCCCGACTGCACATGAGGATTCGCCGTAACATAATCCTGATCATCCCAAAAAATAAAATTGTTGTTGAGCACGGGCAAGTAAGCAACAACCACAAGCAGCAACACCCCCAGACAATACCAGACGGTACTGCGTCGCTGTGAATTGGCCGGTCGAATGGCAGCCATTGCGTATTGCTCATTGATAATTATTGTTGTCGGCAGACACAAGAAGCGAACACACTTCATTCTACCTTGCTTCTACTTGACTCGAGCCATGCTTCTGTTTACCAGCAGCACGCTGAAATCTTTTTTTATCGGCTATGCGGTGTTCGAAAAGAATTGCGAAATGCAGGCGACCTTTGGCTCTTCCATCAGGACCCTTCTGCGGAAACGCGTGAATTTCACGCGGAATGCGTGAAAATTTCACGCATTCCGGTCTCAAGCGGAAGTCTTCCTGGGGTATTCATTGGACTTTTGCAGTGAAAAGCGATTGGCACTGGCATTGCTAAACGGTTTTTATAAAGTGAAGTTGACGGTACGCGCGATGGTGCTAAGATTCGCCGAACTGTTACCCGACTAACAAAAACCAAAAACCTGACTGAACGTATGAAAAGAATTCTGAAACGGAACAAGGCTTTCACGTTGATCGAGTTGCTCGTCGTGATCGCCATCATTGCCATTCTGGCGGCCCTGTTGCTGCCGGCGCTCGCCGCAGCCAAGCGCAAGGCGCAGCGTATCAACTGCATCAGCAATCTCAAACAAATCGCCGTGGCCTTTAAAATCTGGGAAGGCGACCATAGTGACCGGTATCCCATGGCGCTCAGCACCAGCAATGGTGGGGCGTTGGAGGACGTAGACAGCGCAGGCAATCCTAATGCCACAGCGCCAAACGGTTTGGCAGCAGCCCTCTATGGACTAACCAACGTTTTCGTTGTCATGTCCAACGAATTGGCCAACCCCAAGATTCTATTGTGCCCTTCAGACAGCACCCGGAAAGCCACAACCAACTTTGCCGCCTTGCGCTTCAACAGTCAAAACATGAGTTACTTTGTCGGTGGCGATGCTTCAGATGTCTATCCGCAGATGATTTTGGATGGTGACCGGAATATTGGGACGACCACGACCGGGGGTATTCCCTGTACCGGTCCCACCAACACCCTTGGTATGCAATGGACCGGGAATCCCGGCAATGACGGCATGTGGTGGGCATGGACAGCGGCCGATTTGCACTTGAAACAGGGTAATCTCGGATTGGCTGATGGTCACGCCGACCAGACGAGTGTTGTTCAATTGCAGGCGGATTTTTCGTACGCTACCAACGGGGCCACTGCAACACCGTGGTGTAATTTCCCGCAAGGAACACCATAAACGTGGCCTGAATTCTTCAGTTTCACCCTGCACAAGGCATCCGCAAGGATGCCTTGTTTTGCTTTACCCGGTGATTCCTTCCAGCCGCATCTCATCATCGATGGCGGCTGGAATCACCGGGTCCATCGTGCTGGTTTGTCTGTTCCGGCTTTTCCGAAAGCCGCTGCTGCGCAAAGAAATCCTGCAATAAACTCCGGCACTCCGCTTCCCGGATACTCCCCGTGATTTCGCAACGGTGGTTCAACGAGGGGAATTGCAACAGGTTCATTGCCCCGCCGGCCGCTCCCCCTTTGGGGTCGCTGGCGCCGAATACCACACGTGCCAGCCGCGTGTGGACGATGGCGCCCGCACACATCGGACAGGGCTCCTTGGTCACGTACAACGTGCAATCCGTCAACCGCCAGTCGCCGACGGCCTCCTCGGCCTGCGTGAGTGCGAGCATCTCGGCGTGCGCGGTGGCATCCTTGAGCTGTTCCACCTGATTGAAGGCTCGCGCAATGATGCGGCCTTCGCGCACGACGACCGCCCCGACCGGCACTTCGCCGGTTTCCCCGGCGCGCGCCGCCTGGCGCAGGGCTTCGCCCATGAAATAGTCGTCGCTGTGCAGATCAATAATCGGCTCGTCCATAATAAAACGCGGAAGGAAGAATGCAGAATGCAGAAATAAAATTCAAATCCGACCAGGCAGGCAAACTGATTTCTTCCTTCTTCATTCTGCCTTCTGCCTTGCTTCTTCCAGCGTCCAGTCGTTACGCCCGTCCGGATGGCAATGACAATGCGCCGCGAAAAAGCCGCCGCGATGTCGCCAGAACCACGGCCAGATTGTCTCCCGATCGGTTTGTGGCAATTTGAGGCCGTCCAGCGCAGTGCGGGCAAAGAACTGGAAACGCCCCTCGGCATGACGGGGCGGCAACGTTTTCAGGCGCGGTTTCACCTCGAACAAAAACATCAGCCAGTGGGATTGACCCTGATAACCGTGTTCACTGACCAGACCGGTCAAGTGCAGGTCTTCCGGGCGGAGCAACAGTCCGGTTTCCTCGCGCGCCTCGCGGCAGGCGCAGGCATAGGGCGATTCGCCGACGTCCATTTTCAATTTACCGCCGCACGGGCTCCAGAAGCCGCGGTTCGGCTCCTGCGCGCGTTCGAGCAACAACACCTCATCCTGCTCGTTGAAGCAGTAAAGCAGCGTGGCGACTTTGTAGGGCAAAACCACAGGCATTTATGATTTCAGATTTACGATTGCCACCTGGTGAAACCGCCAAATCATAAATCATAAATCGTAAATCGTAAATTCTTCATTGTCACCGCGCGCTTGATTGTTAGAATTGCGACTCTTGTTTTGGTTTGCAGACAATAGAAATTACGCATGAAAAGTTACGATATTGCAGTCATTGGCGGCGACGGCACCGGGCCGGAAGTTACCGCCGAAGCCCTCAAAGTGGCGGAGGCCGCCGCCAAGAAGTTTGGGTTCAAACTCAACTGGCATCCCTACGATTTCGGCGGCGAACGCTATCTCAAAACCGGCGAGGTCCTGCCGGACAGCGCCGTGGAGGAATTGCGCAAGTTCAAGGCAATGTACCTCGGCGCCATCGGCCATCCGCAGGTCAAACCGGGTATTCTGGAAAAAGGCATTTTGCTCCGCCTCCGTTTTGAGCTGGAACAATACATCAATCTCCGGCCGGTGAAACTCTACCGCGTGCAGGATTGCCCGCTGAAAGACAAGGGGCCGGAAGACATTGATTTTGTTGTCGTGCGCGAAAACAACGAGGGCCTTTACATCGGTACGGGTGGTTTTGTGTTCAAGAACACGCCGCACGAAATCGCCGTGCAGGAATCGGTGAACACGCGCCGAGGCGTGGACCGCTGTCTGAAATACGCCTTTGAACTGGCCAAGAAACGACGCGGGGGCAAACCCTGGAAAGGTCTCAAGCCCGAAGACGTCAAGGACGGCAAAACCGGACAACTGACGCTCGTCGGCAAAACCAACGTGCTGACGTTCGAGTTCGACCTGTGGGAGCGCGCGTTCCACGAAATGGGCGCGAAGAAGTACCCGACCGTGAAGCGCGATTACGCCCACGTGGACGCCACCTGCATGTGGTTCGTGAAAAATCCGGAATGGTTTGACGTGCTGGTCACCGACAACCTGTTCGGCGACATCATCACCGATCTGGCCGCGATGATTCAGGGCGGGCTGGGCGTCGCCGCGGGTGGCAACATTAATCCCGAAGGCACCAGCATGTTCGAGTGCATGGGCGGAAGCGCGCCGAAATACACCGGCAAGAACGTCATCAATCCCATCGCCGCCATCAATGCCGGCGCGATGATGCTGGATTTCATCGGCGAATCAAAAGCGTGCGCGGCCATCGAAGCCGCCGTCGTCAAAATCATCAACACCAAGATCAAATCGCTCGCCGCGGGCAAGATGGGTTACGGCACGCGCGAGGTCGGCGACCTGGTGGCCGCGGCGATTTAGCACCGGTTGATACAAGTGCGGGCGGCGGTCAGTGACCGCCACTTTTTTTTATTTCGCCATTGCCGCCGGCGGCGATTTTGGTTTGATGTTCCGGTATGAAATCGCTGACCGAACATCTTTGGTTTGAGACGCCGCATCGCCGCGATTACGTCAACATCACGGACACCGTCGAGCAGCTCGTCCGCAAAAGCGGTGTGCAGGAAGGCCTTTGCCTTGTCAACGCCATGCACATCACCGCCAGCGTTTATATCAACGACGCCGAGGACGGGCTGCTTCAGGATTACGACGACTGGCTGGAAAAACTCGCGCCGCACGCGCCCACGTCCCAATACCGGCACAACCGCACCGGCGAAGACAACGCGGACGCGCACATGAAACGGCAGATCATGGGGCGCGAGGTCGTTGTCGCCATCACCAAAGGCAAATTGGACCTCGGCCCGTGGGAACAGATTTTCTACGGCGAATTTGACGGTCGCCGCCGCAAACGCGTAATGGTCAAAATCATCGGGGAGTGACCCTCTCCCATCACGGTCGTTTGATTCGATAAAACTGTTGCGCGCCATTCATGGGGTAAGCAGCGCGGAAATGCCCGGAACTTGTTTGGGTAATGGTCGCGGCTGCGTCGCCGAAGACGTCCGAACACTTTCCGACGCGTTGCAACTTGAAGGTGTCCGGGCTGTCGGAGACATCACCGGTGAAATCAATCTGAACATTTCCGTTGGTTATGATGATGCTGGTGATGAAAGGCTGGGCGGCGACGACAGAGTTCGTCGTCCAGGTCAGCAAACAATTATCGATTCCGAAGGTTGCTCGTGATCCCGAACCGGTGGCCGCCGAAAGGGCGGCGATGCGAATCCAGACATTGGATGACGAGCCGCTGGCGTCCGGGCCGAGATGATAAGTTTCAGATGTCGCCGCGAAGTTGGCGGCATTGGTATAAGTGCCCAAGGTACTGAATGAAAGGGGCGAATTGCCGACAGCATATTGAATGGTCCAAATCGTGGTGTAACCATTTGTTCTCAACGTACACAGGTCCACGCCGAACGTCAGATTGCTCAAGCCGACGGTGTTCGCAATCTGCAAGACAAACGCCGCGCCGGGATCACCAAACGAACCTGTCTGGCGAATGGCCAAAGCGCGGTTGGTGCAATTGCCTTGAACGGTGGCGGATTCAGTGCCCAGAAAATTGGTGCCCGAATTGGCGATGGTTGAAGCGCAATTGCCGAATTCTCCGGTCTGGTCGCCCCAGGATTTTTTGCTTGAGTTGTAATCGGTAGTGGCCGTTCCCAGGTCGTTTGCCGTGGCATTGATTCTAACCGACCAGCCGGCGGGCAGACCACTGCTGATCGCGTCGAAGTTTTGCGTGTAGTTGGTGCCGCTCAGAGTTAATTGGGCTTGAACGGAGAACAATGCCAAGCCGAGAAACAGTGCCGCGCTGCCAACGAACGAATTATATTTGTTCATTTTATACCTTTCAGGGTTGATGGTTGAGGTGATTATGCTGGGAATTAAAAAACTCTCCTGAAAAACCTTCCGAGATAAAGGCAAATGGAAGCCTGCACCTTGCCCGAGGCGCCCGCGAACAAACCTGTCCTGAACGACGATCACCGCCATATCCCCTCAGCCCTCGCCCTAAGCGAATTAACTGAAACCTTTCCGGTTCGCCGTTCCGGTTACACTCTCTAATAATAATTCCATGTATCGGCAAGGTTCTTTATCGAGAACTTATGCACAAGTTTTACACAGTTTGTATAAAGCGTTGCCTAAAGGGTTGGGGCTGCAAAATCGAAAACAAATAAAAGCGATACAAGAGCGGCTTTCCAGCCACCAATGGTGGGAGCATGTTGAACCAGGCCTTGCGTTTGATGGGACGAAAGCGCATTTTCCCCGACGCAAACGAGCAACCGCCTATGAAAAAACACTGCTGGATTCTGTGCCTGGCTTTCGCCTCCGGTCTGTACGCCGCCGAAGCATCCAAAACCAATGCTCCCGCCGCCAACACCAACGAGCCGCCGGTCGTAAAGGTTGAAGTCGCCACCATTCCCGATGCCGCCCATAAACCGGTCCTGACGACGAACACTGTGACCATTGCCGGCCAGCGGGTGACTTATATCGCGGAAACCGGCATGTTGCCCCTGCTCAACTCCAACGGCACCTCCCGCGCATCGGTCTTTTATGTGGCCTACACGCGTACCGGCTTGCCGCACCAAAGCGAAGCGGCGGCGGGCCAGACCAACCCCGCCGCGCGGCCGGTCACGTTTTGTTTCAACGGCGGCCCCGGTTCATCGTCGGTGTGGCTGCACCTGGGCGCGCTCGGTCCGCGCCGCGTGAAGATGAACGAGGACGGCACGCTGCCGCCGCCGCCATTCGGTCTGGTGGACAACGAGTATTCCATTCTGGACACCAGCGACCTGGTGTTCATCGATCCGGTTGCCACGGGCTTCAGCCGGCCGGAGAAGGACGAAAAGCCCGACCAGTTTTTCGGCGATTCCGCCGACCTCGATTCCGTCGGTGAATTCATCCGGCTCTGGACGACACGACATGAGCGCTGGCTCTCGCCAAAATATCTCTGCGGCGAAAGCTACGGCGTCTTCCGCGCGGCGGGGCTGGCCGATCATTTGCGCTCGCGTTACGGGATGTATTTGAACGGCCTGGTCCTGGTTTCCGGCGTTCTGGATTTTGCCACCCTCTGGGACAACGCCGGCAATGACGTGCCGTATCCGCTTTATCTGCCCGCCTATGCGGCGGCGGCGCAATTCCATAAGAAATTGCCGCCCGACTTGGAAGCGGACCTGACCAAAGCAATCGCCGAGGCGCGCGAATTTGCGCGGGGCGAATACGTTTCCGCCCTGCAACAGGGCAAGGCGCTGCCCGCCGACCAGCGCGAAAAGGTGATTGCCGAACTTGTGCGGCTCACCGGACTTTCGCCACAGGTCATCGCCGACAACCATCTACGGATTGACGAGGGCGTGTTCCGCAAGCAATTGCTGCACGACCAGGGCCTCATCCTCGGCGCTTACGACGCGCGCATCACCGGCCGTGACGATGATCCCGCCGCGCCGTATCCGGATTTTGATCCGTCCAGCGCGGCCACGCTCGGGCCGTTTTCCGCGGCGATGAACAGTTATGTGCGCGGGGAGTTGAAGTTCGAGGATGATTTGCCCTATGAAATCCTGGCCGGCGTGCAGCCATGGAATTTCGGCGCGCGCAACAGTTACGCCAACGCGGGAGAAAAGCTCGCCGCCACGATAAACCGGAATCCTTACATGCGGGTACTGGTACTGGGCGGGCGGTGCGATCTGGTCTGCCCGATTGACACGGTGCACTATGCGCTGGAACACATGTCACTCGACGCCGCCTACCGCACCAACATTACCTACGCCGAGTATGACGCCGGCCACATGATGTATGTCAACCTGCCTGACCTGCAAAAGATGCAGCGGGATTTGGAGAAATTTTTAAAACCATGATTTGTAGGGGCCGAGGTAACGAGGCTCCAACCATTCCTGATTTTAAGGTGAGCCTCCTTACGTCGGCTCCTACGGTTTCATTCGTGCACCCGGACCAGCGTTTTGATGACGCGATTGCCCGCGGCCATGGATTGGAACAGTTCCGGCAATTGCGTCAGCGGGCATTCGCCGTCCACAAAGTCCGCTGCGCGAACGGCACCGGCTTCGATGAATTCCAGCGCCCGCCGGATGGTGCGCGGGGTGTGGTGGAAACTCGCCAGCAGGGTAAGGCTGGAATAATGCAGGAGCGTTGTGTCGAGGTTGATGGTGGTACCGGCAGGACAGCCGCCGAAGAAATTCACCGTGCCACCCTTGCGCACCAGGTGCGCGGCGGCCTCCCAGGTTGCCGGATGGCCAACTGCCTCGATCACGGCGTCAAAATGTGTCTTCGTTGCCTCGCGAACTCTGGCGACCAGTCCACTGCCGTCGCCGATGTCCACCACCTGACCGGCGCCGAGCCGTTGCGCGGCGGCCAGCCGCGGGGCGCGCCGGCCGGCGACGGTGACGTGGCAGCCGAGATTTTTGGCCAGCACGACAAACATCAGGCCAATCGGCCCGGCGCCGATGACCAGCACGTTTTGTCCGGCGCCCAGGCGCGTGTCCTCGACGCCCTGCACCACACAGGCGAGCGGTTCGACGAGCGCCGCGTCGCGAAAATCGGTTTCCGGCTTGAGCCGCAAGAGATTTTTTTGGACCAGCCGGGCAGGGACGGCGATGGATTCGGCGTAGGCGCCGTTGAGAAACAATAAATCTTCGCAAAGATTTTCCTGGCCGGCACGGCAGTGAAAACAACCACCACACGGCGCGGAATTCGCCACGGCCACCCGGTCGCCGATCTGCCAATTTGTAGCAGTCGACGCAAGTCGGCCCATTTCAAATTCCGATTTTTCAAAGTGAGCGGACTCGCGTCCGCTGCTGCTGGAGATCTCACAAATGACGCCGGCGAGTTCGTGGCCGAAGACGGCGGGGGGCACGATCATTTTGGCGTGGTAGCCGCGCTTGAAAACCTTCAAATCCGTGCCGCAGGTGAGCGCGGCTTCGATGCGGATGCGGAGTTCGCCCGGTTTGAGTTCGGGCGGTTCGACGTTCTCAATTTGAATTTTTTCCCTGCCGTGCAGGATGGCGGCTTTCACGCCGCCAGTTTAAGCGGAGAAAACGACAAAACGAAGCAGACTTTTGTCCGGCAAAGCCATGCCACCCGCCTGACGGCGGCAGGTGGCGCAATTGGCTGAAGTTATGGCGCGGAGCGGATGCGCCAGAAATTATTGGTGGCTTTGTTGGGGGTGTTGGTCATCAACACAAACCCGCCCACGGGCGCGGTATTGGTCAACTGGGGTATCCACGTGGGCAGAGCGAGGTTGTAGGTACGGTCCAGTACGTAATTTGTTCCGGCGATGCCCGTAAACGAAAACTGCATTTTGCCGCTATCCAAAAGCTGGCCGTAAAGCCAGATGGAGGTTGGAGTGCCGGGAGCCAGTATCAACTCAGGAACGGGCGACTGGTCGTTATCGGTGCCGTCGCCCAACTGGCCCGATGTATTGTCGCCCATGGCCCAGAGGCTGCCGTCGGTCTTGAGAAACAGGCTGTAAAAACTTCCGGCGGCAATCGCCGTGACGCCACTGGCCACAATCTGCTCGGGCTGGTTGGTGCCGTTAGAAAAGCCGTCGCCTAACTGGCCGGCGCTGTTGTCACCCATGGCCCAGAGGCTGCCGTCGCTCTTGAGAAAGAGGGTGTGAAAATACCCGCCGGCAATAGCGGTGACGTTGCTGGCCACAATCTGCTCGGGGCTGAGGGCGTTGTTATAGGTGCCGTCGCCCAACTGTCCCGACTCGTTATCGCCCATGACCCAGAGGCTGCCGTCGCTTTTGAGAAACAGGCTGTGGAAATATCCGCAGGCGATGGTGGTGACGTTGCTGGCCACAATCTGTTCGGGCCGGTTGGTGCTGTAAAAACCGTGATCCGTAGTGCCATCGCCCAACTGGCCGGAATGATTATAACCCATGGCCCAGAGACTGCCATCGTTTTTAAGGAACAGACTGTGAAAAGAACCCCCGGCGATGGCGGTGACATTGCTGGCCACAATTTGTTCGGGAAGGTTGGTTTTGTAGAAACCATGATCCGTCGTGCCGTCGCCCAATTGGCCGTCGCCATTATCGCCCATGGCCCAAAGACTGCCGTCGCTTTTGAGGAACAGGGTATGATAGCTCCCGGCGGCGATGGTGGTGACGTTGCCGGCCACAATCTGCTCGGGAAGATTGGCCTGATTGTAGGTGCCGTCGCCCAATTCACCGTAGCCATTATCGCCCATGGCCCAGAGACTGCCGTCGTTCTTGAGAAACAGGCTGAAGCCGCTACCGGCGGCAACGGCGGTGACGTTGCCGGCCACAATCTGTTCGGGAAGATTAGTATTGTAATTGTCGTTGTCCGTGGTGCCGTCGCCCAGTTCGCCGCTGTTGTTGTCGCCCATGGCCCAGAGACTGCCATCGCTCTTGAGCAACAGGCTGTGGTTGCTTCCGGCGGAGATTTTGGTCACGGTTTGGCCTCTGCTGGCGATTACTTGCAGCACTATCACACACAACAGACAGGCAATTTTGAGAGTTTGAGTCGTTTTCATTTTAAATAATCAGCGACGGGCATTTGTTGTTCTGTTTCCCCACGATTCCATTTCCCCGTCAGTTCTCCCGTCAGTACGCGGACCAACTGCCCCGGATGACACCCCGGGATTGCGGCGTCAATGGCGGCAGTTTGATTTGCTGCATGAAATTCGTGTCGAAAGCCCAGTTGCGGGTCGGGGCGCCGTAGTAATTGCCGGTTTGCTGCCAGCAATTGGTCGCATATTGGCTGGGGAACATGACGACGATGGCGCCATTCCACCAAAAAGTTTGCCAGGATTCCAGCAAGCGGAAAAAGTTTTCCACACCGCCGCTATAATTTGAGTTGGTTGATTGAACAATACCGGCGAGACAGGCAGCGTTGATGGTAGTGGTGGAGCCCGATGGCGATTTAGTGGTGACGCTGTCTTTCCACCCATCCGAGAGGACGGTGAGGGCGTCGCCCATGAGCGCGGCCGGCCAGGTGTAGATGGTTGAATTCTGGCTAAGGGACGAACCGGCGGTGTTGGACACGTTATAGTCGCCCCAAACATACAACGGCTGCGGCGTGGCCACGGTAAAGCCTTTACCTAAGGTATGTACTGGCAACATGCCGCCGTCGGTGACGCGCACGGCGGGGAGAACCGTACTGCTCAAAGGAACAGAGTTGAAGATATAAATGGAATCGATGGGATGCGATTTATGGTTCGATTGGGAACATAGATTGTTGTAATAACAGCCGCCGTTGATATTGGTGGTCCCATTCAGGTTGGAGTTGACCAACCAATAGTCGAAAGCTTTGACATCAATCTGCAAAGCCTGAACGGCTTTTCCTTTGCCGGAGTTCACGCCGCTCCCGTTGTTCCAGCCTTCACGGTAGTCCCAGAAAAGCACATTGGTCACAAACGAATAACCCGCATAGATGACGTTGGTGTAATTGTAAGCGGGGGCTGTAGCCGTTGCCGGAACAACATAGTTGGTGATAGAAACTGTGTTTGCGCCCCGGTTCGTGTAAATATAAAAATCATACGGGATCTGGAGCTGGTGGGGGTTGTTTACTCCATCCTGATAATACATAATCATGTTGGTGCCGACGGAAGTTTTGCCCGGCCAATTCGTCCCGGTGACAAAATTGGTGATGAAGAGATCAGCCTGGTTGGCGAAATAAACCTGGCCATTCGTCGTAAAGGCCGCGTCCGTGCCCATGATATAGTTGGTCGGTGGTATGTTGATGATAGCTTCAACGGTTGACGGGTTGTTGTTGGTGCCGATCGGCATGGTGATCCGGTCATTGCCGGAGGTCGGCTGGCCGGCCATGGTATAAGTGGATGCGCCGCTGCCGGTGTAACTGCAAAACGGATCGTTGGCGGTATTGGTGGCTGCGCCGACGGCGGAAACGTAACTCTGGAAGGTGACGGTAGTTGATCCCGACCAAAAACCGGCGTTGGACCAAACGGGGCCGCTGATGATCAGATTCTGGGCGGCGCAAATTTCCAGATTCATGTTATAGAAAATGGCAAACTGAAAAAGCGGGATGGAGGCGAATTGAATGGTTTCGCAAACGGTGGACGGCACGGTGAAACTCTGGCCCACGGGCGTGGCAGTAGCCGTAATGGTGACCGTCTGTTCCGTGCCGTATAACCCCCTGAACTGCGAGGTCAACGGCACCGTGTTGGTGGTTGCCGGCCCTATGTTGACGCTGATCTGGCCCTGATAGCCGTTGGTGTCACTGTAAATGTATTGGATGGGCCAGCTAAAGCCAAAGCTGGAGTTTGTCTGATAGGATACGGAAGGAACCATGGCGCCGTAATAGGCTCCACTGTTGGAGAGGCTTTGTTGGTCATAGTCGTAATTCATCTGGGAAAGGACCTTTTCGGTGGCGGCTTCCGCGGCGGCTGAGCTCAAATTGAACTGGTTGTTCATCGCGGTTATTTTGCCATTGCTGTTAACCCAATACATCATGCTGATAAAGACGAGCAGGGTGGCCACCAAAAAACAGAGGGTAATGAGCAACGCGTAACCCCCGCGGTTCCGCGGCGGGAGGGGGAATGAATTTTGCATAAATCTCCTTTGAGTTTTCAATTCCACGTGCGCCGGAGGACCCGCGTACGCAGTTGGTAATAATCATAAGCGTTGAGACCGTTGGTCCCGACGTAAGCGATTGGATATTCCCATTGCGAAAATTGCATTGTCACCTCGATGAGCAACCGGTTGTCCAAGACTTGATAGTTCGATACAATATTGTTCTGCCAATCCCTGGCATCGAACACGATTTGGTTGGTGATATACTGGGCCAGGATGTTGGTATAGGTGGTGACATTGTTGGAGACGTTGAACTGGACCAGATTATTCGTTGGGGTACTGGTATCCAGATAGTAAATCGTGTACCAGTTCGCGTTGGTGCTCGGATAAACGATCAACGCGTTGCCCGTTTGAGCGAGGTTGGTGCTGACCAATTGGAACGAAGAATAAACGGCATTGGTGCAATTCCCGACATAAACGGTTTTTGCCTCCCGGATTTGTTCCCGGATTTGATTCAGCGTTTCGCGACCGCCCGCCGTGGCGACCAGTTTGGTTGCCGCCAGCGTATAGACGCGCAACCCGAAAATTTGCACCGCCACCATCACGCCCACGAAGACGCCCAGAAAGACCCCCGCCACGGTTACCAACTCCACTACCGTGAATCCCCGAATTTTTATTCGCCGCGCCCGGTTTTGGATGTTTTTGAAAAGTTTCATTGGAGTTGATCGGGAGCCCGCAGGCTGACGATGGTGTTGGTGTACAATTGACCGGTCAAATTGAAAGTCCAAACCACTTGTGAAACGATTCGTCTTAGTGGCGGGTTGGTCGAAATCGGCGTGACGTAAAGGTAGTTCGTGACAAAAATCGGACTGCCGGTCGTTGGGATGTCGAGGGTGTCAACCTGATTGGTCCAATAGGCCCACGTCCCGTCGGACTGAATTTTCATATACTGCAACAACGGGTCAGTGGTTCCCGTCCCGTTGACCGTGTCCTCCTCTGCATCCCATTGCACCGAGCGCATCTGTTCTATTCCCTGCATGGCATACGATGTGGCCGCCAGCGACTGCGAACTCCATTCCGCCATCCGGTTGGCCTGGATGTATCCGTTGATGATCCCCATCATGACCAGGCCGAAGATCACGATCGCAACCAGGGCTTCAATCAACGAAAACGCGTTGACGGCATATCGCTTGCCGGCTTGTTTAAGACGAACCACCATAAACTTGATAAATTTGAGTTGTTGCTGCTTGCGTTTTTACCGTCAGCCCAGAATTTTAAGCATGGCACGTGCCATTTTCAGAGGGTTGGCCCTTGACTGCGGTCGCCGGCTGTGGTGTCGCATGTTATTGCGTATCAAGCTTCTGGAAGTTCCCTACGCCGGATTTTGAACCCTCTTCCCAGCGATGGTTCTCTATTACTCCCGCCTTTCCTGTCTTGAAAAGAGACAATGAAGTTAATGCGCCAGATGCTTCAGCCGCTATAAAAACTTTCCGGGGTCACCTCACATCCGCTTGGGAGGCGGGGCTTTCACAAAATTTGTTTCTCGTAGATAGATCGGTTCCAGCTTGTCACCCGCCGCAAAATCGTTTCGACCCAAAGCGAGTTGTCCCAGCATCGCCGCGTGCGGGAAGACCGTCCGGCCGTTCGGAAACCATCGCGTCACCTCCGGCCCGATCAGAATTTCGCTTATATTCACCCGTGATTCAACTTCCGCCCGCGTCACAATTCGCAGCGGTTCAATTTCCCGCCGTCCGTTATTTGAGATCTCGTATGCCGCCAGATAAAATTCACTCCGTTGCGCGTCAATCACCACGGTCACCCGGCCGAAAATTTTTTCCGCCTGCGCCTGCGCCGCCACGCAATCCGCGCTGCTGACGCCGAGCAGCTTCACTCCGCTATCGCGGGACGCCAGTTGCCAGCCCTGGGCGACCGAAAGCGCAACGCGGATGCCGGTATAGGAACCGGGGCCAAGACCAATGGCCAGCACTTCAACCTGCTCGCGTTCCAGGCCGGCGGCGCGTAATGCGTCTTCAATCATCCCCAACGCCCGGGTTCCGCCGGCGCCGGTTTCCACCACCTCGCTGGTAACAAACGCAGCCTTGCCCGGGCGGGGACGGACAACCGCGACACTTCTTTGCGGCGACGAAAATTCAAGCGCCAAAATCGTCATAAACAATTTTTCGTTCCGACTCGCCGGCAATTTCAATTTTCACTTTTCTGACTTTGCCATCTTCCCTCTTCCCTTCTCCGCTTTCCAGCTTTTCCGCCCATTCAATCACCGTCACCCCGTCGGGCTGTAAAAATTCCTCCAGCCCGGCGGATACGATTTGGGCGCGGGTCTCGAGCCGGTACAAGTCCAGATGAAACAGCCGCAGCCGCCCGCCGCCGTATTCGTTCACCAGCGTGAACGTCGGCGAATGCACCCGCGCCGGAATGCCGAGCCCGCGCGCGAGGCCCTTTACGAATTGCGTCTTACCCGCGCCCAACTCGCCGGTTAACGCGATGACCAGTCCGCATTGCGCCGTGCGTCCCCAGCGTTCGCCGAGCGACTCGGTTTCCGCCGGATTATGCGAAATGAACGTAGCCATGGGCTGCCAGCGGCTGGACGCCGTTTTGATCGCGGATCGTGATGCATTCCCCGGCCGTGATTTTACCGATGCAACTCAATTTCAGTTTGGGGAATTGTTTTTTCCACGCGTCGAGCAGCTTCACCGCGTCTTGGCCTGCTACCGTGAACAGCAATTCAAAGTCCTCGCCGTCGGTCAGCGCTGCGATGAACGGCAGTTGGGCAGAGGAATTTCCCTTTGCCCGCCATTTTGCCGCCCGGCTGACGGGAATGGCCGTTTTCAACAATTCCGCACCGACGCGACTCGCCTTCAAAATGTGCCGCAAATCCCCCGCCAGGCCGTCGCTCAAATCAATCATGGCGTGGATGGAAAAATGTTCCGCCAGCCAGCGCGCTTCGGCCAGACGCGGCTCAAATTCCAGATGCCTGCCCGCCAGCGAGCCGCCGAGCTCGCCCGTGACGAAAATGGCATCGTCGGGCTTTGCGCCGGAACGCAGGATGACTTTTCCGTGCGGCACATGACCCAGCAACGCAACGGAAATCAAAATGTGTTCCGGATTCGTCGTGGTTTCGCCACCCACGATGGCCACACCGTGTTTTTGGGCCAATGCATTCATACCCGCGTAAATGGCTTCGATGAATTTCACGTCGAATTTCCGCGGCAACGCGAGGGTCACGAGTGCCGCGGTGGGCGTGCCGGCCATCGCGGCGATGTCGCTGAGGCACCGGGCCAGGGCTTTGTGCCCGATTTTTTCCGGTGGCGCAGCTTTGGTGAAATGCACACCCTCGACGACGGCGTCGGTCTTGAACAACAGCCACCGGTCCGGCAACCCGAAATCGAGCACGGCGCAATCGTCGCCCGTGCCGGTCACGACGGTTCGATTGGTCGGCGGCGATTTCGTCAGGCGCGCAATGAGTTCAAATTCATTCATTGGAAATGGAGAAAGGACGGCAAATTTCGCAGGAATTGATCCAGGGGTTCCTGAAAGCATAGCAATGCCAGGTTCGCTGCATTGAACAGACTGTGCGCGGCGATGGGCGCCAGCAGGTTGTCGGTTTTTTCGTAGAGCCAGGTGAGTGCCAGCGCCAGCGCGAACAACGGCACAAACGTGCCCGCGTCAAAATGAATCGCCGCAAAGATGGCGTTGACACCGAAGAAAGCGGCCCGCGGCGAGCCGAGTTGTTTCACGAACGGGTAAAGCATCCCGCGAAAGATGAATTCCTCGGCGCCGGGAACGATGAGCACGGCGATCGTTCCAAAAGCGACGCGGAACCAGACCGATCCGTTGCCGAGAAACATCTCCACTACGCGTTGACTTTCAACCGGCACACCGGTTTTTTCCAGGGCGGCGGCGGAGCAAATTTGCAGCACCCAGATAACCGGCAGTGCGACCGCCACCGTGCCCATGGCAAATAGCAGGGATCTTTTCAAATCCGGGCCGCGCAACCCGAACGCGTCGCGCCAGTTGACGTGGTGCTGCCGCAAAAAAACAAAAATGCAAATCCACGCCGGCCCCTCGATGCCCAGCATGTCGAACAGCGCGGACCCGGCGTCGTCAGGATTTTTAAATCCGGCCAGCCCGCTCTTATGGAGCAGCAGTGCCGCGATGAGTGCCAGGCCATAGCACGCAACCATCGCCGCGCCAAAGAAGAGCACGCCTTCGGCCTGCCACGGTTTTTTCGACAGCATGGTTTCAGTTTATCGCGGCTTCACGGCGGAGACGATGCAAATTTGAGGCGCGGGAACCGGCGGACCCGTCCGGTTCGCCGGCGCAGCCAGCCTTCGAGTGCTCCCTTTCGTTGTTCAACCTTTGTCTTTTTGTTCACGTTGTTCCTGCTTATCATCCCGGATGAATTGCATGGAAGCCGCCACCGACAAGCATACCAATCGTCTGGCGCACGAAAAATCGCCGTACCTGCTCCAGCACGCGCGCAATCCCGTGGACTGGTACGCCTGGGGTGAGGAAGCGTTTGCCCGGGCGCGGACCGAAAACCGGCCCGTCTTTCTCAGCATCGGCTATTCCACCTGCCACTGGTGTCACGTCATGGAGCGTGAATCGTTCGAGGACAAACCGGTCGCTGAATTTTTGAACGCCCATTTCGTCAGCATCAAGGTGGATCGCGAGGAGCGGCCGGACGTGGACAGGATTTACATGACGTTCGTCCAGGCCACGACCGGTTCCGGCGGCTGGCCGTTGAATGTCTTCCTCGCGCCGGACTTGAAACCATTTTTTGGCGGTACCTATTTCCCTCCGGACAATCGTCATGGCCGCCCCGGTTTTTTGCAATTGCTCCGACAAATTCACCAGATCTGGCAAACCAGCCGGGAAGAAATTACGGGTTCGGCGGAGGAAATTCACGCGCGCCTGGCTGCCGCTACCCGGATGAGCGCGGGTGATTCACTGCCGACCGCTGCGACACTCAAGAACGCGGGCGAATTTTTCAAACGACTGTATGACCCGCAACACGGCGGGTTCAGCGGTGCGCCCAAGTTTCCGCAACCCAGTCTGCCGGCGCTGCTGCTGCGCTGCGCCCGGCGGTTTCACGACGCCGAAGCCGCGCACATGGTTCTGCACACCTGCGACCGCATGGCGGCGGGCGGTATTCACGACCAGTTGAGCGGCGGGTTTGCGCGTTATGCCGTGGATGCCCGGTGGCGGGTGCCGCATTTCGAGAAGATGCTCTACGACCAGGCGCAACTCGTGCCGCTTTACCTCGATGCCCACCTGGTTTCGGAGGGGCGAGTTACACGAGTCCCTGACGCACCCGGCGGAACAAATTTGGGGCTCGCGGAGCTCGCCCCTCCGAAGGAAACCGATTTCGCCGCCATCGCGCGCGACATTCTTGATTACGTGCTGCGGGACATGACTCATCCTGAAGGCGGCTTTTATTCCGCCGAGGACGCCGACAGCGAAGGGCACGAAGGGAAATTTTACTGCTGGACGTATGATGAATTGTCGAAACTGCTTTCGCCGGAGGAATTCAAGGTGACCGCGCGCTGCTTCGGCATTACCCGGGAAGGTAATTTCATCGATCACAGCCATCCCCAGCCGCTGACCGGACAAAACGTGTTGAGCATTGTTGAATCATTGTCTGGCGGAGACACGTTGCAGGACATCCCGGCCCGCCCTGCCGATTTGGAATTGCTCGCTTCTGCCAAGGAGAAAATGCTCGCGGCGAGGAACCAGCGTGTCCGGCCGCATCTGGATGACAAAATTCTCGCTTCCTGGAACGGACTGATGCTGGGTGCGCTGGCGCGGGGTTATGCGGTCCTCGGCGATGACAAATATCGCGCCGCGGCGGAGAAAAACGCCGTTTTCATTCAATCCCGGCTCTGGGACGCAGAAACGAAGACGCTCCACCACCGCTGGCGTGACGGGGAGCATGACACGGTTCAATTGCTGGCCGCCTATGCGTTCCTGCTGGCGGGGGTGATTGATTTGTATGAAGCCACGCTGGTGTCGAAGCATCTCGACTTTGCGATCGTCCTCGCGGAAGCGATGCTGGCAAAGTTCTACGACACGGAAAACGGCGGCTTCTGGCAAAGCACCGGTGGAGCGGGCGATTTGATTATACGGGTGAAGGATGACTACGACGGCGCGGAACCGTCGGGTAATTCCGTCGCCACGCTCGCGTTGCTGAAACTGACGGTCATCACCGGGCGCGCGGATTTTCGAAAGCCCGCCGAAGCCACATTGCAGTTGTTCACCCCTCGCCTGCAGAGTTTTCCGCAAGCCATGCCCTTCATGCTGCACGCCCTGGATTTTTCGCTGGAAGAACCCCGCCGCGTTGTCATCGCCGGCAATCCGCACGATGCCAAAGCGCGCGAGTTGCTGCGCGCGGCGCATTCGGTGTATCAGCCGAACAAGGTCGTGCTGGGCAACGCGGGCGCGGTGGAGGAATTCGCCCGGACGCTCCCCGCCCCAAACGGCCCGGTGGTTTATTTTTGCGCGGGAAACTCGTGCCAACCGCCGACGCAAGACGCGGCGAAGGTGAAAGAGATGTTGCAATAAACGGCCCGGCCGAACTACACCGCCGTATCTCCCTGTTCCTCGGTGCGGATGCGGTAGGCGTCGTCAACGGTTGAAACGAACACCTTGCCGTCGCCGATCTTGCCGGTCTTGGCCGCCTTGATGATGGCCTGGACGGCCGCTTGCACCTGCGCGTCCGGGAGCACCGTTTCGATTTTGATTTTAGGCAGAAAATCCACGGTGTATTCGCTGCCGCGATAAATTTCCGTGTGGCCCTTCTGGCGGCCGAAGCCCTTCACTTCGGAAACGGTCATGCCCTGGATGCCGATTTCGTTCAGGGCGGTTTTGACGTCGTTCAATTTGAACGGCTTGATGATGGCTTCGATTTTTTTCATAAGCAAAATCCTTCCGGTTATTCAGTATAAGCGCGTTCGCCGTGTTGCGTAAGGTCCAAGCCGGCGTCTTCATCTTCCACCTCCACCCGCAGGCCCACCAGGGCGTTGACAATTTTCAGCAGGAGGAACGAGACCACGCCCGCGAACACCACCGTGAATATCACCGCGGCTGCCTGGTTGAAAAACTGGCTGGTACCGCCCGCCAGTGAAACGGTCACGCCGTTGGCCTGGAACGTCGTCGCAATCGCCGGGTTCACCGTCGCGCTGGCCAGGAACCCCAGCATCAGCATCCCGGTCGTGCTGCCGACGCCATGCACGCCGAACACGTCCAGCGAATCGTCATAGCCGAACTTCGCTTTCAATTTGGTCACGGCCAGATAGCAAATCACACCGGCCGCCAGCCCGATGCAAAATGCCGCCGGTACGGTGACGAAGCCTGATGCTGGCGTGATGGTGGCCAGGCCGGCGACCATGCCTGAGGCCGCCCCCAGCACGCTGGGTTTGCCCTTGTGAAACCATTCCGCCACCGCCCAGCTCAATGCCGCCGCCGCCGCCGAAAAATGCGTCGCCGCAAACGCGCTGGTGGCGAGCGTGCCGGCGTTGAGCGCGCTGCCGGCGTTGAAGCCGAACCAGCCGACCCATAGCAATCCGGCGCCGATAAGGCTCAAGACGACGTTGTGGGGCAGCATCGGTTCGACCGGATAACCGGTACGTTTGCCCAATACCAGCGCGCACACGAGCGCGGAGATGCCGGAACTGATATGCACCACCGTGCCGCCGGCAAAGTCCAACGCTGGAATTCTGCAACCGTTCGACGTCCAGTTGAAGTAACCGCCCTTGCCCCAAACCATGTGGCACAACGGAAAATAAACGATCGTGACCCAGAGCAGCACGAAAAGCACGTAGGCCTTGAACTTGATCCGTTCGGCCACGGCGCCGCTGATGAGCGCGGGCGTGATGATCGCGAACATCATTTGAAACAGCATGAACGATTGCTGCGGGACCGTGCCGGCGTAATCCGGATTCGGCGCGCCGCCCACGTTGTGCAGCATGAAATACGTGAGCGGGTTCCCGACAAAGCCATTCCCCGGCGCGAACGCCATGCTGTAGCCGAAGACCATCCAGAGCGCCGACACCAGCGCCATGAGAATCAGACTATGCATCATTGTGGCGAGCACGTTCTTGCTGCGCACCAGCCCGCCGTAAAACAAAATCAACCCCGGCGCCGTCATCATCAGCACCAGAGCGGCACTGACCAGCACCCAGGCATTGTCGCCGGTGTTGACGGGTGACGCGGCGGGCTGTTGGAGCGCTTCGATGCGGGCCACGCGCTGTTCCAATTGCGCCAGGTTGGCATCGGCGGCATTTAATGGCGGCGTGCTGAATCCGATTAAAACGCAACCGACCGTGAGGGCAAAAAACAGTTTGGCATAATGGTGAAATGAGTTCATGGTGATCAAGAGAAAAAGTATCTTTGTCCGCGAGCCGAAATCAAGCAAAACCGCTTGCCCCGACCGGGGGAAATCATTTCAAACGGTATGTTCGCGCCGTTCGCCCCGGCCGCTGCGCGGATGCTGCAACTGACGCAGCAAACGGCGGAGGGAATCAATTTCGTGTTCGTCGGCAAGCTTTTGCCGCTCAGCCTGTTCCACCAGTTCCAAAACATCCTCCATTTGATGAAGCGCTTGCTTCAAGGATTCGACAATTTGCATCACCTCACTCACGGCTTGGCTGATGGCGGATGTGTCCGTGCGGGACGGTGCCGGAGCCGGAGCTTGTGGTCCGGACGCCGACACTTCCTCCGAAGGCTCACCCGCCGGCGGTGTTGGCAGCGAACCTGGTTCCGTCCGACGCGGGCTGTGCCTGCGCCCGCGCCCGCCACGGTGTCCACGGCGGCGCCGGCCGCTACGTTCCGGGGATTGTGCCGGCTGATTCGTTTCGGATGATGATTCCTCTTGGGACATGACAACAGGAGCATGACGTGCCGGTGGGCAAAAGCAATGGCAAATTATCTCCCTGATCGCAGTCGCAGTCGGTTCAAATTACGAAACAGAATCTTGCGTCAAGCCATCGCCCTGAAGCTTCTCGGAGCTTGCTTTGAACGTATGAAAATGTCCAACTAAAGCCACGCATGAAACCCGTGAGTCAGGTCTGACCATCACGGGCGCTCGAGACAGTGTGTTGTTTCAACTGAAAACGTTGCATCGGGCAGTACTGGTTGTCGCTCTATTGGGTGCGGCGGGTGCATTGCTGACGTGGCTGTGCGTGCGTGACCCGCGCATCACTTTCCTGGTCGGAGACAGGCGGGCGGAATGGATACTGTTCCCCTCAGCGCCGGATATTGTGTCACACCCCATTGCCGAACTGGACGCGATATTCCGGCGTGAGTTTGTGCTAGATGACCAGCCGCCGACGGCGCAATTAAGCGTACGGGCGGCCAAGCGTGTGCAATTGAAGATCAACGGCCAACCGGTGGAGTTGAGGGCGGGCAGCAACTGGAAGGAGATCATTAACGCTGACGTGCCTGGTCTTCTCCATGCCGGGACCAATACGATTGAGGCCCGGGTTTTCAACGACAATGGTCCGGCAGCGCTGTGGTTGGTGTTGGCAACTGATCGGTTGACATTGCGCAGCGATCAAACCTGGGAAACGTCCTGTACTGGTTCAGCATGGCGTCGTGCCGCCCTGGCGACCGGATCGAAAGTGCCGGGGAAAGGAAACCCCAGTGCCGGAAGCGAGGGAACACTGACGTCCCTGGCGGTCGTCTGGCCGGTTTGGATAATTTTTGGGGTGCTTTCCATCATTGTCTGGATGGCGGGGCAATGGTGGTTCAATCAGAATTGGCCGCCAAAAGTCATTGTGGCCAGGCAATGGTTATCCAATGAAGCGGTAATCCTGCTGCTGGTCATTGCCGTACTTTGGGCGGCATTGTGTTGCAACAACACGAGATTGCTCTCTCCGGTTGTTGGTTTTGATGCCAGCGCGCATATTGACTACATTGGTTACCTCCAGGCACATTGGACGTTACCTTTACCGAAAGAAGATTTTGAGATGTTCCAACCGCCGCTGTTTTACGGAATTTGTGCGGTTGTCCTTTCGACGTTGGGTCTTTCAGTTAATGATGAAACCGGAGCCGTGGTGTTGCGGCTGTTGACAATGAGCTTTGGCCTGATGCATGTCGTGTTGGTTTTTTTGAGTTTGCGTCTGCTTTTTCCCCGGCAATTTGGACAACAAAAGGTGGGACTGCTGCTCGCGGGTTTTTTGCCGATGCTATTGTACCTGTCGCATTATGTGACCAACGAGACGCTTGCAGCAACGCTTGTCAGCGCGGCCATTTATCTATGCTTGCGTTTATTACAGGCGGAGCGGCCGAAAATTACCGGGTATGCGGGGCTGGGAATTTGCCTGGGGGCGGCTTTGCTGACGAAAGCAACGGGAGTTCTCCTGGTTCCGTTCATCGTCGTTGCCATGGCCAGCAAGCTGTGGCTCGTCAGATCCGCCTCCGCCGACTGGTGGCGCGCTTTGGGGGCAATGCTGGCGAGTGGCCTCGCCGTTTGCGGCTGGTATTATCTCTGGGTTTGGCTTCACTTTGGCACGCTATTGATGGGGAATTGGAACGCGGCTTCGGGATTTCAGTGGTGGCAGGACAACGGCTATCACACGTTGGCGGACATGACTCGCTTTGGCCGGTCGTTGACGTGTCCATTGTTCAGCAGTTTTTCAGGATTTTGGGATGGGATATACTCGACGCTTTGGGGTGACGGACTGTGCGGCGGCAGGCAGGGTATAATTTATCGGTCGCCGTGGAACTATGATTTAATGATTAGTGGACATCTGCTGGCGCTGGTTCCTACCCTGATCATCCTGGCTGGCGCGGCGGTTTCCGTGTGGCGATTCATTCGCCGACCGTCGGCGGAGTGGTTTGTGCTGCTCGGATTTTCAGGAACGTGGTTGCTGGCGCTGGTTTACATGAACCTGAAGATACCTTGTTATGCGCAGGCCAGGGCGATCTACGGATTATGTACGCTCGTGCCGCTGTGTGCATTTGGCGCGGCGGGGTGGCAGGTTTTGACGGAAGAACGCAAATGGCTGCGGTTTGCGTTGGGCACGATTCTGTTGGTGTGGGCCATGAACAGTTTTGCGGCGGTGTGGATTCGTAGCCACTCTGCTTACACACATGTGCGTCTCGGCGCGGTGTCGTACTCAGATGTCGGGGCAGACGCTGCCCTGCCGGAATTCACCCGGGCGGTTGAGCTCGAGCCTTCCAATGTACTGGCCAGATTGTTTCTGGCATCAGCTTTGAACGATTCCGGCCGGTCCGGTGAGGCATGGCAGCAAGCCGTACAGGCGGTGGCTCTGGCTCCGACCAACGGTGCTGGTCACTTTGTGTTGAGCATGATTCTGGGCCAGGAGGGTCAGCGGGAACAGGCAATTGACGAAGCCAGGCGTGCGGCGGAATTGGGGCCGGAGGATCTGTCCGCTTATCGCCTCTGGCTGAAACTATTGGACGGAACCGGACGCGATAAGGAAATCATCAATGTTGCCCGGAACGGCCTGGCCGAGTTTCCTTACGACGCCGGCTTGCATTACGCACTAGGGTTGGCCCTGGCACGACAGAACGATCTCGCCGGAGCTACCAACCAGTTTGTGTACGTTTTACTGTCCGCGCCGAATCAAATGGAAATTCATCTGGATCAGGGGCGGGCATTGCTCCGCTTAGGCGATGCGCCAGCCGGTTTAAAGCAATTTCAAACCGCGGTGCGGCTGTCGCCCGATTCACCCGTGGCGCTCAATGAACTGGCATGGCTGTTAGCCACCAGTCCCGATGCCGCGTTGCGAAACGGTCCGGAGGCAATACGGTTGGCCGAACATGGCTGTACCGTGACCAATCGCCGGAACCCGAGGCTGCTCGACACCTTGGCGGCGGCGTATGCCGAAGCCGGGAGATTTCCTGAAGCTATTAGTGTGGCGCAGGAGGCGCTTGCTCTGGTCGGGACGACAGGCGATGAAACTGCCGCCAAGCGAACAGAGAATTTGCTGAGATATTTTCAATCAGGCCGGCCGTTCCATGAGAACCCGCTCCCGATACCGTAGAGACGGCATAAAACTTCTCGGGGCTTGCATTGAAGGTGTGAAAATGTCCAACTGAAGCCACGCGTGAAACCCGTGAGTCAGGCCTGATAATTTCAGGCACGCAATACAGTGTGTCGTTTCAACTGAAAACCTTGCATCGGGCAATACTGATCTTCGCCCTCGTCGGGGCGGCCGTTATGTCGCTGGCGTGGCTGGGTGTCCGCGACCCGCGCATCTCCTTCCTGGTCGGAGACCGGCGGGCAGAATGGATATTGTTCCCGTCGGCTCCGGCGATTATGTCACATCCTGCCGCCGAGTTGGACGCCGTATTTCGGCATCAATTGACACTGACAGGCCAGCCGCAGACGGCGCGATTGAGTGTCCGCGCGGCCCGCCGGGTGCAGGTGAGAATCAATGGGCGCGAGGTGGAACTGGGGGCCAGTCATAATTGGAAGAATTATTCCAATACCGATGTGCGAAACTATCTGCACGCCGGGACCAATACGATTGAAGCCAGGGTTTTCAATGACAATGGTCCGGCGGCGTTGTGGCTGGTACTGGAGACCGACCGGATTACTTTACGAAGTGATCCAACTTGGGAAGTATCCTTTGTGGGGTCGGCTTGGCGCCCTGCCGCCCGCGCCACCGCACCAAGAATGTTTAGCCGGGGCAATTTTGTGGCCGGAGACGAAGGAACGTTTGCGGCCTTGGCGGCTATCTGGCCGGTTTGGATATTTTTTTTTGGGCTTTCAATCGTAGTCTGGGTGGTGGGACGATGGTGGTTCAATCGCATGGGGAGGGATGGAGTCAAGTCAGTCAACCGATGGTTGTTGTGTGAAACCGGTGTGCCGTTGCTGATCATTGCCGCGCTTTGGGTGGCGTTGTACTGCAACAATACGGGGTTACTCTCTATCGACCTTGGTTTTGATGCTGTTCAACACCTTGGTTATATCGACTATATTCAGGAGCATAAGGCGTTGCCTTTGCCGAACGAAGGCTGGGAAATGTATCAACCGCCTCTCTACTACGGAATTTCGGCAGTCACGCTTTCGACGTTAGGCCTTTCGGCGAATGACGGCGTGGGAACCATGGTGTTGCGGTTGCTTACATTCTGTTTTGGTTTGGCGCATGTCGTTCTGGTTTTCTTGAGTTTGCGTCTGCTCTTTCCGGCGCAAATCGGCCGGCGGATGACAGGATTAATGTTGGCCGCCTTTTTGCCCATGCAACTGTACCTGGCGCACTATGTGACCAACGAGACGTTGATGGCCACCCTGGCCGGTGCGACCATATTTTTGTGCCTGCGATTGGTGCGGAGCGGGCAAGTATCGGCGGCCGGGTGTGCCGGGTTGGGAATATGTCTGGGGGCGGCGCTGCTGACGAAGGTAACGAGCGTTCTGCTGGCGCCCTTCATCGTTGTTGTCGTGACGGCCAGACTGTTGGCGACCAAATCGGCGCTGGCGGTCTGGTGGCGTACGCTGGGGGTGATGTTGGTCGCCTGTTTCGCTGTTTGCGGCTGGTATTATTTCTGGATCTGGCATCACTTTGGCACGCCGTTAATCGGCAATTGGGAGCGGGCCTCGGGAAATGCCTGGTGGCAGGATAACGGCTACCACACTCTGGCAGACTTCACCCGTTTTGGCCGGTCGCTGGTTCATCCATTGTTCAGCGGCTTTGCTGGTTTTGCCGACGGGATTTACTCGACGCTTTGGGGCGACGGTTTGTGCGGCGGGACTTCGAGCTTCATGTCTCGACCGCCCTGGAACTACGACTTGATGGCCGCCGGCTATTTACTGGCGCTGGTTCCTGCTTTGATCGTCCTGGTCGGCGCAATGGTTTCGGTCTGGCGGCTCATTCGCCAGCCGTCGGCAGAATGGTTTTTGTTGGTCGGTTTTTCCGGAACGTTGTTGATGGCCCTGGTTTTTATGAACCTGAAAGTGCCTAGTTATTCGGTGGAGAAAGCGTTCTTCGGATTATGTGCCTTGGTACCATTTTGTACGTTCGGGGCGGTGGGGTGGGAGGTTTTAACGCGGGGACGCCAACCGTTGCAATTTGCTCTGGGCGTGCTTTTGCTGGTTTGGGCCATGAACAGCTTCGCGACGGTATGGATTCGCGCCAACTCCGCTCCCACACACGTATATCTCGGCACCGTGCTGGACTCGAAAGGCAAAGCAAACGCCGCCTTGTCGGAGTTCGCTCCGGCGGTTGACATCGATCCTTCCTATACCTTTGCCCGGCGATTTCTGGTATCAGCTTTGAATAATTCTGGTCAAACAGCCGTGGCCCTGCAACAAGCTGAACGAGCCGTGGAATTGAATCCACAAGACAGCGCCTGTCACTGTCTGCTGGGGATGATGCTGGCCGGGCAGGGCCAGCGCGAACAGGCAATTGCCGAAGCCCGACTTGCGGTCGAATTGGATCCGGAAAACCTGTCCGCTTATCGCCTCTATTCGAACCTGTTGCTCGAAGCGGAACATGTTGATGAAGCCATCGCCATCGCCCGAAACGGCCTGGTCATATCACCGGATGATTCCGGTTTGCACTACACGCTGGGGCTGGCCCTGACGCAAAAGAATGATCTCACGGCGGCCACCTATCAGTTTGCCTATGCCTTGTTGTTCACAACGGATCAAATGGAAATCCATTTGACCCCGGAAGGGGCACTCCTTCGCTGGAAAGACACGTCGGACAGTCCAAAACATTTTCAAACGGCAATGCCGTTGGCTTCCGACTCGCCACTGGCGCTTGACAAACTGGCCTGGTTGCTGGCGACCAGCCCCGATGCCGGTTTGCGCAACGGGCCGAAAGCCGTGCAACTGGCGGAACATGGCTGTACGGTGGCGGGCCGTAAGGATCCCAGGTGGCTCGATACCCTGGCGGCGGCACAAGCCGAAGATGGAAAATTTCCCGATGCCATCCATACGGCGGCGGAGGCACTATCTCTGGCTCGGACAGCCGGCGATGAAGCCACCGTTGCTCTGACGGAGAACATGCTGACTTGCTTCCACTCAGACCGGCCGTTTCGCGATTGTCCCAGCCCGGTGCCCTAAGCTGTTTACCGCGTCCCTGACGGCGATTTTTTCATAAACAAGGCAAGCGACGCGGTGTAACCGTGCAAAAAGTTCTTTTCGCCGACCGGCCCGATTTCGCCGTTGCAGAAAAATCCCACCAGGCCGAGCGGACCAAGCCGTGCCTGCACGAGTTCGACATCATGGTTCGCGCGGCCGAACAAGTGTTTCCCGCGGCCGTTGCAGCAGCAAAGGCACCCGCCGTAAATCGGCGCATTCCCGATTTGTTTTTTCACGTGCCCGAGCAGCTCGTTCATGTCCTCGGTCGCCGCGTCGGCATCGCGCCGTTGGAATTGCATGGTCTGCCCCGCGCGCGGCAGCGTGCCGACGGCCAGTATACCGGTTTGCGGATCACCGCCGATGAGGTTGCGCACCAGAAAATCGCCGCGGTGGAAATCCTCGAGGTATTCGTTGACAACCAGGCCGATGAACAGATTGCCCTGGGTCTTGCGCTGTTCCTCGGGCGGCAGTTTCTGGAAGGTTTCGGCCAGCACTGTGTACGCGGGCCGATTGCCGATGTGATGGATCAAATTTTTTTCCACACGGGTCAACGTCCATGTTTCGCCGATGGGCGTGCAGCCCTGTGAGATAACGCCGATCAGTTGCACGTTGCCGCCGATGGAAATGGCCACCCCCCCGTCTTCAAACACGTCGCCGTTCAGATAGACCTGTGTCGTTTGCTGATTGAAAATACCGCTGGCCAGGCCGCCGAGCGCCGGCAGCGGCGCATAGGCCTCGTTCCACGAACGGACCCAGCTCTCCGCGTCGAGGTGGAACGGGTCGATGAACACGAGCCAGCCGTTCGTGTGCGCCGGTTCGACGCCGGTCTCCAAATGCCAGTAAACCGGGCCGTTGGCTTCCTCAACCTGTTTCTGCGTGAAACGAAATTCCTTCAACTCGGCGCCGGGCAGCGAATACAGCGCGAGCACCAGGCCGGTGGCATTCTCGATTTCCTGTGCGCCGGCAATCAATCCCGGACTCGAACAGCCCGCCAGCAGCGGAATCCGCGCGTGAACGCGCAAAATTTCCAGCACCGGCTTGGCGCACGGAAAAAATTCCGGCGACATAAAAACGAGGCCGAGGGAAACCTGCGGCGCAATCAGCTGGGCGCGCAGATGTTCCGCCCACTGCCGCAGGCCGGCTTCGTCAAAACCGCCCGCCCAGTGCCCTACAATGGAATATTCGTTGTTCACAATCCTACCTTAACCATGCCACAACTTTCTCATCCGACCAAATTTCTTTGACGGACTGGCGTTCGCGCGCCACGGCGGCCCGCCGGCCATTGACCAGGATTTCCGCGGCCAGCGGACGGGTGTTGTAATTCGACGCCATGGCAAATCCGTAGGCGCCCGCGCTCAAAAGCGCGAGATGATCGCCGGCGCCAACCTTCGGCAACGGGCGGTCCTGGCAAAAATAGTCGCCCGATTCGCAAATCGGCCCGACCACGTCGGAACGGATCGGCCCGCCCGCTTTGCGGGCAAGCGGCACGATTTCGTGGTAGGCGTTGTAAAACGCCGGACGGATCAGGTCGTTCATCGCGGCGTCCACGATGACGAAATTTTTCCGGCCGGTTTTTTTCACGAACTCGACGCGCGTGACCAGAATGCCCGCGTTGGCGGTGACGAAACGTCCCGGTTCGATGAGAATTTTCAGACCGGGCGGCCGGAGCAGCGGCACCAGCCGGGCGGCGTATTTTTGCGGCGTCAAAATGTTTTTGGCTGCGCCGGTTTTCCACCAGGCGGCGCCACCGCTGGCGAGCGCCGGTTGATAAACAATGCCGAGGCCGCCGCCGATGCTGAAAAATTCCAGCGGGTATCTTTCCCGCAGCCGCTGCAACAGCGGCAGGACCTTGCGCACCGCCTGTTCGAACGGCCGCGTTTCGGTGATTTGCGAGCCGATGTGCATTTGCAAACCGCGCAGCCGCAGATTTCTCAATTTGCCGGCGCGGGCGTAAACGCCTTCGACCTGCTCGAACTGGATGCCGAATTTGTTTTCGTAGGTGCCGGTCGTGATTTTGGCGTGCGTGCCGGCGTCCACGCCGGGATTTACCCGCACGGCCACGGGCGCGATTTTTCTCAACCGCGCAGCCACGCGATTGATACGTTGCAATTCCGGTTCACTCTCGGCATTGAAAGAATAAATGCCCCGCCGCAGGGCGAATTCAATTTCCTCCTCCGTTTTGCCGACGCCGGCGAAAACGCAGCGGCGCGGATCGCCGCCCGCCGCCATGACTCGCTGTAACTCGCCGCCGCTGACGATATCGAAGCCGCTGCCGAGATTGGCCAGCGTACAAATGACCGACAGATTGGAATTCGCTTTGACGGCGAAGCAGATGAGGTGGTCCAGCGGGGCAAGGGCCCGGTCCAGTTTTTGAAAATGGTCCGTCAGCGTGTGCTGCGAATAAACGTAGAGCGGCGTGCCGTACCGGCGCGCGAGCGACTCGACGGCGACGCCTTCGCAAAAGAGCCGGTTGCCGACATAACGAAAATCATGCATACAACGTGAGTTTAAAGTTCAAAATGCAAAGTTCAATCCCGAAGGGCTTCGGATTGGTTTGGGCAATAAAAAACCGCCCGCTGGGCACAACCAACGGGCGGGTAAAATGGCAACTTTAAGGTTGAGCCAGTATTTCCACGCGTTGTTTGTGGTACTCCTCCGGCGTAATCTGGTTGGCCTTGTATTTTGCCAGCAAGGCCTGCAATTCCATTTCCTGCACCGCTGTGATCGGTAGAAGCGGTGAATGCAGCGGCTTCAACCCCAATTCTTTTCCGGTGTAAATTGCACTCATTTGATTGGTGGCGCTCGTCACGCCGCCTTTGGCTTTTGGGGGAAATACGCTGGGCGCAGTGGCGGTGACCGGGGCGGGTTGGGCGGTTTCCACGGCTGGTGCTGGTTTCACCACGGGAGCCGGGGCTGCCGGCCTGGCGGCAACAGGTTGAGGAGCAGCAGGCGCCGCTTCTGCTGGCGCCGTGGTAACGGGCGCGGCGGGCGCGGATTCAACTGCCGCCGGGGCGGCGTTGGTTTCCGAACTCATCGTTGCTTCTGCGGCCGGTTTGGTTTCCGCCGGTGGCGGGGTGACGGGTGCGACCTCTGCCGGGGCGGCGGCTGGTGCAGCTTCCGTCGGTGTGCTCGGCGTTTCCGTTGCCGGCGCCTCCGTTGCCGCCGGTGCCGGTGCTGTCGCGGGCGTTGCGGGGGCCTCTGCCGGTTGAGCTTCTGCGGGTGCCGGAGTCGGCTGGGCTTCCGCTGGCGCCGATGTCGCTGGCGCAGTTTCGGTCGGCGGTGGTGCGGCAGGCGCGGCCTCTGCCGGAGCATTTGTTACCGGAGTTGATTCCGCCGCCGCTGGAACTGGGGCTGATTCTGTGGTTGCTGGAGCCGGAGTTGATTCCGCCGGTGCAGCGACGGCAGGAGCGGCGGCGGGCGCAGCGGCCGGAGTAGTCGTGGCCGGAGCAGTTGGCGGTGCAGTCACCGCCGGGGTTGCGGCGGGCGCGACAGTGGCCGGAGTTGTTGCTGCCGGTATGGTCGCCTGGGCCGGGGCAGTCGTCGCTGCGGGCGGAGCCGGATTCGTCTCCATTTCGCTCATCTTTTGGAGCAAGGCCGCGCGCGCGGCGGCCTGGACCGGGGTGTCCTGCGCCTGGACGGAAATGAAACTTGCGCCGATGGCAACCGCGCAAACGGTGGGCAACAACTTGAAAATTTGCATAAACCTTGTTTTTACGCCAATTTTCCCCCGGATGCAACAGCTTTCCCCGCCGGGTAAAACAATTTTTTCCACGTCCGCGGCAGGGGGTAAAACAATGCGGACCGCAGTATGATCCCGCGCACCTCGGCCCGGGAAACTTTCACGCGTTGTTGGAGTTCCAATACGCCGGCGGCCCGCATTTTTTCGATCGTTTTCAAGCCAATTAAAATCGGCCACGCGCACGCCAGCCGCACGCGGAATTGCCCAAATGGCAGCGTGTTCGTGTAAGCCCAGCCCGCCGCCAGATGTGACTCGGCCCGGTCGAGATATTCGTGAAACAGCGGACGGAATTTTGCCTCGTTCGCCGGCGACAGCAAAACCTCCGGCCGCAAACCCGCCGGCTCCAGTTTGTCCGTCGGCAAATAGCACCGGCCCTTTTTCAAATCGGCGGGCAAATCACGCAGGATGTTCACCAGTTGCAATCCCTTGCCGAACCGGACGCCGTCCGCCAGCAGTTGCGCTTCGTCCATATACCGTTTGGGAAACAGATGCGCGCGGCACATCTTCGTCCAGAATTCACCGACGCAACCGGCGACGCGATACGTGTAATCATCGAGCTGGGCGACGGTTTCCAGCGCGATAATTTTTTCCGCGGACGCGCCGGCGAACCGGCGCAGGTCCAGTTCTTGTCCGCCGGTGATGGTGGTGAGCGCGGCGCGGGCGAGTTGCTGGTCGGCGGGCGAAAGGGTTTGCAGCAGCGAGAGGCTGTCCTCGACTTTTCCCAGCAAAGCGGCTTCGGCGGGCATGCCTTGCTGTTGGGCCAGCGTGCCGAAATGCAGCGGAGCCGTGGTCGCGCCCTGGATACGTTCGCGCAACCGTTTGAGCGCGTCGAGCCGTTGTTCGACGGGTACGAGTTCGGTGTCGGCGATGGTATCGGCGGTGCGGGCGAGCAGGTAGGCGAGGCCGATTTGCGGGCGGATGGCGCCCGGCAGCACGCGTAGCGTCAGATAGAACGAGCGCGACGTTTGCCGAAGCAGATTGGTCAGTTCATCGGCCATTTGCGCTGCAGGATAAATCTTTCCCTGTGTTTCGCCAGTCAAAGTCGCGGCTGCCTGCTTGCAAACCTCCCGGTTAAGCCGTAACCTCATCCAGTGCCAACGGTTCTGCGGGTCAAAGGTTATCGCATCGGGTTTTACAGTTCCGAACCCGACGAACCGGCGCACGTGCACGTGCACAAGGCTGGAAACGAAGCAAAGTTCTGGCTGGCACCGGTGCAATTGAGTTGGAACAAGGGTTTTCGTGAAGCCGAACTCCGGGAAATTGCCCGGATTCTGGAAATTCACGAGGCCAGATTGATTGAAGCGTGGAATGAAACTGAATAACACACCGCCGCCGGACGTGACCTCGGTGCAAGTCACCGACGAACGGCTCACGTTCGGTTTGGAAGACGGACGCACGGTGAGCGTGCCGCTGTCGTTTTATCCCACGCTGCAATTGGCCACGCGGCGCGAGCGTGTGAACTTTGAAATCTGCCACTCGTCGGTCTATTGGCCCAAGTTGGATTGCGATATCAGTTCCGACTGCCTGCTGCGCGGCGCGAAAGAAGCCCGCAAATTTGCCGAACGCGCCTGGCGCAAAAAGACGAAGTTGGCCACCGCGTAAAACGAGCGCGACGGCGCCTTGAGCAAATCATTTAAGTTCCCGGCCATTTGTTTGCGAAGAATAAATCTTTCCGCCCGTTTCGCCAGTTAAAGTAGTGGGTCAAATGTTTCGTGCCAGCGTCTTGGACTGCGGCAGCCCTCTGCCGCTTTTATTTGCATACGACGGAATTTTCACTTCACTTCCTGTCTTACTCAAACCATCGTATTTCATGCCTGAACCAAGAATCCCTTGGCCGCACGCGCCCACGCACCAACTTTCCGGGCAGGGCACTTACTTTGTAACCGCTTCGACTTATCTAAAAGCGCATCATTTTCGCGGCGCGAAACGGCTTCAGGTTTTGCATCGCGGCCTGCTGACCGTGGCCGTCAAGTTTGGCTGGCGGTTGGAAGCGTGGGCGGTGTTTTCAAATCATTACCATTTCGTCGCCCATTCGCCCGCCGAATCCACCGACGCTTCCAGCTTGAGCGACATGTTGAGCCTGTTGCATGTCAAGACGGCAGAGTGGGTGAACAAGCTCGACCAGTCGCCAAGCCGGCAGGTTTGGTTCAACTTTCGTGAAACAAAGCTCACGCATCAACGCTCCTATCTGGCGCGGTTGAACTACGTTCACCAGAATGCGGTGAAACACGGGCTGGTGCCGGTGGCCTGTCAGTATCCGTGGTGTTCGGCGGCATGGTTTGAACGCACGGCTTCGACGGCGATGGTGAAAACCATTTACCGGTTCAAGACGGACCGGATTTCGGTGGCGGATGAGTTTGAGGTGAATGCGGACTGGTAGGCGGGGGAAAAGCGCCAGAGGGCTGGCGCAGTCCAAAACGCTGGCGCGAATTTGTGAGGCTTTCGTGGGCCAAAGCGTCCTGGAGTGCGGCGGCCCTCCGCCGCTTTTACGGGCGCATCGTCAGATAATGTTGCGAACAATTCATATTCTTTTTCGAGCTCGGGATTGTTCATGTTTGTGAGTAGGGGGAGGATTTCACGAAAGCTGTTCCCGCCACCGCGCCAATTGCTTCGCGACTTCTTTCGTTCCCGGGGCGCCAACCATATTCCGTTTTCCCATCGCGCGTTGCAGATTGAAGACACCCAGCGCATCGCGGCCGAAAACTTTGGTCCCGGGCACCGGGTCCACGGACTGCAATTCGGCGAGCGAAAGCTCGTTCAGCGGCTTGCCGGATTTTTCCGCCAGCGCCACGACGGCGCCGACGGTGTGATGCGCCTGACGAAACGGCATGCCTTTACGCACGAGATAATCCGCCAAATCCGTCGCCAGCAGCGCCGGGTCGCTCGCGGCTGCGGCGCAGGCAGCGTGATTCACCTTTGTGTTCTTCAGCATCGCCGCCATGAGTTGCACGGTGGCACGCACGGTGTCGGCGGTGTCGAACACCCGTTCCTTGTCCTCCTGCAAATCCCGATTGTAAGTCATCGGCAAGCCCTTGAGCAGCGTGAGCAGCGCGACCAGGTTGCCAACCACGCGGCCGGTCTTGCCGCGCGCCAGTTCGGCGATGTCGGGATTTTTCTTCTGCGGCATCAGCGACGAGCCGGTCGTGTAGGCGTCGGTGATTTTGATGAAGTTGAATTCCGCGCTGGACCAGAGAATCAAATCCTCGGCCAGCCGCGAAAGGTGGACGGCCAGCAAGGCGCCGGCGGCGCAGAATTCCACGGCAAAATCCCGGTCGCTCACGGCATCCATGGAATTCTGCGTGAGCTGCGGCTTGCCGTTGGCGTCCACGAACCCGAGCGCTTTGGCGACGAACACGCGGTCGAGTGGCAGCGTGGAGCCGGCGATGGCGCCGCTGCCGAGCGGGCAGACGTTCACACGCGAGTAGCAGTCCCAGAGCCGTTCGCAATCGCGTTCGAGCATCTCGACGTAGGCCAGCAGATGATGCGCGAGATAAACCGGTTGCGCCCGTTGCAGATGGGTGTAGCCGGGAATCAACACGTCGGAATTCTTTTCGCCGAGCGAGACCAGCGCCCGCTGTAAATCGGCAATGCCGCCGAGCAGCAGCACGATTTCATCGCGCAGCCAGAGGCGCAGGTCGAGGGCGACCTGGTCGTTGCGGGATCGGGCGGTGTGCAATTTGGCGCCGGCGGGGACGCGCCGGGTCAATGCGGCTTCGATATTCATGTGCACGTCTTCGAGTTCAGGTTTCCATTTGAATTTGCCGGCGGCGATTTCCTTGGCGATTTGGTTCAAACCACGGGTGATAGCATGCAATTCCTTTTTGGTCAGCACGCCGATTTTGCGAAGCATAGCGGCGTGGGTGAGCGAGCCGAGGATGTCGTGCTGCCAGAGCCGGCGGTCGAAGGAAACGGATTCGGTGAATCGGGCCACGTCCGCGCCGGGACCGTGCGCGAAGCGTCCGCTACGGGAAACGGGAGAGATTTTTTTCATGCGCTTCAACGGCCCGAATGTGCGCCCGGCGGCGCGAAAAGTCACTCTCAAATGAGCCACTGCCCCGGCGGCAGCACCGGGTTGAGCCCGGGAAAATTGTCGGATTGCAGTCCGGGCTTGAAAATGAGATGGTGAAGGTGCAATACTTAAATCGCCTCCCGCTATGAGCGAATTTAAATATGCGTGTCCGGTGTGCGGCCAGCACATGAAGTGCGACTCGTCGCAGAGCGGCACGGTGATGGAATGTCCGACGTGCTTCCAGAAAATCATTGCTCCGCAAGCACCCGAAACGGACGATCCGAAATTTATCATCAAAGGCACGAAAGTGGGCGACCGGCCGGCCCGAACGGCGGCGGTAAGTACGGAAGCGGTACCCAAGCCCGCGCCACCGGAAGAGTCTTCCCTGCCGGCGATTCTTTTCGTCAGTTTGCTCTGCATCGCCATTGTGATGTTATTTGCGTTCCGCGGAAGTATTTTCAAGTCCATCGGCGGCCCGCAAACTGCGCCTCCGCCTCCCCCGCCGCTGAAGTCCTATCATCCGCCGCCTCCGCCTCCACCCAAACCCGTCCTGCTCGCGCCGCCGGCGGATGACGCGCTTTGGATGCTGAACCTGGGCGCGGCGACGATTTCCAATTCCCCGGCGGCGGGGCGCATTCATGGGCAGGATTTCATTGTTGACGATGCTTCTTTTCGGAACGGCATACTGTTGTTGCGTGCCGGCGCGGAAGGCCGGCTGCTGGATACCGGCATCGTGATCAATTTTAACGGCGCCCAAGTCGAGACGCTGATGGCTCAAACCATCAATGTCACCACCAACTCCGATGCGACATTACACGTGACTTTGATCTGGAAGAATAAAATGAGTGCCGGCCGGGTGGATTTTAGCCGCGGCTATGCGATGCGGTTGGAATTTGGCGTCGTGATCAACAATCGTCTGCCGGGCAGGATTTATCTTTGCGCGCCGGATGCGGAGAAGAGTTATCTGGTGGGAACTTTCGACGCCGAGGTCCATCGCCCCCGGTCAGTCCGAATGAGGTGAAGATCGCCGTGCGCTCCTTTCGCTGCGTGAAGCCCGGACTCCTGAGGTCAAATCCGCCCGCGTCGTCCTGAGCCGGGAAATTCCCCATGAACATCGAACTGGTCAACACCGGCAGTGAATTGATGCTGGGTCGCGTGCTGAACACGCATCAGCAATGGCTCGGCCGCCGCCTCGCGGATCTCGGTTACGTCGTCACGCGCCAGGTGGCCGTGCCGGATACGGCGCGCGACATCCAATCCGCCGTTCGGGGAGCGTTGGAGCGGGCGGACCTGATCATCACTACTGGCGGCCTCGGTCCCACTTCTGACGATTTGACGCGGGATTTGATTGCGCAGTTGCTCGGCAAAAAATTGCGGCTGGATGTGGCGGTGCTCGACCATATCCGGAAACGTTTTGCGGCGCGCAATTTGCCCCTGCCGAAAACCAACGAAGTCCAGGCCATGGTCCCCGAAGGTGCGCTGGTGCTGGCCAATCCAAACGGCACCGCCCCGGGGCTGGCGATGGAAATTGGTTCTGGGGTCTCGGTGCTGGGGTCTTGGGAACAGCCGGCGAGCAAACCATCTTCCCCGGATCCACGAGCCAAGACGCCATCCCCCAAGTGGCTCATCATGTTGCCCGGCCCGCCGCGCGAGTTGCACCCGATGTTCGACAATTTGGTCGTGCCTCTGCTTCGGCGCGAATTCCCGTTGGACGCACCGTGGATCTGCCGCACATTGCGGACGATCGGCATCGCCGAGTCTCTGGTGCAGGAGAAAATTGGAGCGCCGTTGAATACACTGACGGCCGCCGGACTTGAAATCGGTTATTGCGCGCGCCCCGGACAGGTGGATGTGCGTCTGTCGACGCGCGGCGGAAACGCCGGAAAAATTGTCGGCGAGGCGGAAGCGATTGTTCAAAAAATTCTGGGGGCGCACCTCTACGGTTTTGACGAAGAGGAAATGGAGACGGTCGTCGTCCGCCTTTTGGCCGAACGGAAGAAGACCCTGGCGGTGGCCGAGTCCTGCACTGGAGGTCGCCTCGCGCATGGCGTGACGAACGTGCCGGGCGCGTCGGCGGTTTTTCTGGGCGGGTTCGTGGCGTACAGCAACGAAGCAAAGCAAAAATTTCTCGGTGTTCGCGCTGAGACGCTGGCGGCGCACGGCGCGGTGAGCGAAGCCGTGGCGCGCGAGATGGCCGAAGGCGCGCGGTCGCAACTCGGGGCGGATTTCGCCATTGCCGTCACCGGCATCGCCGGTCCGGGCGGAGGCACCAGAGACAAGCCGGTGGGGACGGTTTTCATCGGGCTGGCCGGGGAATCCGGGACGGTGGTGGAGCGCAAATACAATCCATTTGACCGTGGAACCTTCAAGGAAGTCACGGCCGGGCAGGCATTGGAAATGCTGCGAATCCGATTGGTTTGTCCTTGAGAACCAAACAAATTGAAGTAAAATAACGCCGTTCAACGTCTTTGCTTGAATAGAAAGGTTGATTCCCAGACATGGCTGTGACCACAGAACCCTTGATTGCCCCGAGCAGTCCCGTTGAGAACGACAGCACGACGTTTCGCAAACGCCGCGGCACGTTGCTGGTGGTGGACGATGAAGACGGTCCGCGGCAGTCGCTGCGGGTCATTTTCAAGGACGAGTACGACATCCTGATGGCCGAGGACGGGCCGACGGCGATCGACCTGGTGCAGAAACATCCCGTTGACGTGGCGGTGCTGGACATCCGCATGGCCGGCATGTCGGGCATCGAAGTTTTGGAACGCCTCAAATACGTGAAGCCGGACATCGAGGTGATCATGATGACGGCGTTTGAAACGACGGACACCATCCGTCAGGCGTTGCGGTTGCGCGCGTGCGATTACATCAACAAACCGTTCGACCTGGCCACCATCCGCGCCGCGGTCAGCCAGGCGATGCAACGGCGCACGCTCGAAAGCGAAATTCACAGCAGCGCCGAAAAAGTGCAGGAACTGCTTTCCGAATTGCAGAACCAGAAGGTCGAGGAACAGATTGCCAAGACGCGCGGCGACATTTACGCCAGCATCATCCACGACATCAACGGTCCGTTGACGGTCATTTCCGGCTTTGTGCAGGTGCTCAACCAGCGCCTCAATCGCAATGCGCGGCTGGAAATGGAGGACCTGGAATTCATCAAGGACCGGTTGCGCATCATCGCGCGGCAGGTGTCGAATTGCGTGGAGATTTCCCGGCGCTACCTCGGTTTTCTCCGCCGGCAATCCGAGGAGGCCCCGCGCGTGAGCGTGAACCAATTGTTCAAGGATCTCGAACAGCTCGTCCGCGTCCATCCCGCCCGCGGTGAGAACGAATTCAGCACCCAGCCGATGCCCGAGGACCTCGGCGTCAAAATGAACGGCACCGACGTCATCCAGATTTTGCTGAACCTGTCCGTCAACGCGTTTCAGTGCTCGCCGATGCCCCACAGCGTCGAGGTCGGCGGCGAAATTTTGCGCGCGCCGCTGGATTTAACCCGGTTCAAGGACGGGCCGAATGACCGGCTGTTGAACGTCGAGAGCATGGACAACACCGCTCCGCTGGTGAAGCTGTGGGTGCGCGACACGGGGCCCGGCATTCCGCCGGAAGTGCTCCCGAAAATTTTCCAGCCTTATTTCACCACCAAAGGCCCGCGCCAGGGAACCGGCCTCGGCCTCAACATCGTGCAGCGGCTCATCAAGGAAGGCAAAGGCGCCCTGCACGTGCACACGCAGTCGGGCGAAGGAACGACCTTCACGATTCATCTGCGCGGGGCGGAACTGGCGAAGTAACCATCAGCCATGCGTGCCGGCGGGTTCATTGTGTTCGGTTTGATGGTCACCATTTGGAGCGCACCGGCGAATGAAACATTGCCGGTGCTCAATATCGGCAGCGACACTTACAGCAACGTCATCGTTACCAAGGTTACCGCCACGGACATTTACTTCACCTCCGCCCGGGGAATGGGCAATGTGAAACTGAGCAAGCTCAACCCCGCGCTGCAAAAGCATTTCGGTTACGATCCGATGAAAGCCGGCGAAGCGGAACAAAAGCAGGCCACGGCCAACACCCAGTATCACCTGCAAGTTGCCAGCCAGCCTGCGTCACGACCGCCGACTGAGGAAACCCCGGCCCAGCCGGCATCCGCGGGACCAGCTTCCGAATCGTTCCCCGGCACCGATTTGCCCGCGGCCTTGAATCAGGCGAGGTCGGAAAACAAGCTGGTGCTGCTCGACTTCACCGGTTCGGATTGGTGCGGCTGGTGCATTAAATTCGACAAGGATGTGCTGTCCACGGACAAATTCGCCGGCTACGCCAAAAGCAAGCTCGTGCTGGTTAAGGTGGATTTTCCCAGCCACAAAAAGCAGGACGCCGCGCTGAAACAGGCCAATGAACAACTGGCGCAGCGGTTTGGTGTGGACGGTTTTCCCACTTTTGTGCTGTTGAATTCCACCGGCAAGGAACTCGGCCGTCAGGTCGGCTATTTGCAGGGCGGTCCGGAGGCCTTCATCGCCGAACTGGACGGATTCCGCCGTTAATTTTCCAGATACGCGCGCGGGTCAACAATCTTTCCGGCAATCGCGCTTGCCGCCACTGTGGCCGGCGAAGCGAGATACACCTCGGATTCTTTGTTGCCCATGCGGCCGGGAAAATTCCGGTTTGTGGCGCTGATGCACTTGATGCCCGCCTTGTTGATGCGGCCAAAGGTGTCCACCGGCCCTCCCAGGCACGCGGCGCAACCGGCGTTTTCCGTCAACTGCACGCCCGCGTCCACGAGGATTTCCCAGATGGTCTTGTTTCCCCAGCGCGTGGATTGCAAGTCATGGACGATTTCCGGCGTGGCCGGCACGCCGAACGTGTCGATCTTCACGCGCTTGCCGCGCAACACGCGGGCGAACTCCACAAAGTCGCTGGTTTTGCCGCCGGTGCAGGAGCCGACGTAAGCGCGGTCGAGCTTGATGTGGCCGAGTTCCCTGGCCTTCTTGCGCTGGCCGGGATTGGGGTGGCACGCCACCGTCGGTTCGAGCTTGTCGAGGTTCACGACGAGCTCATAGACGAACTTTTGTTTCTTGTCCGGCACGACCGGTTCGTAGGTGGATTTCGTGCCGTTCAATTTCACACGGGCATCCACGTATTCCGCCGTGCGCGAATCGAATTCAAAAATGGCGTTCTTGCCGCCCGCTTCGATGGCCATGTTGGCGATGGTCATGCGGTCATCCATGGCAAGCGACGCCGCGCCGGGGCCGTCGAATTGCATGGCCCGATACGTCGCGCCGTCGAAACCGATTTCGCCGATGCAATGGAGAATCACGTCCTTGGCCATCACGCCGGGCTGCAATTTCCCTTCGAGCCGGAAGTGCATCGTCTCGGGGACCTTGATGAGCAATTTGCCCGTGCCCATGACAAAGCCGGCGTCCGTGTTGCCGATGCCGGTGGCGAACAGGTTGAACGCGCCGGCCATGCAGGTGTGCGAATCGGTGCCGAACAATACTTCGCCCGGACGCGTATGGCCTTTGGCCGGCAACGCCGTGTGGCACACGCCGGCGTAGTGCGAGCCGTATTGGCGTTTCGTGTTGCCTTTGCTCGCGTCAAAAACCCAGTGGCCGTTCGGGTCGTCAATCACGTCGTAGAAATACGTGATGCCCTGCTCCTTCACGAAATCGCGAAGGATGTCCACGTTGCGGTTCGACAGCGAGTCGGCGGTGAAAATGTAATGGTCGGGGATGATGACGATTTTGTTTTTGTCCCAGACCTTCGCGGCCTTGCCGAATTCGCGTTTGAACACGCCGATGGTGCCCGGCCCGCAAACGTCGTGGGTCATGAGCACGTCGGTGTTCACCCAGATGTTGTCGCCGGCCTGCACCCGCGCCTTGCTGGAGGCGCGCGCGAGCAATTTTTCCGTCAATGTCATAGATGTCCAAAATAGCTGATGATTGAGGCGAGTTCAACTGAACAAACGTGGTGAACTTAATGTGAATTAGATGTGAAGTGTTAATCCTTGCTGGAAGTGCAAGAAAATGGTTTTGTGCTCATAAAACGGCGGGATGAACTGATATGTCAGAGCGGCGACCAAAACCTGACGAAGTCAACCATCAAATCTACATTGATGAAAGAAAAGCTCTCGTCGAAGCAGAGCAAACGATTGCACACAATTTCGATAAGAACATTTTTACTCTTGCTGCAGGTGCGCTTGGAATTTCTCTGGTGTTTCTCGAAAAATTTACTTCAAATCCAGAAACATTCGGCTTCCTTTATATTTCATGGTTTTCATTGGTGGCTTCTTTGTCGGCAACACTATCGTCGTTGTTAATTGGTCAATATGCTTTCAGGCGGGCGCGTGATATTCTGGAAAATGAATTTTTCCCGAAAGAAGACGGAACCAACCGGAATTACTGGGCATCCTTCGCAGAGATTCTAAATTGGAGTTCCATCATTTTCTTTGTTGTTGGCATAGGTGCTCTCGCTTGGTTTGGTACTCAAAATGTGAAAGCAAATTTGATTAATAAAAAATCGGAGACAGCAATAATTACAACCGTTGGAGGGTCAAATGAACAACACAAGGTTAAATAAGGGAATAATAAACACGCCAGTACCTCCGAAACCTCCACGACCACCGAAGCCGCGGTGAAAAGTTTCTAGTTAACCGTCGAAAAATAAGAACACAAATGAGTGCAGTGCCAGTGTTACCAAAACCGCCACCCCAGCCAAAGCGTATGATTAGAACGCCCATTCCTCCAAAACCGCCGAAGCCTAAACTTTACAACTTTCGCTTCTCCTCTCTCGTCCGGCCGGAGTAGGTCATAACCGAAATCTTTCCTCGCTCGACAGGAGGGTATAATTTATTCAGCCTCGTCAGGGGCGAAATCTTTGTAGAAATCCGAACCCATTATGTTTCCAAGCCCCGTCGGGGCGGTATATTCCGCTCCTACGGAGCTTGAATTGTTTTGTGACGTGTCGAGCTACAAAGATTTCGCACCGATGGCGCTCCACCTTCACCCGACGCCCGTTTACGCCGTTGATTTTGTCGTGATTGCCGGATTCCTTGAAAATCAGGGGTATTGGCTGTCAATTTTTGGGCCATTGCTGGCATTGTTCATGCTATTTCGCGCCCGTAGAGATTTGCACCGGGCCGTGGTGTTTTCGGTGTCAAACGTGTTTACGCAGCTTAACCAAGTTCCTATGCGATAGTCCTATGCGAAAGAAAATTTTGGTGGTGGAGGATGAACCGGATCAACTGGAAGTGGTGCGCTTCACTCTGAAAAATGCGGGGTATGCCATTGGCACAGCCACCAACGGCATTGAAGCGCTCAAGAAGGCCCAAACCGTGTCACCGGATTTGATCATCATGGACGTGATGATGCCCGAGTTGGACGGGTTCGCCGTTTGCGAAACTTTGCGGAGTAATCCCGCCACCTCCCATATCCCGGTTTTGCTGTTGACGGGATTGTGCAGTCATATCAGCCGGCTGGTGGGCTTTGAATCCGGCTGCACCGATTATTGTGTCAAACCGTTCGACGCCACCGAGCTTGTCTCAAAAGTGGAAAAATTGTTGTCTCAGGCGGAGGAAACCTCAAAGCCGCAAGGCAAGTCCAAAGCAAAAGCCGTCGCGGCGGCGGCCAAATAAATTTCCTGCCGCCCCGCAGCAGGCTTTTATTTCACCTTGATGCGAAATTCGCTCGCGGCGCGGATTTTTTCAAAATCGCCTTCGTAAAATTCCTGGCGATATTCCTCCGTCTCCAGCAGGTGCTGGGTCAGGTCCTTTTTGTCGCGCTTGATGATGAACTTGAGTTCGCCCAGGTCGTCCGACCAGCGGAACCCGTTGAAGAATTCCGCGCCGGCAAACTGGGTTTTGTAAAGCGCGGTTTGCGAATAGCACGTGCCGAGGTAGAGATGCTTGCAGCCGCGCTCGGCGAACAACGCCGCCGCCGACGTCATCATGAACATGCCGAGGTTGCGGGAATAATAATTCAGGTCGTAAAACGCGTAGTAGTAAAACGCCAGCGCCTTGACTTCGAGATACAGCGTCGCCACGCCAACCTCCCCGCCGGTCTTAGCGTCGATGAACACGAGCAGATGCGAAATGATGGGCGACCCGAACAACGCGTCGAGCCGCTCAACCGTCATCACGTCCTTGCCGAATTTGATGTCGGCGTAGGTCTTGAAAAATTCCCGGCGTTCCGGCGTGTAATTGTATTTGTCGCGCGGCACGAGCTTCACCTCGATGTCCGCGCCCTTGCGCAGGATGCGGCGATTTTCGGATGACGGCTTGAACTTCGCGAGGTTCACCCGCACCTGGCGGCAAAGGTAGAAACGGTCGAGGTTGCGCGACGACGGCAGGAAACCGGCGTTGAAAATGTCCGCCGGCGTTTCGCCCGGCTCCGGCACCGCCCAGATGGCGTAAGGAAACTGGTAATGTTCGTAGTCGGAGTTTTGTTCGGAGAAAAGGAGTTTCATACGCGCGCACCGGATTTAACACCGAATCGGCCAACAAAGGAATTCCTAAATCAAGCTTGCTGCCGGTGGGCCGATATTTGACTTTACCGGGCCATGACCGGAAGCAAATCGAACGCAGAAAGAAATCTCTTCGATCTCAGCGGCAAAAATGCGCTCGTGACCGGCTCGACGCGCGGCTTGGGCGCGGCGCTGGCCACGGCGCTCGCCGAACATGGCGCGCGCGTCGTCATCAATGGAACCAACCGCGAAACCGTGGACCAGCGTGTGCGGGAGTTGACCGGTCGCGGGCTGCACGCCGTCGGCTGCGCCTTTGACATCACCAACGAAGACGCCGTGAAAGCGGGTGTGGCCGACATCCAGCGGCAGGTTGGCGCGATTGATATTCTGATCAACAACGCCGGAATGCAACGCCGCGGGCCGTTGCACGAAATTCGGCGGGAAGATTGGGAGGCCGTGCTGCAACTTAACCTGACGGCTGCCTGGCTGGTAGCTAAACACGTCGTGCCCGGCATGATCGAACGGCAGCACGGCAAAATCATCAACGTCTGTTCGCTGATGAGCTTCGGCGGGCGGCCCGGCACCGGACCTTACGCCGCGTCGAAGGGCGGCCTGGCGATGCTGACCAAAGCCATGACCGTGGATTGGGCGGAATACAACATCCAAATCAACGGCATCGCACCCGGCTATTTCATCACGGATATGACGCGGTCGCTGGCCGAAGACGCGCAGTTCGACGCGTGGGTGAAAATGCGCACGCCGGCCAAACGCTGGGGCAAACCGGAGGAACTGGCCGGACTGGCCGTCTTCTTCGCATCAGCGGCATCGGATTTTGTCGCTGGTCAGATTGTCTGCGTGGACGGCGGCTGGACGGCAAATCTGTGAAGCGGGAATTAGGTCGTTTCCATTAATCCCGTAGCCGCGAACGTCAGTTCGCGCCATATCATTTGCCTTGATTCGATTTGCGCCAACTAACGTCGGTGGCTACATGCTTTTTGAAAAGCTCTGTAAGGTTTCCGTTTACTTTAACGCGGCTTTGCCGTTGACGGCTTTGCGCCGCAGCCGCAAGCGCCAGTTGGTCAGCACGTCGTAACTCACCGAGTTCTTCAGCTTCGCCATGTCGTGCACCGTGATTTCTTCATTACCCTGACGGCCCATGATGACGGTCTCGTCCCACATCTGCGCCTCGGGTATGTCCGTGATATCCACCATGATGGCGTCCATGGCGATGCCGCCGATGAGCGGGGCGCGTTTGCCGTGGATGAGCGCGCCACCCTGGTTGCGCACGCGCGGAAAACCGTCGCCGTAACCGATGGGCAGCACGGCAATGCGCCGTGCACTCGGCGCGGTGTAGCGCATGCCGTAACCGACCACTTCGCCGGGTTTCAATTTCTGAATGGCGGCGATGCGCGCTTTGACGGACATGACCGGTTCGATGCCGGGAATCCGCCGGCAGACCGATGACGGGAAAATGCCATAAATCAGAATACCCGGACGCACCATGTCCAAATGCGCGTGCGGCAAATCGAGGAACCCGCCGCTGTTGCAGGTGTGGCGTAGTTTCACAGGAATTTTCCGCTGTTCCAGAGCGCGCAAAACCTCGGTGAAGCGGGAGAACTGGAGATTGGCAAACGTCTTGTCGATTTCGTCGGATTGCGCGAAATGCGTCATCACACCTTCCAACTGCAACGATTTTTCGGCGAGAATCTGTTCGATGAGCGGCAACGCCTCGTCCCAGCGCACGCCGTAACGGCTCATGCCGGTCTGCACTTTCAGGTGCACCGGCATGCGCTTGCCGGCCTTCGCGGCGAGGCTGGCGAGTTTGCGGACGGTGTGCGGTTCATTGACGCAGACGGTGAGATTGTGCTCCACGCACCATGGCAATTCGGCCTCCTGCCGCTCGCCCAGCAGCAGCAGTGGCGCGGTGATGCCGGCGTCGCGCAAGCTCATGGCCTCTTCCAACGTGCTCAGGCCGAATCCCCAGGCGCCTTCTTCGAGCGCGATGCGCGCCACGTCGAGCGCGCCGTGGCCGTAGGCTTCGTCCTTGACCACCGCCAGCAGCCGGACGGCTTTCGGCAGATCGCGGCGGATGAGTTGCAGGTTGCGCCGGAGTTTGCCGAGGTCAATTTCCGTCCAGGCCGGTCGCAACGGAAAAGTGGTTGAATCAAAATCCATAAAACGTCGGAGATTGTTAAACCACGAATTGTGCCAAATGACACGAAAAATTCGTAGTGTCCGAATTTGGCTGTAGGGCACGACGTAAGGAGTGCTTGCTCAAACGTCTCGTTACCTCGTCGCCTACAAATTAGGACATGGCACGAAAAATTCGTTCCAGGCAAAAGATTGGTCAGCAGACTTGCACCGGGGCAAAATGTATTTAACCTCGCGCCAACGACGACCTGTCACCATGGCCGAACCAACCAACTCGACGCGTGATTCACTGAGAAAATTCAGCCTGTGGCTGGCCGCGTTATTTCTGGTGGTGCTGGGGGCAAAACTGCGGGTGGTGCAACTCTATGGTTCGGCGTTGCCCTTGTGGGACCAGTGGCATGAAGCGGAACGGTTTTTCCGGCCCTGGCGGGAAGGGCATCTGACGTGGCAATTATTTTTTGCGGCCCACAACGAGCATCGAATTCTCTTCACGCGACTGCTCGACCTGGGCGAAATCTGGCTGAACGGCCGGTGGGAACCCTTGTTGCAGATGGCAGTCAACACCTTCATCCATGCGGTTTTCGTGTGCGGACTGGCTTTCTGCCTGTGGAATTTTCCGGGTCGGAAGAACGGCTGGTTCGTCTGTTTTTTGCTGGTGCCGTTTTTCGCCCTGCCCTATGCCGGGGAAAACACCATTTGGGCGTTCAATTCCCAACTTTACCTTCTCGACATCGCTTCGTTGGCGACATTGGTGGGCTTGGGATTTAGCCGGCCGGGCGGTTGGTGTTGGTGGCTGGGGCTCGTGGCGGCGGTCATGGGTTTGTTCACCATGGCTTCGGGCCTGCTGGCTCCGCTGGCAGTGAGCGGATTGATGATTTTACGCGCCATCAAACAACGGCGGCTGGACCGGCGAGATCTCATCACGTTGGGTTTGTGCCTGGCCGTTGTGGGCCTGGGCCTGGCCTTGAGCGTTGCGATGCCGGATGACCGCCTTTTGCGGGCGCAAACCCTGGCACAATTTTTTGCCTCGCTGGCGCGCAATCTGACCTGGCCGTTTTTCGACACACCGCGGCTGGCCAGCCTGCTGGCCCTGCCCCTGGTCTGGTTGTTGGCCTGGTATTTCCGGCCGGACTTTCCGTTGCCGCGAGCGGCGGAATTTCTTCTGACCTTCGGATTGTGGGGCGTTTTGCAATCCGCGAGTCTGGCCTATGGCCGGGCGAATTACGGGGAGCTGATCCCGGCCAGCCGTTACATGGACGTCTTGAGCATTTTTGTCATCGCCAGTCTCTTCGCCACCGTGCTATTGGCCCAATTGGGGAGCCGCGGCCGATTTGCACAGTGGGCGATGACACTGTTGCCGCTGGTTTTTGCCGGGGTCATTTATTTCGGCCTGGTCCGGATTTCGCAAATTGTCGTGGACAATCTTTTGCTGCCGACCCGCATGATGAACCTGGCGGTGGAAGAGCGTATCGGCGCGTTCCTGGCCAGCGGCGATGAACAGGATTTGCTGGAACCGCCCACCGTGCGTCCGGATCCGCAGGTGACGCTGGAGGTGCTACGCAACACGGAACTACAGGCCATCCTGCCTGCCATCTGCCTGCCGCCGGGTTCCGCGCCGTCGCCGGGTCGGTTTGATGCCGCTTCCCGGTGGCTGTTGCGAAAATCCACGCTCATCCTGTATGGCGGGCTGGGATTGTTCATCGGCCTGATGGGCTACGGCCTGGTTCGCGACCCGCTGGGATTGGCGCGGGAAAACATCCCTGCCATTGCCGCCTGGTTGACCCTGCTGGCGGCGCTGGGTTTTGTCTGGGCCAAAGCACCCGTCCGACGCGAAACCGTTGAACGCACCTTGCAATATGAGCTTGCCAATTATTTTAAATCCACCGGTAATCTGAAACGCGCCGCCATCCATGAACAAAAAGCGGAGGCGCTGGAGAAATCGGAAAAACTCAAATAGTCCCTGGCGGCCACAGGCTTTGGCCGATGTCCGTCCGGTAATAACTGCCCACCACCCGGATTTTGCGGATGTTCGCGTAAGCCCGGGCAATCGCCGCATCCAGCTTGGGCGCCAGCGCAATCACGTCGGCGATGCGATGGCCGGTGGACACCAGCTTTTTGTCCGCGCCGTGCGCCACCTCGTTCCACCAGACGTCACAATCGAATTTTCCGTCCACTTCCAGCGGCAGATGCGGACTGCGCACGCGAATGAAGGGGTATCCATAACCAGCCAGCGTGAGCGAACAACCGAAATCCAGGCCGGGCTTGAATTGCAAATCCAATTTCTGATTCCGGGCCGTCCGCAACACAACTTCCGCCGGATTTTTCAACATCCGCAAAATCATCGGGCCGGACGTGACCCCGATGCGGATGTTGTATTCGATGACGTGCCACCGTCCCTTGCGTTTCACGGCGGTGACCTGGAGCGGCCCGTTGAACTTTGCCGCGCGCAGCCACGGCAGCAGCGGATGGATGAGCTTGCGCGCCAGGCCGTATTTGTCGCCGGGGTCCTTTTCCACCAGCCCGCCGAGCGGCGCCCCGGCCACAACGCCCTGGTTGCCGTCGAAGGCGTATTTGTATTCTTGGTTGGTGACGAGCGAATAAATCTCCCCGCCGCTCACCAGCACGATGTGGCCGACTTCGGCACGGCCCAGGTATTCCTGCAGGAAAACGCCTTCGGCATAATTGACGTGCCGCAGCCACGCGCGCGTGTCCTCGACGGTCTCGCACAGAATGGTGTGGATGGGACTGGTGGGCGAGCAAAGCGGATTTTTGATGACGAACGGGCGCGGATGCCGCGCCACAATTTTTTCGGCTTCGGCTTGATTGGCGGCCACGTAAGCCGGGGGGAAGGGAATCCTGAAATCGGCGCACAATTTCCGGGCGAAATCGCGCTCGCGCTCGATGCGCATGGCTTCGCGGACCGGACTGAAAATGGCGACGCCCGAGCGCAACAAATCTCCCGCCCACGGTTGCAGCGCCCAGTCAATGGACTGCGGAATGACGACGTCCACGCCGTTTTTCTTCAGGAGCGGCACCGGACTGGGAAACGAGTCAGGCGAAAAAGTCGGGCCGACCAGCGACGGCGGGAAATGGCCGTAATTGCGGGTGAGGTAGGTCGAAACCTTCGCCCCCGCCCCGGCCAAGGCCGCGCCGATGCTCTGCGCGAACGCGCCGACGCCGAGAATCATCACGGATGGCGATTTTTTTTGAACTGAATTTTTGCGCGGCATGAACTTGGGCAACAGTCTTTCCAAATCCGGCAGATTGTGCAATCAGGAGTTTGCGAGGAATAAACCGCTTGCCTGGGGAGTGTCCTGATTAGTAGGCGACGAGGTGACGAGTCGTTTGGGCCAGCACTCCTTACGTCGTGCCCTACAACCAAATCAGGGCACTACCCTTGCCTGCCTTGGCTCGACTTTATCTGCCGACTGGTTACTTTGGTGCCGTGAGCTTTGCCGCTGAATTCAATTCGTTGCCGCTGGAATCGTTGTTGAAGCGTTCGCAATCGGCCGGCACCCCGGCGGTACGCGAAAGTCTGGCGAAATCCAAACTGACGCTGGCGGATTTCGCGCATTTGATTTCACCGGCTGGCGGCGAATTGTTGGAACACATGGGCCGGCGGGCGCACGTGATGACGCAGCAACGGTTCGGCAAGGTCATCCGGATGTTTGCGCCGCTCTACCTTTCCAATGAGTGCATCAATAATTGCCAATACTGCGGTTTCTCGCGCGACAATTCCATTTTGCGCGTGACCTTGTCGCAGGACGAAGTGAAGCAGGAGGCGCAGGCGCTTTACGAACAAGGCTTCCGCAATATCCTGCTGGTGGCCGGGGAACATCCGAAATTCGTCTCGAACGATTACCTGCGCGATTGCATTGCCGCGTTGCATCCGGATTGGCCGGGCATCTCGCTCGAAGTCGGGCCGATGGAAACGGCGGATTACCGACCGCTGGTGGCGGCGGGCGCGGACGGGCTGGTGGTTTATCAGGAAACCTACGACCGCAAAGTTTACGCGGACATGCACACCGCCGGGCCGAAGCGGAATTTTGACTGGCGGCTGGAAACTCCCGAGCGCGCCTACGCGGCGGGCTTCCGCCGGCTCGGCATCAGCCCGCTGTACGGTTTGGCCGACTGGCGGTACGAGGCCATCAGCGTGGCGGCGCACGCGGATTATCTGCTGCGCAATTGCTGGAAGGCGGCGCTGACGATTTCCACGGTGCGGATCCGGCCCTGTGCCGGCGAATTCCAGCCGCTCACGCACATGAGCGACCGCGACCTGGCGCAACTCATCTGCGCGTTGCGCTTGATGTTCCCGGACGTGGGCATCGTGCTCTCGACGCGGGAATTGCCGAAATTGCGCGACGGACTGATTCCGCTGGGAGTGACGTTGATGAGCGCGGGCAGCCACACCGAGCCGGGCGGTTACACCGGCGCGGGCAGGGAGAAAATCCATCACACCGAGCGGGGGCGGATTGTGGAACTGGCGTCCGGCGCCAGCGAATGGGCGCCGCAACAAAACCACGCGACCAATGCCACCGGCCAGTTTCAGATTGCCGACGAACGCTCATCGCAGGAAGTGGCGGAATTGATTCGCAAGCTGGGCTACGAACCGGTGTGGAAGGACTGGGACGCGGCGCTGACGGCCTAAAATGAAAACGCTGAACGCCGAACATCGAACATCGAACGCCGAATGTCCGCCGACTGTAGGCTTCGGCGTTCAGTGTTCGACGTTGGGTGTTCGATGTTAGCTATGCGCACTATCACCGCCAACGGAAAGCCGGTGGAGGCAAAGCTGCCGTGTTCGATTGAGGAATTTCTGGTGGCGCAGAATTTATTGCCGCGGAGCGTGGTGGTGGAGCACAACGGCGAGGCGGTGGCGCCGTCGGAATTTTCCCAACGCCGGCTCAATGCCGGCGACCGGCTGGAAATCGTCAAAATCGTCGCCGGCGGGTGAAAATCGATACTACGAAACTTTGTGACATATGTAACAAAGTTTTGTTGGGCCTTTGGGAACATTTTGCGGGGTGAGAAAGACGGATAATTTATCTCCAAATTTGGCCGGCAACGGCTTAGGCTGTGGTCATTATGGACTGGCTGACCAATCTGATCTGGCACGACGGCAAATTTCTTGGAGTTGCCTGGAGCATCTGGAAAGTTGTCGGCTGGCTGGGCAATTTTGTTTTCTTCACGCGTTTTTTCGTTCAATGGTATGCCACGGAGAAAAAGAAACGGGTGGTGGTGCCGACGGCGTTCTGGTGGCTGAGTCTGGCGGGTTCGCTGCTGCTGCTGGCGTATTCGCTGCACAAGCGGGATTCCGTTTTCATTTTCGCCTACGTCTTCACCTGGATTCCCTATATTCGGAATCTCATCATCCATCAGCGGCACAAGGACGCGCACACGGACTGTCCCGGTTGCGGGAAGAGTTGTCCGCCGCAGTCGAACTTCTGTCCGAACTGCGGCACGCGGCTGAAGCCGGTTGCTCCTACTTCTTAGGTGCGGCGGCCGGCTGCGGCTGCGGCACCACCCCGTATTTTCTGAGGATGGGCTGGAAGTCGGGATGCGTGGCGCCGTAGGCCGTGAGCTGCTTCACGAAATTTTCCATGGCCGGGCGTTCCCGTTTGAAGTTCTCGATAATCTGGGTGGCCGCGGGTTTGATGGCCTCGATATCCTTACCGGTCAGCCGGGCCTGCCGGTACAGGACGACCGTGAGCGTGCCGCTGACCACGACGAGCGCGAGCAACAGGGTGAAAACCTGATGCCGCAAGGCGACAATCTGGTCCATCACATCGGTTTGCGCGGGGAGATTGGTTTCAGATTCGTTCATGGTAGTTAGCGGGTAGCGGGTTTGGGTTGAGCCGGTTGCATGATGCGTTGGATTTCCGGGTTCGGATTTTGCTTGCTGTAAGCCATGGCATCATTGGCCAAAGATTCGACGGCCATGCGGTAACCGTTGGCCTGCGTGGCCTGCATTTGAAGGATACGCAACTCGCGGGTGCGGAAAATTGTCTGCAACGCGAAAATCACGCCCAAAATTGCCAGCACCGCCAGCACGAGATTTAAAAAGGTCGTAACGTTGTCATTTTTCATAAGAATACGGGGACTGTAGCGAAACGGCGGCGGATGTCCACTGAATTTTTGTGGTGAAAATGATTGATTTTACGGGGGGGCAATGGTTTAACTTTTTGCAATTCAACGATCACAGTGGCTAAAGAAGAGCCAATTGAACTCAGTGGAAGCGTTACACAGGTGCTGCCCGGCACGATGTTCCGGGTGGTGCTGCCCAACGGCCATGAAGTGCTCGCGCATATCTCCGGCAAAATGCGCAAAAATTTCATCCGCATCAGCGTTGGCGACAAAGTCAATGTCGAGATGTCGCCCTACGACTTGAACAAGGCGCGCATTACCTACCGGCACAGCTGATCTATTTTTGATTTATGATTCTCGATTTATGATTTTCAAACTAAGTTCGGGGAGCCTGGCGGGCAGATCATCAATCATAAATCGTAAATCATAAATTCCCATGCGCATCCATTTCCTCGGCGCCACCCGCACGACCACCGGCTCGATGTATCTGCTCGAGGTCAACGGCCACCGGTTGCTGCTCGAATGCGGCCTCTTCCAGGGGCATCGTGAGGAAACCACCCGGCGCAACTGTTGTTTTCCTTTCGACCCGAAGCAGATTGACGCCGTCGTTTTGAGTCACGCACACATTGACCATGCGGGCAACCTGCCCAATCTCGTCAAGCAGGGCTACGCGGGCCCGATCCATTGCACCAACGCCACCCGGGATTTGTGCGGCATCATGCTCATTGATTCAGCGCACATCCAGGAGCAGGACGCTCTTTTCGTTTCCAAATGGCGTGCCAAAAAACATCAGCCGCCCGTCGAACCGCTCTACCGCATTGCCGACGCCGAGAAAGCCGTGAAACAACTTGTCGGCCATGATTATGAAACAACCTTTTCTCCCGTGGACGGTGTGAGCGTCACGTTTCGCGATGCCGGCCACATCCTCGGCTCGGCGCAGGTGATCCTGGAGGTGCGGGAAAAAGGGCGGAAATTCCGCTGGCTCTTCAGCGGCGACGTGGGCCGGGGTGGTGATGAACTCCTGCGCGACCCTGTTCCGGTGGAAAACGTGGATTATCTGCAGATTGAATCCACGTACGGGAACCGTGAACATGCCGACCGCACCGACGCCGACGCCACGGTGGGCCGGCTGGTGGGGGAAACGCTGGCGCAACGCGGCAAGGTCATCATCCCCGCGTTTTCCGTCGGGCGCACCCAGCAGATTGTTTATGTGCTTCACGAACTCACCTGCGCCGGCAAACTGCCGCGGGTGCCGATTTTTGTGGACAGCCCGCTGAGCACCAAGGCGAGTGACATTTACGAGCGGCATCGTGAAAGCCTCCGCCCCGACCTCTCCCAAGCCATGTGCGATGGCGATGGCCCATTCGGCATGGGCAACCTGACCTATATCAGCGACGCCGAGGAATCCAAGAAGCTCAACGACCGCCACGAGCCGATGATTATCATCAGCGCCTCGGGCATGGCCGAAGCCGGGCGCATCCGGCATCACCTGAAGAACAATATTGGCGACAAAAAGAACCTTATATTGTTCATCGGTTATTGTGCCGAAGGCACGTTGGGCAGCCAGATCACCGCCGGCAAATCGCCCGTGAACATCTTCGGCGAGCCGTACCCGGTGCGCGCCCAGGTGGTTTCGATGGACACCTACTCCGGTCATGCCGACAAAAATGAATTGAAAAGCTACGTGGAAAGAATGTCCGGCAGCTTCAAAAAAATCTTCTGCATTCACGGCGAGGAAAATTCCTGTCTGGCCCATGCCGAAACCCTGCGCGTGATGAAGCCGAAAGCCGAAGTCATCGTGCCAGAATACAAGCAGGTGGTGGAGGTTTAAACTGCGCGATTTGCGAATTGAACATTTTGAATGTTTCTGCCAGTCTCCATTAAACCGGAATGGTTTTGTCAATCGTCGAATGAGCGAAATTAAATCCAACGCGGACGTTGAACCGTGTCTTACGGTAGTGATGCCGGTTTACAACGAAGCGGCAACAGTTGCCGAAGTCATCAAGGTCGTATTGTCGCAGCGTCCGGTCCAGCAACTGGTCGTGGTGGACGACGCGTCCACGGACGGCACCTGGGACAAACTGCAATTGGCCGTCGGCGGCGATTCGCGGGTGACGCTGGTGCGGCATGAGAAGAATCAAGGCAAGGGCGCGGCCTTGCGCACCGGATTCACCAGGGCGACCGCACCGGTCGTGATGATTCAAGACGCGGATTTGGAATATGATCCGACGGAATATCACCGGCTGCTGGCTCCAATTCTGGCGGACAAAGCGGACGTGGTTTTTGGTTCGCGGTTTCTAGGTGCCGGAGCGCATCGCGTATTATATTATTGGCACTCGGTGGGCAACAACCTGCTGACCACTTTTTCCAACATGGCCACGGATCTTAACCTGTCCGACATGGAAACCTGCTACAAGGTTTTCCGGCGGGAAATCATTCAAAAAATCCGGATTGAAGAGGACCGTTTTGGTTTTGAACCGGAAATAACCGCCAAAGTGGCGGCCCTGAAGGTGCGTATTTATGAGGTGGCCATTTCTTATTACGGACGCACCTATGCCGAGGGTAAAAAGATCGGCTGGCGCGACGGTTTTCATGCCTTGTGGTGCATTCTCAAATACAATTTTTTCAGCCGGTGAAAGCCATTTTTACAATAATCTATCCAATCCGGTGTCTCCACCGGCTGTCGTATGCCTGATGGCCCGTTGAACAGTATTCGCTTCTACCTGCTATGGGCGGTGGCGTGTGCCCTGACAGGGTGGACGCTGTCCGCTTTGCACTGGCTGACACCAGCCGGTTATGCGGTCATGCTGCCCCTGGTAATAATCGGGTTGGCCTGGTTGACCCGGAATTCGGCGAGCACACCGCCAGTGCGGATCCAACGACGGTGGTGGCCGGTTATGCTCCGGCGCTTCCGGAGGCCGTTGCCGTTGATTTATCTGGTCATTCTCGTGCTGGTATTTGTAGGAGCAATCTGCCACGCCCCAAACAATTACGACGGTCTGACCTATCGCCTGCCGCGGATGCTGAACTGGCTGTCCCACGGGGGTTGGCATTGGATCTTCACCAACAACGAACGGATGAATTACGCCGGCACAGGCTGGGAGTGGATGGCCATGCCGCTGCTGATCATGCGAACGGATCGAACATTATTTTTGATTAATGCGGTTGGGTTCATCCTGTTGCCCGGGCTCATTTTTTCCGTGCTTCGGCAGGCAGGCGTCAAACCCCGGGTAGCTCGAACATGGATGTGGATTTTGTCCACGGCATTCGGGTATGCCATGCAGGCCGGCAGCATTGGGAACGATTTGCCGGGGGCAATCTTCTGTCTGATCTCGGTGCATTACGGCTTGCGCGCCCGCCGCACTTGCCGGGTGGAAGAGGTGTGGCTGGCGGGGTTGGCTGCTGCAGCTATGACGGGAGTCAAGACATCCAACCTGCCGCTTCTCTTGCCCTGTCTGGTGGCTGCCGGCCCGGCATTGAAATATTTACGCCGGCGCTGGGCGGCGGGAATTCCGGTTGCCCTCATCGCGTTGGTGATTTCCATTCTTCCCACAGCGGCATTGAATCAAAAATACACCGGCATTTGGACCGGCGACGCCGATAACAGTACGGGGATACGGATTGATGACCCGGTTGCAGGTTTGCTGGGGAACAGCCTTTTATTGGGAGAGCAATTGATCATGCCGCCTTTTCTGCCCGGCGTGCCCAATGTGAACTCGTGGATGCGACAACATTTGCTGCCGGGTTCCTGGAAACAAAAATTGGAAAAAGGATTCCCGCGTTTTTCCATGGGGAATCTCAATGAGTTGCCGCAGGAGGAAGGCGCAAGCCTGGGTATTGGAATCACCGTATTGTTATTGACGGCAATTTTTGTTCCCTGGGTTCGGGAAGATAAAAATCAGTTCACCGGGACCCGCAAATGGACAATTTCATACCTCGGACTGGCGGCGTGGCTCGCCGCGCTTGCCTATATGGCGAAAATGGGGTCGGAAGCCAGCCCCAGACTGATGCTTCCTTATTATTTACTGGTGGTCATTCCAATTCTGGTTTTACCGGGGCAGGACCGTCTGGTGCGCCGCTCCGGCTGGCGGATTCTGGCAGTGCTGGTTTCTTTGAGCGTTGTGCCCTCTCTCATATTGACGCCGTCACGCCCGCTTTGGCCGGCCCAGACCACGGTAGATTGGCTGGTTCGGCATAAGCCGGAAAGCCGGCTCGTCCAGCGGATGAAGACGGTGTACTTCTGTTACGGGAACCGCAATGACCTGCTGGCTCCGTTGCGGGCCCATTTACCGGATGAAGTGACCAGGGTCGGTTTTATTGCCGGAGACAACGATTCAGATTACGCCCTGTGGAAGCCCTTGGGTCACCGGCAGGTGGTTCACCTGTGGGACGGCACGCCGCAATCACCGGTATCATTGCCACCGGATGTCGAGTGGATTGTCGTTCGGCGTGATTTCTGGCCTGAAGTTTCCCCGGTTCCCTTCGAGGATTGGGCGGCCCAACACGGAATCGAGATTGTATTTTCTGTTCCCATCCAGACTTTTGCCAGTGGGACGAAATATACCTGGTGTCTGTTGCATGTCCGAAAGCCATGATGGAGTTGTCCCTGGCCGTTCCGGCCGGTCGGCATGTCAATCCGATGAAACAAGGTGACAAAACCCGTGCTCGCCAAATGAACGGACCTTCCAGTAGGCTTGTCTCATGACCGACTTGATTAACCGCCCGTTGCCAACCGGTTGTCTTTATTGAAGCATCCACGTGAAATGTTATCATCGCTTTCCAAAGCGTTCCAAGAGGTCGTTCCGGTAAGACTTTTGAAGAGCAAGCTGCTCCATCAGTCCGGTTTTTATATGCTGGGCCAGATTCTCCAAAAGGCCGTTTCGTTTCTGCTGCTCCCGGTCTGGACTATTTATCTCTCGCCGTCGGATTATGGTATCATGGGAACGCTTGCCGCTTACAGTATTATTCTCAGTATTCTTCTCATGTTCGGGATTTCTGGTGCGGTCACGCGTCATTATTTCGATTTCAGAGAGGATCACGAAGCCCAGCGCCGCTATGTCAGCTCCAATTTTGTTTTCATTGCGGTGGTGCCCGGCAGTATTCTAGCGGCCCTCATTTTCTTTGGTACGCCACTCTGGACGGCCGTTACAGCGTCCCCCATTGCCTCCAACGCGATCCCGTTTCGGCCCTTCGTGGTGCTGATGCTCTTCACAGTTTATGGCGGTCTGCTTTACAGCCTGCCGTATTCCCTTTACCAGGCGCAGCAAAAGGCGCACAAATGTGTTAGTCTCGATTTGTGTAGCTTTGTCATTTCCGTCGGTCTGAGTCTGTTTCTGGTTGTGGGCTTGAAGAAGGGGGTTTACGGCATGATGCTGGGAAGCTGCATCGCATCGGTTCTGACCGCACTCTTTGCAAGCGGTTTGTTGCTTCGACAATGGTTCGTCCCCCGGCTGGAATGGCGTTACATTCAACGCAGTTTGGTTTTTGGGCTGCCCATCGTTCCGCATCTGCTTTCTCAATGGGCGCTAGCGATGGTGAGTCGAGTGATGCTCCAGCGGATGGTTCCGATGGATGACGTGGGGCGTTACACCCTGGGCTACAACCTGGGTATGCTCATGCTGATGATTGTCACCAGCATCAACCAGGCCTACCAGCCGTATTATTTCAACCTGATGACCTCCTCCGCGAATCCCCAGCCAAGGATTCTTAGAATTATTTTATTCTATCTGGCAGGCATGGGTTTTATTGCGTTGGTCGGGTCCGTCTTTGCCGGCGAACTGGTTGCCCTGATGACACCCGCCAGATACCATGCCTCCGCACAGTATGTGCCGCCGGTTGTGGTCGGTTATTTCATGGTGGGCCTCTATTATATCGTTTCCAGCCCGATATTTTTTCACAAAAAGACCCATCTTCTGCCAATCATCACCGGCATCTCGGCGGTCATGAATATCATCCTGAATTACCTGCTTATTCCCCGCTTCGGCGCCATCGCGTCGGCGTGGAACACGTTTGTCTGTTACGCTTTCATGTTAGTTCTATATTATGTCGTTGCCCAAAAAATGAGCCCTTTTCCCTATCCGCTCTGGCGCACATTGTTGCTGTTGGCGTTTCTTATTGGAGCGATTCTTGTGGCAGAGTCGGTTCCAATTTTTACTCCGATGGCATGGGCAACAAAGGCGGCGCTGGCTGGCGTTTACTTGATTTTTTCCTATCTGTTGTTTATCAAACCATTTCGTTCAAACGCCGCCATCAAAACCGATTCAGTTTAGCCCAACGATGAATACATTCAGATCTGCAATCGACCGTTGTCTGGCTGTCATTCCTGCGCGCGGTGGCTCGAAGGGAATTTCGAGAAAAAACATCCAGCTGCTGCTTGGCAAACCGCTCCTTGCATACACCATTGAAGCAGCACAGCAGGCGCGTTCTCTCGGGCGGATTCTGGTTTCAACCGAAGACCCGGAAATTGCAAAAATCGCTTCGCAATTTGGCGCGGAAGTTCCGTTTCTTCGCCCGTCAGAACTGGCGCGGGACGAAACGCCGACGCTGCCGGTGCTCCAACATGTGCTTACCCGGCTCAAAGCTTTGGAGAATTTCGAGCCTGAAATCATTGTGCTGCTGCAACCGACCTCGCCATTGCGCCGGGCAAGCGATATTGATCGAGCGGTTGCCCTGTTGCAGAAAAGCGGCGCGGACTCTGTCGTCAGTCTTTGCCTGGCCGAATACAGCCCCTTCTGGATGCGCCGCCTGGAAGGCGACCGCGTGCTGCCTTTCCTGCCGGACGCCCCGGAATACTTACGCCGACAGGATTTGCCTCCAGTTTACCAGCTCAATGGCGCGGTGTATGTGACACGACGCAGGGTTTTATTGGAACAGAGCCGGCTTCTTGGCGATGATACGCGCGGCATTGTTATGGACGTTGAATCCTCCGTGGACATTGACAAGCCGCTTGATTGGAAAACCGCGGCCCTTATTATGCAGGAACGACAAAGTGTGGGCGCATGGCACTGAAAAGCACCTTGTGGGTCCACCCCGTCTGGCTGCATCATTGCTGAAGGGGGGTGTGATGCCATATGGTAATCTTGACTTGGTGTGCAGAATGATTTATGCAAATGACTTATGCTTATGACGTGTGCGCTGCCGGCGGCGTATGAACTCACGGCAGGCAGCATGCACTTATGAAGTCTTTGAACGTGCTTTTTTTAGGCGGGGCCAAACGCGTTTCGTTTGCAGAATATCTAAAATGTTCTGCCGAAACACGCGGGTTTTCTTTTCATCTTTTCTCTTACGAGACAAAAAAGGAAGTGCCGATTGCCATTGCAGGTGAAGTTATCGTTGGATTGCGATGGAACGACCCCTCTCTTTATGCCGATCTTTGTCAATTAATTCGCAGCAAGAACATACAAATGGTTTTACCTTTTGTCGATCCGGCTATTACCGTAGCCAGCGAATTGAAGAGTCTTTTGCCGGATGTCTATATCCCGTGTTCTTCAAAAATGACGTGCGACATAATGTTTGACAAACAACGTTCAGCAGATTGGTTTGAATTCCATGGACTGCCTATTCCGCGCACCTGCCACCCCGACGAAAAGCTTTTTTTCCCTTTAATAGCTAAGCCGCGTGACGGTTCAGCCTCGAAAGGAATTGAAGTGATGCAGGATCGGGAGGAATTTACATGTTTTACCAAGAGACACACACTAAATGAATATTTATTCCAACAATATGTCGAAAAAGGAGAGGAATTTACAGTTGATGCATTTGTCGCGCAGGATCAGCGAATAATATCCGTAGTCCCTCGTATCCGACTGGAGCAAGCTGGAGGAGAATCAATACGGTCGCTTACCGTTCGCGACAAAACGATTGAGGGGTTGTCGATGAAGATATTAGAAACAAAGGCGTTCTCAGGCCCGGTTACAATACAGTTTATTCGCGACAGGCAAAGTGGTGAAACATATGTGATGGAGGTCAATCCCCGATATGGTGGTGCGGTTATCACCAGTTTTGCAGCCGGAGCCGACACTACTGGGTGTTTGGTCGACGAATGCAATAAACAGACCATTAATCCCCTCACTCAGTGGAAAGAGAATGTTCTGATGACAAGGAGTTTCAAAGAAGTAATATTTTATGCAAATAATCATTGACTTGGACGGTACAATTTGTACCGAAGAACGAACGTTCAGCCGGGCTTTGGCCAGACCGCTTCCTGATTCGATAGAAAATGTAAATCGGTTGTATCAGCAAGGTCATACGATCATTATTTACACATCCCGCACCTGGATGGAATTTGAGATGACTGCAGCCTGGCTGCAGCAAAACGGTATTAAGTATCACCAACTGATGATGGGGAAACCTATCGGCGATATATGGATTGATGACAGAGCTGTTCGATTCAATAACAATTGGAAAGAAATATCAGCCCTTTATATCAATAAGAAGAAATAGAGCGAATGGAAAAGGTCATTATCATAGCTGAGGCGGGTGTTAATCACAACGGTGACTATGAAATCGCAAAGAGAATGGCAGTAGTCGCCAAGGAAGCCGGAGCCGATTACGTGAAATTCCAGACGGCGGTCCCGGAATTGGTGATGTCCGTTTTCGCTCCAAAAGCAAAATACCAGCTTTACACTACTAGTGGCGCAGAGTCGCAGCTTGAAATGGCGCGCGCCATCCATTTATCCTTGGACAAATACAAACCGCTCAAAGCCTTCTGCGATGAAATAGGCATCAAGTTTCTTTCTTCCCCGTTCGATTTGACCTCGATTGACGTGTTGGCAGAGTTGCATATGGATTATTTCAAAATTCCCTCGGGCGAAATCACCAACTATCCATATTTAAAAAGAATATCTGAACTGGGAACGCCCATTATCCTGTCAACTGGGATGTCAGAGATCCATGAAATTGCTGATGCAATCAAGATATTGACGGCCGGTCTGTTAACCAAGGAAGATATCATTGTGTTGCACTGCAATACAGAATACCCCACACCCTTTGGCGATGTGAATTTATTGGCCATGCAAACCATTGGCAAAAAACTGGGTGTGGCTGTCGGCTATTCCGACCATACCAATGGCATTGAGGTCCCGGTGGCGGCCGTAGCACTGGGGGCAAAAGTGATTGAAAAACATTTCACATTGGATAAATCATTGCCTGGGCCCGACCACAAGGCATCGTTAGACCCGGGAGAATTAAAAGAGTTGGTGCAGGCTGTTCGTCATATCGAGCTGGCTTTGGGCAGTGCCGAGAAAAAGGTTACTGATTCGGAACGGAAAAACATGGTTGCTGCACGCAAAAGCTTGATTGCCGCCTGCAACATCAAGAAGGGAGAAATCTTCACACAAAACAATCTGACGGTCAAGCGTCCGGGGAATGGAATATCTCCCATGCGATGGAATGAAGTCTTGAATACAACGGCTAAACGCGATTTTTCGGCCGACGAAATCATAGAGTTATGAGAAAAATATGTGTAGCGACCAGCAGCCGATCCGATTATGGAATCCTCAAGCGGCTGATGTTTGCTATCCAGAAAGATGACGAACTGCGATTGCAGGTAATCGCCGCCAATATGCATTTTTCTGCCGAATTCGGGAACACCTATCAGGAGATTTTGAATGATGGGTTTACGATTCACAAAAAAGTGGAAATGTTGCTTTCATCGGATACGGCAAACGCGATTTGCAAATCGGTCGGGTTGGGCGCAATCGGTTTTGCCGATGCTTACGAAGAGTTGAAGCCTGATTTAGTCGTCATGCTGGGTGACCGTTACGAAATGATAGCCGTGGTTTCGACGGCTTTGTTCAGCCAAATTCCAGTAGCTCACATTTCCGGCGGAGAAATCACAGAGGGAGCCTACGACGATGCGGTTCGCCATGCGGTTACCAAAATGAGCCACCTTCATTTTACGGCAACTGAAGAGTCCAGAAATCGCGTTATTCAGATGGGTGAACAACCTCATACTGTTTTTAATGTAGGCGCAATGGGTGTGGATGACATCCAATCTTTGCCGTTGATTTCGAAAATTGAATTGGAAGAGTCAATTGGATTTCAATTTAACAAGCCAACCGCTCTGGTTACTTTTCACCCGACGACTCTCGATCACAATACAGATTCAGCCACCCAATTTGGCAATTTGTTAAAAGCCCTTAATCAGACGCCGGGACTGCATTGTCTATTTACTTGCCCCAATTCTGATACAGACGGACGAATTATTATTCAAATGATTCAGGATTTTGTGGCTCAGCATGGAGAGCGTGCACACTATGTGCCTTCGTTGGGCCAACTGCGTTATCTCTCCGCGCTAAAATATGTTGATTTCGTGCTGGGCAACTCGTCGAGTGGAATCGTAGAGGTTCCAAGTTTCAAAATCCCAACTGTCAATATCGGCATTCGGCAAAAAGGACGTGTGCGTGCTGCGAGTGTGATTGATTGTGCTCCTTTGACATCAGATATTTTGGCCGCAATCAATCTGGCATTGAGTAATGAATTTCGGCAAGCAGCTATGAATACAATCAATCCTTACCACAAGCCCAATACGGTGCAAAGCATCCTGAATGTGCTTAAGACTGCGGACTTGAAAAGAATAATGCTTAAGCATTTTTACGATTTACCTTCGAAAGGATAAATAGACATGCAATGTGACTGACCACGTTATCCCGGCGGAGGTTCCCGCCCGAATCCCGAAAGACAATCAGTGATGAAGCTCCCCTTAGAACAATATCTGATTTTCACCCAAGCAACCTGTCGTGAGGCGTTGGAGTGTATCAACAAGAATGCGAGCCTTGCTCTGGTAGTCGATGCAAAGCGCCACTTGATCGGTACCATCACGGACGGTGATGTACGGCGCGCGATTCTCGCTGGCATCAGCATCGAAGCGCCGGTGCAGAAGCTGCTCGATCAGCGGGACAAGACACTCTATCCCAAGCCGATCACCGCGGCCCGGGGAACGGCTCCGGACGAGCTGCTGCGAATCATGAACGAGCGGGGTATTCGACAGATTCCATTGCTGGATGAAAACGACCAGGTGGTTGATGTGGCCTTGATGCAGGATTTGGTGAAAGGTTGCGAATTACCATTGAAGGCGGTGGTGATGGCCGGTGGATTTGGCAAGCGGCTGATGCCGCTGACGGAGGAAGTGCCAAAGCCCATGCTGCCGGTCGGCGACAGGCCGATTCTCGAACACATCATCAACCAATTACAAAACTCAGGCATTCGCAAGGTACAGATGACCACGCATTACAAACCGGAAATCATCAAGCAGCATTTTGGGACCGGTGAAAAATTTGGCCTTGATATTCAATATGTGAACGAGGATCAGCCATTAGGCACAGCGGGGGCTCTCGGCAACATTGAGGAGTCTGACGAGCCGATGCTGGTTTTGAACGGAGACATTCTCACCCGGGTTGATTTTCGCGCAATGCTTGCCTTTCATCGTGAGAACAAGGCCGAACTGACCGTCGCCGTCCGGAAATACGATCTACAGGTGCCCTACGGCGTTATTCAATGTGATGGGGCTCAGGTCAAGAGCGTGGATGAAAAGCCAACTTACAACTTTTTCGTCAACGCCGGCATTTACTTGCTCGAACCCTCCGCTCACCGCAGTATTCCGTCGGCGCAGAGATTCGACATGACCGACCTGATTGAGAAGCTCACCGCTGGCGGGCGACGCGTGGTGGCATTTCCGGTGGTGGAATACTGGATGGATATCGGCCAGCAGAATGATTACGCACAGGCCCAGGAAGACATCAAACGCTGGGAGAAAACCCATGAATTGGAAAAATAAAAAAGTTTTTATAACCGGTGCCGGCGGGTTTATTGGCAGCCATCTCGCCGAACGATTGGTGGAATCGGGCGCGCGCGTCCGAGCCATGGTGCATTACAATGCACTTGGCCTGCGCGGCTGGCTGGATCAATCACCGCATCGGCAGGACATGGAAATCATCGCCGGCGATATTTGCGATCGTGACAGCGTCAAAAATGCTGCCGGAGGCGCGGAGATCATCTTTCACCTCGCTGCACTCATCGCCATTCCCTATTCCTATCAGGCGCCGGCTTCCTATGTGCGCACCAATGTGGAAGGCACATTGAACGTCCTGCAGGCAGCGCGCGAACTTGATGTCGAACGTGTCGTGCATACCTCGACCAGCGAGGTCTATGGCACTGCCCGTTATGTGCCGATCGATGAAGCGCACCCGTTGCAAGGACAGTCGCCCTATTCCGCCAGCAAAATTGGTGCGGATAAGATTGTGGAGGCTTTTCACCTTTCTTTTGCGGTTCCCGTGGTCACGGTGCGGCCTTTCAACACTTTCGGTCCCCGTCAATCCGCGCGCGCGGTTATTCCCACCGTCATCACGCAATGTCTGGCTGGAGGCAAAATCCGCCTCGGCAACCTTCACCCGACACGCGATTTGAATTTCGTTTCCAACACCGTGGACGGATTTCTCTGCGCGGCCTCGGAATCGAAGGCGATTGGACGCACAATCAATCTCGGAACCGGTCGTGAAATCAGCATTGGGGATCTGGCAAAGCTTATTGCGCAATTGATGGGCCGGTCGATTAGCATCGAAAGTGAAGGTCAACGGCTCCGTCCTGAGAAAAGTGAAGTCGAACGCCTGCTGGCGAACAACGCCTTGGCGGCGGAGTTGTTAAATTGGCGCCCCAAAATCAGCCTTGAAGAAGGATTGTCCCGTACGATTGACTGGATTAAAGTCAACCTCGATAAATATCGCCCCGATGCCTATATCCTTTGAACCCGGTGCACCGCCGCCTGATGGATTCATCCCGCTGTGTGTGCCGGAAATCCGCGGGAACGAATGGCGATATGTAAAGGAGTGCCTCGATACCGGCTGGGTGTCATCGGTGGGCGCATTCGTGGACCGTTTCGAGAAAAACCTGGCCTGTTATGTGGGGGCACGGTACGCGGTTGCCGCGGTCAATGGCACCTCGGCATTGCATGTGGCGCTGCTGGTGGCCGGCGTGAAACCAGATGATGAAGTGCTCGTTTCAACTCTCACATTCATCGCACCCGCCAATGCCATCCGCTATGTGGGGGCCTGGCCGGTTTTCGTGGATGCCGAGCCTGAATATTGGCAGATGGATCCGCAGCGGGTGACGGATTTTTTGGAAAAGGACTGCCGTTGGGAAAAAGGCGAGCTCCGCAACCGCGTAACAGGTCGCCGCGTAAAAGCCATCATTCCGGTCCACATTCTTGGTCATCCGGTGAGAATGACGCCAATCCTGGAGTTGGCGCGAAAGTACAATCTTGTCGTCATTGAAGATGCCACGGAAAGCCTGGGCGCGAAATATGAAGGCCATTTTACCGGCTCGCTCGCCGATATGGCCTGTTTCAGCTTTAACGGCAACAAGATCATCACCACCGGCGGCGGCGGAATGATTACCACGGACAACGAAGCCTGGGCGCACAAAGCCAGATATCTCACGACCCAGGCCAAGGATGATCCCGTCGAATATATCCACAATGAAATCGGTTATAATTATCGCCTGAGCAATCTGCAGGCGGCGATGGGATGCGCGCAGTTGGAACTGCTGGGTGAATATGTTTCCCGAAAGAGGCAAATAGCGGAAACCTATGTCAAAGCCATCAAGGATTTGCCGGGCATTACGCCGATGCGCGAGGCGGAATGGGCGGACAGCAATTTTTGGATGTTCACCGTTCTGATTGACCCGAAACAATTTGGCATGGACAGCCGCCGGTTGTTGAAAGTTCTGGCGGAGAACAAAATCCAGGCCCGCCCGCTCTGGCAGCCCATCCACCGCTCGCCCGCCCATATCGGGTGTCAACCGCAGCCATGCGAAACCGCTGAAATGCTTCACCAAAACTGCCTCAGCTTGCCGTGTTCAGTGGGTCTGACGCAAGCCGACATGGAGCGCGTATGCCAGACCATCACCCGTTTGTTCCGGACGGGTCAAACTATCGTCGAATGACCCAAACAGGATGCAGCGAGATGACATCACGATCACGGGAGAATGACTTTGTATGCAGCGATGAAAAATTTCGTCTGATGGAACAGGCCTTGATCAGGCATCGCCCCTGGGCCGAAGACATCTGGGAACGGCGAAGCAACCTGTCACTGGCGCTTGCTCAATCGGCGCGCCCAGCCAAAGAGAAAAAATTCCGGTTTGGGATCTTCTGTTATTTGGGATGGTTGTTTTGGCGCGTGCGCAAAGCCGCCGTGACCATGCGCCACCTCGACATTCCCCCTGCTGATTTCCTGGTCTATATTGCAGGAGATGTCAGCATAGAGGTGGACAGTTTAACCCCGGTTGCGCGCGCGCTGGCTGATTCCGGCCAGTCAGTGGTGGTGCTTTTCAACACAAAAAAAGATGTGCCAGCGGAAATCATCCAACAGTTGCACGGCATCCCCATTGTATCAGTTTCGAGCGACAATTTGCTGGGAAGCTTGCATGGCTTTTTGGGTAACGATGCCAGGGAAAGTCTGTGGCTTATGACCAAGGCATTCGTGTGTTTGTTTCGGCTTAGGGGAAGCGTGGGGGCATTCTGGAACCGTGGCATTTACTGGCTTCACGACTTGCTGCACCTGAAGGCAGCCGAACGGTGCTGGCAACAACGCATCGGCAAATACCATTTCCAGGGGATCGCTGTGGCTTCCGAATTTGAACCCAGTGCGGCGGCTTTATGCCAGTTGGCCAAAGGCCGCTCCTGGCGGATTCACCACTTTCAACACGGTTTGCCAGCCCTTCATTTGACCCGGGGAATCTCCAGCGATATTTATTGTTATAGTCAGGCGGATCGGGATTTCTTTCTCCGGAACGGCTGGAGTGAGGATAATGTTCACGCGCTGGGACATCCTCGACAACGCGGTTTGGATCAAAGAATTCAAAAGGATCGCATTTGCCAACCGGAGGAAGGAGGATTGCGGCTTTTATTTGCAAGCCAGCCACCGTGCCCCGGCAAGTTTGAGCGCAAAGAATATGAACAGACCATTACCGCCGTGATGCAGGCGGCGGTTGCGTTAAACCTGACGCCCGATGAATTTCGTGTGCGGCTTCATCCCACGGAATCCAAGGAGCAATTCCTTGCCGTTACAGCCTCATGCGGTTTGCCGTGCCGGGAACAGTTGTTCAGCCGCCGCACTATCTCCGAGGATCTGGCGTGGGCAAACGTGTTGATAACGGTGTTCTCCACCACGGCCATCGAGGCGGCCTATGCCGACTGCTTGCTCACTTGGCTTTCATTCGGGCCATTTCGTTATGAAGTTCGCGAGCAACTGATTGCCCGGGGTTATGGACGAAAGGCCGTATCAACCCAACAACTCACCGAAATCCTGTCTCTCTGCCGCGATCCAGCCCGCCGGTCGCAATGGTTGGCGGAACAAAGACAGAGAGCGCAGGAACTCCGTATTCTAAATCCTCAGGCTGCCGTTGAGAGTGCCGCCGTCATGGTAGCGGCACGCTAACCGAAGCAGGGCAATCGTCGTCCGACAATAAGTGAAAAGTCGCGCGTTGAATCACAAACGGTGTTGGTTGAAGGTGTTCGCGCCTCCCCTCATAATCCTTGCCTGATCCACCTTGCCAGCCGGCGTGCCGGGTTGCCGAAAGGCGAATTTTTCACCGCCGTCCGAAGCTTCCGGTTAACTGCGCGGCAGAAAGAACCCAGCGACGGCATCTCCACGCTGCCGACCGCCAAGGTGACCGTGCTATTCATCAGCCGCTCCTTGTAGAGTGACATTCCCTTTCCGAGGTCAATCGTACGCAGCCCCAGCTCCGGGGCTTTCTCCGCCATCTTCAATAACAGAATTAATCCGGGCGAATACTTTGCCATGGTCTTATCATAAGCCGGCAGATGATAATGCCACACTGATCGTGAACGCATTCCCAAGTGCCCGGCTACAAGCCTGTCACCGGCAAAAAGCAGCGATGACATGCCTGAAAAGTCTTCCGACTGCATTGCGTAAATCTGCTCGACAACTGAGCGCACCCAGCCAAGAGCGAGAATGTCGGGACTACCGGTTTCAATATATTGTTGTGATTTCCATGTCAGCGTCTGTTGCATCAGACCGGCATCATCCGAGTGCGCTACGAAACGAAGCGGGCCGATTTCACGCTCCATGCGCCGCATCAAGTTGGCGCATTTCTTGATCTGCTCGGACCCGGATGCGCGGCGTTCCGCAACATAGGCTGCATAACCCCGCGACAAATCCATCTGCGGCGACGGCTCCCGTTTGTGATGAAACCGGCGGAAGCATTCCTGTGTCGCAAGTAAATGATCAAACCTCCATTCGTCCAGCCCGCATTGACGCACCAATTCACGCGCATCGCAAGCGAAGCCGGGACGGCAAATCAGCCCCTGATAATCGGAAAGAAATTCTCCGACGGGAACACCCAGTCTGCCACCCATCCGTTGAAAAGGGAAAATCGCCAGAGGGCTGCTTCCCTCACCGATCACCGCAACTTCGACATTTTCCGCGGCCGCCGCGACTATCTGTGTGAACTCAGGCGCGAAAAAGGGATTGGCCAGCTCCGGATTTGTGAACTGTATTTCCCTCCAGACGCGCACGAGTGTTGAGTCAAGGTTACGTGCTGAAACGAGGGTGACGTTCATCGCGAAATCTGATTATTGGCAGCCCAGCATTGATCAAGTGAAGAACGCTGGTCAGGGGTTGCCGGTTTGCGCGTGAGGTAATACAGCCAGGCACACTGGGTCTCTGGAATAGTGAGATCAATGACTTTCGCATCACGATCAAAAACTTCAACAGTCCCGAAGCCGACCACTTGCAATTGTGCAACCTGCTGTTGCTTTCCGATATAGCAGGTTAGCAAGCGATAATTAAGAGCATTGTCGATTAGCAACGCATATTCATCCGTGTATGTTTGCAGCCGACGCATCCGAAGATAATTCCAGATACCAGCGAGATAGCAGAGTAAATTGCGGACCATGCTGATTGGATTCTTTCGCCAATGGAGATTCTTCAGGGAAAACGCGGATGTAATTTTTTTCTCGATATTGTGGGCGGAAAATAAAAAATATCCTCCGGGCTTTAACAGGCGATAAATTTCCCGCAGGACAGCAGGACGGTCTGCAGGAGGAATATAATCAATGCCGTTGAATGCAAAGAGAATAAAATCGAACTGCGCCGCGTTGAACATCGTCAGTTTTCGAGCGTCACCGGTCAGGAACTGAACATCGGGAAATCGCGCACGGCATTGTCGAATCATTTCGGGTGAATAATCCACGCCAACATAATTCCGGCTGATCTTCAGCAGCGGAAGGGTTGTTCGTCCGCCACCACACCCCAGGTCAAGGATGGATTTTCCTGATAACTCTTCAGTCAAACGATCCAGAATGATCTTTTCATTCTTATGCAGGCCGGAATCCACGTATTGCGACCACCACTTGGCAATTTTAGCGTCTTCCCATATTTCATGATTATCAACTGTCATAAGATGGCATACATTCTAGCAACGTTCCGCTGGTTTGGAAATTTTCCGCACGTTCATACAATAACCCTGCGCAAGCGGTATTGGCGTGCGGGGCGAAAACCACTTTCACTGGCGGAAAAAGCAGCGATTATCTGATAATCGCCGCCTGCGTTAATGCGCGGAAGGCTGTGCAGATGGCCGCCATGCTGCCGGAAGATGTTTGTGGAGCGGGTGGTTACAGCGGTGGTAAAGCCACAGTCCCGAGCAGTGGCAAATTCACGTGCACCAACAGTCTCGGGATCTCCAAAGGGATAGGCCATGTGCCGGACCGGGCGCTTGAGTTCGGCTTCCAGCCGGGTCTTTGCTTCGAGGAATTCGCTTCGCAGCTGATCCGGGTCAAGCCGGCTCAAGGCTAAATGCCGGACTGTATGCGCGCCAATGGTAACGAGATTGTCAGAGGCAAGTTCGCGGACATTACTCCAATTCATCATATAAGCGTTGGACAAGGCCCATGGCTCCAGGCCCGTCCCGGCAAAAAGACTCAAAATAAAGGCATCCAGCGTTGTCCGGTCGCTGCAACTGCGAATATGCTGGAACAGTTGGCTGAAAGCGAGATTCTTTTCCTCCAGGGAACCTAAGGGCAATTCGTGTTTGTGAGATCCGTCGTTGTAACGGAGTGTGTCAAGGTGTCCGAAAAGATGTTCCAGAAGGTGCCACCAAACCAGAATGTTGTGGTCGATCAAGCCCGTGGTAATATTAACGGCGAATGGCGCGTTGTGGGACCTGAAAACAGGGAGGGCACACGTGAGCGTATCAAGATAGCCGTCATCGAAGGTGAAAACGATGAATTTTCGGCGCGGCGGCTTGCGGATCGCAGCCGGAACTTCGTCGATGGGAATGATTTCGTAATGCTGTTTCCGGATATGGTTGAGCAAAGCATCCAAAGCTTCGGGAGTGATCTCGAGATTGCGGTTGGCGGCGAGAAGGGAGACTTGCGCGGCAGGTACGACGCGGTGCAGACAGAGTATTGTTCCAATTCCAGAATACACTGGTCGCGCAAGGAGCTTGAGGCAAGCTAAAGCAAATTTCTTCACTGCGAAAATTCTACCGGAACCCAAAAGCCTGACAAGCAATCCCAACAATCTAATCACACGCGACCGAATCCTTCATGGCTTGGGAAAAACTATTTTCAATCGTGGCTTTGTATCGTATCCTCCATCGAATTGATCAATCCTAATTGCCCTAAGTGGATTTTTTGTCATGCTAGTGCATGATAGATGTTGCAACGGAACGAATAGTATTTCCATTACTAAGCATTGAATAAAAATGCAGAACAGTCCTTTAGTCTCAGTTGTAATGACAGCTTGGAACCGTGAATTATTCATCGGTGAATCGATTAATTCGATCCTTCGTCAGACATATGAGAATTTTGAATTGATTGTTGTTGATGACGGAAGCACCGATGGTACTTGTCGTGTAGTTGAGACTTTTAAAGATCCCAGAATTCGACTTTTTCGCCAGCCGCATTCAGGGATTGCTTCCTCCGCCAACTTTGGGGTTGCTCAGGCGCGTGGAGAATATATAGCGCGTCTTGATTCGGACGATATAAGTCTTCCGGAAAGACTAAGGTTGCAGGTGTCGGCCCTTGAAACACACCCTTTGGCGGTTCTGTGTTATACAGACACTGAACCTTTTGGCGGCAACTCCGCCGACCTAAAACGCCCAAGGCTTCCTCAAGATGATATGCTCGTTGCACTTAAAATGTGTTTCTTGTGTCCTATTGTCCATACCAGCGTCATGTTTCGTAAAAAAGCTTTTAATCGCGCAGGGGCTTATTCGAGTAAGACACCTGTTGCTGAGGATTATAGCCTTTTTACCAGACTGATTTTGGAAGGCGGCTTTGTCGCAATCCCTAAAATACTTGTTAAATACCGACTGCATGAAACTTCGGCGACACAAGACAACCTGGCTACAATGAGGCGATTGACCAAGGAAATCGCCGTTGAACACTCAAAAGTCTTTTTTAGATTCAGCGAAACCCAAGCTGAGCGAATTTTTGAGGATTTCACTGCTCCGTATGAACAAAGGAGTTTAAGTTTGTGGGGTTGCTTCTGCTTAAAAACGTTGTCAAAGAGCAAATGCTGGAGGGTTGAGCCATTGGCCTGGCTTTTTAAGCAAACCATAACATTAATTTGGAGAAAAATAGCGTAATGGCCTTGTCTTGAAATAGTCAGCACACCTGAGCCGTCGTTCCAAATGAAAACAACCAGTGAAGAGACAACAACCGCCTGTTCTCCATTGAGCGGCTTGCCTTCAAAGAAAATCAGAACCTTGCCCAAGGATTTTCTGCTGGAACAATTGGAACGCTATTACGGAGCCAAACCGCCAGCCCAAATTGTAGAGTGCGACTACTCGCTTTGGCAATGCGCGGAAACCGGGCTTCAGTTTTGCTGGCCCATGCGTCCTGGCAGCGCCGATTTTTACGAGTGGGTGAGCAGCTTCAGGTCTTATTATCCGGGCATCCGCTGGGAATACAACGAGGTGTGCCGCATGCTCAAAGCGGAGGCCTTGAGCAACGGGAGATTTCCAAAAGTGTTGGATGTGGGCTGCGGCAAGGGAGATTTTCTGCGGGGTTTGGACTCGATTCCGAACGAACACAAGTCTGCAGTTGATCTCAACAAACCAGCTGTTGAAGCCTGTCGCCAACAGGGGTTTCAGGCGTATTGTGGAACGTTGGAAATGGCAATGGCCTCCGGTTTTATCAAAGCGGCGGAATTCCCCGTGGTCACCTCATTTCACTGTTTGGAACACGTGCCTCAACCGGTCGCCTTCGTTGAGACCCTCTTACAAGCTGTCGCCCCGCACGGCCGCCTGTTCCTCAGCACACCCTATTCTCCCATGTCCTTCGAGGACGATTGGTTCGATATTATGAACCATCCGCCGCATCACATGACGCGATGGAATCTGAATGCTTACCGCCGGCTGGCCGAGATGGTAGGAGCCAAAATACGCTGGTTTGTCCCGCCCACCAGTGCATTATCCCAGGCTTTGAATGCCTTTCGGCTTTTGCACTATGGTCCGCATCGGAATGTCAGCAAGCCGAAATTGTTGAATGATTTGTTGGGCAATTTTTTGGAATTTTTGCGCTTTTATCAAAAGCAACTGAACCGAAAATCCAACAATGGCGGCATTAGTGCCGATGTGATTCTGATCGAACTGACCATTTCCTGAAATGCCTCTTCGCATTGCCATTCTTACCACCGACAAGCGCGAATCTGACAAGGATTATTCCAATCCCGTGCCTGGTTTTGGCACGGCACCGGAAGCTTTGCTGCAAGGATTTGCCACTCTGCCGGAAGTGGAAATCCACATCGTTGCTTGCACACAAAGAGCAATGACGTCTCCCGCCAAGCTGGCCGACAATATCTGGTTTTACAGCTTGCACGTTCCTAAAATCGGCTGGATGCGCACGCTGTATCAAGGTTGTATCCGCGCGGTCCGGAGAAAATTACAAGAAATCCAGCCTGACATCGTTCACGCCCAGGGAACGGAGCGTGACGCCGCCGTCAGCGCAATTTTTTCCGGGTTTCCCAATGTGCTGACAATTCACGGCAATATGCGGGCCGTGGCGGATTTTTATCACTCGCCCATCGGCAGCTTTCATTGGCTGGCGGCCCGGCTGGAGACACTGGCACTGCGAAAAACCGCCGGCGTGTTTTGCAATTCCGCCTATACGGAATGCGCCGTCGCCCCCCTGGCCAAACGCACCTGGCGGGTACCGAATGCGTTGCGAACGCCGTTTTTTGACCGGCCAGTGGCGATTTCACGCCCCGCGCGTCCGATTTTGCTGAACGTCGGTTCCCTGGTGGCGCATAAACGGCAGACGGAAATCCTGGCGGTCGCCCGCAAACTTTGGCAACGGGGATTCCAGTTCGAATTACAATTTGCCGGTGACACCTATACCAAAGACGATTATCTGGCCAATTTTTTGCGCCAAATCCGGGAGGCGGAGTCGGCAGGCTATGCCCGGCATCTGGGCGTGTTGTCGCTGGAGCAATTGATTACCGCCATGGATGAGGCATCCGCACTGGTACATTTTCCCGGAGAAGAAGCTTTCGGTCTGGTGGTGGCTGAGGCGTTGGCCAGAAATATGAAGCTGTTTGCGGGTTCGACCGGTGGTGTGGTGGACATCGCGACGGGCGTTGAAGGAGTGGAGCTTTTTCCCGGCCAGGATTGGACGGGATTGGAACAGTCCCTGGCCCGCTGGCTGGAGATGGGCTGCCCGCGACCCTCGACGGCGGCGGCGGTGATGCGCCAGCGGTATCATCCGGAAGTCATTGCGCGGCGGCACGTCGAGATTTACCGGGAAGTGCTCAGTACCTGCTCGTAGATGGCCTTGAGCTGCCGGCCGATTTCCATCCACGACGGTGGCCTGGGCGGAGGGGGCAGCGACGGCGCGGCATTATAAAACGCCCGCAACACCCCGGCGGTCCGGTCAACGGATTGGACGGGCGGACAATATCGGGCGGCCTCGCCAAATACCGTGCGCGCCCAGGGCAAATTACTCAGCAGCAGCGGGCAGCCACACGCGGAAGCCTCCGCCGCGGAGAGGCTGCTGGTTTCCATGGTGCTCAACAGGACAAAACCCCGGGCAGTGCGGTAAATGTCTGCCAGACGCACGCGGTCCTGAATGGCTCCCTCATAACGGATGATTTCCGAATGTTGCCGCGCCAATGCGAAAAATTTTTGAGCGTAGGCATCGGATTCAGCATAAGCACGGCCGATGACCCAAAGCGGTGTTTTCGCGCGTACGGCCGCCTCCGCCAATTCCAGGACCCGTTTACGTTCGGTGATGGTGGCGGTACAGACGAGATAATTCCCCCGCACGGCTCCCGCGGCGTTCAAAAAAATATCCTCCACGCCGTTGGCCACAACATGGATGTGTTCCTGAGGTGCGCCATAAACGTAATGCATCAGGTGGGCTTCCCAGGGCGTAATGGCAATGACCGCGTCGGCGAGCCGGTAGGATTCCCAGTTAAACGCCGCCACGAAATCAGGTGGAGCAATGCGCTCCACCGTCCGGGTGATGATTTTTTGCACCAGCAATTGCGTTTTAGAACGGGAGCCGCCTCCGGTCAGGAGGTCGGCCATGACAATCCTGACGCCTTTTTGCTGCGCGAATTTGATTTGCTGGGCGGGCATCCGGCCGAAGTAATGGATGAGGTCGGCCGTTTGGGTTTCGTCCCACCAACGGAGGGGTTCGACTTCAAGACCAAGAGATTGAAGTGCGGACTGGGTCCGTTCAACCTGAATCTGCCAGCCACCGTGCGCCAGGGTGACGGGAAGCCAGCAATGGGTGAGAACCTTCATTTTGAAGCACTAGTTACTACCAACCCGCGTTTCAACGCCATCACCTCTGAATTGCCGACAATCCGACAGTTCAAATGGGTCAGGCATAATCAATACGTCCGGCGCTGACGCTGCAACAGGGTTGAGCCATTGTCAATCAATAACCAATCCGGGTAGTGTCCGAATTTGTCGGCGACGAGGTAACGAGTTCACGCCTCCTGACCGGCCTTCGCCCCGGCGCTACGGCCCGGCAGGCGTCGGCGCCTACTCCGCCAAATAAAGCAGGCGACGAGGGAACGAGTCGTTTGAATGGCACTCCTGACGTCGTGCCCTACGATCAAATCGGATGACATTGCCCAAATCCATCGCCGAATCATGGCCGCTGGTCGGCGGCGGATTGACGGAATTGCAGTTGCAGCCGGTTCACCAGTTGGAATATATTGCGCTTTGTTGAACAAATGTTGTCCCTGACGCAGAACTGTTGGTAACTGTCACGAATGAATAATGCTCCGGCCATTTTGCGGTCGCTTGCCATCTACGCGATTTGCGTACCGCTGGCGGTATTTGTGGGCTATATGCTCACGGATCCTATGGATTATACAACATTTGCGTATGCTGGAATCCTGGGTATGTTGCTGGTTTTTCCGTTATTGCTCCGCTGGCACTATGCCCTGCTGGTATTCAGTTTTAATGCGAGCATCTACCTGTTTTTTCTGAAGGGGAAACCGGATATGTGGGTTGTCATGACGGCATTGAGCCTGGGCATATCGCTGGCGGAGCGGGCAATGAACAGTCAAAAACACTTTCTTGGCGTGCCGCAAATGAACTGGCCGCTCATCTGTTTGCTGGGGGTAATCTTCATGACCGCCAAACTGACCGGGGGAATAGGAATGCGCGCGTTTGGCTCGGATGTCTATGGTGGCAGGAAATACCTCTGGTTAATCATCGGTGTTTTAACTTACTTTGCGCTGACGGCACGCCGCATCCCGCCGGAACAGGCGGGATGGTATTTCGCGCTGTACATGCTTAGCGGACTCACTGCGTTTATCGGCGATCTTTACCCCTTCACCCCCTCGTTCCTTCATTTTATTTTCTGGCTGTTTCCTCCCTCCTTGACCGAAAGCAGCATTGGAACTGGAATGACGCGCTTTCACGGGATTGCCAATGCAGCCGGTGCTTTGCTTTTCTGGTATATAGGCACAAATGGGCTTCGGGGGATGTTTCTTTCACGCAAAATCTGGCGGACGGTTATGTTTTTCGTGCTTTCCATCGTCTGCCTTTTGGGCGGACACCGCATCATATTGCTTTCATATTTGTTTCTTGTGACAAGCCTGTTTTTTTTGGAAAAGTTGTACCGGACACGGGTCCTGCTGCTTTTTGCATTTGTGGGAGTGTCGGTGGTAACGGCCATTATTCCCCTGGCCCCGTATCTGCCCTTCTCGATTCAACGGTCACTATCGATTTTACCTTTGAATGTAAGCTGGGAGGCCCGGCAGGATGCCGAGGGAAGTTCAGAGTGGCGCATCAAGATGTGGAAAGATCTGCTGCCGCAAATACCCTCGTACTTGCTCCTGGGCAAAGGTTATGCCATCACCATGGAAGATACTGAATTGATGGGCCAGGATACTGCTTTCCATAGTGTGGATGCAGGTGAGCAAGGGCTCGCGGTTTCCGGTGATTATCACAACGGCCCGCTTTCGGTCGTTCTTCCTTTTGGCATCTGGGGGGTCATCGTTGTTCTTTGGCTCATGATTGCCGGTATGCGGGTGATGTATAACAACTATCGGTACGGAGATGAAGCGTTGCGTAACATCAACACCTATTTGTGGGCCTTCTATCTTTATGTCGTGTTGCGATTTATCTTTGTCTTTGGTGCCTTGTCGGGCGACATTGTGACCTTCGCCGGCACAGTTGGATTCAGTATTGCGCTGAACGGCGGCATGTGCCGGCCCGTGCTGAAGCCGGTTCAGGCGCGGCAACCGATACTCCATCCGGCAAGAATATCGCCACGACCCCGCCCGGTTTTTCAGCGATAGGTGAACAGGGGGGAATTGAATGGCATTCACCACGCCCGCTTTGAAACCCAAACTGCTTATCGTCGAACTCTGGGGACTGGGCGATCTCGTCATCGCCACGCCTTTTTTGCGCGCGGCGGCGGAATGGTTTGACGTCACCCTGCTGGCCAAGCCTTTTGCCTTTGACCTCCAGCCCCGGCTCTGGCCGGGCGTGAAAGTCGTCGCGTTTATCGCGCCGTGGACAAATTTTAAAAACAAATACCAACTGTGGCGCTGGCCGCTCCGGGAAATGGTCCGTTTGCGCCGGAAGCTGGCGGCGGAACAGTTCGACTTCGGCCTTTCGGCGCGTTGGGACCCCCGGGACCACTTGCTTTTAAAAATATTCGGCGCCCGAAACCGGCTGGGCTTCCCGCGCTTGCGCAGCCGGATTTTTTTAACCCAACCGCTCGCACGTCCCGAACCGGCGGCTCATCGCTATGAATCCTGGCGCGTGATTGCAGGCGCATTGAATATTCCCCTTCCACCCCGTGATAAAATCTCCCTGCCGGTCGTGCAGGACCGGAGAACAGTCTTGATTCACACCGGGGCCGGACAACCCGTCCGCGTGTGGCCTTTGGACCATTATCAGCGATTGGCGGTCCGCCTCCGGCAGGCGAACTTTCAAGTGCAAATCGCCTGCGACCTCAATCAGCAGGACTGGTGGCGGAGCGTCGGTGAAACGATGGTCGCCGTGCCCGACACCGTCGCACAACTGATGGTCTTGATTGACCAGGCCGGGGCTTTTGTCGGCAACGACTCCGGGCCCGGACACCTGGCGGCCTTTTGCGGCGTACCCACCTTTACCATTTTCGGACCGCAATTGCCGGAGTGGTTTGCGCCACTGCATCCGGCGGCAGAGTGGATCGAAGGCAAGGCCTGCCCTTACAAACCCTGTTCGGATTATTGTCGTTTCCCGGCACCGCATTGTCTGTGGAACATCAGCGAGGAGGAAGTGGGCGTGCGCGTTGAACAGTTCGCCTCAGCGCACCTGTGCGTTCGGGCCTGATCCCAACCGGCCTTGTTTCTCTGAAGTTGTCTTTTGTCGCGGCTCCGGGCAAATGGCCGCCGTTTCAACCGGTCACGTTTTTTGCTTCCTGAGTGATCAGATCGGCAATCTTGAAGCCTTCGCGCACGGCAAAGTTCGTGCCGCGATCTTCGGGAAAAATTTGCGAGAAATTTGCCAGAAAAACGCCGGGCAGCGGCGTCCGATAATCGGGGATTTTTTTCTCGTAATCGGTGTCCACGATATGCTGCGCAGCGCGAAAGCGGAAAATATGCCGTTCGTTCACACCGGCGGCGTCAAATTCCGGAAATAATCGGGGAAGATATCCGAACCAGAGTTTGGCCAGTTCGTCGTCCGGCAGCGAAAACATCCTGCCTTCGGGCGGCAGATACGCGCCGATGTAATAAATATTTTTTCCGCCGTAAAAACTTCTGTCCACCAGCCGCGTGTGGTTGAGAAAGACGAGAAACGGCGCGCCGGGTTCATTGACGTTCACCCAGTAAAAATCACCGAGGTTCTGGTTGCTGGTGAACACCAGGCAGACGGCGCCGAGATATTCGATGCTGCGAAGTTTTTGGTTGTAATCGTTCAGGAATTCGTCGGCGGGCAGCAACCGGGCAAAGGCGGATGACGGGCCGGTGAAAACGCAGAAATCGAACGGCACGGTTTCGCCGTTGATGACGGCGGCGCGTTCATCCGGCAAAATTTTTTCGACGGTCGCGCCGGTCCGGATGTTCACCCCGTGTTTGCGCAATTCAGTTTCGAGTGCCGAGGTAACGACGTTGAAACCGCCGCGGAAATAGCCGAGTTTTTCCCCGCTGCCACCGGAGCGCGAATTGGCGCGGATATGGATGCGCGCCCAGAGCCAGGCCATCGAAACCTTTTGATAATACCGGTCGAATTTGCCCTTGAGCAGCGGTGTCCAGATGGTCTCCATGGCGCTGCCGCCGCAGGCGCGGGCCATCCAGGCGTGTGCGGGCCAGGCCGTCAGGCCGCGCCAGTCTTTCCGGTATTTGAGAAAAAGCGCGGTGAGTCCGGTACGGAGCCGGTCCGGGAAACGGCACGGCGTGAAGCGCAGCAGGTCCAATGGCGTTTTGAAGGAATGGATTTTTCCGTCGCGAAAAATACCCACGGAACTTTCGCACCACATGAGTTTGTCGTTCAGACCCAGTTCCGCCGCCAGTTGCCGGAGGCAGGTGTCCGTAAGAAAAAAATGATGGTAGGTTTTCTCGAGCGACGTGCGGAGCAGTGGAAAACCCGCGGCGAGACCGCCGAGGCGGTCGGAGCTTTCCACCAGCGTGATGGAAAAGTTTTGGTCCCGGGAAAGTTTGTAGGCGGCGGTCAAACCCGTGAAGCCGCCGCCGATGATCAGAATTTTTCGGGGCGCACCCATTCAGATTATTGCCGATGGGGTTTGCGGAAGGAGATCAGCCGGTTCAGGTTGTATTGCAGCAGCACGATCACAAAAATGACCATCAGTTTGGCCAAATATTTGTTCCATCCCAGCCAGCCCACGGTCACCTGGAGAATGCCGGCCGATGTCGCCCAGCCCAGTGAAGCAACGCCGAAAAAGGAAATCAGGCGCAGCATCAACAAATCGTAAGTTTTGAAGTTGAACCGGGCGTTCAAAATGAACGAGAGTGTCGTGCCTGAGGCGTAGCCGATGGCGTTGGCAATCTGGTAATGCCCGCCACCCCATCTTACGATGGCCGAATAAATCAGGAAATCCAGTGAAGCGCCGCAGGAGCCGATGACGCAGTAAAGCAGGATCCGCCGGTTTTTGTGGAGCAGCGAGGTGAGCCGGGATTTCATGGCGCGGTTTTACCGGGGGCGTGGTAATCCGGCGAGGTCAATGTTTTTTTCAGGCGCGAAAAATTTTTCAGGACGCTGACAATGACTTTGGGGATTTTGGCCGTGGGCAATCCGCGCGAGGCCCCGGCGCGCTGGCGGTATTGCACCGGTATTTCCTTGAATTCGTAGCCGCTGTAAATCGCGCGCAAAGCCAATTCCGACGCAATGAGCTGGCGGTTGAGCCAGGGTTCGTTGGCGATTTTGCGGATGACCGCCAGTTGATAAATACGGAAACCGGCATCGGCGTCGCGCAGGTTCACATGGAAATACCGCCGCAAAACGAAATTATAACCCCACGTCATCAGCCGGCGATACAACTGATCGCGCCGGCCGGCGCGAACCCCGCTCACGACGCCGGAATTTTCGCAATGCGCGTAAAGCTTCCAGAAATCCGCAAAATCCTGTTTCCCGCCGGTGTCGCTGAAAAAGACATAAGGGTTTTTTACCAATGTCACGGCGTCGCGGAAAGCCCTGGCGTAACCTTTCCGTTCCGCGCTGGTCGAATGGATGATTCCGAGTTCGTTTTTCAACCGCGCAAGAATCTCCTTGGTGCCGTCGGTGCTGCCATCCTCGGCCACGATGAGCTCGGAGCCGGGCAGTTTCCGGATGATTTCCGCGTGAATCTCGCGAATTTCCCGTTCAATGGTTTCCGCTTCGTTGAAGACATTGATAATGACGCTGACCGGGGCTTTTTGAGCGTTCCCCGCCGTGTTCGCGGCAGGTGCGTCAGGGCCGGTCTGGTTCAGGGAAGCTGCTCCCGATGCCAAAGCTGTCATCATATCATCATAGGACACAGGAAAATTTCTCCTGAAGCAAGCATCGATTTTCCAATGACTGCCGGCCGAGCCCCCGCAGGCGGGGGAGGATCTGTTCCCCGCCGGCCCTGCCGTCGATGTCGCGGGGTTATGCCCGGGGAAGGCCCAGGATTTCACGCGACCGCTTCATGGACCGCTCGACCACCGCGTCCATGTTGACATACTCAAATTCGCCAAACCGCCCGTGCAGGATGATTCCCAGATTTCCTTCGCAATATTCCCGCACGCTTCGCATGTTTCGGCGATGGTCGAGGTCATAAATCACGTAAGCATACTTTCGGCGGATGATGTCCTGCGCCCGGACGACTTCCGGGCCGTCAATGAGTTTGAGCCGCACCAGATCTTCGACCACCCGGCGCAACATTTCTTCATCGCTCAGCCCGGAGATGTGGTCTCCCTGACGGTAGGTGATTTCCGCCATAAGGCGGTTGGTATCGTCGCGGGCTTCCTCGGGCAGCAGAAAATCAAGTTTCGATATCCGGTGCAGCAGCACCCGGCGGTCAGCCACCGTGAAGGAGAGATTATCCCCCAGGTGGTCCCGGGTGACGTGCAGGAAACAGACGGCGATGGAGTTGAACTTCAAATTTCCCGCCGCCTGCACAACTTCTCCCGGCGCGGGCGGCTCGAGGCTGGCAACCAGTTCGGGAATGGGAATGGTGGATATCAGCCGGTCGTAAGATCGCTCGATGCCGTCGGAGGCCAATACCTGCCAGCGACCGGCTGGTCGGCTGATCCGCCGGACCTCGGTGCCGGTGTGGATCACCACTTTGGGTCCCAGTTTCTGCCGGAAACCATCCACTACCGACTGGATTCCGCCATGGCGGGGATAGTAAAAATAGAGCTGATGCACGTAGCCTTCGGTGGGAATTCCCTGGGCGCTTTTGATGATGTCTTCCGGCGGCGGCTTGGGAATCCGTTCCACCATCTGCGTGTCCATGAACGCCGGATCGAATTTCCAGATTTTTTCATTGTACGGTCGCAGATAAAGATTGGTGATACCCTCCCCGAACGTCGCGAGGAAGAATTGCAGCATGTTTTGGGGCGCGTATTTTTCGTAGGGGTTATGCAAAAAGGTATTGAGACAATAATCGCGCTCCGCCGCGGAAAGCGATGACAATTCATTTTCAAAGGGGTATTTGATGAAGCGGCCGTCATGGAGAATTTTGCTGGACCGCCGCAGCTTGTGGACATTATCGCCCAGAATATTCACCAATAAATCGAGGGCCGCCTTGTTCTTGGAGAACAGGATGTGCGGACCCACGTCACCTTGGATGCCGGCGAAAGAATGGCAACGGCATAACCCCCCGGTGGCTGTTTCTTTCTCCAGGAGTTCGATACGGTCAATTTGCGTGCTTTCCTGCAGCAGGTATGCCAGCGAGAGGGCGCTCAAGCCCCCGCCCAGTATGCCAACTCTCATAATTGCTCCTTGAAAAACAGGGGGACTGTGTCAATTGCCGGATCGCTGATGGTTTTTATGGGCTGCATGGCGGGGCAACCTTTTAATATCCGGTGAAAACGCGCAAGATAAAAATCTTTAAATCAGGTTCGGAGGGGATTAAAAACAAAAGTCCCGATGAAATTGTCCGGCCGCCCGTGGATGAGCCTCATTTCGCGCACCGGTCAGGAATTGTTTTCGCGTCCAGGCCCGCGTGTTCCCGGATAATCCAGTGCGGCCGGCCCTTCACCTCTTCGTAAATGCGCGCAATATATTCGCCAAGAATGCCGAGGCAAATCAGTTGCACGCCACCGAGAAAGAGAATCGAAATGACGATGGTCGGGAAACCGGGGCCGGGCGCAAGGCCGATTTTGGCGAACTGGTTTGCAAAGATTTTCTGAAGGAACGTGAACACCGCGCCGACGAATGCCAAACCGGAAACCCAGAGACCGAGATAGGTCGCCAGCCGCAGCGGTGTGGCCGAAAATGAGAACAGGCCGTCCATCGCCAGTTTGAAGGATTTTTTGAAGGTGTATTGCGGCACACCGGCGGCGCGCTCCCCCCGCTCGAATTCGATGGCGGTTTGTTTGAATCCACACCAGGTCCGCAACCCGCGCAGGTAACGGCTGCGTTCCGGCAGGGCATTGATGACAGCAACCACCCGGCGGTCGAGCAGGCAGAAATCCCCCGCGTCACGGACCATCGGCAACGGCGTCATTTTGGTCAGCAGCCGGTAAAAGCCCCAGGCGAGGATTCTTTTGAGCAGCGGGTCTTTGCGTTTTTTTCGCGTGGCGAAGACCACTTCAAATCCTTCGCGCCACTTCGCGAGCAGGCGCGTGATTTCCTCCGGCGGATCCTGCAAGTCGGCATCGATGATGACGGCGGCATCCCCCGTTGCGTGATACAGGCCCGCGCTGACGGCGGCCTGGTGACCGAAATTGCGCGCGAAGGAAAGACAGCGCCAGCGCGGGTCCTTCCCGTTTTGCGCTTTCAACAGCTCCCAGGTCCGGTCGCGTGAACCATCGTCCACGCAGATGACTTCATAGTCCGCGTTCCAGCCGGCCGCCGCGGCACTCATCCGTTCAAACAGTCGGGGCAAGACAACTTCTTCGTTGAAGCAGGGCACGATGACGGAAAGTTTTGGCATGGCACGATTTGGCGTGGACTTGTTAGCAATTTGAACCGCCGGCGCAAGAAAAAAGGTTGATTCCCTCGGGCTCGTTTTTTCCGGGCCCTGAATGGATGAGGCCTGAACCATCCGCCAAACTCAAACGGTTGACCAGCTTTGAAGCGAAATTACTCGTCGTGGAATCATGGGAGCCGGCCCCTATCGTGATCGCCACGCCGTTCCTGCACGCGGCATCAGAATTATATTCAATACGAAAGTACATAAATCGCCCGACTCGCTGCGGCATGGCGTCTTAATTTACTGTCTTTGCGGCTGCGGGAATTGAGTTTGTTTGGTTTGGAAGGGGATTTTTTTCCCAAATCACGAAAGCGGGGAAGACATCAGTTGTTGTGAAATGATCCTGCCTTATCAGGTCTTGCATCGCTCCGTAAACATCGAAGGTATCCGGCCGGGAGGTGATGATGACATCGGGCAAACCCGTTTGAGGAGTGGCCTTGCGCGTCGGATTAATAAGACAATAAACCCGTTTGGTATCTTCGGGATCGGATGTCAACGGAACATGATAGTACAATGCCGGGCCTTCGGACGCGTTCCACCAGACTTTTTCCCCTCTGGCCAGTGCCGCGCTTGCCACCGCCGCTGCCGAACGGTAGTCGTCATTTGCGTGTCTCACGCTGAATCGCAGGGTAAGGCACGAGATGAGACTCAAAGAAAAGAAAGTGACGACGGTTACTTTACCCCAAAAACCGCGTTGCCACGCGGTGGTTGCTCCTAACGCCAGGACAAGGACGACGCAGGGATAGAGTGGCGCAAAATGCCGTCCCAAAACCCGAAACTTCAAAATCGCACCGGCGGACAAGATGAAACAGGCAGGCGCAGCCGCCAGCAGCAGCAGCACAATAAGTCGTTTGCGGGAGCCGGTGTGCCACAGGCGGCCGGTGGCGAAAAACAGCAGCACAAAAACCGCCACGGCGTAAAGTGTCAATGGCGGAAGGTAAGAGGCGAAAACACCAAACGTTTGGCTGGAGCGGATGGCCAAACGTCCGGGGCCCAGGCCTGAAAAGCCAAGCAGTTCGTAAAGAATGAACAAAATGTTTTTCCAATCGCTGCCCGCAATTGTACTGGCGCGACCCCCTGATTTTAGTGCCCATAAAAAATAAATACCGAGCGCGCCTAAAAGAAAAAGGCCAACCAGCCACGCAAAAACGTAGCGACGACCCAGGTCCAGCAGCCGGTCTTTAGGCAGCAATAAAAATGCGGCGGCAACCGGGAAAGCCGCCCAGATCATGCCGAGCAGACTGGCTCCCGAAATGACGATCAACGCAACGATGAATCCCCAGACCCACCCCGATTCACTGGTGGAATCCGGCTCTTTTTGATCCCAATGGCACAGCGCGGCGGCGAGAAACAAACTGGCGCCGAGTTGCATCGCATAGGGCCGGACTTCCTTCAGGTAATACCAAACAAACGGGCTGAGTGCGGTGGTCAGAAAAACTGCCAGCTGCACTCGCGGTTGTCCCTTGAAAACCCGCAACAGGGCGAGGAGCCCCGGTGCCAGCCATAACAAGTTCACCCAACGCAATGCCAGTTCACTTGTGCCGACTATCCTCCCGCATATCCAAATCCAGAACGTGAAAAGCGGCATTTGCAGGTCGGAACCTTTAAACAGCATCGTTAAACGCCACCACTCTGGCAAGGTGGCTTGCCGGGCTTTGAAGGCCGTGTATCCGTCGTCAATCCAAAGACTCTGATTGCTGATGGCCAGAGCGCCGACCAGAATCAACCCGGCAATATAAATCCACATTCGCCGGTCCAATAAAAAAGGCGGGGGAGGAGGATTTACCGCTTGTCTGGCATTGGCATTTTCCATGTTATGAAATCCTAAACTGCCCGAACTTCTGAAACAAGACAGGACATCTGGTTTGCTCGCAACGTCGCAACGCTCCGCGGCAGCGTGCCCGCCGCTTATGGGACGACGAAGCAAAGGACGCCCGAATGATCAAAGTCGATTCCACCAGACGGCAGTGGGCCGGGGCACGTCAAAGCGCACGCGTTGCTCCGGGCTTTGCAGTGTGTAAACGGAATAACTCGTCGGCTTCAAGGAAAAATGGCCGGCGGCCAGCCGGCGCAGACGATGATGCGCAATCCACATCGGTTTCAATATCCGCGCCCCGCCGGGGATCAGCTTGTTGGTTTCCGCCTTCTCGCGGATTGCGTTCGGCTTTAAATTCATGTTTTCGCCGGTATCGGCAAAGACCGAGGTGAACGAATCACAAACCATCATGGGCACCCGGTTTTTCATCAATGCCAGCACCCAGTGAAAATCGCCAAGGTCCCGCCATTTCGTGTCAAAGAAAATGCCGCGTTCGTGAATGACGCGCCGCCGGATGAAGACCGAACTGGTGAGGATCGGGAAACGGAACCACACCGTCTGAGGATGCGGAACCAGGGAATGGCGGTGGCAGATGTATTTTCCTTCACCATCAGTGACAATGGTGCCGGCAAGCGCGACTTCAACTTCGGGATGCGCGGCAAAAAAATCATGAACGGTTTTGAGCGCGCCGGGCAGATATTGTTCGTCGCAGTTCAGGTAAGCGAGGATGTCGCCGGTCGCACGGCGGTAACCGCGGTTGACGGCGTCATACATGCCGCCGTCCTTTTCAATGAAGGCTTTCACGCGCCGGTCGTGCGGCAGCCAGTCCTGCGTGCCGTCGTCGGAGCCGGCATCCTGCACGATGTGTTCCAGCTCGACGCCCGGCTGGTCGGCGATGGAAGCGACGCAAAGCTTGAGCCAGCGCGAGTTGCGGAAACTGGGTGTGATGATGGAAAAGTTAATGGCATGATTTTTAGCATCAAACCGGGCCGTTGACAAGAAACAGCCGATGGATGATGCAACAAAAAGCACGAATTTGCCCTGAAGAGTTTTGACTTTCCTTTATAATTTTCTAAAATAGGCCAGCAATATGTGCAATCCAGCCGATGTCCGCACAAATCTTTTACGATCGGTTGTTTTTTTCATCGCCTACCTGACCATCGCCGATTGGGGGCTGAGTTTTTTGCACAGCTTGAATTGGGCGGGTGCTTTGGGCGGTGGGGGAATCGTGTTGACGATCATTTTTGCCCGCCGGTGGGCCGGGCCGATCAATGGTTGGCGGAAAGGGTTGGGTGAACCGCTGGCATTCTGGCCATTGATTCTCATCTTGATATTACTGCTGCTGGGGGCGGCCATTTATCCGATCACCATGCTTGATTCATTGTCGTATCGGGTGCCGCGACTCCTGTTGTGGCTGCAGGAGGGGTGCATATACCACGTAGCGACTCCCGATGCCCGCATCAATTACATGCCGCAACTTTGGGATCTGGTCTCCCTCCCGCTGATTCAACTGTTCGGAATCAAACTCGCCTACTTTTGGAGTTTTGTGAGCTGGGTGGCTATTTATCTGGTCGGTTATGATTGGGCGTTCGAGTTCTGTGGTGAGGTGAAAAAATCGCGAATGCTGACATTTCTGGGGAGTACTTCGGCTTTTGGCGTGCTTCAGGCGACAAGCACCGCCAACGATGTTTTTGCCACTGCCCTGGTCCTGCTTGCCTTGCATTTCATCCTTGTTTTTGAACGGACACGTGAGCGGTGCGAAATCGGGTGGGCGGTGCTCAGTTTGGGCATGGCGACCGGAGTCAAAACCCACTTTGCAGTGCTGGGGCTGCCGCTGATTATATGGTTTTTCGCCTCACCTTCAAAACCGTGGAAGATTTTTCAGTGGAAGTGGCTGCCCGTTTTGCTGCCCCTCTGGCTTGGCTGTTCGGTCGTGCCGACTTTTCTGATGAATTATCATTATGACGGTTCCTGGGCCGGGCCAAAGGAAGCCAGGCAGGAACTCCTCGGGAAAAGCCACAACCGGATTTGGAATGTGACGCTGGGGACAACGTTAATCGTCTGGCAGGCTTCACAACCGCCGATCAATCCCGTGGCATTGTTCTTGAATGAACAACTCAATACGGCGGTGACCAATTACGGGATCGATCAACATGTTCCGCGGTTCAGGCTCAAGATGTACCCGCTTACTATTGTGGATGCGGCTTCTTTGGGATTGGTGACCGTAATCCTGTTGGTGGGCGGGGTGTTCCTCGCCCTCAAGCAAAATCGAGCCCTGATAAAATCATGGCCGGGGTGGGTAACCGTGGCCGGGGTGGGCAGCCTGTTGCTGGCCCTGTCAGAATATGTCCCCTGGAGTGCGGGCCGGATTTACTGCGGCTTTCTATTTCTGTTCTTCCCTCTCGCAATGACGGGATGGAATTTATTCCGCGCCAGGACATTGCGTCTGATGGTTTATTTATGTTTGTTGAACAGCCTCGTCATACTGATCTTTGATCCGGCTCGTCCTTTTTGGCCGGCCGGCTGGGTGCAACAAACGCTAGTGGCCTCGTCCCGTTTCGAATGGCTGACCAATCGGTTAAAATTGTACCTCCAGTTCCCCGAGCGAGCCCATACAGGAGAAGCCGTTATGCAGGCCATTCCGCCCGGCGAAGTGAACGTGGTGGTGCTGATGGGCAAAGACCGTCCCCTGTTGCCCTTGTTTTATCCTCTTCCGTCGAAACACAGAATAATCACCCTTTTACCGCACGCCACGGCCGACGAATTAAATGAAACGGCAGTCAATTATGTGATTGTCGGTGGCGGAGCGAAGGAAAGCTACCCCGAACTTTGCGATTATCTGGATAAATCCGGCGTTTATACCCTCGTGCTCAGCCACGATTATACTCCCATGCTCGTTCGCGGTGTTGAAACCTGGAAACTCTACCGCCGGGCTTCCGTAAAATCCGCCGTTCCTCCTTCCCCATGACTTGGGGGGTATTGATGGAACAAAACCTGATCGGCCCAACCATTTCTCAGGCAGTTTCTACGTTCCCGGTTCTCAGCCCAGACTGTCTTTTTCGTATGTTTCCATCAGGGCGTCAAATGCCCGGCGGCGCAGATACAGAATTTCCTCGCTCAATAGACGTTGAGACCGGATCAGTTCCGCGATGATGGCCAGCGCGAATAACAATCCTGCAAATAAGGCCAGGACCACCAGCAGGATGAGCGAAGGCAGGTAGGTTCGGCGCGGATCAGGATGCGGTGAAAAATAAACCAGCCAGAGGAAGCGCAATCCCAACCCCAGCGCGCCGGCCAGCGGAACAGACGCCAAAAGGGTGAAAAATCCACCCGGACGGTAAACAATGAACATCTTGATCATCGTGGTCGCGGATTTCCACATGTATTCCGGCAATGATTTGAAAAGGCGGGATGGCCGGGTGGAGGGATTTACCCGGATGTCCACCGAATCAACCCGCAGGTTGGAATTTCCAGCCTGAATAAGTGTTTCCATGCAATAGGAAAATCGCGAATAGATAAAAAGCCGCTGGCAGGTTTCCCGGGAAAAGGCTCGGAATCCGGAGGCGGCATCGCGCACAGTCGTTTTGGAGATCGCCCGCAGCGTCCAGCTGCCGAGCAATTGCAACATTTTTTTCAACGGACTGAATTCCCGATGTTCGACAATGGGGCGGCAACCCACCACCATGTCCGCGCGCCCTTCCAGTATGGGTTCAACCAATTTGGGTATGTCCGCCCCCATATATTGATTGTCCCCATCGGTGTTAACCACAATATCCGCGCCGAGTGACAATGCGTGGTCCAGGCCGGCAGTGAAGGCAAGGGCAAGGCCCCGCTGCGTGCCCAGGTTCAGAACATGATGCGCTCCCGCTGCCTGCGCGACTGCCGCGGTTCGATCCCGGCTGCCATCGTTCACCACCAGAATTTCAATCTGATCAATTCCCGGTATGGATTTGGGCAGGTCCCGAATCGTCTGGGGCAGGGTGTGCTCCTCATTGAAACAAGGAATCTGAATGACAAGCTTCATGGTCTGATGGATCGCTGCATCAAATTAGCCGTTTGTGTTTTCGGTTCAAGTGTTTTGATGGTTGGGCGGCATTTATTTTCCGGTCCGGTCTTCCGTCATGCCTCTACGCGCCTGTTTCAAGCCGGGGAGATACTGCGCCACGAGCGGCATCCCGCCCAGCGCCGGCAATACGTAACGCATCGTGCAAAGAATTCCCAGAGCCGCTGCGGTCGGCGCATTCAAGTAGGGACGGTAAAACAAAATCAGAGCCGCGTCCCGCGTACCGATGCCCGCCAGCGTCAAGGGCAGCAAACCCGCCAGAATGGCCAGCGGCGCCAAAGCCAGATTGGCCAGGAACGGAGTGTGCGCCCGCAACGCGAAAATAAACATCCAGATTTGCAGCAGATGCAGGAACCAGATGAATACGGACGTGGCACTCACCCGCACCAGACGTGTCCGGTCCCGCCAGAAAAAATTATGCATTTCACGCCAGGCCAATCTCAGCTGTTCCAATTTCGGACCCGCGCCGGCCGGCAACACGCGCGCACCGGCCTGGAACATCAGTCCGGCCAGCGCCGGTGAACCCAGCAACGCCACGCCTCCAATCAGTCCGCCGGTCACGCCTGCGGTCAGGACCCAGAACAACAGGTCTTTTTGCGGATACAACAAGAGTCCAAAAGCGCACCACAGCAGCAGCGAAAGCATGTCGCACGTTTTCTCAAATATCACCAGCGCAAACGCCAGGCTCGCGCTCGTGTGGCCGCGCTCCTTCATGAACCACGCCTTGGCCAGATCACCCATCTTGGACGGCAGCATGAGATTCAGCACGCTGGCCACAAGGATGAGGCGATTGGACTCGGCGATGCCCAGTCGCGTGCCGCCCGGCATCAACTGATCCAGCCGCCAGGCCGTCAACAAGTTCAGGGGCACGACCAGACTCAGGCTCAGCACAAGCCAGGGTCCATCGCAAGTTTTAAAAACCGGCCCGATGCGGGTAAAATCAATCTTCCAGTAAATGACCGCCAGAATGCCAAGACTGACCAGCAAGGATAACAGGCGTTTCATGCGCGTGCCGGTTGCCGGATATAGACGGTTACGATTTCCATGCGCTGCCCGGATCGATTGAACTGGCGCGAGACCACAAATCCTTTCAACGGCTGGAAATCCTCCGCGTGAAATGAATCGGCGCTGGCCACGTGGCGTTTGGAGTTGCGCGGGGCCGGAAGAAATTCCGCGCCGGCGGGCAAATTCGTGAACACGTCCACCACGCGGATGGTATCATTACTCCATTCCACAGTCCGCTGGAAGCTGATTTGACTTTGCGGCTTTTCAAAGATCAGTTTCTTTTTCAACGTGCCGATCAGCCGGCGGCCGGCGACAAAACTGGTAAGCCGCAATGCCAGATGCCGTGCGGGTGTGTTGGCGACGTCCTTGTGCTCATACAGCGGGCCTTCCACCCGGACCTGGTTTCCGTGTTGGTTGTATTGCCAATCTTCGCTCCACCAATGCGAAATATACCGGCGACCCGCCGCCTCGACCGTCCAGCCAAAATCACAAACCCAGGCGTCACCGGCATGATGGCTGAAAATTCCTCCCTTTCGCAATGTCACCAGCGATTTTTCGCCGATATCCGTCAGGCGCAGAAAATGTCCGCTCTTTGTCAGCTTTTCCGTAAACTGTCCGGTACCGTCGGAAGCTGAAGACTCAACCGCCGCGTTTTTTGCCGGTTGCTCCAGAAACTGCACGGCGCGGAAAAGCGATTGGCCGATGTAGTGGCAGACGTACCGGTCATCCACCGCGTTGAAGAAATGCGCCGGGTCGCCCGCGTTGCCGAAAAGCCGCCCGACCAGTTCCGCATTTTCTGTCGTCGGCCATTGCCGCGCCGCCCGCATCAGCCCGTAGGGCACGAGATAATCCGTGTTCCGCGCATTATGCATCCCGATACTGCCGATGGGAGTCGCGGTGGTGAAAAGTTTGATACACTCCACGGCACGCTCAATGGCAGTCAAAAAACGTTTGTCGCCGGTGGCGTCGAACAAATCCCATAGACAATCCACCGTCACGGACAAATAGCCGAGGTCCGGCCCGCCATATTCCTCGAACCAGCCTTCCTCGGTTTGCAGGGCCAGCGTTCGCGCGACCAGTGATTCAAAGGCGGATGCAGATACAAGTTCGGGGAAATTTTTCCGGCACCACGCCAGTGCCGCGAGGCCGGCGACCTGCTGGTTGGCTGCCTGTGGTTCGAAGCGGTTCTGCAACTGCCGGCTCGCTACCTCTGCGCCCGCCCGAATTTCCGCCGCTTTTGCCACGCCCTCCGCTACCAGCTTCATAACCGCCAGTGTTGAAAAAGCCAAAGGCGGATAGCCCTGTTCCCACGGATAATATTCCTCAAAGGCGCCCCGATGGGTGGCGCGCACATTCCAAAAACGGCAGGCGGCAGCGGCCAGTTTCCCCAGACCTTCACGCTGTTCCCGCGGCGCGTTCCGCTGCGAGGCCAGATAAAGCGCGTACCCGCCTTGTTGCAGGATGATCGAGGGAAAATCCCGAATCCGGTAATGCCACCAATCGCGGTCGAAACAGCCGAAATGCGGCGACGACGGATCGCGGCACACCTGGGTGAGCAGCCGCGGCAACCAAAGCCGGGCAACCTGGCCGATTGCATCCGTGATTGAAGTTTGGGGTGAAGTCATGGATTGAATTGAGTGGGAATCATTTTCAACGCGCCCAGCCCTTTGCGTTTGGTCGGCTTGCTGGCGGCTTTCCAGGACAGGCGCAGACGGTTGAAAATCGGGCCCATAAATCGTTCGGGAATGCGTTCAACCAGCCAGCGGCAGAATGAAGTTCCGGCCACGATGAAAATTCCCGAAATCACCATCTCCACCAACACCCGGCTCACCGGCAGCGGCGATGGTTTCATCCCGAATTCGGCGGCAGGCTGGCCGAAAAATTTCCGCATCCGGTTGCGGATATAACCGCCGCGCTTTTTGAAGTCAATCATGTGCCCGTGCATTTCCGTGGCTTTCAGTTCCTCCACCGGCTCCGCCGTCAACACGCCGGCGGCAATCATCCGCGCCACCATGTCTTCCATTTCCTGCGTCCGTGTCGTCATGACCGAGTGACCGCCCCCCGCCCGCTCGAATTGCGGCGACCAGGCGTCGCCCACGGACAAATCGCAGAATTCGTTGGCGAAGTCCATGTTCTGAAGACTGTTCCGGGTGATGAAAAAGGGAATGAGGTAGTTGTAATAAAATTTGTTCGATCGGATTACCCGGCCGCTTTGCATTTTGATTTCCAGATAACCGGGCCACTCACCCGCGCGCCATTTCAAACTCGCAATCCCGTCGTTCGCGGAAACGCCGCACGAACGCAGAAAAGAACGGATGGCCGCCGGGTAAAGCGCCGTGCCCGTGTACGGTCCCAGCACGTAACGGATCTGGCGCGCGCGCGGGTCGCCGGCCAGTTGCAGGAATCGCAGCGCCGCCGCCTGATCGGGCAGGCAGGTCATGGCGTAGCGCTTTCCCGGTTCCAACTCGCGCAACTTGTCGAGCGTGGCCACCGGGACATAAACGGATTGTGCCGCGTCAAGGATTTCCTGCCGCGTGGCGGCAAATACCGCCCGGGCTTTTTCCGGCGACGGAATTCCCTGCCGCACGACAATGGCGGCGTCAATCAATTGCTGTTCCAGAAGATAAATCAGCACCTGCGACAACACACCGCCGGAAGCGCCGTTGCGGCGGACGGTTTCGTCGGAGGCGTGTCCGATGCGGACGGAAAGGGTCGGGCCGGTCAGCCAGTTCCGGGGCAACGCGCCGTAGAAACGGGTGTAAAGTTGCGGATAATCCAGTCCCTTGCCGGGGCACGCGTCGAACGCCAGGGAAGTGAGCCGCGATTGGGGGCCAAATTTTGGCACTGGTCCAGCCGGAGTGTCTTCCATGGCCGAATCGCCGCCGGCGTCCACCCCCACACAAGCGCCACAGCCGGTACAGAGACCGGCGCGAATCACCCGGCGGGTGAGTTGTTCGCAAACTTCGCTCTGTTCGGTCTGTGACATCCGGCTGATATTAAAACTGCCGTTCCAACCGCGCTGGGACAGGTAGCAACCTTAGACTGCCAGCGGGCTAATGACAAGAATTGCCATGTTCACCGTGACGGCGGTTGTAGGGCACGACGTAAGGAGTGCTGGCCCAAACGACTCGTCACCTCGTCGCCTACAAATTAGGACACTACCCGACGCTCACCGCGCCGGGCGAAATCGTTGTGCGATGGGGATGCGCCGGCCCATGCCGAAGGCGCGCGGCGACACCTTCAAACCGGGCGCGGCCTGGCGGCGTTTATATTCACTGAACGTGACCTTGTTGATCACGTCGTTGACCACCACCGCGTCGAATCCGAGCCGGATGATTTCCTCCTTGCTCAAATGTTGCACAACGTAGGCGGCCAGTATCCGGTCCAGCGTTTCGTAGGGTGGCAACGAATCCTGGTCCGTCTGGTTGGGCCGCAATTCCGCGCTCGGCGGTTTGGTAAGCGACGCTTCCGGAATGACGACCTTTTCGCGGTTGACCCAGCGCGCGATTTGGTAAATGTCCGTTTTGAAAACGTCCGCGAGCGGCGCCAGGGCGCCGCACATGTCGCCGTAAAGCGTGCAATAGCCGACGGCCATTTCCGACTTGTTGCCGGTGGTCAGCACCAGCGCGCCAAATTTGTTCGACAACGCCATCAGGGTCACGCCGCGCAACCGCGACTGAATATTTTCCTCGGCCTCGTTCGGTTTGGTTCCGGCAAAAACCTTTGCCACCTGTTTTTCCACCGATTGAAAGACCGGTTCGATGGGCAGAACCTTGTAACGAATGCCGAGGTTTTTCGCCAACGCTTCGGCATCGTGCAAACTGCCTTCGCTCGAGTAACGCGCCGGCATCGAAACCCCCAGAACTTTATCCGGCCCCAGCGCGTCCGCGGCCAGCGCGGCCACCAGCGCGGAGTCGATGCCGCCGGACAACCCGACAATCGCCGATTGAAAGCCGCATTTGCGGACGTAATCGCGGATGCCGAGCGACAATGCGGAAAACATCTGCTGCGCGCGCGCGGGCCATTCGATTTTGCAGGGGACGACGTGAGGAGTCCCTGGTTCTTTTTCAATTTGAGCCTCGTCACCTCGGCTCCTACAGATATTGAGGTCCGCCACCAGGATGTCGTCGGCGAAGCCCTTGCCGAGCGCCAGTACTTCGCCGTGCGAATCCAACGCGGCGCTGTGGCCGTCGAAAATCAGTTCGTCGTTGGCGCCGACGAGATTGACCTGGGCCAGGGGTATGTGCTCGTCGTGCGCGACGCGTTGCAGCATGGCGAGCCGGGTTTTTTCCTTGCCGTCGTGCCACGGCGACGAGGAAAGGTTCAGGATGATTTCCGCGCCCTGGCCGATGAGCTCCTTGATGGGGTCGCGGCGATAAAGCCGTTCCGGCCAGAAATCCTCGTCGTTCCAGATGTCTTCGCAAATGGTGATGCCGAGTTTGTGGCCATTGAACTCAAAAGGCTGGACGCTGTTGGCCGGTTCAAAATAGCGGTCCTCGTCAAAAACGTCGTAAGTCGGCAGCAGGCATTTATGTGTGTGCCAGACGATTTTCCCGTTTTGCAGAACGGAGGCGGAATTGCGGAGGGCGCGTCCGGGACGTTCGGAATTTTCGTCAACGTAACCCACGCACAGCGGCACGGGGCCGATGCTTTTGGCGGTTTCGGCCAGCGCGGCGAGATTGGCCGAGACGAAATCGGCGCGGAGCAGCAAATCGCGTGGCGGGTAGCCGCACAAAAACAATTCCGGTGCGATGACAAACTCCGCACCCAGTGTGCGCGCCTTTTCATAGCCGGCGACAAGCTTTTGGCGGTTGGCCGGAAAATCGCCGATGGTCGAATTAAGCTGGAGCAGCCCGATTTTCACCGTGTCGAGAGTAACCGCAACCGCTGATTCTGCAACGAATTTACGTGCGACCGCGGTTTTTCTCCGGAGGTTATGAGCGCTGGACCGGGGCCTGGAAGCCGGCCGGGAATCGGCTGGAAACCAGTTGTTGAATGGCGGTCATGCGCTCGACCGTCAATTTCTCAAATGTAAATTCCCGGGCCCGGGCCAGGCCTTGTTCGCGCCGATGCTCAATTTGGGTGCCGCCAGCGGCAAATTTCCGCAGCGCCTCGGCCACAACATCGGCATCTTCAAAATCAACAATCAGGGCCTTGTCAGCAGTGACTTCATGCATGATGGGAATGTCATTTACCACGCAAGCTGTGCCGCAAGCCATCGCTTCAATGACACAACGTCCGAACGTTTCCTCCCGGCTGGCCAGACAGAAAGCCGCCGCCTGCCGGTAGAGGGGGGCGAGTGATTCATCGTCAATCCAACCCAGAAACTTCACGTCCGGCTCGATGCCGAGGAGTTTTGCCTGTTCCTGGGCGGCTTCGAGACCGTTGAGCCAGTTGCCGCCGGCCATGACCAGCGGATGCCGGCGCCGCGTTTCGGGATCCAGCCGGGCGTAACCCGCGATGAGCCGCTCGGCCTGTTTGTAAGGGTAAAAATTGGAAATCCAGAGGAAATAGCCCGGGTCGATCCCGAATTTTTCCTTGATCCAGCGTGGTTCATTGGCCGCGGCATCGGGACGGAAAACTTCATGTTGCAGACCTTCATAGCTGATAATCAGCCGGTCGTGGAATTCAGGATAGAGGGACAATACCTGATTGGCGGTCCACTGGGAATTGGTGATAACCAGATCAGCCTGCGGCCAGTTATATTTGATCATCGAATTTCGATAGAATTGACGCAGAAATCCGAGCCGGTTGCGCTTGTCGAGCGTTTGCAGGGACAGCACGTGCATAACGGTGGGCAGACACTTGCGGGTTGGGACGAACCCCACAGTCAACAAGGCGTTTGCGCCCCATCGGCGCGCCACTGCGGGTATCTGAAAATGGTCGGCGAACAGACGGCGATTAAGATGGTCATTGGCGGGAAAATCGCGGTTGAGTTCGACTCGCGGGTCGGTCACCTTCCAATCCTGATTTGGCCCGGCAAAAATCAGCCACGACACATCCGGGAACAGCTTCAGCGACCGCGAAATAAATTCATGGAAGAGGGTGGTCAACCCGGTTTTACGCGATGGATTTTCCGCCAGAATGGTGAGCGCCAGTTTCAGGGCCGCCGGTTTTCGGGCGATCTGGATTTCGGATTTGAACGGCCGGCCAGTGGACGGAAGTCGGCGTTGCGGTTGCAACCCCGGCGCGAAGGCGGGGCTCTCGACGCTGCGGAGGCAAGCGGCGAGTTGTGTCAAATCGGGAGTGACTCCATCCACCGTCGCCACGCGCAAGGGCATGAGTTTTTCCGCGTCCCGGCGGCCGCCTTCCGAAAGCACAATGCTCAGATCGGCATTTTTCATCAGCCGATAAGTCACGCTCCGGGTGCGGATTTGCACGACCGTTTCGAGCCATTTGGCCAGGCCGGCATTCTGCCAGTGGAAAATGATGCGTTTGAAAAACGGACGGCAAACCAGCATGACCAGCCAATCGCAATACAATGCGATCCGCCCGCCCGCGGTGGGGACGTAATAAAAATTATTTGCGTCATAACGGAACCGGCACCAGATCGCTTGCAGGCAATAAAACAGAATGCGAAAGGGTTTGCCGCCTTGGAACTTACTGATGTCTTCCGGTCTTTTTGAAAACCGGGCGTTGATGTGGTAACATTCGATGCCGTAGCCGTTGCGCGCTGCGGCTCCATCCCTTGGTTTGCGTGCGTCGCCGCCGAAGCCGTTCAACATGCGCTGGACCCCGTAACTCTGGCCATGATAGGGCGGCGGCACGTGAGCAAAGACAAGCAGCTTCATGTGATTCAAATCAAACTTCAGTTCTCAATTTGAACGAAAAAAAGGGCCGAAGGAAGATTTTTTGCGTGTTGACATGGAGTTCGGCTGGCGTTTTCGTTTCTCCCGGCATACCCTTTCCGGCGCGTAGTTTGAATTCCCATGGCCATTGAACGAGTCAACGTCCTCGGCGTCGGCATCAGCGTCCTCAATTTGCGGACCGCACTGATGGCCATCAGTGAAGCGGTGGGCGCGCGGCGCAAGGGTTACATTTGCGTAACCGGGGTGCATGGAGTGATGGAGGCGCAGGAGGACACCCAGTTCCGAGACATCCTGAATCACGCTTATCTCTGCACGCCGGATGGGATGCCGATGGTCTGGGTGGGCCGGCTGTGTGGCCATCGGGAAATGAACCGCGTTTATGGGCCCGACCTGATGCTCGAGGTGTGTGCCTGGAGCGAAGCAAGCGGCTGCCGGCATTTCTTCTTTGGCGGCGCGCCGGGCGTGGCGGAGCAGTTGCGCGGCAAACTGACGGCGCGTTTCCCGAAATTGCAGGTCGTCGGCTGTTACACACCGCCATTCCGTCCGCTCAATGCGGAAGAGCAACAGCAATTGCAGGAAATAATCCGTGCCGCGCGGCCGGATATTTTATGGGTCGGTTTGAGCACGCCCAAACAGGAAAAATTCATGGCTGAATTTCTGCCGCGGTTGGACGTAACTCTGATGATCGGAGTCGGCGCGGCGTTTGATTTTCACAGCGGGCGGGTCAAACAGGCGCCCCGCTGGATGCAACGGATCGGCCTGGAGTGGTTCTTCCGATTGTGCTGCGAGCCGGGGCGGCTGGCGAAACGGTATCTGCGGAACAATCCGCTGTTCATGGCTAAAATAACCGGGCAGCTTTGCGGGCTGAAAAAATATCCGCTGGAGTGAAATCCGGCGAATTTGTTTGAGCAGCATGGCGTGTTTGTTATCTTAAGTTCGACATGGCGTCCAAATGAACGAACATCAGAACGATAACCAACCCTGGAATTTTTGGCTGGATACAAAGGACTGCTGGCGGCGGCTGCCCAACAAGGTCTTTTTCTTTTTGTTGCTGGCTGTCTGGCTGGCGCTGTTTCAGTTTCTGGGCAATTCCATCCTGAGCTATACTCACTCGCCGTCGTTGTTCGCGTGGCTTGATTACATCTATACCGTAGGCGGTGATGACAATGACAGCGGCTACTGCAAAGCGATTCCGTTTTTAGTCGTGGGTATTTTCTGGTGGAAGCGGAAGGAATTGCTCGCGCAGCCGTTGGGACTCTGGTGGCCGGCGTTGGTGCTGCTGCTGGTAGCGTTGGCGTTGCATTTTTTGGGTTATGTCCTCCAGCAGCCAATCTTTTCAATCATCGCGCTGTTTGTGGGAATTTATGCGTTGATGGGGTTGGCCTGGGGACGCAAATGGCTGCGTCACAGCGTATATCCGTTCTTTCTTTTTGTTTTTGCAATTCCCGTGGCGACGCACCTGGACTTTATTTTGTTTCCGCTCCGGCTGTTCGTGTGCTGGTTGGTGGAAATCGTCACGCACCTTGTCGGGATCGACGTGATTCGCCGGGGCACGCAATTAATCGACCCGTCGGGAACCTACGCTTATGACGTTGCGGCGGCGTGCAGCGGCATGAGAAGTTTGATTGCGGTTTTTCTCCTCGCCACGGTGATCGCGTTTGCTCTGCTCCGCAAGCCGGGGAAACGAATTTGTTTAATCACCCTGGCGGTTCCGTTTGCCGTGCTCGGCAATATGCTGCGGCTGCTGGCCATCGTCGTTGCGGCGGAGCTGGGCGGGCAGTCATGGGGCGATTATGTTCATAAAGGCGGCCCGTTCGGACTTATCAGCCTGTTGCCCTATGTTCCCGGCATGATCGGCCTGCTGTGGAGCGGATATTGGCTGGAAAAACACGAAGCTCCGGATGAAACCAACTCAGTAAAAAGCGCATGAAACACCCCAAATGGATTCTCCTTTCAGTCGCGCTGGTAATGATTGCGGGAACGGCCGGTGCATTGAAGTGGTTGCAGGCACACCAACAATTGGGGAGGCCCGGCATCAAGGCCGAGGTGATTCCCGGCGAAGTGATGATGAAAATCAATTTGCCGGAACGGGTGCTCGACTTTGCCTCCACGAACGTACCGGAGCCCCAAGTGGTGTTGGATTTTCTTCCCCGGGACACAAGTTATGCCCAACGCCTTTACACCGCGTCCGATGGCTTATTGATTCAGAACACTGTAATCCTGATGGGGGCAGATCGCAGCAGCATTCACAAACCGGATTACTGCCTGCCCGGTCAGGGCTGGACCATCAGAGACAAATCGGTGGTGAACATTCCGGTGGCTGGACCGGATAATTATCAGCTGCCGGTTGCCAAATGGGTCATCAGCAACTTCGTCCAGACATCTGACGGACGGAAACAACAAGTAAACGGGCTTTATATTTTCTGGCTTGTCGCGGACGGTGAGCAGACGCCCGATAATTACCAGCGGATGTGGTGGCAGGCGCGTGATCTGTTGTGCTCCGGCGTGCTCCAGCGCTGGGCTTACGTTTCATATTTTTCTCTTTGCGCCCCGGGCCAGGAAGACGCCACGTTTGCGCGCATGGAAAAGTTTATTGCCGCCTCGGTGCCGGAATATCAACTCCCCCTTGTCAAACGTTGACGGTAATATCTTTTAATTTGCCGGTGATTTGTCTATTCTCACAAGTACCGTAAGATCGAAGCCCGAAAGCCATGTTACAACGCGATCGACAGATTCGAACCCAAATCCACCAGATAGCGGACGCCTTCCTGTTCGCGGTGGGCTTCTGGGTGGCCTTTGCGTTGCGCACCAACCCCCAAATCATCGCGTGGCTCAATCTCGAGGGCATGTCACCCGACACTTTTGGCAGTGTCGCCTGGCTTTACTTAATCCTGATTCCTGCTGCGCCTCTGATTCTTGAGTCCCAGGGCTTTTACAATCAGCCTGTCCTGTGCCCGCGGCGGGATATGCTCTGGCCTCTGCTCAAGGGATGTTTCATTACCACCGTCGGCCTGGTGCTGATCATGTATGTCTTCCACATGGTTTCGCCGCGCGTCGTGATGATTTTTTTCGGGGCCATCAGTTTCTTCCTGGTTTGGCTGAAGGAAGAACTGGTGCGGTGGGCTTTGCGCAGCAAGTTCGGCCAATCCCAATTCCAGCGACGATTTATTCTCATCGGCACGCACAATGAAATCGCACGGCTCAAACGCGAATTGAAGGGGGAAATCGACCTCGGCATCGAGATCGTGGGCGAATTGAGTCTGGGCGAAACCCCGGTGCAACAACTCGTGCATCTGCTCCACGAGTATTCCGTAAACGGGGTGATCATCAGCGCGCGGCACACCTATTTCGAACAGGTTGAAAATGCCATCAAAACCTGCGAGCTCGAAGGCATTGAGGCGTGGCTGGTCGTCGATTTTTTTGGAACCCAAATTTCCCGTGCACAGTTCGATGAACTGCTCGGCCACCCGCTGCTGGTCTTCCGGACGACACCGGAAACCTCCTGGCAGGGCATTGTCAAACAACTCATGGATTTCTTCGGCGCCCTGCTGCTGCTGGTGTTATTGACGGTAATCCCGGTGATCCCCCTCATCGCGCTGTTAATCAAATTCACTTCACCCGGTCCGGTTTTTTTCCGTCAGCAACGATCCGGTCTCAATGGTTCGCCTTTCATGCTGTATAAATTCCGCACGATGGTGACCAATGCCGAGCAATTCAAACATGAGCTGGAAGCCATGAATGAAATGAGCGGCCCGGTGTTTAAGGTCACTAACGACCCGCGCATCACGCCCATCGGGAAATGGCTCCGCAAATACAGCCTCGACGAGTTGCCCCAGCTTTATAATGTGCTCCGTACGGAAATGAGTTTGGTCGGTCCACGCCCCTTGCCGGTGGACGAAGTGAAGCATTTTGAAAACCTGGCCCACCGCCGCCGGCTCAGTGTCAAACCCGGCCTGACCTGCCTCTGGCAAATCAGTGGACGCAATAAGATCTCCGACTTTAAAGACTGGGTGCGGCTTGACCTGGAATACATTGACAACTGGTCGCTGTGGCTCGATATAAAAATCCTGATTCGTACCATTCCCGCCGTGTTGGTTGGCACGGGCGCGAAATGATGAAAGGAAGAATTTTCCTGCCCGTTGACCGGAACTTTGGGGTATCCATTGAAAATGATTCTTTAGTCTAAAGAAAGGATTTATGACCGGCCTGTTGCTCATCTGTTTGTTGTGTTTGATCTCGGGCGTTTATTGCGAGTCGCGGTTGTCGCTGGACAATTTGTTGGAAAGGGTCCTGGTGGTTTTTACTCTGGCGGCAGCCCAATTATTGCTGGCCATTCAATGTCTTTCCCTCATGACATGGCTCACAGGGGCCGGTCTGATTGCCGCGAATGCGCTCCTAACCCTTCTGTCCGTCGGATTATCACGGTTTTGGCCGCCCACCGACCAGCGACCTTCCTGGAAAATCCTGCTGACCAACACCTGGCAGGAATTTGCGGCACAAAGGAAAGAAACGCTGGTTCTGCTTTTGCTGGCCGTCGCATTGGTTTCGATGGTGGTTCATTGCTCGCTGGGCGCCTGGATGGTGCCGATAGGAGATTCCTACCACATTGAGATGCCCCTGTACTGGATTCAGAACCATTCCATAGCTCATTTTCCCATTGAAAATCCACGCGTCAACTCGACAGCCTTCGCCGGCGAAGCCCTGACGCTGCCTGGGTACATGTATTTTCACTCCAGCGTGATGTTGGTGGTGATTTCCTTTGGCGCCGGCATTTTGTCTCTGGGAATTGTTTTTTCGCTGGCCCGGAAGATGGGATGCAGTATTGCGGCCTCACTTGGTGCCGCGGCGGTCACCACAGGTTTCACCGATTTCGCACTGACTTTCCTGACGGTAACCAACGGAAATTATTTGGCGGGGATGTGGGCGGGGGCCAGCCTGTGGTTTCTGATCAACAGCCGTCCGTCTGAAAATTTTTCCAAACCGCAACTGACCCGCCTCGGCTGCTCGATTTTTTGTTTTCTGATGGCCTGCGGAGCCAAGAATACCGTTCCGCTTCTGGCCCCCTTGTATCTCATCGCCCTGGTGGTGACGCTCAGAAGCTTCCTGTTTCAGCGCCTGGCGGTTCTCACGCTGATATCGTGTGGCGGAATGGCCCTCGTCTGCTCGGGGGTACTTTGGAGTTACGTCAGTAACCAGCTTTGGTATGGCAATGTCCGCGGGCCCGAATTTATGCAGAATCACATAACCCGGGAATTTGCATTCAAACCGGCGTGGACGCGCCTGTCCCGCGGTGCGGTTCTGATGGTCTTCGACACGATCTGGGTTCCCAAGTCGGCGCAAAAAACTTATGCCGACTTATGCGGAAAGGCCGTGAGACTCCTCGGCGGACAGGAGCAACTTGACGAGGATGAAGTATTCTACAATTTCGATGAAAATACCAGAACGCCGCTGAAAGGATGCGGGCTGGCAGGGATTGTGTTCCTGCTACCCGGGATAGCTGTTGGTCTCAAGCGATGCCTGGAGAAGAAGCGATTTGCCGTCGACCAAACAGCGTCGGCCCGCCTGAATCTCTGTCTTGTGCTCCTGTTTGCCATCGGTTCTTTCGCGGTATGTCACGCGGCACTCCACTGGCAATCCATCGGATTGTTGAGGCTCATGCCGGTCTTTTCCGTGGTAAGTGCGCCACTGTGCGCCTTGCTGCTTGAGAAAACCTGGCTGCGGGCCGTGGCGCTGGGACTGCTGCTGCTGAGCACGGTCATGTTTTTAACTTACGACTTAAGCATGGTGGGAAGGCGATTGGGCGGAGCGGATGGGAATATTCTTTTCAGAATGATCACCCGGTTGGAAAAAAATCATTCCGTCACGTTTGAATATCAGTGGCAAGACCGGGCGCCCCAAAAACTCCAGGTGCATGAAGATTACACCACCCGGGAGATTTGCCAGGAGTTTCTGGAGGGCATCACCCAACCGACGGTGATCGGTTTTGTCGGAGGTGTAAACTCGGATGCCCGCTGGCTCTTCGGCAGGGGTTGGCGAAACAAAATCATCCCGTTGGTCGATGACCGGAATCCGGACAAGCTTTTGGAGCCGCCGAAGGACGTCGAATATCTGGTATTTTCCGGATCTAATTATTCCGACCCTCGGGAATGGGCGTTGCAACACGACTACAGCCCGCTTTTTCGGGTTGTGGGTGACCACTGTGTGTTCGTCGCTCTCAAAAAGAATGCCGTTGATAATCAACAATAATTCTGATTTTATTGCGCATGCCGATTCACCTGATTTGAACAAATGGCTTCTCGAAAAACCTCTTCCACATCCGTCGTGACCGGCGCCGCCGGGTTTCTCGGCTCGCACCTGACCGATTTGCTCCTGGCGCGCGGTCACAAAGTCATCGGCATCGACAATTTCATCACCGGTTCGGTGGACAATATTTCACACCTCGGCGGCAACCCGGATTTTAAATTCATCCAGCAGGATGTCACCGAGTTCCTTTTCCTCGACGGGCCGGTGGACTACGTCTGGCACTTCGCCTCACCCGCCAGCCCGATTGATTATCTCGAATTGCCCATTCAAACGCTCAAGGTCGGCTCGCTCGGCACGCACAAGGCCCTCGGCCTCGCCAAGGGAAAAAGCGCGCGCTTTCTCATTGCCTCCACGTCCGAAATTTACGGCGACCCGCTCGTCCATCCGCAAACCGAGGAGTACTGGGGCAACGTCAACACCATCGGCCCGCGCGGTTGCTACGACGAAGCCAAGCGCTTCGCCGAGGCTCTGACCATGGCTTACCATCGCGAACATGGGGTGGAAACCCGCATCGTCCGCATTTTCAACACCTACGGCCCGCGCATGCGGCTCAACGACGGCCGCGTCGTGCCGGCCTTTATCAGCCAGGCGCTCAAAAACAAACCGGTTACCGTTTTCGGCAAGGGCCAGCAGACCCGCAGCTTCTGTTACGTCTCGGATTTGATTGAAGGCATCTATCGTCTGATGATGAGCCGCTACCATTTGCCGGTCAACATCGGCAACCCGACCGAAATGACGATGTTGCAATTCGCCGAACAAATCATCCGCGCCACCCATTCACGCAGCAAAATCGTCTTCAAACCCCTGCCGCAGGATGACCCCAAACAGCGACGGCCCGACATCACCAAGGCCAGAAAAATTCTCAAATGGGAACCGAAGGTGAAACTTATCGACGGGCTCAAAGACACCATCGCGTATTTCCGGACAAAGGTTTAAGCCGGTTTCGTTGCGATTCTCATTTATGATTGCTGTTTGATGATTTATGATTTGTCCGGTTGGCGCGCCGTCTGTGCGTCAACCGTCAATCATCATGCAAAAATCATAAATGCGGTTTCGCGCCCGACAATTTGAGTTCGTTTTCCCGCGACCGGCGCTCGTCATGGGCATCGTCAACGTTACGCCCGACTCCTTTTCCGACGGCGGAAAATTCCTGGATCCGGCCAAAGCCGTCGCGCATGCGCTGGAGTTGGCCGCGCAAGGGGCGGAAATCCTCGACATCGGCGGCGAATCCACCCGGCCGGGAGCGGAACCGGTGGCGGAAACCGAGGAATTGCACCGGGTGCTCCCCGTGATCGAACAACTGGTGTCGCGTGTCAAAATTCCGCTCTCGATTGATACGGTGAAACCCGCGGTTGCCCGTGCTGCATTACAGGCCGGCGCGTGCATCGTCAACGACGTAGCCGCCCGCCGCGAAGATGAGGCGATGTGGAGGATTGTGGCGGAGTTTGGCGCCGGTTACATTTGCATGCACGCGCAGGGCACGCCGCAGACGATGCAAACGAACCCCGTTTACGCGGATGTGGTGCGGGAAGTGGGGGAATTTTTCGCCGGGCAGTTGAAGAAATTAAACGCTGGCGGGGTGGCGGCCGACCAGGTGGCGCTGGACGTTGGCATCGGTTTTGGCAAAACGGTTGAACACAATTTGCAGTTGCTCGCCAACCTGCGGCGTTTTACAACGTTGGCACGACCGCTGCTGATTGGCGTTTCGCGCAAGTCGTTCATTGGAAAATTGCTCGGCGTGGATTTGGCGGCGCGGCTCCCGGCTTCGCTCGCCGGTGCGAGCCTGGCGGTGGAATCCGGCGCGCAAATCATCCGGGCGCATGATGTGGCGGAGACGGTGCAAGCCGTGCGGATGACCGAGGCCGTGCTGGCCCGGACAAAAAAATAATGTGGCTTCAACTTCAGAGCAGTTGGCGGCCCGCGTTGGAAATTTTGATCCTCGCGGTGGCCATTTATTATATCTTCCGTTTCTTGCGGGGGACGCGAGGATGGCCGGTCGTCATCGGTTTTGTCGTGCTGTTGCTGGCACTCGCGCTGGTCACCACGATTCTTGATTTGAAGGTATTACGCTGGCTGCTCGGCACCTTCTCGGCATTTTTTGCCGTGGCCGTCCTCATTATTTTTCAGCCGGAATTGCGCCGGATGCTGGCGGAACTCGGCAACCTCCCGCTGTTCGTCAGCGTGAGCGAACAGCGCGAAATCATCGAAGTCATCATCCAGACCGTCGAACGCCTTGCCGACGTGAAGATCGGCGCGCTCATCGCCATCGAACAGTCCATCCAGCTTCAGGAGGCCGTTGAGTCCGGCATCGGTGTGGATTGTGACGCCACGCCGGAAATGCTCGAAACGATTTTCTTTCCGAACAACGCGATTCATGACGGCGGCGTCATCATCAAGGGCGACCGCATCGCCTATGCCGCGTGTATTTTTCCGCTGACCCAGCGGCAGGACTTGAATAAATCGCTCGGCACCCGGCACCGCGCCGCCATCGGGTTGAGCGAGGAAACCGATGCGGTCATCGTGGTCGTGTCCGAGGAAAACGGGATGATTTCACACGCTTACAAAGGCCAGTTGGTGCGCGGCGTCTCACTGGAGGAGTTGCGCGCGTTTCTGACTTCCGTGCTGGTGCAACCGGCCAAATCGCGTCACGGCGTTGAATGGCTGCGCGCGCGCTTCGGCGAACGGCACAAGCCCGGCTCGGTCGTCATCACCAAAAATGAGCCGCGTCCGGCGCTCAAACAAACCGCCGGCTGATATTTATGGCAATGCGCGATTGGATCACCCACGATTTCGGCTGGAAACTGTTCTCCCTGTTTCTGGCGGTGGCCATCTGGCTGACCGTGCACAAAATTTACGAAGAGCCGGGAGCCGCCTCCGGGCTGGTGGGCGGGTTCCCGGTAACCTTTGGCAATTTGCCGGTGCTCGTCGTTTCCGCCGCGTCGGATGTGCGCAATTTCCGGGTGGCGCCCTTGACGGTAAAGGTCACTGTCAGTGGTCCGGTGGAAACCATGGCCAAGCTCCAGGCCGACCAGGTTCACGCGGTTGTTAATCTGACGGACATCGGACTGGAGCGGGATTTGCATCTGCCGGTGGAGATTTCCGCCCCGCCCGGCGTGACCCTCGTGAGTGTTGACCCGCCCAAAGTGGGTGTGATCGTTCCACCTCCGCCCGAAAAAAGACCATGAGTCCCCCTAAAAAAATCTTTGGCACCGACGGCGTCCGCGGCACGGCCAACGTCGAACCGGTCACCGCCGAGACCGCGCTCAAGCTGGGCCGTGCCGCCGCGTACGTTTTCAAAAATCTTGAACGCCAGTCGCGCGGCCGCGGGCGGCACAAGATTGTCATCGGCAAGGACACCCGGCTCTCCGGCTACATGCTCGAAAACGCGATTTCGTCCGGCATCTTATCGATGGGCGTGGACGTGCTGTTCATCGGACCATTGCCGACACCAGGTGTGGCCTACATCACGCGCAGCCTGCGCGCCGACGCCGGTATCGTCATCACGGCGTCGCATAATCCCTACGCGGACAACGGCATCAAATTTTTCCGCGCCGACGGTTACAAGCTCGACGATAAAATCGAGGACCGGATTGAAAACCTGGTGTTCAGTGGCGAGATCGAAAATATCCGGCCGACCGCCGATGCCGTCGGCAAGGCGGTGCGCATTGACGACGCGCTCGGGCGTTACATTGAATTTGCCAAGGCCAGTTTTCCACGCGGTCTGACGCTGGAAGGCATGCGCATTGTCGTGGATTGCGCGCACGGCGCCGCCTACAAATCCACTCCCTGCGTGCTGCGCGAACTGGGTGCGGAAGTCATCGTTTACGGCAACCAGCCCGACGGCATGAACATCAACCAGGATTGCGGCTCGATGCATTCCGAGGCGGTGTGCCGCCGGACCGTCGAGCACAAGGCGCATCTGGGCATCGCACACGACGGCGATGCCGACCGCGTGCTGCTGTGCGATGAAAAGGGCAATCTGATTGACGGCGACGACATCATGGCCATCGCCGCGCTCGACATGCTCGCGCAAAAGAACCTGGCCGGGAAAACCCTGGTCACCACCGTGATGAGCAACGCCGGGCTGGAGGCGGCCATCAAATCCGCTGGTGGCCGGGTCATCCGCACCGCCGTCGGCGACCGGAACGTGATTGATGAAATGTTGCGCGGCGGCTTCAACTTCGGCGGCGAGCAGAGCGGGCATTTGATTTTCCGTGATTTCAGCACCACCGGCGATGGTCTGGTCGCCGCGTTGCAGGTTCTCCGCATCGTGAAGGCGAAACAAACCCCGCTCTCCAGACTGGCAAAATGCTGGACGCGCTTTCCGCAACTCATCGCCAACATCCGGGTGCGCGAAAAAATCCCGTTTGAACAGCTTGACGGCGTGGCCGGGTTGATTGCCGCCGCCGCCGCGGAATTGAAGAGACAGGGCGGCCGTTTACTGCTGCGCTATTCCGGCACCGAACCCAAGGCGCGGCTGCTCCTCGAGGGCCGCAGCGCCAAAACCCTGGAAAAATGGTCGCAGAAAATCTGCGCCGCCATCCAGAAACAGATCGGCGCATAACGCCAGCCATCACGGCACTATCAAAATCTCCGGACGCAACCGCCCGACGAACTGGTTTGGTAGTTTCGGGTCAATCGAGCCGGGCACGAAATTTTCATGCCCGACGTGACCGTCGCAAAATGCCACGTTCGCCTGCTCCAAATGACGGAAATGACCGTGAGGATAATAATTGGGGCTGAGATAATTGGTCGGATTGTCCAAATAGTACCATTCCTCAATCATCGGATGGCTATGGGAGGCAGGCGCTTGAAAATCATTGACCTGCGCGGCGTCAGCGAACAGTACGACTTGCGACGGCTGTTTGATCTGAGTGACGCTCAACGGTTGCGCCCCGCTTGACGAAAGAAAGACGTTATAGCCGTAGCTGAAAACGATGTTGGTCGCTTTCAACTTGAATTGCTCCACCACGGATCCGAACGTGGGGCAGAGCCTCACGCTGCTGTCACTGAGATAGGGAAATAGTATGCCGACCGACAAATCATAGGGGCGTGTCGTTTCTGCGCCCGGTCCGAGCCATCCAACCCACCAAAGCTGACCGCCGTTGAAGCTGGTGGGGCCGCACAGGAAGCAATTCCCGTGATTATCGTCCCAATACAGTTCCGCTGCGCCGGCGAGTTGGCGCAAATTGCTTTCGCAGGCGGCGCACTGAGCGGCCAATTTGCCCCGGTCCAAAACCGGTAGCAGCATCGCCGATAAAATTGCGATGATGGCAATGACAACGAGCAGTTCAATCAACGTGAAGGCTGATTGAATAACGTGTGCCGCGTGACGTATGCCGGGATATTCCCGCCACGTTTGGCGACGGTTCTCGTCACTCGTCACTCGCCACTTGTGCCGCGTCTTCATGGTCTTTCAGCATTTACGCGATAAAACGCCCGGCCGGTCGGCGGATTGTTGTCCTGTAAAACCAGATTCGTTCCATTGCCGGGGGTTGCCATGGAAATGTTAGTCCACGATTGAAAATTCGTTGTGCATTGCAGGGTGTAAAGCCAGTTGAGATGGTCGGTAAATTGCATCTGCCAAACACCGTTGCTGAACGCCCCGGTGACATTTTGTGCCGGCGGCGGCACAGTAACGACGATGTTGGCGACGCTGCCATGCGCGAGGACAGAATCGTAATCGTCGCCCACGCTGCTGTAGCTGCTAACTGAAAACGTATCTACCTGAAAATCGTCCGAGTCCTGGAAACCATTGTCGCTGTCCAAAATCAGCGGTGGGAGCGTGCCGACCGGGACCCCATCGGCCGTCAGGGTGAGGGCAGCGGTTTGATTGGTTGCCGTGTAGGTAAACACGACGTGAATCCATTGGTTCGTCGGCAGCACATTGTCATAAGCCGACAAGTCGGAGGGGCAGTAATCATAGCTGTCCACCCCGGAAATAAACGATGGCGTAGTCGTATTTGGGGAAGGATAGATGAAGCCGTCGAAGTCATAGTAACCGTAGGTGTAATAGTCGAATTCGGCCACGTTGGGCGCGCTGCCAAAAGCGCCGCGCATGAAATTGGTGCTGGTGGCATTTGTGAAATTCAGGAAACCGAATCCGAGCTCCATTGGCCCGGTTTTGCCCGGCTCCACGCCGCTGGCGATGTCATTCAGCCACAAATCAAACGCGATGCTGAAGTCATCATTACGCGTGACCGTCACGCCGAGCGGGCAGTAAAAATAACTATTGGTTCGTGACGAATCCCACGTCACCTCAAGGTCGTGGTTGGTGGAATCCCATTGGAATAAATTGGTGTCGCCGAAAATTCTCCAGCCATCCGCCAGTGGATTGGTGGAAAAATTTTCAGTAATGACGGTGGCATTTGCATTGGACAAAACGGACCAACCGGCCAACGCCAGCAAAACGAACCGGATTTTTTTCATGCGCCGATCTTTCAATTTGGTTCTCCGAATATTTTCGGAGGACAGGTTGACGATTGAGAGACCAGCGCGGAAGTGAATCGTCCTCGTTCTCGTCCTCGGTCTCGTTCTCAAAAATCGCCTGACCGGGCGATGACGAGGACGACAGCGGGTGGTGAAAAACAAAAACGCCTTCCTTCCCGCAAAACGGAGAATGAAGGCATCCAACGAATCCTGGCGAAAACCGTTCGCCAAGCTGGCCTCATCCTTCTCTTTGACGGAGAAGTCGGCCGCTCACCCGAGCGACCGCGACGAGCACAGCCAAACCGGTATCCTGACTTCGGCCTCCAACCGCCTTCCCGCCTTCCCGATATGATTCGGTGGCACTTTGGGAATTTGTAGCCGTTACAGTGGCGCAACCGTCCCGGATTCTCACCGGGTTCCCAGACATTTGACTGCATTGACGGATGAACAAAGTTCATCCTTTTCAAAGAACAATCCGTTTCTACGCTCAAACTGAAAATCCGCAAGGAAATTTTTTTATGCCCAAACTTGCGCCCCGCCGAAAGCGCTAACATAATGCTCCGTGTAAAAATTATTTATGAGCAAAACACCCATTCGCGTTGCTGTCACCGGCGCCGCCGGCCAGATCGGTTATTCTCTTCTCTTTCGCATCGCCTCCGGCGCGGCTTTTGGTCCGGACCAGCCGGTCATCCTGCAGCTGCTCGAAATCCCGGACGAAAAAGCCATGGCCGCGTTGAACGGCGTGTGCATGGAACTTGACGACTGCGCGTTCCCGCTGCTCAAAGGCATTGTGGCCACGTCGAACCTCGACGAAGCGTTCAAAGGCGTGAATTGGGCGTTGCTCGTCGGCGCCGTGCCGCGCAAAGCCGGCATGGAGCGCAAAGATTTGCTCGGCATCAACGGGAAAATTTTCACCGGCCAGGGCCAGGCCATTGCCAAAAACGCCGCCAGCGACGTTCGCGTACTCGTGGTGGGCAATCCGTGCAATACAAACTCCCTCATCGCGGCGAACAACGCGCCCGGCGTGCCCAAGGACCGTTTCTTTGCCATGACCGCGCTCGACGAAAACCGGGCCAAAACGCAGCTCGCGAAGAAGGCTGGCGCGGATGTCACCGCCGTCACCAATCTCGCCATTTGGGGTAATCACAGCGCGACAATGTTCCCTGATTTCTACAACACGAAAATTTCCGGCCAGCAGGCACAAAACCTCATCAAGGACGATGCCTGGCTCAAAGGCGAATTCATCACGACGATCCAGCAGCGCGGCGCGGCCATCATCAAGGCGCGCGGCTTGAGCAGCGCCGCCAGCGCCGCCAACGCCGCCGTCAACACCGTCTATAAACTTACCCACCCGACACCCGCTGGCGACTGGTTCAGCGTGGCCGTGCATTCCGACGGCAGCTACGGCATCGAGAAGGGTTTAATCTTTAGCTATCCCATCCGCAGCAACGGCGCAAAATGGGAAATCATCCCGGGCGTGCCGCTCAACGATTTCAGCCGGGCCAAAATCGCCGCCACAGAAAAAGAATTGAAGGAAGAACGCGCCCTGGTCGCCGATTTGTTGCCGAAATAACTCCCTGTCCGCAGATGACGCAGATTTTCGCAGAACGATTTTAAGCCATATGCGTCCATCGGCGAAATCTGCGGAGATAAATCCGCCGCATTGCCAGTCGCGCCGTTTTGTGCCAGCCTCGCGCGCGTATGGCTTTTGAATCTTTTCGTGATTTTGTCAACGCCCTCGACAAAGCCGGCGAACTCAAACGCATTTCCCAGCCCGTCGCCACCGAACTCGAAATCACCGAACTCGCCGATCGCGAAATGAAGTCGCCCGGCGGCGGCAGGGCGCTGCTGTTCGAGCAGCCCACCGTCAACGGTGACGTTTCACCCTTCCCGCTCGCCATCAACACGATGGGTTCGCACAAGCGCATGGCCCTGAGCCTGGGCGCAAACTCTGTTGATGAGGTGGCGAACGAACTTGGCGCGCTGATGAAAGCCAAGCCGCCCACGAGTTTTCGCGAAGCCATCAAACTGCTCGGCCAGGCGCTCGACTTGCGCCATGCCAAACCGAAGATCGTTAATTCAGGTCCGTGTAAAGATGTAATTCAAAAATTTGACGCGCCCGCGTCACGCAAGGAACCGTGGCCCACTGCGCCTGGCGTAGGACAGGCTTCCAGCCTGTCTCCATCTTCAGACAATAATTTCAGAGACAGGCAAGATGCCTGTCCTACGTTGTTAAACATTCCCATCCAAAAATGTTGGCCCCTGGACGGCGGCCGCTTCATCACGCTGCCGTGTGTTGTCACCAAAGACCCCGACACCGGCGAACGCAACGTCGGCATGTATCGCATCCAGATTTACGACGATAAAACCACCGGCATGCACTGGCAGTTGCAGAAAGTCGCCGCGCGCCATGGCCGGCGTTATTACGAAAAGGGCGAGCGCATGCCCGTCGCCATTTTCATCGGCGGCGACCCCGCGTTCACCTTCGCCGCCACCGCGCCGCTGCCGGACGGCCTCGACGAATTCCTGCTGGCCGGTTATCTCCGCAAGAAATCCGTCGAACTCGTCAAATGCGAGACCAACGACCTCGAAGTTCCCGCCAACGCGGACTTCGTCATCGAAGGTTACATTGACCCGACCGAGCCGTTGCGCGAGGAAGGGCCGTTCGGCGACCATACCGGCTATTACACGTTGCCCGAGCCGTACCCGGTGTTTCATGTCACCGCCATCACGCACCGCAAGGACGCGATTTATCCGGCGACGATTGTCGGCATGCCGCCGATGGAAGATTTTTACATCGGCGGCGCGAGCGTGAAATTGTTCCTGCCGGTGTTCAAGATGAACTTTCCGGAGATTGTGGACATCGCGCTGCCGGCGGAAGGCGTGTTCCACAATCTCGTGTTCGTCAGCATCAAGAAGACCTACCCGATGCAGGCCTACAAAATCATGCACGGCCTCTGGGGCATGGGGCAGATGATGTTTACCAAATACATTGTGGTGGTGGACGACGATGTGGACGTGCATAACACCAGGGAAGTCCTGTTCCGGTTGTGCGCCAACACGGACCCGCAACGCGACAGCATTTTTACGAAGGGCCCGTCCGACGTGCTCGACCACGCGACGAGTGAAATCGCCAGCGGCAGCAAGCTGGGCTTTGACGCGACGAAGAAACTGCCCGGCGAAGGCCACAAGCGCGGCTGGCCGCCGCTCATCAAGATGGATGAAGAGGTGAAGGCGAAGGTGGGAAAGCTTTTCAATGCAAAATCAATATGAACCGTCTAAATCAAATTCTGTTTTCTGACGTTCAGCGCCTCGACGATTCTAGCTTAACCGAGCTTCTCTTATTGCTCTTGCGACTGGAGTCTGAACGTCACGGCCTGAACCGCTCATCAATTGCCGTTTCGCTGAATATTACGTCAAGCGATGATGGAGAGGATGGCAGGGTCAAATGGGATGGCGGCCCAGCAAATACAGAGTGGATTCCCGATCGGTTTACTATTTTCCAATGCAAAGCTACTTACATGTCGCCTGCGAAGTGCGGAACGGAAGTTTGCAAAAAGGATTCAACGGATTTGAAGCCCAGCGTGAAAGAGGTTTTGGATGCGAACGGATCGTATGTTTTGTTTTATGGTCATGAATGTAACGAGAAACATTCTAAACCACGGATCAAGGAAATTCGGGATGCGATACGTAAAGCCGGGGAGACCTATGCTGACAGCGCGAAGATTTCAGACGACTGGATGACAAAGCATCATCTCACTCATGTATTGGGCGACCTGAACGACAAGAACATAGGGGCGTCCTTAATCGCAAGCTTCCCAATCGAATTTTTGCGTGGCTGGTGCGAACAAAACCGTCCGAATGCGGCTCACATATTGGCTCGAATCACGCCCGTGATCGTCAAAACGGAATCACAGATGCAATGGCATCCAGTAGCAAAAATGCTGTTAGATAATTTTGGCGATGACGAGGAGATGCTTTCAGAATTATCTGCGAACTGGGGAACATTTAGCTGGAGCGGGTCTTTAATTCCTTATTACGAACAGCAGCTCGCATTAATTCAGCAACTGGCCAACCATCCAACCCCTGCCGTTCGGCAGTGGCAGGCACAAAACGTCGAATGGTTAACCCAGCGAATTGACTTCGAGAGGAAACGAGAAGAAGAAGTGCGTCTCGGTGTTCGTTGAACACTAACCGATGATGTTGCCGGACAATCCCAACTGGCAGATGACCGTGTTTCTCCTGCTCGCGCTGGTGGTGATGGAATTCGTGATGAAGCTGGTGGCGTTGCTGCTGCCGGCCAAACGTGAAATAGAGCGAAGAGCCATGTCGTGGGTGCTGGTTTCGCCTGACTCGGTCTTGCGTGCGCAACGGGCCACCGGCGCCGGGCCGGTGGTGCTGCGAATCCTGATGCTGTTTGCCGCTGTGTTGTTGAGTTATTGGGTCTATTGGCAACTGGTCCGTGGTTTTCAAATTCACGGAATTCTCCTGAGCTATCTTGCCGTGCCATTACTGCTTCTGATCGGAGAATCGCTCGTTGCCATTATGAACCTGTTCCTGCTGCCCGGTGGCTACCTGCTTCCCGCGCTGCTTTGCCGTCCGTGGGCGGCGCGGAGCATTGCGGACTTTTGGGGCAACCGATGGAATCTTTGGGCCAGCGACTGGTTTCGCTACGTCATCTTCGGCCGATTACGCCGTCGCCCCCTGTTCGCGCTGTTCCTGGTCTTTGCGGCTTCCGGCCTCGTGCACGAATGCGTGATTAACGTCCCGCTTTACTGTGTCACGGGCAGAATTCTCTTCGGCACAATGATGGTTTACTTCCTCCTTCAAGCGGTCGGCATCCTTGTGGAACGCCATTTCCTGAATGGCCATCCGCGCTTGATGGTGATGTTTGTCTGGCTGGTGGTTTTCGTGCCATTGCCTTTGGTGCTTAACGAAGGATACCTTCGCGGGCTCCAGCTTTGGCCGGAATGCAACTCGATTTGTATTCACACGCCGGGCGGCACAGGAATTCCCACCCGAATTTACTCTCCATCACGAGTGGAATGTCCTGCGGCTGTTGCCGCATGCCCAATTATTTTTTGAAAAGCCGGGCGATTGGTTTATTCTTGATTCCATGAAATACACCCGACTTGGTTCCACCGGACTCAAGGTTTCCCGGATTTGTCTCGGTTGCATGACCTACGGCGTCGGCGAACGCGGTTTTCATCCGTGGGCGCTGCCGGAAGAAAAAAGTCGCCCGTTCTTCCAGCGCGCGCTGGAGCTCGGCATCAATTTCTTCGACACGGCCAACGGCTATTCCGGCGGCACGAGCGAGGAAATCACCGGACGCGCCCTGCGCGATTTTGCGAAGCGCGATGAAATTGTCCTGGCGACGAAGGTTTTTCTGCCGTGGCGCGACAAACCCAACACCGGCGGCCTGTCGCGCAAGGCCATCTTCACCGCCGTGGACGACAGCCTGCGCCGGTTGGGCATGGATTACATAGACCTTTACCAGATCCATCGCTGGGATTACGACACGCCCATCGCCGAAACCCTGGAAGCCCTGCACGACGTGGTGAAGTCGGGCAAAGTCCGCTACCTCGGCGCTTCGTCCATGCACGCCTGGCAATTTGCGCAGGCGCTTTATCTCGCGGACGCGCACGGCTGGACGCGCTTCGTTTCCATGCAACCGCATTACAACCTCATTTATCGCGAGGAAGAGCGCGAGATGCTCGGCTTGTGCAGGGCCGAAGGCATTGGGGTGATTCCGTGGAGTCCGCTGGCGCGCGGCAAACTGGCGCGGCCGTGGCAGGAACAACCGTCCACCGACCGCTCGCGCACGGATGAATTTGCAGAAAAACTTTACGCGCACACCGAAGCCGCCGACCGCGCGGTGGTGGAGCGGGTGACACAACTCGCCGCCAAACGCGGCCTGCCGCAGTCGCAAATTGCGCTGGCGTGGGTGCTCCACAAACCGGTCATTACCGCGCCCATCGTCGGCGCGTCCAAGCCCGGCCATCTGGAGGACGCCGTGGCAGCCCTGGAGGTGAGTATGTCGCCGGAAGAAATCGCGTCGTTGGAAGAGCCTTACGTGCCGCACGCCATCGCCGGGTTCAACTGATTTGTCGAACAATCCAGGTTCGCAAGAGACGACCGAAGAAGGCTTAATGGGTCTCGTTGCCTCGGCTCCAGCATGCTGTTTGGAAATGCCGGTGACAAGTTTTGGGAAAAGTTTAAACTGTCTGCGTTTATATGAAGCAACGCGCTCAATCTGTGCGCCGTAAAATCGGTTCTCTTTTCGGCCCCCGCCGCTGACCGGGCTTTCTCGTTTCCCAAATGAATCTTCAGTCAACTCCCGGCGGTCGCTCCGGCGCGAATTCTTCGGAGAAGATATCCGCCGGGGAGTGGCTCGGACTGATGGTCCTCTTTGGCTTGACGATATTTTTTGTCGCGACGTCGTGGCGCAAATGGCCCGACCCGTTGGTTGACTTCGGCCGGGAACTCTATTTGCCGTGGCGGCTGGCGAACGGCGCGGTGCTTTTCCGGGATGTGGATGATTCTTACGGCCCGCTTTCACAGTATTTCAACGCCGCCTTGTTCAAATGTTTCGGTCCAGGCCTGATGGTTCTGGTGACGGCCAACCTAGTCGTCTTCGCTGCCATTGCGGTACTGATCTATCAGCTCTTCCGTCGTGCCTGGGGAGTCGTCGCCGCTCAGGCGTCGATGGCCGTTTTTATTGCCGTCTTCGGCTTTTCCCAACTCGTTGACCGGGGAAATTACAATTACGCCACTCCCTATGCCCATGAAGCCACGCACGGCTTTCTGATCTGTTTGGTGCTGGTAACGATCCTCATCCGCTGGGTGGAGGAAGCGACGCTGCGTCGCACCTTCGCCGCCGGTTTGTTGTTCGGTCTGACAGCGGTGCTGAAACCGGAAATCATGCTGGCGGCCGGCCTGGTTACATTCGCGGTGGTTGTGGTCGGCTGGAGGCAACGGAAGAAACTGAAATTGTGCACCGTCGCCGTTTGGGCTGGAGGTGCCATCCTGCCGACACTGGGATTTGTTGTCTTTTTTGCGGTTCATCTGCCGTGGGGAGGAGCAGTCAGGGCATCCTGCCGGGCATGGTTGAATCTCACTCCGGGCGCGCGTTTCACCAACGAGGCGATCCAGGCCTGGTTTCTGGGATTTGACCGGCCGGAGGAAAATTTTTTAGGTCAAGTCTGCGCGACCTTGCAAGCCTGCGGGCTGATCGGTTTGATTGCCGGAGCCGCCTTTCTGGCCGGGCAGACGACGCGAAAACGATGGCGGTTTATACTCGGCGGGTTGTTGGTGGGAGTGTTGTTGTGGCTGTCTTGCTTTGTCATCACCTGGCGCGAGGTCGGCCAATGTTTACCGGGACTTGTATTGATTTATATTCTCATTCGCGCTGCTGTGTTTCTCTGCCGAACCGCCCCGGAAACAATTGATCGAGCTGCAATCACCCGCCTGTTACTGGCCACGCTGGCGGCGGCCTTGTTGGCGCGCATGGCATTGCATGGCCGCATCTACCAATATGGATTTTACCAGGCGGCACTGGCGGCTTTGCTGGTGCCGGCGGTGTTAATCGGCGAGGTGCCCGCCTGGCTCGGAACAGGTCGTTGCGGACGAACCATCATTACGCTCGGTTGTTTGTCGTTGCTGGTTCCGGGGGTGGTAATATTGGCGGTCGCATCGCAACGCACGTTCGGCGCCAAGACGGTTGAAGTCGGAGAGGGGGCGGATCGCTTTTACGCTTTTGTGTCGGAACGGGACCCGACGGGGGCAATTGTAACCTGGCTCAGCGACCAGCTTCGCTCGTATCCGCCCGGGCAAACTCTCGTCGTGTTGCCCGAGGGAGTGATGATTAATTATCTCGCCCGGATGCCAAGTCCCCGGCCGCAGTTATTCTTCTTTTCCTCCACGACGCGCGACGGCCTGGAGGCGGAAATAGTCAAAGCATTGCAACAGCATCCGCCCGATTGGATTGTCATCATCAGCCGGGATCTGCGTGAGTATGGCGTGAACCGTTACGGCGAAAAACCCGGCAGCGGCCAACTCATCCTGCATTGGGTCGCCGACAATTACACCACTGCGGCTTCTTTGGGAGACGACCCGCTGGACTACCGGCAGTATGGGGGTCTTATTTTGAAGCGCAAAAAGAGCAACTGAACCGGTTGTTTAAAATACAACGTTGGTTATGACCCAGCGCTTCCAGCCCACCTTCACTTTGCCTAAAGTCTTACTCAAACAGCATTAATTTTTTATGGAAATTGTCCGCCGGTCTTTGTAGAGGTTTTTGTACGTTTTTCAGACTTATTTCACCAAATTTTCACCAATAACACCTCGTCCCCCTCATCCCCGGCTCGCCGCTGTTGGACAAATAGGCAACCCGGAAACACGACCAAATCGGGCAAAATAACGCTTTTTTTGCGCTTTCAGGTACCCAAATTTCAAATCTGGTTGCAAAAAAAAGATGAAAAAAAATGAAAAAAAGTGGTGACAAACCCAGTAAAAGAGGTACAGTTAACCACGCCGATTGAAGTGTAACAATTAACAACGTAATAACAACAAACTCAGAGAACCCTAACAGAAAGTTGTATTAACATGAAACGTTCAACTCTAGTAGCATTAGTCTTGTCCATGCCGCTGGGTCTCATGGCCCAGTCGACTGTGTTCTATGATGATTTTTCCACGGGCAGCGACGCCCTGAACCAAACTTACAGTGGCCAGACGTATGGGAGTCCGTCTGGTGCTCAATCGTACACCACGTGGAACATAGCGGGGCAAAAGAATTTTCTCCCGAGCGCCATTACCACCAGCTCCGGCGGGGGCTATCTCCGGATGACGATCGGTGGTACGACAAGCTCCGGTTGGGGTGAAGTGCAGGCTTTGTTCACTTCATCGCCAGTACAGCTTTTAAGTGCAGGCCAGTACATCAGCCTTGCGATGACGTTCACAAACACCTATGGGCTTTTGAATGGCAGCGCAGACTGTGTTTGGAATGGTTTGTATAATGCCAATCAGAGCGCGCCGATTGCCGGCCTGCAAAATTCTGGCCTGACCAGTGCGACTCCGTCGGCTTATGCCACCGGATATGCCCAGAATTGGAAGGGTTTCATTGGCCGGTCGCAGATGAGCGGTTATAACAACCAAGTTTTCACCCGCCAGCCGCAGACCGGTGCAGCTTCCGGCAACCAGGCCGTCCTGGGAAATAATTCGAGCAGCGGTGTTGGTAGTACTCCTACAGGCGCTGCTGTTGCCAGCGGGTCCAATGGTGGGTCCACCACTACGCTGACTGCCGGTGGTGTTTACTCATTGCTGATGACGGTGACGTTGAATGCCGATGGCAGTGAAACCGTTGCCAATAGCTTGTGGAGCGGGTCTATCGCCGGCGACACGTTCGCCAATGGCGGAAATGAAATCTATTCAATCAGCAGTGCGGAAATTTTAAACACCTCTACCAATTTTGTGACTACCTTTGATGCTATGGCGTTTGGTTGGCGGCATGCCAACGGCAGTTCAAACTACGCGCCCATCATGGATATCAGCGAAGTGCAAGTCATAGCTGATGTTCCGGAACCCGCTTCGGCAGTGCTCTTCGGGTTTGGCGCGTTGGCCTTGGCCATGGGTTATCGCCGTATCCGCCGTTAATATAACGGTTCAAGTTCTCTGCAACAGGCGCTGGTAATTTCCCAGCGCCTGTTTGATTTTTGGAGATAACATGGCTGTCAGCAAACCACAGAACTGTCCCTTGCCCCCGAAGGGCAAGGGCATGGTTCCGGGCGTTTGCATGTTGCTGGCGATCGCTGTGTTTCTGGTTTTCGCCCAGACGCTTCGTTATGGATTTATCAATTTTGATGACGATGTGTACGTTTATAAAAACCCGCAGGTGGCTCACGGCCTGACAGTACGCGGAATCAGTTGGGCGCTCACTCATACCACGAGCAATCTCTATCATCCGCTGACCATGATGTCCCTGATGCTGGACGATCAGATTTACGGATTGAACGCCGGCGGCTATCACCTGACCAATGTGTTGCTGCATGCGGCGACCGCCATTCTGCTGTTTCTGGTGCTGCGGCGGATGACGGGAGCGTTGTGGTCGAGCGCCTTTGTGGCGGCGGTGTTTGCGATTCATCCGTTGCGGGTGGAATCGGTGGCGTGGGTGACGGAACGCAAGGACGTGTTGAGCGGGGTGTTCTTCGTGCTGACGCTGGGGGCGTATGGACGATACGTGGAGCAGAGCAAAGTCCGCGGTCCTCGAAGGGGGGTATTTTACGGTTTGACGGTGATGTTATTCGCGCTGGGGTTGTTGTCGAAGCCGACATTGGTTACGGTGCCGTTTCTGTTGTTGTTGCTGGATTACTGGCCGCTTGGCCGGCTGGCGGGCGGCAAGTGGCAGATGGCGAGGGTTCGACCTTTGCTGCTGGAAAAATTGCCATTGTTCGGATTGGCCGGGGTTTTCGGCCTGGTCACTTTCATCACCCAGAAAGCCGCTGGAGCATTGGCCGTGCTGGAAAAACAACCCCTGCCGGTGCGGTTGGAGAATGCCGTGGTGAATTATGCGGCCTATATTCTCAAACTATTCTGGCCGGAAAATCTGGCCGCCCTGTACCCTCCTCAGACCGGCGCTCCACTTTGGGAGATGGTGGTCGCTGCCGGGCTGCTGTTGTGCGTAACCGTTCTGGCGCTGGCGTTCGCCCGGCGACGCCCTTATCTGCTGGTGGGCTGGTTGTGGTATCTGGGAATGTTGGTGCCGGTGAGTGGAATTGTTCAGGCCGGTTTCATCACGCGAGCCGATCGTTTCACCTATCTGCCGCAAATTGGGTTGTGCATCGCCGTTGTCTGGGTCATCAAAGACCTGACCGTTTCCTGGCGGCATCGGTGGCAGGTATTGGGCACGGCGGCTGTGACGGTGATAACAGCATTAATGATCGTGGCCTGGAAACAGACCACTTATTGGCGTGACAGTGAGTCGCTCTGGAATCACACCCTCGCCTGCACGTCGGACAATGCCATTGCACACCTCAATTTGGGACTTGCGCTCGGCGCCGAAGGCCGGCTGGACGAAGCCATCGAGCATTATCAAAAAGCAGCGGAACTCAACCCCAATCAACCCCAGGCTTATAACAATCTGGGCATCATGCTGGTTGGGAAAGGCCGGTTGGAGGAGGCGGTCACAAATTTCACACGCGCAGTTCAAATCCAGCCCGGTTACGCCGAGGCCCGTCTCAATTGGGGCACGGTTCTCGCTATGCAGGGGAAAATCTCCGAAGCGATCGCTCTCTTTCAGCAGGCGCTTGACCTTAAGCCCGATTATGCGGACGCCCATTATAACCTGGGACGCGTACTTGCCGCGCAGGGCAAAATGGCCGAAGCCATCGGGCATTATCAGCGGGCCATTCAGTTGCAACCGGATTCGCCCGAAGTTTATTACAACCTGGGTATTGCGCTGGCGGCGGAGGGGAAAGCGGCGGAAGCGGCCGGGCAATACCGGGCAGTCATTCAACTCGAACCCAATTACGCCGATGCGCACGGCAACCTGGCCAATGTGCTGGCCGCCCAAGGCAGACTCGAGGAAGCGGTCAGGGAATATCAACGGACGCTCGAGCTGGTGCCCAATTCCGCCCAGGCCCACTTCAGATACGGTCAGGCGTTGCAGGCGCAACACGACTATGTGGGGGCTAAAATCGAATATCAGCAGGCGCTCGCATTGGAGCCGAAGCATAGGGGGGCGAATCTGAGTCTGGCCTGGTTGTTGGCGACCTGTTCGGATGGCTCGCTGCGGGATGGGAACCGGGCGGTGGAGATGGCGCGAGAGGCTAAAGCGCTAAGCGGAGGCGAATCGCCGCAGGTATTGGACACGTTGGCGGCGGCGTATGCGGAGGCGGGGCGATATGGGGAAGCGGTGGCGACGGCGAAACGGGCATTGGAGCTATCGGCGACGCGGAACAATCAACCATTAACTGAGGCGATTGAATCCCGGTTAAAACACTACGAAGCCAACATCCCGTACCACGAGAAGCCGTAACGGTGCGTTATAAACGGGATGGCCGGAACCAGAAAATACCGGACGTTTACGGGGGAATGTGATTAAATCAGTTTGTGAATCCGATCACAAAATTCACCTCCGTTTCGGGGAAGGGGGAACGGTTATTCTGTCTCCTGTTGGTGATTGTCACATTTGTGGCATACTTGCCGGCGTTGTCAGGCGAGTTCGTTTGGGACGATGATTCATGGACCACGAATATAGAAGGATTATTGCGCAGTGCTTCCGGTTTGTGGTTAATGTGGAGCCAGCCCGCTGCGTTACAGCAATATTATCCACTCACAGGCACGAGCTTCTGGATTGATTATCATCTCTGGGGATTCTGGCCGCTGCCCTATCACGTGGAAAATGTACTATTGCATGTCCTGGCTGTCGTGCTTTTCTGGAGATTACTGCGGCAACTGCAGGTATCGGGTGCCTGGCTGGCGGCGGCTGTATTTGCGCTACACCCGATCATGGTCGAATCAGCGGGCTGGATTACTGAACGTAAGAATGTCCTCTCGATGGTATTCTACCTCGGGGCATTGCTGTTTTACGGAAAGTTTAACGCTTTCGGCGAGGAGATCCCACGCCGCTGGGGTAATTACGTTCTGGCTTTTTTTCTGTTCCTGGCTGCACTGCTGGCAAAAACCACGGCCTTTTCTTTGCCGCTGGCGATCCTGCTGATTGGGTGGTGGAAGCGTGGACAGATTAAATGGCGGGCGGATGTGCTGCCGACCCTCCCCTTCTTTGCCTTCGCTGTCAGTCTCAGTCTGATGGTATCCTGGCTGGAAAAAAACCATATGGGAGCACAAGGTCCCGGCTGGAACTTTTCCTTCCCCGAACGCTGTCTGATAGCAGGCCGGGCATTGTGGTTTTACCCGGGCAAGCTTTTGTGGCCGGTGAATCTCTGCTATTTCTATCCACGCTGGCAGCTTGATTCCAGCTCGTTCCGGCAATGGCTCTATCCGATTACTGCCGCTGGTGCGCTTTTCATCCTCTGGTTAAAACGGGATTGGTTTGGACGCGGGCCGGTGGCGGCGGTGTTCTTTTTTATCGGCGCGCTGTTTCCGTTTCTTGGCTTCATGAATGTTTACTTTATGCGCCATTCATTCGTGTGTGATCACTGGGTATATCTTCCCAGTCTCGGGCTCATCGCGCTTGCCGCCGCGCTTGTTGCGGGTATGGCTGAACGTCTCCGTACCCCGGCAATACTTTATGGCTTGGCTGTGATTGCTTTGCCTTTACTTGCGATTCTCACCTGGCGTCAGAGCGGGATGTATTCGGACATGGAAACTCTTTGGCGAACGACCCTCGCCAGAAATCCCAATTCGTTTATGGCCCAGCATAATCTCGGCTATATTCTTCTCAGGCGAGGTCAAGAAGACGAAGCCATGACCCATTTCCAAAAGGCCCTGGAAATTCAACCTGATCTGCTGGAATCCTACAACGATCTCGGCACCATTTTTCTCGACAAGGGACAGACGGACAAGGCGATCGCCCAATTCCAAAAGGCCCTGAACATCCAACCCAATAATCCACAAGTTTACAACAACCTCGGCATTGCGCTCGGTCAAAAAGGAGCGATGGAGGAAGCCATCGTTCAATTTCGAAAGGCTTTGGCGATCCAGCCCGATTATGCGGAAGCCTGCTACAATATTGGTATTGCGCTGGCGGCGGAGGGGAAAGCGGCCGAAGCGGCCGGGCAATACCGGGCAGTTATTCAACTCGAACCCAATTACGCCGATGCGCACGGCAACCTGGCCAATGTGCTGGCCGCCCAGGGCAGACTCGAGGAAGCGGTCAGGGAATATCAAGAGACGATTGCCCTGGTCCCCAATTCCGCGCAGGCCCACTTCAAATACGGTCAGGCGTTGCAGGCGCAACACGACGATGCGGGGGCAAAAATCGAATATGAGCAGGCGCTGGCATTGGAGCCGAAGCATGGGGGGGCAAATCTGAGTCTGGCCTGGTTGTTGGCGACCTGTTCGGATGGCTCGCTGCGGGATGGGAACCGGGCGGTGGAGATGGCGCGACAGGCGGAAGCGCTAAGCGGAGGCGAATCGCCGCAGGTATTGGACACGTTGGCGGCGGCGTATGCGGAGGCGGGGCGATATGGGGAAGCGGTGGCGACGGCGAAACGGGCGTTGGAGCTATCGGCGACGCGGAACAATCAACCTTTGGCTGAGGGTATTCAATTGCGGCTCAAACTCTACGAAGTCAACACCCCGTACCACGAGAAGCCGTAACGGTGCGTTATAAACGGGATGGTCGGAACCAGAAAATACCGGACGTTTACGGCGGAATATGATTAAATCGAGCCGTGAACCGAATCATGAAATCCGCAGCCACTTCATTGAAGCAGGATTGGCTTTTGGGGTTGCTTCTGGTTGCTACTACTCTGATTGCGTATCTGCCGGCTTGGAACGGGAAACCTATATGGGACGATGAGCGCCACATTACTATGCCGGAGTTGCGTTCGGTGGCGGGTTTATATCGCATCTGGACGCAGCCCACCAGCACAGCACAATACTACCCCCTGGTCCATAGTGTCTTTTGGGTGGAGTACAAGCTTTGGGGTAATCTACCGCTGGGTTATCATCTGGTCAACATTCTGTTGCACTGTGTTTCAGCACTGTTATTGCTGAAAATTCTACGCCAACTCGAAGTGCCGTGGGCGTGGTTGGCGGCGGCAATCTTCGCCTTGCATCCGGTGGAGGTAGAGTCAGTGGCATGGATTTCGGAATTGAAGAACACTTTATCCGGAGTTTTTTATTTTGCGTCAGCACTGGTTTATTTGAAATTTGACCGCTCCCGGAATTGGAAACTTTATGCCATGGCCCTGGGATGGTTTATTCTGGGTTTATTGTCCAAGACTGCCATTGCGCCCCTGCCGGCGGCACTGTTGGTCATCTTCTGGTGGAAACGGGGAAAACTTTTTTGGATCCGGGACGTGCTGCCGTTGATGCCATTCTTTCTCGCTGGCATGGCCGCCGGATTGTTCACTGCCTGGGTTGAACGGACCATTATTGGCGCCGAAGGTCAGACGTTCAACTTCACCCTCATTGAACGGTTTCTCATTGCCGGTCGCGCCTTCTGGTTTTATTTGGGCAAGATTCTCTGGCCCGGGCATCTCGTCTTCACCTATCGCCGCTGGAATGTCAGCGGGGCAGTATGGTGGCAATATTTATTTCCCGCCGCCTTGCTGATGCTCTTGGCAGCAGCATGGACCTTGCGGGCGCAGGGACGGGGCCCGCTGGCAGGGCTGCTCTTCTTTGCCGGAACCCTGTTCCCGGCATTGGGTTTTTTTAATGTCTATCCATTCCGTTACGCGTTTGTCGCCGACCACTTCCAGTATTTAGCAGGGCTGGGCGTCATCACGCTTGTCTCAGCCGGCACGGCGTCATTACTGGGCCAGCGCCAACTTTGGGGTCGGCCGATCAGTAATACATTTTGTTTGACGTTGTTGACGACATTGGCCTGCCTGACGTGGCGGCAATGCGGGATGTACACGGATGAAGAAACGCTCTGGCGGACGACCATTTCCAAAAGCCCCGATGCTTTTATCGCTTACATCAATCTTGGTACCATCCTGGCCGGACGCGGGGAAGAAACTGCCGCGGTCCCGTATTTCGAAAAATGTTTGGAAATCAGTCCCAGCAGCTTTGAAGCCCACAATTGTCTGGGAACCGTTTATTTGCACAAGGGTCAATTGGACAAAGCTATGGAGCAATTCAAGAAAGCCGTTGAAATTGGTTCTGACTCCCCCATCTCGCATTTCAACCTGGGTCAGGCTTTCCTGCGAAAGCGGCAACTGGACGAGGCGATTACTCAGTTTCAGGAAACCATCCGCCTGTCGCCGGATTACGCCGACGCCCATAACAGCCTCGGTATTGCCCTCCTCCGAAAGGGGCAATCGGATGAAGAAGCGATAAACCAATTCCAAAAAACCCTTGAGCTCAACCCAAACTACATTGAGGCGCATTACAATTTGGGCATGGTGTTTGGGGTGCAAGGGCGATTGGCCGAAGCCGCCGAACAGTACCGGGCAGCCATTCGACTCAACCCCCGCCAGGCTGACGCCCATGGCAACCTGGCCAACGTGCTCGTGGCTCAGGGTAAACCGGATGAAGCGATCAAGGAGTATCAGCGAACGCTGAACTTGGCGCCCAATTCCGATCTGGCCCATTACCGATACGGCCAGGCGCTGGAGGCACAACACCATTATGCCACGGCAAAGGCGGAATATCAGAAAGCGCTCGGCATCAATCCGCACAATACTCAGGTGAGTCTCAGTCTGGCCTGGCTGTTGGCGACTTGTCCGGACGACTCGTTGCGTAACGGTGAAAAGGCAGTGGAGCTTGCTGAACAGATGAAGAGATCGACCGAAGTTGAATCGCCGCAAATGCTGGACACGCTGGGGGCGGCATATGCGGAGGCGGGCCGATATGGCGAGGCGGTGGCGACGGCCAAGCGGGCATTGGACCTTCCCGCGACCAGGAACAATCAACCGCTCGCTGAAGCCATTCAAACCCGGCTCAAGTTGTATGAAGCCCGCCTTCCTTACCATGAAAAGCCATAGCGCCGGGGCCGGGCAATTACGGCTGCGGTATTGGGGCTCAGGTCTGCTGCTGGTAGTTGCCACGTTCCTGGCTTACTGGCCGGCGTTGGGAGGACAATTCGTTTGGGACGATGACGCGTGGACAACCAGGATATCAGGGTTGTTGCAGAATGTTTCCGGTTTGTGGACCATCTGGTGTCATCCCGCGGCGATGCAACAGTACTATCCGCTGGCGGGCACATCGTTTTGGCTCGATTATCATCTGTGGGGTTTCCGCCCGCTGCCCTATCACGTTGAAAATATCCTGTGGCACGCCATGGCCGTATTGCTTTTCTGGAAACTGTTACATCGACTTGCTGTGCCGGGCGCGTGGCTGGCGGCGGCCATTTTTGCGTTACATCCCATCATGGTTGAATCGGTGGCATGGATCACCGAACGCAAAAACGTGCTGTCCCTGGTGTTGTATCTGGGTTCCTTGCTGGTTTACGAACAATATGCACAGTGGGGGGCGAGCCGGGACGCAAAGGTGTGTGTTACTGACCTGAGCGGCGGCGCTCGCCACCGGTTGCTGCTTTACAGTTTTGCGTGGTTGTTGTTTTTGGGGGCGATGCTGGCCAAGGCGACGGCGTTTTCGCTGCCGGCAGTAATACTGTTGATCGGCTGGTGGAAAGAAGGACAAATTCGATGGGATAAGGATGTACGGCCGACCCTGCCATTTTTTGGGTTGGCGGCCGGTTTATGTCTGATGACGGCCTGGCTGGAAAAGAATCATGTGGGAGCCAGGGGAGCGGAGTGGACGATTCCCTTTGGGGAGCGCTGTCTGATTGCGGGTCGGGTGCCTTGGTTTTATGTTGGCAAACTGCTCTGGCCGGCAAACCTCTGTTTCATTTATCCGCGCTGGGAGCCTGACCCGGAGTCGTGGGAGCAATGGCTCTGGCCAGCGGGGACGGTGGCGATATTGTTGGTGCTTTGGCTGGCACGGGGGCGGCTGGGGCGGGGGCCGCTGGTGACAGTACTGTATTTTGGCGGCACGCTTTTCCCGGTGTTGGGCTTTCTGAACGCGTATGGGATGCGCTATTCGTTTGTGTGGGATCACTGGGTCTATTTGCCGAGCCTGGGCATGATCGCCTTGGCGGCCGCACTGGTCGCGCGCGGAGCGGAGTATTTGCGTCAACCGGCCGTGCGGTGGGGTTGTGCGCTGGTGGTTTTGCCGGTGCTGGCGGTGTTGACGTGGCGGCAATGCGGGATGTATGCCGATTCCGAAACCCTCTGGCGGACCACTATCGCCAGGAATCCAGACAATTGGCTGGCCCACAACAATCTCGGAACCGCCTTGTCCGACAGGGGCCAGCTGGACGAGGCGATGATGCATTTTCAAAAGGCCGTGGAAATCCAACCTGACTTTGCCGAAACCTACAACAATATCGGCATCGTTTATTGGGATAAAGGCCGGTTGGACGAGGCGATTGCACAATTCGAAAAAGCCCTGAAAATTCAGCCCGAAAATCCGCAGGCTTACAATAATCTCGGCATGGTGCTCGCTCAGAAAGGATTGGCGGATGAAGCAATCACGCAGTTTCAAAAAGCCCTGGCGATCGAGCCCGACTATGCGGATGCCCATTACAATATCGGCGTCATCCTTGCCCCAAAAGGGCAGTTGGATGAGGCGATTGGGCAGTTCCGGATTGCTATTGCCCTCCGGCCAGACCTTGCCAGTGCTCATTACAATCTCGGCATGGCGCTCGGTCAAAAAGGATTGGTGGACGAAGCGATTGCCCAATTCGAGGAGGTACTGCGATTCAAACCGGATGACAAGGACGCGAAGCAACAATTGCGCAGGCTCGGCGTACCGGTGCCGGAATAAATCTGACGTGACCCGCTCGACGCTTGAAGCGGTCGAGTACCGAAGTTAGAATCAGATTCCACATGAAGCAGAAAAAGAGACTGTTGGCCAAGCGCACCGGCAGTGGGTTGGCTTTCTTCCGAAAAATTGTGCATGAGCGATGAGAAGCAGGTAACGAATTTGTCCGGGCTTGGTTCCGAGCCGCCTGGGAAGGCACTATCACGCCGAGTAACTAATCGTGGCTGGCCGTTCCTGCCGGCTTGGGGGAATCGAGAGGGGTTATTGTGCCTCCTGTTGATTGCCGCCACATTTGCAGCCTACTGGCCGGCATTACAGGCGGATTTTATCTGGGATGACGATTCCTATGTGACCCAAAATCCGACGTTGCAATCGTTTCGGGGATTGGAGGCAATCTGGTTCAAGCCGGGGGCTTCACCACAGTATTACCCGCTGGTGTTTACAAGTTTCTGGGCGGAATATCATCTCTGGGGTCTGGCGCCGATGGGGTATCATCTGGTCAACATTCTGTTACAGGCCGCGAATGCGATACTGTTGTGGTTGGTGTTGCGGCGGTTGGAGGTTAGGGGGGCGTGGTGGGCGGCGGCGATATTTGCGTTGCATCCGGTGATGGTGGAATCGGTGGCGTGGGTGACGGAGCGCAAGAACGTGCTGTCGACGTGGTTCTACCTCTTGGCGGTGTTGGCCTATCTACAGTTTCGACCGTTGACGAACAGTGAAGCTGAGTCGTCGCGGAAGTGGCGGTTCTATTTCTGGGTTCTGGCATTGTTTCTTTGCGCGTTGTTGAGCAAGACGGTGACGTGCACGTTGCCGGTGGCGTTGTTGCTGGTGGGGTGGTGGAAGGCTGGCCGGGTTGAGAAGAAGGATGTACTACTGCTGACGCCGTTGTTCGTTCTGGGTGCCGCAATGGGGCTGGTGACGGCGTGGCAGGAGAAGGTTCATGTGGGGGCCAATGGAGCGGAGTGGGTACTGTCTTTGACTCAGCGTTGTTTACTGGCGGGGCGGGCGTTGTGGTTTTACGCGGGGAAGCTGTTCTGGCCGCATCCACTGAGCTTTGTTTATCCGCGCTGGCACATTGACGCAAGCGTTGGCTGGTCATATTTGTTCGTGATTGCAGCTTTGAGTGTGGTGGCGGCATTGTGGTTGTTGCGACGACGCATCGGGAGAGGGCCGTTGGTGGCGGTGTTGTTCTTTATGGTTACCTTGTCACCCGCCTTGGGATTTGTTGATGTTTATCCTTTCCGCTATTCGTATGTGGCGGATCACTTTCAATACCTGGCGGCGATAGGTTTGGTGTCTTTGGCGGTGGCAGGGGCTGCGTCCGTCTTGAATTTTTTCCAACCCCGCCGGCCATTTCTAGGAGCAGGAATTGGCGGAATATTATTGTTGATGTTGGGAATACTCACTTGGCAGCAATGCGGGATGTATGCCAACCTTGAAACGCTCTGGCGAACAACCATCGCCAGAAATCCCAACACTTTCCTTGCTTATCTCAACCTCGGAGTTCTTTTGTCCGAGAGAGGAGAAGATGACGCGGCGATGTCCTGCATCAAAAAAAGTTTGGAAATCAATCCCGACAACATTGACACTCACTACAGCCTCGGCACTGTCCTCCTCAAAGAAGGCCGGATTGACGAGGCGATCAGCCAATTTCAGGAAACCATCCGCCTGGGACCCGCCTATGCGGATGCTTACTACAACCTGGGTACTGCCTTTGGCCGGAAAGGAGAGATTGACAAAGCGATCAGCCAGTTCCGGGAGGCTATCCGGCTGAAACCGGGTCGCGCCGACGCTCACAACAATCTTGGTATTGCCCTCGGACGGGAGGGCCGGGTGGACGAGGCCATCTGCCAATTTCAAGAAGCTATCCGTCTGAATCCGGACTATGTCGAGGCGCAAAACAACCTCGCTCAGGCGCTTAAAATTAAAAATGCCTCCCGCAGACCACTGATATCTCATTGACTTCCGGGAAGGAAAATCGGAGCGCGACGTTTCCGTCACAAAATGGGCGTGCCAACGTTCCCGCTCTGTTGATATTTTCGGTCGAGCTCCATGCTAAGTCTAAAGATGCCATCCAGCTCCGACTCCGCCGGGATCAGGTCGCGTTTTCCGGTGTGGCTGTTGGCCGTCTTACTGGCGTTGGTAACGTTGGCGTTGTATTGGCCGGCGACACGATGTGACTTCGTTAACTACGATGACAATATCTATGTTACAGAGAATCCCCATGTTCAAAACGGACTGAGCTGGTCGGGCGTTAAATGGGTTTTTTGTGACACCCAACAAGCCGTCTATTGGGCGCCGATGGTGTGGCTGTCGCACCAACTGGCCTGCCAGCTTTTCGGGTTGAATCCCTGGGGTCATCACCTGATCAACGTGCTGTTGCACGCCGCCAACACGGTTTTGGTGTTTCTCTTATTCCGGCGGCTGACGGGAGCAACTTGGCGCAGTTTGATGGTGGCAGTGCTGTTTGGGTGGCACCCGTTACGGGTGGAATCGGTGGCGTGGGTGACGGAACGGAAGGATGTGCTGAGCACGTTTTTCGGGTTGCTGTCACTGCTTTGCTACGCAAAGGCTGTGACCGGTGACAAGTGGCAGGTGGCACGAACGGATTCCAACCTGTCACGTGCCTGCCAGTCCGAAGCTTCTGGGCGAAGGCTGGTCACGTGTCACGTGTCACCGTACTACTTCCTGTCCTTGTTTTTCTTTGTGGTGGGTCTGATGAGCAAGGCGATGCTGGTGACATGGCCGTTTGTAATGTTGTTGCTGGACTGGTGGCCGTTCGGGAGGTTTAAGATTCAGGGTTCGCGGTCTGGAGTTCTGGGTTTGGTTTTGGAAAAAGGTCCGTTCTTCGCGTTGGCAGTTGGAGCGAGTATTGTGACTTACCTGGCACAGAGGCATGGAGGAGCGGTGATGTCGGTGGAAAGCCTGCCTTTGGAGGCGCGGATTGGGAACGCGTTGATTTCGTATTGCCGTTATCTGGGCAAGTTATTCTGGCCGGTGGGACTGGCGGTTTATTACCCGCTCCGCGGGCATTGGCCGGTGGAGGAGGTATTGCTGGCGGGCGGGTTGCTGGTAGGGATTACAGTGCTGTGTGTTGCAATGTGGCGGCGATATCCATTTATGCTGGTGGGGTGGTTTTGGTTTGTTGGGACGCTGGTGCCAGTGATTCAATTGGTGCAGGCGGGAGGAGTGGCCATAGCTGACAGGTTTACTTATATACCATCGCTGGGGCTGCTGCTGTTGATAATCTGGAGCGTATACGAATTGACCTGCCGTTGGCGGTATCAGGGGTTGATGTTGACCGTGGCGAGCTGTACGGTGTCCGTTTTGTGCCTTTTGGAGACACGGCAACAACTTGGGTATTGGCAGGACAGTGAAGCTCTTTTCCGGCATACGCTCACCATCACGCCGAAAAACTATCTCGCGCACAATAATCTTGGTACCGCCCTCCTGAAGAAGGATCAGATCGACGAGGCGATCAGCCAATTTCAGGAAACCATTCGCCTGGCGCCGGACTACGTCAATGCCTACAACAATCTTGGAATCGCTCTTGGCGAGAAAGGCCGATTGGACGAAGCGATCAACCAGCTTCGTGCAGCCATCCGCCTGAAGCCGGATTTCGGTGATGCCCATGACAACCTTGGCATTGCGCTTGGCCGGCAAGGCCAGATGAGGGAAGCAATCACTCAGTTCCGCGAGGCCGTTCGCTTGAACCCGGATTATGCTGACGTCCACAACAACCTGGGTATTGCCCTTGGCCGAAATGGCCAAGTGGACGAGGCCATCAGCCAATTTCAAGAAGCGGTCCGCCTGAATCCAGGTTACATTGAGGCGAAAAACAACCTTGCCCGGGCACTTGAAATAAAGAGCGCGGCGGCAGGTCATTGATTCAAATCTAGCATTCTTTCATACGGTCAAGACAGGATGCCCCGGCAGTTAGTCGAAGGCGCAGCGCTCGTCCAGCCCCGCCAATTCGTGCAAAGCGCCGCTAAAAATTTGCAAAAATACATTACGCCGAGCCTGACCGGAATTGACGATATGCCCGAAAACTGCTTATTTAATTGTAAATTGTGCAACCAACCCCCGCAGCCAGTACGGACACCAATCGGTTAAAGACGCCCATCTCGATCATTATCGCCTGTCTCAATGAGGAGGACACGATTGTTGAGTGTCTGGAGCGTCTGACACAAGCCGCTCCGGAGGCAGAGATTCTGGTTCTGCACGGCGGCAAAGATCAAACCTATGAACGGGCCCGGGTCTTTGCGCAATCGCATCCGAAGATAATCGCAATCCGGAACGAGAACGACCGCGGCAAAGGCAGCGCCATCAAGGTGGGCATCGAACAGGCATCCTATGATATGATGTGCCAGTTTGATGCCGACCTTCAGTTCGAACCGCAAGACATAGCCCGGGTGATGGCGCCCATTCTGGAAGGGCGGGCCGATGTGGTCATCGGTTCCCGGTTTATGAAGGGAGCGGACTCATCCGGTTACCATTTTTCCTTCTTCCGGGTGATGGGCAACCGCGTGGTCAACGCCTGGGTCAGCCTGCTTTGCGGACAATCCATCACCGACGTCACCACGGGCTACAAGGCCTGGACGCGGGCGGCCATCCGGAAGATTCGTTTTCAGGATGACGGCTTCGTTTATGAGGTGGAAATACCTGTGCGTGCCTGTATGGAAGGCCTGCGCGTTGTCCAGGTGCCCGTGAAATATTATGACCGGCAAGGTGGCGTAAGCGGTCACGGCAACGGCTGGCGCGAAGTGTATAGCATTACCCGGACCGGCTTTCGGATTCTCTGGAGTGCCTTGACCATCCGCTTGAGCGGTCGGCGTTCAAACAACAACTCGTAATATGAAAATTCTAATCACCGGCGGTGCCGGTTACATCGGCTCGCTCTTGACTCCCGCCCTGCTCGCCGGGGGGCATCAGGTGACCGTGGTGGACAGTTTTTTGTTCAAACAGGCCAGCCTGCTCGATTGCTGCCGCTACGAAGGGTTTGAAATTGTTCGTGGCGACTGTCGGGACGAAGCTTTGATGAGGCGGCTTACGTCCCGGGCGGATGTCATTATCCCGCTCGCCGCCATCGTGGGCGCGCCCCTGTGCGACCGTGACACGATTGCTGCAAAGACGATCAACCAGGAAGCTGTTGAAATGCTGTGCCGGATTGCGAGCAAGCAGCAACAAATACTGATGCCGATAACCAACAGCGGTTACGGTATTGGCGAGAGCGGCAAGGTTTGCACCGAGGATTCGCCGTTGCGGCCGCTTTCACTCTACGGTCGTACGAAGGTAAAAGCCGAGGAAGCGGTGCTGGCGCGGGAAAACAGTATCAGCTTCCGTCTGGCCACTGTATTCGGCATGTCGCCCCGGATGCGTGTTGATTTGCTGGTGAACGATTTCGTCCACCGGGCGGTGACCGACCGGGCCGTGGTGGTGTTTCAGGGGCACTTCAAGCGCAATTACATCCATATTCGTGACGTGGTCCGGGTGTTTCTGCATGGCCTGGCCAAATTCGATGCGATGAAAGGCCGGCCCTACAACGTCGGTCTCGATGACGCGAACCTTTCCAAACTGGAATTGTGCGCCGTGATTCAAAAACACCTCCCGCAATTTGTGTATCTGGAAGCGCCGATTGGCGAGGACCCGGACAAACGGGATTACATCGTCAGCAACGCCCGAATTGCCGCCACCGGCTTTAAACCGGAGTGGAATCTTGACCGCGGCATTCAGGAGCTCATCAAGGGCTACACCATTCTGCGTAATTCGATTTACTCGAACGTCTGATTTCCTGTTTTCCGATGACGGCACCGAGCTTGAACCACGCAACCGCAGTCGTGCTGGCCGGCGGCCTGGGAACGCGTGTCCGCCATCTGGCTCCCGATTTGCCCAAACCGATGATTCCGGTCTGTGGCCGGCCGTTTGTCGAGTGGGTAATCCGCCATTTGCAGCGGCAGGGCGTGCGGCAAGTGGTGCTGTCCACGGGTTTCCGCAGCGACGTGGTGGAACGGCATTTTGCAAAAAAACCGATAGCCGACATGCAAATTTCGTGTGTGGCGGAACCCTCGGCGTTGGGTACGGCAGGAGGATTCCTGCGCGCAGCACAAAAATGCGGCGCGAGTCCGGCATTTTGGATTGTCACCAACGGCGATTCCCTGGTGCTGGCCGATCTGACGGAAGCCGCCCGTTTGCTGGTTCAACCTGAAGTACAAGGCGTGGTGGCAGGCGTGGCGGTGCCGGAAGCCGGGCGTTACGGGACCTTGGATTTTGACAGCGGCAACCGGCTTATTCGTTTTGCAGAAAAAAGACCCGGTGCCGGCGTGGTCAATGCGGGGCTTTACCTGCTCAAACCCGCCTTGCTGGCGGAGTTTCCCCCGCAGCGGCCGTTGAGCTTTGAACACGAGGTTTTTGCCCATTGGCTGGCGCAAGGTTTGGACTTGCGTGTTCACGTGACACAGGCACCCTTTTTTGACATGGGCACGCCTGAATCATTGCCGCTGGCCGAATCATTTGTCGCCAGCCATCGGTCGTTGCTCGAAACTATATGATCATCGCCCGTTCACCCTTGCGCGTCAGTTTTTTTGGCGGCGGCACGGACTATCCGGAACATTTCCTCACCGAAGGCGGTGCGGTTTTGGCAACCGCCATCGACAAATATCTGTACGTCACCGCCAGCCCGTTCCTGAGCCGGCTCTTCGACTATTCTGTCCGCCTGTCCTATCGCAAAGTCGAACTGGTTCGTCATCCCCGCGAGATCGAACACCGGGTTTTCCGTGAATGCCTCAAGCTGTGCGGTTTGGAGAAGGACATCGAATTGCAAACGATGGCTGATCTGCCGGCTTTTACCGGACTGGGTTCGTCTTCGTCTTTTACCGTGGCACTGCTTCATGCCATCCACAGTTTCAAAGGTGAATTCCTCACCCCGCGTGAACTGGCGTGCGAAGCGATTCACGTGGAACGCAACCTCTTGCACGAACATGTTGGGTGCCAGGACCAGGTCGTGGCGGCGTTTGGCGGATTCAATCTCGTGGAATTCCGGTCCGAACGCGATTTTGAAGTGCAACGCGTTCCCGTGACGCCCGATTGTCTGCGGCGGCTGGAGCAACATCTACTCCTGGTGTTCACCGGTGTCCGACGCAAGGCATCCGATGTAGCCGCCGCCCAGCTCGCCAGGCGCAGCCGCAACGCCGCGACCCTGCGCGAGATGCGGACCATGGTGTATCGCGGTTTCGACATTTTGACCGCCGGCCGGAAGCTGAACGATTTCGGCGAACTCCTGCACCACGCCTGGCTCGCCAAACAAAGTCTGGATGGAAGCGTTTCCAGTCCGGAAATAGACGAGTTGTACGAGCGGGGCCGCAAAGCGGGCGCTATCGGGGGAAAATTGCTCGGCGCCGGCGGCGGGGGATTCATGTTGTTTTTTGTGCCCCCGGCGGCACGGCCCAAATTACAGAAAGCGTACCGCAACTGGCAAACGCTGGAAGTACAATTGAACGCGCCCGGTTCCCAGATTATTTTCTCGTAAACCGCGTTTTAACTGCTCGTTTCATCATGGATTTGACCAAACACAACGTGCTGGTGACCGGCGCTAATGGGTTCGTCGGACACAATCTGGTAGCGTTGATGCACGCCCGCGGGATCAATCCGCTGGTCCCTGCGCGGGCTGAATTCGATTTGCGTGAGCAAACCCAGGTTCGCCGGATGCTGGAACAGTTCAAGCCCGAGGTGGTTTTTCATCTGGCCGGGCTGATCGGCGGCATCGGCGCGAACCGCGAACGACCGGCGGATTTCAATTACGAAAACCTCATCATGGGGACGATGATGTTGCACGAGAGCTGGCGGGCGAGGGCGAAGAAATATATCACCCTCCTGGGTGGATGCAGTTATCCTGCCGATGCGCCGAATCCCATCAAGGAAACCACGCTGTTCCGGGGTTACCCGCAGGCCGAGAGCGCGCCCTATTCGCTCGCCAAAGCCATCGGAGTGGTCCAGGCCTCAGCCTACCGCGCCCAGCATGGTTTCAACACCATCTCCCTCGTCCCGGGAAATCTTTACGGCCCGTTTGACAATTTCGATTTGAATAATTCTCACGTCATTCCGGCGTTGATCCGGAAGTTCCTGGTCGCAAAAGAAACCAGTGCGCCAGAAGTCATTGCCTGGGGGAGCGGCAAGCCGGTACGTGATTTTGTTTATGTGGCCGATGCCTGCGAAGCCATCCTCCTCGCTGCCGAAAATTACGACGGAGCAGATATAATCAACATTTCGTCCGGCGTGCCGGTAACTATCAGGCAACTGACCGAGACCATTGCGGAACTAACCGGTTACGAGGGCAAGGTCGTTTGGGACACCGCGAAGCCTGACGGCCAGATGTTGAAGGAGTTCGATGTGACCCGCATGCGGCGGTTGCTTGGTTACGAGTGCCGAACCTCGCTGCGGGATGGACTCCGCCAGACCATCGATTGGTTTCTTGCCAACCGGAACACCCTCCGCTCGTCCTGAAATATGCAAGTCATGATTATCGGCGCCGGTGATTCCGTCGGCTCAACTTTGGTGCACCTGTCGAAAAAGATCAAACCGGCCAAAGGCGCGTCCCATGAGTGAAGAAACCCCGACGGACATGAAGCCGTTGAAACCTGCAACGCCGACTGAGGCGGCCCAGCCCGAGGGTGCATCTGCTCAAAAATCGGCGACCCGCCTGGTGGCTGGCATCAGCGTGCTGCTGGCCTTGGCAGTATTTGCCGTTTTTGGCCAGACGGTTCGATATGCATTCGTCACTTTTGATGACGACATGTATGTGTATAAAAACCCGGTGGTTGTGAAAGGATTTACCTTCCAGGGACTCCACCAGGTGTTCACTCACCAGGTATGTGATTTCTATCATCCGCTCACGATGATGTCCCTGATGCTGGACGATCAGATTTACGGATTGAACGCCGGCGGCTATCACCTGACCAATGTGTTGCTGCATGCGGCGACCGCCATTCTGCTGTTTCTGGTGCTGCGGCGGATGACGGGGGCGTTGTGGTCGAGCGCCTTTGTGGCGGCGGTGTTTGCGATTCATCCGTTGCGGGTGGAATCGGTGGCGTGGGTGACGGAACGCAAGGACGTGTTGAGCGGGGTGTTCTTCGTGCTGACGGTGGGGGCGTATGGCCGATACGTGGAGCAGAGCAAAGTCCGCGGTCCTCGAAGGGGGGTATTTTACGGTTTGACGGTGATGTTATTCGCGCTGGGGTTGTTGTCGAAGCCGACATTGGTGACGGTGCCGTTTCTGTTGTTGTTGCTGGATTACTGGCCGCTCGGCCGGGTGCAGGATGCAGGGCCACGTTCCGGCTTCAAAATTTTGCTGCCACTTGTCATTGAAAAGCTTCCGTTATTTGCGCTTTCGGCAGCGGCGTGCGTGGCGACCATTTTTACGCAACAACGCTTTTTGGCGTCGGTCAACGAATTGCCTCTGGTCCCCCGCATCGGATATGCCGCCGTTTCCTATTTCGCATATCTGGGGCATATGTTTTATCCCGCTGGCTTGATTATCTTGTATCCATACTCGCAAAAAGGTCTGCCATGGCTGGAAGTTGTCCCGGCGCTGGTTTTGCTGGCCGGTGTCTCCGTGGCGGTGCTGTTATTATGCCGGCAGCGGCCTTATTTGTTGGTCGGCTGGTTGTGGTATCTGGGAATGCTGGTGCCGATGATCGGAGTGGTTCATGCCGGCAGTGTTGCCCGGGCCGATCGTTTCACGTACCTGGCGCAAGTGGGCGTGTACATAATGATCACTTGGGCGGTGGAGGATTGGGCAGCGTCCGGGCGACACAGCCGCCGGATACTGAGCGTGGGGGCAATCGGCGTGATTGTAGCCTTGATGATTTGTGCCGGGAAACAGACCTCGTATTGGCGGGACAGTGAATTGCTCTGGAATCACACCCTGGCCAGCGACCCGGGGAATTATTTCGCCTACAACAACCTCGGAGTTGCCATGATGCGTAGCGGTCGGCTGACTGAGGCCATCGAGCATTACCAGATTGCTCTTGAAATCAACACCAATTATGCCGAGGCGCACTACAACCTCGGCTGGTTGCTTGATCAACAAGGCAGACCGGACGAGGCAATCGTTCATTACCAAAAAGCCCTGAAAAGCCGACCCGACTATGCCGAGATTCACGAAGGTTTCGGCGACGCGCTGGCCAAAATGGGTCAGGTGGACGAGGCTATCGCACACTATCAAAAGGCCGTTCAACTCAGACCTGACTATGCTGAAGCCCACAACAATCTGGCCAATATGCTGGTCAAAAAGGATCAGTTCGCCGACGCCATCGTGCATTTTCAGAAAGCGATTGACCTCAATCCCAACTACACCGAAGCGCATTACAACCTGGGGGTGTTGTTTGGGATACAGGGACGGTTGGATGAAGCGGTTGAACACTATCAAAAAGCCATTGAACTCAGGCCAGGCTACGCCGATGCGCATGGCAATCTGGCCAACGTACTGGCAGCCCAAGGTAAACTGAACGAGGCCATCCGGGAATATCAGCGGACACTCGAGCTCACGCCGAATTCGGCCCAGGCTCACTACCGATATGGCCAGGCATTGCAGTCCCAACGCAATTTCGGAGCAGCAAAGAGGGAATATCAAAAGGTTCTGGAATTGGCGCCGAGGCATGTGCAGGCTTACCTCAGCTTGGCGTGGTTATTGGCGACCTGTCCGGACGACTCGCTGCGGGATGGAAACCGGGCGGTGGATCTGGCGCAACAGGCCGAACAGATTAGCGGAGGCGAATCGCCGCAAATGCTGGACACGCTGGGGGTGGCGTATGCGGCGGCGGGGCGATATGACGAGGCGGTGGAGACGGCCAGGCGGGCATTGGACCTTCCCGCCACCAGGAACAATCAACCTCTGGCTGAAGCCATTCAAACCCGGCTCAAGTTGTATGAAGCCCATCTTCCCTACCATGAAAAGCCATAGCGCCGGGGCCGGACAGCCGCGGCTGCAGAATTGGGGCCTTGGGTTGTTGCTGGTGGCCGCCACGTTCCTGGCTTATTGGCCGGCGTTGTCTGGAAATTTCGTTTGGGATGATGATTATCACCTGACGAAAAATCCATGCATTATCGGCCCAATTGGATTCAAGGGAATCTGGACCAGCAACGCGGCGGTCTATTATCCGCTGGTGTTGACGAGTTTCTGGGTGCAACACGCCATTTGGGGGCTTAATCCGTTGCCGTATCATCTGGTCAACATCGCCATGCAGGCGGCTTGCGCCGTTCTGCTGTGGCGGGTACTGCGCCGCTTGGATGTCCGCCCGGCCTGGTTCGGAGCCGCCTTGTGGGCACTACACCCGGTGCAGACGGAATCGGTAGCCTGGATTACCGAATTAAAAAACACGCAGTCGTGCTTGTTCTACCTGCTGACAATCTGGTTCTTCCTGAAATGGCTGGCCTTGGAAACATCAACCGACCGGCAGCGCATTGGCCGAGGCTATATGCTGGCACTGCTTTGCGCCGCCCTGGCGATAACCAGCAAAACTTCCACGGTCATGCTGCCGGTCATACTGGGCTTGTGCTGGTGGTGGAAAACCGGCCGATGGCGCTGGCGCAACGGCCTGTGGCTGATTCCCTTTTTTCTGATCTCGGCTGCTGCCAGCATCTGGACGATTCGAAATCAGAAGTACCATATCGGAGCCATGGGACCGGAATGGATGCAAAGCTGGCCGGAGCGGATGGTGGTGGCCGGAAAAATCATATGGTTTTACCTTGGCAAACTGCTTTGGCCGCACCCCTTGATCTTCCTTTATCCGCGATGGAAAATTGATGCGTCGCATTTGGCGGCGTATCTGCCGGCCTTGGCGGCAATGCTTGTGCTGTTCATTTTGTGGCTGAATCGGAATGGACAATTCAGGCCGTTATTCTTTGCGTACGCCTATTTTCTGGTTTCGCTGTTCCCGGTGCTCGATTTTTTTAATGTCTATTTCTTTCGCTATTCGTTTGTGGGGGATCACTTTCAGTATCTTGCCAGCATCGGGCCGGTAGTGTTGGCGGGGGCCGGGCTTTATCGGTTGTGCCGTTGGTTTAAACTGCGTCTCCCGTTTCTGGAACCGGTTCTGGGAGGAATGTTATTGGCCTTGCTGGGATTGCTGACCTGGCGGGAATGCGGGACGTATGCCGACCTCGAGACGCTCTGGCGGACCACCATCGCCAGAAACCCAAATGCTTTCCTGGCCTATAACAATCTTGGGCTCATCCTGTCCGACAAGGGTCAGGTGGGCGCCGCCATTGCTGATTTTCAAAAGGCCTTGGAAATTAATCCTGATTTTATCGAAGCTCACAACAATCTGGGCAATGCACTTCTGAAAGCCGGGCAAATAAACGAGGCGTTGGAACATTTCAATAAAGCCGTGGCCATTACCCCCAACTCGGCGGTTTCCCATTACAACTTCGGCAACACTTTGCTGCAGGCCGGACAATTGGACGGAGCAATCGTTCAGTTCCAAAAGGCTTTAGCGCTTCAGGCCGATTACCCCGAAGCTCGTAATAACCTCGGGGTGGCGTTTGAGCAAAGCGGACGGCCGACTGAAGCGCTTGAGCAATATCAAGCTGCCCTTGCGCTTAACCCCGGCTATTCCGAAGCGCATTACAACGTCGGAAACATGTTCGCCAGACAGGGCCGGCCGGACGAAGCCATTGCGCATTATCAAAAAGCTGTTGAGTTGAAACCCGACTACGTGGACGCACGCTATAGCCTCGCCACGACCCTTGACATGCAAGGGCGGTTGTCTGAGGCCGCCGAGCAATACCGTGCCGTCATTCAACTCGAACCCAATTACGCCGATGCGCACGGCAACCTGGCCAATGTGCTGGCCGCCCAGGGCAGACTCGAGGAAGCGGTCAGGGAATATCAACGGACGCTCGAGCTGTTGCCCAATTCCGCGCAGGCCCACTTCAAATACGGTCAGGCGTTGCAGGCACAACACGACGATGCGGGGGCAAAAATCGAATATGAGCAGGCGCTGGCATTGGAGCCGAAGCATGGGGGGGCAAATCTGAGTCTGGCCTGGTTGTTGGCGACCTGTCCGGAGGGGGCGTTGCGGGATGGGAAGCGGGCGGTGGAGCTGGCGCGACAGGCGGAAGCGCAAAGCGGAGGCGAATCGCCGCAGGTATTGGACACGTTGGCGGCGGCGTATGCGGAGGCGGGGCGATATGGGGAAGCGGTGGCGACGGCGAAACGGGCGTTGGAGCTATCGGCGACGCGGAACAATCAACCTTTGGCTGAGGGTATTCAGTTGCGGCTCAAACTCTACGAAGCCAACACCCCGTACCACGAAAAGCCGTAACGGCTCCTTCATTCCGATTTTGCCCTGCTGCCGGTAAATTTTTACGAAGACACCGCTAATTACGGTTCTCGCTCCAATGTTACCGCCATCAAGCCGATGACCACTTCATTGGCCAGCGCGCGCACGGTGAGTGACTTGAGCTCCTTGCCGGGGTTTAACGGTAGATCCAAAATCGTGGCCGCGCCGCCGGGAATTTTGCCGCCCCGGCCCTTGAATTCGTCCACGTTTGGAAAGCGCACCTGGCCGGTTTTCAAATCCACGCGCGGCGGAATCGGGCCCGGACGGCGGAACGCAAATTCGTCAATAAAATAGTCCTGGTCGATCGGCCACCAGTTGTCCGGATTGCGCAACGCCAATCGCTCGGTGGTGCCGTCGGCGTAGGTCACCATCACTTCGCCGTTGTCGAACCGGCTTTGCATCGGGCCGGTCGAACCAGCCATGAGCAGGTACGCGTGGGGTGATTTTCCCGACAACGGCACGGTGATTTCGCGCGGATAATTGTCCCATTGCGACACAAACACAATATTCTTTGCGCCGGCTTTAGTCGGCGTCTGGAATGGCACGCCGTTGGGTAAAATCAGTTTGCCGCCGGACTTTACCGCTCTCGCGCGCAGGCCGGTGTCATCCACGTCAAATTCCGCGCGATAATCCACCCAGCCGCCGATGCCCTGCTTCGGCATGGCCAGTGAACAAAACGGCGAACGCGGCGAGAGATATTCGTTGTGGAAAATTTGCGTGACTTTGTCGTTGAAAGCGGAAGTCAGGTCCACGGTTTCCAGTTTCACAGTGACTGGAAGTTTTATATTCCAATCAACGATAGGGCTGCGCTGCTGCACAGCCTGGACGCGTGGCGGCGCGTCCGTACCTTGCGGCACGCCACCTTTCCAGGCAATGACAACGTCATATTTGTCGGCTGCTTCGCACTGAATTTCCACTCGCGGCAGACCAACCATGCCTGCCGCCCGGCTCCATTTTGCCGGTCGGCCGTTGACCGTCACGCTCGCCACATCGTCGCGCAACGCCGGGATTTGCAGGCGCAACGTCATGGGTTTCGGGAATTTCGGTTCGATGGAATATGTTTCGGTCAAACCATTCCGGCGGAATGAAAAATTAAAATCCGGGTGCCGCATGGCGGCTCGATTCCAGCCCGCTGGAAAGCCGGGACAGATTTTCAACTCACCTGCCAGTGCGTCCGGGCGCACGCCGAAAAGCCCCTCCACCAGGGCGCGCGCGGTGATGCCGATGGCGTCACCGAAATCGCGCTGCGCCTCGCCGCGCGCCATGTCGAGCCCGGTGGTCATGCCCAGATTGCCGGGACACGAGCCCAGATACATGCTGTCGAGCAAACAGCCTTTGAATAACGAGAACGCCGCGTCCGGCTGGTTGGCCTGCCAGTAAGCGAGCGATGTGTGCGCAACCTCGGCCATGACAACGTTGTTGAGTGACCATTGATATGGCATCCAGCTCGTCGTCGGCAGCGTGTAGAAACCGGGGCGTTGGGCGTTCGATGTTTGATGTTCGATGTTCGATGTTTGGTTCAGGGAAATTTCCACTGGAATGTGGGCAATGTTCGAGTCCACCCAATGCGACATCTGCCAGGCTTCAAACGGCGTCGGCACCTCGGAATCCATCGTGTGATAAAAGGTCCATAACCCGGCGTCGGGATGCGCGAGCTGCAACCCGAGGTAATCCTTGAATTCGGCGAAATGGCCTTCATCCGGTAGCCAAAGATATTTCTGCATGGCTCTTTGAATCAATTCGGCTTCCTGCTCGTAAGGCGCCGGATCTTCGTCAATCAACTTCGCGATGCGGGCGGCCATTTGGTTGTGCCAATAATTGCAGGCGGATGCATAAGCCACACCACCACCGTTGTAATCCATATTGTCGCTCGCCCAAATGGCGGCGTAAGCTTCGTACAACGGCAGCTTGTCGGGACCGAATTCGCGGCGAAAGAGTCGGCGTTCCCAGGCCAGGTGTCGCTTGATTACCGGCCACATCCGCCGCGCGTAATCCATATCACCTGTCCAAAGCAAATGCCGGAAGAACGCGTCCACCCCCGCCAGATTCATGTCGTAGTGCGACTTCGTCAGGTCGCCGTTGGAGTGCAGTGCGGCTTCGTTGCGGGCGAGATTTGAGTCGGCGTCAGCCGGCGGAATTTTTTCCGGAATGGGATCTGTGTTCTGCCCTTGGGCAAAACCGGCGAAGTGCGCCGCCGTGCGGGCGTGCCAGCCAAGTGCGTCACCGGCGTAAGGCCCGCGCCAACCGAGCAGCCGCATCCGCCAGGCGACCGCGCCGTGCATGAACGCTTGTTGTTTATCGTCCCAGATTGCGTCCGCGGCGACGCACAGTGCCGGCACGGCGGCATTGATGAACGGATCGGGCGTGTCCACGACCACCCGTTCCGCAACTGCGCGGCGATGTTCTTCCGCGGCAGCGAAAATTCCCGGCAAATCATCTGCCTTCACGGCTGCCGGTGAATTGCCGTTTTGTTGCAACGCCAGATAAACCGGCTGGTTGGTCGCCAATGTCGCCGTACCGACGAGCACGGGAAATGGAACGCCGGCTTCCAGCCCGGCGGGTTCTGAATCTGCCGAACGTTCGTTGCGTCGTGCCGAAGGCCGGCGTTCCAACGCCGACTCAAGTAATCCACTCGCATTACTCCACTTAGTCGCATCGCCTACTGAAAACCTCGTCCCGACGGACGCAATCCCCGCCAGTGTCGCCGGTTTGCTTTGCAGAACGAATGTGTTTGAGGCGATCGTGAATTCGTTGTTCCGACATTGCTCCGGTTTGAGCTGGAAAAATTTTCCGACCGGTTCGGTTTCACAACCGATGTCACCGCCGCGCCGGCCTTTCATGCCGTTCGCACCGCCGAAGGCGTAAATCAATTCGATTCGGAGGGACGAGCTCTGCGAGTCCCCAATCTGCCTGAATTGATCAGGGGCTCGTGAAACTCGCCCCTCCGATAATTCGGCGCGGATTACCAGACCCTTCGTTGCTGCCAAGGACAATACGGCCAACCGCAGTTCGCCGTCGCCCAGCAATGGGTCGCGAATTCCGTAAATCAGTCCGCCGGACGAATAAACCGAGACAATTTGTTCCGCGTCGTTCAGCCACTTCACGCCGGCCGGTGTCTTGATGCCAAAACGCAGATTTCCGCCGCGCCCCGGCAAATAGATTGAAAATTCCGGCTTATCGCCGCCGTCAATACGGAAGGCGCTGTTCGCGCAATAGAGCGGCCGGTTGAAAAATTCCGTGCCGTTGGTGATGACAAAATCCGTCCCCACCGGATGATAACGCAGCGGCCGGTCGGTTTGACCTTCGTAATTGCCTTTCGACCGGTAAATCCATTCCGGCGGATCGGCATCAGCGGCACTCACCCTTGTCGTAACCAGGAGCGCCACCGGCAGGAGGAGGGAAGCGGCTTTCATGTTCATCCGGGTGGATGCGACTTTGCCGCAAATACAGTGTAGTGTCGAGCCTCTGGCTCGACAGTTGAGCTTGAGGCGCAACGCTACACAAAACATGACAAAAATGGTAATTGCCTTGGCCGGTAAATTTTTCAGATAGTTTCCGGCAACAAAAACTCCATTTAACTTTTAATTGCGATGCGCTCACAAAACCACATCGAAAAATCGTTTTCACTGGCCCGGGAACGTTACGCCGAAATCGGCGTGGACGTGGATCGTGTCTTGAAGAACCTGGAGAAAGTCCCCGTGTCCCTCCATTGCTGGCAGGGCGACGACGTGGGCGGGTTTGAAAATTTCGGCGGCACGCTGGGCGGCGGCCTCGTCGCCACCGGCAATTATCCCGGCAAAGCCCGCAGCCCGCAGGAACTCCGCGCCGACGCCGAGAAGGCGCTGTCGCTCATCCCCGGAAAACACCGATTCAACCTGCATGCCTTCTACGGCAACTTCGGAGGCAGGAAGGTGGATCGCAACCAGATCCGTCCCGAACATTTCCAGAGCTGGATTGATTGGGCCAAATCCATCGGTATCGGCCTGGACTTCAATCCCACCTGTTTTTCGCATCCGAAAGCCGCCAGTGGCTTCACCCTATCGCATCCGGACAAGGCCATCCGCAAGTTCTGGATTGAGCATTGCCAGTTCAGCCGGGAAATCGGTGCCGCTATGGGCAAGGCGCTTGGCAGCCCCACGGTTACCAACATCTGGATTCCCGATGGCATGAAAGACACGCCGGCCGACCGGCGCGGCCCGCGCGAGCGGCTGGCGTCCGCCCTGGACGAGGTGTTCAGGAAACCGCTCGATTCCCAATACAATCTCGACGCCGTCGAGGGCAAACTGTTCGGCATCGGTGTCGAAAGTTACACCGTGGGCATGCACGAGTTTTATCTCGGCTATGCTGTCAAGCACCAGAAGCTCGTCTGCCTCGACGCCGGCCATTTTCATCCCACCGAAAATGTGGCTGACAAGATTTCGTCTGTGCTCTGTTTTGTGCCGGAAATACTGTTGCACGTCAGCCGGGGCGTCCGCTGGGACAGCGACCACGTGGTGATTCTGGACGATTCGTTGCTGGGCATCGCGCAGGAGCTGGTGCGGGGCGATTATCTGGCACGCACACACATCGGGCTCGATTTCTTCGATGCCAGCATCAATCGCATCGCGGCCTGGACCATCGGTACGCGCAACATGCTCCGCGCCCTGTGCATCGCCATGCTCGACCCGATCGACCAGCTCAAAAAGCTTGAACTCGCCGGCGATTACACGTCGCGCCTGGCATTGATGGAAGAGGCCAGGACCATGCCGTTTGGGGCCGTCTGGGATTATTATTGTGAATCCAAAGGCGTTCCGGTGGGCGAAACCTGGCTGGCGGAAGTGAAGCAATACGAAAAGAAAGTTTTAAGCCGGCGGCAATAGGCGGTTTTCCCAACCCAATCCGGATTAACAAACGATCGAATTGAAATGCTCACGAAACCAGCTCGCAATCCGTTGCTGTTCGCATTCCTCATGGTCGCCTCCTTGTTTTTCATCTGGGGGTTCTGCCATGCCATGCTCGATGTCCTGAACAAACACTTCCAAAACATCCTGAACGTCAGCAAGACGCAGTCGGGCCTCGTCCAGACGTCCGTGTTCGGCGCCTATTTGCTCATGGCTTTGCCGGCGGCGTTGCTGATTCGTCGTATCGGCTACCAGCGGGGCATTCTGGTGGGGCTGGTGGTGCTGGCCTTCGGTGCGTTCCTGTTCATTCCGGCGGGGTTGGTATTCAAGACGTTCTGGTCGTTCTGTCTGGCGCTGTTCATTCTCTCCACTGGACTCGCGTGCATTGAAACGGCGGCGAATCCCTATGTGACCGTGCTCGGTCCGAAAGACGGCGCGGCGGGGCGGTTGTCAGTCGCGCAGGCGTTTAACTCCTGTGCCTACATCATCGCGCCCACCGTGGGCGGCCTCCTCCTCTTCGGCCACAAAGCCGCGGCGGGTGCGCCCGTGGATTTTCACACCCTCATCCTGCCCTACGCCGTCCTGGGTTGCGTGGTGCTCGTCATCTTCGGCGCCTTTTCTCTCATCAAATTGCCCGGCATTGAGGACGGCAACAGCAAAGCCGAGGAAGCCAACGACACCACGATCTTCAAAGTCCCCCTGTCCCGCCAGCCGCACTTCGTCTGCGGGGTGGTCACCCAGTTCCTTTATATCATCTCACAGATCGGCATAAACGCGTTTGCCGTGAACTACATCGTGGAAAACGCGACAATCAAAGACCCGTCCGGGACGACGTCAACGGCTCCGCTCTTTGCCTGGTATGGATCCTTCACGCACGCGGCCACTTCCGACGCCACGGCGGCTTATGTGATTACCTTTGCCATGATTCTCTATGCGGTCGGACGTTTCACCGGCGCGCCCATCGCGCGTCTGCTCAAGCCCAACCTCCTGCTCGCGCTCTACGGCGTCGCCAACTCCATCGTTATCCTGTTGGCCATCGCTAACATCAGGATGGTCTCGTGGATGATCCTCCCGCTCTGCTGGCTGTTCATGTCCATCATGTTCCCCTTCATCTTCGCCCTGAGCGTGCGCAACCTCGGTTCGCAGACCAAAGTTGCCGCTTCGTTCCATGTGATGGCCGTCGGCGCCGCCGGTTCCATCTCCGCAGTGCTGATGGGCTGGCTTTGGGATCGTTACCACAGCGTGGGAATCTCCTTCACCCTGCCCTTGATTGGTTTCATCGCCACGACGATTTACGGCCTGGTTTATCCGCGCCTGTTGGAGAAGTCCGGCCGGGCGGCGTAGTCCGGTAACGATATTGCGACAGGTTATTTTGTAGCCGCCACCGTCAGTCGGCGCAAATTGAATGATAGCCAATAATATGGCGCGAACTAACGTTCGCGGCTACGGGATTAATTGAATTGCTCCAGTTCGTTCTTGAATGCCGCGCCAGCTTGTGCCATGATGGCGTCAATCAGAAAGGCAGAACCCGGTTATGAAAGATGAATCCCGCTTCATCAGGCCCGATCGCCGACGCCTGAATGCGTCGGCACCAAAACCGGCCCTGAAAATTGTCCTGGTGGAAGACGAAACCGTGCTGGTGCAACTATTCCGGATTTACCTCCGGGCCATCTTCCCGGCGGCCAGCATTGTTGCGTTTCACGACGGGGACGCCGCCTGGGCCCATCTGGATCAGGAATCACCCGACTTGCTCATTTCGGACCTGAAGCATCCAGGCATGGACGGTTTCGAGATGCTTTCGCGTCTGGCCCAAAAGGGCGTTGCCTATCCCATCCTGATTATTTCGGGCTTTGTTTCGTCGGGGATACGGCAAGCCTGTCATTGTGCCGGGCCGCGGTTGCGGGTTCATTACCTGTCCAAGCCGTTTGAAATGCAGAAATTCTTTGACCTGGTGCAGCAATGTCTGAACCGGCCAGCTCCAGCGGATGACCCGATTCCGCCGGCCGGTTCCCCGGAACGTCCGCTCGAGATTGTGCAACTGGACGACGAAGAGCCGTTGCTGGAGCTGGTGGCCGCCCTGTTGAAACAACGGTTCACGCACTTCCAATTGCTGCAATTTCAGCACAGCCCGAGCGCCTGGCGGGTCCTGACCGAGGGCCGGCCCGATCTGCTCATTACGAACGACATCATGGGTGAAGACCGGGAGTGGAACGGCGAAGGCATCGTGCGCCGGCTGGTGGGCCGGGGGGTGAGCTATCCCATCCTGATGCTGTCCGGCTGGCCGCCGTCCGAGATCTGGGCGGAGCAGATGAAGACGGATTATCGCAAGTTCGCCTTCCTGGCCAATCCGTTTACGCCGGTAGAGTTTTACCGGGAATTGGACAGAATCTGCGGGCCAACCAGGGTTCATTCCTGATCGGGCGACCGGATGCGTATTGGTTGCCGTGGACGGCCAGCATGGAAAACTGGCTCACCCATCAGGCGTTGAACCTGAAACCTGCTGTTCTCCTGGTTAGTATCTACTCGCCGTCACGTGCTGCAGCCATTCGGCGCGGTACGTTTGCAGGGCATTGGCCAGATCGGCCCGGAGCGGCTCAATCTGGCGGTACTTCACGCCCAGCAAAGTCGTGTCCACTTTGTACGGATGCACACCCAGACATGCCGCCTTGCCGGCAATAGCGGCGCCGAGCGTGGTGGTCTCGGTGACGGCCTGGCCGTTGCGGTCAAACATCGTAAAAACCGGATGGCCGGTCAGCGTTGCCAGCAATGCGCCGAACAACGGGTCTTTCGAGCCCCCAGCGGTCAAAACGATCGGCACATTGGCTTCGGAAGAAATAGCTGCAACCTGATGGGCGGTGGTTATCGCCGTCAGCAGATTGCTCACGAGGTGGGCGGTCACCCCGTCGGCAAAAAACGTTGCTTCGTTGATTATCCGACCCCTGACCTGCGGGAAAGGCCCGGTGCCGTGATTGACCGGGTTGACATTCGGTAACACGAAGCAATCCACTGTCTTCAAAATCTTAAGTATGTGTGCGGCGGTCTTGGCATGGTCGAACTCGAGATTTCTGGCTCGAACGAGTTTTTGCAAATGGGAAAAATCCGCGCCGCCACCGTAGCGAGCGGTGACGACCGGCTCGCCGTCCATAGTTCCCTGGATGATGATATCGCGGGTGTAACCGTCGCCCGGCACTTTGGCCGTGCCACCCATCCGGGCAATCATCGTCCACGTGCCCGCTTCCACCTGCAACACTGGTTTGCCGGTCGCCTTGGGATATGCTTGGTAAAATGTTGAAAGAATCGGCAGATGCGAGAGGCAGGTATCGTGTCCGCCCGGAATCACCAGCGGCCGGGTCGAGAGTTTCAGTTGTTGAGCCTGCGCGGTGGGCATAATGCCGATGGCCTGGTAGCAGACGGACGGTTGTTGGGGCACGAGCCGTTGAAAACTTTTGACCTTTTGGCTGGCCCGGCTGGGGGTGCCGGGTTTGCTGCGCACGTCGCGCGTGCCAGTGTGGCACATCCAGTAGCTGTGTTCGTTGCCGGCCTGCTGGATGGCGGACAGATAATCATCGCCGATGAAATGGCCGCCCATGAGCGCGCCGTTCTGACCGAATCCGGCCGCTTTGGCCAGCAACTGCGGCCGGACCATCTCTTCATACAAAAACCGTTTCAACAGCGTCACCGAGCCGGGAAAATCGCGGATGGAACCGGTTTCCTGAAAAAATTCCTCGCGCGAACCGGCCAGTTTGGCAAAGGCTTCATTGACCGACTCCGGGTATCCCTGCGTGTAAGCCAGCGTCAGCCGCTGGCCGGGCACTTCCATCAAAGTATTGTCGTTGCCTACCAGACCGCCCGACGCGCCGCGGGCGACCGGTGCCACCGCAGCCGCGCCGCGGAGCTTTTCCGGCAGCGATTGAATGACCAAATCAAACCAGTCGAATTCCTTGCCGGTGGCGTTGTAGGTCAAACCGTCGTGGTGCGCGACCGGGGTGTCGGTGGATTGAGAATGCAGTGTCGTCAAGGTCTCGAAGTCCAGCACTTCCAGTTTGATGTTCGAAGCCCCGTCCACCGGCACCAGAATGGTCTTGGCATTCATGTGATTTCATGATGGATGTTCGCGTTTTGAAAGGAAGCACAATTCAGAGTTGGTCAGACAGAAGCGGGAATTATATGAGCGAAATTCAAACTGGCGCACCCATCAGGAGTTGAACCTGAAACCTGCTGATCCGTAGTCAGCCGCTCTATCCAATTGAGCTATGGGTGCACCAAAAAGGAGTTGTAAGTTACGTATCGGAGGCCGTCGGTGCAAGAAATTTCGCCCCGTCTGCCGCTTCAATCCTTGAAAAGGTTCCGCAAGGCAAGCGTCACAATGGTCAATACCAGCATCAGGCCGCTGGGTATGAATTTCTTCGTCCTGGCCAGACGCACGGCAAACACCACCAGCAACGCTGCCAGCAGCACATTCACCAGAATGAGCGATACCCCCGTCTTGAAAATCCCGGTCTGGGTCAATACCAGCGCCGCCGCAAACACCGCCGACGAAATCAATGACACCCGGCTCTTGGCCTTGAAAAAACCAATCAGCCCGCCCACCAGCAGCAGGACGATGTAAATCCAAAGGACGGTGTTCGTAAAATGATGCACGACCGCAGACTGCCTCAATTCATCGCCGTGTCCAAGCTCGGAATTTCATCCGACGATTCGGCCACGTTCAACCGGGTTGCCGAGAGGCAAATTTTCGGATGACCGTTTTCCCCAAGTTGATGCCCGGTTGACCAATGCCCCAATGAAGCAGCCAGCTGATGAGGGTCGTTACTACGAGGTTCAAGGCAAAAGCAGGTACAAACTGCCGGAGCGAACCGTGTCCCATGTCCGCCGGTGCCCAAATCCGGCTCAGAGCCAGGGAGATGACAATGCCGTGGATGAGATAGGTGCCGTAGGAACAGTCAGCCAGAGTTTTCCGCAGAGGCAATTTTTCCAGCATTTGATCCGCCATATGCACCAGATTGAAGAAACGCTGACGAATTGCCGGCAGACACGAGGCAGCATAAGCCGTCCAATAAACAACCGCCATCAACCACAGATAATTCTCCTTGCAGGTCAGCAGATATACCGGGAAAGCAGCCCAAAACCATTTTGATTTCAATTCCGCCGGTCCCCGGATTAACACCCAGGCGATCACCATGCCGACGGCAAAAATGTATAGTTTCAAAGGCAGAATGGATGGCTGGGGAAAATAGAGCAGGAGGCCCGGTTTGGCGTCGTTATAATAGCCGATGCTGAAACGGCAGAGAGCGCCCAGTAACGTGCAAAGAAAGAAAAACAAGCCCGGCCCCCAACGCCGCATCGCCAAAGCCAGAAACGGGAACAGAGCGTAGAACTGCATTTCCAGGGTCAGGCTCCAATCCGGGACCGCGCAATGGGTGGACTCGGCGGGAATGAAACCGAAGATAAATGAAACCCGCAGCAATAACCATTGCCAGACCGGCAGAGCTCCGCCAACGGAGATTTTAGGTTCGGAAATCCACGCGTTCACAACCAGAAACAACAGGATGGCGTAGTAAAGGGGGGTTATCCGGAAAAAACGGCGAATGTAAAACCGCCACCAGGTCAGCGGTTCATGCCAGGGTTCCTTTTCCTGCCGTTCCCAGTAGTGATAGAGCATCAGGAATCCCGATACATTCATGAAGACATCCACCGCCACGGCGGCCGAACCAAAAACCGGCATGCGATAACCCACATGATCGCCGGTGTGCCACGCCAGCACCATCCAGGCAGCCAGAATCCGCGTCACATCCAGCAACGGGATTGTTTCTGTTGACCGGGCCGGGCGGGGAGTGGAGTGCATGTGGGGAAACGTGTCTGACTAAGAGAGAATCGCTCGCATCGACCACCGGCGGTGTTGCCAGCTATTTTTTCGCCAACCCCAAAAGATAACGTGATGCCAGGAGAACCGGTTAGTCAATTGCACAGCCGCAGGCTGCCTCAATTCGTCGCCACGTCCAAGCTCAGAATTTCACCCGGCTCGCACTCGGCCACCACCTCGAACGGCCGGCAGCATACCTCGCAGTCCGTCGTAAACTGCTGGCTCGGAATGCTCGTGTCCACGACCAGCTCGAATGCCTGTCCGCAAAACGGGCATTGGATTTTGCCGGAGACTTCCATAAAGCAATCTAGTCCTCCTGTGGCAAACCGCAACTGCCGGTACAGATTTGGAGGGAAGTGCTCCGTCACTTCCCCGATTTTTTGCATCGATGGGCGATGCCTTCCCGGGAATAAAAAAGGCCGGCAACCTGCCGGCCTGCCCGTAATCGGGGCAATGTTTTGACGCGCGATTTAAAACCGCTTGGTCAGCGTCAGGCAGACGCTGTTGCCCTGCGCCCGGCTGTACGCCATGAATTCGTAATTGTATCGGAGGGAAGCAAAGAACATCACCTGCGGGAAGGCCACGCTGATTTCCGGGCCGACTGCCGCCGCGCGGTTGAGGCCGGTAAGCGGGACAGGTTGTGAAACGCTGTTGCCGGTCACCTGTTGCTGGTAATAACCGACGGCGCCCAAATCAAAGAACTTTGCCATCGTTTTGCTCACGCCCCATTCCAGCGTGTAAGCGTCACCGTAGGTGACCTCCGTATCCCGCTGTTCGGTGTTGAATTCGAAACGGTTCAACGCCGACACCGCCCAGGTCTTGTCCTCGTCAATGTACCAGGTGGCCCCGGCGGTTTGCATAAACGTCCAATAACCCAAGCCGGGCTTCGTTGAGGGGCCATACACGGTTGGCGAATCGCCCGTGGGCAGATCCACGCCGCTGCCGACTGCAAAGTCGAATTGCTTGAGATGCCACGACAATGTGGCTTCGGCAAACAAATCGCCGACGCCGAAGGTGTTGTTCCGGAATCCCGGATCAATGTTGACCTGCTGTGAGATGAGCGGCAAAAACCCGTCAAAGCCTACGTAACCGCCAAGGAATTTCGTGTCCGTAATCCAAAGCAGACGGGGCAGGTTGGCGTAGGTAAACACATAGGCGTTGGCCGGTCCAATCTTGTTGCCGGACGAATCGTTCAACGAATTGGCCCAGTAAAAGTAGTTGTAGTCGCGGACATAAAATCCCGGCGGCGGCAGCGTGGCGGCTTTGATGCCCTCCACGCCGGGCGCGTAATGGGCCGAGGGTTGGGCCTGAAGGACAACCGGCAACGCCAACAGTGACACCGCCAGCACGAGGAATCGAATGCGAACTTTCATGATTTTGGGTTGAGGATTTTGGGTTGATCAAACGTCCTGAAGTTTTCCGGAGAAATAAGTTTCGTAGGCGCTCAGATCGAGCATGCCGTGGCCGGACAAATTGAACAAAATCACGCGCTTCTTGCCGGCTTCCCGGGCTTTCTTTGCCTCCTCCACCACCGCGGCAACGGCGTGCGCGGTTTCCGGCGCCACCACCAGGCCCTCGCTGCGCGCAAACAGCGTCGCGGCTTCGAACACCTTGGTCTGGTGATACGCCTCGGCTTCAATAAGCCCGAGCTTGAGCGCGTGGCTGACCATCGGCGCCATGCCGTGGTAACGCAACCCGCCCGCGTGAATTGACGGCGGCATGAACTTGTGCCCGAGCGTGTACATCATCAACAGCGGGGTCATCTCCGCCGTGTCGCCGAAGTCGTAACGCCGTTCGCCTTTGGTCATCGAAGGACACGCCGACGGTTCCACACCCACGATGCGATATTTCTTTTTTTCCGTGATTTTTTTGTAAATGAACGGGAACGCGATGCCGGCGAAATTGCTGCCGCCGCCGCAGCAACCGATGATCGTGTCCGGTTCTTCGCCGGCCAATTCCATCTGCTTGATGGCTTCCTGGCCGATGACCGTCTGGTGCAGGCAAACGTGATTCAGCACGCTGCCCAGCGAATACTTCGTGTTCGGATGCGTGACGGTGTCTTCGATGGCTTCGCTGATGGCGATGCCGAGGCTGCCCGGGCAATGCGGGTCTTCGGCCAGCAGCTTGCGGCCGTACTCCGTCTGGTTGCTCGGACTCGGATGCACGGTTGCGCCCCAAGTATGCATGAGCATCCGGCGATACGGCTTGTGGTCGTAGCTTACCTTGACCATGTACACATTGCATTCCAGCCCGAACAGTTTTGACGCAAACGCGAGCGACGAACCCCACTGGCCCGCGCCGGTCTCGGTGGCCAAGCGTTTGGTGCCGGCGACCTTATTGAAGTACGCCTGGGCGACGGCGGTGTTGGGTTTGTGACTGCCCGCCGGGCTGACGCCCTCGTTTTTGTAGTAGATGTGCGCCGGCGTTTGCAGCGCCTTCTCGAAGCGCACGGCGCGCAACAGCGGCGTGGGCCGCCAGAGCGCATAAATTTCACGGACCTCGTCGGGCACCGGCACATACCGGTCCGGGCACATCTCCTGTTTGACGAGGTTTTCCGGGAAGATGGCCAGCAGCGCTTCCGGCGGCACCGGTTGTTTGGTGCCCGGGTGCAGCGGCGGCGGCAGCGGTTCGGGAAAATCCGCGAGTAAATTGTACCATTGGGTGGGAATATCCTGCTCGCGCAGGCCGAAACTGATTTTCGTGCTCATGTTGGCAAAAGGTTGAAGCTAAACAGATAGCCGTCACCGGGCCGCTTGTCACGCTGGAATTATCAATAACACTTTCAATAATGCTTCTGAAAAATTAAGGTTATAATTGGTATCTGCGGTTACTGCGGGACTTCCTGACTTGCCCCTACAAAGCGGGACTTACCCTTTAGACCGACCCTTCAGCCTGCATCCAACGGATGGCGTGTTGCAGAAGGTCATTGGCGTCTTTGAGGCTCAATTTTTCTTTGATGCGGGCGCGGTAGGTTTCAACCGTCCGCATGTCCAGGTGCAGTTCGTCCGCAATCTGGCGTGTGCCGTGCCCCTGGCCAATCATTTCAAAGACGAGCAGTTCGCGGTCGGAGAGTTTGTCCATGGGCAGACTGGGCTTGGTCCGCGCACCGCCGACCGCCGTGGCGGCAATTTGTGCGGCCATCTTCTCGCTCAAGTAAATGTCGCCATTCAGGACCGTGCGGATGGCCACCATGATTTTTCGCGTGGCCTCCTGCTTGGTGATGTAGCCGCGGGCTCCGGCGCGTATTACCCGTTCCGCATGGAGCATTTCATCGTGCATCGAAACCACCAGCACCGCCAAATCCGGATGCCGGCTGCGGATGTCCTTGATCAATTCCATGCCATGTGAACGTTTCAATGTAAGATCCACAATCATCAGGTCCGGACGCGTGGAAGCAATTTGTTCCATGGCCTGAAAACGGTCCTCGGCTTCGCCGCACACGGTCAAATCCGGTTCGCGCTGGATGGCTTCCGTGAGCCGTTCGCGAACCATGGGATGGTCGTCCACCAGCAGAATGCGTTTCAAGTTTTGCGGCGCCGATGGGGTTGGTTTGTTGATTGCCATGATACGTTCAAGCAGGTGGTTTCGGAGCGAAACACGATACGATGGTGCCATGGCCGTCGGCGCGTTCAATACTCAACGTGCCGCCAATGGCCTGGGCGCGATAATTCATGATGTGCAATCCCATTCCACCGGTCGAAGGAAGCGAATCTGTGATGCCAATGCCGTCGTCGCTGATTTTCAGTTCAATCCGGTTACGATTGGTTTTCAATTGAATTAAAATGGAACCGGCCCGGCTGTGCTTGATTGCGTTGTTCACCGCCTCCTGTGCAATGCGATAAAGGTGCGTGGCCACGGCATTGTCGCACACGGATACCGGCTGCGGACAATCCAGCCGGCATTTCACCCTGGTACGGGTGCATACTCCTGCCGCCAGTTGCTGCAGCGCCAGGCTCAAACCGTCTGCTTCCAGTTGCACTGGGAAGAGCCCTCGAGACAAAGCCCGGGCCTCCGTAATCGCCTCGTCAATCACCCGGCCCATTTTTTCAGCGGTCGCCGCTTCGGGTAACGTCCGGGCCCCCAGTTGTTGTTCCAGCGAATGATTGTCGAAGCCCAGACTGACCAATTGCTGACACAGTCCGTCGTGTAAATCCTGACCGATGCGGGCCTGTTCCCGGTCGCTGATTTCCAGAATTTCGCGCTCCAGTTGGCGCCGGTCCGTAATATCTTCCGCGATACCGACAATGCGGATGACCTTGCCCGTGCCGTCACGAATGGGGAAAGCGCGGTCGCGGATCCATCGCAGGGTGCCATCCGGCCTGAGAATGCGATATTCCTGATTGTATTCGCCGGTGGTTTGTTTCGTGAGCGTGGCTTCCGCCACCCGCCGCCGGTCTCCCAAGTGGATGGTGTCCGACCACCCGTTTGGCAATTGATATAACTCCTTGCAACTGCGTCCCCAGATTTTTTCATAGGCGGGGCTGACATAAACCATGCGGGTATCCTCCACGTCTCTCATCCAAAAAGCATCGGTGATGTTTTCAGCCAATTGGCGCAACTGTTGCATGGTTTTGCGCAATTGTTCCTCGGTTTGTTTGCGTTCGCTGATTTCACGTTCCAGTGCGGCAGTCCGTTCGGTAACGCGCTGCTCCAGACGTACCGTCAAGCTGCGAATCGCGGAAACCAGCAAAACGGCAAATAGTAAAATCCCGATTTGTACCCCGAGGTTCCAGTAGAGAATTCCCAGCCGTGAATGGTGGTTGACCCCATCCACAAACGAAGAAAGCGACCCGGCCAGGGTAATCAGCACGCCGGCCTTTCTGCCGCCTTTCCAGGCAGCATAGGCTGCAATGATCAGGTAAAATAAAATGAAACTGACTTGTTCAGCGGACAGATAATCAACAATCGCCACCAGAAACGTCAGGAAAAGACAAGCGATGCTGACGGTGGTTTCCGAAGGTTGTTTCAGATGGCGAGCCGAATTTTGACCGGTAATGTGCGGGATGGTGTAGTAATCAATTACGGCGCTGGAGACAACGGGGAGTGTGACAACCACACTGACGATGGCTTCGAATCGCCGCCTTAACCAGTTGCCGAGTTTTTGCATATCTTGCCCCGTTGCTTGGGCGACATCATTGTCCGGGAAAGCCGTGCATCAGGGTTCGCTCAGCCCGGATTGTCAACAGATAATAACTGCTTTGCCGTGCGTAAACAATAGCTGGAAGAATGGGAATGAATGATTCCCCGTTTTCCGATTTGCCAGCTACGCCCGTTTCAGGGATATTATCCGCCGTTTTTGCCGGTTTTATGAAACCCCAGGTCGAAATCTATGATACGACCCTGCGCGACGGTTCGCAGGGCGAAGGCATCAATTTCTCGGTCGCGGACAAACTCCGCATCGCTGAGAAGCTCGATTCTTTCGGGGTGCATTACATTGAAGGCGGCTGGCCGGGGAGCAACCCCAAAGACATCGAATTTTTTGCCGAGGCAAAGAAGCGGAAGTTCAAGAACGCCCGGCTCGCCGCGTTCGGGTCCACGCGCAAAAAAGGTGTGCCCGTCGAGCAGGACGACCAGGTGCGCCTGCTCATCGAAGCCGGTACGCCGGTGGTGACGATTTTCGGCAAGACCTCAATGCTGCACGTGAAGGAGGTGCTGCGCTGCACGCCGGATGAAAATCTGGCGATGATCGGCGACACTGTGCGCTTTTTGAAAGACCACGGCAAGTTTGTCATCTATGACGCCGAGCATTGCTTCGACGGTTACAAACTCGACCCCGAATACGCCGTCGCCACCTGGCAGGCGGCGGAAAAGGCGGGCGCGGACATGGTTGTGCTTTGCGACACGAACGGCGGCTGTTTGCCGGTTGAGGTTGCCGAAATCACAAAGGTCGCGCTCGGCAAATTGAATTGCAAAGTCGGCATCCACACGCATGACGACATCGGCCTGGGCGTGGCCAACGCGCTCGCCGCGCTCGAAACCGGCGCAACCCACGTGCAGGGCACCATCAACGGCTACGGCGAACGCACGGGCAATTGTAATCTTGTCAGTGTGATCCCGTGCGTGGCGTTGAAGCTGAAAAAAACCTGCGTGCCCCCGGCGTCGTTGCCCAATTTGAAGGAGCTTTCGCAGTTCGTGGACGAAATCGCGAACCTGCGCCACAACCCGCGCCTGCCGTGGGTCGGCTCGGCCGCGTTCGCGCACAAGGGCGGCACGCACGTCAACGCCGTCCAGAAAATCTCGGCCAGCTACGAGCACATTGACCCGGCGCTGGTCGGCAACCGGCGCACCGTCCTGGTGAGCGATTTGTCCGGGCGCAGCAACATCGTGATGAAGGCGCAGGAACTCGGCTTCAAACTCACCAACGACACGCCGGAGTTGAAGACGATTCTGCACCGCGTCAAGGAACTGGAAAATCAGGGCTACGAATTCGAAGCCGCCGAGGCGTCGCTCGCGCTGCTCATCGGCCGGACGCTGAAACACCGCGAACTGCCGTTCCGCGTGGACGGCTATCATGTTTCCATGCGGCGCAACGGCCACGCGTCCATCTGCGAGGCGACGGTGAAGGTCATCGTCAACGGCCAGGCCGCGCACACGGCGGCCGAAGGCGACGGCCCGGTGAACGCGCTCGACGGAGCATTGCGGCTGGCGCTGATGAAATTTTTCCCGCAGCTCCAGAACGTGACGCTCACCGATTACAAGGTGCGCATCCTGGACACCGCCACCGGCACGGCGGCAAAGACGCGGGTGCTCATCCAGTCCACCGACGGCAAGCGCGATTGGGGCACCGTCGGCGTGAGCGAAAACATCATCGAAGCCAGCCTTCAGGCGCTGGTGGATTCCATGGAATTCGCCCTGTTGAAAAAATGATTTTTGCCACCGAGACACGGAGAGCACAGAGAATTTAAATTTGATTTTTCCTCGGTGCACTCTGTGCCTCTGTGGCTATTTGATATGTCTGAAATTCCCAAAGCCTACGAACCGCAGTCCGTCGAGGACAAATGGTATGATTTCTGGCTGAAGCAGAACTGCTTCACCGCCGACACGGCGCGCGTGTCGCGCAAACGCCCGGCCTATTCCATTGTCATCCCGCCGCCGAACGTCACCGGCGTGCTCACCATGGGCCACGTCCTCAACAACACCATCCAGGACATCCTCGCCCGCAAAGCGCGCATGGACGGCAAGGAAGTCCTCTGGTTGCCCGGCACCGACCACGCCGGCATCGCCACCCAGACCGTGGTGGAAAAAACGCTCAAGAAATCCGGTGAAATCAAGCATCGCGACGATCTCGGCCGCGAAAAATTCCTCGAACGCGTCTGGGCCTGGAAGGAAAAACACGGCGGCATCATCATCCAGCAGCTCAAGAAACTCGGCGCCTCGTGCGATTGGACGCGCGAACGGTTCACCATGGACCCGGAATATTCGCGCTGCGTCCAGAAGGTGTTCGTGGAGCTTTACAAAAAGGGCCTCATCTATCGCGGCAAACGCATGGTGAACTGGTGCCCGGTCTCGCTCACCGCGCTGTCCGACGAAGAAGTGGTGATGAAGGAACAGAAAGGCGCGCTCTATTACTTCAAAGTCGAAGTCGTTGAAATCGTAGGACAGGCTTCCGGCCTGTCTCAAACTTCAGAAAAGAAAAATGGGGACAGGCAAGATGCCTGTCCTACGACAAAAGACATTCACTCAACTGACATTTGGTTGACAATTGCGACCACGCGACCGGAAACCATTCCCGGCGACACCGCCGTGGCTGTAAACCCGAAAGACCCGCGCTACGCAAAATTCATCGGCAAGCATGTCATCCGTCCGCTGCCGGCGGAACTGCCGCGCGAGCAGAAGCTCATTCCCATCATCGGCGACGAGCACGTGGATTTTGAATTCGGCACCGGCGTGCTCAAGGTGACGCCCGCACACGACAAGGCGGACTTTGAAATCGGCCAGCGGCACAAGCTGGCGCAGATTGATATCATGCATCCCAACGGCCAAATGAACGAGTTGGCCGGAAAGGATTTGAACGGTCTCGACCGGTTCAAGGCCCGCAAGGTGGCTGTGGAAAAGTTGACGGAGCTCGGCGCGATGGTGAAGGAAGAGCCGTACACCAACAACGTCGGCTTCAGCGAACGCGCCGACGTACCGATCGAGCCGCGCCTGAGCGAGCAATGGTTTTTGAAATATCCGGGCGTGGAAAAATCCCGCGCGTGCGTGGAACAAGCTGAGGTCGGAGGGGCGAGTTCCACGAGCCCCACTTCAAGTCAGGGCGTCGCAGAGCTCCGCCCTCCGAAAGACGGCAAAATGCATTTCCACCCGCAACGCTGGGCGAAGGTCTATGACCACTGGATGGGCAACATCCAGGACTGGTGCATCAGCCGCCAGCTTTGGTGGGGACACCGCATCCCGGTGTGGTATGCCAAACCGGGGAAATCGGAAATCGGAAATCGGAAATCGGGAATTTATGTCGGGGTGGAACCACCATCCGACCCTGAGAATTGGGAGCAGGACCCCGACGTGCTGGACACCTGGTTTAGTTCGTGGCTCTGGCCGTTTGCGACGATGGGCTGGCCGGAACAGACGCCCACGCTCAAGGCGTTCTACCCCACCACCGACCTGGTGACCGGCCCGGACATCATTTTCTTCTGGGTCGCGCGCATGATCATGGCCGGCTACGAGTTCATGGGCGATTTGCCGTTCCGGAACGTCTATTTCACCGGCATCATCCGCGACAAGCAGGGCCGCAAGATGTCCAAGAGCCTTGGCAATTCGCCCGACCCGCTCGATCTCATCGGCAAATACGGTGCCGACGCGCTCCGGTTCGGCACCATGCGCAGCGCGCCGCTCGGCCAGGACATTTTGTTCGACGAACAGAACGTCGAACTGGGCCGCAATTTCTGCAACAAACTCTGGAACGCCTGCCGCTTCCGCCAACTCGTAGGACAGGCTTCCAGCCTGTCTCCAACTGAACCTGAAAAAAACATGAAAAATAAGACAGGCGGGACGCCTGTCCTACGTTACGAAGTGCAGGCCGAGATTGATCCCAAACTGCTGACCGCGGACGACAAATGGATTTTGCTGAAGCTCGACGCAGCCATCCGGGAAATCACCGATGCCTTCGCCGAATACAAATTCAGCGATGCTACCGCCACGCTCTACCGCTTTTTCTGGAGCGAATATTGCGACTGGTACGTCGAGGCCAGCAAGGCAGTTTTAACCGGTAGCAGCCGACGTGAGTCGGCTCAAACTGAAGGTCAGAGCGGACTGACGTCCGCTGCTACGGGTGATGAAGCGCGCAAGGCGAACACGCTTGCGGTGATTGACTTCGTGTTCAGCCACACGCTGCGGCTGTTCCACCCCTTCCTGCCGTTCATCACGGAGGAACTCTGGCACGGGATGGGCTATGCCGAGGACATGCCGGAAGCACAGGGTGGGAAAACCATCATGACCGCACCGTGGCCCAAACCGCTCGATGACGATTTCAAATCGCACTACGGCCTGACCGAACGCGATGAGAAACACATCGAAGCTCGGAACAAATTGGTCGCAGAAGGCCGCAATTTGCGCCGCACGGCGAACATCGCCGCGAACAAGAAGATTAAGTTCATCCTCAAACCGGCGCGCGAGCTGGCGGCGCACGACGTCGAAGTGCTCAAGCTGCTGCTCAACGCCGAAACGTTCGAGATCAAGGCGAATTATCAGCCATCGAAGCAGACGATGACGGTGCGGACTGAGCTGGGCGATTTATTCCTGCCGCTGGAAGGTTTGATTGACATCGAAGCCGAGAAAGCGCGGCTGAAGAAGGAGTTGGACAAAATCGAGGCCGACATCGCCCGGGTCGAGCAGAAGCTGACGAATCCGAACTTCACGCAGAAAGTGCCGCCGGACGTATTGGCCGAGCACAAACAGCGGCTCGCCGATTATCAGGCCAAGCGCGACCACGTTAAAGCCGCGCTTGCGGCGTTGGGTTGATTGGTTTCATTCATCCCGGAGGGGCGAGCTCTGCAGAGCCCCCATTTTTAAAACTTCGTCAAGAACAGGGGCTCGTAGAACTCGCCCCTCCGAAAAAAGGTTTTCAATTGTAAGGACGAGGACGAAAATAAAAATCCTTCGTGTATTTCGTATATTTCGTGGTTAATCTTCCGTCACAAGGAATGAAGCCGACGACAGACAAGCCGGACCATTTGCATCAGCCGGTCCTGACGGTCGCGCGCAGGGATGCGGCAATCCTGCGCGAGGATTTCACCGTCCAACAGGCGCTCGCCGCCATCCGGCAAAAAGGTATCGGCGAAAAAATCGTCTATTTCTACGTTGTGGACGCCCAGGACCGGTTGGTCGGCGTGCTGCCTACTCGCCAACTGCTGACCGCGTCGTTGGAAAAGCGATTGTCCGAACTGATGCTCCGGCGCGTGGTAGCCATTCCGCATACGGCTACGGTGCTGGAGGCGTGCGAAGCGTTCGTCCTGCACAAGTTTCTGGCGTTCCCAGTGGTGGATGAAGCGCGGAAAATTGTCGGCGTGGTGGACGTTGGCTTATTGACGGAGGAAGCGTTCGACATTGCGGAGCGGGAACAGACGGACGCGTTGTTCGAGTCCATCGGTTTTCGCGTTTCACAGGTGTATGACGCGTCGCCGTTGCGGGCGTTCCGATTCCGGTTTCCGTGGCTGCTGGCGACCATTGGCAGCGGCACGATTTGCGCGCTGCTCGCCAGCGCCTATGAAGTCACGCTCGCCAAAAGCATCGTGCTGGCGTTTTTCCTGACGATGATTCTGGGTCTGGGTGAGAGCGTGAGCATTCAATCCATGACGGTCACAATTCAGGCATTGCGGACGATGCAACCGAACCTGGGCTGGTTTTTACGTGCCTTCCGGCGCGAAGCGGGCACGGCGATACTGCTGGGAATCGCTTGCGGCACGCTGGTCGGACTTATCGTCTGGCTCTGGCGCGGAACCGGCCTGGCGGCGTTTGCCATCGGCTCGAGCATCCTGCTGGCATTGTGCGCGGCGTGCTTTTTCGGGTTGAGCATCCCGGCAGTTTTGCACGCGCTGCGGCTCGATCCCAAGGTGGCGGCCGGTCCGGTGACGCTCGCGCTCACGGACCTGTTCACGCTGCTGTTTTATTTCAGCCTGGCCGCGTTGCTGTTGTGAATTGGGCCAAATAATCTCGACCGGGAATCAGTTTGCTGGCATTTAATCCATTTGTGAATTTACAAGCCGCTCAAAAAACCGCCATCAAAGCCGCCAAAGCCGCCGGGAAACTCATGCGGGCCAACTGGCACGCGCCCAAGCGCGTCAATTCCACCTATGCCCACGACATCAAGCTGGAGCTCGATGTGCGGTCCCAGACGCTCATCGGCAAAATCCTGCGATCCGCGTTTCCCCAAATTCCCATGCTCGGTGAGGAAGGCGATTGCGGGGACGTGGACGCCGAGTATCGCTGGGTGGTGGACCCGATTGATGGCACGGTCAATTACGCCTTCGGCATCCCGCATGCCGCGGTGTCCATCGCTTTACAAATGCGGAGTTCGGAGTTCGGAGTTCGGAGTTCGAAACTATCCTCGCATCAAACCGTCGTCGGCGTGATTTACGAGCCATTCATCGGCGAACTGTGGACGGCGATGCGCGGTGGGCCGGCCCGGCTCAACGGACGAGTCATCCGCGTCAGCAAACGCGCGAACGTGGACGACGCCATCATTGCGATGGGCTTTTCCAAGAGCAAATTGAACCTGGCGAAAAGCATGCCGCACGTGGTCCGGCTGGCCCGGCGCGCGCTGAAAATCCGCATCATGGGCTCGGCGGCGCTCGAACTGGCTTATGTCGCCTCCGGTCGGCTGGACGCCTACGTCGAGCGCACCATCAATTTGTGGGACGTCGCGGCGGGCGCGTTGCTGGTGGAATGCGCCGGCGGTGAATTTTACACGCGGCCCGCGCCCGGCGGGAAATTCCGCATGTGCGCCGACAACGGTTTGTTGCGCCGGAAGCTGCAAATCGGCAGCTTGCTGAAGTAATCCGGCAACAGCGCTTTTGCTTCGCGGCCGTCGGCCCCCTGATTACCGCTCACTTTTCACACCCAGGCCTTGCGAATCAGCCAGGTCTTGATGACCTGCGTCAGGCCGACATAGCAAATCAACGTGACAGCCAGGAATGGCCAGAACTGCCACGGCAACGGCACAAACCCGAGATACCGCGCCACCGGCGAGAATGGCAGCCAGGCGCCGACGCCCATGATGGCGATGGTCGTCATGGTCAGTTGCCAGCTCGCGCGCGACTGGATGAACGGAATCAGGTTCGTGCGGATGACGTGGACGATGAGCGTCTGGGTCATGATGGATTCGACAAACCAGCCGGTATTAAACAACGCTGCGGCGTAGGTGTGGTTCACCGCGTCGTCGTGGAACCGCGCCAGCAATTCCGGGGTCACGACCGGATTGAGGCACTTGAAGTAAAACCACATCAGGCAGAATGTCGTGTAATCGAAAATGGAACTGATCGGGCCGATGAAAACAATGAACTTGGCGATTTCGCCCATTGCCCACGGGCGCGGCTTGGTAATCTGCTGCGGGCCGACGTTGTCCGTCGGAATCGGCACCTGCGAGAAATCATAGAGCAGATTGTTCGTGAGCACTTGAATCGGCTGCATGGGCAGAAACGGCAGCCAGGCACTGGCGCCCAGCACGCTGAACATGTTGCCGAAATTGGAACTCGCGCCCATGCGGATGTATTTCAAAATGTTGACGAACACTTTCCGCCCTTCCAGCACGCCTTCCTCCAGCACCATCAGGTTCTTTTCCAGCAAAATCATGTCGGCGGATTCCTTGGCGATGTCCACCGCGTTGTCCACGGAAATGCCCACGTCCGCCGCCCGCAACGCCGGGGCGTCGTTGATGCCGTCGCCCATGAAACCGACGACGTGCTTGTTGCGTTGCAACGCCTGCACGACGCGCTTTTTATGCGCGGGCGAGAGGCGCGCAAAAACATCCGTCGTCTCGACTTCCTTCGCGAGCTGCTCGTCGGACAAATTTTCCACCTGGCCGCCGAGCAGGATTTTTTCCGCCTGGATGCCGACCTCGCTGCAAACTTTGCGGGTGACAAGGTCGTTGTCGCCGGTCAGCACCTTGACGGTAATGCCGTGCTGCCGCAACACCTCGATGGCCTTGGCCGCCGTGTCCTTGGGCGGGTCGAGAAACGCCAGATAGCCCGTCAGGACCAGGTCGCATTCGTCGGATTTGGTAAACGTGGTCTGCTGGCCCAGCTTTTTCGTGGCCACCGCCAGCACGCGGAAACCGTCCTCGCTCAATTCGTTGACCTGCTGCACCAGGTCGCCGACCAAAACCGGTTCCATCGGAAAAATCTCGCCTTCACTCTCAAAATGCGTGCATTTGGCAAAGACCGCCTCCGGCGCGCCCTTGGTCAACAGTTGCCGTTCGCCGTTCGGGCCCTGAACCGCCACCGACATCATCCGGCGCGAAAAATCAAACGGGATTTCATCCACCATCTTGTATTGGTCCAGTGACAGTTCCTTGTCCAATTCCTTGTAGCGCAGCACCGCCCGGTCCAGCAGGTTTTTCAAACCGGTCTGAAAATGGCTGATGAGATAGGCGTCGCGCAGGACGGTATCGCTTTCATTTTTGAACACGTCGCAATGGATTTCCAGAATGACGTGGTCAATGGTCAGCGTGCCGGTCTTGTCAGTGCACAACACGTCCATGGCGCCGAAGTTCTGGATGGAATTCAGCTTTTTGACGATAACCTTCTTTTTCGACATGGCGAGCGCGCCTTTGGACAGGCAGACCGAAACGATCATTGGCAGCATTTCCGGCGTGAGCCCGACGGCCACCGCCAGCGCGAAGAAAAAGGCGTCCTTCCAGTTGTGCTTGATGAGGCCGTTGATGAAAAAGACCATCGGGACCATCACGAACATGAACCAGAGCATCAACCAGACAAATTTCTTCACGCCCTTGTCAAAGGCCGTTTCCACCTGTTGTCCCGTCAGGCTGCTGGCCATCTTGCCGAAATAAGTCTGGGAACCGGTGGCCGCGATCACCGCCGTGGCTGACCCACTTTCCACGCTCGTGCCGAGAAAACACAAATTGGTGTGTTCGATGGCCGACACGTTGGGGCGCGCATCCCGGGCGTCGGTTTTTTCCACCGGCATGGATTCGCCGGTCAGGGTGGCCTGAATGATGAACAGGTCTTTGGCCGAAAGCAGCCGCACATCACCCGGTATCATGTCACCAGCCGACAGCTTCACCACGTCGCCGGGAACGAGTTCCTTCAGCGGAATTTCCCGGGGCTGGCCGTCGCGCAGGACCGTGGCGGTGACTTTGATCATCGCCTTGAGCTTGGCTGCCGCCTTGTCGGCGCGCGTTTCCTGCACGAACCGCAGCGTCACACCCAACACGACCATGACCAGCATCAACGTGCCGCCGGGAATGTCGTCGGTCAGATAAGAGAGCGTCGCCAGAATCGTCAGCAAAATCACCAGCGGATTGCGAAAGGCGACCCAAAGCCGGTACAGCCACTCGTTCCGTTTCTCGACCGCCACTTCGTTGGGACCGAACACCTCCAACCGCTCCGCCGCCTCGGTTTCGCTCAGGCCGGTGGGCGAGGTGTTCAGCCGTCGCAGGACCTCGGCGATTTCGCTGGTCGCCGCGTCGCGCAACAGGTCGGAGCAGCGCTGGCCGTTGGAATTTTTCGCGTCAGCCATAAATTTCAAACCGCGTAGCGCTTCAACACGGTCAGCAACGAACGCAATTCCCGGCGGCCGGCAGTGTGGCTGGTCGCCCCTTCGATGTAGTCATGCAAATGCAAGCCGATCACTTCTTCGCTGAACGACTTCAGCGCCTGGCGCGCCGAGACGACCTGCATCAGCACGTCCGAGCAATCGGCGTCGGCCTCCACCATCTTTTCGATGCCTTCAATCTGGCCCTTGATGCGGCGCAGGCGGACGACGAGCGCCCGTTTTTCCAGGCCGGGCCACCGGGGTTTTGCTTTCATAAGACAGCTTTTAACATTTTTAACCGGACGCGCCACTTCAAAAATGAGTGATTGAAATGGTATAGGGGGTAGGGGTATATGGCAGCGCGGCATTTGTCAACCGCTATTCTGCCGGCGGAAAATCCGCCGCCGGCGCGGGCCGTCCGGCCGAATTCCGCTGCTTGACGCCGGCGGGACTCCGGCCTAGCTTTTCATCTGTTCGGGGAGCCAACCGGCCGTCCGCAGGGACGACGAAGGCTGAGAGGGCGACGCGGGAGCGCCGCCGACCCGTTGAACCTGATCCGGATAATGCCGGCGAAGGGAGGTAAAGATTTCCTTCCCACTTTCCGGATCGCGTCACTCGACATATTGTTATGATTGCAACCAAAGATTCGTTTGAGCCGTCGAGCAGCGAGCAATTGCCCGCCAGCAAACGCATTTACGTCCAAGGCAAATTGCATCCCGACGTCCGCGTGCCGATGCGCGAAATCGAGCTCACGCCCACCAAATCTTTCAACGGCCAGGTTGAAGTCAATGAGCCGGTGCGCGTTTATGATTGTTCCGGGCCGTGGGGCGATCCCGATTTCAAGGGCACAGTAGAGCAGGGATTGCCCGCCTTGCGCGCCAACTGGATTCGCGCCCGGGGTGATGTTGAGGAACATGCCGGACGGCCGGTGAAACCGATCGATGACGGTTATCTTTCGGAAAAGCACCGCGGTTTGTCTGAGGCGAAACATCAGGACGCCACCTCCTTCAAACTTGAAACTTCAAACTTGAAACCCCGCCGCGTCTTGCGGGCGAAATCCGGTAAGGTTGTGACCCAGCTTGCCTACGCCCGTGCCGGCATCATCACGCCCGAAATGGAATTCATCGCCATCCGCGAAAACATGCGCGTAGGACAGGCTTCCAGCCTGTCTCCAACTTCCCAGCCTCGCCTTGGCGATCTTTCGCGTGATATCGTTCGAAACGATTTGGACAAACAGCATGCTGGTTCGGCATCACTCCACCACTCCACCACTCCATCAGTCTTTACCCGCTTTCCCCAACGCATCCCAGCCGAGATTACGCCGGAATTTGTCCGCGACGAAATCGCCGCTGGCCGCGCCATCATCCTCTCCAACATCAATCATCCCGAGCTCGAGCCGATGATTATCGGGCGCAATTTTCTCGTGAAAATCAACGCCAACATCGGCAACTCCGCCGTGGCATCGAGCATCGAGGAGGAGGTTGAAAAAATGCGCTGGGCCACCAAGTGGGGCGCGGACACCGTCATGGACCTGTCCACCGGCAAGAACATCCACGCCACGCGCGAGTGGATCCTGCGCAACTCACCCGTGCCCATCGGCACCGTGCCGATTTATCAGGCGCTCGAAAAAGTCGGCGGCAAGGCCGAGGACCTTACCTGGGAAATTTACCGCGACACCCTCATCGAACAGGCCGAGCAGGGCGTGGATTATTTCACCGTCCACGCCGGCGTGCTGTTGCATTTCATTCCGCTTACCGCGCGCCGCATGACCGGCATCGTGTCGCGCGGCGGTTCCATCCTCGCCAAATGGTGCCTAGCGCATCATCAGGAAAATTTCACCTACACCCACTGGGACGAAATCTGCGAAATCATGGCTGCCTACGACGTTTCATTTTCCATCGGTGACGGCCTGCGGCCCGGCTCGATTGCCGACGCCAACGACGAGGCGCAGTTCGCCGAACTCGAGGTGCAGGGCGAACTCACCGAGCGCGCCTGGGCCAAAGGCGTGCAGGTGATGAACGAAGGCCCGGGCCACATCCCGATGCATCTGATTGAGGAGAACATGCACAAGCAGCTCGAGTGGTGCCACGAAGCGCCGTTCTACACGCTTGGGCCGCTCACCACCGACATCGCGCCCGGCTACGACCATTTCACCAGCGGCATCGGCGCGGCGATGATTGGCTGGTATGGTTGCGCGCTGCTCTGCTACGTCACACCCAAGGAACACCTCGGCCTGCCGGACAAGAAGGACGTAAAAGACGGCGTCATCGCCTACAAGATTGCCGCCCACGCCGCCGACCTGGCCAAAGGCCATCCCGGCGCGCAATACCGCGACAACGCGTTGAGCAAGGCGCGCTTCGAGTTCCGGTGGGAAGACCAGTTCAACCTCAGCCTCGATCCTGTCACCGCGCGCGAGTTCCACGACGAAACCCTGCCGCAAGACGGCGCCAAAACCGCGCATTTCTGCTCCATGTGCGGCCCGCATTTTTGCTCCATGAAAATTACGGAAGACGTGCGGAAATTTGCGGAGGAGCAGAAAGTCTCCGAGCAGGAAGCTTTGGCGAAGGGTATGGAACAAAAAGCTCGTGAATTTGTCGAAAAAGGCTCGGAAATCTACACCAAAGCCTGACTCAACTTGAAACTGAAAACTGAAAACTTGAAACTCGCGCGAAGCGCGGCTGAGTTCGTGGAAAAAGGCGCGGAGGTTTACGCGAAGGCGTAAATTCTCTATGCTCTAGTCGGCAATGGCCGAATTTTATCCAAATTCATTCGGTTCGCTGCAATTCGTTTCTCGGATGGCATCGCTATTCCGGTCGCAAACCGAATTGCTTGATCAGTTGCTTGAACGACCGTTGTCCGACGCAAACTCACACGTTACTCCATTAGGCTTGCCACTTGAGAGCATAGACCATAGTGAGTTACTTCCCAAGGCAGGGAGAGGTGGGGTCAATCGTCGCACATGCTCTTCTTCTTTATACCGCCATGCTTGAGGCGAACAATCCGACATCATTCTTCATTCAAGCGCTGAGTCTGCTCGAATTTCTTGCAGATCCCAACGAGTATCGGAAGTTTGAGGAGGTAAAGAAGATAATAGCCAGATATGTTGCAAGGAATGCAGCTGATTACGATGCCTTACTCAACCGCTTTCGCGAGCTAACTAGCAAACAGGAGGAAACCACAGGTCGCCAGATCGGGTATAGGACGCTGATGGTTCACATGGGTAAACGCCTCGAAGATATAGTCCCTGATGTCGAGCAACGAAAATGCCTCTTCCTCGAACTGGATAAATACATAAGAGCGGTCATGGATCACATGATAGATCACTCAGAAATCGGATTTGATGACTATCTTGAAATACGTGAAGCGTTGCAGCCTTTCAAAAAGTAAAGAACAGCAATTCCATGAAAGCCATTCAAGGTTACCATCTCATCAAGCCTGAAGACCTCTTCTGGCGGCCCTCCAACCTGATGAAGATCCCGAACGCGGATTACCTGGAGCGGACCGGGAGTGAGAATCTCGGCGCGCGGCTCTGGCGGTTGACCTGAAACAATTGCCGAAGGAACTGGCCGGCGTGGAGTGGCCGCCGGAGGAGTGAGTCTATGCAGCCCGCTTCGGGTCGGCCAAAATCTCCTGTTCCGCGGCAATGAGCGCGTCGCGCATGGCTTGGGCATCGGTTGCGTCGCGGAGTTGATTGAGCACCTTGGTCTTCGACGCCATCAGACACAGCCGGGCCAGCGTGTGCAGATGCAGGCGGTCGTCTTGACAGCAAATCAGGAAGAACAGTTGGGTCGGCTCACCGTCGGGTGCGCCAAAATGGATGGGCTGGATCGGCCGGCCGGCCACGATGAACGACGTTTCGAACAGGTAAGGCTCCTGCGTGCGCAGATGGGGCAGCGCGAAACCACCCGGCATGGCCGTGGAACACAATCCTTCGCGCGCTTCCAGGCTGTCCACCAGGGTTTTGGGGTCATTGAGCTGGCCGGTCTTTTCGGCGAGCGCCACGAGGTCGCGCAAGACGGACGCCTTGGTCCTGGAAGTCATGGCCGAGTCCACGGCTCCAGCCGTGAGCAGGTCCGGCAGGATGGTTTCGTGCGGCAGAATGTTTCGGGTGTGGCGCGTGGACTTTTCGTGATAGGCCGTCAGCCGGTCGCTGGAAAAACCCAGGATGCGCCGCGAAGCCCATTCGTCAATTTCGCCCTTGCGGAAAACCAGGCGGTTGCCGCGCCTTTCAAAGGGGATCTCATGGTCTTTCACGCGTTGTTCAATCTCCGCCGGCGTGAGGTTCAGATAATCCGCCACGGCCTCCACGTTAAATAATCGAAACAGCGTAAACATATTTTTCGTTCACCGGGGTTTGTGCCGGACGATCAAGGAACGGGCTTTTCCAGTTCAACCGAAGTTCTCATGTAAACAAACAATACGTCGGCGCCGCGGAGAAACAAATCAAAATGCATCCGGTCGCTGGCCGGGGCGGGCCATTTGCGACAGGTGACCTGACACAATTGTCCAAGGAACTGGCCGGCGTGGAGTGGCCGCCCAAAAGTTGATTTGCGAAAAAAGGCGCGGAGGTTTACGCGAAGGCGTGAATCGAATAGAATCCCGGCCAATGCCGGTACCGGAAACAACGTCTGCCGAAGCCTTCGAGCGCTATGTGGGCGGGAAATGTCTGGTGGCCTGCCGTGGCAAGGCCTGGCGCGACATCAAGGCCTGGATCATCGCTCCGCCGCGCAACGTGGAAATGGTCTCGCTGCCTGCCGTCAGCGAACCGTTCCTCGCTTGGAGCGTTTCCGGCGAAGCCGAATTTCAGGAGCGCGAAGGCAATCAACCGTGGGTCACGCATCGGATCGAGAAAGGCTCTTTCTTTCTCACGTCGGGCGGCGCGCCCTATGATTGCCGGTGGAAGGCGGTAGGCGACGAGCCATTTCAATCCATGACCGTGTTCATCGCGCTGCCGCTGTTGCAACGCGCGCTGGAGGAAGTTTTTGGCGACGACGTGCCGCGGCAGCCCGTCGCTGCCCGGCTACAAGCTGCGGCAGATCACGGACTGGATGGCGGAACACGTCGCCGAGGAATTCAACCTGGACCGGCTGGCGGCGCAGGCCGGCTTGAGCAAGTTTTACTTCAACCGCCTGTTCAAGAGCGCGCTGGGCATGTCCCCGTCGCGTTATCATATCAATTTGCGGATGGATGCGGCGCGCCGGCTGCTGCGCGAGACGAAGCGGAGCGTGGTGGCAATCGCGCTGGACGTGGGCTACGCCAATCCCAGCCATTTTGCGCAACTCTTCCGCCGGGAAACCGGCCTGGCCCCGAGCGATTACCGCCGGCAAAGATAAGCCGCGAACCACGCGAACAATTGGGAAGGAGAATTCATTCATTCTTGTTGTAGATTAGCCATCAATTTACACCTTCGTGTTAACCCCGTTCGCACTTTCGAGCAATCCCGCAACAGGTGTGGCAAGACCACGGGCGACAGCTACGCCCATTTGGAGTAGATTCACTTCAACATTTAACAAAGGAAAGGATTTGAATATGCAAAAACGCAAACTGGGAAAAAGTAATCTGGAAGTCTCGGCCATCGGGCTGGGCTGCATGGGCATGAGTTTTTCCTACGGTCCACCCAAAGACAAAAAGGAGATGACCGCCCTGTTGCAGACCGCCGTGGAACGTGGCGTCACATTCTTTGATACCGCGGAAGTCTATGGCCCGTTTACAAACGAAGAACTCGTCGGCGAAGCGCTTGCGCCGTTCCGCGGAAAAGTGGTGATTGCCACCAAGTTCGGGTTCGACCTCAGTGGCAGTGACCATCGGCCGGGAGCGGCGGGCCTGAACAGCCGGCCGGAGCACATCAAGCAGGCCGTCGAAGGTTCGCTCAAGCGGCTCAAGGTCGAGACCATTGATTTGCTCTATCAACATCGGGTTGACCCGAATGTGCCGATCGAAGACGTGGCGGGTGCGGTGAAGGAATTGATCCGGGCAGGCAAGGTCAAACACTTCGGCCTGTCCGAAGCCGGCGCGCAGACCGTCCGCCGCGCCCATGCGGTGCAACCGGTCTCCGCACTCCAGAACGAATATTCGTTGTGGACGCGCGGGCCGGAGACCAACGGCATCCTCAAAGTGTGCGAGGAGCTGGGCATCGGCCTGGTTCCCTACAGCCCGCTGGGCAAGGGCTTTCTCACGGGCAAGATTGACGAAAACGCGAAGTTTGACAGCACCGACTTCCGCAGCACGCTGCCGCGTTTCACGCCAGAGGCGCTCAAGGCGAATCAGGCGCTGATTGATCTGCTTGGCAGCATTGGAAAACGGAAACAGGCTACGCCGGCTCAAATTGCGCTGGCGTGGTTGCTGGCCCAGAAACCGTGGATTGTTCCCATCCCCGGCACGACGAAATTGAATCGTCTGGACGAAAACATCGGGGCAGTTGCCGTCGAACTGACGCCGGACGACCTGCGTGACATTGAAAGCGCGGCCTCAAAGATCACCGTGCAAGGCGCCCGATATCCGGAAGCATTGGAGCAACTGACCGGTCGCTGAACGGTTGCAATCGGAAATTAAAACCACGGATGAACACGGATAAGCACGGAGTAACGTACGAACGTTCTTCCTCTCCGCCGCGCAGCGGAGGAGAGGGCCGGGGTGAGGTGGCGAGTTTTTAATTCCCCTCGCCCTGACCCTCTCCCCGCATTGGCGGGGCGAGGGAATTTTACCTGACAACATAAATCATCAAGGAATTGAAACTATGGAAATCAAACGATGTGGCTCACAGCCTTCCAACAAAGGACCGGCCGATTGGTTCACCGGCACGGTGCGCATTGACTCACCGTTCAAGGGAAGCGATCCCGCGCGGGTTACCGGCGCCATCGTCACGTTCGAGCCCGGCGCCCGGACCGCCTGGCACACGCATCCGCTGGGGCAGACCCTGATTGTGACCGCCGGCTGCGGCCGCGTGCAGCGCTGGGGCGGCCCGATTGAGGAAATCCGGCCAGGCGACATAATCTGGTTTCCGCCGGGCGAGAAACATTGGCATGGCGCCGCACCCACCACGGCCATGTCGCACATCGCCATTCAGGAGAACCTCAACGGCAAAGTGGTTGACTGGATGGAAAAGGTCAGCGACGAACAATACCGCGGGTAAAATCGAGACTTGGGACTCAAGATTCCGCGTAGCGGTCGGTTCATTTGTACAGGGAAGCGGAATCGGCGTAGACCTGGGCGACCTTTTCCATGGACGGTCGGCGGTCGGGATCTTTTTCCAGGCACGCCATGATAATGACCACGGTGTTGCGGAGCACGTTGTGTCCCAGTTTCAGGGGCGAAGTCGGCGTCCCCTTCTGGATGGCCCGTTCGATTTGCGCCCGGGTGCCGTCGAACGGATGTTTTCCCGTACAGGCATAATAGGCCATGACGCCAAAGGCGAAGACGTCGCTCGCGAAACCTTTCGTGAAATCCCCCTCCCATTTTTCCGGCGCGGTGTATTTGGCCGTGCCCGCCGGATTATGTTTCTGGTCCATGATGAAGGGCGGCAGGTTCCCCTCGAAATACGAGTGCGTGAAATCGATGAGCCGCGTCTCCTCGGGCGCGGCGTCGGGCACCAGCACGTTCATGCCTTTCAAATCGTTGTGGACGATCGGGCGTCCGCAAAAGATGCCCGCGTGCATGTCCGCCACCGTTTCCGCCACGCTTTGCAGCAGGCGATGCGTCCGGCCCGGGTCCGCGCAGGTGGCGCCCGTGCGCGCCAGGTCATGCAACGTCGTCGCCTCGAGGTATTCCAGAAACAGCCGGTGCGTCGCGGCATCGTACGCCAGTTTGCGGCGGATGCGCGGATGCGTCACTTCCTCCAGCATATAGGCCTCGTTGGCGATGAAAATATCGTCCCAGAAATGGGCCGGCTCCTTCAGCAAGGCGGGATATGGTTGACGCGCGAGCTCCACGCGGGCCAGCCGGGACACGCCGGCTTCCACCGCCAACGGCTCACGTTTTTTGATTTGCGGTATTTTCATGGTCAAACGGCGATTGGCGGGGCAGAGCATCAGCAAAAACCCTTTTGCTCGTCAAGCGATGAATCCCGAAGCCGCACATCGCCATTCAGGAATATCTCGACGGCAAGGTCGTTGACTGGATGGAAAAGGTCAGCGACGAACAATTCCGCGGGTAATCCGTGCTCCGGGCCGGGAGCGATCAACCGGTTATGGTGACCAGCAAGTCTCCGCTTGCGTTTACGGACGTGTTGAACACCGGCAAATCACGTCGGGCCGGCCCGTGGGTCACATGGCCGCCGGAATCATAGGTCGAGCCGTGGCACGGACAGTGAAAGGAACGGTCCGGTTCGACATCCAGTTTGCAATTCCGATGCGTGCAGATTGACGAAATGGCGGACAGCGTTCCGCCCCGCCGGACGATGAAAAATCCCTGATCGCGAAAGCCGGCGTACACGCCGTCGGCGGCGTATTTGTTGATCGAACCCGTGTTCACTGTCCGTCCCCGACCCGCGGCGGGCGGCCCGCCATTTTCCATCGAAGTGCAACCGGCGGCGAAGACCGCAGTCAAAATCAGGAATTCTCGCCGGTTGATTTTCATGGTCGGACCTTTCCCGGATCTTTCAAAATTCGAACACCAGGCTGGTGAAGACGCCCCAATGCGCTTCTTCACGGGCGTTGTTGTCCAGCGGGAAAACAAAGCCAATCCCCGGTCGCGGCTGGATCCGGCCGATGGCTTTGAGATTGAGCCGGACACCGGCGTTGCCCAGCAGGTTGTTTTGGCCGGAGTCATCCTTGTTCAATCCGGTTTCCCCCTGCAATTCAAACACCGGTATCACCTGCTCGACACCCGGCAATGGCAGCTTGTCGTGCGGGACGGTGTAGCCGAAGACAAAACCATATTCAAACGTCTGCAAACCGCCGTCATCGCCCGGACCGAACAAAGTGGAATAGCCGAGGATGGCTTGCGTGGTGAAATTGCCGATTTTGAGGTCGTCAAAAATTTTGGGAACCAGTTCGGCATTTTTGCTGACGGCGGATTCGGTGGGAATGCCCGCCTCGATGCCCGCGCCGAACGTTGAATCCACGAAACCGCCCGGCGAAACGAATTGATAAAACGGATAACGCGCGCCGACGTCGATGTTGTCAAAGCCTTCTGTGGTTGTTCCGTCGGCCACATCGCGCTCGTAGGGGAATTCCAATTCCAATGTCAGTCGGTCGAATCCCATTTCCACTTCCGGATGGATGATATCGGTCCGGGAACCGCCGTCCTCGGTGTGCAACCAGTCCAACCGCGCCTCGCCGGGCTCAAAATCCGAATCGTCCACCAGGAACGGTTCGGGAAAAACGCCCTGGCCGTATTGGCTGCGGCTATCCAGCCCGTCGAAGAGACCATAACGCGAGCCGGCCGGCGGCGTGTCGGCGGCTGGTTCATTGGCCGGGGCGGCATGGCTGATGCCGATTGCCGCAGCGCCGGCGAAACCGATGAGCAAAATTTTTTCCATACCGGCAACGATAGCAGGCGCGATGGCCGCCTGCTTCCGGCAATTTGACATTCTTTGACGGTGATTTGCGGAGGCTAACGGCCCTTTTGCGCGGGCGTTTTGAGGGGATACAGGCCGGGACAACAGCCGAACATTTCGTGAAAAGCCGTGCTGAAATGGCTCAAGCTGCTGTAACCCACTTCCAATGCGGCCTCGGTGACGTTGTATTCGCCGGACTTGAGCAGTTCCGCCGCCTTCTCCAGGCGCAACTGCCGCAGATATTGCGTGATGGTCTGGCCCGTCTGCGCCGAGAAGATGCGGCTCAAATAAAAGTGGCTGCACCCGATCTTTTTTCCCAGCTCCTCCAGCGACGGCGGGCGGGCGAGGTTTTGCCGGAGCAGGAAAATGACCTGCTCCACGCGCTCCGAAGCGAGCCGCTGCTGCCGCGTACAGAACAATTCATCGTCCGGCGGCGGCCGCAACAGAAAACTGACCGCCAGCTCCAGCGCCTTGCATTGATACCAAAGCGGCTGCGCGGCGGCATAGACCGGCGGCTGGCGCAACGAGCTGATGAGCTGCAGATGGCTCGCGGTCAGCCGCACCGTCGCGCCGCAAGTATGCTTACAGGGACAATCCTTGATGGCCGCGCCAATGGCCGGATGCACTGTGGTTTCCATGCCGGTGAGATGTTTGGCCAGGAACGGGCAGGAAAATTCAACCGTGAGAAACCGGTGCTGTTCGTTTGCGGCGCGGCGCGCGGTGAGCGGCACGTCCCGGTTGCGGTAAAACCCGGCGGTGTGGGGCGCGAACTCCGTCCGGCTGCCGGCGTCCTCCACGAAGCCGTGTCCCTCGAGGTTCAGGCACAATTCCAGGCAATTCGGATGGAAGCTGGCCGCCCAATCGAGTTCGCGCTTCGCAAAGAAATCGTGCCACTCGATGCTGTAACCCGCGCCGCGAAAGTTGCCGAACAACGGCTGCCAGCCTTTGCCGACTTCGCGCCATGCCTCAGCCTCCGTAAAAGCTGCGGCCTGAAAAACGGATCCATCCTCCTTTGCACCGGCGTTTGCCATAAAGCGCGTCCTGATGATTTTCATCCACCCGCAAGGAAATGGCAAGGCAACACAACGAATGGTGCGGTCCTGAATTCGTGGAGAAAGGGCCAGAGCAGCGGCAGAAAGTCGGCCATGCCATAGATAATGCTCTACCGCCCGTTTACGAGAAGAGTTGAAGTAATCAACTCGTTCCGCTTCCCTAAGTTGCTTTTTCGGGGTGATGGCGTATGGTTCGCCAGCAATTTTATGAAATTTACGCGAGTGAGTTCGCGACGGGTCATTGTGGTCGGCGGCGGTGCGGCGGGTTTTTTTGCCGCCATCACCTGTGCCGAAACTGCTTCCGATGCCGAGGTGATGGTGTTGGAACGCGGTCCGCAGTTCCTCTCCAAGGTCCGCATCTCCGGCGGCGGCCGCTGCAATGTCACCCATGCCTGCTTCGATGCGCGTGAATTGACGGCCTGCTTTCCGCGCGGCGGGCGGGCGTTGCTGGCGCCCTTCAAAAACTTTCAAGCGAGCGACACGGTAACATGGTTCGAAGCGCGCGGCGTGAAGCTGAAAACCGAGGACGACGGCCGCATGTTTCCCGTCAGCAATTCGTCACAGACCATCGTTGATTGTCTGATGCATGCCGCAAAAGCGGCCGGAGTGAAATTGCGGCCCAATGCGCGGGTCGAACGCGTGGCGAAATTGCCGGAAGGCGGGTTTGAAGTGACAATCGCAAACAAGACATCTTCTCCCTCGCTTCCACAAACGGAGGAGAGGAGCGAGGCGAGGAGGCCGGTTCAAATCAATGAACAAACCGCTCGCCCTGGTCCCCTCCCCGCCGTGCGGGGCGAGGGAGAACCAATGGCGGTCGAGACACTCAACTGCGACTGCCTGTTGCTGGCCACCGGCGGATGCCGCACGTTGGCGGCCGGACAATTGGCGGTGTCGCTCGGGCATATGCTGGAAGCCCCCGTGCCGTCGCTGTTCACATTTCACGTTGCGACAGCGTGGCTGCGGTCGCTCGCAGGCATTTCCGTCGAACCGGTTGAAGTGTCCGTGCCGGCCGCAAAATTGCGCGAACGCGGCGCGTTGCTGGTGACGCACTGGGGCTTGAGCGGGCCGGTGATTCTGCGTTTGTCGGCATGGGGCGCGCGGGCGTTGCATGGGTTCAATTACCGGTTTCCGCTGCAGATCAACTGGCTGCCGCATCTCCGCGCGGAGGTGATTGCCGCCGAACTCAAATCACGCCGGGAAACGCAGCCGGCGCGTCTTGTCGTCAACGCGCCGGTGGCGCCGTTGCCGTCGCGCCTGTGGGAACAACTCGTCCTGGCCGCCGGCATTGCGCGCGACACGCGTTGGGCCGCGCTTCCGCGCGCGGCGCAACACCAGCTCGTCCAGCAATTGATTCGCACGGAACTCCCGGTCGCGGGCAAGAGCCCGAACAAGGAGGAATTTGTGACCTGCGGCGGCGTGCCTCTGGGCGATGTGAATTTCAAGACCATGGAAAGCCGGATTTGTCCCGGCCTGCACTTTGCCGGCGAATTGCTCGACATTGACGGCATCACCGGGGGCTTTAATTTTCAGGCCGCGTGGACAACCGGCTGGCTTGCCGGGCAGGCCATGGCTGCGAAGTAACTTTCGGCGAAGCAAATATAGGTGGCAAATTTGTCCGAGGGTTGCGAAAGAAAAAACTGGAAATTTTTCCAAAATGGCGGACAAGTATCGAAAAGGATTTTTATGGACTACCAACTTCTCGGCAAATCCGGCTTGCGCGTCTCCGAACTCTGTCTGGGCACGATGACCTTTGGCGAAGAATGGGGCTGGGGCTCGAACCGGGACGAGTCCCGGGCCATTTTCGACGCTTACGTCAGCGCCGGCGGCAATTTTCTCGATACTGCCGATGGTTACACCAATGGCACGAGTGAGAAATTTCTGGGCGAATTCATCCGCGGCCGGCGGGAACAATTCGTCGTTGCCACCAAATTTACCTTCAATCAACGCCATGGCGATCCCAACGCGGGCGGCAACCATCGCAAAAACATGGCGCAGGCGTTGCACGGCTCGCTCAAGCGGCTCGGTACGGATTACGTGGACCTTTACTGGATGCACGCGTGGGACGAGCTGACGCCGGTCGAGGAAGTCATGCGCGCATTCGACGATTTCGTGCGCGCGGGCAAGGTGTTGTACATCGGCATCTCCGACGCGCCGGCGTGGTGGGTGGCGCGCGCCAACACGCTGGCTGAACTGCGCGGGTGGACGCAATTCGTCGGCCTGCAAATCGAATACAACCTCATCGAGCGCACGCCGGAGCGCGAATTGCTGCCGATGGCCGAGGCGCTGGGCCTCACGGTAACGCCGTGGTCGCCGCTCGCGAGCGGGTGGCTCACGGGAAAATATGCGGGCAAATCGAAGGAGGAAAAGCGGCTCGACAAAACGCCGCAATTCGCGCGGCGCACTGCCCGCAACGAAGCCATCGCCCGGACGGTGGTCAAAATCGCCAAGGCCGCCGGAAAATCTCCCGCGCAGGTCGCGCTCAACTGGCTGCGCGCACGGCGAAATACGATTCCGATCGTCGGCGCGCGAAAACTGTCGCAATTGGAAGACAATTTGAACTGCGTCAAATGGTCATTGAACGCGAAGCAGCTCACGCAACTGGATGAGGTTAGCCGGATTGAGCCTGGATTTCCGCGGGATTTTCTCGACAAGCCTTTCGTGCGCGATTATCTGCACGGCGGCTTGTTTGACCGTATCAAACATTGAGTCAACCGCCGCTGGTTCGATTTCAACTGAACGGAAGCTGGCATTTGTCGTTCCGTTGCGGCAAGCTGCCCGCATGAACACCGCTTCCGAAAATCTGCCGCACCATCTCGGCATATTGCGCGAGCGGATGCTGCATCCCACGGACTACGAGCTGGCGTTAAATTATTTCCTGGAGGAATTTGCCGGCGACGAGAAATTTATAAGTGCTTCGGAACCGGAGGAGGCGCCGCATCTGCTTGCGGTACTGGCGCACGTGGCCGGGAAAGCGTTGGGGGAACAGACGGCGTTCGACGAGGCGAAAGTGTTTCTGTTGCGCGAATACCGGTTTTATCACGGCAACGCGGTAGTCGCCGGACGCGTGCTGCTGTTCTTCTATTTCGAGGAGGCGGACAAGGGCATTGCGGCCCTGATACCGGGCGTTCGCGGGGCGATGGACGTCGCCCGATTCCATTTGACGGCAGGTTTGGCTGATCCGCGGAAGAATTGAACCAATTTGCGAAGCGACATCGGCCAGAACCTCGGAAACACCTGTGAACTCCGGAGTCCTGTAACATTTCCCGTTCATGCTGCGTCTGTCAGGACATGAGAAGTGTTTGGGCAATTGTCCTGCGGACATTGCTGGTGTTGTTGTCACTGGCAACGGTGGACGCGTGCGCCGACAATTACAATCCACTGGCCGTGGACGCGGCGTTTCATGCGCAAACGGTGGACCTGACGGTGCACGACGCCGCGCGCCAGCGCGACATTCCCGTCCGGGTTTACCTGCCTACGAATGCGACGCCCGAGCCGGTGGTGCTGTTCAGTCACGGTTTGGGCGGCACGCGCGCGGGCAGCGCATTTCTCGGCGAGCATTGGGCGGCTCGCGGTTACGTTGCGGTTTTCCTCCAGCATCCCGGCAGCGACGATGCGGTCTGGAAGAACGCGCCGCTGGGGCAATGGATGTTGGCCATGAACCAGGCGGCATCGGCGGAAAATTTTCTACTGCGCGTCAAGGACGTCCCCGCCTTTTTGAACCAGCTCGAAATCTGGAATGCGGACAAAACCAACCCGCTCGCCGGACGTCTGGACATGAAAAAAATCGGCATGTCCGGCCATTCGTTTGGCGCGGTGACGACCGAGGCGGTGAGCGGCGAGACTCTGCCGATTGGCGGGCAAACCTTCACCGACCCGCGCATCACGGCGGCGATTGCGTTCAGTCCCGGTTCGCCGCGCGAGGCAAATGCGGACCGGGCATTTGGCTCGGTGAAAATTCCGTGGCTGTTGATGACCGGCACGAAAGATGTGGCGCCCATCGGCCATCAGGACGTGGCGTCGCGGCTGGCGGTGTATCCGGCATTGCACGGCGCGCCGAAGTACGAAGTGGTGCTGGACAAAGCGGAACACTCGGTCTTCACCGACCGTGCGTTGCCGGGCGATCGCGAGCCGCGCAATCCGAATCATCATCGCGTGATCCTGGCGCTGTCCACGGCGTTCTGGGACGCGTATCTGCGCGGCGACACCGCTGCGCTGGCGTGGCTGAACGGCGCCGGTCCGCGTTCGGTCATGGAACCGGCTGACCGGTGGCAGTTTGCCGCTCATTGACGGATTGCAACCTGCCGTTTCCGGAATAGCTCTAATTTGCAACTTTCTTGTTCTGCACTACCCTTATCGTCAAATGACGAGGCCAAACGATTCGCAAAAACACATTGTTGTCGTCGGCGCCGGGCCGGGCGGTCTCACGGCGGCGATGCTGTTGGCTTATCGGGGATTCAAGGTCACCGTCTGCGAGAAGGAGTCGCATGTGGGCGGGCGCAATGCGGCGATCGTCCGCAACGGCTACAAATTTGACACCGGCCCGACGTTCCTGATGATGAAATTCATCCTCGACGAGGTGTTCGAGGAAGCCGGGCGGCATATTGACGATTACCTGAAGTGCGTGAAGCTCGAGCCGATGTACCGGCTGCAATTTGAGGACGTCCGGCTGGAACCGACGACGGCGCGCGAGGCGATGTTGCAGCAGCTCGACGCGCATTTTCCCGGCAACCGCATGGGCTACGACAAGTTCATGGCGGTCGAAAAGGTGCGGTTCCAGCGGATGTATCCCTGCCTGCAAAAGGATTACGCCTCGCTGGGGCAATATCTCTCGCGGGACATGCTGCGCGCGCTGCCAAAACTCTCCATCGGCCGCTCGCTCATCAGCGTGCTTGGCGATTACTTTCGCGAGGACAAGCTCAAGCTGTCATTCACCTTTCAATCAAAATATCTCGGCATGTCGGCGTGGGATTGTCCGGGCGCGTTTGCGATTTTGCCTTACGTGGAGCACGCATTCGGCGTGTATCACGTCATGGGCGGGTTGAGCGAAATCTCCGAGGCGATGGCGAAGGTGTGTCGCGAACTGGGCGTGAACCTCCGGCTCGGCGCACCGGTGAAACAGTTGGTGCTCGAAGGGCGCAAGGTGCGCGGCGTGGAATTGGCAGACGGTGAAAAAGTGTTGGCGGACGAAACGGTGTTCAACGCGGACTTCGGTTATGCCATGAAACATCTCGTGCCGCCGGGCGTGTTGAAGAAATACAGCCCCGAGAACGTGGACGCCCGCGAGTATTCCTGTTCCACGTTCATGCTCTATCTCGGCCTCGACAAGGTTTACGGCCTGCCGCATCACACGATTTTCTTCGCCGGCGATTACCAGCGGAATATCCGTGACATTTTCCAGAACAAAGTTTTGTCGGAGGACATTTCGTTTTACATCCGCAACGCCAGCGTGACCGACCCGGCACTCGCGCCGCCCGGACATTCGGCGGTGTATGTCCTGGTGCCGGTTCCGAACCGGACGGCGCGGATTGACTGGGAGCAGGAAAAGCAGCGTTTCCGCAACCGCGTCATTGCCGCCATGGAAAAGCGCGGCGATATGGCCGATTTGCGCCAGCACATCCGCGAGGAAATTGTGTTTACGCCGCAGACGTGGCAGGGCATGAACATCCAGTTCGGCGCAACGTTCAATCTTGCCCACTCACTCAACCAGATGCTCTATTTCCGCCCGCGCAACAAATTCGAAGAGCTGGACAACTGCTATCTCGTTGGCGGTGGCACGCATCCCGGCAGTGGTCTGCCGACGATTTACGAATCCGGCCGAATCGCGGCGAACCTGATTTCACGCCGGCACGGCGTCGAATTCGTTTCCAAGAACCTGCAGGTGTAACTCCGCCGGCCATGAACTGGATTCAATTTGGACGGCTCATCCACTCGATTTACGGGCGTGGCGGCAAGCTGCCGGACCTCGATTGGATTCAGAGTCTCGGCCTGCTGGCCGTGAAACTCGGCCAGGTCCACGCGTTGCGGATTGATTTCCTGGAGCGTGAAAAATGCGAGCATCTGGCCCGGCTGTACCGCCGCAATGCCGTGCTCGCGCCCGAGGATTTTCGCAGTTTGCTACATGCGTCCGCCATTCCCGGGTTCTTTAACCACTTTGAAAGCATCGAGCCGACCGCGCTGGCCTCGGCCTCCATCGGCCAGGTGCATCGCGCGCAACTGAAGACCGGCGAGAACGTCGTCATCAAAGCTATCAAGCGCAACGTGCGCGACGAGTTCGTTGCCGACGTGGCCAGCCTAAAACGCCTCTTTCGACTCGCCACGTTCGTCTATCCCAAGCTCCGGCAGGTCGGCGATCCGGTGGGCATCCTCGGTGACATCGAGGAATACACGTTGAGCGAACTCGATTTGCGCCACGAAGTTGCCGGCCAGAAGACGCTGCGCGCGATTTACGAACAACACCGCAACACGTTTGACCTCTCCCGGCTTACCTTTGCGCGGGTGCACGAGCCACTGTGCAACGAAAACGTAATGGTGTCCGAATTCATTCCCGGCCGCAGTTTTGACGAGCTGCTCGAAGACGGCGCGCTGGGCTACGACACATTGCTCGAACTGTTTCATATCCACGGCTTTTATATGTTTTGTGTGGGCACTTTTCATGGGGACATGCATCCGGGCAACGTGCTGCTTACCAGCGACAAACTCTGCTTCATTGACACCGGCTACATCGGCCATGTCGGGCCAAAAATCCGGCGCGGGTTGTTTGAATTCTTCGCCGCGTTGTCCGAATACAATTACCCGGATTGCGCCGCCGCGCTCAACCGCATGTCCGAGCGCGAACTGACCGGCCCGGCCTTCGACGCCTTTCGGGCAAAATTCCTGGAGTTGTACGCCGATTTCAAGGACCGCACGGTGGCGGAGGTGAGCCTGACCCGGAAGATGATGCAAACCATCAAGCTGGGCGTGCATTCGGGAATGACGTTTGAGAAAGGCATCTTCGCCATCATCCGCAGCCTGATGTATCTGGACGGCATGGTGCTGCGCTGCAAACCCGATGCTGTGTTGCTCCGTGACATGCGGCGCTTTATTGGAGAATTTGGAAAACTCGTGTAAGCCATGCGCGTCCGTGAATTTCGATCCGAACTCTGGCTGCCGCTGCCGCCGGCGGAACTGTTTCCGTTCTTTGCCGACGCGGCCAATCTACAGGCGTTGACGCCGCCGTGGTTGCACTTTGAAATCCTCACGCCGCTGCCCATCGTCATGGCCGAGGGGACGCTCATTGATTACCGGCTGCGCGTGCACGGCATTCCGCTGCGCTGGCGCATGCGCATCAACGTCTGGCAGCCGCCGCATCGGTTAGTGGACGAGCAGTTGCGCGGTCCCTACCGGCAATGGATTCACGAGCACACGTTTGAGGCGCGCGACGGCGGCACACTGGCCCGCGACCACGTGCGCTACGCCGTGCCGCTGGATTTCCTGGTTCACCGGTGGTTGGTGCGGCCGGACATCGAGCGGATTTTTCAGTTTCGGGCCGAGGCGTTGCAAAAGCGTTTTACCACCCCGCCAAATAGTCCCGCATGAACGCCCCGGCCCGAAATTCCATGACCCCCACTCTCCGCTGGCTGAGTTTGGCCGGCTGGCTGCTGCTCTGTTTTGCCGCTGCGTCGTTCGGCGGATTGTTCCTGCCCGGCGAGTGGTATGCGTCGCTGAAAAAGCCGTCGTGGAACCCGCCCGGCTGGATTTTCGGCCCCGTCTGGTCCGCGCTTTACACCATGATGGCGGTGGCCGCGTGGCTGGTATGGCGGCGCGGCGGATTCGCCGCCCAACGTGGGCCTTTGACGTTGTTCCTCGTGCAATTGGCGCTCAATGCCGCCTGGACGCCGCTGTTTTTTGGTCTGCGCTGGCCCGGAGCAGCCTTCGCTGAAATCGTTCTGCTCTGGCTGACCATCGTGGCGACCATCGCCGCCTTCCATCGCGCCAGCCGCCCGGCGACGCTGTTGCTCGTGCCGTATCTGGCCTGGGTCAGTTTCGCCGCGGCCTTGAACCTTGCCTTGTGGCGGCTGAACGGTTGAAACTTGCACCGATGAATAGCTCCACGGTGCTCTGGCTGCGCGCCGACCTGCGCCTGGCGGACAACCCCGCCCTGCAGGCTGCCCTCACACGTGGTGGCGCGGTCGCGCCAGTCTTCATCTGGTCGCCGGAGGAAGAGGGGGAGTGGCCGCCGGGCGGCGCGGCGAAGTGGTGGCTGCATCAATCGCTCACTGCGCTTGAGGCGCAACTGCACGATCTCGGCTCGCGACTGATTATTCGTTGCGGACCAACGCTCAAAACTCTGCGCGCCTTGGTGAAGGAAACCGGTACGACGGCGATATTCTGGAATCGCCGCTACGAACCAGCCGTCATCGCTCGCGATGCAAAAGTGGAAGAGGCGTTGCGCCAGGACGGTTTGACGGTCGAAAGTTTCAACGCCGCACTGTTACATGAGCCAGGGACGATTCAGAACCAGACCGGGAAACCGTTTCAGGTGTTCACCCCGTTCTGGCGGCATTGTCTGAGCCGACCCGACCCTGATGAACCGTTGCCGCCGCCGAAACGCCTGCCCGCACCGGCGAGATGGCCGAAATCACTCGCGCTGGACGAACTGGAACTCGAACCCGAAATTAATTGGGCTGACGGACTGCGCGCTGCATGGCAACCCGGTGAAGCGGGCGCAGCGAAGAATCTGCGCCGGTTTCTTGCACAGGCTTTCGACGACTATGCGGAACAGCGCAACCATCCGGATGTTGCCGGTACGTCGCGCCTGTCGCCGCATCTGCATTTTGGCGAAATTAGTCCGCGCCAGGTCTGGTACGCTGTGCGGCGGCTGGCGGCCCGGCGCGGTTGGCCGGCAACGGAGTGGCGCCGCTCACAATTTCTCGCCGAGATCGGCTGGCGCGAGTTTGCGCATCATCTGCTGTTTCATTTTCCACACACGCCTGCCGAGCCGCTGCGCCCTGAATTCAAAAAATTTCCATGGCGCAAAAACCCGGGGTGGCTCGCGGCGTGGCAGAAAGGTGTCACCGGTTATCCCATCGTGGACGCCGGGATGCGCGAACTGTGGGTGACGGGCTGGATGCACAACCGGGTGCGGATGGTCGTCGCGAGTTTTCTGGTGAAGGATGTGTTGTTGCCGTGGCCGGAGGGGGCGCGATGGTTCTGGGACACGCTGGTGGACGCCGACCTCGCGTCGAACACGCTCGGCTGGCAATGGTCGGCCGGTTGCGGCGCCGATGCCGCGCCGTACTTCCGCATTTTCAATCCAATGAGCCAGGGTGAAAAATTCGATCCATGGGGCAAATACGTCCGCCGCTGGTGCCCGGAACTGATGAAACTGCCGGATGAATGGATTCATCGTCCACATGAAGCGCCGCCGGCGATTTTGCGGGACGCGGGAGTGGAATTGGGCCAAACTTATCCGCTCCCCATCGTTAACCACGCCGCCGCCCGCGAAGCGGCACTGGCGGCATTTTCAAAAATCAGGCGCCGTAAAGTGTGAACGGAGGATCGGTCAGTCTTTGCGTTCCGCTTCACAGCCTGCGCTCGCTGTGCCGGTCGGCCACGAGCCGGGTGCCGTATTTCACGCGCAGCTTTGGCCGCAGACCGGACTCCAAATCGGCTCGCCATTTCGATCCGTATGACATTAAGCTTTGTGACGCATGATTGAACGCCAACGCGCGGCACAACTTCAAGTCGCCGGAACCGGCTTTCTGGCCCTCTTTTCCATCGTCGGCATCGCGCTATACGGGTTGCCGCTTTACTATGATTTCATGGTGAACGAATTCGGCTGGTCGCGGGAGCAGGTCGCATCGGGCAACGCCTACAGCAAGCTGATAGTGGGTCCCTTGTTCGGTTTTTTCGCCGGGTGGATCGTGGACAAGTTCGGTCCGCGGCGGTTGATGATGACGGGGATCGTGATGACGGGCGGAGCCGTCATTGGCTTGAGCCTGATGTCGGGGGCAATCTGGATGTTCTACCTGTTTTACCTGTTCAACGCGCTGGGCTATGTCTGCGGTGGACCGCTGCCGAATCAGGTTTTACTTTCACGCTGGTTTGATAAAACGCGCGGCAAGGCGATGGGCTTTGCGTATCTCGGCATCGGAATCGGCGGTGCGCTGGTGCCGCTTTTGTCGCACTGGCTGACCGGAATGCTCGGTTGGCGGGGGTCCTTGTGCGTGCTGGGCATTCTGATGATCGTGATGGCCTTGCCGATGGCATATTTCGTGAAGGAATGGCCGGACGATCAGCCCGTGAAACAAATCAAAACAACGTCACCGCTGGTTCCGATCGGTCACATCTTTCGCAACCCGGCATTCTACCTTCTGGCGCTGGGCAGCATGTGTTCGATCGGCGCGGTCGGCGGCACGAACCAACACCTCAAATTGTTTCTGAGTCTGGATCAGGGCTACGCTCAAGCAGAGGCGATGAAAATTGTTTCGGTGGTCTTGACCGTCAGCATCATCGGACGCCTGTTCATGGGCTGGCTCGCAGATCGGATTGCGAAAAAGTATGTAATGCTGCTGATTTATCTGCTGATCGCTTCTGCCATCCCGCTGTTGTTCTTCGCCTCGAATCCCAAGGTGATGTATCTCTTCGCGGTCATCTTTGGTCTCGGCCTTGGCGGTGAGTATCTGATCATTCCCCTGATGGCGGCGGAATTGTTCGGTGTGAAAGCGTTTGGCCGGCTGATGGGAATCGTACTGACGGCCGACGGTGTCGCGGAAGCCGTGCTGCCAAAGTCCATTGGCCGTTTGCGCGATCAGACGGGGAGTTATCATCCGGGGTTCCATGTGCTGATCGGCGTCGCATTGTTCGGTGCTGTTGCCGTCGCTTTACTGCCGCGAAAACGGTTCGAGTTGGGTGAAGAAAAGAGAAACGCACGATGAGCGGACAACAAATTCAACCTATCGGCACGATGCCGGCTGTCGAAGCCTTCCAGCGCCATTTGCGTGACAGCAAAATCACGATGCCCTGCGACCTGGAGCTTTTGAGCGGCAGCGCGTCGCCGCTGGCCCAACCGTTGCGCATCGGTGGAATCACTCTCGGGAATCGCTTTGCCATTCATCCCATGGAAGGGTGGGACGGCACGCCGGATGGCAGGCCGGGCGAACTCACCGTCCGCCGCTGGCAGAATTTCGGGCGCAGCGGCGCAAAACTTATCTGGGGTGGTGAAGCGGTCGCTGTCCGTCACGACGGCCGCGCCAACCCCCATCAACTGCTCATCAACGAACATACCTGTGCTGACCTGGCCCGTTTACGCGACGCGTTGATTGCCGAACATAAGTTGGCGACCGGCTCTGCCGACGGCTTGTTGATCGGGCTGCAACTGACGCACTCGGGTCGCTACAGCCGGCCCAATGCCAAGGACCGTCCCGAACCTCAAATCCTCTATCATCATCCACTGCTCGACAAACGATTGAAACTTGCGCCGGATTTTCCATTGCTCACGGACGGCGACATTGGCCGCATCATCGAAGATTTTCATCGCGCGGCAAAACTGGCTCGCGAGATTGGGTTCGATTTTGTGGATATCAAACATTGTCATGGCTATCTGGGGCATGAGTTCTTAAGCGCGCACACCCGACCCGGGGACTACGGCGGCAGCTTCGAGAATCGCACGCGGTTCCTGCGCGAAATTGTTGCCGGCATTCGCGCCGTCGCGCCCGGTCTGGAAATCGGCGTGCGGCTCTCGGCGTTCGACCTCGTGCCGTTTCATCCGGACCCGGCGCTCTCAAAACCCGGGAAGCCCGGTCCCGGCGTGCCGGAGCTTTCGCCCGGGCTGGTGCCCTACCGCTGGGGCTTTGGTGTGAATGTGGAAAATCCCACGGAACCGGATTTGACCGAGCCGGTCCGTTTCCTCTCTTTGCTGCGCGAATTGAATATCCGACTGGTCAACCTCACCGCCGGTTCGCCGTATTACAATCCGCACATTCAGCGTCCGGCGCTCTACCCGCCATCTGACGGCTATCAGCCGCCGGAAGACCCGCTCGTCAGCGTCGCGCGTCAGATGGACGTGGTCCGCCGGTTGAAGCAGCAATTTGCGGATTTGATTTTGGTCGGCACGGGTTATACCTATCTGCAGGATTTCCTGCCGCATGTCGCCCAGGCGGCAGTACGCGGCGGTTGGGTGGATTGCGTCGGTCTGGGGCGCATGGTGTTGTCTTACCCGGAACTGCCGCTCGACGTGATTGCCGGTCGGCCGCTGGCGCGCAAGCGGCTGTGTCGCACGTTCAGCGATTGCACGACCGCGCCGCGCCACGGCCTGCCGTCCGGCTGTTACCCGTTGGACGGCTTTTACAAAAGCACCGGGGCCGCCGCGCAACTCAAGCAGATCAAGAACGCTCAAAGGAAAATCGCCGAATGAAAAAAAACGTGGCATTCATCACCGGCGCGAGTCGCGGCATCGGACGCGGCATCGCGATTGAACTGGCGAAACAGGGCTATGATCTCGCCGGCAACTCAAGAAACTTCGAGCCGCAGAATACCAAGAGCGGCCTCTTTGAGGTCAAACAACGGGTTGAAGAATTGGGCGCGAGTTTTCTTCCATTGCAAGGTGACGTTTCTTCGCCCGAGGACCACGAGCGGATGCTGGAGTCCATCCTCGCGAAATATGGCCGCATTGACGTGCTCGTGAACAACGCCGGTGTCGCTCCGGAAAAGCGGCTGGATATTCTGGAAACGACCGCCGCGAGTTTTGACCGCGTTCTGGACATCAACCTGCGGGGCCCGTTTTTTCTCACCCAACGCATCGCGCGACAGATAATCGCCCAACTGAAACAGAAACCCGAACGGAAACCGGCCATTGTTTTCATCACGTCTGTTTCGGCAATTACCTCGTCGCCATCGCGCGCCGAGTACTGTGTTTCCAAAGCCGGTTTGAGCATGACGGCGGCGGTTTTTGCGGACCGTCTGTCGGAACACGGCATCAACGTCTATGAAGTCCGCCCCGGAATCATCAAGACCGGCATGACGACGGCGGTTGAGGCGAAATACGACAAATTAATCGCCGAAGGATTGGTGCCGCAACGGCGCTGGGGTCTTCCCGAGGATGTCGGCAAAGCCGTCGCGGCGCTGGTCAGCGGAAGCTTTCACTATTCAACCGGCACGGTCATCGAGGTGAGCGGCGGGATGAACCTGCGGAGGCTTTAATCTGAGGGCATGAAGATAAACCAGAAGATTGACGAGCGGGAGTTGCGGGCGCGGATCGGGCAGACGTTTGATTTCGGCGTCGCGCAGCTGGCCAAGATGCTGCCCCAATGGACCAGCGACAAGCCGGCGCCGATCTACACCGAAAACGGGGTTTGGTCACGTCCAGGTTTCATCTGGACCGATTGGTGTCCCGGCTTTTACGCGGGCATGATGTGGCTGGCGTATGAACGCACCGGCCAGACGCAATGGCGCGAAGCGGCCGAAGCGTACACGCGAAAACTCGAACCGCGAAAGTTTGACCGCGACGTTCACGACCTCGGTTTTATTTTCATGACCACAGCGAATCGTTGGCACAACCTGCTGCCCGACGGCGACGCGACCAAACAATGGCTCAGAGAGTTGCTGATCACCGCAGGCACGACCCAGGCGCTGCGCTGGAAAGACACCGGCGAAGAACACTACCTCTATTCTTTCAACGGCCCGCAATCGTTGTTCATTGACATCATGATGAACATCGGCCTCCTGTTTCGGGCACATCAGCTCGGCGGTGAAGAAGAGTTGTATCGAAAGGCAGTGACCCACGCGCGCACAACGGAGAAATATCTGATCCGCAAAGCCGGCGACCGTTTGGTGGACGGCGACGGCAAAGTGATTCACGAAGCCATCTTCAATCCAGCGCGCGGCGAGTTCCGCAATCTGTCGTCGCAACAAGGCTATTCGCCATTCACCTGTTGGGCGCGAGGTCTCGCGTGGGCGATGTATGGATTCACCGATACCTACCGGTTCACCCAAGACCCGTTGTTCCTCGAGACCGCTGAACGTTGCGCCGGTTATTATCTCGAAAACACGCCGGCTGGCGGGGTTCCCTTCTGGGATTATGGCGCTCCCAACATTCCCGATGAGCCGCTCGACAGTTCCGCCGCGGCGATTGCCGCCGGCGCGTTGTGGAAATTGAAAGACATTGCCGGCACGCGCCGGGGCGCGGAGACCTACCGACGGGCGGCGCTGACAATTCTGGCGACCCTGACCGGCAAAGAATTCACGGGCGACTCATCCCGCGATGGCATTTTACGGCATGGAGTTTATCACAAGCCGATGAACTGGGGCGTTGATGAATCGGTGATGTGGGGAGATTATTTCTTCATGGAAGTACTTCGCGCGGTTTTAGCGGAAGGTTTCCCGCCACCCGGTTCATAATCAAGCATACGATTGCCGACGCCAACCCCGAAAGCTTTCGGGGCAGGCTCAAAGCGCAGTGCGGCGGTTGAGTTGAGGTTTTTCGGTTCACTTCCCTTCCTGCTTTACCAGCACGTGCCCGATGCGGCGGGCGGGGACAACAGGTGCAGATTCGCCCACATCATCGCGCCGTGACCCGGTCAGCGGCTTTCAGCAGGTGATGATGATGGCCAGTACGCCGTCACTGAACGCCTCCAAGCGGTTCTTCTCCATGCGGCCATGGTACTCCGGGAGTTAGGTTCATCGCAATGGCTGTGTGGTGAATCAATTGGCAGACCGACGCACGTGCGGCTTACCGGGCGATGATTGTTATTGCCATGGCGGCGGAATCGGCTATATTACGCGTGTCTGTTAGATAGCTTGACAATTGCATGGCATGGTAAATCTGCAGGTGAACTTCAGTTCAGTGTTGATTTGAAATCCGATTAACGGGAACAGTCTGACAAGAGTGAGGTTTATCTCTCAGCAAAACATTAGAAGATCACATGAGCAGTAAATTGTTTGTAGGGAATCTTCCCTTTAGCGTCACGGAAAACGACTTACAGGACGCCTTTGCGGCGCACGGTACGGTTGTGGAAGCCATGTTAATGATGGACCGGACCACCGGTCGTCCCCGCGGTTTCGGTTTCGTCACCATGAACACGCCGGAAGAGGCTCAGAAGGCCATTGCCGCACTCAACGGCGCGCAACTGGGTGGTCGCGCCCTCACGGTCAATATCGCCCGGTCGCGCGAAGAGCGCCCGCCCGGCGGTGGCCGTCGTGAATACAGCGGCGGTAATCGCTACTGATAGTGCTCGCGATTTCACAGCGGGGTCCGTTCAAAACCGGACCCCATTTTTTGCAGATTATTTCAGACCGGTGACCTCGGCGTCGAAGGTCGTCAGGTGCTTTCCGATGTCGGCGACTACCTTCGAGTTTTGAAATTTAATGTTTCGGGCAAAATAGATTTTCATCCCCGTTTTGGCTGAAATGGTCACGTTTGAGAGCATTACATTGGTAACGGGCGCCTCCGGCAATCCCCGAATCGTGCCGGCGTTCTGACAATCAGTGGCCGTCACATTGCGGATGGTGATGTTCTGATTGAACGGCGTCCGGTCGGTGACGGCTTCGGGCTGTTCGGTGGACGGGTCCTTGGGTGCATTCCGTTCCGGGTAATAGTCAATGATGTAAATCGGGTTCTTCACGGCCGTCATCTTGAGATTTTCGTACGTGCAATTCTGCAACAAGCCGCCGTTCCCGCGCAGGGTTTTGATGCGGATCCCGGCGTCGGTGTCGCTGAAAGTGCAGTTGCTCACCGTCAAATCCTCGAGCCCGCCCGCGGTGCCCGAACCGACCGAGCAGCCGTGTCCATGCATGAACGTGCAATTTTTGATCGTGAAATTCTTATTCCCCGGAGTGCGGCTGCCGGCGGGTTTGATGGCAACGTTGTCGTCCCCGACGTCAATAAAGCAATCGGCGATCAGGAAATTCCATCCGGACGGGTCGATGCCGTCGGTATTGGGGGCATTGGCCGGCGCTTTAATGGTGATGCCTTGGATGGTCACGTCCTGGCAGTTCTGGGGCACCAGATGGAACATCGGCGAGTTGCACAGGGTGATGTTATGCACGTACACCCGGCTGCAGTTGGTCAGTTTGATCAGGAAAGGCCGGTGAGTCATGGACCGGTTTCCCCGGAACGTTGTCCACCAGACACCGCCCTGACCGTCAATCGTCCCTTCGCCGCTGATTTCAAGGTCATGAGCGCCGCTGGCGGTGATGCTGTCCTGATACCGCGCCGAGACGACCGGATAGCTCGTCATGTCGTCACTGATTAAAATGACCGCGCCTTTAGCCAGATGCAGATTAATACTGTTGGCGAGCGTGAATGGCTTGGTGAGAAATTTCCCGGCCGGCACCAGCACCGTGCCGCCACCGGCAGCAGCGGCCGCATCGATGGTTTTCTGAATGGCGGCGGTGTTCATCGTTTTGCCATCGCCGACCACGCCGTAGTTGGTGACGTTGAAGGTTGCTTTGGGAATCACCGGCAACGGGATGCCTTGCGCCGGCGCACTGAGGGCGCTGGCGAAAATGAAACCGGCAACGGTTGCGGTGATAAAAGCTTTGAGTGGGTTCACGAAGGCTTTCATGGTTCAAAGAGTAACGCCGGTTTGAAACGCGTCAAGCGCGGCGGTGCGATGGCGGGTTATGGCCGCGACACAAACGGATTGCCCTTGAGGTAAAACCGCAAATGTCGCCTCGCCCAGTGCCGCGCATATTCCACTCCCACTCGCGGACGTTTCACGATCGTCAGCAATTCGGCCTTCAGCGGCGCGGCGACATAAAAATCGTCGCTCAGCAAATCGTGTCCGTTCAGCCGCCGGTCAATGTGCAGCGCCCGGCAAAGCAGCCCGGGTCCGCACGTGTGCTGCGCCACGTTGTGCACCGGCTCAAGGGCGCGCAGCAAGACGGCGGACGCATGGCCTTCGCGCTCCGTCACCACGTTCATGCAATGATACATCCCGTAAATGAAATAAACATAGGCGTGTCCCGGCGGACCGAACATGACCTTGTTTCGCTCCGTCAATCCCCGGGCCGAATGTGCCGCCAGATCGTGTGGGCCCAGATACGCTTCCACCTCCACGATCCGGCCCACCTGCTTCCCGTGGACGAGATATTTGCCCAGCAATTCCTTCGCGACCGTGATGGTATCCCGGTCGTAAAATGAGCGCGGCAGCTTACGCATGGCGGCACTATACCAGAAAACCGGCAAAGAAAAATGCCTGGCGGAGGGATTGAACTTTGGTTTTCCGCTTGTTCCGGTCTCGGCCAGCCGTTAGAAAGGCCAGCATGAAAAACAAATTGTCGCGCGTGTGGCTCTTTTTGGCGCTGGGCCTGTTCGCCTTGAAAATCGTTGTCCCGCTCCGGGCCGCGCCGCCCACCGATGCGCAATTCAAACGCGGCCAGTATCTGGTCGAGCGGGTGTGCATGTGCGCCGAATGTCATTCGCCGCGGAATGACAAGGGGGAATACGACCGCTCGCAATGGTTGCAGGGCGAACTGATTGATTACAAGCCGACGCGCCCCATGCCATTTGCCGCCATCGCTCCGCCGCTTGCCGGGTTGCCGACTTTCGCCAACGATGAGGCGGCGGTGAAATTTCTGGAAACCGGCACCAATGCCCAGGGCAAAACGGCCCTCCCGCCCATGCCGCAATTCCGCCTCAATCGTGACGACGCCGTGGCCGTGGTGGCTTATCTGCGGTCGCTCAAACACTGATGCGGCGGCGCCGTGCCGGCCTTTCGCCTTTGAAGCGGCTCACACGGCGGCTGAACTTCTTCGGGCACCACGTTTGCGGGGGGCTTCCGCAAGGCGGGCCATGACCGCGGGCTGCTTCAGCAACATGAGCTTCAGCGCCCGCAGCTTCAGCAGCAGAATCAACATCACCACCAGCGCGATCAACAGAAGCGCTATCAACACGAGCAATAATGTCACTGGGGAAAGAGCCGGAGCGACGGCCGCCGGAGCGACAGTCACCGAACGGACAGCAGCCGGAGCCGGAGCCGCTGCAACCGAAGCTGCCACGGTAGTTGGTGGCGCCGCAGCGGTTTGCGGAGTCATCGTCCTTCCGGGAATTGTTTCGGTTGCGCCGAGTGTGAATTTGGCGGGTTGTTCCACCATGGCCACGGATGGCGTGTTCGTTGCCGGTAGCGACTGGGTTTGCAGATCGTCCGGCTGGTTCAACTTTTGTATCAGAGCCGCCCGGGCGGCTGCCTGGGCTGGCGTGTCCATTGCGCGGAGGGAAACGGATCCTGTGCCCAAGCCGAGACACAATCCCAAAGCGATGCTGATTTTCAGGCGATTATCCATTTTCAACCGTTTATGCGAGCATCCCAAAGGCCAAATCCGCTGGTTGCCGGCCGCTTTGCCACCACCAGATTTAGGACACCACTCGTCCCTCACGGGGTACAATTCACCCCTCAGAACCTGCAATCTGTCCCTAATTTCTTAAATTTTGGACAATTGATGTTAAATATTCCTCCGAAGTTTGACGGTATGAAAAATCACACACTTCACACGAAGGAGAGTTGGCGAGGGGGTCAGCCCCAAGTCAACCCCGTCCCGCTTGGAAGCGAGGAACCCGGCGGTGAAAACGACTGTAACAACTTAACAACAACGGTTATGACTGAATGTATTAAAAAAACACACGGGCAGGTTGCTGTTTCCAAATCCGAAACGCGAACAGCACAAACATCGTCGGCTAATCTCGCAAGAATCAGAATTTCCCTCGCTTTGTCGGCGGCGCTTGTTGTCGGCCTCGTGTCCGCCCAAGCGGCCGACAACCTGGCTCAAACCGCCGCCCGTGTGGCTTTGTTGCAAAAGATGTATGACCTGGACCATCCGCAAATCCGGCAACCGGTGCCGGTCGCACCTGCCGCTGCCGTGGTGGCAGAATCCGACAAAGCCGGCAATGTGACCGGGACAATTTTCGCGAAAACGGCGACTCCGCAAATCGCCGCGGTGCCAGCAACTCCAGTGGCCGTCCAGACGCCGGTTGCGCGGGCTGTGGCTGTCTCCGCGGCGGTTGCACCCGCCGTTGTCGCCCCTGCCGGGATAGTGCCAGCGATATCGTCCCGGATGGTATCGTTCCTGATTATATCGTTCTTTATCGTGTCCCTTCTCATCGTGTCGTTCCTGCTGATGAAACTCCGGCAGTTGAAGCTGAAACTTCGGGAGACGGATTATCGCGTCTGAACGGTGCGACGCCACGCAGCGCTACACTTCGGAAACCTGCATATTCCTTAAGATTGGTCACGTTCAACTTTACACGCCGGGATGCCAAGCCTAACCTCGGCGCATGACCAACGCAGTTCCCTTCCCGAGGCGTTTTGCGTTTTACCCTCTGCTCGCGTGTTTTCTCAGTGCGCTGTTGTTCGCCGGTTGTGGCAAAACGCCTGCAACCCCAAAGAGTCAGGCTCCGGCGACCACCAACAACGCATCAGCATCAGCGTCGGCACCAATGCCGGCGCAACCGGCCAGTCCCGGTCCGGGCGAGAAAATCTGTTTTGCCTGCCAGGGACTGGGCACCATACCGTGTCCCGCGCCCGGCTGTAGCAACGGCATGGTGGACTGTCCGGGGCCATGCCTCAAACTGTCCAAAGGAGTCTGGAAACATACAGATATTGACGGAAAACCTTCCGACATGCTGTGGCAATATTTTACATCACCCGATGGCCGCTGGACAATGGGCTGGAGCGAACACCACATTGGCGAAGTCATTGTGATACAGGATGGCAAGCCTACAGACATCGGCAAATGCAAGATTTGCGGCGGCACCGGCAAGGTGAAATGCAGCGTTTGCCAGGGCACCGGCCGGGTGACCTGCCCGGTTTGCAACGGAAAGAAATTCATTCCGGAAGCTTGGACGCCCACAAATAATCCGTATTTCAACCGGCAGCCCGACGTCATCCGGTTGTCGGACGGGCGGGTGCTGCTGGGCCGGGTGGCGGCGACGGTGGGCGACGAACTGACCATCATCACGCGCGATAAAAAAATCCTGCACGTGAAAGCTTCAGACATCCTGTCCAAAACGGATACGAATTCGCCCGCAGTCCAATCTCCGTTGGCGCCATAGCCGTTCGAATCGGAAGGGGTTGCCAGAACGGCGGGCAAAGAATAATTTGCGCTGAAGCCCGGATCCGGCAATAACCTCATCATGCGAGAGAAAGTGGAACCAGAATTGACGCTGGAGCAGTTGCGCACGCTGCTGCCCCACGTCGAAAAGGATTTCGACACGCCGGAAGGCGCCATTCTCTGCCTGGAAGACGCGTATCGCCGGCAGAACATCGAATCCGCCTGCATCTGCAAGAATTTCATTATTGAGGGAACCCTCAAACTGCTGGACCTCGACCCCAGCCTGGCGCGCGACCCGGAAATGCGGAAGAAAAACGCCCGGCTTCTGGAATTAAATTTCCGGAAGACCATGCCGGAGTCCTGGCCCGACCTCAAAGGCGTGGAAACCTTTTTTATCGATCGTCAGCTTTACACCGACGGCATCGTCGTGGTGACGGAACTGCACCGGTTGCGGGACGGCACGTTCAACGAACACAAACTGCTCGTGGCCAAAACCAAGGACGGCTGGAAAGTGCTCAACGAAATTTCCGAAGACGAACTCGCCGGCTGACTGTCGGAATTGGGCTTCACCGTTCGCGGGCTTCATTCATTCTTGACGGTTTGTGCGCAGGCACTTAACCGCGCCTTTTCCCGCCCGGCCCGGCTGGCCAAACGGCATGAAAATCGCTTGTTTTCATGCCATGACAAGGATTGGACAACGCTTGACCATGACCATGGTTGGTGCTGATTTTCAGCGCGACTGTGGATTTGCCGCTGCCGTCCCATTGACTCCGGTTGTCCAAACTTCGGGCAAGGCGTCTCACCGGGTCGCGTCCGGTGGGATGGCGAAGGACAACACCAGTCTTTGCTCCAATTTCAACGCGCTCTCGTCGCCGATTTCCGAGAACGCCTCGCTGAACCCTATCGATGCCCCGTTGGGCTTCGGCAGCGCGGCGTTTCACCGTGTGCCGGAACCGACGGCGTTTACGGTTTTGTATCCGCCGGGCGCGTTTGCCATTTCCGTCATGAACGTAAGCGGGTTAATTCGTCAGCTCAAACGTTGCGCCGGTCCTGGTGGGCCATGAAATAAAGCAGCGGCACCAGCACCGGCGCGGTGAACATGGAAATCAAGCTCCCCGCCATCAGCGCAATCGCCAGACCCTGAAAAATCGGGTCGGTTAAAATCACGCTCGCCCCCACCACTACCGCCAGCGCCGTGAGCATGATGGGCCGGAAACGGACCATGCCCGCCTCGACCACCGCCTCGGCCAACGGATGGCCTTCCGCCAGCCGCATTTCAATGAAGTCCACGAGGATGATGGAATTGCGCACCACGATGCCCGCGCCGGCCATGAAACCAATCATCGACGTGGCCGTGAAAAAGGCGTGCAGAATTCCGTGGGCCGGCAGCACACCGATGAGTGAAAAGGGAATCACCACCATCACAATGAGCGGCGTGAGGAACGACCGGAACCAGCCGACCATCAGAATGTAAATCAACACCAGCACCGCCGCGAAAGCCATCCCCAGGTCGCGGAACACTTCGATGGTAATGTGCCATTCGCCGTCCCATTTCAACGCCGGCTGCTGGTCGGTAAACGGCAGATGGGCATTGTAAATCTTCAACGGCGAACCGTCGCCGCCGAACTCACGCATATCGAGCTTCGCCAGCGCCTGGTTCATTTTTAGAATCGCATACACCGGACTTTCCACCACGCCGGCCACGTCGCCGATGACGTAGGTCACCGGCATGAGGTTCTTATGGTAAATGCTTTTGTCGATGATGGTGTGTTTGACCGTGATGAGTTCGCGCAACGGCACAAGCGGCGAGGCGCTGCCGGCGGCCAATGGCTCGGGCAGCGCGTCGGCGTCGCCGGAACGCACCCGCAACGCCAGCAATTCCTCGGGGCTGGTCCGGCTGGCGAGCGGCAGTTGCAGCACGATGTTCACGTCCTCCTTCTCGCGCGGAACATGCAGCAAATCCACCGATTCGCCGCCCACGGCCATCTTGAGCGTCTGCGAAATCGTCTCGGCGCTGATGCCGTTCAGTGCGGCCTTTTCCTTGTCAATCACAAACTCGTCCTTGGGCTGGTCGGCTTCGATGTACCAGTCCGTGTCCACCACACCGGGCGTGCTGTGGAAAATATCAATCACCTTATGCGCCAGCGCGAGCCGGTCTTTCTCGGTGGGCCCGTAAATCTCGGCCACAAGGGTCTGCAACACCGGCGGGCCGGGCGGAACCTCGGCCACGGCCACGCGCGCGCCGTATTTCGCGCCGATGGCCGCCACGCGCGGGCGCACGCGTCTGGCGATGTCATGGCTTTGCGCCTGGCGTTCTCTTTTTGGCACGAGATTGATCTGCAAATCCGCCACGTTGGCGCCTTGCCGCATGAAGTAATGTCGCACCAGGCCGTTAAAATTGAACGGCGACGCCACGCCGACATAAACCTCGTAATCCGTCACCTCCGGCTCGGTGCGGACGGCGGCGGCGATTTCGCGCGCGCATTCCGCGGTGCGTTCCAGCGAGCTGCCTTCCGGCATGTTCAGGATGATCTGGAATTCGCTCTTGTTGTCGAACGGCAGCATTTTCACCTTCACCCAGCCGATGCCCACCAGCGCCATCGAGACCAGCAGCAGCCCGGTGAGGACGGCCAGAAATTGATGGCGCCGCCTGGCGCCGGCGATGAGCGGGGTCATCAGCCCGCGATAAATCCGGCCAAAAAAACTTTCACTGGCCGCTTCCCGATCCGGTTCCGGACTGCCGGCAGCATGAATTTTTTTCCGCCACTGCAAAATGCGGACAGCCGCCCACGGCGTGACGATGAACGAAATCGCCAGCGAGAAAATCATCGCCGCGCTCGCGCCAATTGGAATCGGCCGCATATACGGTCCCATCAATCCGCCGACAAACGCCATCGGCAACACGGCGGCAATCACCGCAAACGTCGCGAGGATGGTCGGGTTGCCCACTTCGCTGACGGCCTCGATGGCAATGGCCGTCCGGCTGCGGCCCTGGTTGTTCGGCAGATGAAAATGACGGACGATGTTTTCGACCACCACGATGGCATCGTCTACGAGGATGCCGATGGAAAAAATCAGCGCGAACAGCGTGATGCGGTTCAGCGTGAAGCCGTAGAGGTAAAACACCAGCAGCGTCAGCGCGAGCGTCGCGGGAATCGCCAGCAGCACAATCAACGACTCGCGCCAGCCCAGCGCCAGTAGAATCAGGAACGCCACGCTTACCACCGCGATGAGCATGTGCCAGAGCAGCTCGTTGGATTTTTCCTCCGCCGTCAGGCCGTAGTTGCGGGTGACGGTGACCTGGACATCGGACGGAATGATGTAACCTTTGAGCGTGCCAAGTTTTTTCAGCACCGAGTCGGCCACCGTGATGGCATTGGCGCCGGGCCGCTTGGCGATGGCAAGGGTGACGGCGGGTTGGTCCTGGTAGGGCTCGCTCTCCGAGCGAGCCGCTTCGACAACTTCTGACGGCGCGTTCGGAGAACGCGCCCTACCCTGGCCAAAGAAAACATACTGGCTCGGTTCTTCCCCGCCATCCTTGATGTCCGCCACGTCGCGCAGATAAACCGGTTTGCCGGCATAGACGCCCACCACCACGTTGCCCACGTCCCCGGCGGTCCGCAGAAACGCGCCGGTTTCCACGACCACTTCCTGATTGTCGCTGGTCAGGTCGCCGGCGAAATACTGCCGGTTCGCCTGCTGCAACATCGGCACCAGGCCGGCGGGCGAAAGATTGCGCGCCGCCAGCCGCACCGGGTCGAGCAGCACGCGCAACTGCCGATGTTCGCCGCCAATAATGGTCGTCGCGGCAACCTGCGGCACCTGTTTCACCGCATCGTCCACCTGCGCGACGAGCCGGCGCAACATGAGATGATCGTAATGCGCGCTGTGAAAGGTCAGGCACAAAATCGGCACATCATCAATGGACCACGCCTTGATGAGCGGCTGGGAAACGCCGTGTGGAATTTTGTCGTAATTCGACTGCAGCTTCTGGTTCAGCTTCACGAGGCTGCTCTCCATGTCCTCGCCGACCTTGAACCGGACGATGGCCAGCGACTGGCCTTCGCTCGAAGTCGAGTAGATATATTCGACGCCGGGAATTTCCCAGAGCAGCTTTTCCATCGGGCGCGTGACGCGTTCCTCGACTTCCTTGGCGCCGGAGCCGGGCATGGACACCATCACGTCCACCATGGGCACCTTGATTTGCGGCTCTTCCTCGCGCGGCAGCATCATCACGGCAAACACGCCGAGCAGCAGTGATGCGATGACAATCAGCAGCGTCAGCTTGGAATCAATGAACGCGTGCGCGATGCGGCCGGCGACGCCGGGGTGTTCGGCGGTTGAGTTGACAGGTCCGGCGTTCATGGCTTTACCGTCAACGGTTGTCCATCAACCAGATGGGCAGTGCCATCCACCACCACCGATTCGCCCGCGTTCAAGCCGGAAACCACCTCGACTTCATCGCCCACGCGCCGCCCGGTTTTGACCAAGCGCAATTGCGCGTGGCCGTTGACGGCGACGAAAACCAGTTCCATCTGGCCCCGCTGGACCACGGCGGAAGTGGGAACGCGAATGGCGCTCACTTCGCCGACGGGCACGGCGACGCGGCCGAACTGGCCCGAACGCAAGCCGGCGGCGTCCGGCAAATCCAGTTTCACCAGGAACGTGCGGCTGTTCGGGTCGGCGGCCGGCGATATTTCGGCCACGGTGCCCTCGATATCGTTGGTAACGCTCGCAATCCGCACGGCCATCCGGTCACCCAATTTTACATTGTCGATGAGCGCCTCCGGCACATCGGCCTCCAGGCGCAGCGTACCGGGATTTTCCATCTGCAGCAGCGCCTTGCCCGGTGCGGCCAGGTCGCCCACGTCGGCGAGCTTGCGCGTGATGACGCCGTCGAACGGCGCGATGACTTTGGTGTAATCAAGCATGGTCTTCGCCTCGGCCTCGGCGGCATCGGCCATGCGGAATTTCGACTGCGCGGCGTCAAATTCCGATTGCGACAATATTTTCTGCGCCATCAAATCGCTGGCGCGCTTGAAATCGCTTTCGGCCTGCTGGCGCGCGGCGGCGGCCTGGTCGTAGCGCGCCTGGATTTCGTGCGCGTCAAGCCGGGCGAGCAGTTCGCCTGCCTTCACCGTCTGGCCGGGCACCACCAGCATTTCTTCGATCCGGCCGCTGACCTTGGCTTCGAGCGCGGCGCTCAGTTTGGGGCGCACCGTGCCCACCACGTCTTCGGTGGCCACGCGCGATTTGTTTTCGACGGTTTGCACGCGGACGACGGCGGGGAACAGATTTTCCGAAACCGGCGGAGCGGCCTTCTCGCGGCAGCCGGCGAACAACGCTGCCGCCAATAAAACCGCCGGACGCACGCCTCGTTTGGAAATTTTCATGTCAGGCCTTGCGGTCGGCATCGCCGCAGCAACAAGCGCCGCCGGCCGGTTCGCTGGCGTTTTTTTCTCCGCCGCCGCAACAGGAACCGCCCACCCCGGCCTTTTTCAGAATGATTTCCAGCGGACAGAAGTTGGTGAACGACGATTGCAGCAGGTTGAAGCCGACAAAGGCGGTGACCCAGAGCCAGTACGGGCTGTGATAATGCGCCAGCAACAGGCTGGCAAGAATGAAGGTGCCGGCGAACCGGTGGATGATGAGTTCCATTTTCATAATTGAATGCGTTGGGTTGTGATTTAATGAAAACTGGCCGCCATCAGAGCGCCCACAGCCATGCCGTAGAGCGTGGACACAAAAGGATTCGCGGTCAATGGGCAAGCGCCGGTCGAACAGCCGACCAGCTTGTGCCAGCCGAAACCGAGTCCAGCTCCCATGATTGCTCCGATGAGGATGCGCAAAATCATGACTTGTCCTTTCATTGGCTCATTGGGTTGGAACCGCCGGGCCGGCCGCCTTGTCCAGCCAGGCTTTGAGCTGGCGTGGCCCGGGAAATCCCACGACCCGATCCACGGTTTCACCGCCGCGGAACAGCATCAGCGTCGGGACGCCGGTGATGTCATAACGGCCGGCCAGTTCGGAGGTTTCGTCCACGTTCAGTTTGGAAAATTTCACCCGGCTGGTGAATTCGCCGGCGAGTTGTTCGAGGAATGGCGCAAGCATCTTGCACGGCCCGCACCATGGCGCGTAAAAATCCACCAGCACCGGGCCGGCGGCCTGCAACACTTCCGGTTCAAAATTGGTTTCGTTCAATTCAATGATGTTTTTCATAATCTTTTTCGTCTCTGCCTTTATTGAGCCGGGAACGGCGGAAAAGTTACAAAGGGATGGCCCGCGATCTATGGCTGCCGGGAGACCCGTAAACAATTCAGGATTTGCTGTCGGTCAGTTCCCGGTCGGCGCGTTGGTTCCGGCAAAGGATTCCAGGCGGGATTTCAATTCGTCTTCCGCGGGCAGACCCACGATGCGGTCCACGACCTGGCCATTCCTGAAGAAGATGAGCGTGGGGATGGCTTCAATGTCGAAGCGCCGGGACAGGTTGGGCGCTTCGTCCACGTTGATTTTGACAAACTTGATCCTGCCCGTCAACGGCCCCGCCAGTTTGTCCAACATGGGCGACAGCATTTTACATGGCCCACACCACGTTGCATAAAAGTCCACCACAACAGGCAAAGACGATTGGACCACTTCCGCATCAAACTGGTTTTCCTGGATGAGGGTCACGTTCGCCGTGGATTGATTCATGGCGGCCGGTGTGCTTCCGCCGGAAATGAAATAAAACAAGCCGCCCAGCACCGCTCCATAAATGGCGCCACGCCGCCACGTCGCGGTCAACGGACAACTTCCGGACGTGCATTTGCCGAAATAACCGAGTGCCGCCCCGATACTACCGCCTATCAGCCCATAGACAATCAACGACAACATGTTTCTCCTCCTTTTCCAGCGTCCAGCCGCCCGGCAACCGCTTTCCTGATGCTCAAAACAGTCATTCAACTGTTCCTGAGCCATGAGCTGGCAAAAGGTTACAAAATCAAAATAGCTGCCGTTCAATTTTCCCCGCTAATTACCTGAACAACTGCTGGAATTTTTCGATTTCCGCCCGGACGTTTTCCCGCGTCACGACGGCGGAAATTGCGCACAGGCCGTCCGCGCCGGCCCGGATGACCTCCGGCGCATTGGCCAGATTGATGCCGCCAATGGCGACGAGCGGAATCTTCACTGCCTGCCGGATTTGCCGGATCAATTGAATGCCCGCCGGCGGACCGGCGTCCGTTTTGGTTTGCGTGGTGAAGATGGGAGAAACGCCCAGATAATCCGCCCCTGCTGTAGCTGCCTGCTTGGCTTCATCGAGGGAGTGAACGGTCAAACCGATGGTTTTTCCTTGGCCCAGTAATTTCCGGGCGGCGGAGAGCGGCAGGTCGTTCTGTCCGAGATGAACGCCATCGGCTTCAACCGCCAGGGCGATGTCCACCCGGTCATTCACCAGGAAAAGCGTCCGGCGGCAGAGCTTTCTCAAAACCATCGCCTCGGCGAACAGTTCCGCGGCGGTGGCATCCGGGCAGCGGTATTGAACCACTTCCACACCGGCGGCGACGGCGTTTTGCACGTCGCTGGCATTGCCCGCCCGGCTCAATTTCGAGTCGGTGATGAAGTAATATCCTTTCACGCTTCGATACGTTGCATTTTTTCAACGGTCGGCCGGTCCAGATTGTAAAGGCAATCGAACAGCGCGGATTTGAACGCCGCCGGGCCGCGCGCTTTCTTGGCCGCCAACTCCGCCGCGATGCCGTAGCAGGCCAGCGCGGCTGCCGCGGCCCGCGGAGTGTCCGGTTCAACGGCGGCGAAGGCACCGATGACGGAAGCCGCCATGCAACCGGTGCCGACGACACTCGTCATCAGGACGTGGCCGTTCCTGACGCGATAAATTCCTTTTTCGCCGGCCACGATGTCCGTTTTGCCGGTGATAACCACCGTGGCCCGGCGCCGGGCGGCGAGCATTTGCCCCAGCGTTTCCAAATCCGTTGTGACTTCGCCGGCGTCAACGCCTTTGGTCCGGATGTTTTGTCCGCTGACGCGGGCGATTTCCGAGGCGTTTCCCTTGATGACGTTGATTTTGACCTGGTCCAGCAACTCAAACACTTTTCGGTCGCGCAATTCCGTGGCGCCCGCGCCGCACACGTCCAGAATCACCGGGATGCCCTTCCGGTTGGCGGCGGCCGCTGCCAGCTTCATCGCCTCCACAAAATCCACGGTCAACGTGCCGATGTTCAGCACGAGGGCGGAAGCAATTCGCGTCATGTCGGCGACCTCCTCTGGTGCATGGGCCATGACGGGTGACGCACCGAGAGTTTTGACGATTTGGGCGCAATCGTAAATCGTCACCCAGTTCGTCAGGTGATGTACCACCGGAGCTTCCCGCCGCACTTTTTCCAACAAATCGTATGCCTTTAATTTGGGTTTCATGGTTGGTTTCACGAAATCAGGATACCCGACAGCGCGGAGGACTTCAAAACCGCCGTGCCAGAATTTGCACCACGGCGCCTTGACCAGTGTGGCCAGCGCCTTCGGTCACTTCGCGTTCCAATTCACGGGCGATGACAAGTTGGAGGCCGGACAATTCCTCGCGCAAGGCGGCCAGCGTCATGAACCGTTCGGGATCTTTCGGTCCGCCGGTGCCGAACGCCAGTTGCGCCGGCGTGTAGGCTTCGAGCACGAACACGCCGCCGGGTTGCAATCCTGCCACCACGTCGCGGTGAACCCGTCGCCGCAACGGTGGCGGCAAATGCGCGAACGTCGCCACAATCCCCGCCCACGTGCCGGCGGCGATGGAAAAATTTGCCAGGTCCGCCACCACGGTTTCGATTTTCACGCCGCGCGCGCCGGCCAGCCGGCGGGCCTTGGCCAGACCGACCTCCGATTGATCCACGGCGGTGACGCGATGACCGAGCGCAGCGAGGTGAACGGCATTACGTCCTTCGCCTTCGGCCAGGCACAAGACCGGGCCGGCGGGAATTTGCGGCGCGACTTCCGCCACGAAAGCATTGGGCGCCTCGCCATAGACATGGCCGGTGACGGCGTAGCGTTCGTTCCAGAAGGCGGCATCCATAGTCAATTCCCGTTCAGGCGGCGCCGCCGTTGACGCGGAGGTTCTGGCCGGTGACCCAGCCTGCTTCATCCGACGCCAGAAACGCCACCATGTCGGCGATTTCCGCCGGCCGGCCGAGCCGGTTGAACGCGGCCAATTGCGCGAATTTTTGAATCTGTTCCGCCGTTTTGCCGGCTTTGAACAATTCGGTTTCCGTCGGGCCGGGTGAAATGACATTGACGGTGATGCCACGCGGGCCGAGTTCACCGGCGAGCGAGCGGGTGAGTTGTTCCACCGCGCCCTTGGTGGCCACGTACGCCCCATAGTTCGGCATCATGCGCGCGGTGGTTGAGCTGGACACGTTGATGATGCGCCCGCCGTCGGCGAGGCGGGTGGCCGCCTGCTGGCAGGCAAAAAAGGTTCCCTTCATGTTGACATCAAAAATCCGGTCGTATTCCGCCTCGGTGACAGCCGCAACCGGTTTGGTGATCATGAGACCGGCGTTGTTGACGAGGATGTCCAGCTTGCCAAACCGGGCAATGGTTTCGTCAAACAACCGGACGACGTCGGACACACGCGCGACGTCGGCCTGAACGGCGAACGCTTTTCCGCCGGCCGATTCAATTTCCTTCACGAGTTTCTTCGCCGCGTCCGCCTGGGCGACATAATTCACCGCCACGGCGGCGCCGTCCCGGCTGAGGCATTCGGCAATGGCACGGCCGATGCCGCGCGACGCGCCGGTGACCAGCGCGACTTTTCCTTTCAATTTGTTGTTCATCGGGTCGAAGGTATCGCAAAAATCCGGCGGTGGCGAATTCTCTCTTGGTCTGCCGACATCGGTGGCCCTTTACTGGCCGACGATTTTGCGGGCGCGACCGTAGCCGCCGAGATTGAAAGCGTTCGTGTAGCCCAGGTTTTTCAATTTGCCTTTTGCCATGCCGCTGCGCATTCCGCTGGCGCAGTGCAGCAGCAAGACTTGGTTTTTGTCTTTCACGCGCTTGGGCAAGGCCGTTGTGATTTCGTCCAACGGGATGTTGATTGCAGTTGGCAGCCGGCCGGAGTTGAATTCGCCGGGGCTGCGCACGTCAATCACCAGCGCACCTTGTTTCAAATACATTCGCGCCGTTTTGGCGGACACCAGACCCAGCCGTTTCAATCCGATGCTTACGGCCAGCACCACGCCGATGGCGAGGAGAAGGGTCCAGTTCATGAGCGTTGTTTTTTGCCTCCCGGCGTCGCGTGGGTTTCCTTCCAGCGCTGACGCAGGGTTTGATGCAGCCGCTCGCGGAACGGTGCCGGCAGGTCATACGGCTGGCCGGACTTGTAGAGCGTGATGGTCTTGCGGATGTTGTCCACCACCACCTGGCAGGGATTGCATCCGGCCATGTGCTCCTCGAATTCCTTGCAGACGGCCGGGTCCACCGTGCCATCCACGTATTCGTTCAACAACGCCAGCAGTTCTTCGCACTTCATGGTCTGTGATTCCGATTGGATTGAGCCGTTCGGAACAAAAAAGTTACAGGTTTTGAGGAATAAAGTTCAATGCGCATGGTCGTGACTCCGAGTCAATTGTCTGGCGGGGTCTCCGAGCATCCGCGTTAATTGTTCGCGCAGTTGCAGCCGGGCGCGCAGCAGGCGCACCTTGGTGTTGGCTTCGTTGAGACCCAGGGCGTCGGCGGTTTCCTTGATGGACAACCCTTCCACGTCGCGCAGGAGAAAGACGAGCCGGTGTTTTTCGTCCAGTTCCGCCAGCGCGGTATCCAGCAGGCGCCGGGTTTCGTTTTGTTGGACCAATTGTTCCGGCGATTGCCGCCAGTCGGCGATGTATTCCGGATGCGGGATGGCCTCCGCGCCATCCACGCTTTCGGTCGCCGCGTCCAGGGAAACGGTTTCCAGCCCTTGGCGCTTGCGGATGACCTTGAGCGCGGCGTGGGTGGCGATGCGGAGCAACCAGGTGGCAAAGCCGGCTTCGCCGCGAAATCCCTTCAGGTTTTCCAGGGCGCTCAAAAAGGTCTGCTGCGTGACGTCCTCGGCGTCCTGTTCCTGCCGCAACATCCGCAGGGCCAGGGAGAAGACGCGCTGTTCGTAGCGGGTGGTCAATGCTTCAAAGGCGTCCAGTTTCCCGGCTTGGGCGCGATGCACCAATTCCATGTCGGTGATTTCAGAATTTATCCGGTTCGGCATGCAATTTTTGGCGAAACCTTTACGACGCTGGCAGGGAAAGCGTGCCCAAGTCAACTCACTTTGTCCAAAGCATCCGGCGCTGCTGGCGCGATGCGTCGCGCATGCGGGCGGCGGGAATTCAACTGGAAGGCTCTTCCGACAACGGCGTGGAGCATTATTGAGGCCGCCAAGGAAAGAGTGGCCGCGGATACTGGCGGCAGGCTGGCGAAGTTCATGCGGGCACTGGACCTGGATGCGCTGCTAAATGAACAACTCCGTTGACGGGGACCGACTCGCCCAACAGGCAGCGCACAACGTCCGCGGCGGTGTAGGTGTCACAACCCGGCTTGAGAAACTGTGCCACTTGTGCGACGTCGTCGCCGGCGGTCATCAGCGCCAGTTCCTGTTCTGAATCAGCGCGCACCTGGCTGAGGCCGATGTTGGCCACCAGTCCATTGCACAGGCATTTACGGCCTTGTGCGTCAGCGACCGTCCCTCCTTTTTTGGCAAAATCATCCACCGGCTCGGCCGGGCAACGGTAGCCCAGCGTCCCGTCCGGTTTGCGATAAAGATGCCGGAGGTAGCCCAGGTCGCAGATGCGCGGGCGGGCTGCATAATGACTGGCTTCGGAAAGCGTGCCCGGCATCTGGACCACCTTGAATGGAAAACCGGTGGGCGAGGCGATCGGATCGGTGAAAACGCGCGCGTTGCCGGCGCGGCTCATTTGCAGGGCCTGCTGCTTGAGTTCGGGGCGCAGGCCGGATTCATTGCAAAACGCAAAGGCTGTTCCCACCTGAACGCCGGACGCACCTTGTCGCAAGGCCTCGGCCAGCCGGCCGGGCCGCCCATACGAACCCGCCAGCCAAAAGGGCCGGCCCAACTCGCGGATTTTTTCGAGGTCAACGATGTCGCGCTCGCCATAGATCGGTTCGCCGATGGCGTTGAGTTGCAGCGGGCCGCGCGGCGGGGCGTTGTGTCCGCCGGCGGTATCGCCTTCGATGACAAAGCCGTCAACGTGTCCGCTGGCCTTTTTAGCCAAAGTCATGGCGAGGGTCACCGAGGCGACGATGCCGAGGAACTGCGGACGCTTCACCGCCGGCAGCCGGCCTTTGCAGAAGGCGCGCGGGTCGAACGTGGAAAGAAATTCCTCGCCGGGCTGCGCGCCGATGACGTCAATTTTAATCTGAGCCGGTTCGCCTGCCGCCAGACGATCCAGCGCACCGGGAATGGCGCGCGGTATGCCGGCGCCCATGAGCACGTAATCCACGTCGGCGAGCATCGCGCCGTAAAGCGAGGGCAGGGTAGGCAGCTGGATTTTTTCGAGATAATTAATTCCGACCAGTCCGCCGTGGCCTTCCTTGGCCAGGAACACTTCCACGAAGTTGGCCAGCACCGTCAATTCAACGAGCGCCGGGCCGGGGCGGAGCGTCGGCATGGGCGCGTTTTTGAATGGCGTGGCCGGAGATTTTCCGCCGGGAACGAAGTTTTGCGCCAGCACGCGCGCGGCGACCCCGGGAATCGGAAACTGTTGTACTGCACGGCGCAGGTGGCCTTGGAGATCGCCCATCTGAAGGGCGCGAGAGAAAACAATGGCCAGTCCCGTCCCGGAAACGACGCCGAGCTGGCCCAATTTGGAAACGGTGCGCGCCAAAGTCCAGCCGGACACGGCCACGCCCATCCCGCCCTGAATAATCTTCGGCTGTAACATAATATAAACCGCACCACCAGCGCTTCGCTCCACAAGGAGAAAAGCTCACGACAGAAAAGTCCGGAATCACCGGAAGGGTGTCCCTTGAAACACCCTGGCGGGAATCCGTCGGAAACCGACGCTAAAAAAACATAACCTATTTGCCGGCAAATAGGAAGCACTGTTTTCAATAATTGGCGGCTTCCTTGAGCGCCTGCAACCTGTTCGCTCATCCCGCCTTTGCACTGTTTTGGCCGGAAGAGCAGTCCGGGAAGTTTGATGTGCGCGGTCGGCTTCTAAAAAAAGCTGCGTTACATCTTTGAACCGGGGAATCCTGAAGGCGTGGCCCGGAATGCCAGCCGTATTACGCCTTGCGGTCAAAAAACGGATTTTTGCCGGTCACGCTCAACGGAACGCCAAGCGCCTGTTTTACTTTTGGTCCGAACATTTTTAAATCCAGGCACGCCCGGCCGATGGAATACATGATACGATTGTCGATGTGGAACCGGCCGGCCACTTCCGCGGCGGAAGCCGTGGCGATGCCGAGGTCAATCGAGTTGAAGGTGCAGGTTCCGCCGGCTGATTCCAGCGCCTCGCAACTCGGCTGGCCGCAGAATCCGCAGTTCAAGCCGGCGGTGTTGGATTCCACGCCGATGACCACCAGCGCAGGCGAATTTTCGATGTTGCCGGCGTCGCGCACGAGGCTGGGCCGGTTTTCCTTCGCGGCAATCTCGCGCATTTTGGCGATGACTTTTTGTTTCGCCGGTTCCTCGTCAATGGCGATGGTTTGAATGTTGTCAATGCCGCGGGTTTTAGGCGCCGTGCGCGCCGCCGCGACCATGAGGGCGGCGACCTGCCGGGCCGCCGATTTTTCCAGTTCAGCGGAAGATTTCATGGCGGAAAAAATACAGCCGCGCGGGCGAGACACAAACATTTTAGCGTCGCCGGCGGCTTTGTTGGACGTGCCCGGACTGCAATCTCAAAACGTGGGTAATGCCCGCGGGCATTTCCCTGGCATGATGCGTGACGAAGATGAGTCCGGCGCGGGTTTGGCCGACGAGCCGGTCCACGGCGGCCAGAATCGAGCGGCGATGCGCGGCATCCAACCCCTGACACGGCTCGTCCAGAACCAGTAGTTTTGGTTTTTTCACCATCGCCCGCGCCAGCAAGACCAAACGCTGGTCGCCCAATGATAATTCTCCGAACGAGTCCTTGGCGCGACCGGCAAGCCCGAACCGGCGCAGCCAGTCACGGGCGGCGGCGCGCTGGCGGAACGTGCAGGGTTCGAAAAGCCCGACGGTGTTGAAAAAGCCTGAACAGACGACGTCCAGACACGACCAGGCCAGCGGATAATGCAGGTGCAATTCCGGCGAGAGCCAGCCGATTTGCCGGCGCAGATGCCAGAGCGTCTGCGTGGTCTCGGGTTTTAAACCGAACAGCCGGAGGTCGAGCGCATAAGCCTGCGGATTGTCGCCCTGGATCAGGCTCAACAGCGTGGTTTTACCGGAACCATTCGGCCCCAACAACGCCCAGTGTTCGCCCCGGCGCATCGTCCAGGTGACATCGTCGAGAATGCGCTGGCGTCCGAGCCGGACGGTGACGTGATTCAGTTCGACGAGCGGGACGGTGCGGCTTTTCCGTGCCGGAGCCTTCAAGGACGAGCCGTCTTCGTTGCACTTCGCCGCGCCAAGGGACGAGGAGGACGCCAATTCCTTTGCCAGCGGATGTTGCAATAGGGCGCGTTTGGTTCCTTGTGCGATGATGCGGCGGTTGCGAACGAGCAGCAGATGGGTGGTTTGCGGCGGAAGTTCGTCGGGACGATTGGTGATGAGGAGCACGGGCAAACCGGCGCGCATCAAATGGTGAATGACCGTTTTCAGGCGCGCGCACGTGGCCCGATCAAGGCCGCCGAACGGATCATCAAGAATCAACAATCGCGGCGACCGCAACAGGGTGTGGACGAGGAGTACCTTGCGTTGCTCGCCGTTGGAGAGGGAGATCAGTTTCCGGCGGAACAGGGGTTCGATGCCCAGCCAGCGGCTGAAGCGCCGGTGATTTTCGCGGAACCGGCGCGGGTCGCTCCGGCGGCCGCCGATTTCAAACGGGTTGATGTTTTCCACGCTGGCTTGCGAAAGGAATTGGGCCACGGTTTGCCGGCCTTCCGTGATGCCGCTGTGCCAGCGCGACTGATAAAAAGAGGCTTCACCCGTGGCCAGTTCGCGTTGCACTTGCGGTGAAAGCAGGGCGATGGATTGTTCCGGCGACACATCGCCGGCGGCGGGAGCGAAATGATAATGAATTTCCCCGCGCATCGGCACCCGCCCGCACAACGCGAGGGCGAGCAGGGATTTACCCGAGCCGTTGGGGCCGAGGACGGCCCATTGTTCACCGCGCCGCCAAGTCCAATGAGTGTGCGGAAACGTCATCCGCCCGTTCTCCCGGACCGTGACATGGTCGAGGGTGAGCAAGACGGCGTTGGTTTTGGCCGCGGCGGTTTTCATCTTGTTTGTCCGGCCAGTTTACCGCCAGGGAGGATGGGAAACAACGTTGCCGTCGAGGCAGCCTGGCCGGCAGATGAAACGCCGCTTGCGATGGCGGGAGGAATGCCTAGATTTATTACATGGCTGGCACTGCCAAACTTTTGATGTTCAACCCGACGCGTGAAATCTCCAATTCGCCGTCGCCCGGTTCAACGGCCTATCCAGTGCCAGTGGTACTGCCGGCAGATTTGCCGGCGTCGCACAGCGCCATTTCGCTGTTGGGCGTGGATTACATCCATTTGAAGACCGGCGATGGAGGCGATCTTTATCTCACGCGTTTCGGGTTGCCGTTTTGGAAGAGCCTGCTGCCGGAGAACTGGTATGCGCGGGAGTGGTTTGAGGCCAAGCGCGAGCGGCTGGAGGGGACGAGCATGGTGTACAAGGTCCCGACGCGGCCGGTGGACGGCAACCGGGCGTTGAATCTGGTCGTCAAATGGTCGCGCGTGGGCGAGGTGGTGCCGCTCGACACCCTGACAGTCAACAAATTCATCCACGCGGAATTCAACAGTCCGTTTGAGGAATTTTCGCTGCTGATGGAATTGCGCCGGGGCGAGGTCGGTCCGGCGGCCATCCGCATCCGCACTCAGCGTCCGCTGGCGATTTACGTGCCGGGCGAGCGATTGCAACTCTGGCAGACGGGGCGTTCGGAGGACAAAATCCGGGCGAAGGTAAGCCGGCATCCGGGGGTGGAGATTGACATCCTGCGGCAATACGTCGTGCTGTTCGGCTGGATCAAAGGTCTGGACGCCGTGGAGACGGCGGAGGAATTCGGTCTGGAAGGCCGGATGCACGCGGAATTTCTGGCCCGGGTCACCAGTCTGGTCACGCATGAATTGCGACAAAAAGGTTACCGGGTCATTGATATGAAACCGCAGCACGTCATTTTGCGCCCGCAGCCGGGCGGATCGTTGTTGCGCGACCACAACGACCAGTTTGCCTACGCGCTGGTGGATTACGAATTGCTCGAACGGACGCCGGAACACGAGCAGGCGGTGCGCAGCGCCAACCGGCAGCTTTACCTCAAGCACATGGCCCGCCGGTTCGACACGGACGCGGTCAATCCGCTGCCGGCGCATCTCCGCGCCACGAGTGTTCTGGGTGTGGATTACGTTTTCGGTCGGGCGGAAAGCACCGGGGGTCTCCTCTGGGTGGTGGGCAAAGATCCCGACTTGTTCAATTATTTCCTGCCGGAACGATGGCGCCGTACGCCCAAGAAGAAACTGTCCGCCCACAACCAGACGTTTCACACGCGCACCAAGGACAACATCAACCTGGTATGGAAAATTTCGCGGATGGGCGACTCGCCCTGGCTGCGTAATCCCGAGGCGCATCGGGCAGAGGCGAAAGCGTACGGCTTCAACAGTCCCTTCGAGGAATTTGCCTTTGCGCTCGAGATGGGCCGTCAGGGGGTGCAGACCATTTATCCACGCGCCATTTACATGACCGGCCGCCAGCGCGGTTCCGCCCGCCCGGCGTCAGACGACCGGCATTACGCCGCGTTGGCGGATGTCTGCACGCCCGACGGCGACCCGGTCGTGCGCAAGGATTACGATTACATCACCATCTGGGGATATTGGAACGGACCGGACGAAGTGCTGGCAGCGCAGGACGGAAAATTCTACCAGGCTGTCAACGTCAAGCGCGCCTTCGCCGGCAAACTGATTTCCGAACAGACGATGACCGAGTTGACACAAATGATGTCCCGGCGGCTGGCGAACTGCGGTTTCGAGGACCTCAATCTCCAGCCACATCACCTGTTGATTTCCTTCGACCCGGCGCAAAAGCTGGTGCTGGATTCACAGGGCAAACCGGAGGTGCGGCTCTGCAATTTTGAACTGGTCCGCCGTCGATAGTAATACAACGGCGATAGCTGGCAGTCACTTGGTGCGGCCGCACCAGGTGCAGGTATAGATCCCCCGGGAATCCAGGACAAAAGTCGATTTGACTGAAGAGGAGGTGCAGCAACTACAGGTGGCTTTGTAAACGCCGAGGATGGGAGGCAAACAGAAAATTTCCCGGTCACAAAAGGCGCAGACAATCCGGTCCTTCTTGATTAAAAAGTCCGCCGTATCCTTGGACGAACATTTGCACGCCAGATTCGAGATGCTTCCGTGTGACAAATGAACCAACCCACCGTTCACGGGCTCTTGAGGCAAGTGACTGGTTTGTCGGATGGCTGTATCGCCTGACATAAATGCCACAAAACTGCACTTAACGTTCTACCGCGCTACAGTAATCACTTCCCTCAATCAGAAAAGATTCCCAAACTGACCGTGTTACTAATAGTGCTACTTACTCAAGCGGCCAGACTTTTGAAGGTCGGCCTACCGTATTTCTTCACGAGCAAGACGGTTTCCGCTCTCCATTCTCTTGCCCGTACCAAACGCCTGAAAGTGTAAAATTTCAAGGCACTTTTGTCAATAAAACAATACACATTGTGAATAACTTGCCCGTTTTGTGAATAACTTTTCAGGTTGTGAACTAACCCCGATTTTAACGGTGAGCTGTGAATAAACCGGCCATTTGGTGAGTAATAAACCTCCCATTGTGAATATGAAACAGTTGTAAATCTTTCAGCTTCCGACGACAACAGTAACCGTAGGAATAAGTGGCTGTTTGCTTTGATTTAAGGAAAAACGTGTGGGGCGGGACAGTGCCGAGAACAGGTTTGGTGATTTACGTCAATGAACACGATATTGCAAAACAAAGCGAAGGAGATGGCTGACGTTGGCCGGACCAATGGCAAGGCAAGTTGCCTGCCGCGATTTGAACCGGGCGGTGAGGCGAACGGGGACGACGGCTTTACGTCGGTTGACACCGAGGAAACTTGTTGTGGTGAGCCTTTGGTGCCTTTCTGGCTGGAGGACGGGCGCGCCGGCAGAATGTGTCGGAAATGCGGTCAGCAGTTTTCCAACCACGCCCAAGTGACATTTGGCGGTTCGCCGTGGATTGGAGTGGACCTGGACGGAACGCTGGCGCGCGACCTTAACAGCAGGCGCGGGGAAGACAGGGAAGAAATTGGCAGTCCAATTGAGCCGATGCTGACGCGGGTAAAGAAATGGATTGCCGAAGGACGGACGGTAAAAATCTTCACCGCCCGCGCTTCCTCTCCCCGGCAGGTGGCGGCGATAAAAGAATGGCTCGTCAGTTGTGGCTTGCCGGATTTGGAAGTGACCAACGTCAAAGACCACCGCATGACCGAATTATGGGACGACCGCTGTGTGCAAGTGACGACCAATTTGGGACAGCCGGTAGTCAAAAAGGCAGGCTCCAGCCACTCAAGGCGGATAAGGCCGATGGAAATGGGGATGAGGAATCAACAGGCAATGTCCTTTGGGTTTATCAACCGTCTCAGAATTTTATTGGCTTTGTAATTCATGACAAAATTGAATTTCAATTCATTTCCCGTCTCAGAAATCCCGTGGTCGACCGGGATTCAGACAAGGCTCCCGTAAAAAATCAATCAGGAAAACAAGCACCAAATCACAAAGATAAAAAATCAGAAACGTAATCAAAAACGCGATCCAGCGGCCTCCGCAGAAACAGTCCGAAGAAAACCCCCCGAATCAAAAATAAAATACGAGCCAGAAAAGTATATGGAAATTAAAGCACTTGCAGTCGCGACCGCACTCACGGTTTACGGGCTGACCGGTCTTTTGATCGTTCAGCGTTGCTGTTTTTCGTTGCGGTTGAGGGCGCTGGTGGTTCGAAGCCGGCGCGATAATTCAAAATAGAACATCGGAATTCAGAGAACATGAAAACCTTGAAAACACTGGCTGTCATCGGCCTGATCACAATGTTCTCCAGTTTGCCATCGTGGGCGACGCCACTGGGCCTGGAGACAACAGCGCATTTCCCTGATCTTGGGGCTTTCGATATAAACGTGAGTTACGTTGCCAACAACAGCGCCAACAATTTTCTGGCCCAAGGAATCACCGGCGCCTATACCATCGATTCAAATCAGGATCAAAATGCCCTGTTTGTTCCTGATTATACGGATTTGAGCTTCAATCTGATCGCAACCATTACTTCGGCAGGACATTTGAGCGGCGGAACGCTGACAATTCTGGGCAGCATGGATGGCACGGGGAACACCGTTGAAACCCTCCTCACCGGCAATCTCATTGCAGGTAATGACGGTATAACTTTTGGGTCAAAGTATAATGCGTCGCCCAACGAGGGGAACGACTACTTCGAATTTCTATTCACGGTGAACAGTGCCAATTCCGACCCTAGTGTCGTAACTGATTTTGGCGGTCCGGGGGCCCAGGGAGGGATTGTTATAAGCCCGAATTTCGGGTCCCATGATTCCTATTTTAAAAATTGGGGAACGAGTTTCAGCAATAGCAGTGGGAACGGCGATGCGGATGCCTTTCCCTATCCGGTTCCGGAACCGGATTCAATTTTACTGGTATTGGTTGGTGGCGTGCTGAATATGGGAATGGCTCGTTGTCGCCGGAACAAGTCGAATGTTTGAGCGCTAAACAAGGAGGATGGCAGTGCCATCACAGTGCAGAATTATGTGTTGATTCAGTATTGATATTAATTCAGCATTCATTTCACTCGAAGTTTTATTAAACTTAAACAATTCAGTTGAGACAATCAGTTTAGAAAGGAAATATTATGAAATGGGTGAAACCGATAATACTGACGTCGGCGATTGTGGTTTGGACCACATCGTCCTTCGCGGCACTGTTGGGGGTCAATCCAACCTATCCCACAATAGCTTACCAGAGTCTGAACACCTATGCCCTGACCTATACGGCGTCCAATCAGCTCTTCACGGTGACTGCGCCACCGGTGATTCTAACCGTGACTTTTTCGGGGACGGAGATGGTGCGCCCCATAACGGGGGCAAAGAGTCTTCAGATCCAGATTCAAGTGGATAACACCGGTGCTTTAGTGGGCAGTGCGCCGGGGGATGGCGGCAATGATTTGGTTTTGTCCGGTACCGTGACGCGGATTGTGGGGGGCGTTACCAACACCTATACCGGCGTGCTGTTGAAGGGTACCGTGACGGCTTTTGGATTTGTGTACGGCGGGGCGACCAGCACCTATGACATGCGGTTCAACCCGACCGGCGGTGCGCTGGCCAGCTTCTTCTGCGGTGACATCGCGGTCATCATCAACAGTGGTGCCTCGACGTTCAACAATGATTTCACTGTCAATTTCAATGGTCAGGCCAAAAGCACCATCGGCTCAGAAGACATCACGCCGCCGACGATTGTTTGTCCGCCAGACATTACGGCCCAGTGTCATTATACCAATGGGTTGGCCGGCGCTTATGTGAGTTACCCCACGCCGACCGTGGCCGACAACTGCGACCCGAACCCGACGGTGGTTTGTACTCCGCCTTCCGGCAGTTTTTTTGCCCTGCCGCCGCCGCCCGCCAACTCCACCAATTACGTGGTGACCTGTGTGGCCACGGATGCGTCCGGCAACACGAACACGTGCAGTTTCAATATCACCGTTCAAGACACCATGCCGCCCGAGTTTGCGGATACGAACAATCCGGTGGTTCAATGTGGCGCGGGGGGCGGCTCAATTATTCTGACCAACGATCAGGATGAGTGCTACGCAACGTTCACCTTCCCGATACCGACGGCGACGGATTGTTGCGGCGGCACGGACACGGTGAGCGTGAGCGCCATTGACGAAAATGGCGCGTCTATTGTTCTCACCAATCTGGGCAACGGAATGTTGCAGGGGGAATTTCCGGTGGACGTGATCGGGACGAGTCTCATTACTGTCACCGCCGATGACGGGCGGGGCAATACCGCACAATGTCAAACGCCGGTGCTGGTGGTGGACGCCCAACCTCCTACGCTGTTCTGCAGCGATCAAACCGCCACCTTCAAACCCATCCTCACCAACGCCCTCAGTTGCATCAGTGTGAATTTCAACAACCTTTGCATCGCTTCCAACAATTACATCTGGTTCAACAGCGTAATCCAGAATCCTTCGTGTTACAGCAAGGGTACGTTTACCGTGCATTTCTTTAACCAGACCATCCAATTACAGATTGACAACACCAATATCACGTTGAATGTGCCGGACGCGTATGTGACCTTCTCCAACGGCGTGGCTACCACCACGACGACATTCACCAACGGGCAATGGATCACGATTTCGAAACCCGGTCTCTGTGGAAATACTTTCCTGTCCGGCCTGGCCTGGCAGGTTCCCTTCAATCTGAACAACAATATAAACTGCCGATTCCCCGGCTATTGTTGGGGCAAGGACAATTTTAACCCGTGCCGGAGCCGTTGCCAGGTCAACACGGCGACGTGGTGCGGACGTTTTGCGGTGGATACGCCCGGTGTTGCCATCCAGTGGCAGTGGGGGGCCGTGGTGCAAACCACGTTGAATACCAATTGCAATCTGTTGGGAGTCAAGCCGGTTGACGATAACCGCAGCAGTTGCTGGAAGAATTCGGATCCCGCCGGTTCATGTGAAAACTTCAAGTCATTCCTGATTGGTGGTGCCTGCGGCCAGGGCTGGTACTGGTGCGGCAGGAATTATCAGCCCGATTGCACCGGCATCTTGAGCCCCTGCTGCCGCGCCAATCTGGGCAAGGGAGCCATTTGCCTGGGGGCGGTGGAATTCACGCCGCCGCTGGCCGTGGACAACTGCGGCAAACCCGTGACGGTGGTCTGCACGCCGCCGCCCGGCAGTATCTTGGGACCGGGAGTGTATCCTGTCACCGCCGTGGCGACCGACGCGAGCGGCAATACCAATACCTGCACGTTTAATCTCACCGTGTTATCGCCATTGCAGGTGGTCTTTGACTGTCCGATGGACGACAATCTGGACGACAACACGGCCGAGCCGGATATCGGCTTCACCGACATGAATTGTCCGGATGATCCTTCTACGACGGAGTACATCACGCCGTTCAGCGTCGGGAGCAAGATCCTGCACGCGGTCAGGTTGCTGGATTGTAACGGCAACGACGTGACCTGCCAGGAAGGCCCGTATGTCACGGTGCATATTGACGTCACGGAACGCGAAGGCGCCTACAGCAGTTCAGTCCTGGTCAATGACGTGCCGCAGAACTACGTTTGCGTCGGCAGTCCGGGCGGTATCATGGTGCTGAACAACGGCGAATTCCAATACAACCTGGATACCACCGGCTATCAGGCCGGCACCGTGGGTACAGATTTGTTCTTCCGCTCCTGTGTGTGGGTTGAATACAACAGTTCGCCGGGTGTGCCTGTGGGCATGGAGGACGTCATTCTGGAAAGCAAATAATGACGTGTCGGCGTTGCGGAACCAAAAGCAAACCGTTATTGCGCGGGATAACGACACCGGAGATAGGTAATGGTGCTGGCACGGCTTGAAAGGCAATGAGAAGGCAAAACGTAATCTTATTGCTGGCCGTCATGGTGGTGGCAGTGCTGGTGGTGTATTTCCGGTTTTACCACCGTACTGCCACTGTTGGTTTACGGGCCGGCGCCCAAACCAACGCCCAATCTGCCGGCGGCAACAGCGGGGCGGCGCCAGGCCGGGGAGATACAAACAAAACCGCCAAGGTATTTCTGGTGCGCCCGGATCAGGTGTTGGCAACGGTCAATGGCGTCCCCATCACCCTCGGGAATCTCATCCCGCTTCAATCCACCAACAATGCCGGGCAGCAACTTGATTCGGTCACGTATAACTATTTCCTGCAACGGGCCATCAACCGTGAATTGATCATGCAAGCCGCCAAAGCGCAAGGCGTCACCTTGAACCAGGCTCAGGAAGATCAGTTGGCAAAATTGCGTGGGGAGCGGCAGCAACCCTATCCCGGCCAGGTCAGCCAATTGTCGGTAAACCCGACGGAGGTCGAATTTGATCTGCGGGATGAGCAGGCGTTCATGCTCCAAACCACTCTCCTGGCGCAGGCCGGCGCGTCCCCTGACGTGACGCCCGCACAGGTGGAGCAATATTATCAGGATCACATTGCGCAATTCGGCGAACTCCCCGCCGATCCCCAGGCGCGCCAGCAAGCCTGGCAGGAAATTGACATTCAAATTCGCAATCAATTGGCCGTCCAGACGCGGGAGCAATATAACCAACAATTGCAAAAGTACATGGACGGTCTCCGCGCGGCGGCCAACATCACGGTGACTCCTCTGCTGTAAAACGATATTCCTCCGGTAAAATCCTTTGGTACCTCTTCCCTGGCGCACGCGTGGTTCAGATTTGACAGCGCGCGGTTTGTGCGCAGAATGTTACACCGGTTTTGGTTGCCAGCGTAGCTCAGTTGGTTAGAGCGTGGGACTCATAAGCCCGAGGTCACTGGTTCGATTCCAGTCGCTGGCACCAGCCTTCGCTTGCGGCGTAGCGAAAAGCGAAGGCTGCCGCGCCGATGCGCAACTGCGAAGGCGGGCTAAACCAGCGCTGGTTTTCGCGCTGCAAGCTACGGCCCGGCAAGCCCAAATGGATATCCAGACTTGAAGGCCATTGAAATGGCCCCTTGAAATGGCCCCAATCATATTCATTAATCGCTGCTTGACCTTTTGAGGCGTAATGGATTAACTGTGCGCCGTTAGGCAAATTCATGTTTGCGCAATTCAAAAGCCTGTTTTCCAACGATATTGGAATAGACCTGGGCACCGCTAATTCCCTTGTCTATGTGCGGGACCGCGGAATCGTCCTGCGCGAACCTTCAGTAGTGGCCATTCAGGCCGGCACGACCAACGTGCTGGCGGTTGGCGCGGAAGCCAAACGAATGCTGGGCCGCACGCCCGGCAATATCGTGGCCATCCGGCCGATGAAGGACGGCGTAATCGCCGACTTCGAAATCACCGAGGCCATGCTCCGCCACTTCATCCAAAAGGTTCACCATCGCAAATTGATTGCGCCACGAGTAGTGGTTGCAGTGCCTTCGGGCATCACGGAAGTTGAAAAACGGGCCGTCAAGGATTCCGCCACCCACGCCGGCGCGCGGGAGGTGTATTTGATTGAGCAGCCGATGGCTTCGGCCATCGGGGTCGGTTTGCCGGTGCATGAACCGGCAGGCAACATGATCGTGGACATCGGCGGCGGGACTTGTGAAATCGCAATTATTTCCCTCGCTGGTATCGTCTTCTGCCGCAGCCTGCGGGTGGGCGGAGACGAATTTGACGAAACGATCACGGCGCACATGAAGCGTGCCTACAACATGTTGATAGGTGAACGCACCGCGGAAGAAATCAAGATCCGCATCGGCTCCGCGTTTCCGTTGGAACAGGAATTGACCATGGATGTCAAAGGCCGCGACCTGGCGTCCGGCCTGCCCAAAACCTTAACCATCCGTTCCGAGGAAATTCGCGAAGCGTTGCAAGAACCGTTGTCGAGCATTTTGGAGTCCGTACGCCTCACGCTGGAACGCTGCCCCCCCGAACTCGCCTCCGATCTGGTGGATCGGGGCCTGGTCATGGCCGGCGGCGGCTCGCTGTTGCGCGGCATTGACCGGCTGGTGGCCGAGGAAACCGGCCTGCCGGTCCACCTGGCGGATGATCCCATGAGCGCCGTTGCCGAAGGCACCGGCCGCGTTTTGCAGGAAATCGAATTCCTCAAGCGCGTCGCCACCAACGCCAAATATTGATTTCCCGCCCGTTCGCCTGCACGCCCCGGCATGATTACCGGGGGAGGCAGGATGTTTAGGAAAAGAAATTATCTCGCGATTGGCGCGGTGACGCTGCTGGCACTGCTGATACTCAGCCTGCCGCCGCGCGTGACCGCTCAGCTCAAGCTCACCATGGGCAGTTTGTTTCTGCCGTTGTTCGGACTGGCCAATACCACCCAGCAAATCCCCGCCGACCTGGCCGACAGCGTCCTGCCCCGGCGCGAATTGTTCCACCAAATAGACCGGCTGCGGCAGGAAAACGAGCAGCTCAAGGCCCAGGCCATCCAGAACGCCGCCATCGCACGGGAAAATGACCAACTCCGGGCGCTGCTCGGCTGGCAGCAGCAGGCGCCGTGGAAACTCAAACTCGCCAACGTCATCATGCGCGACCCGGCCAACTGGTGGCGCACCTTGCAGATCGACCTCGGCAGCCGCGACGGGCTCCGGGAAAATCTGCCTGTCCTTACCGCCAACGGACTGGTCGGCCGCGTCTCCGCCGTCGCGTTCACCCGCTCGCAAGTGGTTTTGATTGGCGACCCGAATTGCCGCGTCTCCGCGCTGGTGGAGAATCCGGCGCATGACACGGGCATCATCAGCGCCAGCGGGCCATTGGACACGTCGCTCGTGGATTTGACCTATCTTTCCGGCAGCGCCAGTTTGAAACCCGGCCAGAACGTCGTTTCCAGCGGCCTCGGTGGGGTCTTTCCCCGCGGCATTCCCATCGGACAGGTAGTGGACTCACGCCCGGTTGAATTCGGCCTGTACACCGAGGCGCGTGTGAAACTTTCGGCCGATCTCGGCGCTCTCGACCAGGTGTGGGTGTTGTTTCCATGAATCCGCTGCAAACCATTCTGATTCTGGCTGCCGCGTTTCTGACGGTGTTTGGCGAGGCCACGCTGCCCGTCCTGCGCCACTGGCTCGGAGCCCAGGTGGATTTACTGCCGGTGCTGATGGTATATGCGGCTTTGAACGCGGACCTCGCCACGATTTCGCTGCTCGCCGTGCTGGGAGGATTGTGGTTCGACGCCCTGTCGGCCAATCCACTGGGAATCAGCATTCTGCCGCTTTTTGCCGTCGGTTTTGTGATTTATGTACGGCGCGATTTGATTTTGCGCGAGCTGTCGTTCGCCCAACTGGTACTGGGTACCACGGCCAGCGCCGTTGTGCCCGGACTGTCCGTTTTGCTTTTGTTGACCGCCGGAAAACAACCCCTCTTGGGCTGGGGTTCACTCTGGCAATGGGTGGTGATGACCGTCGGCGGCGCGGCGGCCACGCCGTTTATTTTCGCGCTGTTCAACTGGTGCAACCGTTCGCTCGGTTATCAGCCCAGAACCGAACCCGGTTTCCGTCCCGACCGGGAAATCCGCCGGGGAAGAATATGAATTTATGAGACCACCGTTGCCGGTTCACCGTCCACAGTCAAAACGCCGCCGCGATGGCGACGACAGGGCTGTGGACAGTGGCTGGTGGACGGTGGCTGGTGTGCCATGCTGATTTTCGACGAACTGAAAAAGAACGATCCGCAACTCCGTCTCCTGGCGGTGGGGCTGGCGGGCGGTTTGTTGATTTTGCTGGCCGGGCTTTGGTGGGTGCAGGTCGTCTCGGCGCGTAAATATGAAAGCCACCTGGAAACCCAGTCCTATCGCACCGTCCGTATTCCCGCCGAACGCGGGAAAATTCTCGACCGCGACGGGCGGGTGCTGGCGGAAAATCGCCCGCGCTACAGCCTCAGCCTTTACCTGGATGATTTGCACCGGCAATTCGACGCGGCTTACAGCGCGGCCATCACCCAGGCGCATGCCGATCAGAAGCAACGCATCGCCGCCTACGAGAAAAGGCTTGATCGGTCGTTGACCAAGGCTGAACGAAAACAATTCTCGTTTACCACCGGCCAATTGAAACAGATTCGCGAACAATCGCGTTTCCGCGTGGCGGCCAGCGTAGTGGCACAGGTCAGCCAGTGGCTCGGCCAACCGCTGGCGCTCGATCCGGCGACGTTCAATCGCCACTACGACACACGCCTGGCGTTACCCTATCCGTTGCTGCCCGACCTTAACGAAACGCAAATCGCGCGGTTTGAAGAACAATACCCCGGCGGCCTGGGCGTGGACCTGGACCTGCAGCCCGTCCGCTTTTATCCGTATGGCACCACGGCGTCCCATTTACTGGGTTATGTGCTGCGCGACGACAGTTCGTCCGAAGGCGAAGACGCCTTCTTCTCATATCGACTGCCGGATTATCGCGGGCAGGTCGGCATTGAGGCTGGCTTCGATTCGGAATTGCGCGGGCGCGCCGGCGCGGCGGCCGTGTTGGTCAACAATCTCGGCTACCGCCAGACCGAAAACGTGTGGAGCCGGCCGGAACCGGGACACAATGTCGTGCTGACGCTTGACCTCGACATTCAAGAGGCGGCCGAACGTTCGCTGGCGGCGCATCAAGGGACAAATGCGCGCGCCGCGATCATCGTGATGGACGTGCGCACGGGCGACGTGCTGGCGATGGTGTCGTCGCCCGAGATCAACCCGGATTACTCGGCCAACGATCCGGCGCGCCTGGCGGACCCCAAGCTGCGTCCGCAAATCAATCGGGCCACCTACGAAAATTTTGCGCCCGGTTCAATTTTCAAACCCATCGTCGCTCTCGCGGCTCTGGAAAACGGGCTGAATCCGGACGAGCTTTATCAGGTGCAACCGGATCCGGCGGAGCCGTGGCACGGCTGCATTTACGTCGGGGCGCGAAAAATCAGGGACACCGTGCCACCGGGTTATTACAATCTCAAACGCGCCATCGAACAATCCAGCAATGCCTATTTTATTTTCAATGGATTGCGTACCGGCATCGAAAAAATCGTCCGCTTGGGCGAAAAATTCCATCTGGGGCAGCGCATGAATCTGCCGACCCGGCAGGAGTCGCCGGGCATTTTCCCCACGGAAAAACGCATCCACTCCGACTGGCGGGATGGCGATTCGGCAAACATCTGTTTTGGCCAGGGCGAAGTTGCCGTAACGCCAATGCAAATCGCCGTCGTCTATTCGGCCATTGCCAACGGCGGAAAGGTTTTATGGCCACGCTTCGTCGAGCGTGTCGAGCCACAGGATCCGGCCAGCGGTGAACTGCCGACCATTTTTCCCGCCGGCGCCGTGCGGGACACCCTGGGGCTGCATCCGCGCAGTTTCAAAATTCTTTACGACGCCATGCTGGCCGAAACCGAGGACGCGGAAGGCACCGGCCGCGCCGCCGTGGTGCCCGGTCTGCGCATTTGCGGCAAGACCGGCACGGCCCAGATCAAGAATGAACAAGGCCAGTTGGTCCGCTGGGATTACTGGTTCGCATCGTTTGCCCCTTATGAAGACCCGCGTTACGCCGTCGTGATCATGGTGCAATCGGAAAACCGCGGGTCGGGCGGCGTCGTCTGCGCGCCAATTGCGCACGACATTTACCAGGCCATTCTGCAAAAGGAAAAACCGGAAGCTCCGGCCCCGGCGGCAACAACGCATCAGAATACGGCCAATTAAAATGATCAGCAACCCCATCAACGAACCGCACGTCAAGATTGACCGGCTGCAACTGGCCGTGCTGACCGGGTTGATGTTGATTGGCACGATGTTCGTTTACAGCGCCACGATGGCCAATGCGCAGGAGATGCTCAGGCCGTGGTACAGCCAAACGTGGTTCCACCAGATCATCTGGTATGCGCTCGGCCTTGGGGCGGGCGCGGCGATTTGCCTGGTGGATTACCATACCTTGGCGCGCTGGTCGTTCGTGGTGTATTGGGTGACTATTTTTTGCCTGGTGGCTGTGCTGATTCCGCACGTGGGTTCGATGCGTTTCGGCGCGCGGCGGTGGGTGGATCTGGGATTTTTTCAGTTTCAGCCGAGTGAGTTTGCCAAGGTCGCGTTCATTCTGGCGATGGCGCATTTCCTGAGCCGGCCGGAGGATGAATTGCGCCAGTTGAATAATTTTTGGAAGGGCATCGGGCTCCTGCTGCTGCCGGCCGCGCTGATTTTGAAGGAGCCGGACCTGGGGTCGGCGCTGGTGCTGCTGCCCACCGGTCTGGTGATGATGTTCGTGGCCGGCACTCCCAAGCAATATCTGCTGCAATTGGTCGGTGCGGTCGGTTTATTCGCCGCCTTGTTCCTGGTGGACGCGGTGTTTTTGCCGCCGGGTTGGTGGCAGGTTTCCATGCAGCCGTATCAACGCAATCGGCTGCTGGTTTATTTTGGCCGGGATTACACTCACTTTGCTCCGCCGAATGCCACGCTGGCGGAGTTGCAACGCCTGCGACAACAACAATTGGACGACGAATATAATGTCCGGCAGGCGTTGATTTCCGTCGGCTCCGGTGGGCTGGCGGGCAAAGGCTGGCGGCAAGGCACCCAGAATGCGCTGGGTTATCTGCCGCGAGCCGTGGCGCACAACGACTTCATTTTCTCCGTCATTGCCGAGGAGGAAGGATTCGTCGGCAGCGTGATTGTGATCGCGCTGTATGCGGTGGTTCTCTTCACCGGATTGAGAATCGCCGGCCAGGCGCGCGATCGCCTGGGCAAACTCGTGGCGGTGGGCGTTGTGACGCTCATCTTCAGCCACGTTTTCATCAATATCGGCATGAACATCCGCATCATGCCCGTGACGGGCGTCCCACTGCCGCTGCTTTCCTACGGCGGGTCCTCAGTGCTGTGCTCGTTGATCGCACTGGGCCTGATGCAAAACGTATACATCCATCGAAAAGGATACTGATTATGAGCAACAACAACTTTTCGCGGCGGCGCCGCGGCATGCGGTTCCGCCCCAAGGGCGGCTTCGGCCAGGCCCAGCAAAAACCCGACCGCGAAGCCGTCCAAGCCCGCGCCGACGTGGTAACGGAGCAGGGTGGCGTGGAGCACGTGTTTGAAAAACGGCACACGCAGGAAATCGACCGCGCCGAAAACATCGCCGCCGGCCTGCCGCCGCAGGGCGCGCCCCCTCCGGCTTCCGAACCGGTGGAACCGATCAAAGCTGCCGCTGTCACACCCGTGGCGGAGGAAAAATTCGAGCCGGTGAAAATTGCCGAGCCGCCGAAGGGATTGATCGCCACCATCAAAACCGTTGCGGACAACATCGTCAAAAAGGTCACGCGGTTGATCCGCAAGGAAAAGACCGTGTGCAAGGAAGTCATCATCAACGCCGAGACGCTGGAAACGCGCGTGGCGGTGACGGAAAACGGCCGGTTGGAGGAGTTCAATATCGAACGCACCACCGAGGAGCGGCTCGTGGGCAGCATCTTCAAGGGCAAGGTGCGTAACCTCGAAGACGGCCTCAAGGCCGCGTTCGTGGACATCGGTTTTGAGAAAAATGCTTTTTTGCATTACTGGGACATCGTGCCGAACCAGTTCGACAGCGGGGTGGAAATCGTCGAGCGTCCCGCCGGACGCGACCGCCGGCCGGCCCGGCCCAAAATCACGCAGAAAGACATCCCGCGGGTTTACCCGCCGGGTAGTGAAATTATTGTGCAGGTCACCAAAGGCCCGATTGGCACGAAAGGTCCGCGCATTACCACCAACCTGGTCCTGCCGGGACGTTATCTCGTCCTGCTGCCGAACGCGGACCAGAGCGGTATCTCGCGAAAAATCGAAAATCAGGAAGAGCGCAAGCGGCTGAAAAAGATCCTGCGCGAATTGGCTATTCCCGACGGCATGGGCGTCATCATGCGCACCGCCGGCGAAGGCCAGCAGAAACGTTATTTTGTCCGCGACCTCGCGTTGCTGCTCGAGGAATGGAATGGCGTGCAGGAACGCATCAAGCAACAGCCGCCGGCAACCTGTGTCTTCCAGGAACCGGATCTGATCGAACGCACTGTGCGCGACTTTCTTACCGAGGACGTCGAGCGCATCGTGGTGGACAATCAAAAGGCCCTCGACCGGATGCACGACATGATTTCCAGGATTTCGTCGCGCGCGGCCAAAAAAGTCATCCTGTATTCCGACGCCCAGCCGATTTTCGACCGGTTCAACATCAGCAAGCAACTGGAGAACGCCTTCTCGCGCCAGGTGCATTTGAAGAGCGGCGGTTACATTGTCATCGACGAAACTGAGGCGCTGGTGGCCATTGACGTGAACACCGGCCGGCACAAGGGCAGCAAGGACCAGGAATCCACCATCCTCAAGGTGAACCTCGAAGCGGCCGATGAAATCTGCCGCCAGCTCCGGTTGCGCAACATGGGCGGACTTATCGTGCTCGATTTCATCGACATGAAGTCGCGCCGCGACCAGCAGACCGTGTATCAACGCGTCAAGGAGGGGCTGCGCCGCGACAAGGCCAAGACCCACATCCTGCCCATCTCGCAGCTCGGCCTGATGGAAATGACACGCCAGCGCCACACCGAAAGCGTGCGGTCGGCGGTGTATGACGATTGTCCGTATTGCAAGGGCCGCGGCAAGGTGAAGAGCGTGGTGACCATGAGCGTGGAAATCCAGCGCAAGCTTCAGGAAATCCTGAAGAAGCGCGAGCGCGACGAATCGGATTTCCAACTGCGCATCGTGGTGCACCCGACGGTGCTGGACCGGCTCCGCACCGAGGACGAAAAACATCTCATCGAGATGGAGAAACGCTACTTCGGCAAGTTATCGTTCCGGGCCGACACCGGCATGCACGCCGAACAGTTCAAAATCGTGAACGTGGAAAACAACGAGGAACTGGTGAGCGTGGGTTCCTGACAACAATTCTAATGGTGGGGCCGCGCTGCTGCGCGGCCATTGGGCGGCGGCGCAGCAGCGCCGCCCTACCAAAATCAAAAAACACCCCGTGGAAAACTGCGGGGCGTTTTTGATTTCGCTCGAAGGTCAGGAAATTTTTGCAGCCTATCCTCTTATTAGGGGGCGCATCGGTCATCGTCTGTGAATGTAAAACTCAATACCGGCCCATCCACAAGCCAGAATAAAAAGCATGATATACGATGCCAAATTCGCGCGATAAACACCACGACGAACCACTGCTGCATCGGAATTCGGCCACGCTCGGCGGCAGATGAAACGCTCCAACCAAACCGAAACGTAAAAAGATGGAATGAGCAACAAAGCGGCAGCTAACGGAACGAGCCAATAGCCCTCGTCGCTTCTTGGCCCCAACCAAGCGATACCAAGCGGAAAACCGACAATCTGAACAAATGGTGAATCTAAAAAATGCCAATGCCACTTATCGGCGGCAATACCAACTGGAAGCAGAACCGCCATCTCAACCGCGAACATAGCCAGCCAAGCTAACGGAAAACCAACCAGCGTCGATAGAAGATTCGCCTTCGTCACGCCAATGAAAGCGTCTTGATAGGATAACTGAACCCAACGGCGGATAAGCAGCGACTCGACGATAATGGCCGGAACCAACGCACCAATCATCAGCGGCCACTGAACGAAAATCATCGGAATGCCAACGTCCGCAAGCATAGTTATATGTGCCTAACTGATAATGGGCGTCCCTTTCTGCAGCCTATCCTGCTTCATAGTTACAATTTCCCCTTGGTGCTGGGCAATTGGCCGGTGATGCGCGGATCGCGCTGGCACGCCGCATCCGCAGCGCGGGCAAAGGCCTTGAACAGCGCCTCGACGATGTGATGCGGCTCGTCGCCGTAGAGCAATTCCAGGTGCAGATTGCACCGGGCTTCGTTGGCAAAGCCCTGGAAAAATTCGCGCGCCAGCCCGAACCGGAACGCGCTCGACATGTCCTGTAGTTTTTCGGACCGGGCGAGGCGTTTCTGGGAATACCGGTCCAATCCGCGCCAGACCAAGTGCGGTCTTCCGCTAAAATCAATGATGCAACGGGCGAGACATTCGTCCATCGGCACGTAGGCTTCACCGGTAAACGGATTTTTCGGATGAAATCCCGCGCCGTAACGCCGGATGCCCTTTTTATCGCCGAGCGCCTGCACAAATGCCTGGCCGAGCGCAATGCCGCAATCTTCGACCGTGTGATGCGCGTCCACTTCAAGGTCGCCCTGGCAGCGGAGCTTCAAGTCCACGGTCGCGTGTCTGGCAAACAGCGTGAGCATGTGATCGAAGAACGGGATGCCGGTTTTGACGGCGGATTTGCCTCGGCCATCGAGGTTGAGGCTGACCGTGATGCGGGTTTCTTTGGTGTGGCGCGAGATTTTTGCCTGCCGGGCTTTCATGGCGGCGATTAAACCAGAGCGACGCCCGAAAAACAAAGCACAAACTCGAAGTTAAGGAGCCGGGGCGTTAGACGGCTGCGCCGCCATTTTCGCTTTGATTTCGTCAATTCGTTGCTGCAGCGCACCCGGGTCGGGTGAAACCTTCTGGGCAACTTGAAACCAATAGATGGCCTGTTGCCAGTTGCTGGCGTTCCGTTCGAGCTGGGCGAGGTGATCGGTGATTTCCCCGAAGGCGAGTTTATTTTCCTTCGCGCCTTTCGGGTCGTTTTTAAAATGCTCATTCCAACGGTTCAAGGCGAGCAGCCAGACGTCCCGCGCCCGGTCGGTGTCGTGGTAATTTTCGTCGTAAAGCCGGCCCAGCTCGTACAAAATCTCATAGCTGTCCGGGTTGTTGCGCAATCCTTCGCGCAGAAACGCCTCGGCTTCCCGCGGTTGGTTGAGATGCTCGCGCAGAAAGAATGAGCCGACGGTGTAGGTTTCAATCTTTTGCGGATCCATGTCCGCTGCCAGCCGGAGCCAGGGCAGCATTTCGCGTTCGTTGCCGCCTTCCAGATGGGTGTGCTTCGTGATGCGGAAATGCCGGCCAAACCGGTCAATCCAGTCCTTCGGCGGGCCGAGAAAATCCTCCTTTAGCTCGTCCTCCGGACTGTCGGTATGGCCGTGGCTTTCCTCAACAATTTCCTTTTGGCCTTCCTCGCGCAGGTCAAAAACGGACGGGTAATAGCCGCTGTGAAAATAAACATCCGCCATGGTGAAGAACTGGTTGGCGAACAGCCGTCGCCCGTCGCCGAACAGCAGGCTGAAAACGTTGTCGGATTTGGTGCGGTTGCTCCAGGTGGCGGCGCGGGGTTCGATGGCGGTGGCCAGCGTGAAGCAAACCGTCAACGCGAGCGCCAGGACCAGATACGGGGAAGCCTTCATCATGTGTTCAAGCTTTTGCGCCGGAAACCGAGCCAGGTGAGCAACAAAAACAGCCCGCTGAAGGCCGCCGCGTAGAGTGTGGCCAACGCACAGTCCAGCCAGCTTACCAGCCCCCAGTCATAAACCACGCGGTCGCGGATATCGAACCATTCCAGATGCGGAATCAGAAAATAAATCGTGTAGAAGATGGTTTGCAGCGGCTGAGGTTGGTGGAGCGCCACCGTGTTCAAGTGACCGCCGATCAGCAAAATGCCGGCCACGGCGATGAAACCGATGGTGGTAGTGGATGAAGGCGCAGCGGTGATGATGGAACCCCACAGCGCGAGGGCGACGACGATGGCGAGCATGGCCCATTGCAGCCAGATGGCCTGCAGATACATCAGCCACGGCCAATACTGTTCGCGTGAGCCGGTGATGACGGCAAAGAAAATATAAAAAACGACCAGTGCCATGCCGGTGGCCAGCCAGCAGCCGAGAAATTTTCCCAGGATGAATTGCCCCCGGGTAACCGGCTTGGCCAGCAGCGGGAAAATGGTGCGGGATTCGCGTTCGGCGGGAATCTGCCGCGCCGTGGTCACGAGGGCGATGATCAGCGCCGAAATCCAGATGAGCAGCATGCAGATGTCCTTGACGTAGCGCACGATTTTCGGGTCGTTGAAGAAATTGACCATGCCGGCGGCGACGGTGATGAGCGCGGTGAGGACGAACAGGACATAGAAATCCTTACGGCGGTAAAGCTCCTTGATGACGATGCCGGCCAATGCCCAGATGGTATTCATGACGCGGATGGGGTTTGATAGCCGATGATGTCCAGAAAGGCCTTTTCCAGATTAGCCTGGTGCCGGGCCACAAGGTCGCTGACGCGTCCCGTTACCTTGAGTTCGCCGTCATTAATGATGGCCACGCGGTCGCAAACGGTCTCGACTTCACCCAGTTCGTGCGACGAAAAGAACACCGTCTTGCCCTCGTTTTTCAGGCGTTGGATGATTTCGCGGACTTTCATGCGGCCCAGCGGGTCGAGGCCGCTGGTCGGCTCATCAAGGATTAACAAATCGGGATTATTGATGAGCGCCTGGGCGAGGCCCACACGTTGCTGCATGCCTTTGGAATAGGATTTGATGAGGCGTTTGCGCGCCGACTCCAGTTCAACGAGCTTGAGCAGTTGATCAATCCGCTTGTCGGTTTCCGCCCGGGAAATACCAAAGATTTTCGCGTAGAAGCGGAGCAGTTCCTCGGCGGTGAGAAATTTGTAATAATACGTCATCTCCGGCAGATAACCGATGCGTTGGCGGGCGATGGGTTGGCGCACGTCGATGCCGAAAAGATAGGCCGCACCCCGGGTCGGCGGCACGAAGCCGAGCAGGACGTTGATGGTCGTGGTTTTGCCCGCCCCGTTCGGTCCGAGAAAGCCGAAGACTTCGCCGACGTTCACCTCCAAATCGAGTCCGGCGAGGGCGACTTTGGTTGTGTGGCGCAATTCACCACTGGTGAACTCGACGCGCAATTTTTCGGTTTTTAAAATGGTGCTCATACTTGAGCCTGAACAAGCGGCGAATGACGGACCTTTCTCCTAAACGAAACGATTCCCAAAGTCAAACCGTCGCTGGAGGCACAATAAAAAAGGCACAGGCATTGCCTGTGCCTTCGACGTTCAACCAGTCGGGCAGTGGTTACTGCAAGACGTGAGGCGGATCAACGGTTGTGCCGAGGGAACAAAGCGCCTGCGGGATCGTGCCGACCGTTGCAACACTGTAGTCACCGCCGGCCGGGCAGGGAGGAATTGATCCATCGGAATTCAGTTTGATGTAAGCCGTGACGTCGTTGGGGTAATTAATCGTATCCCCGACGTGCAACCCTTTTTCGATGGCGACCTGTTGGACTGCGGATTCAATCTGTCGCAGATTGTTGATGCAGGCGGTCGCTTGCGCTCTGGTTCGGGCATGTAAAAAACTGGGGATACCAATTGCCGCCAAGACGCCGATAATCGCCACGACAATCATGATTTCCACCAGCGTGAAGCCCGCCACGCGCGCAGCTCTCGAGGTTTTCATACTATGTTTTCTTTCGTTCGTTTATGCGGCGTGAACCACACAACGGGCGAGTTACATACTATGATTACAGTTGCGTTCACGAATTGCCCGCTGCGACCGCATGTTAACCTAAATTTAGCAGTAGTAGTGCCAAAATCCAGTAGAAAAACAGGGGGTTTTCCAGGAAATCAGCCCGTTTTGACTTAAAAAGAGCAAAAAGGGCTCGAAATTTTCATTTCGAGCCCTCGAAGACAATCCGTTGTGATTACGGCAGAATGTGAGGATTGGTCGTGAGCGTGCTCAACGAGCACGTCGGCGTATTGCCCACACTGCCGATATTGTAAGTGCCGCCCGCCGGACAGGCCGGAATGCTGGTGGACGAATTCAGTTTGATGTACGGCGTCAAGTCATTGGGGAAGTTGATGCCGTCACCGGTCTTCTTGCCTTGTTCCAGCGCGAATTCGTTCGCGGCGGCGTCAATCTGCCGCAGGTTGTTGATGCAGGCATTCATCTGCGAGGTGGCGCGGGCCTTCACAAAGTTGGGAATGGCGATTGCCGCCAGGAGGCCGATGATGGCCACGACAATCATGATTTCCACCAGTGTGAAACCTGCCTTGCGGAGGGTTTGGGTATTTTTCATTTGTACTTTCTTTCCGTTGGTTGCGGCGTGAACCATGCAACAGGCGGGTTACAATAATTACAATTACACTCTGTTCACTGATTGCCTGCTGCAACCACAACTTTGATATTTGAAAACAGCACACCGGATGCCACTTTCCACGGCAAACCGGAATTGTAAACCTCTTTAAAAACGGCCATTTGCGCAACAAATGAAAAGGCCCGAAGCCTTTCGCTTCGGGCCGGTGAAACCGATCCGTTGTAATTACGGCAGAATGTGAGGATTGGTCGTGAGCGTGCTCAACGAGCACGTCGGAGTATTGCCCACACTGCCGAGGGCATACGCGCCGCCCGCCGGGCACGGCGGAATGCTCGAAGCCGAATTCAACTTGATGTAGGGTGTCAAGTCAGTGGTCAGGGTAATGGCATCACCGGTCTTTTTGCCCTTTTCCAGCGCGAATTCGTTCGCGGCGGCGTCAATCTGCCGCAGGTTGTTGATGCAGGCATTCATCTGCGAGGTGGCGCGGGCCTTCACAAAGTTGGGAATGGCGATTGCCGCCAGGAGGCCGATGATGGCCACGACGATCATGATTTCCACCAGTGTGAAACCTGCCTTGCGGAGGGTTTGGGTGCTTTTCATTTGTATTGTTCTTTCTCTCGTTGCGGCGTGAACGATGCAACAGGCGGGTTACAATGATTACATATGTTCACTAATTGCCTGCTGCAACCACAACTTTCTTTTGTAAGATAGCATCCTACGTACCAAAGCAAAGTGAAAAATGCTTTTGTATCATGTTCGCCGTTTGATCAATACGCCGAATGAAGCTAGCTGGAGATTCGACGACCAGAAGCAGGGTGATTTTCTTGGAATCCCGCCGGGAATGGCCGGTCGCATGTCTTAACTTCGAGCGTGTTGTAGGATTTTTGGACAGGATGAAAGTGGAATAATTTGCACCTTTCAATCGTTTCATACCCTTGTTTCCGATTTATTTCGTCACTGCATTTCGACGTGACGAGCCAGCTCGGGCTGTGGCTTAATACGGCGTGTGAACACCATTGGTATCGTTCCCGCACGATATGCTTCCACGCGGTTTCCGGGCAAACCCCTGGCGCTCATCGCCGGCAAGCCGCTCATTCAGCACGTCGTCGAACAATGCCGGAAGGCTGGCTCGCTGAACGACGTCATCGTGGCCACGGACGATAAACGCATTGCAGATGTGGCCGGAAAATTCTGCCGGGTGGAAATGACCCGCGCCGACCATCCCAGTGGTAGCGACCGCATCGCCGAAGTCGCCGGACGATGCGCCTGCGATGCGGTGGCGAACATCCAGGGTGATGAACCGTTGATTGATCCGGCGGTGATTGACGCGGTGGCCGGCGCGCTGAGGCAAAACGAAATGTCCACCGCAGCCACCGTCATCAAGAATCCCTCCGAACTCGACAACCCCAATGTGGTAAAAGTCGTTGTCAACGCCGCCGGCCGGGCGTTATACTTTTCACGGCGCACGATTCCGTATCTGCGCGAGGCCGCCAGCCGTCCGGCGAATGAACAGTTGGCGGCGTTTGCTTTTTTAAAGCATCTCGGCATCTACGGTTACCGGCGCGAGACGCTGTTGCGGCTGGTGAAATTCCCGGTGTCGCCGCTCGAAGCTGCGGAGAAGCTGGAGCAGTTGCGCGCGCTGGAAAACGGCATCCCGATCGCCGTCGTGAAAGTGGATTACGACAGCGCAGGAGTGGACGTGCCGGAAGACATAAAGCGCGTTGAGAATTTAATAGTCACAGATGAAGCCTGGAAATAGTTTTGAGTTTTCAGTTTCAAGTGTTCGGGAGAAACCTTTTCCGAGCTGAAAACTGAAAACTTGAAACTCAAAAGCCGGTGGGGCTGTGTTTATCTGCGGCCAAAAGTGATTTAAAATGAAATACATCTTTGTAACCGGTGGTGTGGTAAGTTCGCTGGGCAAGGGCCTGACGGCGGCTTCGCTCGGCACCCTGCTCGAAAACCGCGGGCTCAAGGTCGTGCTTCAGAAGTTCGATCCCTACCTCAACGTGGATCCGGGCACGATGAATCCCTACCAGCACGGCGAGGTCTATGTGCTGGACGACGGCGCCGAAACGGATCTTGACCTCGGCCATTACGAGCGGTTCACGAATTGCAAGCTCACCCGGCTCAACAACCTGACCAGCGGGCAGGTTTATCAAACCGTGCTCAACAACGAGCGCGAAGGCAAGTATCTCGGCAAAACCGTTCAGGTCATTCCCCATGTCACCGACGAAATCCAGAACCGCATCCGCCTCCTCGCCAGCCAAAGCAAGGCCGATGTTGTCATCACCGAAATCGGCGGTACAACCGGCGACATCGAGGGCTTGCCGTTTTTGGAGGCCATCCGCGAATTTGCACTCGATCAAGGGCCGCATGACGCCATTTTCGTCCACGTCACGTTCGTGCCGTTCATCAAGGCCGCCGGCGAACTCAAGACCAAACCCACCCAGCAGTCCGTCGCCAAATTGCGTGAAATCGGCATCACGCCCCAGCTCATTGTCTGCCGTTGCGAGAAGCCGCTGGAAAAGGAACTGCGCCAGAAGATTTCACTGTTCTGCAACGTGCCCGTGGAGGCGGTGATTGAGGAGCAGGACGTGGAACATTCCATTTACGAAGTGCCGCTCATGCTCCAGCGTGAGCACGCTGATGATCTGGTTTGCAAGCGGTTGGGTCTTGAGGTGCCGCCCGCCGACATGACACATTGGCAGGAGATCCTCCGCAAAATCATCGCACCGCAACACCGCGTTCGCATTGGTGTTGTCGGCAAATACATCGGCCTGCAGGACGCCTACAAATCGGTCTATGAAGCCATCAGCCACGGCGGCATCGGCAACGATTGTGGCGTGGAAATTGTGCGGGTGGATGCCGAGGAGATTGAAAAAGAAGGCGCGGCCAAAATTCTTGAGGGTCTGGGTGGCATCCTCGTGCCCGGGGGATTTGGCGAGCGCGGCATCGAAGGTAAAATCAAGGCCGTGCAATATGCACGGGAAAACAAAATTCCCTATCTCGGTCTCTGCCTCGGTATGCAAATCGCCACCATCGAATTTGCCCGGAACGTATTGAAACTCGGAAAGGCGCATTCAACCGAGTTCGATCCGAATACGCCACATCCCGTCATTGCCATGCTCGACGAGCAGCGCAAAATCACCCGCAAAGGCGGCACGATGCGGCTGGGCGCACAGCCGTGCCAATTGAAGCTCGGCACAAAGGCGGCGGAGCTTTACGGTTCCTTCGTGGTGAATGAGCGGCACCGCCATCGCTACGAATTCAATAATGCCTACCGTGAAAAATTCGAACAGGCCGGCTTCGTTTTCAGCGGCTTGTCACCCGACGGCAAACTCGTCGAGGTCATCGAATTGAAGGACCATCCATATTTTATCGCGAGCCAGTTCCATCCGGAATTTCAAAGCAAACCGCACCAGCCACATCCGCTGTTCAAGGGCTTCGTCGCCGCCGCGCATGCGCGTATTCACCAACGGCAGCCGTGACTTACGCCGAAGCCATCCAATTTCTTTACGATCTCCGGCTTTTTGGCGCGAAGTTCGGACTTGAAAACACGCTTAAGCTTGCCACGTTGACGGGCAATCCACAAAACCAACTCCGCTTTATCCATGTCGCCGGCACCAACGGCAAGGGTTCAACCTGCGCCATGCTCGAGAGCATCTACCGGGCGGCGGGGTTGCGCGTCGGCTTGTTTACTTCGCCACACCTGGTCTCGTTTCGCGAACGGATTCAGGTCAATCGCCGATTGATTCCGGAGACCGAGGTCGTCCGGCTGGTTGGGAAATTGCGTCCGCTGTTTGAAAATTTTTCCCCCGGCCATCACCCGACGTTTTTTGAAGTGGTTACCCTCATGGCGTTGAATTACTTCACCGGGCAAAAATGCGACTTGGTGATCTGGGAAACCGGATTGGGCGGACGGCTCGACGCCACCAACATCGTCACACCGCTGGCCAGTGTCATCACCAATATCGCCTTCGACCACCAGCAATGGCTCGGCGAGACGCTGGGGAAAATTGCCGCCGAGAAGGCGGGCATCATCAAGCCGGGGGTACCCGTCATCACGGCCACGGACGAGCCGGAGGCTTTGACGGTGATTGAAAGAAAGGCGCGGGAGAAAGACGCGCCACTGACAAGAATTCAGAATTCAGAATTCAGAATTCAGAATTCAGAATTGGCGCTTTTGGGCGAACATCAAAAGCTAAACGCCGAGCTCGCTGTGGCTGCCGTGAGGGTTTTGCAACAGCAAGTTCCGGTTGCCGAAAATGACATCCGCGCCGGTCTGGCCGGCGTTAACTGGCCAGGCCGCCTGCAGCTGGTCCAAAGGCCCGGTGGCCAACAAATCCTGCTCGACGGCGCGCACAATGTGGCCGGGGCGAGGGTGCTGCGCGATGCGCTGGAGAAATATTTCGGCGGCACAAAGCGAACGCTGATTTTGGGAGTGTTGCAGGACAAGGATTGGCGGCACATTTGCGAAACGCTGGCGCCGTCCGCTGCGCGAATTCTGACCGTGCCGGTGGCCAGTGAACGCACCGCCGACGCGCCGGAACTGGCGTGGGCGTGCCGGTTGGCCAATCCGGCGGCTGAAGTTTTTGCCTGCGATTCGCTGGCGACAGCGCTGGACAAGGTGGCGGAAAACGATTTTGTCGTTGTTGCCGGATCCCTGTATCTGGTGGGTGAGGCATTGGAACGGCTGAATTTGTCGCCGGTACCCGGGGGTGAGCGCGGGCTGAATGAGTGGAGCGGAACACCCTGTGCAGCGGTACAATCAGTACCTTCCTGACCGAAAACACCTGTTCAATCTGTTCAATGCCGGTCACAGGCGCAGCTAATTTTCCCATGTATCCTGAAGCAGAGTATTAATACTTCTTGTGGATGGTTGACGATGTTATGGGCGGGCGGGTAAAGTGGCCCGGTTACCCGGCCGGTTTAACGCGGCGGGCAATGATTGTCGAATGAGCGCTTGTGCCAAACTGTTTGGATCGTCGTTGGGGAAGAAATTCATCATGGCGGCGAGCGGATTATTGCTGCTTGTATTCGTCGTCGGCCATCTGGCCGGCAATCTGCAAATCTTTCTCGGTCCGGAAGCTTTGAATCGGTACGGCCAATTCCTGCACGAAAACGTGGAGATTCTCTGGCCGGCCCGGATTGGTCTCATCGTACTGGTAACACTCCACGTCTGGTCGGCGGTGCAGCTTTCCCTGGAAAACAAGGCGGCACGGCCCGTCGGTTACGCCGGGGATCCAACACCGGCGGCGGCCAGCTATGCCTCGCGCACGATGCTGATGAGCGGCCTTATCGTGGCGGCGTTTGTCATTTATCATTTGTTGCATTACACGGCCGATGTCCGGGCTGTCAATTTCACGGGACGCGATTTCAGTACGCTGATGGACGAGAAAGGCCGGCACGACGTTTACGCGATGGTGGTGTTCGGATTCGAACAACCGGTGGTGGCCGGATTTTATATCTTTGCGCTGGCCTTGCTCTGCCTGCATCTGAGCCACGGGATTTATGCCATGTTCCAGTCGCTGGGCATCAACGCAGGTTTTGCTCCGGACCTGCCCAAGCATTTGGCCCGATGGGCAGCCATATTGATTTTCCTCGGTTACATCTCCATTCCCGTGGCCGTACTGGGCGGCTTGGGCAAAACTTACGTGGCCAAAACAACCGTTCCTCCGGTGACCGGCGCAGAAAAGGAGGCGGTGAAATAATATGAGCCTCGACGCCAAAATTCCGTCCGGGCCACTTGCGCAGAAGTGGGACAAACACCGCTTCAACATGAAGCTGGTCAACCCGGCGAACAAGCGTAAGTTCGAAATTATCGTCGTCGGTACCGGACTGGCCGGCGCATCGGCCGCGGCATCGCTGGCCGAACTCGGCTACCAGGTCAAATCGTTTTGCTTCCAGGACAGCCCGCGGCGTGCGCACTCGATTGCGGCGCAGGGCGGCATCAACGCGGCGAAGAATTACCCGAACGACGGCGATTCGGTTTACCGGCTGTTCTACGACACCGTCAAGGGCGGCGATTTCCGGGCGCGCGAAGCCAACGTCTATCGGTTGGCGCAGGTGAGCGTAAACATCATCGACCAGTGCGTGGCGCAAGGCGTACCGTTTGCCCGCGAATACGGCGGCACGCTCGCCAACCGCAGCTTCGGCGGCGCGCAGGTGTCGCGCACGTTTTACGCGCGTGGCCAGACCGGTCAGCAACTGCTGTTGGGCGCTTACTCGGCATTGAGCCGGCAAATCGGGCTGGGCAACGTCCGGATGTTTCCGCGCACCGAACTGCTGGATGTCGTGGTCGTGGACGGTCAGGCCAAAGGCATCGTCGTTCGCAATCTCGTCACCGGCGAAATTTCGTCGCATGCGGGCGACGCCGTGGTGCTGGCCACTGGCGGCTACGGCAATGTGTTCTTCCTTTCCACCAACGCCAAGGGCTGCAACGTCACCGCGACGTGGCGCGCCTGCAAGAAAGGCGCGTTCTTCGCCAACCCCTGTTACACCCAAATCCACCCGACGTGTATTCCGGTGAGCGGCGACCATCAGAGCAAATTGACGTTGATGTCCGAATCGTTGCGCAACGACGGTCGGGTCTGGGTACCAAAGCGAAAGGAGGATTGCGGCAAGCCGCCCGCTTCCATTCCCGAGGCTGACCGCGATTATTATCTCGAACGGAAATATCCCAGCTTCGGCAATCTGGCGCCACGCGACATATCGTCGCGGGCGGCGAAGGAAGTCTGTGACGAAGGGCGCGGCGTCGGACCTGGCGGCCGGGGGGTGTATCTGGATTTTGCCGATTCCATCAAACGGCTCGGCGAGGGGACGATTCGTGAGCGATACGGCAATTTGTTTGAGATGTACGAGCGCATTACCGGCGAGAACGCTTACCGGCAGCCGATGCGAATTTATCCGGCGGTGCACTACGCGATGGGTGGCACGTGGGTGGATTACAATTTGATGAGCACGTTGCCCGGATTGTTTGTGATCGGCGAAGCCAATTTCTCCGATCACGGCGCGAACCGGCTCGGCGCCAGCGCCCTGATGCAAGGGCTGGGCGACGGTTACTTCATCCTGCCCTACACCATCGGACATTATTTTGCCTCGACCAGGCCGGCGAAAGTCCCGACCAGTCACGCGGAATTCAAGAAAGCCGAGGAAACTGTCAAGGCCCTCACGCAGCGGCTGCTCGGTATCAACGGCCGGCGCAGCGTGGTGAGCTTCCACAAGGAACTGGGCAAATTGATGTGGGAAAATTGCGGCATGGCCCGCCGCCGGCAGAGTCTCGAAACGAACCTCAAACGCATTCCGGAGTTACGCGAGGAATTCTGGAAGAACGTGAAGGTGACCGGCTCCGGTGCGGAATTGAACCAGGACCTCGAACTGGCCGGGCGGGTGGCGGATTTCCTGGAATTTGCCGAATTGCTCTGTCTGGACGCGCTGCATCGGGAGGAATCCTGCGGCGGCCATTTCCGCGTGGAATATCAGACCGAGGACGGCGAAGCCAAACGGGACGACGCCAATTTTGCCTACGTGGCTGCCTGGGAATACAAAGGCCCGGACCGGAAACCGGAGTTGCACAAGGAACCGCTAGTGTACGAAGAAGTCCACATGGCGACGCGCAGTTACAAATGAATCTCACGTTAAAAATCTGGCGGCAGAAGCACCCGGCCATACCCGGGTTTTTCGAGACGCACGAGGCGAAGGACGTTTCGCCTGACATGTCGTTCCTCGAAATGCTCGACGTGGTGAACGAGCAACTCATCAGCGAGGGGAAGGAACCTTTCGCGTTCGACAGCGACTGCCGGGAAGGCATCTGCGGTACCTGTTCGCTGGTCATCAATGGCGTTCCGCACGGCGGCCACAAAGGTACCACCGCCTGCCAGTTGCACCTGCGGCATTTTCAGGACGGCCAGACCATCACCGTTGAACCCTGGCGGGCGCGGGCGTTTCCGGTGGTCAAGGACCTGATTGTGGACCGCTCCGCGTTTGACCGCATCATCCAGGCGGGCGGATTTGTGTCCGTGAACACCGGCAACGCGCCGGAGGCCAATTCCATCCCGGTGTCAAAGGAGATTGCCGATCTGGCGATGGACGCGGCGGCGTGCATTGGTTGCGGTGCATGCGTGGCGGCGTGCAAGAACGCCAGCGCGATGTTGTTCGTCGCGGCAAAAGTTTCGCATCTCAACTACCTGCCGCAGGGCAAAGCCGAAAAGGACCGCCGGGTGCGCAACATGGTGGCGAAGATGGATGAGGAAGGTTTCGGTAATTGCACCGTCACCGGCTCATGCGAAGCAGTGTGTCCGAAAGAAGTCCGCCTTGAATTCATTGCCAAGATGAACCGCGATTACGGCGCGGCCCTGCTCAAAGGCGAACGGAAAAAAACCGCCGCTGAGGGAGTCGGATAAGCGGTTCACCATTTTCGGTTTACAATATACGATTCAAGGTGTGCATCTGCATTCGTAAAAGATGCGCCATCCGTAAATCAAATATCGTAAACCGATTACTTCAGCTTTCAACGCCTTCGGCTTCCAGCATAGCCACCAGGTCTTTTTCTGCCAGCACCCAGTCGGCCAGCGTCAGGGGGTGTTCCGGCAATTTGTCACGATACAAGCGATACGCGTGTTCACGCACCATACCTTTGGTGACACCGGGAGTGAAGGGGCTGGGCTGTTCCATGATTTTGTGTGTTCGGCTTTTTGTTTTCATACGTCACTCCTCATTTCTGAGTTAACATAAGCCTCCCCGCCCGTTCTGCAAGCGAGCGTGAAACTCAATAAACCGGATGGTTTCGGGCGATTCCCTGAATCATCTCCTCGGCGTGGGCGCGAAGGGTAGCATCCACATTGGGCAACAGCAGCGGTTGCAGGGTCTGGCGCGCAGCGGCGAGGTTATGACTTCGCAATTGCAACTGCGCCAGCGAAAACAGATACGACGGGTTTTCGGGTTCCAACTGGATGGCGCGTTGCAGGTGTTGTTCCGCCAACGCGAGATTTTCGCCCTGAACCATTTCGAAAAAGCCCAGCAATTCATGCGCCGGCCCGAAGTCCGGCATCAAGGCGAGCGATTTCTGGAGTTCGCCGCGGATTTCCGCCGCCGCCTCTTTTTTGAGCGGAGAAAAGCGGTCGTCGGCATCCGCTGTGAGCCGGTACTGCTCCCGGGCACAGATGTAATAAGCCAGGAAACTGAGAGAGCCGCGTTGGAGCGCCGTCTGCAAATCGTGTAATGCTTCCTCATGCTGGCCGCGCTGGACGGCGAGCAGACCGAGCCCTTCGTAAGGCAGGGGACTGGCCGGTGCGAATTTTTGCGCCTGTTGGAAATACGCCTCGGCAGCGTCGGGACGGTGAATCCGCAGGAGTTCGTCACCGAGACGGAAGTAAATCTCCACCGGGGTGATGGGTCGCGTGGTCAGGGTGATGGGCGCGGAGACATCGGCATTCAACGACAATTCAATGGGCGTGAACCGGCCCTGGCGTAGGAAGCGGCGAAGTTCGACTTCCACCGCCGGCAGGGAGGTCTGCAATGCGTTGGTGAAGGCTTGTTCGGGAAGCTGGCCCTGGCGGAGCAATTGGGTGAATTGTCCGAACCGGGCCTTGTAAACCCGATTGTCGCCTGCCATCAGAAACTCCGTCAGCAGCCATGACTCGGCGTAGAAGATGCCTTGCCGGTCGCGTTCGTTGTATTGGGGCGAGTCGTGCCCGACGGCAAACAACTCGGTGAGGGGCATGAGCGGTTGTCGTGCGAGCAGACGGAGGTGGTGCTCGATGGGCAGTCCAATGCGGGCACTGTAGCCGGTCGTTTCGAAGGTGGAATAAACCTCGGCCATACCTTCCTTGAGCCAGAGCGGCCAGAGACGGTCGTTGTGCCGGAACAACAGATGGGTGTATTCGTGGAAGATGACTTCCATATCGGTGTAAGACGAATTGGTGCCGGGCAGAGCGAGCACGATCAGGTTTTCGTCGCTGCCGCGCTGGAAGAAAGCCGCCAGATTGGCGGGCTGGCCCTGATAAAGCGGCAGGAACGGCTTCAACGTTTCATGGTCGGGAAAAGCCATCACCACGATGGGTGGGGAAGCCACGGCCTGGGTGCCGCCGGCCAGGAGGGTGTAAGCCTCGCAAAACTGTTCCAGGCGCGCGGACAATTTGTAAACGTCCTGGGGCGCGCCGCAACTGTAGATGTTGAAATGGACGGTGCGCGTTTCGAACCACTGTCTCTGCGCAAGCGAAACGCCGTTCGTCTGGGCGAAAGCAGGGCAAATTCCCGACCCTGAAAACACGGCTAAAATCCAGAACAGCCAACGCATCATAGACATTCTCAATTTAAGTGATGACGGAGGAAATGTCACTGGCGGTCACTGGCGGTAGTTTTCGCCGCTACACGAAATGGCTGGCCTGCCATCCGTAGCTCGGAACTGCTGACCAGCGAGTCCTTCTTCGCCAAGTCCATGAAAGACACCCTGCTTCACTTGGAACTCCAAGTGTGGGTTCCGAGCGAAGGATGGTGCGCGGTATTGGACTTGAACCAATGACCCCTACCGTGTCGAGGTAGTGCTCTGCCAACTGAGCTAACCGCGCATCCGAAGCGGAAACCCTCCGAAAAGTGTTATTTTTCATAGGTTTCCAGCAGGTTTCGCAGCACATAATCTCGCCGATGTATACACTGCTGGCAAGTCGAAAAACAGCCAAGGTCCCCGCCGGAAGCCATGGATTGTCACCGGGTGTCGTCTTGGGTCAACAACGCGAGGAACGACGGGCCAGAGTGTATTAAGGCGGGTTGAATCATCCGGTATCCGTTTTATATTCGCTTCGGATGTTTTCTAAAAATGGAATGGTATGTCGTTATGTAGCCCGACGTTAACCAAGTTACCAACACCCACAATACGGCGTCACGAAGCAGCATAAACCCATCACTTGCAGTTATTGATTCCTTCCAAAACGTAATAACCATATGGGCTAAAATGCCCAGTGTCAGAGATGCCCATATCCAAAGATAGATGCTGGGGTGAAAAGTTTCACAAGCAACATTGTTTGGAAGTTCAACTCGCATACGTTTTATCGTGATTTCTTTGAAAAAATAACGGAGGTGCTGTTCTTCATTGCGCCGTTCTAAATCCAAGAGAGAGATTGTTGTAAATGCAGCGTTGCAGCCGAAGAAGATCATTATGCAGAGCACCTCGAACTGCCCCATCCCAAAACGGATCAACGGTTCGGCAACGTTGTGAAAATGGGTGGCCAGAGATAACCGCGCACTCAAAAGCTCAAACTGGCAGTCCCGTCACGTTCTGGCAAGCGCGAATTCACTGTAAAACCCTTGATTTATAGTGCAACATTCCAAAATAATTCTGCAAAAGACGTCTGGTGTTTCAGCCGACGGATTTGTTATATTGCCGGTCAGTAAACCAAAAATTATGAGCAAATATTTACCGCTGGGGAAATTTTCGTTCGGCATGGGCGACCGTTTTGGACACCAGGGCAAGGCCCAATTGAACGCGTGCGTCATGGCCACAAAACTGGGTGCGGACTTCATACCTGTCTGGAACAAATCAAACCGCGAACATACCTTCATCGGCACCGAACCCTCCAGTTTGCGCGCCGAGGCGGACGCGGCAGTGAAGGCGCTCGGCTGGAAGAAACCGTATCATGTGGACGCGGACCACATCCGGCTCGAAACCGTGGATCGTTTCATTGCACCCTCGGACTTCTTTACCATCGACGTGGCGGACACCATCGGCAAGCCCGCCACTGCCGCTGACGTGAAGGCGTTTGTGGAACGGCATTCCGAATTGACCGGCAAAATTTCCATTCCGCATATTGATCATCCGTTGGACATTTCGCGCGCGGAAGTCGAACGCGTGGCGAACAAGTTTCTGCTCGCCGTGCAGGATGCCGGCAAAATTTACCGCCACATCGCCAAGGCCAAGGGCGAGGCCAATTTCGTCACGGAAGTTTCCATGGATGAAACCGACAGCCCGCAGACGCCACATGAACTGCTCATCATTCTCGCGGCGCTCGCCGATGAAAAAATCCCGCTTCAAACCATCGCGCCGAAATTCACCGGCCGCTTCAACAAGGGCGTGGACTACGTCGGCGACCTCAGGCAATTTGAGAAAGAATTCAACGAGGACCTCGCCGTCATCGCGTTTGCCATCAAGAAATACGGCCTGCCGCCTTCGCTCAAACTCAGCGTCCATTCCGGCAGCGACAAGTTTTCCATTTACGCACCGATCCGCCGCGCGTTGAAAAAATTCAACGCCGGTCTGCACCTGAAAACCGCCGGCACCACCTGGCTGGAGGAAGTCATCGGTCTGGCCGAAGCGGGCGGCGACGGGCTTGAACTGGCGAAGGAAATTTACGCCGACGCGATTGATCACGTGGATGAACTGTGCGCGCCTTACGCAACGGTCATTGACATTGACCGCAAGAAACTGCCGACCAAGGCGGCCGTCAACGGCTGGACCTCCGAACAATTTGTTTCCGCGCTTCGGCACGACCCGAAGAACAAGGCTTTCAATTCCAGCTTCCGGCAGTTGATCCACGTCGGATTCAAGCTTGCCGCAAAGAAAGGTGACCGCTACCTCAACGCGCTCAAGAAGCACGAAGCGGTCATTGCCAAAAATGTCACGGAAAATCTGTTCGAGCGGCACATGAAACCGCTGCTCGGTTAACCCCTTGTTTTATGCCATTCATCCACGAAGACTTTTTGTTGGACACCAAAGCGGCCCGCAAGCTTTACCATCAATACGCCGAAGCCGAGCCGATTTTCGATTATCATTGCCATATTTCACCGCGCGACATCGCCGCGAACCGCCAGTTCAAGAACCTGTTTGAAATCTGGCTGGAAGGCGACCACTACAAATGGCGCGCCATGCGGACCAACGGCGTCGCGGAACGTTTTTGTACCGGCAATGCCGATCCGTTTGACAAGTTCAAGGCCTGGGCCGCCACCGTGCCGCACACGCTCCGCAATCCGCTCTATCACTGGACGCATCTGGAATTGAAGCGCTATTTCGGCATCACCGACCTGCTTGACGAAAAGACCGCCGGCAAAATCTGGAAAAAGGCGAACGAAAAACTGGCCACCCCCGAACTGACCACCCAGGGCATCCTCAAAAAATTCAAGGTCAAGGTTGTTTGCACCACGGACGATGCAGTGGACAATCTGGAACATCATCGCGCGTTCGCGGCCCAGGGACATCCGACCCGGATGCTGCCGGCGTTCCGGCCCGACAAGGCGCTGACGGTCAATCAGCCCGCGAGTTTCAACAAATGGGTGGACCAACTGGCCGCCGCCAGCAACGTGGACATCAACGGTTTTTCCGCCTTCACCGCCGCCATCAAGAAGCGGCACGACTTTTTCCATTCGCAGGGTTGCCGGCTGTCCGATCACGGTATGAACCATTGTTTCGCCGATTTTTGCTCCGAGAAAACGGCCGGTGAAATTTTCGCCAAGGCACGGCGGGGCGAGGCGGTTACCCCACAGGAACACGGGCAGTTTGCCGCGTTCATGATGCTGCTTTTCGGCAAGCTCGATGCTGCGAGAGGATGGACAAAACAGCTTCATCTCGGCGCGTTGCGGAACAACAACACGCGCCTGCTCAAACAGCTCGGTCCGGACACCGGGTTCGATTCCATTGGTGATTTTCCGCAATGCCAGGCGCTGGCCGCCTACCTGGACCGGCTCGACCAGGAAAATTCGCTGCCGAAGACCATTATTTACAACCTGAATCCGGCGGACAATTACGCGTTCGCCACGATGATCGGGAATTTCCAGGACGGCACGATTCCCGGCAAGATTCAGTTCGGTTCCGGCTGGTGGTTTCTGGACCAGAAGGAAGGCATGGAATGGCAGATGAACTCGCTGTCAAACCTCGGTCTGCTCTCGCGTTTCATCGGCATGATCACGGATTCACGCTCGTTCATGTCGTATCCGCGCCACGAATACTTCCGGCGCACGCTCTGCAATTTGATCGGCCGCGACATGGAAGGCGGACTGATTCCCAACGACGAAAAACTGGTCGGATCGATGGTTCGGAACATCTGCTACGCCAACGCCAAAAATTACATGGCCTTTCCCGGCGTGACGGACGACAACCCGAAAAAATCGGGCACGGCCAAACGGCGGAATTGAAAGCCGCTTCGGGACTGGCTATGTGCTTGAAACCGGGGATTCAGCCCGGATGAATCCGGAGCGTGCCACTACCATGAGCTCAAGACGCGTTTCCCTGCTGATGGGTCTGCTACTCAGTGCAACCCTTTGCCATGTTGCCGCCGCTCCCGCCGTCTGGGATGTCCGCCAGTTTGGCGCAAAAGGCGACGGCCAGACGTTTGACACCGCAGCCATCCAGAAAGCGTTGGATGAATGTGGCCTGGCGGGCGGCGGCACGGTAAAATTTCCGCCGGGAATTTATCTAAGCCGGCCCATTGTCGTCCGCGCCAAAACCACCGTCCTGCTCGAAGCCGGGGCAACCCTGTTGGCCAGTACCAACCAGAGTGATTTCATGAAAACGCCGGGCGACTGGCTCAAGGCCAAGCGTGGAGATTTCGTCCCGTTCATCAGCGGCGACGACTTGACCGATGTGACGTTCACGGGCCAGGGCACGATTGACGGTAGCGGCGCGGTCTGGTGGGGTGAAGCCGAGAAAGCCCGCCAGAAAGTGCCCGGTTACGTGCTGCCGCGCCCCCGGCTTATTATTTTCAACCGGTGCAAAAATCTCCGCCTCGCGGGCATCAAGCTTGCCAATTCGCCCAGCTCTCACCTCCTGTTTGACGACTGTGAAGGAGTCGTGATTGAGAACGTCACGATCAATTCTCCCGCCGGCGCGGCCAATACCGACGGCATCAATCCCAGCAACAGCCGCAATGTGACCATCACCCATTGCACTATTGACACCGGCGACGACAACATCGCCATCAAATCTGACAAGAAGGTCGAAGGTCATGAATTTGGCTGTGAGGACATCACCATCACCGACTGTGATTTTCGGCACGGACACGGCATGGCCATCGGCAGCACCACCGTCGGCGGCATCCGCCACGTGGTCGTCAAAAACTGCCGTTTCGAAAACACCGACAACGGCTTGCGCATCAAATCCGGCCGCGACCGGGGCGGGGTGGTCGAGGACATCAGTTATTCGGACATCACAATGAAGAACGTCCATCCGGCGATTTCCATCGTCGGTTATTACCAATACAGCACCAACGACAAATATCCGAAGAATGACCCCGCCCGGCCGGTGACTGAAACCACTCCCATCTTTCGCAATATTCATATCTCCAACGTGACTGCCACCTGCACTCAAGACGCCGGTTCCATTGTCGGGCTGCCGGAGAGCAAGGTGACGAACGTGGTTTTGGAAAATGTCCGTATCACGGCCGAAACGGGCATGACAATTATCAATGCGAATGGTGTTCGATTTAAAAATGTGGAAGTATCAGTGAAGACAGGGCCTCCGTTTACGACGGAAAATGCACAAGTCGAAGGCATGGAGCGTGCGAACGAAAAGCAATGAATGAAATGCCATTGTCTCTCTGGTAAATCATTCTGTTTTGGCGGGGTGAAAGCGAAGGTGATCAGCGGTGGTAATCCTCAAAGCTAATTGCAAAGCGTCGGGGTTGTGTAAAATAGCTTTTCGGTTATAATAAGGCCTACGGTGTATTCAAATAACACACTTATGTTTAAATTTGAGACGGTTTACCTCGGCATTCCCGTCCAATAATTCCCACACCCCCAACCCGTAAATTCGCATGAAGTATCTTCGTCAAATTGTTTTTATTCTCACTCTCATGTTCGTAGTCGTGGTGCCCAGCCATGCCACAGTGCTGTTGGATGATACTTTTGCCGATGGCACGCGTAATATTCAAAATCTACCGACGGAATCGGCGTGGTATGTCTCCAGCAGTTCCGCTTGGACCACAAGCGTCAACGCCATGTCGGTGGCGATGAGCAGCACCGCCATTCTTGGCGTCACTTATTTTGGCACCAATTCCTCCAGCCCGGTGCAGTTGCAGGTGGGCGATACGCTTACGGTCACCATCTGGTTCAATTTCAACGGGGTGGCTCCGCTCAATTCTTCCACCGATTTCAAGATTGGTGTTTACAACTTTGCCCAATCCACACTTTCCCCGACCTGGGCCACCGCCGATCTGAGCAGCAACAGCGGCCAGGGCAGCGGCGTTCAGGGTTATGCGCTGTTCCAGAATTGCGGCGTGAACTTCAACAGCACCTCGCCGATGAACCTGTACAAACGCACGACAGTATCGGACAGCGCGCTGCTGAGCTCATCCGGCGATTACACTTTGCTCGGGTCGGGCCCGGGCAGTACCAACAATTTCCCCGGCTTCGCCAATGCCACCGCTTATTCGTTGCAATTGTCGTTGTACCGCACCAACTCCACGACGCTTGCCATCACTGCCACCTGGCAGAACCAGGCCAGCGGGGCGACGCTCACCAACTCCGTGATGGACACCGGGGCTGCCAATTTCAACTTTGACGGCATCGGCTTCCGCCCCGCAAAGGCCGGGACCACGTCCACGAACATCACCATCAACGAAGTACGCGTGGACCTGGTTTCCGCGGCCACTCCTCCCTCGATTGATTTCGACCCCCAGGATCAAACGGCCTTGGTGGGCCAGGATACCTCATTCAGCGTTCAAGCCAGTGGAACGGCACCGTTGAGCTACCAATGGTATTACAATACCAACACGGTCTTGACCGATGCCACTGGTTCCACCTTGACCTTGACCAACATCCAGCTTTCGGACTCCGGCGGTTACTCGGTGGTAGTAACCAACTCTTACGGCTCGGTGACAAGCGCTGTGGCCCAACTGACGGTGAATCTTCCGGTGGCCCCTTCAATCATCACGCAACCGCAGGACCAGACCAACATCTTACCCGGAGCAACCGCCACTTTCAGTGTCATTGCCACCGGCACCGATCCGTTAAGCTACCAATGGTATTATAATACCAACACGCTGCTGACCAACGCCACCGCTTCCATTTTGACGATCACCAATGTTCAGCTCGCGAATGCGGGAAGTTATTCCGTCTTCATCAACAATTCGGCCGGATCCACCAATAGTTCCAATGCCGTCTTGACCGTCAATACGAATCCCGTGGCGCCAGTCTTCAATACTCAACCCGTTTCGCTGGTGGCGGTGGCTGGCGGTTCGGCCAGTTTCACCGCCGTCGCGGCCGGCGCCGCCCCCATCAGCTATCAATGGAGCAAAAATGGGACGCCAATCGCGGGGGCGACCTCATCCACGCTAACCCTGACCAACGTGCAGAGTTCTGATGGAGGCAGCTATGCCGTCACCGCTACCAACAGTGTTGGCAGTGCGACCAGCTATCCGGCCCAACTTACCGTCACCACCACCATCCCGCTGGTGAATTCCGCCTATAATCTGGTCGGCTTTGGCCAGGCCACCACCGGCGGCGGTGTGATTGCCACGAATAATCCGGCGTATGTGCAGGTCTATACTCCACTCGGTTTCGCCAATGCACTCCAGTCTGCCTACAAGACTGCCGGCTCAGTCAAGGTCATTGAGATCATGAACGATCTGAGCTTGGGTTGGAATGAGGTCGGCGCGACGGTGCAGGCCGTCGGCCCGTTCCGGGAGAATGCCACGCCATTGCTGCACCCGGTGCTCCTGAACGTGGGCGAGAGTTTGATCGACATCAAGCCCAAGAGCGGGTTGACCATTTTCTCCGCCAACGGTGCGACCATCAAACACTGCAACTTCAATATCAAGAGTTGCTCCAATATCATCATCCGCAACCTGAAATTCGACGAGAACTGGGAATGGGACGAAAGCACCAAAGGACAATACGACCGGAATGACTGGGACTTCATCACGCTCGGCAACGGCGGCGCGGTGAGCAATGTCTGGGTGGATCATTGCACATTCACGAAATCCTACGACGGCATTCTCGATACCAAGGCCGGTTGTTCAGCCATCACCATTTCGTGGTGCCGCTACATTGGCGACGATGGTGCCACCAATCCCAACAGCTGGGTCTGGCAGCAGATCAACTCGCTCGAATCGAACCGGACGGCGTATGCGTTTTACAATTTCCTGCGCACTCGCGGTTTCAGTACCACCAACATTGTCACGATCATGCAAGCGCATGACAAGACCCACCTGGCAGGCCAAAACGATCTCGCCTCGAACAATGCGACCATCTCAATGACCTTCCACCACCTATGGTTGGGCGTGTGGGATCGTTGCGTGCCGCGTCTGCGCGCCGGCAACGTGCATGATTACAACCTTTACGTGGACGACACCCTAGTGCTGGCCGCCAAACGCCTGCGCGATTCGATTGCGGCGACCATGAGCACGGCGGACCAAAACACACTGAACAACACCTACGATTTTGATCCTCCCGTCAATGGCGCCATCTCCACCGAGAACGGCGCCCTGCTGGTTGAAAAGTCGGTCTATATTGATTGCCTCTGGCCGCTGCGCAACAATCAAACCGATCCTTCCGATCCCGAATACACCGGCAAAATTCTGGGATTGGACATGATTTATCAGATGGATAGCACAATCATCCGGGGCAACAGCACCGATCCGGACAGCCCGTTGGGGCCGTTCCAGGCAACCATTATTCCCTTCTCGTGGAACACCAATTCCGGCGCGCCCAACGGCCAACTGCCTTATACTTACACGCCGGATGACCCGAGCCAGTTGCAAAGCATTGTCACCAGTCCCACCGCCGGAGCGGGCGCGGGCGTGCTCACCTGGGACAAGACCAACTGGCTGATGACCACCTACGCGCCCACAGCGCCATACATCGTCGCGCATCCACAAAATCAAACTGTCGCGCCCAGTAACAGCGTCATCTTTACGGTGGTCGCGGTGGGCAGTGCGCCGCTGGCTTATCAATGGTATTTCAACACTAACACGCCGGTAGCCAATGCCACCAACTCAACCTTGACGCTGGTTAATGTTCAGTCTGCCAACGCGGGCACTTATTCGGTGGTGGTGACCAATACGGCCGGTTCCACCACCAGCAGCAATGCCCTGCTAACCGTGTCGTCCGGTACGCTGGCTCAGCCGCAATTGTCGAATTTTGTTTACGATGGCAATAGCGGAGCTTTCAGCCTTACCATCAATGGCGATGTCGGGCCTGACTACACCGTGCAGGCGTCCACCAACCTTACGGATTGGATCAGCATTTTCACCAATCATTCGCCCACTCCGCCATTTATCTGGAGTGATTCAAACGCAAGCAATTTCAACCAACGATTTTATCGGGTTTTACTCGGGCCGTAATCGTTTTAGAGTTAATTAATGGAATTTGCTCAATCAACTCCGGCTTCACGCCCCGGCAGCTTTGTGAATGCATCGGCAATGCTGTTGGCGCTTTGGCTCGGCTTTTCCCTTTGCCCCGCGGCTCCCGGACCAGCGATTTTCGATGTGCGTCAATTCGGCGCCAGGGGCGACGGAAGAACTCTGGACACGGCGGCCATTCAAGCCGCTCTGGATGTTTGCAGCAAGGCGGGCGGGGGCACCGTGCGTTTTACCGCCGGCACCTACCTCAGCCAACCCGTTACCGTTCATGACCAGACTACTTTGTTGCTTGAGACCGGAGCTATTTTACTGGCTGTCACCAACCAAAGCGACTTCATGAAAAAGCCGGGGAACTGGCTCATGGCCAGAAGCAACGACGATTTCATCCCGCTCGTCGGCGGCACGGATTTGACCAATGTGACCATTACCGGCGGGGGAACCATTGATGGCAACGGAGCGAATTGGTGGGAACCAGCCAGGGAATTCCGCGCCAAAAACCCCGGGCTGCCTGCTCTGCCCCGCCCGCATCTCATTGCGCTCGACAACTGCCGGAACATTCGGGTTACGGGTGTGAAGTTGATCAATTCGCCAAGGGCCCATTTGATCCTTACCGACTGTGAAGGAGTGGTCATCGATGATGTGATGATTCAGTCGCCCGCCGGCGCGGCCAATACTGAAGGCATTGGCCCCGATAATTGCCATAACGTGACCATCACTCATTGCACCATTGACGCCGGCGACGATAATATTGCAATCACATCAGGCAAAAAAGTAACCGGCCGAGAATTTGGTTGCGACAACATCGCCGTTACCGATTGCGATTTTCTGCACGGCCACGGCATGGCCATCGGCAGTGCCACCGTCGGCGGCGTCCATCACGTAGTTGTCAGAAACTGCCGGTTCGAGAACACGGACAACGGCTTGCGTATCAAATCCGACCGCGACCGCGGCGGGTTGGTTGAAAATATCCGCTATGCGGGCATCACGATGAAGAACGTGCATCCGGCAATTTCCATCGTGGGTTATTACCAGTACGGCACCAACGACAAGTATCCAAAGAACGACCTGCCGCAGCCAGTGACAGAAACGACTCCCGTCTTTCGCGACATCTGCATATCCAACATGACGGCCACGTGTACGGGAGATGCGGGGTTGATTGTGGGCTTGCCGGAGAGTGTGGTGACGAACGTGGTATTGGAAAACGTGAAAATTACTGCTGAGAAGGGGTTGAAGATTGTCAACGCGAAGGGGATACGATGTAGGAATGTGGAAATAACAGTGAAAGCGGGGCCTCCGGTCACGACACAGAACGCCCAAGTCGAAGGCTTGGCGGCGGCGGACAACAAATAATGAGCATACAGATTTTCTGGCGGTTTCAACCGTCGTCCTTTAAATTTACGGCCAATCCAAAATGATTGCCTTGGCAACTCAATGGATAATTCAACGAACAAACAAAACCGAATCATGAAAAAAACGATCCCACTGTTTCTAATCACTTTGCTCACCACTCCGCTGCTTTGGGCGGAGCAGGCGGAATGGGCGCAAGTCCCCCAGATTCTCGCGCGCATTCAGGCGCCGGTGTTTCCGGCGCGTGATTTTGTCATCACCAATTACGGTGCGGTGGCCGACGGCAAAACCGACTGCACCGCGGCGATTGGCAAAGCAATTGACGCGTGCGTCGCGGCTGGCGGTGGCAACGTGGTGGTTCCGGCCGGGGAATTCTTCACCGGGCCGATTCACCTGAAAAGCAATGTGAATCTGCATCTCAACGAGGGGGCGACATTGAAGTTCAACACTGACCCCAAAGCTTATCTGCCGGCGGTACTGACCCGTTTTGAAAGCGTCGAGTGCTACAATTATTCGCCGTTCATTTATGCCCTCGGCCAGAAAAATGTCGCCGTGACCGGCAAAGGCACGCTGGACGGACAGGCCACCGACGAGAACTGGCTGGAATGGAAAGGGAAAAAAGGCGGCACCCAGACGCAAAAGGCTGCCAATGAACGGCTCAAAAAGATGGCCGAGGAAGGGGTGCCCGTGGAACAACGCCGATTTGGCGAAGGCGATTATTTGCGGCCGAATTTCATCCAGTTCAACCGCTGCTCCAACGTGATGGTGGAAGGTGTCCACATCCGCCGCTCGCCGATGTGGGAGATCAACCCGATTCTTTGCACCAATGTCATTGTGCGCGGAGTGGACATTGTTTCGCACGGCGCGAACAACGACGGCTGCGACCCGGAAAGCTGCCGGGACGTATTGATTGAGAACTGCCTGTTTGACACCGGCGACGATTGCATTGCCATCAAGTCCGGCCGTAACGCCGACGGCCGCCGAATCGGTGTGCCGTCGGTAAACCTGATTATCCGCGGCTGCACGATGCGCGACGGTCATGCGGGCACGGCCATCGGCAGCGAGATTTCCGGAAGTTGCAGCAATGTCTTTGTGGAAAATTGCGAGATGAGCAGCCCCAATCTTTATTGCGCTTTACGGCTCAAGTCCAATGCGGTGCGCGGCGGCGTTTTGCAGAACATCTTCATGCGCAATGTCAATGTCGGGCAGGTTTCAGATTCCGTTTTGCAGATTGATTTTCTTTACGAAGAGGGAACCAACGGCAATTACAAACCGATTGCGCACAATGTAGCCATGGAAAACGTGACCGTCGCCCACACGCCGCGGGTGTTGAATGTCCGGGGCTTCCCGGCTGCGGAAATCAGCGATGTGCGGATTTACAATTCAACCTTCAAACAGATCGAAAAGCCGGACGTGGTCAAGGATGCCGACGTGAAATTGGTGAACTGTGTGCTCGAACCGGTTAAGTAGCACGAACCCGGCGCGTCGCATTGATGAGTGCGGACGCGTGGGATCTTTTCGCAGGTTTTGCTGGCCGCTGGGGCCAAACGCGCGGCGGCCAGCATTTCCGGTTACGTTGTGTAAATCATATTGGGCACATCATTCAGCGCTTCCGCTTTACAAAAGAATGGGCATAGGAACCCCTCCAAAGAACCATACATTTGTGTAGCTAGGCAAATAAGCAAAAACAAGCAAATTGGTATGTGATATGCTTAATGTGTAAGTGGTAATTTTTACCTTCAAAAATTAGCAAAAAGTCGTAAAAAATGAAGTTGTATAATTGTCTTACCATTCGTGCCCCCCTGTTTTTATCAGCAGTTGGTTTTTTTTCATTAGCTGTGGTGTCGCAGGCGGTACCGGCCCTGCCGAACATCAACACTAATTATATTTGCAACATCACCAATTTCGGGGCGAGTACTACGATAACCAATACCACCGCCATTCAAAATGCCATCAACGCCGCGTCGCTGGGTGGCTACACCAACGGCGGTTACGGTGGTACAGTCGAAATCCCCGCCGGCACTTACCTGAGCGGCCCGCTCAACATGTCGAACAACGTCAATCTGCAAATTGATACCAATGCGACGCTGGCAATGTTGCCGTATTCGATATGGAACCCCAATTTCAGTACCACCACATTCATCGCGTGTGCCAGCATCACAAACTTTGCAATCACCGGCTACGGCACGATTAATGGGCAGGCCACCACGTCCGATTGGTGGAATGGTCTTACCACCTCGTCGCGGCCGTACCTGGTTTATATTACCAATAGCCGGCAGATGCTCTTCCGGGACATAACGATTATGAATCCACCGAAGATGCATTTCGCTTTCAAGAGCGGTGGCGGTGATATCACGTTCCTGCATATTACAATCAACACGTCCGGCAGTTCGCCGAACACGGATGGCATGGATTTGACGGGGACCAACTGTCTGGTTCAAGACTGCTATATCAGTGATGGTGACGATAACATCGCACTGGGAACCAGCAGCACCGGCGTTCCTTCCGCCAACATCCTGGTAACCAACTGCTATTTCGGTACCGGTCATGGCATGACCATTGGCAGCAATACGCAGGGTGGGGTGTCGAATCTGACGGTAATCAATTGTGGTTTCAGCGGCACTGACAACGGCATCCGCATGAAATCGGATAATGCCACCACTGGCGGTGGCGGCGAAGGCGGCTTGGCGCAGAACCTGTACTATTACAACCTCAAGATGACCAATATCACGTATGCGCCGATATTGATTTACAGCTATTACAACAAATACGGGAATCCCACCACTGCCGGCATTACCCCGGCAGTAGCCGCAGCCACCAATGCCGCCACTATCGGTACTTACACACCCATCTGGCGGAACATCATCATCAGCAATTTGACGGCGACGGCCGCCCAGCCCGGCATGATTTGGGCGCGAACCGAATGGCCTCTCACCAACATCCAGTTGATCAAAATCACCAACACCTGTTCCGGCAGCTACCAAAATTTCGAAATTTACCATGCGAAACAGGTTCAGATCGTGGATTCACAATTTAACCTGAGCGCAAGTGCCAACACCAACTTTTGGCTTTTCGATTCGGATGTCACATTTTCCAATACGAGTCCCTCCACGACCCTTATTTCCCTGTACGGTCTCACAACGAATTCCTATGCCAACAGTCTGGCCTTCTACAACGGCAAGGGCACATTGAGCGCGACGAACACTCTGGGCGCCGGACCGCTCACGCTTGCGGACAGCCTCTTTACCATCAGCAACAATTTCACGCTGTTCCCGACGACGGTGCTGAATTATGTGCTGGACACAAATACCAACCAGGTGGCCGTGGTGGGCAATCTGGCGATGGGCGGAACCATCAATGTAACGACCAACACCTCCGGATTTACGGCGGGCACGAACACGTTATTGACTTATACCGGGACTTTGAGTGGTGCCCTGCCAACACTCGGCTCAACGCCCGGCGGTCCCTATACTTATTCCCTTATCACCAACACAACCAGCAAGCAGGTGAGTCTGGTGGTAACGTCCACAAATTCGTCAACCACCACAACGACTTCCGTCCAATCGTCAGGTACTCCTTCGACCTATGGAAACACGGTAACATTTACTGCGACAGTCAGTCCTGCTCCAACCAACGGTGAAAGCGTCACTTTCAAGGACGGCTCGACCACCTTGGGCACCGGTACGCTCAGTGGCGGCCAGGCAACCTACACCACCACGGCTACCCAGCTCGCCGCCGGGTCACATTCCATCACGGCCGTCTATGCCGGAGATGGCGCCTACGGCGCCAGCACTTCCAGCACGTTGACGCAAACGGTCAATACCCGCGCGCTGATCGTTACTGGCTTGACGGTGAACAGCAAAACTTACGATCGAACGATGGCCGCTTCATTAAACACCAACAGTTACGTGCTCAACACGGTAATCAGCGGGGACACGGTCACTTTGTTGACCAACGGTTATACGGCGACGTTTGCCAGTTCGAATGTGGCCAATGGGATCAGTGTGACGGTCAGCGGGCTGACGCTGGGCGGGACGCAAGCGGGCAATTACACGCTGACGCAACCGACGGGATTGACGGGCAACATCACGGCGTTGGGTCTCACCGTTACTGGCTTGACGGTGAACAGCAAGACTTACGATCGAACAATGGCCGCTTCATTAAACACCAACAGTTACGCGCTCAACACGGTAATCAGCGGGGACGCGGTCACTTTGTTGACCAACGGTTATACGGCGACGTTTGCCAGTTCGAATGTGGCCAATGGGATCAGTGTGACGGTCAGCGGGCTGACGCTGGGCGGGGCGCAGGCGGGCAATTACACGCTGACGCAACCGACGGGATTGACGGGCAACATCACGGCGTTGGGGCTGACGGTTTCGGGTTTGACGGTGAACAGCAAGACTTACGATCGAACAATGGCCGCTTCATTAAACACCAACGGTTACGCGCTCAACACAGTAATCAGTGGCGACACGGTGACGCTGGCGACCAATGGATACACCGCCACCTTTGCCAGCTCCAACGTGGCCAATGGAATCAGTGTCACGGTTACCAACCTTTCGTTGGGTGGAGCGCAGGCGGGCAATTACTCGCTGACGCAGCCGACGGGATTGACGGGCAACATCACGGCGTTGGGGCTGACGGTTTCGGGCTTGACGGTGAACAGCAAGATTTATGATGGAACGACGGGAGGATCGCTGAACACCAATGGTTATGCGCTCAACACCGTGATTAGTGGCGACGCGGTAACGCTGGTAACCAATGGCAGCACTGTGACCTTTGCCAGTCCCAACGTGGCCAACGGCATCAGCGTGACGATCAGCGGGTTGACGCTGGGCGGGGCGCAAGCGGGCAATTACACGCTGACGCAACCGACCGGGTTGACGGGCAGCATCACCCCTGCGGGTTCGTCGGTGATGCTGAGTTCGTCAACCAATCCGGTGGCTCATCTATCGGCCGTGACCTTTACCGCTACTGTGACACCGTCAACTCTGACGGGGACGGTATTATTCCTGACCAACGGTGTGGCGTTTAACACTCAGACATTATCCAGCGGGACCGCGACCAGCGCAGCCACCTCGGTTTTGCCGCGGGGCACCAATACGATAACGGCGCAGTATTCAGGCGACTCCAACTATTCGCCCAGCACCAACACCCTGAGCGAAGCCGTAACCAATAATCCGCCCACGGCCAATCCGGCGGTATATTATCGCCTGGCCGGATCCCCGTTGACGATTCTCATTAGCAGCCTGGCGACCAACTGGAGTGATCTTGATGGCGACACGATAACCCTGGCCGGAGTCAGCAGCCCCAGCACTAATGGCGCGACAGTGACGTTCGACAGCTCCAAGATTTATTACACCAACGCCAATAATGTCACCGATCGGTTTGGTTATACGATCAGTGACGGCCAGGGCGGAACGAACAATGGGATTATTACAGTGCTGATGGCGCAGCAGACCGTTTCCAGTGTAACGGTCAGCAACAATGGCAACATGGTGCTTGATTTCACGGGAATTCCCGGAAGTACTTATTGGGTGATGGCGGCAACAAACCTGGTCCCGCCGGTAACTTGGACGCCGATCAGCACCAATGTCGCCGGGACCAACGGCCTGTGGTTGTTTACCGACACCCAGGCGACAAACTTTCTCCACCGGTTTTATCGAACCGAATTGGGTCATTAAAAAATCCCTGAAATCAGGCGATTATTACTGGCTGCGCTTGACATGCTGTGGTAAAATCAAAAGATGCTCGAATTGCCATTGCCTGTCGTGGTGATAGAGAAGTAAGAACCTTGATATTAAAGTTTAAATTATGAAGTCACATCATCATGGGGTGTTTTGTTCCCCGCTGCTGCTGTCAGCGACCGTTATTTTGTTATTTGTCATAACAACGTTGGGGCAGCCGCCGCTGCCGATCATCAACACTAACAATATTATTAACGTTACCAGTTTTTCATTTAACGGTACGAACTTCAGCGCAGTTGGCGACGGTGTGACAACGAACACCATTGCCATTCAAAATGCCATCAACGCGGCGTCGGCGGGTGGTTACGCCAACAACGGATATGGCGGCATGGTGGAGATTCCGGCCGGCACGTTTTTGAGCGGCCCCCTCAACATGGCCAAAAATGTCGACCTGCAGATTGACAGCGGCGGGACGCTGCGAATGTTACCTTTGATCACTTGGACGAATCTCTTCGGCGCGTCGACGCCGCTCATCACCAGCTCCAGCATAACCAACATCGCCTTCACCGGGTATGGCACCATTGACGGACAAGCCACCCCTGCCGGTTGGTGGAGTAGTTATTTAGTCAATACTGTTGGACGACCTTACATGGTTTATTTTTCCAAATGCGTGGGAGTGCTTATTCAAAACTTGACGTTGACGAATCCGCCGGAGATGCACATCGTCTTTAAGAGTGGGGGAGGGAACATCACCATTCAGGCAATCACCAACAATACATCGGGAACTTCGCCCAATACCGATGGGATCGATCTGGTAGGAACCAATTGTCTGATACAGGACTGCTATATCAGTGACGGAGACGATCACATCGCTCTTGGCAGCAGCAGCCTTTCCTCGCCGTGTTATAACGTTCTGGTCACCAACTGTACCTTCGGTGCCGGTCACGGAGTATCCCTTGGCAGCAACACCGCCGGCGGGGTGTCGAATGTGACGGTAATCAATTGTTCTTTCTACGGTTCGGACTATGGCATCCGTATGAAGTCAGATGACTTGACCAGTGGCGGCGCCGGTCAGGGAGGAATGGCCCAGAATCTGTACTATTACAACCTCTACATGACCAATATCACGTACGCGCCGATCCTGATTTACAGCTATTACAATATCTACGGAACTCCCACCACCGCCAAAATCACTCCGTGGGTCGCCGCCGCGACCAACGCCGCCACCGTCGGCACCTACACACCCTATTGGCAGAACATCATCATCAGCAATTTGGTTGCGAGGGCGGGCCAGCCCGGCTTTATTTGGGCCCGTACGGAAGCGCCGGCCACGAACATCATCTTGAACCAACTCAACATCACTACTACCAGCAGTCAGCAAAATTTCGATATTTACCATGCCAAGCAAGTCCAGATCTTAAATTCGCAATTTACACCGGGTTCAGGTTCCCGGACCAACTTCTGGCTTTATGATGCGGACGTTACTTTTTCCAATGTAACTACGTCTGCGGGCTTTGTTTCTATGTACGGCGCCACCACAAACTCCTTCAGCAACAGTCTGGCTTTCTACAACACCCCGGCGGCAGTGAATTTTACCAATGTCATCGGTGGCGGAACGGTCACGCTGGCGGACAGCGTTCTAACTATCAGCAACAATTTCACCTTGTTTCCCACGACCGTGTTGAATTATGTGCTGGATCCGAACCCTGATCGGGCGGCGGTGGTGGGTAATCTGGGGCTGGGCGGGACGATTAATATAACGACCAACATCAACGGTGGCTTTGGAGCGGTCACGAACACGTTGTTGACTTATACCGGCGCTTTGAGCGGCACCCCCAACCTCGGTTCGACACCGGGCGGTCCCTACAATTATTCCCTTGATACCAGCGTCGCCGGGCAGGTGAATCTCATTGTAACTTTGCCCGCCCCGGCCAATCTCACGGCGTTGGGAACGAACCTGTTGATCAATTTAAATTGGAATGCCGTCTCGGGAGCGACCAGCTACAACCTCTACCGCGGGACAACCAGCGGCGGGCCTTATGCAACAGTTTTCAGCGGATTGACTGCAACAAATTATTCCGACGCGGCGGTGACCAATGCCGTGACGTATTATTACGTGGTCACTGCAGTGTCCGTGCTCGGGGGCGAAAGCACCGACTCTTTGGAAGTAAGTGCCACGCCGCTGCCCTCGGCGGTGGCGACCAATATTTCCTGGCAGGTCAGCAGCGGCGGTAGCAGCAGCCAATTACAGTTGTCCTGGCCACAGGATCATCAGGGCTGGCACTTGCAGATTCAAACCAACAACCCCGGCACGGGTTTGGGAACCAACTGGGTCAACGTGTACGATTCCACGAACTCCGACCAATATTCCTTGCCCATCAATCTGACTAACGGTTCTGTGTTTCTCCGGCTGGTATACCCGTAAGGCAGGACAGGCTCATTTCGGACTCTGCTTGCGGTAATCGCCGCGGCTGAAGTATTTTTCCAGCCAGACGTAAAGGCAGATGAAAAGATAGCGGCTGCCCATCTCGCGCATCATCAACTTCGCTTCGCCCGTGCGACGGTTCCGCCAGGTGACGGGAATGACCGTCCATGAAAATCCCCGCACTATGGCTTTGAGCGGCAGTTCAACAGTGAGATTGAAATGAGGTGAAATCAACGGTCGGCATCCGTCAATGACTTCCCGCCGGTAAGCCTTGAAGGCGTTGGTCGTGTCGTTCAGACGAGTCGCAAAAAGGGTCTTGAGAAAGAGATTGGCGATGCGATTGATGACCAATTTGATTCCGGGATAGTCAACCGTCCCGCCTCCTTTGATGAAGCGGCTGCCGAAAACACAGTCCCAGCCCTTGTTCAGTTCTTCCCAGTAACGGACCACGTCGCGGCAGTCGTCAGATTCGTCCGCCATCATGATGACCACAGCGTCACCCTTCATCCGATCCAGACCGTGGACAACCGCCCGACCGAAACCATGCAATCCTTCATTTTTCACGGGGGCCAGTTCAGGCACATTGATTTTGATCTGGAGCAGCAGTTCCCACGTCCGGTCGGTGCTGCCGTCATCGACGACGACAATTTCATGCGGCACGTTATGCAGTCTTAATTCCAAATGAAGGTGCTCCACTGTGGAGCGAATGCAACCTTCCTCATTGCGCGCCGGAATGACCACGGACAGCAACGAGAGCGGGCGGGGTGGGGGAGTCGAAACATTCATGGCTGCTGAGGAGAGGGAAATCTGATTTCAGTTGTTACATTGAGCTGGGACTGGCCGTGGATTCATTTGTCCTGTCAAGGCTAAATTAAATTTTCGCCTCGTCAAACTGTAAGAGCTTATTTGTAAAACCGCACGACAGGACCGTCTCGCCGGACAACTGGCGAGGTCATGCGAATAATATTATGGCTTTTCGTGGTAGGGAGTATTCACTTCGTAGAGTTTAAGCCGGGACTGGATAACCTCGGCCAACGGGGGGTTGTTTCGGATGGCGGGGAGATTCAAAGCGTGCTTGGCCGTTTCCACGGCCTCGCCGTATCGCCCTGTCTCCGCATACGCCGCCGCTAGCACGTCCAGCATCTGCGATGATGCATCCCCACCCAGGGTCCTTGCCTCCTCCGTCAACGCCACTGCCTTGTGTCCGTCCCGCAACGATGCCTCCGGACAGGTCGCCAATAACCATGCCAGACTCAGATCCGCCGCCACATGTTTCGGATCCAATTCAAGCGCCTTCTGGTATTCAATCTTGGCTCCGGCATAGTCGCGTTGCGCTTGCAACGCCTGCCCGTATTTGAAGTGGGCTTGGGCGGAATTGGGCACCAGCGCCAGCGTCCGTTGATATTCCTTGACCGCTTCCTCGAGTTTGCCCTGGACTGCCAGTATATCAGCCAGGTTGCCATGGGCAGCGGCTGAGGTGGGGTTAAGCTCGATGACTGTTCGATAATGGCTGACAGCCTCATTCAACCTGCCTAGGGCAGCAAGTAATGTTGCCAAATTATTATGGGCGTCGGCAAAATCGGGTCTCTCGCGAATGGCTTCGTGGAAATGATTGATCGCCTCGTCGAGCTGGCCTTTCTTGTCGAGTGCGACACCAAGATTGTTGTGCGCCTCGGCGTAATCGGGTTTCAACCGCGTGGCTGCCTGAAACTGGTCAATCGCTTCGTCAATTTGGCCTTTGCGGAAAAGAGCTACGCCAAGATCGAAGCGGGCTTCGGCATCATCCGGTTTCAAACGGACGGTTTCCTGGTATTGATCGATTGCCGCGTCGATCAGGCCTTTCCTGTCAAAGGCAGCGCCGAGATTGTTGTAAGCCTCGGCATAATCGGGCTTCAGCCGGATGGCCTGCTGGTATTGATCGATTGCTGCGTCGATTTGACCTTTCCTGCCCAAGGCATTGCCGAGATCGAAGTGGGCCTCGGCGAGATCGGGCTTCAATCGGATAGCCTGCCGGAACATACCAATTGCCTCTGCGGTTTGACCTTTCTTATTGAGGATGGGACCCAAATTATTGTAGGCCATCCAACAGTTGGGGTTTCTGGTGATGGTCGTTCGCCAAAGGGTCTCCAGATCGGTGTACATTCCACATTGGCGCCAGGTCATCAGGCCCAGAACCGTCAACAATATCCCGATGA